>ENA-UOJV01000047-UOJV01000047.1-human-gut-metagenome-genome-assembly--contig:-C82-NODE-47-length-198766-cov-8.708360_pt1 | contig 198766 bp, 160 predicted proteins | sample MGYA00242356_ERZ723903 | MGnify/ENA metagenome assembly ERZ723903
TGAAGAAAAATGTCCGTAAACCTTGATTTTAAGCGAACTTTTCAATATTCTCAAGCACTTTATCCTGTTGTGAGATTTTCTTCTCAATTATTTTTGAACAATGTTTATGATCTTCTTCGGAACGTAAATTTCTTTTACGATATTTCCTGTAAGTTTATCTGCGATTGCTTCTTTTCCGGCAACGATTGCTTCTTCTTTTGTAGCCTCTGCGGAAATCTTGATGACTGCTCTTGTTTTTCCATTGATCTGTACCGGAATTTCGATTTCATCATCTTTCATGGCTTCTGTATCGTATTTTGGCCATCCGGCACGGAATACGCTTTCTTTGTTGCCAAGTTCTTCCCAGATTTCTTCTGCCATATGTGGTGCAAATGGTGCCAGTAATACAGCAAGGGTATCCAGAGTATCTCTGTCTACTCCGCCTTCCTTCTTAGCGATCGCAACCAGTGTATTTGTATGCTCCATGAATGCAGAAATAACGGTATTCAGGCTGAAGCTTTCCAGACGGGTTGTGATATCATAAACCAGTTTATGACGTACTTTGATCATCTCTTTGGTTGGTTTGATATCTTTATCCTTGCTGTCCATAAGCAGGTTCCAGAGTTTCTTAAGGAAACGGTATACACCATCGATTCCTCTGTCATCCCACTCTGCATCCAGTTCCGGTGGTCCTACGAAGAGTTCATACATTCTTAAAGAATCGCATCCATAATCTCTTACAAGATCATCCGGAGACACGACATTTCCTTTTGACTTACTCATCTTGATACCATTCTTACCTGTGATCATTCCCTGGTTGAACAGTTTGATAAACGGCTCATCAAAATCGATCACACCGATATCGCAAAGGAATTTAGTATAGAATCTTGAATACAGAAGGTGAAGTACTGCATGTTCTACACCACCGATATACATATCTACCGGAAGCATTGCATCTGCTTTTTCTCTGGATACAAGTTCTTCGTTGTTGTGATTATCTACATAACGCAGGAAATACCATGAAGATCCAGCCCACTGCGGCATGGTATTTGTCTCACGTTTTGCCGGCTTTCCACAAACAGGACAGGTTGTATTTACCCATTCATCGATTCCCGCAAGTGGAGATTCTCCTGTTCCTGTCGGTTCATAAGATTCTACATCCGGCAGTCTCAGCGGAAGCTGATCCTCCGGTACCGGTACAGCGCCACATTCCGGACAATGTACAATCGGAATTGGTTCTCCCCAGTATCTCTGACGGGAGAATACCCAGTCACGCAGCTTGTAGTTTACAGTTGCACGTCCGATTCCTCTTTCTTCGATGATATGTGGAGCTTCTTTCTTAAGGACAGAGCTTTCCATGCCATTCCATTCTCCGGAATTGATCATCGTTCCGGAAGCCTCTGTGTAAGCTTCTGTCATATTTTCGATTTCTTTACCGTCTTTTGCAATAACCTGGATGATCGGGATGTTGAACTTGGTTGCAAATTCAAAGTCACGGTCGTCATGAGCCGGTACACACATGATGGCTCCTGTACCATAATCAGCCAGTACATAATCAGAAAGCCAGATCGGTACCTTTGCTCCGTTCAGAGGGTTGATCGCGTAAGTGCCTGTAAATACACCTGTTTTTTCTTTGTCCTGCAGACGGTCTACATTAGACTTCATAGAAGAATCGAAGATATATTTTTCTACTTCTTCTTTGTGTTCCGGTGTTGCAAGCTCTGCTGCAAGCTTATGTTCCGGTGCAAGTACCATGAAGGTTGCTCCATGAAGCGTATCTGGTCTTGTTGTGTATACAGTGATCTTATCTTCTCTTCCTTCAACCGGGAAATCTACTTCTGCACCGTAAGATTTACCGATCCAGTCTGTCTGCATCTTTTTAACTTTTTCCGGCCAGTCAAGCTTATCCAGGTCATTTAACAGACGGTCTGCATATTTTGTGATACGCAGCATCCACTGACGAAGGTTCTTCTTTGTAACTTCAGCGCCGCAGCGTTCGCATTTTCCGCCTACAACCTCTTCGTTTGCAAGACCTGTCTTACAAGACGGGCACCAGTTGATCGGGAATTCTTTTTCGTATGCAAGTCCTTCTTTGAACATCTTTACAAAGATCCACTGTGTCCATTTGTAGAAATCAGGATCTGTTGTATTGACTTCCATATCCCAGTCATAAAGCGCTGAGATCTCATTGATCTGACGTTTGATATTCGCGATGTTTGCTGCTGTCGATTTTGCAGGATGGGTTCCCATCTTGATCGCATAGTTTTCAGCCGGAAGACCGAATGCATCCCATCCCATCGGATGAATGATGTAATATCCCTGAAGCAGTTTGTAACGGCTCCACACGTCGGAGATAACATAGCCTCTCCAGTGTCCTACATGAAGACCGTTTCCTGACGGATACGGGAACATGTCCAGACAATAATATTTCTTTTTCGGGTTGCCGTTTTCATCCACTTTCGGATTAACCGGATTCTCAGCCCATTTTTCTTTCCATTTCTTTTCGATTGCCTTATGATTGTAAGGTACTGCCATTTTTCTTTCCTCCTGGTATTGTTTCAGTATGAAAAAAAGTGTCTTAACCTTTTATTTAATAGGAAATTTCATCAGGATTTCCTGTTAAATAAAAATCTTTCGCCTCTTTTGATAAATTCAAAGAGACGAAAGATTAAATTCCGTGGTACCACTCTTCTTCGCCGCATCCCGGTAACATAACTTACGGTGCAGCGCACTTGTGATTCTATAACGGGAATTCCCGCTTCTGCCTATCTGAAAACTATTCAGCAGAAGAACTCAAAGGCGAGTTCAAAGATCTGATCTGCTGCCTTGCACCGCCCGGCAGCTCTCTGTACAGACTCTAATCTTTTACTGATCCTTATCCTTGTTTTTTTCATATACCTTGTTATTATAAAAATAAATACAAGTTCCGTCAAGAGATTCTTGATTGTTTTTTACGAATTCTTGATTATTTTTACCATTTAAAATTGATTTCCGTTATCTCTCAGCCATTTTCTATATTTTTTATAGTCCGGCATCCACGTCGCCACGACCTTCCAGAATGCAGCGGAATGATTCATTTCTCTACGGTGTGCCAGCTCATGCACCACAACATAATCCAGAACTCCCGGCGGCATCAGCACCAGCTTCCAGTTGTAATTGAGATTCCCCACGCTGCTGCAGCTTCCCCACCTGGTCTTCTGCTCCCGGATGGAAATACGCCCATAGGTCACACCCATTTTCCGGGCATAGTATCCGGTCCTTGCACCTAATACTTCTCTTGCAAGATTCCGGTAATATTTCTTTTCTGCTTCCGGCATCTCTCTCTTTTCCTGCCGCTTCATTGCATTTTTCTTCTGAAGCTTTACCTTCTGTCGGATCCAGTTCTCTTTTTCCAGAAGAAACCGTTCGATCCGCTTTTTCTCACAGGAATAAGGTGCACGGACCGTCACCTTTCCTTCCCGGTCAACTTCGATTCCAATACTGCGCCTATCTGACCGGATCAGATGATATTCTATGTCCACGACCGGATCACCTCCAGAAAGCGCTCTCCATATTTTTCAAACTTGAACTCTCCCACACCGGAAACTTTCAGCATAGCATTCTTATTTGTCGGTTTTTCGATACACATCTGCACAAGGGTCTTATCGGAAAATACAATATAAGGCGGAACTTTTTCTTCTCTTGCTATCTCTGCCCGCAGGGCGCGCAGGATTTCAAAAGACTCTTCCTGCTCTTTATTCAGGACCAGTCCGGCCGTTTTCTTCACTTTTTTCTTCGGTGTTGTCTTCGCCTCTTTCTCCGGTTCTTTTGCCATCTTCATTGTAAATGTCTCCTGCCCTGCAATCAGTGCTTCCGACTTTTCAGTCAGCTTCACAATCATATAAGAATCCGGCGTGGTCTTCAGATATCCTTCTGCCAGAAGCTGGTTGAATATCTGCCTGAGCTTCCACGATGGCGTCTTAGAAAGTACCCCGTAAGCCGGACTGGCACCCATGCCATACTGCCGGATCTTCGCATTATTTGCTCCATGCACCGTATCCAGAATCACATTAATTCCATAACGCTGATGACTTTCTTTTACACACATGACAAGTATCCTTGCCTCTGCCGTCATATCCACGGTATCAAACTGCGTCTTACAGTTTGAACAGTTCCCACAGTAATTGCTTCCGTATTCCCCAAAATACCGCAGAATATAATCACGTAGACATTCCTTTGTAAAACAATAATAAGTCATCTTTTTCAAACGCTCCTGATCCCGCTCCATCACGATCCGGCGCGTCAGTTCATCCAGTTCCTGATTGTCGCGGTTGTTCTCAATGAACATCTGGTTTGTGATCACATCCTGTCCGCTATATAAAAGCAGGCACTCCCCCGGCTCACCGTCTCGGGCGCAGCGTCCCACTTCCTGATAATAGGACTCCAAATTCTTCGGCATATTGTAATGTACGACAAAGCGGACATTGGATTTATCAATTCCCATCCCGAATGCATTCGTCGCCACCATGATCTGCTTCCGGTCATAAATGAAATCATCCTGATTATCACGCCGCTCCTGGTCTGTCAGTCCCGCATGATACCTGGTCACGGAAAACCCATCCATTTCCAGGAGTGCACAATTTTCCTCCACCTGCTTTCTGGTCAGGCAGTAGACAATCCCACATTGATCCGGATGCTCCTCAATAAATGCTTTGAGTGCGGCATATTTATTCTTTGGGAACTGTACCGCAAGGAACAGATTCGGTCTGTCGTAACCTGTCATTACTACTTCCGGATCCTCCAGCATCAGGATATCGATCATATCCTCTCTTACTTCTTTCGTCGCTGTTGCAGTAAATGCACTCACAACCGGCCGCTTTGGAAGATACTCTACAAACTCCGTGATCTTTAAATAACTTGGCCGGAAATCCTGTCCCCACTGAGAAACACAGTGCGCTTCATCGACTGCGATCATAGAAATATCCACGCTCATAGCAAAATCCATAAACTCTGCAGTCTCCAGCCGCTCCGGTGCCACATAGATAATCTTATATCTTCCTTCTTTTGCAAAAGCAAGTGCCTTCCGGTACTGCCCCATAGTCAGGGAACTGTTCAGATAGGCTGCATGAACCCCTGCCTGGTTGAGGGATGCCACCTGATCCTTCATAAGAGAAATAAGGGGAGATATCACAAGTGTAATACCTCCCATCATCAGAGCCGGAATCTGAAAACAGATGGACTTTCCGGCTCCCGTTGGCAGTATGCCGAGTACATCCCGGCCGGACAGGATTGCATCAATCAGTTTCTCCTGTCCCGGTCGGAATCCGTCATAGCCAAAAAATTGCTTTAATACTTGAAATTTATCCAAGATATACTACCTCTTCTTCCGGTTTTTCTGCGGATTCCATCTCCAGCATATAAAGAACCGGCTGCTTTGGAACCATCGGACGGTACGCTTCGTACTCGAACTTGACGGTTACTTTTTTCCAGCTTCTCTGTGTGATCTGCGCTGCCCTTCCAAGATTACATGGATATCCATAGAAACGGATATCATCTGCGCAGCAGGTCATGATCTGTCTTCCCGGAATCAGCATATTTGCCGGCATTCCCTTCGGACGGAAAAGCTGTGCAAGGAAGGTGATCTTCTTGTGCTCGTAGCGCTCCGGATGCTCATATGCATCCACATACCAGGTACCAAAGTCCACATCATCAATGAAGATATGGTCTGCTTTCAGATCATATGGCAGATCCTCTTCTGTCTGCGGGATAATATTGCCATCCACGCCTTCAAAGATCAGCTGTGCCTGCGGGTTCTGGATCTTAAGGGCACGTCTGAACGCACTTCGGTCTGTATTTTCCCCACAACGGTTGATGATGATCAACTCAGATTCAGTAAGCTGGTTCATCAGCATATTCCGCATATTCTTCAGGTACATGTCCAGCGTCTCACCGCTAACCGTTGAGTACACACCCTGAATCTCCCAGTTGCGTGGAAAATCTTCATCCAGGATTTCCTGCAGATCCCAGGTTCCATTGTACTCAATGATCACCTGGACCGGATGATAGATCTTCTCACAGTTTTCAAAGAAAGTTTTATTTAACTTTTCTCTTTCTTCTATATTGAAGAGGAACAGTCCGTTCTCATCCAGATATTTTTCCGAGTACTCTTCCTCTCCCTCTTCACACTGCAAAAGCAATGTCGGACCTTCTTCGATCCATTCCTGCTTCATCAGTGTGTCCTTGATAAATGTTGTTTTTCCACTGTCCAGAAATCCTGTACAGATATATACCGGTGTTGTCATCGCCGCTTGCTCCTCCTAGATATGGAATAACTTAATCAAATCCTCTTCTTTGAGATCTGTTCCGATCACGCATACACGTCCTGTGTAATCAGCCTGTCCCTCACGGACTTCATATTCTTCCGGAACCATATCAAACTGCTTCCAGGAACCGTCTGCCATCTGGATAATTCCTTTGGAACGAAGTACGGTTCCGTAAGCATCTGTCTCAGATAATGCTTTCAGCAGGTAATCCAGTTCTTCTTCTGTATACTTATGAGCAGTCTCCTTGCCCCAGCTCGTAAATACTTCATCTGCATGATGATGTCCTTCGTGTCCGTGGTGATGGTCATGGCATCCGCAGGTGCAGTTCTCATCATGTTCATGATGATGCTCATGCTCTTCATGGTCGTGATCATGATGGTGTTCATGGTCATGATCGTGGCATCCGCAGGTGCAGTTCTCATCATGTTCGTGATGATGCTCATGCTCTTCGTGATCGTGATGATGGTCGTGATCATGATCATGACCGCAGCCACATTCGTCATCATGATGATGGTGATGTTCGTGGTCGTCATGCTCATGTGCATGTTCTTCCAGGATACCTTCGATCTCAGCGCCATGCTGCAGGGCATGCAAAACGGCATCTTTTCCAAGTTCTTCCCAAGGTGTGGAAATAATGGTTGCCTCTGCATTTTTCTCACGCAGCATATGCACGCACTCTTCTACCTTTTCATCTGTCATCATCTGTGTACGGCTGATAACGATCGTAGATGCATGCTCTACCTGGTTATTGAAGAATTCTCCGAAGTTCTTGAGATAGATCTTTGCTTTCTTACCGTCAACAACTGTGATTCTTCCGTCAATCTCAATATCTGCCTCATCTTTGACACCCTCGATTGCTTTTACAACATCAGAAAGCTTTCCAACTCCTGAAGGTTCGATGATGACACGATCCGGTGTATAATCTGCAAGTACTTTCTGAAGTGCTTTACTAAAATCCCCCACCAGTGTACAGCAGATACATCCTGAGTTCATCTCTGTGATCTCAACGCCGGCATCTTTTAAGAATCCGCCATCAATACCGATCTCCCCAAATTCGTTCTCGATCAGGACCAGTCTTTCTCCCGGAAATACATCCTCGATCAGTTTCTTGATGAATGTTGTCTTTCCTGCTCCCAGGAAACCAGAAATAATATCAACTTTCGTCATTTTTCGTTCCTCTTTTCTTATTATTATAATTTCATAAATTAGCCTTTTCTAACTGCAAATTGTTTCCGAGCTATATCGTATCACATTTCTTTAAAAGATGCAAATAAATAGCTTGTTAATGCATTGTGATTAGTGTATAATAGTTTTATAAAATCTCGTACTTTTTTAGTACAAATTCATAAACAAAGGAGACTTGATAATATGGTTAATTTATTGACAGGCCCAAAAGGAAGCGGAAAAACCCAGCAAATGATCGAACGTGCTAACGAAGCTGTAAAGACATGTGAAGGAAACGTATTCTTCATCAAGAAGAGCCACAGAGATACATACAGCTTATCTTTCAACATCAGAGCGATCTGCATGGATGACTATGATGTAATCACCAATACCGATGAATATCTTGGATTTATTTACGGTATGTTAAGCGCAGACCATGATATCAAAGCAATCTTTATCGACGGTATTTTAAAACACGCCGACATCACACTTGAGAACATTCCTTCTTTCATCGAAACACTGAAAAAGATCTCCAAAGAAAATGATGTAGATTTTTATGTCAGCATCAGTGCAACGAATGAACAGCTTGGTAATGTAGATTTTGAAAATTGTACACTCCTTAACTAAGATAGACATTATCAAAAAGGAGGGATGAAGATTTTCTGTAAATCTTCATCCGTCGTTTTATGGTTTTGCTTATGTGACAGAGCACATTCTTTTTATGCTATGATACCAGGGTCAAAAACATGCTATTTCAAAGACAAAACCGTATTTGCCTTATCCCCTTTTGCATACTCCAGTTTTACATCATCTCCCACATTGTACTTGATGATCTCAATAAAATCGACTACCGATACATCAAAAATCTCATCTGATCCTTCCAGCATAATGTAGTAATGAGAATCTCCATCTATAACGCCCTGGGCGATTTTCGTGATCTTTCCTTCGATCGTGCCGGTATCCATCTTCACTTCTTCTTTTTCCTTGATTCCATTGGTAAGAAGCAGATTATTGTAGGATTCTTCACATACACTTACCGTATCCCCGATCGCAACAACCTGGTACTTCTGGACATTGACCATTGCATACTTTTTCACAAGTCCTGCATCATCCTTAAGTGCCATAAAGTAAGTCGGCTCCCCGGAAATGTTAAGCAACAGCGGGAAAGTCGCCCGATACTTCAGGTTCTGTACCTGTCCTTCTGCCGATGCCATCGCAGAATCCTCGATCGCACCTGCCACCGGATAATACTTTGTCTCCATAGTTCTCTGGTTCATCAGAACAAATCCCACATTGGACTGGTCACTGTTTACAGAAGTTACTCCCGTGTACACCCATACATCATCATCAATCGCCAGATAATTATATCCGTTTGTTGTCTTCAGACAATCTTTCTGGCTGAGTACACTGTTAAAATACCCATGCTTTAACGTGCCATAATAATCATAAAGCTGTACCAGAAGATCTGCCGAATAGGCTCGGTCGATCCATTCCGGGACTTCATCGATCCTGTAGTCCTGCATTTCGCCGGTGATCGCATTGCAGAGCACCACATGTCCTACCGTTTCTCCTCCGAAAAGACCGATATTATACTTTTTGACCGGTGCTACCCAGTATGGAACACCATTATCATCAATTTCAAAACTAAGGTCTTCGTAAATATAAGTCGGATGCGCAAAACGAAGATGACGGTAAATATTTCTTCCAAAATGCTCGCTGGTCGAATACTTCATTCCCTGCTCCAGCTTTACCATCTCCGTTGTCTGACTTGCCATATCGATCCGGATATATGCAGGAAGTCCATCTTTCCGATTGGTAAACCATTTGATCAGATTCGCATATTTCAAAGGTGACACACGGACCGGACGATCCTTGTAGTTGATCTGACTGTAGATATCGTCCACCTCAAACTGGGATACCATATCTGACATGCTTCCCATCTTCCGGTCTCCTAAAAGCTGCGCAGACTCCTTATCCAGAAGCGGGATCTGGTCAAAGGAAAGCTCCTCGATATCTTTTGTGAATTCGCCCTCTTCTACCTTCAGAAGCTGTTGGTATTTCTTCGCATTCACAATCGGTGAAGAAAGAATGGTTCCGGCCAGATAAACCACTAACAAAAGAATAAAAAGACGGACACACCATTTGAAACCTTTGGATTCTTTCATCTCCTTCAGATCAATCGCTCCGTATCGCAAGCCTTTTTTTCCTGCAAGCACAAGACCGACCGCAAGCACCAGAACAAGCACAAAATACCACACTCCGGAAGAATGGATATTAAAAGCCGGCAGTGATACATAATACCAGATTCCTGCTGCCACTAAAAGCAGCAGAAAACTGATCGCTATATTTTTCTTTTTCATAAATTCTCCTTTTCATCGTTTTACCTTACCAAAGCTGTCTTAGAATTTTCTACTCCAAAGTGACGGCGAGAACAGCATCAGGAACGGGAAGATTTCCAGTCGTCCGATCAGCATATCCACGCAGAAAACAATCTTCGAAAAGTCTGAGAACTTCGCAAAATTTTCCACCGGTCCTACCAGATTCAGTCCCGGTCCTACATTATTAAGTGTAGTAAGCACTCCGGTAAATGAAGTAGTAAAATCAAAGTTATTGATCGAGATCAGAAGCACGGATACGATCAGGATTAGTATATACGCAATAAAGTATACATATACCCCCCGCATCGTCTCTTCTTTCACTTTTTTCCCATTTATTTTTACGATATTGACTGCTTTCGGATGGATCATAGTTTTCAGCTCCCGGCGGATGCTTTTTACCAGGATCAGAAGTCTTGATACTTTGATACCACCGCCTGTTGAACCGGCAGAAGCACCGATTACCATCACAAGAAGCAGAACACATTTGGAAAGCTCCGGCCACTTGTTGAAATCTGCCGTTACAAATCCAGTTGTCGTGATCACGGATGCCACCTGGAACGCCGCATAGCGGAATGCCTTTAAAAGAGAATGATAACCTCCGGCGATATTGTAGGTGATCACAACGGTTGCTCCTGCAATGATTCCCAGGTAAGCACGCAACTCCTCATTCTTAAATACACTCTTAAATTCTTTCAAAAGCAGAAAAAAATACAGGTTAAAATTGATACCAAACAGGATCATAAATACGGTGATCACACCATCAATGTAGGCACTGTTGAAGTGTGCCACACTTGCATTGTAGCTGGAAAATCCTCCGGTACCGGCAGTACTGAATGCATGTGTCACTGCGTCAAACAGGTTCATCCCTCCTGCCAGAAGAAAAACTACCTCAATTGCAGTCAGTGCAAAATACATTCCATACAGGATCCTTGCGGTTCCTCTTGCCTTTGGAACCAGTTTATCTGCCTCTGGTCCCGGAACTTCCGCACGCATCAGATGCATGGAATTCTTCTCATCCAGAGAGGTAAGTACCATAACAAATACCAGCACTCCCATTCCACCAACCCAATGTGTCAGGGAACGCCAGAAAAGAATTCCTTTCGGAAGTCCTTCAATCTCAGTCAGGATCGTAGAACCTGTCGTCGTAAATCCGGATACTGTTTCAAAAAAAGCATCCACATAGCTTGGAATACTTTTACTGAGTACAAATGGAAGTGCACCTGCAAGTGACCAGAAAATCCAGGCCGTTGCAACAATGATCAGACCTTCTTTGGCATAAATCGTCATGTTCTCCGGGCATTTTCTGCCAAACAGCAGATAAATTGCCGTCAGGATCGCAGCTGTAATCAGAAAATAAACCGATGTGTGCTCGCCATAAATAATTCCAACCATCATCGGAAGCAGCATCAGCAGTCCCTCTACTCCCATCATCTTACTGATGATATAGCGTATCATTTTCACATTCATTTCTTTTCACCCCTATTGCTCAGCCAGAATATCTGTGATATCCTTAACTTTCTTCTGGGTCGTAACGATTACAACACTGTCGCCCACCTGAATGGATTCATCCCCGTCCGGAATAATGATCTGCCGTTTTCTTCCGATACATGCGATCAGATTGTTCGGCTTCAGTTCCAGATCCTTAAACGGTATATCTGTATATTCTGTTTTTTCTTTGATAATAAATTCCAGTGCTTCTACTCTTCCGCCAACCAGCTGATACATAGATTCAACATTGACATTCTTGAGAGAATTCTGGCGTGCACGCACATAACTCATGATCGCATCTGCTGTTGCAGTCTTTGCCGATACAATCAGATCGATCCCAAGTTCCTCGACAAGCTGGGCACGTCCGTCTTCGTTGACCTTTGCCACGATCTTGTCCACACCTTTTGTCTTTGCAAAAAGTGCAAGGATAATATTCTCCTCATCCATACCGGTCAGACTGACCAGGGCATCTGCCTGTTCAATTCCTTCTTCAATCAAAAGGTCATGGTCTGCGGCATTCCCACAGATGATCGTCGCTTTCGGAAGCTGGTCGCAGAGATCTTCGCATTTCTTCCAGTCCTGCTCAATGATCTTAACCTGCATACCAAGTCCTAAAAGCTGTTTTGCCAGATAATATCCGACTTTTCCCCCACCACAAATCAGAATATTCTTCGGCTCTTTCCGCTTTCCGATCAGATGGAAAAATTCTTCAATATATTTGCGGGATGCAACAATATGAAGCCGGTCTCCATCATGGATGACAAAATCACCATTCGGGATGATCACTTCCGATCCACGTCTTACAGCACATACCAGAACTTTGATCTGGAACTTGCGATAAAGCTCAGCAAGCGATACTCCGCCCAGATGGCTTCTTTCTTTGACAATGAATTCTACCAATTCGACTTTTCCCTTCATAAAAGTCTCTACCTTTGCAGTATCCGGAAGAAGGATCGATCTGGAAATCTCAAATGCAGCCATAAGTTCCGGGTTGACAGCCATACTCAGTCTTAAGTCCTCTTTCAAAAGATCGATCTGCTGATAATAGATCGGATTCCTTACACGGGCGATCGTGTGCTTTGCCCCCAGTCTCTTTGCGAGTAGGCAGCTCAGCATATTCAATTCGTCTGTCGATGCACATGCCACAACAAGATCAGCGCCCGGCACTCCTGCTTCTTTCTGCACTTTCGCATCTGCACCATCTCCGGTAATGCAGAGAATATCAAGCTGATTCAGTGCTTCTTTTAATTTTCCCTCATTCTGGTCAATCAAAACCACATCGTAATTTTCTTCGGATAACTGTATGGTCAGTTTATGACCAACCTTCCCGTCCCCAATAATTACAATTTTCATTTTTCTTTTCCTCTACTTTTGCTCTTAATACTAAGCCTTTAATACTAAAATTGTATAAAATACCAATGGGACAGCCGAAGCTGCCACCATCATAATATGTATACCACTTTTAGTACGAAAGTACAATAGAAAAAACCGGGATTTTCTCCCGGCTTTTCCTTATTCTTATTCTTCAGCTGCACGCTTTTCAATTTCTTTTTCCTGTACATCTGCCGGAGCCTGTTCATAACGGGCAAATTCATACGAATAGCTTCCTCGTCCACCTGTCATAGAACGAAGTGTTGTGCAATATCCAAACATGCCTGTCATCGGTACATCCGCTTCAATTACCTGATATCCGCCTGACTGTGGATTCATTCCAAGAACACGGCCACGTCTCTTGTTCAGATCTCCCATAACGTCTCCGGTATAATCATCCGGAACGGTTACTTTCACAGATACGATTGGCTCAAGAAGAACCGGTCCTGCTTCCATAAATCCTTTCTTAAATGCCTGGATCGTCGCAGTCTTAAATGCCATTTCAGAAGAATCTACCGGATGGTAAGATCCATCATACAGGGTTGCTTTCACACCAACTACCGGATATCCGGCGAGAGGTCCTTTTAATACAGATTCCTGCAATCCTTTTTCAACCGCCGGGAAGTAGTTCTTCGGAACAGCACCTCCGACTACTTCTTCCTGGAATACATACGGTGTATCCAGATCTCCGGATGGTTCAAAACGCATCTTAACATGTCCATACTGTCCATGTCCTCCGGACTGTTTCTTATACTTGGTATCTACATCCGAGTTCTTGCGGATCGTCTCACGGAACGCAACTTTTGGTGTCTCCAGTCTGATTCCGACTTTGTAACGCTCTGCCAGCTTGCTTGCTGTCACTTCCAGATGCTGGTCACCCATTCCATAAATCAGTGACTGGCGGTTCTCACTGTCATTTACCACTTTCAGTGTCACATCCTCTGCCATCATCTTCGCAAGAGCCTGTGATACCTTGTCCTCATCACCTTTGTTATTCACTACATACTTCATATATGTATACGGTTTGGAGTATTCGGTTCTTCCATAAGATACCGGTGTATTTTTTGTTGAAAGGGTATCCCCTGTCTTTGTACTTGTCAGTTTTGCAATCGCTCCGATATCACCTGCAAACAGTTCCTGAACTTCTACCGGTTTGTTGCCGGATAAGGTGTAGATCTTGCCGATCTTTGCTTCTGCATCTGACTCCGGATTGTAAAGGACATCATCCCCCTTTAATACACCGGAACATACTTTTACGAAAGAATATTTTCCGATAAACGGATCTACCATGGTCTTGAATACATATGCGGTCTTTGCGGCTGCAAAATCATGATGTGCTTCAAAGATCTCATTGGTCTTACGGTTGATACCTACGCATTCACGGTATTCCGGACTTGGGAAAAATCTTACGATATCAGACAGTAAGTTTGCAACACCCTGTGCCTGAACATTGGATCCCATTGCTACCGGAACGATATCTCCGTCCATAACTTCTGTTCTCATGGCAGAGCGGATCTCTTCAACCGAGAATTCATCTCCCTCAAAATAACGTTCCATAAATGCTTCACTGGTCTCTGCCACTGCTTCAAGAAGCTTCTCTCTGTAAATCTGCAGGTTCGGCAGACAGTAATCCGGAATCTCACACTCTTCTCTCTGTCCAAGTCCGGTGTATCTTCTACCTGCATTCTTGATAACATTGACATAACCTACTAATTTCTCGTTCTCACGGATCGGTTGGAAATGTGGTGCGATCACTTTACCGTATCTTGCGGTCAGATCTTCAACAACCTGACGGAAGCTGGCATCATCCACATCCATCTCAGTAACATAGATCATACGCGGAAGATTATACTTATCACAGAGCTCCCATGCTTTCTCGGTTCCTACCTGCACACCGGCTTTTCCGGAAACAACGATAACAGCTGCATCGGCTGCGCTGACTGCTTCTTCCACTTCTCCGACAAAATCAAAATATCCAGGTGTATCAAGGATATTAATCTTTGCTTTTTCCCATTCAATCGGAATCAGACTTGTGCTAAGTGAGAATTTACGTTTCTGTTCTTCTTTATCAAAATCACTGATCGTATTACCGTTCTCAACAGATCCCATACGATTTGTTGCTCCAGATACATAAGCCATCGCTTCTGCCAGACTGGTCTTTCCGCTTCCCCCATGTCCTAAAAGGACCACGTTTCTAATTTCATCCGTTCTGTAAACCTTCATGCTTGCTGCCTCCTTGCTAAAGTTTCTCATGGATATATTGTACTAAACTTTCTATAAAAACACAACTATTTTATAGAATTTCAACAAAAACTTTCACTTTTGCGCTTTAAAGTATTGCTTTATTGACAGATAGCCTGTTTTCCTATATTATGAAAGGTAGACTATCACGAAAGGACGAAAGATTATGAAACAGAAAAAAATCGGATTTATCGGACTCGGACTCATTGGGGGCTCTATTGCAAAGGCGATCCGGCGATATTATCCGGATTATGAGATTGTCGCTTTCGACAAGAATAGAGAAACTCTGGCACTTGCCACACAAGAATCCATCATCAATGTGGCCTGTACCTCAATCGATGATAATTTCCGAGGCTGCAACTACATCTTCTTATGTGCCCCGGTCGCTTTCAATACTGCATATTTAAAGCAGATGATGCCTTACCTGAATGATGATATGATCCTGACTGACGTCGGAAGTGTCAAGACTCCGATCCATGACGAGATCATCCGGCTGGGACTGGAGGATTACTTTATCGGAGGACACCCGATGGCCGGTTCCGAAAAGAGTGGTTTTGCCAATTCCAAACCAATCCTGATCGAGAACGCTTACTTTGTTCTCACCCCTTCCGCCAAAGTAGCGAAAAAAAAGGTTGATGCATACGCATCCTTCGTAGAATCCTTGCGTGCACTTCCGATCGTACTGGATTATCATGAACACGACATCGTCACCGGCACGATCAGCCACTTGCCACATATCATTGCCGCAAGTCTGGTCAACTTTGTCAGAGACACCGACACCAAGGATGAGCTGATGAAAACCCTCGCCGCCGGCGGCTTTAAGGACATTACGCGAATCGCCTCTTCCTCACCGACCATGTGGGAACATATCTGTGCACAGAATCAGAGTAATATTTCCCAGATCCTTGGAAATTATATCGAAACATTAAATGAAGCGAAAAAACTGGTTGATGCCGGAGACTCCCAGGGAATCTACGATATGTTCGACCATTCCCGGAACTACCGCAATTCCATGCCAAATGGTTCTGCCGGCCCAATCAAGCGTGCATTCGAGATCTACTGTGACATCCCGGATGAAGCCGGTGTGATCGCCACCATTGCGACCATCCTCGCTTCTAATGCACTCAGCATTAAGAACATCGGAATCGTTCATAACCGTGAATTTGAAGAAGGCGTACTCCGCATCGAATTCTATGACAGCATCTCCTGTGAGAAAGCAGTAGCACTTTTGCAGAAGCATCGTTATATTGTTTATGAGCGTTAATAATTAAATGATGATACCAGGGTCAAAAGGTCAGAAAGCCGATACAAGCTTGCTTGCAAGAGGATTTTTGACACTCACATCATTAAATGCAAGACAGTCCAAAAAATCTTTTCAGAACTTTGTGTAAATTGGTCACAATGCTTGAAAATAGAATTTTACGAATGAGAGGTTACTATATTATGCAAATCCAACCTGTTAAACAGCTTCGCGGGGAAGTATCTGTTCCCGGCGATAAATCCATCTCCCACCGTTCTATTATGTTCGGTGCACTGGCAAAAGGAACTACTGAGATCACACATTTTCTTCACGGTGCCGACTGCCTCTCTACCATCGGCTGCTTTCGTGCCATGGGAATCAATATCGAAGACACACCTGACCGTATCCTGGTTCACGGCAAAGGCCTTCACGGACTTTCCGAACCTTCTTCTTTTTTAGATGTGGGGAACAGCGGAACCACTACAAGACTGATTTCCGGTATTCTTTCCGGTCAGCCGTTTGCCACCACTCTTTCCGGCGATGCTTCTCTGAACTCCCGCCCGATGAAGAGGATCATGGAGCCTCTTGGGATGATGGGCGCTGATATTTTAAGCCAGAATGGGAACGGGTGCGCACCACTTCTGATCAACAGCCATCTTTCTGCCGGTCAGAATCCATCCCTGCACGCAATCCACTATCACTCAAAAGTAGCTTCTGCTCAGGTTAAATCTTCCGTACTCCTGGCAGGACTTTATGCAGACGGATTAACCCTGGTTACAGAACCTGTACTTTCCCGTAATCATACAGAACTGATGCTGAATGGCTTCGGTGCCAACGTACAGACAGAAGTACATTCTGATGGCAGTGCAACTGCATCTATTCTCCCATGTGAGGAATTATACGGACAGAAGATCCTGGTTCCCGGAGATATTTCTTCTGCTGCTTACTTCATCGCTGCTGCCCTTCTGGTTCCAGGTTCTGAACTTCTGATAAAGAATGTAGGTACCAACCCGACTCGTGCCGGAATCCTTGAAGTATGCAGGGCAATGGGGGCAGACATTACCTATCTAAATGAAAATTGTGACAGTGGTGAACCAACTGCCGATCTTCTTGTACGTACAAGCACTCTTCACGGAACCACCGTAGAAGGTGCAATCATCCCTACACTGATCGATGAGATTCCGATGATTGCAGTGATAGCTGCTTTCGCCGAGGGAACTACGATCATCAGGGATGCTGCCGAATTGAAGGTCAAAGAGACTGACCGTATCAAAACAACTACAGAAGGACTTCTTGCCATGGGCGTTGATGTAACACCAACCGACGACGGCATGATCATCCGTGGCGGTAATCCGGTTCATGGAGGACAGATCAACAGTTATCTGGATCACCGGATCGCAATGGCCTTTTCCATCGCAGCCCTTGCCGCCGAGGGAAATACTGAAATCCAGAATGGTCAGTGTGTAGATGTATCTTATCCTTCATTTTTTACGGAACTTCATTCCCTTTCCCTGTAATTTCACGCAAAAATATAAGAAAGAATGTGCCTCGGCACATTCTCGCGCCGAGTGCGCATCTCCGGCACGCAGTGCCTTTTGTTTCATAGGAAGTTCCTTCGGAATCTCCTATGAAACAAAAAAAGAAAGCCGCACACTACATAAGTAGTGTACAGCTTTCTTTTTTATGCGCCCTGTCACTGTTTCTCTAATCCGTGAATCCAGTCTGTCTTAAGAAACAGAATCAAAAATATCACCGAACTGATAAACCAGGTAAGTGGATATGCCCAGTAGATTACATTGATCACCGGAATAATCCTGATAACAATACTAATATAGGTTACCCGGACTCCGCACCATACAATCATCATAACAAACATCGGAACAATACTTCTTCCCGCCCCTCTCTGAATTGCTGCCATACAATGCGAGAACGCAAGCAGACAATAGAAAAGAGCGATCGTATGTGCCTCTGCAATTCCATATTCAATTGCTCTTTGATCTCCTCCAAACGCAGCGATCAGGTATGGTGAAAAGAAAAAAACTGCTATCCCGATCACTTCTGCTATCCCGATTCCACAAATGGTTCCAAACAATGCCCCTTTTTTTGCCCGGTCATACTCTTTTGCTCCCAGATTCTGTCCAATAAACGTCGTGAGTGCCTGTGAGAAGCAGGTAACCGGAATAAATCCAAATCCTTCAATTTTGGAATATGACCCACATCCGGCCATTGCCAGAGCCCCAAACTGATTAATATTCGACTGTACAAATACATTTGCAACCGCAATAATTGAATTCTGGATTCCTGCCGGTATTCCGTTTACCACGATCAGCCGCAGCATATTCCCATTCATCCGAAGTTCACGAAAAGATAACCGGAACGCCTCTGGTTCCCTACGCAGTTTTCTGATACACAGAACCGCACTTAATATCTGTGAAACAATCGTTGCAAAAGCTGCTGCACCTACACCAAATCCTAAGCCTCCGATCAGCACCAGATCCAGAATCACATTCAGACACGCTGAAATGATCAGATAGATGACCGGACTCTTACTGTCACCAAGTGACTGCAAAATCCCCATTCCAAAGTTATAAATTACAAATCCAAGTGAACCTGCAAAATACACCCTGAAATAAACCAGTGATTTCGGCAGTACCTCTTCCGGCGTACCAATCAGTTTTAAAATCTGCGGCGCAAGGATCAACGCGGCAACCGTAAGAAAAATTCCACATACGCCACCAAATGCCAGTGCCGTATGGATTGCTTTTTTCAGCTTCTCATATTCTCCGGCTCCAAAATACCTCGCAATGACAACACCGGCTCCCACGCCAATTCCCCCAAAAAATCCTACCATCAGGAATATCAGATTCCCTGATGAGCTGACAGCTGCAAGTGCATTATTCCCAAGAAAATTTCCCACGATCAGCGAATCCGCCACATTATACAACTGCTGGAATAAATTCCCCCATAGAAGCGGAATCGCAAACATAATAATCTTTTTCGGAATAGATCCCGTTGTCAGTAGATTAGCGTTTGACGTTTCCCCCATAATTAACCTTGTCCTCCTATAATATTTTAAGTCTATTATACTCCTGATACGGTTAATTCACCAGCAAATATATCGGAAGCAATATTTGATTCTTTTTTAATAAATCATAAATCTATTTTTTCATCAATTATTATAACCTTTTTAAATTATCCTTCAATGTATATTGCATTTTCCATCCTCTTCCATTAAACTATTATGATATATACTATAAATTTTTTGGGGGAATTTTCTATGCAAAATTATCTTGAATTTATCGGAAACGAACTGAAAGCTTTAACTTCTATTCCAAGCCCATCCGGTTATACCAAAGATGTGGCTGCATACCTGATGAAGACTTTATCAGATATGGGATATGAACCACAGCTTTCTAACAAAGGCAACGTATTCGTAACGATCGGCGGAGAGGGGAATCCGCTGGTACTTGCAGCACACGTTGATACCCTCGGTGCCATGGTGCGTTCTGTCAAAGCCAATGGAAGACTGCGTCCGACTACTCTCGGTGGACACCAGTGGAGTACCGCTGATGGGGAAAACTGCACGATCCACACACGCGACGGACGCGTTTATACCGGTGTAGTACTAAATACTGAACCTTCTGTTCATGTTGCAGATTCTGCTGTTGAGACAAAAGAAGAAAATATGGAAATCCTTCTGGACGAAAATGTGGACACTAAAGAAGGAACTCTTTCACTTGGCGTACAGCCTGGAGATATCATCGCCATGGACCCGCGTACCCAGATCACACCGAGCGGTTATATCAAAAGCCGTTTCTTAGATGACAAGCTTTCTGCTGCCATCCTTCTCGGTCTGGCAAAATGCGTAAAAGATGAATCTATTGCGCTTTCCCGCAAAGTTTCTCTCCTTTTCACTGTATATGAAGAAGTCGGACACGGCGGAAGTTTTGTTGCCGAAGATACAACAGAGATGATTTCTGTTGACATGGGCTGCGTCGGATCCGATCTCGGATGTACCGAACGCATGGTATCTATTTGCGCAAAAGATTCCGGCGGTCCTTACAACTACGACGTAACATCCGCTCTTGCCGAAACTGCAAAAGAAGAAGGATTGGATTATGCGATCGATGTGTATCCGCATTACGGTTCTGATGTAGAGGCAACTCTTCGGGCAGGATATGATATCCGTCATGGTCTGATTGGCCCTGGGGTGTATGCATCACATAACTATGAAAGATCCCATATGGATGGGGTAAAGAATACGCTTTTGTTGTTGAAGAAGTATATTCAAAAATAAAAAGTATAAATAGCTAACGGTCAAAAATAAAACATCTGCGATATGCATACCGCAGATGTTTTATTTTTTCAATATTAGTCATATTTTTCTTAAGTCCGGTAAATGCAAGTGCCTCTTCTACCAGTTCTTTTCTCTTTTTCTTATCTTGTCATGATCTGGATGATCGTTTTATCCGTCTCACGCATTCCCTTCTTTGCAAGCTCTCCGATATTACGGATCGTGTTTTCTACACCTTTTTCTACAAGTCCGTCTCCGCCATAGAACTGCTTTCCATTTTTCTGCATCTGAAGTCCCAGAAGCCCTGCTTCTACAGCTGATGCGATTTTTGCCGCGCAGCTTGCCTTCGCTCCATCACACACAACACCTGAGTTAATGGCAACTGCATTTACAATTACATGAGAAATCTCATATGCATGTCCGCCATACAGATAACAGATTCCGGCACCTGCACCACATCCTGCACTGATCGCGCCGCAATATGCAGACAGTCTTCCGATTCCTGTCTTCATATGGATTGTGATCAGATTTGACACAACCAGCGCGCGGAGCATCATCTCTTTTGAGACATTCAGCTCTTTTGCATAGACGATCACCGGAAGAGAAGTTGTCATTCCCTGGTTACCGCTTCCCGAATTGATGACAACCGGAAGTTCACATCCGTTCATTCTTGCATCCGATCCGGCCGCTGCCATCGCTTTCGCACGGTTATGTACACTGTTTCCATATGCTTCCATCAAAGTCTTTCCAATGGCAGCTCCCCAGTTTCCTGTCATGCCCTCTTCGGCAATTGCCCAGTTATAATCAATCTGTCTCTGCAGAACTTCCTCTACGTCTGCAACGTCTACGCAGTCTGCGAATTCAATGATCTTCTCCACAGTCAGAAGAGAACGGTCCGTCGCACAGCTGGATCCCTGCTCTTCATATGCTTTTTCTCTGATGATCTCATCATCTTTCTTTACACAGATCACATTGGTGTGAAAACCTGCGATCTCTACGTATCCGCTGTGTCCGCCTGCACATGCCTTGATCTGGATGTCGAAAATATATTCTTTATCGGATTCCCGGATTGTCATCGGCATAGTATCCAGCATCTTTTTCATTTCTACTTTCTGTTCCCCTGTGATCTCTTCCAGAATTTCCAGTTCTTTTTCCGGACATCCGGCTACAATCCCTGCACAGACTGCTGCACCGATTCCGCGAAGTCCTCCTGTGCACGGTACAACGACACTTTTTACATTCTTAATAATATTTGCACTGACATTTACTTCTACAGATTCCGGTTTTTCCCCAAGAGCCTGAACTGCAACTGCTGCTGCGTAAGCTACTGCAATCGGCTCTGTACATCCCATCGCTGGAAGCAACTCTTCCTTTAAAATTTCCACATATTCATTGTATATTTTTTGTTCCATCTTTTCTCTCCTCTGTCAGATGACACCCCATTCATCTTTTTATGGTTCCCTGTTTATTTTATAGTATTCCTGCCTTTCCCACAAGCTTTTCTCTCTATTTTTTCAGGTTTTACATAATTACCATGATTACATTCCAAAAATATTCTTTTATTTTTATTTAACGCCTCCGAAAATTTTCCTGTAACATTTTTTAGTCAAATTTCTCTGTTATATCATCACAAAATGCCGGGCAACATTTCGTACTGTCCGGCATTTTTCTATCCTGTAGCAATTTATTTTCCAATCTCTTCTCTAGTCTCTTTAAAACATTTGATAATGAAATCAATATCTTCTTTTGTATGGCTCGCGCATACCTGTGTGCGGATTCTTGCTTTTCCTTTCGGTACAACCGGATAAGAGAATGCAACCACATATACCCCTTTTTCCATCATTTTCTTTGCATATTCTCCGGCAAGTCTTTCATCATAAAGCATAACCGGTACACATGGATGGGTTCCTTCGATGATATCAAATCCGTTTTCTACCAGCTGCTTGCGGTAGTATGCGGTTACTTCTTCCAGATGGTCACGAAGCTCGGTGCTTTCTTCCAGCATATTGAACATCTCAATACTTGCTCCTGCGATTGCCGGTGCAAGAGAGTTGGAGAACAGGTACGGACGGCTTCTCTGACGAAGCAGATCGATGATCTCTTTTCTTCCTGATGTATATCCACCGGAAGCCCCACCGAGTGCTTTTCCGAGTGTTCCTGTAATGATATCCACTCTTCCTTCTACGCCACAGTATTCGGAAGTTCCTCTGCCGTGTGCTCCTACAAATCCCACTGCATGGCTGTCATCCACCATAACCAGTGCGTTGTATTTATCAGCAAGATCGCAGACACCTTTTAAGTTACAGATGATTCCATCCATTGAAAATACACCGTCTGTAGCGATCAGTTTGACTCTTGCTCCTGCTGCATCTGCAGCCTGAAGCTGTGCTTCCAGATCTTCCATGTTATTATTTTTATAGCGGTATCTTTTTGCCTTACAAAGACGAACTCCATCAATGATGGAAGCATGGTTCAGTTCATCACTGATCACTGCATCCTCTGCAGTCAGGATTGTTTCAAAAAGTCCACCATTTGCATCAAAGCAGGAAGAATATAAAATCGTATCATCTGTTCCCAGAAATCCGGAAATCTTCTTTTCCAGTTTTTTGTGGATGTCCTGTGTTCCACAGATAAATCTGACAGAAGCAACCCCATATCCTTTTTCATCATAAGTTTTCTTCGCTGCATCGATCAGTCTCTGATTGTCTCCAAGTCCAAGATAGTTATTGGCACACATATTAAGAAGCTCTCTTCCGTCTTCCATTACAACCTTTGCGCCCTGCGGAGATACGAACGGTGCTTCCCCTTTGAAAAGACCATCTGCTTTGATCTGTTCTACTTCTTTTGTATAAATACTTAAAATATCATTTTTTCTTGCCATTTTATTCTCTCCTTCTTCTGCTTTTCCTAATCGTTAATATGTGCCCAGTCAAGAATCACCTTTCCTGACTGTCCTGAGATCATTGCCTCAAATCCTTTTTCATAATCGCGGATATCAAAATGGTGTGTGATGATCGGTGAAATATCAAGTCCCGCCTGGATCATCGTAGACATCTTGTACCAGGTATCCCATACTTTTCTTCCATAAATTCCGCGGATATTCAACCCATTGAAGATCACTGTCTCAAGATCTACGGTTGCATCCTGTCTCTGCAATCCGAGAAGTGCGATCTTTCCACCATGTTTCATGTTATGGATCATATCAGAAAGTCCCGGCTGGCTTCCGGACATTTCAAGTCCGATATCAAAGCCTTCTGTCATTCCGATCTCATGCATCACATCCGTCAGTTTTTCCTGTGTCAGATTAACGCATCTGGTCGCACCCATTTTTGCTGCCAGATCCAGACGGTACTGGTTCATATCCGTGATTACCACATGTCTTGCTCCTGCAAATTTTGCGATCGCCGCTGCCATGATCCCAATCGGCCCTGCACCTGTGATCAGCACATCTTCACCAAGCATGTCGTAAGATAATGCAGTATGGGTTGCATTTCCAAATGGATCAAAGATCGCATATAATTCTTCATCAATTGCCGGATTGCACGGCCATACATTTGAAGCGGGAATAACCAGATATTCTGCAAACGCACCGTTCCGGTTTACCCCAACACCTTTGGCATCTTTGCAGTTCTCTTTGTGCCCTTCCAGACAGTTTCTGCATTTTCCACAAGTGATATGTCCTTCACCGGATACCAGATCGCCCACCTTGAATCCCTGTACACCTGTACCGACTTCTACAACTTCCCCGACATATTCATGTCCTGCGGTCAATCCGATCGGAATGGTGTGCTGTGCCCATTCATTCCACTGGTAAATATGTACATCAGTACCACAGATTGCATTTTTATGGATCTTGATCTTTACGTCATTTGGTCCTACTTCAGGAATCGGTACTCTTTTCATCCAGAGTCCCTGTTCCGGTTTTTCCTTTACAAGCGCCCACATTTTATTATCATTCATCTTCATTACCTCCGCATGACACATATGTCCGTTCATTACGGACTTTTTATTATTTTTGTCTTTCTATACTTAGGATACCCTATTTTGCCTCTCTTTTCAATCTATATTTCCGTGATGCACAAACATTTTACACATTCATGTTTTTGTATCAGATACAAGCACATGTGTCTTTCTATTGCAAGCACATTTATTATATATACACAAAAACAGACAGATAAATCTGTCTGTTTTTCACAATGCCCTACTGTCGATTTTCACAATTTCGTTCTGTTTATAACAATCTTTTTTCCTTCTGATGTACCCTTTTTCTCACAAAATAGAAGCACACGACCTGAAGTACAATGGTAATGATCCATGACACCGGATAGGATACAAAAAGTACGGATAAAGATCTGTGGTTCGGAAAAATTCCAAATACCCACACAATTCTTGTTCCCACCGTTCCGATCACTGAAAGCACCATCGGGACTGCTGAATATCCCATTCCACGAAGCGCACCCGGAAACAAATCCATGATCCCACACAGGAAATAAGTGATCGATGTATACGCCAGGATTTCCATTCCGCAGTTGATAACCTTTGGATCTGAAGTATAAACTGTCAGAATCTGCGGTCCGAAGCTATAGGCAAGACCACCAAGCACTGCCGCGATCGATATAGACAGAATCGCACAGTCACGCAGCACCTTATCCATTCGTTTCAGCTTACCCACACCATAATTCTGACTGGTAAAACTCATACATGCCTGGGTGATCGAATTCACTGACATATAAAGGAACCCAAGTATATTGTTCGCTGCTGTATAGCCTGCCATCGCAATCGATCCAAATGAATTAACCGAAGACTGCAACAGTGCATTGGACAAATTGATGACCGTACTCTGGATTCCCGCCGGAACTCCCACCTGGAAAATCTGTTCCATGTAGGCACCATTGATCTTCAGTTTGGAGAAACGAAGCTGATAACTTCCTTCCGACCGGTACAGACAGGTCAGTACCAGCACACAGGAAATCAGCTGTGAAATAATTGTTCCAATTGCAACCCCGGCAACTCCCATATGAAAAAGAATAACCAGTGTCATGTTCAGCGCGGCATTTGCAATTCCGGAAATGATCAGGAAGATCAATGGCCTTTTTGTATCACCGATCGCCCTTAAAATGGCTGCCCCATAGTTATATAACATAAAAAATGGCATTCCCATAAAATAGATCCGCATATATAAGGCAGACTGCCCGATTACATCATCCGGCGTTCCCATAATTTCAAGTGCCCACTTTGCAAGAAGCACCCCGATAACTGCCATCATAATTCCACTGATCAGCGCAAGTGTGATCGAAGTATGTACTGTTTCCGACATCTCCCGGTCTTTGCCCGCTGCATAAAATCTGGCTGCAAGAACATTGGCACCAAGTGAAATTCCGATAAACAGGTTCGTAAACACATTGATCAGTGCTGTTGTGGAGCCGACTGCGGCAAGTGCCTGACTCCCGGAGAATCTTCCTACCACGATGATATCCACTGCATTAAACGCAAGCTGCAGAATTCCGGAAACCATAAGCGGCAGTGAAAAAGAGATCAGCTTGTCCATGATGGAGCCGTTGCACATATCAATTTCAAACCTATTTTTTTTCACATTATTCACCCAGCCCTTCATCAAATGTAAGTCTCATCTGATTCCAGACCACGTTTCCATGTACTGATTCTGAGACACCTTCATTTTTGAATCCAAACCTGGCATAATAAGATATCAGCCGGTCCTTGCAGGTAAGGACAAGTCCCTTTCTTCCCTGCTCTTTTGCATCTGTAATCGCTCTTTTGATCAATTCTCCTGCATATCCATGTTTCCGGTAAGACGGCAGCGTATTTACACCAAAAATCATCTGCCAGTCACCTTTTTCATCATGCATTTCCGCTTTTTCATACATTTCGTCTGTCAGATCTTCCTGATTTGTCACCATACCGTCCACGAAGGCGATCAACTTCTCTTCTTCAAACATCAGCCAGAAATGATCTTTATAAAAAGTAAGTCTCTTTTCAAATTCTTCTTCTGTTGCCGCTTCTGCTGCCGGGAAACACTCTGCCTCCACACGGGCAATTTCTTTCAGATCACTCATATCTGCTGTTCTTATTCTCATCTTTACTCTCCCTCTTTTCCTAATATTTTCAGCATTTTTTCTACATTTTCGCTGGTCCATGCCGGAAATTCCAGTACCGCATCCGGGATATCCTGCCTTCCGGAATCCGGGTTGTGGAACCAGATACATTTCATACCGGCTGCTCTGGCAGCTCCTCCACCGTTAGTCGAATCCTCTACTACCAGACAGTCCTCCGGCTCCATTCCCAGTTTCTCTGCCGTTACAAGGAAAGTATCCGGTGCCGGTTTTGGATGCTCTACATAATCTCCACTCATGACCACTGTAAAATATTTCTCCATATCCAGAGACTTTAATGCATCTTTGATCGCATAAGCCGGAGAGGAAGACGCTACTGCAAGCAGATATCCTTCGTCTTTTAACTGCTTCAATGCTTCTTTGATTCCCGGCATCTCCGGAAATCCTTCTGCCTCTGTAATCTGCGCTTTTTTCTCTTTCATGAGCGCATTCATCTTATCCACATCATCAAAAACCGGCCCATAATTCTCATTGATCAAATCCATGAAGAATCCACGAGTAGAACCGATACACGGAAGGTAGACCTCATAGTCAAGATCGATTCCGTTCTTCTCTTTTAAAATTTCCTTCCAGCAACGATAGTGTAATGGTTCTGTGTTGATCAGAACACCGTCCATATCAAAAATAACTGCTTTCATATCTTTTTAGCCTCGATTAAATGATTTAAATTTTCTTTTCATTCTTATTTTGAATGACGTTTTTAAAGATGTCAAGACAGAGAAGCTAAAAAGAATGTGCCTTGACACATTCTCGCGCCGAGCGCAGTCGCTTGCGACATTCTTCATCTTCGTGCGAGTGCGCATCTCCGGCACGCAGTGCCTTTTGTTTCATAGGAAGTTCCTTCGGAATTTCCTATGAAATAAAAAGAGAGCGACTGTACGATTCAAAAAACGCACAGGCACTCTCTTTGGCTTTTATGGATTTTTCTTAAGGTCTCTGTCCCATTCCACCTTCTAAGGTGATCGTCTCTCCGTTCATATATTTGAAATCCGGTGATGCAAGCTGTACGCATGCACGTCCGATTTCTTTTTCTACATCTCCGTAATGTCCAGCCGGCGGCATCTTTACATTTGCCTTAAATGCTTCCGGATAAGCTTTCTGAAAATTCTCAAGCTGTGCTGTCCATGCGAGCGGGCATACGATATTGACATTGATTCCGTCTGGTCCCCACTCTGTTGCAGCGACTCTGGAAAGTCCACGAATCCCTTCTTTTGCCGCTGCATATGCGCACTGCCCGTAATTTCCGAAAAGTCCGGCGCCTGAAGCAAAATTGATAACAGATCCCTTTGTCTCTTTCAGGTACGGATAGCATGCCTGCATATAATAGAATACCGCATATACGCCGGAATACATTGCCAGATTGAACTGGTCTGTTGTATGATCTGCGATCGTAACACCGGATGCGGATGCCTGTGCATTATTGATCAGGACATCAATTCTTCCGAATGTGTCGATTGCCTGCTTTACTACGTTCTGTACTGTTGCTTCATTATCAGCCCCCGCGCTGACATCAGCCTGTACAGGTAATACTTTGATACCATAGAGTCTCTCCAGTTCTTCTTTGGCATCTTCGAGTTTCTTTACATTACGTCCGGTAATTACCAGATTCGCTCCTTCTTTTGCGTAAGCTGTTGCGATTCCATATCCAATAGATCCACAGCTTCCATCACTTAATACGGCTCTTCCGCCGCCTGTGATAATTGCAGTCTTTCCTGTTAAAAATCCCATAATCAGTTTCTCCTTCCTGCTATCCTTCAACTAGCATACGATTATAATAGCAGAGTTCAGGTCGGAATTCAATACTGAATTGCGTCTATTTTCTGACAATATAGTTAATTTTTTAATTATCGCAAATACAGTTAGAATACAAAAACCTCATTGGACAAGGGTAGTTTATTATATATTTACAACATATATAATAGTGCATTGCAGATGCATGCAGCGATATTGCTGCCACCTTTTCTGCCTCTTGCTACGATATATGGCGTGTCTTTCAGTGAAAGGATTAACTCTTTAGACTGGACGACATTTACGAATCCTACAGGAACTCCGATGACAAGTTCCGGGGTTAATTTGCCATCCTGGATCAGTTCATAGAGTCTTACAAGGGCTGTCGGGGCATTTCCGATGGCAAAGATGATTTTTTTATCAAGGGCGGCTGCTTTTTCCATGCTTGCCACGGCACGCGTGGTTCCGTTCTTTTTGGCAGTTTCTGCTACATCTTCATCGGACATGAAGCAAAGAACTTCGCCTCCGTATTCTGCAAGCTTCCGTTTGTTGATACCTGCTTTTCCCATCTGGGTATCGGTTACAATGACTGCACCATTCCGGATGGCATCCAGCGCTTTTTCTACTGCACCTTCTGAAAACATCAAGTTCTTGGCATAATCAAAATCTGCGCTTGTATGGATACAGCGTTTGACGATCGGTTCTGTTCCTGGGATCAGATGCGTATCTCCCAGTTCTTCTGTTATGATCTCAAAACTGCGTTTTTCTATTTCTGCAGGTTTTACATTTTCCAGTTCTATCTTCACTTGGTATCTCCTCCTTTGATCGTCGCACCGATCCCGCATACTACCCGGTCTACCTGATCTGAATTTGCCGCAAGTACGGTACAGATCCTTCCGGTCAGTTCCCTGTATCTGCGCTCAAATGCGTCTATCGGAACCAGGCCATAGCCAATCTCCTGTGTCACAATTACAATATCCGGACACTTTTTTGTTAGTTTCGATGCGAAATCAATTGCTTCTTTTTCCGACCAGTTTTCTTTTTTTATCATGCTCTGGATATATTTTTCAAAATGAAAGACTCCTTCTGCCTCAAAAATATTATCTCCTTCACATAGTTCCCCATCCGTCCAATGAATGTATGGGTTCTGCTTTTTTGCATACGCAAGCTTCCCCTGGTATGCACCGCCGATTATCATTTTCATTTTTTTATGTCTTTCCTTTCAACCGGAATTCCGTACACAACTTCTGTCACCAGATCTGCCATCTCTCCCATCCGAAGATTTATGTTTCCGAGAAGCTTCAGATATTTTTCCATCTCCGGATTGTCTGTCATGCTGTCTGAAAACACTTCATTTGTAACAACTACCAGATCATCACTGGCCTTTTGCAGCTTATGGATTCCTGCCAGAATGGACTCTTCTGCATTTTCACCTGCTCCTGACGGATCGTACATTTCATTTGCCACAAGATTGGACATACATTCCAGAAGAACACTTCCTGTCTCTTTTGTCTGCAGGACTTCCGCAGCTTTTTTAAGATCCGTATAGCATTCGATCGTTTCAAACCCTTTGCCTGCACGAAGTCTTCTGTGACGTGCAATTTTCTCTTCCGTTTCCTTCCCGAAAGGCATCATAGTTGCTATATAGTAGCGTTTTTTGTTTCTTTTTGAATGGCTGGCATACTCCATAAGCTTCTGCTCTGCATATTCGGATTTGCCACTTCCACTGCCACCTGTGATCAGATGAAACATTCTGCTGCATTTCCCTTCTCGATAATCTCATATATTTTCTTCATATCCATATTCTCACGAACTGCATTTGCAAGAATCTGATACTGCTTCTCTTTGTAAGCATGATAATCCATGGAGTGCATGGCTTCCTCGCCGTATCCTTTTTCTTCCAGAAGTGCCCCGATCAGTGCATCCGCTACTTCCCGGTCATCAAAAATCCCATGTACATAGCAGCCGTACACATTCTTCTTCTGCGCTCCGTCCCACCGGCTCTCATCTGTCACCTGATCACAGATCTGTACCAGCATCTTATGATCTGCAGCATCTTTATCTGAAAAAATAGTTTCCCCCATATGGATCTCATATCCATCCAGCTTTGCACCGGACATTGCTTTTAAGATTCCGGTAACTTCTCCGAACTTTCCGGTAACACGGGTTCTTCTCTTGGTATTTTCAAATACAGTAACGGCAGGAAGCAGCCCCATCGCTTTTATGGTTCCACCACGTTCTACCCCTTCCGGATCACAGATCTCTTCTCCCAGCATCTGGTAACCGCCACAGATACCAAATACCGGTTTCCCTGATGAGGCATGGCGCAGCACTTTCCCTTCCAGTCCGCTCTGACGAAGCCACAACAGGTCTTCCATCGTATTTTTACTTCCCGGCAAAATTACCAGATCCGGATTCCCGAAATCTCCTGCCTTTGACACATACCGGAGAGAAACTTCTTCCCTGCATTCCAGTACTGCAAAATCTGTGAAATTAGAAATACGCGGCAGGCGGATCACTGCAATATCCAGAAGTGCCGCCTTTTCTTTCCGGTCAAACCTTTCTGACAGACTATCCTCATCATCAATATCCGCATAAATATATGGCATCACGCCACATACCGGTATCTTTGTCCGATCCTCCAGCATCCTGATACCTGGCTCCAGAATTTTTACATCCCCACGGAACTTATTGATCACCGTACCTTTGATTCTTGCCCGCTCTTTTTCTTCCAGCAACATAACCGTCCCGACGATCTGCGCAAACACACCACCACGGTCAATGTCTCCTACAAGAAGAACCGGTGCATCCACCAGCTCAGCAAGTCCCATGTTGACAATATCATTCTGCTTAAGGTTTATTTCTGCCGGACTTCCCGCGCCTTCTATGACAATCACATCATACTTTTCATCCAGTTTATGATAAGCTTCTAAAATAGCCGGAATATATTCTTTCTTTTTACGGAAGTATTCCATCGCCGGCATGACTCCCGCAACTTCTCCGTTTACAATTACCTGACTTCCTACATCGGAGGTCGGTTTCAAAAGAATCGGGTTCATATAAACTTCCGGCTGGATCATGGCAGCTTCTGCCTGCATGACCTGTGCGCGTCCCATTTCCAGACCATCTGCCGTGATAAAAGAATTGAGTGCCATGTTCTGTGACTTAAATGGTGCAACCCTGATTCCATCTTCCTTTAAAACACGACAGAGCCCTCCCGCAAGAAGGCTCTTTCCAACATTTGACATGGTTCCCTGAATCATAATCGACTTTGCCATATTAAAATTCTCCCTGACCTGCATAGAGGATTTCTCCCAGCGCATCGATCAGCTTCTGGTTGTCTCCTCTCTGCCGCATACAAACACGATAATATCCTTCTCCGAGACCTTTGTAATTGCTGCAATCCCGAATCAGGATCTTCTGTTTTTTCAGTTTCTCATATAAATTTATACCGCTTCGCATCAGAATGAAATTGGCATCTGACGGATAATGGGTAATTCCCAGCTTGTTCAGTTCATTTTCCATCCAGATTCTTTCACGGTTCGTAAAATCACAGGTCCGTTTCACACGCATCCCCTCTTTTAAAGATGCCATGCCTGCCACCTGTGCCGGTATCGATACACTCCATGGCTGTCTGGACTGTTCCATCTTCTCCAGAAATTCCATATCCGAAGTAACGGCATACCCGATACGGATTCCCGGAATCGCGTGCATCTTAGTCAGTGAACGGAGGATAAATAAAGTTCTCCATCTCTTGGTATCCGCAAGAATGGATGCCGTAGCTGCATTTTCCGCAAAATCAATAAAACATTCATCCAGCACCATCCGGATTCCGTAAGTCTCACATCTGGCAAGAATCTTCCAGAGCATGCTCCGGTCGATCAGCTTTCCGGTCGGATTATCCGGTGAACATAAAAATACCATATCGATATCTTCATTCAGAAGATCCAGAAAATCTTCTTCCAGCTGAAACCCAGTCGCTTCTCTTTTCTTATAATAACAGATCTCGCACCCGGTCGCACGCAGTGCCTGTTCGTATTCCGCAAATGCAGGAACCGGTATCAGCGCCTTCCTTGGGCAGTCCGCAAGCACTGCCGTAAAAATCAGATCCGCCGCCCCATTTCCACAGATAATATGCTCAGCCGGAACTTCCAGTCTTTTCGCCAGAGCACTTTTCAGTTTCCTGCAGCTGGCATCCGGATAATTTCCAATCTGGTCCATTGACTTTCTTGCCGCTTCCACTACAGCTCTTCCAGGTCCGAACGGATTCAGATTCACGGAAAAATCTGTCATTCCTTTGTGTGTATAAATATCTCCACCATGTACATATTCCATAACCTTTTATTCCCCTTACATCAGTATCATACAATATTTCAGTAATCCAAAGACAAGAAGTGTCAGAAGTGCTGCTCCGTCCATCAGATTTCCGGCTCTTAAAATATCTTTCGGCTCGATAGGACGCACATCATCTCCAATTGTCTCTTTCGGATATAATTTTCCAAAATAATAGGCATCTCCGGCAAGCTGCACCTGAAGTGCACCTGCACATACCGCTTCTGTCTGTGCGGAATTCGGGCTGGCATGCTTTCGCCTGTCTCTTTTCCAGACTGCCCACGCCCTTTTATAATCCATCCTGAAGATCCATGCACTTGCGATCATCAGAAGTGCTGATATCCTGGACGGAATATAATTCCATACATCATCCATTTTAGCCGCAAACCGACCAAAATGTAAATACTTTTCATTCTTATATCCTACCATAGAATCCATTGTATTAACAGCCTTATAAAAAAATCCAAGTGGTGCCCCACCGATCAACATAAAAATGAGCGGTGCGATCACTCCGTCTGATGTATTTTCGGCTACCGTTTCTACCGCTGCCTTTGTCACTCCGGCCTCAGAAAGATTTCCGGTATCCCGTCCTACGATCATCGATACCGCATGTCTTGCCCCCTCCAGGTTATGGTTTACGAGCTGTACATAAACCTTCCGGCTTTCATCTTTCAGGCACTTTCCGGCAAGAAGCTGATAACACCAGAAGGTTTCCAGTGCAAATCGAAGCCAGAAGCTGACCTTTCCTGCAAGATACAAAAGTCCCCACGGAATTCCGACGGATACCATAACCACACCAAACCACAGAATCCCCCCTGCGATTCTCTCTTTTCTTTCCTCATTTTTGCAAAATCCGCGCAACCATTTTTCCAGCCTCGAAATCCACTTTCCAATGATCCGCACCGGATGATAGAGCCATACCGGATCTCCGAAAACCGCATCCAATGCCATTCCTGCTATACATGCCATCAAAGAACTCATATCTCCTCAATCTCCTCAAACTGTCTGTTTCCCTGCTGCCATTTTTCTTCCTCAATTTGAAAATGAAAACCTTTTCCGTTTTTCACCTGCCAGTGGTAAAATTCTTTCTTTTCCGGATCAAATGCTTCCATCACCGACATGATCGTTCCCCCATGAACCACAAAGGCAATCTTCTTCCTTTTTCCCTTTATCATCTTTTCCATCATCTCTTCAAATCCGCAAACACATCGTTTCCGGAATTCCATCGGATCTTCTCCTCCCGGAAATGCCTTTGTACCTCCAGAATCAATCCAGCTCTGATACTTTGGATTCCCAGTCAGCTCCTGATAATTCTTCCCCTCAAAAAGCCCAAAATCGCATTCCCTCATCTTATCACAGACAACCTGCTCCGCTCCCGGGAAAAGAATCTCTGCCGTCTGCCTGCACCTCCTGAGCGGACTGACAATCACAAGCTCCGGCTCCCACTTCGCACGTCCATTTTTCTTCCCGTATCGTCTGTTTTCTTCTTTTTTCAGAATATACTCCGGAACGCACTCTGTTTTTATTTCTTCATCCGTCACCCCTATATACCGTTTTTCCAAATTCCCTTCCGTCGCAAAATGCCGAATCAGTCTGACTTCCATCTTCTATATGTCTCCTCTTCCTTTCCCTGCTTTTTCATTGGATTCCCTGCACAATCAATCCCCCGACTAATAATGCCAGCTCACAAATCTGCAGAAAGTATCCCGCCAGATCCCCGGTAACGCCTCCAAACTGTTTCCTGCTCATCCGGTAATAATATCCAAATACTGCTCCTGCAATTATAAGAAGTACCACCATACCAACCGGCGAGCAGATATACAAATATCCTGCCACCAGGATCAGGTATACGATCATTGTGAACCTTACTGCCTTTTTCTGTGCTCCATCCTGGAAAGTCTTTACAAGACCGCTTCCTCTTGCTGCCGGAAATGTCATTACAGCAAGCCCACTGAGCGCTCTTGAAATTACATATCCTGCTGCTACTACAGGAAGCATCTCCGTCCGGATTTCACTCCATACGCCAAGGCTTCCGGTAAAATAACAGCAGATTCCGATGACCGCAAAAGCACCGTTATGCGAATCTTTCAGGATTTCCAGTTTCTTTTCTTTATCTCCCCAGGATCCAAGTGCGTCCATCGTATCCATAAATCCATCCAGATGGATTCCTCCACTTACAAAAACTGGTATCAATGTCATGACCGCAGCAAACATCAATCTTCCACTGTGTACTTTTGAAAAAATATTTCCATCAAGAAACATTCCTGCCAGATAAATGATTGCTCCGGTCACAACACCGATCAGCGGAAAAAAACACATCGTATATTTCATATTTTCCTTGTTCCACTCAATGCGCGGCATCGGTATTTTGGAATACATAGAAAACGCAATGATCATCGGTTCTAAAAACTTCATCTTTCTTCCTTCCCATCCAGTACTTCATACTGCTCTACGTGAATATCATCAAAAGTTCCCATTTTGCGGTACACCTGAAGTCCCATCTCAAGAAGCGGCATCGCTGCCACTGCTCCTGTTCCTTCCCCCAGACACATACCACATGTGAGAAATGGTTTTTTTTCTAAAGCATCTAAAATCTTTCTTGATGCAGGTTCATCAGACAAATGGGACGGTAAAATATATCCTGCACATTCCGGAACCATCCGTACCGCCACAAGTGCAGCCACTGCAGAAATAAAGCCATCTATCAGCACCGGAATCCGGTAGATCGCCCCACCAAGATATACACCTGCAAGTCCTGCTATGTCAAGTCCTCCAACCTTGGAAAGTACATCGATCGCATCTGTCTTATCCGGCTGCATCCGCTCAACCGCTTCCCGGATGACCTGTACCTTCTTTCGCAGACCTTTTTTCGTCAGACCTGCCCCCTTTCCTGTCATGACCTTCGGATCCTCTCCGAGCAATACAGAGGCAACCGCACTGCTGGTCGTTGTATTTCCAATCCCCATTTCACCTGTCGCAAGAATTTCGTATCCCGCTTCGGCACACTTCTTTACCATCTGAATTCCAACTTCTATCGCCTCAACTGCCTCTTCTCTTGTCATCGCCGCTTCTTTTGCAAAATTGTGTGTGCCATACATCACTTTGTATTTTTTCTTTGTCACAGACGGCACATCTGTTGCCATTCCTACATCCACCGGGAAAAGATCTACCTTTGCCTCTTCTGCCATGATGCAGACGCTTGTCTCTCCTCTTGTAAAATTATCCGCCACGATTGCCGTTACTTCCTGGCCGGTCTGTGTCACGCCTTCTTCTACCACACCGTTGTCCGCGCACATAATGATCAGCCCGCGCTTTCGCAGTTCAAAATCTGAAGTCCCCTTAATCCCGGCAATCTGGATCACCGCATCCTCCAGACTTCCCAGGCTAAACAGTGGCTTCCCTACCGTCATCCAGTGAGCCCGCGCCTCTTCCATTGCATTTTCATCAAGTGGTTTTATTTTCTCTTTCCATCTGGTCTCTTCCATCTGTAAGTCTAATCTCCTGTCTTTTCGATTTGTCTTTGTCAGCTTTTTACTTGCTTCTGTAGGTTCTACACGCTTCTACAAAGCGTTTGGCCACTTTGGGGTTGGAATAAAAGTATAAATGCGGAAATCCCGCAAACAAATTCCCCTTCATATGAACAGCCTGCCATTTTCTCACACCATCCGGCTTTACGGCAAGTGTATCCTCTCCGTTTTCCGTAGAATCCCAATAATGGAACTCATGCGCCCGGATCTTCTCTCCCTTTTTCATATACACTCCGTTCATTTCCGCAGTCAGCTCAATGTATCCGAATCTGGTAAGTCGCCCTTTTTTGATCCCTTTTCCCGGAAGTGCCCCCACCATCGGATAGTGCTTTCCATCTTCCCCTTCCAGCTCTTCTGTCAAATATAAAAATCCTCCACATTCCGCAATACATGGAATTCCATTTTCAATCTGCTTTCTTACATCTTTTCGCATAGCTCTGTTTTCTGCCAGATGTTTCGCACAAAGTTCCGGATATCCACCACCAAATAAAAGTCCGTCTAAATGTTCCGGAAGCCTTGTATCCTCCAAAGGACTAAACGGAATGATCTCACATCCAAGCTCTTTTAAAAGCTCCATATTATCCTTATAATAGAAACAAAAGGCCAAGTCACGCGCTACGCCGATACGCACTTTTCGTCCGGCTGCTTCCTGTTTTGCCTTCACCGGATGATACTCCATTTCTTTTGCTTCCCAGGCAATGTTCAGCACCGATTCCATATCAAGTGTCTCTGTCAGAATCTCTGCTGCCCGGTCAATCTGTTTTTTCAGGTTCCCTATTTCCTCCGGAAGCATCAGTCCCAGATGCCGACTCTCCAGATGAAAAGCATCCTCCTCCGGCACATAACCAACCACCTGAACCTGGAATCCCATTGTCTGCAATCCCTCTTCGATCATCTTCTTCATCTTCGGATACAGCATCGGGGAAATCCGGTTCAGAATGATTCCCCGGATATTACTGTCATTCCGGTATTCAATCATTCCCTTCAATACTGCCAGGATTGTCGATGCCATACCTCTTGCCGGAACAACCAGGATTACCGGAAGTCCCAGGGTTCTCGCAACGTCATAAGTACTTGCCTGATCCGAATCCAGACTGATCCCGTCATAGTACCCCATCACACCTTCTGTCACCACAAGCTCCGCGCCTTCCGCATGATGCATAAACCGCTCTTTCAAGCGCTCCCGGTCACAAAAATACAGATCCAGGTTCTCGGAATCAATTCCCAGCACCTCCCGGTGAAACATAGGATCAATATAATCCGGTCCGCATTTGCAGGCGCGTACCTTCTTTCCGGCATTTTTAAATGCTTTCATCATTGCCATTGTCACCGCTGTCTTTCCACTCCCACTGGCAGATGCCGCGATTACAATTCCGGGAATTTTCATTCTGTATCTCCTCCATCTGAAATAATATAAATCGGATTTAACCCGGTCATCATGTGATATCTTCCAAGTTTCTTTGACTTTGCCACATTCAGTTGTATGATTTCCGGATCTGCAAGCAGTCCTTCCTCCATCGCCTCCATCGCTTCCTTCACGGTTTCCAGCGAAATTGCATTGATCACGATACGGACGTCCGGATTTTTTTTCTTTATGCACTGAATAATTTCTTTTAACTGTCCTGTACTGCCTCCGATAAAAGCATGGGTCGGCATTTCCAGTGCTTCCAGTGCTTCCGGTGCAACTCCTTCTATCACCTGAATCTGGTCTGTCCGGAATTTCTGCATATTCTTCCTGATCAGCTCTGCACCCTCCGGATTCTTCTCTATTGCATAAACGCGGAGATTCTCTCCCTGAAGAGCAGCCTCTATAGACACCGAACCGGTTCCGGCCCCCACATCATATATTACTGCATTCTTTGTAAGCTTCAATTTTGCAATGCTGACTGTCCGCACTTCCTCCTTCGTCATCGGAACACTTCCACGGATCAGCTCCTCATCTGCAAGATGAATTCCTGTTCTCTTTTCCGGCTTTGGATTCTCGATCAGAATAGTGGTAAGATCGCCAAAATCTTCTGACTGAAGCTCGTTTCCTTTTTTGATCACAATCTCTTCATCCGGATAAGACAAATGATTTCCAACCGAAACGGTTACTTGTTCCAGATGGTAATATTTCAGTTTTTCGCAGATTTCTTTTCCCGCACTTTTCCCAAGGATCAGAAATGTCTTTTCATGGTTTGCAACTACATGGATAAAATTCTGACTTCTTCCATGCATGCTGAGAATCTTCGCATCCTCCCAGCTTTTTCCAAGCTTTGCCGCAAGATAGATTACAGATGAAATCCCCGGAAAAATCTGTACTTCATATCCGTCTTTTTTCAGAATATCCGCCAGCTTTTTTGCCCCGCTGTAAAATCCGGTATCCCCGGAAAACAGTACCGTACATCTGGTCTTTTCCTCCTGCTCATCCAGGATCGCTCTGATCTTTTCCGGCAGATACTCTGCATAGCAGCATTTCTTTTTTTCCCGGAATCCTTCCAGCATCCGCATGGCTCCGATCAGCACATCACTTTCCGCAATGATCTTTCTGACCTCTTCCGTAAGCGTTCCTTTGCTTCCCATCCCGATTCCGACAAGATTTACCCGGCATTTTCGGTTTTCCACAGTTATTCCTCCAATCGATAGCCTCTCGGTGTCACCATTTTCCCATCCACATTTCTCGTCTGGCTGTTGCCGATATAAACGGTTGTAAACATATCAACCGCCGTATCCTTCAGCTCAGAAAGTGTCAGAATATGTGCATCTTCGCCTTCACGTCCGATGTTCCGCACATAACCGCAGACTGTATCCGGGCTCTGGTACTCCAGAATATACTCGCATGCCTTTTTCAGGTAATCTGCCCGTTTCCGGCTGGACGGATTATACAGACAGATTACAAAATCCGCCATCGCAGCTCCGCGGATCCTCTTTTCAATCTTCTCCCACGGTGTCAGAAGATCACTCAGACTGATCACTGCAAAATCATGCATCAGAGGTGCACCAAGAACTGCCGCACCGCCATTTGCCGCCGTGATTCCCGGCACGACCTCCAGCTCCACCTCCGGGTAGCCCTGTCCCATCTCATAGAGCAGACCTGCCATTCCGTAAATTCCGGCATCCCCACTGCATACCATAGCTACCGTTCTTCCTTTCATCGCCTCATCCATTGCCATCTCACAGCGTACCACTTCCTGCCGCATTGGTGTGGAAAGGTACTTTTTATCCGGAAATCTTTCCCGTATCAGTCCTGTATATACGGTATATCCGATAATAACCTCACTTTTTTCCAGTGCCGTGGACGCCTGGTATGTCATTTCTTTCTCAGCACCCGGTCCAAGACCGATTACATAGACTTTTCCGATTTTACACATTTCCTGCACCTTCTTTTCCTTTGCCCTTTCTGAACTCTGTTGTAAACTCCGGATGATACAAAAGTGACCGTTCATACTCTCCGCCAAGCACCTCACCAACCACGATCAGTGCTGTCTTTGTAATTCCATTCTCCTTTGCTGTCACCGCAAGATCCTTCACCTTACATCTGCACACCTTTTCATCCTCCCAGGTTGCCTTGTAGACGATCGCAGCCGGAGTCTCCGGCTGATAACCGCCTTCGACCAGACGCTTTGACAATTCTTCCAGCATCCCGGTACTCAAAAAGATGACCATCGTTGCCTGGTGCGCAGCGAAACTTTCAATGGATTCTTTTTCCGGAACCGGCGTTCTTCCTGCCATCCGTGTGATTACCACAGACTGTGAAATCCCAGGAAGGGTATATTCTGCATTCAATGCAGATGCCGCTCCGCAAAAGGAGCTGACTCCCGGGCACACTTTATAAGAAATATTCTCCTTTTCCAGAAGATCCATCTGTTCTTTGATCGCACCATACAGACACGGATCACCGGTATGCAGCCGGACAACTTTTTTCCCCTGCTTCTCTCCGGAAATCATCACTTCCGTCACTTCTTCCAGCGTCATCTTCGCACTGTTGTAGATCTGACAGTCCTTCTGACATACGGTAAGAAGTTCCGAATTTACCAGCGAACCGGCATACACCACAATATCCGCTTCCTCCAAAAGCTTCTGCCCCCGTACTGTGATCAGATCCACAGCACCGCTTCCTGCTCCAACAAAATGAATCATTTTTCTTTCTCCTTTGCTATTACAATCGAAAAATATCCCGCATCTTCCGGTATTTCTTCTGTGCATTTGTAAATTTTTTCTCCATCCAGTCCGCAGTTCATGACCATTTTCGCCTGCTGTCCTTCCTCTTTCAGAACAGCTTTGACCTGCGCCATCTTTTTCCCGGTCTTCATAAGAACCTTCGTCCCCGGAAGCTTCAACTTTTCTTCAATTCCATAGGACACCGGAAAAACATGCAGCTCCTGCCGGTTCTCCACAAGCGAGATCTCCAGCCTTGCTGCCGCAGCACAAAAAGACGGAATCCCGGAAAAGATCTCCCCCTGATATCCCATCTTTTTCAGTCTTTTATAAATATAAATTCCTGTCGAATACACGGTCGGATCTCCAATCGTCAGAAAAACCAGATTCTTTCCTTTCTCCAGAAGCTCTGACGCCTTTCTTGCACCCGCATCGTGTATCTCTTTCAGTAGCTTTTTTTCCTTGATCATTGGCATGGGAAGATACAGCCGCAGCTTCTTTTTCGTCTCCGGCTCTGCCTCACACGCAATCCGATATGCCAGACATTCTTTTGCAAATGTCTCTTCTTCCCCCTCTTCCAGTTCCGGTTTCTTTAACCCCGGACTGCCAATTGGAAGTACCAATACCTGACACGCCTTAATCGCACGAATTGTCTTTATCGTCATCAGTTCCGGATCTCCCGGACCTACACCCGCAAGGTCAAATCTTCCTGCCATTTTTTGTCATACCTTTCTACCTATCCGATCTTTTCCCTCAGTTTGTCCACAAGAGATGTCTTCCCAAGAACCCCGAGTTCATCCGAAAACATCAGCGCCCCGACCTTCATCTTCTCGCCGGCACGCTTCGCCAAATGATACTCGATCTTCTCCATCACGGTCCGCATCGTCTCTTCCAAAAGTCCTCTTTCTTCCAGAATGTCCAATGCTTCCTTCGTCGTAAAACACTTCATCAGAGCACAGACTGTCTCACGGTCTGCCCCTGCCATTGCCGCATGGACGGCAAGCACTTCCATTCTTACATCTGCCTGTCTGGAATGAGTATTCATTACGCCTGCAGCGATCTTGACCAGCTTTCCGATATGTCCTACAAGCAGCAGTCCGTCCATCTTCAGCCGCACGCCGTCATCAATCGCATCCCCGATATAATTACTGCACTTCACCGCAAGCTCCTGGTCATATCCAAGCGTCTGCCTGAGAAAATCATTTCCATAATTTCCCGGTGTCAGATAACAATACCGGTGGCCTTCATCACGAAGCATCTTCATTTCCATGAAAATAGTCTGCGTCAGTGCCTGTTCGCTCATCGGTTCTACGATCCCGGAGGTTCCAAGTACCGAAATCCCGCCTTCAATTCCAAGTCTTGGATTAAACGTTTTCTTCGCGATCTCCACGCCCTCCGGGATATAGATCACAATGTCTGCACCGCCATCCCATTCGTATTTCTCAATCTGGCTTTGCACCGCTTCCCGGATCATCTGCCGTGGCACTTTGTTGATTGCTGCCTCTCCGGCTTCCTGCTCCAGCACCTTCCGGGTAAAGCGCCCGACTCCGATTCCACCATCTAAGGTCATTCCTTTTTCCTTTTTTTTCGTGACCTTGGCGTAAACGAAGATCCCGTTCGTCACATCCGGATCATCTCCGCTATCCTTCTGAATGGCACAGCTGACCGCTTCATTTTCTCTCTGGATCTCTTCCACTTCCAGATACAGTTCGATCCCTTTCGGTGTCATAAGAGATACCTGGCGGACTTCCTCCCCGGAAAAGAGCATTGCCGCTGCCGCCTTTGCTGCTGCCGCGGCACAGCTTCCCGTTGTGTATCCGCACCGCAGTTCTTTTTGATTTTTCCACACGACCTGCATCTTGTCCATTCCCATTTCGTCTCCTTAGTATTCGATGCCTTTCCTTGCCCGGATTCCTTTTTCAAAAGGATGCCGTACCATCTTAACCTCCGAAATATAATCTGCCAGCTCCAGTAGCTCATCTGACGGATCCCGTCCGGTCAGAACTACTTCCAGATTGTCCGGTCTGTCTTTTAAGAACTGCACCGCTTCTTCATTCGGAATCAGTCCATACCGGTATGCCGCCATAAATTCATCGATCACAAGCATATCATAATCCCCTGTGCTGATTTTTCTCTGGATCGAATTCCACAGCCTGCCATACATCTCTCGGACTTCTTCCTGTTCCTTTTCGGAAAGTGTCTTAAAAAATCCATAGCTTTTTTCCAGATGAAGCACCTCGATCTCCGGGATCCGATCCAGGATCTTCAATTCTCCCGAAAATTCATTTTTTAAAAAACGGGCAAACAGAACCCGCATACCGCTTCCAGCTGCGCGCACTGCAAGCCCCGTTGCCGCCGTCGTCTTTCCTTTTCCATCTCCACAGTAAATGTGCAAAAGTCTATTTTTCATATGATTCCAGCTTCCCCATTTCTTCTGCAAATACAAGCAGTTCTTTCATCTTCCGGTTGGTTGTCCCAATCACAATTCCTGCATTTATCACCTTTTTACACTGTCTGATCATCTGCTTTGCCCGTTCAAATGCACGGTCGCTTACCGGCTCAAATGGTTCTTCTTCTATTATATTGACCGCCAGATGCTTTGCCAGATGATAGTCGATATCATTAGTATACAGGATTCCTGCCGAAAATGGAATCTTTGCTTTCTGAAGGTTTCGGTAAACAGGAATTCCACTGCCTCCGGAAGAGATCACAAATACTTCTGCCTCTCCCTCCGCCTTTGCAAGCTCCACACTTCCGAACAGCGGATCAAAATGCCCGTTGTCGATCTCATAAAGCTTCTGGATAAAATCTTCTTTAAAAATCGCCTCCGGCTCTCCATAACCGAAAATTGTATCTCCTTTAACGCACAGGATCTTATCCGAGATCTTCTGCGCCAGATCGATCTCATGAAGTGACATAATGACCGTGATCTGCTTTTCTTTCGCCATATTTTTCAAAATAGTAAGCAACTCCAGCTTATAACGGATATCCAGAAAAGAAGTGGGTTCATCCAGGATCAGTACCTCCGGTTCCTGGCAGATCGCTCTTGCCAGAAGGATCCGCTGTCTCTGCCCGTCACTGATCGCCTCAAAACTTTTTTCTGCGTATTCTGTTGCATGGACAATTTCCAGTGCTTCCTGTGTCTTTTTCTCATCTTCTCGCGTTAATATCCCGAGCCGTCCTGTATAAGGATACCGCCCTGCTGCTACGACCTCATAGCAGGTCATCAGCTCCGGCTTTGCCCGCTGTGTCAGCACCACTGCCATCTTCGTTGCAAGCTCTTTGTAAGATAAGTCTTTCAGATTCTTTTCACCGATCGTCACCTTACCTCCAATGAGCGTAAGCTGCTTGGTAATACTTTTTAAAATCGTAGATTTCCCGGAACCGTTTGGTCCGATCAGTGTCAATATCTCACCTTTTTTAATCTCTGTACAGATATCATGGATCAGTACATTTCCATGATATCCGACAGAAAGATCTTTCATCTGAAAATAGCTGTCACTCATATTTATTTCCCTTTTCTTCCTTTTATCATCATGAAAATTACGATCGGTGCACCAAAGATCGAAGTCACGGTACTGATATTCAGCTCCAGTGGTGCAAATGCCATACGCGCGATCAAATCACATCCCATACAGAACACCGCCCCGCCAAGGAATGTTGCCGGTATCACAACCAGCGGTTTTGCCGTCCCGAGAAGATGCTTGATCAGATACGGAACAGCGATCCCAACGAATGAGATCGGCCCTGCAAATGCGGTCACACATGCGGAAAATACACTTGAGAGCAAAATCAGAAGCACCCTGAACACACGGATATTGACACCCATGCTCTGCGCATACATTTCCCCAAGCTGATACGCTCCGATCGGCTTTGACAGGAAAAAGGTAAGGATCAGAGTGATTCCTACCATAAGCGCAGCTACCTTTACATTGCTCCAACTCATCCCTGAAAAGCTTCCCTGTGACCAGCCATGCAGATTCACGATATCTGAATCCTCCGCAAAAGTCACTACAAAATCAGTTACTGCCGAGCAGATATAACCGATCATGATTCCGCCAACCAGAAGAGTTGCCATATTCCGGATTTTTCTTGCAAGAAGCAGGATAAATCCAATTGAAAGCATAGATCCGATAAATGCTGCAATGATCAGTATATAAGATGATACCAAAGTGTAATATTTTAAAAAGATGATCATCGCCAGAGCGACCATCATCTTTGCACCCGAAGAAATCCCCAGTACATAAGGACCTGCGATCGGGTTGGAAAAAAATGTCTGCAATAAAAATCCGGAAAGGGCAAGTGCCCCTCCCAGAATTGCTGCTATCAGAACACGCGGAAGACGGATTTTCCAGATAATATTCATCTGCACCTGTGTTCCTTTTTTCAGAAACAGGATCCGTATAATCTCAGGAACCGAGATCTGTACATTTCCGGTATTGATGTTCAGCACTACGATCATGCAAAAAGCTGCTGCCAGCACCGCAAATACTCCCACATATCTTGTATTCCTTTTCCAGTTATTTTTCATTCCTGCCTGTCCCATTTTCTTCTCCGTTTTCTATTTTACATGGTATAAAAATGTCATCTTGCTTTCATCGCCGCCTGTCAGCATCAGATTCATATCCGTGATCAGTTCCCCAACGATATCGGTTGCCTGATACAGATATTTACCGGTACACCATACATTTCCTTCTTTGACTGCTTTGAAATCAGAAAAAAGTGCATCTTTTTCTTCCAGATCTTTTACACTGTTGATTGGATTATCGATACTTGAATTATAAATCAGATAATCTGCATCCGCCGCCTGTGCGTAAAATTCTTCCATTGTAAGTTTTACTGCTGAAGTATTACTGTCATCGCCAGTCAGATCATCGAATACATATCTTCCACCGGAAAGTTCGATCATTTTCGGAATATAATCATCACTTCTTCTTACTACCACCGTTCCGTCACTGCTTACATAGAAAAATGCAACTGTCTTCTCGGTATTCTTAAAATCTTTGAGCGCATCGACATTTTCCACCTGCTTTTCAAAAAATGCATCCGCTGCATCTTCTTTATTCAGCATTGCTGCATAAAGTTTGATCCATTCAGTTCTTCCTAGAGGATGCGATTCATAGCTGGACCGATCGATCATCACCGGGATATCCAGAGATTCGATCATCTCCTGTACCTTCGGTGTGTGAAGGATCATGGTCGATTCGATGGCTAGATCACAGTCTTCGTCCACCAGCATCTCATAATCCGGTTCACTGTATTTCCCTGCAAATTTCATTTTCCCGTCATCCATCGCTTTGACTGCATTTTCAATATACCATCCGGAAGCCTGGGTACCTGTCATTGTGATATTATCCAGAGAATCGATCGCATTAAAAAGTGCCATTGCAGATGTCGCTGCAAGATAAATATGATCCAGCGGCTGCTGAAGGATCACGTAATCCTCCTCGGCTCCATCCGGCACATCCTGATTTTCCGGGACGACCAGAAATTTTGCATCGCCTTTGATATCTATCATCTTATAGCCGTCTTTGTAATAATATACCTGAAAACCTTCGGCATATTCCAGATCCATCGTAGATTCATAGGTGAGTCCGTCAATCTCCGGACCTTTTTTTTCTTTGGCACTTCCTTTTGTACTGCTGCTTTCTGTTTTTTTTGTATCTGTTGTATTCCTTTTCGCCTGCCCGCATCCGGTCAGTGCCACCATCCCAAGCAGCACTGTACTTAAAAGAATGCACCCCAGACGCATCGTTCTCTTTTTCATTTTCTACCTCTGTATATAAAAAAGAATCTGCCTAGTTTATTGCAGAAGAATCTGCACTGTCTGTCTGCGCGAAAATCGCCTCGTAAACCTTGCTCCATTCTTCTTTCGCATCATCCTTTTTCTCATCTGCTGACCGGTCAACGATCATCGGAATATCCAGAAGAACAAATTTTTCTGCCAGCTCTTCGTATCTCTTCTGCTGATCTTCTACCGACATTTTCTTCTCATTCTTTTCATCCGGAAGAATTTTATTGGAAAGAATTGCAAGATCACACTTACTCTTCATCAGTTTTTTATTTTCCGGTTTCTTATAGGTTCCTGCATAAATGATCTTCTTAGCTTTCATTGCTTTTGCAATGCCTTCTACCTTACAGTTCTTCTGTTTTACCCCTACTGATGTAATCTGGTCTGTTGCATTCAGCTTATCCAGGATTTCCAGTACTTCCTCTGAACCTACATATGCAGACTTCTTCGGCTTCTGGATCACGATCATTTCTTTATCCAGACCTGCCGGAATTTCTGCGTCTTCCGGGACGATCAGATAACGGACGATCTTTGCTTTGTAAAGCGCAAGCTTTTCTTCCTGTGCCGGTGTCAGTCCGGAATCTGTATCTTCTTTTGTATCCTTTGTCTTAGTCTCTTTTGTATCCTCATCTTTTCTCTGATCGATTTCTAAAAGAGTGATTCCCTGATCATAATGATAGATCTTGAAGTACTTAGCATGCTCTACCTTTGTCTCAGACTGATAAGAAAGTCCCATGATTTCCGGTGCTTTCTCATCCAGTGTATCTGCACTTAAATTGGTCTCCCCACTTACTGTAGTTCCGTCTGCTTTTGCTGCAGCACTTAGGTAAATGAAAATCGAATAGCTGATTTCATGCGCTGTTGACATCTTGGTTGTCATACCGATGATCGTATTGTTCTTGTTCAGTTCTACCGGAATGACAAATGTAGACGTACTTCCGGTTGCTGTCGGATAATAGGTATTTCCATTCGCTTTTACATAGCCATAAGAACTACTGCTAAATACAATGGTAGCATATGCCTGACCGCCTGTCACGGTAATCTTGGTACAACTGATGCTGACCTTTCCGGTTCCGCCTGACCAGGAAAATTTATCCGGTGTATAGACACCGTCTGCAAGTGTTGTTGCACTGTTTACACGGGCAGTTCCACCATTTAAATCTGCCTCGTATTTGGATTCTTTGTCCGGGGTCTGGTTTGTGCCTGTGCCTCCGGAAGTGGTGCCGGTTCCAAAGTTGGTGTTCTGACTGGTGTTATTTCCCTGGTTGGTGTTGCCATTATTTCCAGTAGTTCCATTTGTGGAATTGCTATTGTTCAGATTCTTCATGCCTGCTGAGGCGAATGTCAAGGTACGGTCATACCATATTTGCTTTTTATGAGAAAATGCTGCCACTGAAATTCCTGTGTCTAATAAAGAAACCGGAATCGTATAGGTATACATACCATTTTTGTCCACAACATAAGGAATCCACTTGGACTTATCTGCAAGTGCTGCTTCTGCACTTGTTCCTACATACAGATAATCATATCCTGTACCACTGAGTGTAATTTTTGCAGTCATCTCTCCATTTTTTGATGTTAAGATGCAATCCGTAACTTTAAACATGGATGAACTTGAAGTTACGTTTACTTTATAAGAGCCATCACTTACCTGAACATATTTGGTCATTCCTTCTGTCTTGAATGTTAATGTATGATCAAACCATTTACCACTTTTTTCCCCATGTGCTGCAATCTGAATCCCAGTATTCATGCTTTCCACCGGCACTGTAAATACACATTTTCCTTCTACAATTTCTTTAGGCGCAATTAACTGATCTTTTGAAGCTTTTTCAGCATCCTTAGCGGTTCCCACGTATAAATAATCATATCCTGTTCCACTAAGTGTAATATCTGCCTGCATCTTGCCACAAACAGATGTCAACACGCAATTTACTACACGAAACATTCCACTAGCTGAAGCTGCATCAACATCTACTACATACTTTCCAGTATTCAGTACGTTCTTGTCCTCATTTTCCGGTTTCTGGTTTTCGCCACTTCCGGTACCCGGTTTGCTCTCTCCTAAATTGCCCCCCTGCTCAGGATTTTCTGTGTCGTCTTTTTTATTTTCTGCTGACGATGAAATATGAAGCGTGTAATCTCCGTCTTCTTTCTTACTCACCCAACCTTTCTTTTGGCTATGCGGTACAAAGGCAACATCCGTTCCATCTGCTGACAGTGGAAGTTCAAATGAAAATAAATACCCGTTGCCTGTTCCTGTTCCAACTATCGCCTTTTCTTCTTTCCGTTCAACTGTATCAGCTTTACTTCCAATATAAATTTTATTGTAAGTTGTATTCTCTGTTTCTATCGAAACTTTCAGGTGATCATTTTCTTTTACAACAGAAGACGATCCAACCTTAAACATTGCAAAATCACTGATAACATTTTTCTCTTCCTGCGTATTCACTTCTCCAGCATTTTGCGCCGTTTCTTCCGACTTAACCTTCTGCTCCTCTGCAGCTTTCTCTTCGCTCTTTCCGTCTTCGCCCGCTTCTTCCTTCTCTGCCTCAGTTACATTCCCTGTTTCCGCATTTTCTTCTGCTTTCGGCTCTTCCTGACTCTTCTGCTTCTCGTCCGTTCCCTGTCCGGCAGTCGTTTCTTCTTCCTGTCCAGTCACTTCTTCAGCCGGCTGACCTGCTGCGTCTGCCGCACCGATTTTTCCGTCTGTTACTTCTACGGTCTGCTGACCTGATTCTGTATTTTCTACTCCTGCCACTGCACTGTCCTCAGCGTAAGCATAAGAAACCGGTGTAACCGACATTGCAACTGCCATGAAAAGTGCAAGAAATTGTTTTGAATTCCTCTTCATAATCCAACTATTCCTCCTGATGTCCTGATCTTTTGTCGCTTGACAGCTCGATGATGTACATTCGCCAAATTCAGTTTCTCGTGCAAGCATAAATCTGCACTTGGCTCATCGTATGCAAAAAAAATCTGCTTCCTTTTTCCTGAAAGCAGACTTCACCTACACCCTCTGCCATCGGAACTCTTTTCCGTATATATGGTAGCACAAAAATCTTGCTTTCATACTCAGTATGAAGCAAGATATCATTTCTTTGTGTATGTAAACGCGCTTTCATCGGAAGCAATTTACTCTCTTTCAGCAGGTCTCCTGGCTTATGGATCTTAACAAAGCTGCACCTTCTCACATTTTTTATGCAATGGCTTGCCGCCGCTTTGCTCCTCATTTACAGTGACCGGATCGCTCAGGACTTTCACCTGATTCCCTTTTAAGCCGACCAGAAATTCTTCTGCCTAGCACTGAAAAAGTTTCTTTATTTATTCTTACTCACTATAACAGATATATTTCTTCTTGACAAGAGTCATCTTTCCTGGTTTATTTCCCTATTTTTTCCAAACTCTCCATTAAAAATCCCGGAAGTTTTTGTTTCAAAATCGACACCTTAATGACTATATGTTTATCATAATTTCATGACCTACTTCATTTATATATAGAAAGCGAAGGGGATCGAAATGAGAAAAAAGTGCCAGTGAATGTATGGAAATACTCTGAAATAAGACAATGCAGCCGCCAGATCGACGACTGCATTGTCTTATACTCTTTTTCGTACAATTTTATTTTTTCGCTGCCTCAAAATTACGATGAAGTAATTCGTGGGTCTTTCCTTTCAGAAGTTCATCATATAATGACAGGATCAGCGGATTCTCATTCGACTTCTTAATCTGCGTATTGATATCGGTATCATACAGACCTTTGCTTCTGGCTATCCTGCTTCTCGGACCTGCCGGGACTGGCTGTCCGCCACCCATGATACATCCGCGCCTGCATGCCATAACCTCAACAAAGTCGTAATGTACCTCGCCCTTCTGGATCTTCTTCATCAGCGCATCTGCATTTCCAAGTCCACTGACAACAGCTGCATGGATAGTACGTCCGTTGTAATCAAACTCTACTTCTTTCAGTCCTTCTTCTCCACGAACTCCACTGAATTTGATCTTATCCATTTCCACACGGTTATGTCCTTCACGAAGGCGCCTGAGTACGGCTTCTGTCACACCACCGGTTACTCCGAAGATCACACCTGCACCAGATCCGATACCAAACGGCATATCGGATGCTTCTATCTCCAGATTTTCAAAGCGGATACCGGATTTCCGGATCATTGTAATCAACTCTGTTGTAGTCAGTACATAATCAATATCCTGTTTTCCATTCGTGGAAGATTCCGGTCTTAAAATCTCTTCTTTCTTTGCAGTACACGGCATGATCGATACAGAAACGATTCTCTTTCCACCATTCTTTTCCGGATCCTTATAGTATTCACGGATCACAGCACCAAACATCTGCTGCGGTGAACGGCAGGTTGACAGATTTTTTGCCAGATCCGGATAACGATTCTCACAGAATTTTACCCATGCCGGACAGCAGGATGTAAATAATGGGAGATTTTCTCCGGATGCAAGTCGTTCAAGAAGCTCTTCAGATTCCTCGATCACCGTAAGGTCTGCACCATAAGAAGTATCATAAACTTCATCAAATCCAAGGCGGTGCAACACATTGACGAGTTTTCCCATCACATTTTCCCCTCTTGGAAGGCCGAACTGATCGCCGACTGCGACCCGGACTGCCGGTGCGATCTGTGCGATCACCTTTGTATTCTTATCTGCAAGAAGATCCCAGATCACTTCGATATTGGTATTGATACTGATCGCACCTGTAGGACAGACAACCCTGCACTGTCCACAGTTTACGCAGTCTGTCTCTGCAATCTTTTTGTTAAATGCCGGTGTTACCAGAGCCTTTGTTCCCCGATATGCAAAATCAATCGCATTAACAGACTGTACATTGTCGCACATACGGACACAGTCACCACAGAGAATACATTTATTCGGGTCACGCACGATTGACGGTGAACTGAAATCCAGTGGATACTGTTCTTTTGTATTTTCAAATCGGACGGTTGTGACGCCCATACGGTGTGCCAGCGCCTGAAGCTGACATTCTCCACTCTTGATACAGGTTGTACAGTCTCTGCAATGTGCAGCAAGTAAAAGCTCCAGAATCATCTTACGATATTTCATAAGACGCGGAGTATTCGTGTAAATGACCATCCCATCTCTTGGCGGTTCTGAACAGGATGCAAACGTCTTTCCTCTCTCATCTTCTACGGTACACAAACGACAAGCTCCATACACAGACAGTTCTGAATGGTAGCAGAGTGTCGGTATATCTATATCTGCATTACGGATGACAGAAAGTACATTCGGCTCATCTGTAAACTCTACCTTCCTTCCATCTATTGTCATATATCCCATGACTCATTCCTCCTATTTCTCGATATGAATTGCTTTAAACGGACACTGTTCCATGCAGGCTCCGCACTTGATACATTTCTCCTGATTGATATGATAAGGAGATTTCAGCACGCCTTCAATTGCACCTGCCGGACAGTTTCTTGCACACTTCGAGCAGCCCTTGCATATCTCCGGATCGATCTGGAATTTACGCAGATTTGAACAGACACCTGTCCGGCAGCGTTTCTCGTTGATATGTTCCAGATATTCCTCTTCAAATGCATTCATGGTACTGATAACCGGTTTCGGTGCGCTCTTTCCAAGTCCGCAAAGCGCCGTACTCTCAATCATATCTGCCAGTTCACGAAGCTCGTCCATATCGGATGGTTTTCCGTTTCCTGCTACAATACGCTCCAGGATTTCAAGCATTCTCTTTGTACCTTCACGGCAAGGAACACATTTTCCACAGCTTTCTCTCTGTGTAAAACTCATGAAGAATCTGGCAACCTCTACCATACAGGTATCCTCGTCCATGATAACCAGACCGCCCGAACCGATCATTGCCCCGATCTTCGCCAGTGAATCAAAGTCCATCTTACTGTCCAGCTGATCCTCGGTCAGACATCCACCGGACGGACCACCGATCTGTACTGCTTTGAATTTCTTGTCATTCTGGATTCCACCGCCGATGTCATAAATAACTTCGCGCAATGTAATTCCCATTGGTACTTCGATCAGTCCTGTATTTCTTACATTACCGGTCAGTGCAAATGCTTTCGTTCCGGGACTCTCTGGTGTACCGATTCCTTTGAACCAGTCTGCACCATTTGTTACGATCATCGGAACATTGGCATAGGTTTCTACGTTATTAAGAACAGTTGGTCTTGCCCATAATCCCTGCTCTACTGTACGTGGCGGTTTTACTCTCGGCATTCCACGTTTTCCTTCAATGGATGCCGTCAGTGCGCTGCCTTCTCCACAGACGAATGCACCTGCACCACGGTTGATATGTAAATGGAAACTGAAATTGGTTCCAAGAATGTTGTCTCCTAAAAGTCCGATTGCCTCTGCCTGTCTGATCGCTGTCTTCAGTCTTTCAATCGCAAGCGGATATTCTGCACGTACATAGATATAGCCTTCCTGTGCCTGTACTGCATATGCTGCGATCATCATGCCCTCGATCATACGGTGCGGATCACCTTCCATGATACTTCGGTCCATAAATGCACCCGGATCACCTTCATCACCATTGCAGACCACATAGCGGATCTTTTCTTTCTGGGAAGCAACCTGCTGCCACTTTCTGCCGGTGCGGAATCCGGCACCTCCACGTCCACGCAGATTCGAATCATAGATTGTCTGGATCACTGCTTCCGGTGTCATCTCAAAGAGTGCCTTTTCGATTCCGGCATAAGCACCGACTGCAAGTGCACCCCCAATATGCTCTGCGTCGATATGTCCGCAATTCTTCAGTACCAGTCTGGTCTGCTTTGCGTAGAACGGAATCTCTTCCTGTGACGGATAGGTCACTCCATCCATCTTGTAGAGAAGTCGCTCTACCGGTCTGCCACCCAGGATTGTTTCGTTATAAATCTCTTCGCAGTCTTCCAGTTTTACTTTAATATATAAATAATTATATGGCTCAATTCTTACCAGAGGTCCCATCTCGCAGAAGCCATGACATCCACTCTTCATAACCTTTGTATGTGCGATTTCTTCCCCGATCTTTACTTCTACCCCTGTATGATCTTTTGTCAGTTCTTTTAACTTTTCATAAATCTTGCCTGATCCACTTGCCAGACATCCGGTTCCCCCGCAAACCAGTACTCTGCAGTCAGCCGATTGTTTTTTCTGACATTCAATACGATATTCCTTCAATTCCGTTCTGTTTTCAATTTTCATTTTCTTCACCTCTCAGTTCTTCAAGAAGTTTGATTACCTTCTCCGGTGACATCTTCGGATGTACTTCATCATTAACTGTGATCGCAGGTGCAAGTCCACAGGCTCCAAGACAGGATACAGTCTCTACTGTAAAAAGCATATCGTCTGATGTATGCTTGTGCTCATTTAACCCCAGCTCTTTATACAGCGCTTCCAGGATCGGAATGGATTTACGCACATGACAGGCTGTTCCGTCACAGACCTTGATCACATACTTTCCTTTCGGTTCAAATGAAAAATTCTCATAAAAGCTTGCCACACTGTACGCTTTTGCCTCTGTAATCCCGATCTGTTTTGCTACATAGGTAAGCAGTTCCGGTGGAAGATAACGGTATTCCTCCTGAATATCCTGAATGATCGGTATCAATGAGCGTTCCTCCCTTGTATGCATGGCAATGATCTCATCCGTTTTCTGATAATAAGATGCATCTAACATTCCATTTCCTCCTTCGTCATATTGTACATTTCCTTCTTATTATTCTATCATTTTTATGACATTATAACATATATCTATAGTTTTCGTTTATACATTTCATATATGATAGCTATATATTTTCCAATATATAATAATACAAAAATCAAAAGTATTAGTATTTATGAATAGACGGATAAATGTGTACCCAGGACTTAAAATACACAAAAAGAGCAGAATGGATATATCTTCGTCCGATATATCATTCTGCTCTCATTTACATCATTTCACGGATTGTTTCTTTTAAATGCTCAATAAATTCTCTTTCGTACAATTTTTTCTGATAACCCTTTTTGTAGATCAGCACATCCCGGATCATCTGTCCGGAAAATCCGGCATGCTTCTGCACCAGATTGTAGTTTTTCCTTAATTTTTCCGGTACTGGCGATACCCACATATAACTGTTTTTTACTTCCCGCAAAATATCAAACTGGCTTCCCCTTTCAAAAATATAAATTTTATTATGTGGATGAAGCGACTCTCCATTCTCACTCAGCTCGGTGTATTCTCCGGTCGGAAGTTTCCAGTCCCCATGCAGGATTTCCACACCATCTTCCAATTCTTCTCTTGTCTTTAACTCCCTCTTTGCAAGATCTCCATCCGCAGAAGTTAAGATCATATACGGAAGCTCTGCCAGAAGTTCTGCATCCAGCCCTTTCAGATCAAGAAGCGACTGAAAATAAGGTTCATTCTCGCACAGATACCGGATGATTCCCATGGAATACCCGTTCTGTAACACATTTTCAATGGCATGCATAGAACTGTTTTCCTGAAATTCTGCTTTGATCGCCGTTTCCTTGCTCTGCATTCCGATAAACTCTGCAAATGCACTGGAAATGTAACTTGCCCTCGGAACAGTAATCTTAAATGAGAGATTTTCTTTTCCCAGATCACTGCAGTCCCTTTTCATTTCCTCTATTTCGTAAATGATCCTTTTGGCATACTCCAGAAATTTCTGTCCTTCTCTTGTCGCCTTAACTCCCTTTGACGACCGCTCAAAGATAGAAATTCCAAATTCCCGCTCCAGATGCTTGATCGCTTTACTAAGATTTGGCTGCGCCACATAAAGTTCCTTCGCCGCCTTTGAGATTGATCCACTCTTATCGATTTCAACTACATAATGCAAATCTGTCAGATTCATCTTCCCCATCTGCCTTTCTGATCTCTGACTTTATCTCCCCATAACTATTTTCTGAACTTTTATTACAGATTCTTTTCCAGCCATTTACAGACTTCTGAAAATGTTCTCCCTGTTTCTTTTGGTCTTCCTACCGCAACAAGAACTGCCCCTGTTTCCTTTGCTGCCTGTACCTTTTCTCCAAAGCCTCCGGCTTTTCCCGATTCTTTGGTCACAAAATATTTTGCGCCTGTCTGATGGATCGTAGCCACGTTCATCTCCTTTGAAAATGGTCCCTGCATTGCAATGAGATGCTTTCCTTCAAAGCCAAGCGCGACCGACTCCATAACCGCCTGCTCCGTAGAGAGGACTCGCGCAAAGCAGCGCTCTTTATACTCCGTAAGCTTTGTATATTTTATCAGTTCCTTGCTTCCGGTGGTAATCAGGATCTTTCCTTCTGTATTTTGCAGATATTCCACCGCATCTTCAACCGACTGCGCCCAGATCACCCTATCCGCTTCATCCGGCACTGCTTCCATCTTCTCCCGCAGGCAACGCAGATACTGCACACCGGAGATTTCGCAGGCCCTCCTTATCTCCCCAGTCACAAGCTGTGCAAATGGATGGGTTGCATCGATCACCAGATCGATCTGCTTTTCCTTTATCATCTCTGCCATCTGCTTCTGATCCATACGTCCAAAAAAGACTTCCGCATTCTCATGCTCTCCGGTACATTCTTTTCCATATTCGGTTGCGGCACTGACATAAACTTTTACATTTCTTCCATCCAGGAATTCCGTAATCCGCCTTCCCTCTGTTGTCCCTGAAAATATTAAAATCCGCTTCATATTCTGATCCTTACCTTCTTTTCTGCCACTGCTATTGTCACCCGATTCATGCACTGCTTCGGCATCAGAAGCCTGCCATCCTCTCCGGCTGCAAGGATCGCCGCCCGCTCACAGACATTGTCCACACCCGTGACCTTCCTGACAAACTCCGAATGGGAGCTGACACATTTAACTTTTCCCAACTCTTCTGCTGAAAACGTGTAAAATGGAAGCTTCCACTTTGCCGCATAAGAAAGTAATCCCTCTTCTTCTTTTTTCAAATCAATACTGTCGATCTCAATGACTTCCTTTTCTGTAAATCCAAGGATCTTTTTTGCCTCATTGACCGCGCTTTGGATTTCTTCTTCGGAAATCCCTTTGCGACATCCGATTCCCAGCACCAGGTTCTTCGGCGGAAGATCCAGAATCGTCTCTTCTTCCCGCCTTTCACCACTTCTTCCTGCAATCCGGATTCCATATGGATAGTTTCTGAGAAACTCTTCTGTTTCACATAGCTTTAATTCCTCCGGAAACTTTCCTTCTACTGGAAATACACTGTAAAGTCCAATCTTATTCCCATCCAGAACCACAGCTGAAATCTCCTTTGCCTTTTTCCGGTCTGTCAGTACCAGACCATTGCTTTTTGCAAATACATCTACTGCAAACTTTTGTTCTACATCCGTTGCTGTAGTAAGTACTGCCTGCGCATTTATTTTCTCCGCGATTTCCTTTGCAAGCTCTACAGCTCCGCCCACATGTCCCGACAGGAGCGGAATCACATAGCTTCCTTTTTCATCCATCACCAGAACCGGCGAATCGGTAAATTTGTCTTTCACATGAGGGGCGATCATCCGCACTGCGATTCCTGCCGCCCCGATAAAAAACAAAGCCTTCTCTCCCCAGAGGCTGCCTATCCAGCTTTTCTTATCTTCCGGAAAAGTATGAAATCCGTATAATCTGCAAAACCGTGTCAAAGTATACACTTTGACACGGTATCCGCTTTGTATGAAATTCTCTCTGACTTTACAGGCCATCTGACAGCCTGCATCTGTAAAACTCAAGATTACAATTTCCATAAACTTTAGTATTTCTCCATCTGCTCCACGTTCAGTACAAAAATCGTACTTCCGCCTACCTGCACATTGATCGGAACGGACGGTGCTGCGCTCATGCTGCTCTGTCCTGAGATCAATGCCGGGTTTGCATAAGTGATCGTCTTTCTTTCGCCAGAATTCTTCTTGATGATCTTCAATGCCTCTGCTACCTTCTCATCATCCACTACAACCATGATCGTGGTGCTCTTTTTCTTCAGAAATCCACCGGTTGTAGCCAGCTTTGTTACCATATATCCGGCAATATTCAGTTCCTCTATCGTCTCCAGTTCATCATCCTTATGCAGGATCGCCATAATCATCTTCATACAAAAACCCTCCTGTCTTATCTGGCTTTTGATGCCAGATCCCTTTTTCTTTTATTTTACCGCATTTACCTGGAAAGGTAAACGAAAATGTTGCATTTTAAAAGATTAGTTGAAATCCAAAACGAACTTTAACTTTGTGCATTACCTGTTACAATAATCTTCTTCAATCCTGCCATCCAGTATCCGGATCACCCGATGTGCCTGACTGGCAATCTCTTCATCATGTGTGATGATAATAACCGTTCTGCCTGACCTGTGCAGTTCTTTCAGGATTTCCATGATCTCCTGTGTTGATTTTGTATCCAGATTGCCGGTCGGTTCATCGGCAAGAATGATCGGCGGTTTTGCGGCAACCGCTCTTGCCACCGCAACTCTCTGCTGCTGTCCTCCGGACATTTCATTCGGCTTATGCTTCATCCGGTCTTCCAGACCGACACTTTTCAGGGCTTCCATCGCAAGTTGCTTTCTCTCATTTTTTGACACCCCGCGGTATACCAGCGGAAGCTCTACGTTTCCAACTGCATCCAGATTACTGATCAGGTTGAATCCCTGGAAAATGAAACCGATCTCTTTATTCCGCACATCTGCAAGCTGATTATCTGTCATACTCGCCACATCCTGCCCGTCCAGAACATACTTGCCGGAAGTCGGTGTATCCAGACAGCCGAGCATATTCATCAGCGTTGATTTTCCCGATCCTGAATGTCCCACAATCGCAACCAGGTCTCCTTTTTCGATATCCAGATCGATCCCGTCAAGTGCACGGACTTCATTCTCACCCGGATTGTAGATTTTCTTCATATTTTCTATATGAATCAATGCCCCCATAAATGTTCTCCTTTTCTTTTCGCTCTACTTTACGTTCCTGTTTTCAATATACCTTATTTTGAATCCAATCACAATGCTATCCTCCTGGCATCATGAATTCTTAAGAATTTCCATTGAAAACATCTTTAAATTTCCTTCTTTATAAAAAAAATCAATTATACATCTCGTTTAAAAACACTTATGATAAAACTATCATTTCTAAAAAAGGAGATCTGAAAATGACCAATTTAAAATTACCGGAAGATTTTGAAACCTATCCGGAAGCAAGAAAGAATGCTTTTCTGAAAATGAAAGAGCTGAAGGAGTCTGGGCGCAGAATTGTCGGAGTTTTCTGTACCTACACCCCATGGGAACTGATTGAAGCTGCAGACGCAGCTGCAGTTGTACTTTGCGGGATCGGAGATGACAATATCCCGATTGCAGAGACCAGACTGCCACAGAACCTTTGTCCTCTGATCAAGGCAAGCTACGGTGCCGCCCTCGCTGACCGCTGTCCATTCTTCTATTTTTCGGACATGGTGCTCGCAGAGACAACCTGCGATGGAAAAAAGAAAATGTATGAACTGATGTCCGAGCTTAAGCACTGCCATATTATGCAGCTTCCGCCAGGAAAAACAGGCCGCGGTGCGCTGGAATTCTGGAAACAGGAGGTAATCAGCGTCAAAGAAGATCTGGAGGATTTCTATCACATAAGGATCACAGATGAGCAAATCCGCAAAGCAATCCATCTTCGCAACCGGGAACGCAAGGCCGTCCTTGACTTCTTTGAGATTGGACGCTTAAAACCGACTCCGATTACCGGTTATGAGATCAATACGGTTATTTCCTCGAACGAATTCACGGTTGATCTGGAAGAAAAAATCAAATACCTGGAACACCGTACCGCTGAGCTTAAAGAGCTTTATGAAAAGGAATATAAAGGCAAACCATCCCGTCCGAGAGTTCTCATTACCGGATGTCCGACCACCGGCGTGATCGACAAAATTGTACGCCAGATTGAAGAACTCGGAGCAGATGTTGTCGGCTTTGAGAACTGTTGCGGTCCACGTGAGAAAAAAGATCCGATTGATGAGACAAAGGATCCAATCACTGCAATCGCCGAAAAATATCTTCGTGTAAACTGTTCGGTCATGAGTCCGAACCCGGGACGTCTCGAGGCGCTTGATGCCCAGATTGATGAATATCAGGTAGATGGTGTCGTTGAGGTCCTTCTGCAGGCATGTCATACCTTTGCCATTGAGTCCGATGCGATCCGCACCTTTGTCACCAAAGAAAAAGGACTTCCGTATATTGCGATCAATACAGACTATTCTTCTGGTGACCAGGCACAGATCAATACAAGACTCGGGGCATTTATCGAAATGCTCGGTTAAAAGAAAATCCGGTGATCTTTCCTTCGATCACCGGACTTCTTTTTTCTCTTTTTGGCAGAATCATTTAAGCTTCTTCTTTCCCTTCAACAAGGCTGTTCAGCTTCTTGTTAGCCAGGAAGATAAGTGCTGTAAATACTAACATAATGACTGTGATTCCAACAAATACAGGGAACACATCAAATTTTTCAATAAATGCCTGTACAAACGGGCTTAACTTGTTTGCGCCAAATGTAGAAATTGCGATAACCCCCATCAAAAGTGAGAGATATTTCTTCGGCGCATACTTACTTACAAATGCATTACGCAGCGGTGAGAAACACATCTCTCCGATTGTAATAACCGTTACAAACAGGAATGGCCAGAAAACGCTTGCTTTTACAGAAGCATCTGCGCCAACTCCGCGAACCAGTTCACAAACAACCATTACTCCAAACGCAAGTCCTACAAAAAGGAAGCCAAGTGCTACTTTCTTAAACATATTCATATCGCCCTGCGGACGCTCGGCAAGTTTCTTCCAGATGGCTGCCATCACACCACCAAGAACGACACACAAAAGTCCGTTCCATGTGGTAGTAACCCATGACGGCGGAATGTCAAAAGAGCCAATACTCATCTTCACATAATCGGTCATATAAATGACAAGCGCAAGATCCTGCTGATAGTAGAACAGCCAGAAGATAACAGAGAGTGCCGATACAAGAATGATCGCTATCATACGGTTTCTTTCCAATTTTGTAAGCGGCTGCTTGTCGTTCTTCCCATCTTCTTTCTTTTCGTTAGACCCGATCACATTTCCACTCTCATCCGTAAGATACTTGAATGGTTTCACACCCTGTCCCTGAAGGTTTTTCCAGTTCAGCACGAACCATGCCAGACCAACGATGCACCAGATCGATGCCACAAAGAAGCACTGACGGAATCCAAGCACATCGCCTTTTTTAAATAAGTGGAGATACAAAAATCCGGTAAGCAGTGAACCTACGAAAGCCCCAATATTTACATAAGAATACTGAATGGAAAATGCAGCATCCAGAAGCTCTTTGTTCTGATATTGTCTTCCGATCAGAGCGTTTAAGTTTCCTTTGAAAAGACCGGTTCCAATCGATACAAGAATGATCATCAGATTGACCATTCCCGGACCTGTTGCCTTCCAGCCTACCAGATATCCGATTGCCATGATAATATATCCCAGAGAGATCGCATATCTCGCTCCCAGCCATCTGTCAGAGATAATTCCTCCGATCAGCGGTGCCATATAGGTGTACGCTGTCAGATTCGCTGCCATGACTGCCGCATCTGTTCGCTCAATACCAAGACCACCCTGTAAAGTTGCAGTGATCAGGAATAGAAGCAAGATTGGCTTTGCTCCGTAAAATGCCAGGCGTTCAAACATAAATGTGATACAACAGGCATAAAAGCCTTTTGGATGTTTTTCATTAGTCTGTGCTTTTCCCATTACTTTTTATTTCCTTTCTGTTTTGGCGACTGTCGACAATCGTCATTCTTTATAAGTAATATAGCATAACTTCACCACTTTTTCAATACAGCTCATGTCTTACACTCTTTTTTTGTTATAATTCAACAAAACACAGCAAAAAAAGATGTGGAATATTACTATCCACATCTCTTCATTATTAATATTTATCCATTTACTACTATCTAAAGACTGTAACCTCTCTCTGTATCCTAGACAAGAAAATCAAATGAAAATCCGGAATCCTCTTCCGACAATCCCTGCTCTTTCAAAAGCCTTCGGATCGTTCTCATGTAATGTTCGGAAAGAACGTGACAGATTTTCTCCTTGTTCTTTTCCCTGCAGGCATCCACCAGTTCTTTATGAATCGGATACTGTCTTTCTAACACGCGCTTTTTATCCGTGCTCAGGCTGAAGCCCGTAACAATATTTCCATAATTCAGCTCTTTCCATGCTTTATAGAGCCTTGTCATACCAGTCATCTCTACAAGCAGTCCATGCATCTGGTTATCATAGACAAAAACCTGGTCAAACTGCTCTTCATCCAGTTTTTTCATTTTTTCCAGCACTTCTTCCATCCGGCAAATGGTATCCTCCGGAACGTTTCCTCCCATCAGCTTCACTGCCATGGTTTCGTAATTCGCCCGCATAAGGTAAATTTCAAATGATTCTTCCAGTGTAATTTCTTTTACAGAGCATCCTGCATTTCTTACATATTCTATAAGTCCTTCATTTTCCAGCTGTCTAAGTGCCTCACGAATCGGAGCCCTGCTTGTCTTAAATTCCTTTGCCAGATCCTGTTCCACAATCTTCTGTCCCGGCTCCAGCTCCTGGTAAATGATCCTCTTCCGGATAATATCTGCAATATTTTCTCTTAGTGTTCGATATATTAATTCTGCCATTCCTTTTACCCAACCTTGTTACTCATTCTCTGCCATTTCGGTGATCTGACACCATAATTATTATAACAGGACAGTTTCTTTCCTGTCTATAAAAAAATTAGAATGCACTCTGAATTTTATTTTTCTATCGTTCCTCGAAATACGCCTTCTTCCAGATTCGGAAAAACTTGCAGAGAGTTCTTCCGGAACTCCCTGCAAATACTTCTTTATGCAATTTCAAACAAACCATCGCCTGCTGCCTTGATATGACAGCTGTAAAATTCTTTGGATGCCTCGATCAGATAACCGGTATCCTTTACACCGGAAGTCTCATAAGCCGAATGCATTGCGAGCTGCGGAAGTCCGATATCCACGGTATTCATGGATACCTGCGCCATTGCAATATTTCCCAGTGTACTTCCACCTGCCGCATCCGAACGGTTGGCAAAAAACTGCACCGGTACACCTGCCTTTTCACAGATTGCCTTGAAAATCGCAATACTTACTGCATCACTGGTATATTTCTGACCGGCATGAGATTTGATCACGATTCCTTCGTTCATATAGTTACAGTTATTTACATCCGTCTTCTGCTGATAATTCGGGTGTACTGCATGTGCATTATCACAGCTCAGCATAAAACTTCCGGCAACTGCACGATAGAAATCTTCCTCATCCTTTCCCAGTGCCTTGTTGATTCGCCAAAGCACATCCGACAACAGTGTCGATGCTGCTCCCTGCTTGGTTCCTGATCCAACCTCTTCATTGTCAAAGCAGGCAAATACATTGATATTCTTTTCATTTTCTCCTGTTAGGAAACCATTCAGTGACGCAAACGCACACTGCAGATCATCCAGCTGTGGGCAGGATAAGAATTCATTCTCTCTTCCCCATACAGATGGCTCCATCCGGTTATACAGGAACAGATCCATACCATAAATCTTCTCTTCTTCTACGCCAAGCTCTTCTGCGATCAGTTTTTTCATCTCACCCGGTTCTTTTGCCGATCCGGCAAAAACCGGAAGCATGTCTACCTGTTTGTTGATCGCACGGCCTTCATTGACTGCGCGGTCCATATGGATTGCAAGACTTGGAATCATCAGAAGATCTCTTTCTACCTTGACCAGTCTGGTCTCCATTCCACTGTCCGTCTTTACAATCACGCGCCCTGCTACCGATAACGGACGGTCAAACCAGGTAGAGCAGATCATTCCGCCATAGCCTTCTGTATTCAGAACCGTGTATTTTTTCTTCACTTCAATCTCTGCATTCTCTTTGATCTTAAAGGTCGGTGAGTCACTGTGGGACGCAGTTACATGAAAACTGTACTCATCCAGTTGATTTCCGATTTTAAATGCAAGAATGCTGGAATGGTTACGAGTTACATAATATTTTCCGCCTTTTTCTATTTTCCATTTTTCCGATTCTTTCAGCTCCTGAAATCCTTCTTTTGTAAGAATATCCCGGATTGATTTTACTGCATGAAAAGCAGTCGGCGAGTTCTTTATAAATGATGTGAGTTCTTTAATTGTCTGATTCTCCATAATGTTCCTCCTGGCATTTCAACCCCTTTATTTTCCAGATTCTTTTGCACGTTCACACTCGGCAAGCTTCGGCATGATAATTCCAAGTGCAGTCAGCACTACCGGTGTGATCACATTCATTGCAAAGGTAAATGGATTTTTGTTATACATTCCCATTATACAACAGATCAGTGTCACAAATAAACACCATCCGCCAAAAAAGTATGCGATCTTCTGATTTTTCACAAAACGGTATTCTGCCGGAATCCGGTCATATGCCTTACGAAGCGCAATGTAAGCCACAAATACCCAGGTATAACGAAGCGGCATACATACGGAATTCAGCCTGGTAAGCTGCTGGAGAACCGCTGCTGCTCCCGGAAGGAAGGTCTGCACTACGATGATTGCCCCTGCAAGCACCAAAACCAGTTTAATACCATTGGAATACGCACCATATTTATTCTTTTTACGAAGCCCTGAAGGAATATACTGTGCCGTTTTTTCGTTATCCAGAAGCATACGCAGCGGTGCATCGATACTCAGGATCAGAATTGAAAACTGTCCGATCAGGTTACAGAGTGCATAGATGATCAGGAAAGTATCTCCAATGTGATAGTACTCACCCAGTTTCTGGAATGCCCAGTAAGAACCATTTGCCGCATAAGAATTAAAAGATTCTTCACTGGCGTTAATTACCACCGGGTCAAACATTCTTCCCATCGCGATCGTTCCCAGCATTGCGCATACCAGTACCATAGCAGTCATTGCAATGATTCCTTTCGGGAAGCCTTTGCTTGGATTTTCTACTTTATTTACATAAGGCGAAATTTTTTCACATCCTCCGACTGCAAATACAAGGATTGAAAGCGATGAAAAATATCCGATATTAAAGTTCGGAATCAGATTCTTCAGGCTGAAATCAATCGTTACATAGTCTGCGCCCGGATTGATCGCCGGTGCTGCAAGCATCATGATAATATATAAAATCGACATTACAAACATACTGGTCCCGGCAAGAGAAAGCAGCTTTTTCAGCGGATTCATTCCTTTACTCGCAATGAAACATCCGATCAGGAATACCCCCAGTGTTGCCATCTGTACGCCAATCGTCGGGAATGTATCATAAGTCTCTGCGTTACGGAATACTGCCCAGCTGAGGGCTTTCAGGCTTCCGCTTCCTTTGCTGGCAATGTACGTAATATGGCATGCCCAGTAGGTCCAGCCTGCATAATAGGCTACCTTCGGACCTATTGTATCGTAAACCCATGAGTTTACACCGCCACCGCTGTTTTTAAAAGCCGATCCCAGTTCCCCAACCATCAGTGAATACGGAATAAAATACAGTACAAACATCATAACCCAGCTTAGTATTACCTGAATTCCGTTAAAATAGATGAACCCGTTCAATACATTTCCAAATCCCCATACTGTTGAAAATGCCATAAATGCCAGCGTAACCACTGTGATTTTCTTATTATCAGACATAATTTTACCTCTCTCGTATTTTCATACATTTCCTTTAATTCTATTAAATTCCCCTTTATTCTGCAAACTGTCTAATGATGTCTTTTACAATAAGGACTGCTTTATCCATTCCTTCTACCGTGATATGCTCAAATACGCCATGGAATGCATGTCCGCCCGTTCCAAGATTCGGACACGGAAGTCCTTTGAAGCTGAGTCTTGCACCGTCTGTTCCCCCACGGACCGGTGACACGATTGGTGTAATACCTGCATGCTCAATCGCTGCTTTTGCGTAATCGATCAGCTGCATGCACGGTTCAATCTTTTCGCGCATGTTGTAATAGGATTCTACAATCTCAACTTCCACTTTTCCTTCGCCGTACTTTTTATTCATCTCTTCTGCGATATCACGAAGTTTCTGTGCTCTTGCGTCAAAAGATTTGCGATCAAAATCACGGATAAAGTATTTCATCTTAGTCGTTGTCACATTTCCCTGCACGCTGACCAGATGATAGAATCCTTCATATCCTTCGGTTGTCTCCGGTCTTTCATTTACCGGAAGCATCTGGTGGATCTCGGTTGCAATGGTCTGTGAATTAACCATCACGTCTTTTGCTGATCCCGTATGTACGCTGACACCGTGAATGGTGATAAATGCAGTCGATGCATTGAAATTCTCGAACTGAATCTCGCCTTCCTCATCACCGTCCAAAGTGTAAGCATAGTCAGCACCAAAACCTTCCACATCAAAATGCTTTGCTCCTCTTGCAATCTCTTCATCCGGTGTAAATCCGATGCAGATCTTTCCATGCGGAAGTCCTTCTTTGATGATCTCTTCTGCCACGGTAAGAATCTCTGCGATTCCCGCCTTGTCATCTGCCCCAAGAAGTGTGGTTCCGTCAGTTGTAATCAGAGTTCTGCCCTTTAATTCTGCAAGGTACGGGAACTCATCTACTTTCAGAATATCTCCGGAACCTTTCAGGACAACGTCCTTCCCGTCATAATTCTCAATGATCTGTGGCTTTATATTTTCCCCTGATGCATCTGCCACAGTGTCCATATGCGCAACCAGACCAAGCGACGGCTTGTCTTCGCATCCAGGAGTTGCAGGGATGTGTCCATATACATATCCCTTGTCGTCCACTCTTGCATCTGCGATTCCAAGACCTTTCATCTCTTCTACAAGCATTCTTGCCAGTACCAGCTCTCTGTCTGCTGACGGGACAGTATCGCTTGTCTCATCACTGGTTGTCCATACCGGAACGTAGTTTAAAAATCTTTCGTAAGCTCTCATGTTGTTAGGTTCTCCTTTGCTTTTCTTAGTTTCATTTTATTACATAAATTGTCGGATGTACATTGGCGAATGTCGACAATTTATGGGGTTTTATTTTGTTCAATATTTTCTTGTTCTTTAGTAAAATAACTACAGCATCAGTTCGTGGTAAACTTCGCCGTATAGGTTTTTCCATTTCGCGATACCGTCTTCCAGGATCATGTAGCTGTGGGCGCTGTTTTCTTTTGGGATGGAAACAGAACCTGGATTGAGGTAGAGGTTCTCATTTCCGAATGGTTCCCAGGCCGGTACGTGGGTGTGACCGTGTAGGAGAATATCGCCTGGCTGCATTGGGATTGGGGTCATGACGTTATGATGGTGTCCATGGGTGGCGTAAATGATCCTGTTGCCGCACGGGATCACTGCATAATCTGCCATGATTGGAAAATCCAGTACCATCTGGTCTACCTCTGTGTCACAGTTTCCGCGTACACAGAATAATTTCTCTTTAACTTCATTTAACATTTTAATTACCTTTTTGGGTTCGTATTCCAGCGGAAGATCATTTCTTGGTCCATGATACAGGATGTCGCCCAGAAGTAACAGTCTGTCCGGACATTCTTTTTTCATCGCATCCAGCATTTCCAGACAATAATATGCGGATCCGTGAATATCTGATGCAATCATTAGTTTCATAACGTTCGTCTCCTTTTCTTCTATCTTTTTGGTAAATATTTCTGTTTCTGTAAATCTTTCATAATTATAAATAGGGGGATTGCGTAGCAACGGAAATGGAGCAATCTGGTATCATCATAAATATTCTGCCGTGACAGATTTCTCACTCTTTTTCATCTCAAACGGTGTACCGGCAAACAGCAGTCTTCCTCCGGCATCTCCTCCTTCTGGTCCTAATTCTACCACATAATCAGCGGATTTGATAAATTCTATGTTATGTTCAATAACAAAAATGGAATTCCCTTCATCCACCATCTGGTTCAGAAGCTTTAACAGACTCCGGACATTCTTGATATGCAATCCGTTTGTCGGCTCATCAAGAATGAAAATACGGTCTTTACTTCCGAGATAGGAAGCAAACTTCATTCGCTGCAACTCTCCGCCGGATAAAGTAGAAAGTGCCTGATTTAGGTGCAGATAAGAAAGTCCTACTTTTTCCAGAGGCTCCAGCGCTTCGCTGATCTTTGTTCCCCTGAAGAATTCCCCCGCCTGTGCAACAGTCAAATCCATCACTTCCGCAATATTCTTTCCATCTACTTCGTATTGCAAAACTTCTTTTGAATACCGAAGTCCTTTACACACATCACAGGTCGTCTCGATGTCATCCATAAATGCCATATCCGATACGATCACTCCTTTTCCCTTACATGCCGGACACTTTCCTGCGCCGTTAAAAGAAAACAAAGATGCCTTCTGACCGCACCGCTTTGCAAATATTTTCCGGATTTCATCTGCGACTCCCAGATAGGTCGCCGGAGTGGATCTGAGACTTGCACCTGCAGCGCGCTGGCTTACAAACACCACATCCTCTCCCATACTGCGGTAAAAGCTTTCCATCAGAGAACTTTTTCCGGATCCGGCAACACCAGCGATCACAACCAGATTTCCTATTGGAAATTCGATGGTAATGTCCTTCAGATTGTGAAGATGGATATGCTCCATCCGCCATATTCCTTTCGCTTCCCTTGCCTTTGCTTTTAGAGAAGTAGTAAGCCGCATCTCTTCTTCGGTCGGCGTATCACTCTTTAAAAGTTCCTTATAACTGCCTTCAAATAAAACTCTTCCACCGGCCATTCCCGGTTCCGGACCCATTTCCACAATGTGATCGGCCATCTCGATCATTTTCCGGTGATGCTCCACCAGAACAACCGTATTTCCACCATCTCTCAATTTTTCCAGTGCACGGCGCATCCGCTCAATATCATGATTATGAAGCCCTGCACTCGGTTCATCCAGAATATACAACAAATCAGAAAGCGAGGAATTCAGACATTTTGCAATCTTGCATCTCTGGATTTCTCCACCAGATAAAGTAGATAACCCTCTGTCCAGAGACAGATATCCCAGTCCGATATCTATAAGTGCAGACAGTTTGGTATGCAGTGTATCCTGAATATCTTTTGCAAGCGGATCTTCTATTTGGTCAATCCACGCACGCAGCTCGGATAATGGAAGTTTTATTACATCTGCAATATTTTTCCCGTCAATTTTGCAGGACAACACCTTCTGATTCAATCTTGCCCCATTACACTCCGGACAAACTCCATGACTGGTGATCGGATCCAATAACTCCCTGTGAAGTTTTCCTTCTTCCGAATTTAGGACACTGCGATACATCCGATGCACAAGACCTTCGTATTTCGCAGTTTTCGGCCAGCCTTCTGGCGGGTTTTTAAGACGTATCTGCGGTGAATACAAAAACAGTTCCAGTTCTTCTTCGGAATAGTCTTTAATCTTCTTATCCAGATCAAACAATCCGCTGTTTGCATAACGGATCCATCTCCACTGCCCCGGCTCAAATGCCACATAATGGATCACTCCGGCATCATTCAGACATTTATCAAAATCTACCAGCTTGTGTACATCCAGATCTGTCACTTCCCCAAGTCCGTTACACCGCAGGCAGCATCCCTGTGGATGATTGAATGAAAAGCTGTCCGAATAACCGACAAAAGGCTGTCCCACTCTGGAAAATAAAAGCCTCAGAAGGGTATAGGTATCCGTATAAGTTCCAACCGTCGACCGCTGATTCGGAGCCGGCTTTTTCTGATTGATCACAATTGCTGCCGGAAGATTCTCGATCCGTTCCACATGCGGTCTTCCGTATTTTGGAAGATACTGCTGTACAAAGCTTGGAAAAGTATCGTTTAATTCCCTGCGCGACTGCGCCGCAAGAGTATCCAGAACCAGCGAAGATTTCCCGGAACCTGATACTCCGGTAAATACTGTGATCTGATGCTTTGGTATCCGGATAGATACATTTTTCAGGTTATTCTCCGTCGCATGGTGAACAATAATCTCATTTGTTTCCATATATTTATATTCCTCTGTTCTACTCTTTCTACAGTAATTCCTGTATTTCTTATTGTATCTTTATCAAAAAAGAAAGTAAATAGCAAGTTTTGGTTGACTTTAGTGTGGTAGATTGATAATATAGTGACGTGACATTTTTGAAAGTATATGAGGAGAGATTATTATGAAAAAAATAACAGCACTTGCACTTACTTCAGCAATGGTATTATCCCTTGCAGCATGCGGAGGTTCTTCCTCTGACACAAAAAAATCCGACAACTCAAAAAGCTCATCCGAAAGTGATATAGAATATATTCAGGATAAAGGAACTCTTGTAGTCGGAATCACAGATTTTGAGCCAATGGATTACAAAGATGATAACGATGAATGGATCGGTTTTGATGCTGATATGGCAAAAGCATTTGCAAAAAGTCTTGGCGTAGATGCCGAATTTGTAGAAATTGACTGGGACAATAAAGTCATGGAACTTGACGGAAAAACAATCGACTGTGTATGGAACGGTATGACACTTACTGATGAAGTAACCAGCGCAATGGCATGCACATCCGCTTACTGTAACAATGCGCAGGTAGTGGTCGTTCCTTCTGATAAAGCAGACAAATATCAGGACAAAGACAGTCTTAAGGATCTTTCTTTTGCAGTTGAATCCGGAAGTGCCGGAGAAAAAGCTGTAAGCGGAGAAGGATATGACTACACTGCAGTTTCTTCACAGTCTGATGCCCTGATGGAAGTTGCAGCCGGAACCTCTGATGCAGCAGTCATCGACCTTCTGATGGCCGGTGCTATGGTCGGAAAAGGTACCGGATACGAAAATCTGACTCATACCGTTGAGCTTACTACCGAAAAATATGGAGTTGGATTCCGCAAAGGTTCCGACCTTGCAGACAAACTGAACGAATTCTTCAAGACAAGCTACAATGATGGTTCTATGAAGAAATGCGCTGAAACCTATGGGGTTCAGGATGCCATCATTGAACAGAAATAATATTTAAGGCAGGAACTTTTTATGGATCTGATTATGAAACAAATGCCGGTCGTAGTGTCCGCACTGAATGTCGGCTTTTTACAAACTTTAAAATTATTTATTGTGACGCTGGTCGGTGCCCTTCCTCTCGGACTGGTCATTGCCTTTGGTTCCATGTCTCATTTTAAGCCTCTTAGCTGGCTTGCTAGACTGATCGTCTGGGTGATCCGTGGTACCCCGCTGATGATCCAGCTTCTGATCATCTACTATTTCCCCGGGCTGGTCTTACATAACCCGATCTGGGGTGGTGGTGAAACAGGACGATTCCTTGCAGCAGCCGTATCTTTTATCATCAATTACGCTTGTTATTTTTCAGAAATCTACCGCGGTGGAATCCAGGGTGTTCCGGAAGGTCAGAAAGAAGCCGGTCTTGTACTTGGCATGACAAAGCATCAGATCTTTTTCAAGATCACACTCCTTCAGATGATCAAACGCATCGTACCACCGATGTCAAATGAGATCATCACCCTGGTAAAAGATACTTCTCTTGCACGTATTATCGCGCTGCAGGAGATCATCTGGGCAGGACAGGCATTTATGAAAGGCTCACATGGCATCTCCGGTGCCATCTGGCCGCTGTTCTTTACCGCTGTTTATTATCTTATTTTCAATGGTATCCTGACCGTTCTTCTCGGACACCTTGAAAAGAAACTGGAATATTTCAGATAAGGAGAATTCATATTTATGCCAATCTTAGAAGTAGAACATATCAGTAAATCTTTTAATAAGACTCCTGTCTTAAAAGACGTTGGATTTAACCTAGAAAAAGGACAGGCTGTTTCCATCATCGGATCTTCCGGAAGTGGAAAGACAACGCTTCTCCGCTGCCTGAACTTTCTGGAACATCCGGATAACGGAATTATCCGGGTAAATGGCGAAACACTTTTTGATGCCTCTGTCCCGGCAACCACTCAGGAATCCGTGATCCGTAAAAAACGACTGCATTTTGGTCTGGTGTTCCAGAACTTTAATCTGTTTCCGCAGTATACCGCTCTGGAAAATGTAATGCTTGCCAAAAAGCTTCTCGCCGCAGAGCAGCCGGATTTTAAAGAAAGAAAACGTGAAATCCTGACCGCCATCGAGGTACAGGCAAAGGTTCTTCTGACACAGATGGGGTTGGACAACCGGATGGACAATTATCCGCATCAGCTTTCCGGCGGACAATGCCAGCGAGTTGCTATTGCAAGGGCACTTGCCCTGCAACCGGACATCCTCTGTTTTGATGAACCGACTTCTGCACTGGATCCGGAACTGACCGGAGAAGTATTAAAAGTTATCCGCGAGCTTGCCGACCAGAATACGACGATGATCATTGTAACCCATGAGATGGCATTTGCACGCGACGTTGCCGATCATGTGATCTTTATGGACGACGGACGCATCGTTGAACAGGGTGATCCGCGTCAGGTGTTTGAAAATCCAAGTGAAGAGAGAACAAAACAGTTTCTTTCACGTTTTCATGAAGGATAACATGCATTTTTACCGAACCTCATTTTCATTGACTTTCCCTCTGCCGCACCTTATACTTAAAAGTAATGACTTAAGAAACGGGGGAAATATTCTATGTCAAAATCTTCAGCCAAACTGATGACCGAAGGCTCCATCTGGAAGCGTATCGTTGCTTTTGCGATCCCGCTTTTTTGGGGAAACCTTTTTCAGCAGCTATATAACACCGCCGACTCTCTGATCGTTGGAAATTTTCTTGGAAGCTCTGCGCTTGCCGCTGTCAGCTCTTCCGGTAATCTGATCTTTCTTATGGTCGGTCTTTTTAATGGAATCGCCATCGGATCCGGTGTCATCGTCGCCAAATATTACGGTGCCAGAGACATTCCTAATCTGCAGAAGTCCATCCATACAACCGTTGGCTTCGGACTGATCTGCGGCGTGATCCTTACCATTGTCGGTATCATTGCCGCACCACAGATCCTGGTACTTATGGGAACACCGGAGGCGGTACTTCCAAACTCAATTACTTATTTCCGGATCTACTTTACCGGCTCACTTGCCTTTGTCATGTACAACTTCTTTGTCGGCATTCTGCAGTCCGTCGGTGACAGTACCCATCCTCTGATCTACTTAATCGTTTCTTCGGTAACGAATATCATTCTTGACCTTGTACTGATTGCAGGTCTTGGATTTGGTGTAGGTGCTGCCGCTTTTGCAACTGTCATTTCACAGTTTTTAAGTGCTATTCTCTGTATGGTACAGCTGCTTCACAGTCCGGAGGAGTTTCGGCTTCATCTGAACCGGATCAATCTGGATTCCTATATGCTCCGCCAGATCATTTCTTATGGTCTGCCAGCAGGACTCCAGAACTCGATCATTTCCCTGGCAAATGTATTCGTCCAGGCAAATATCAACCAGTTTGGGGAAATGGCGGTTGCCGGATGTGGGGCTTATATGAAGATCCAGGGATTTGGGTTCCTTCCGATCACCTGTTTTGCTCTGGCACTTACTACTTTTATCAGTCAGAATCTGGGAGCAAAAGAATATGACCGTGCTAAAAAAGGCGCTGTATTCGGTGTGATCTGCTCTCTTACGATCTCTGAGCTGATCGGTATCTGCGTGCATTTTACCGCTCCACAGCTTCTGTCTGCTTTCAGTTCCACCGCAGAGGTTATCCACTACGGAGCCATGCAGGCACACACGGACACCTTTTTCTACTTCCTGCTTGCTTTTTCACACTGTATGGCAGGAATCATGCGCGGAGCCGGTAAATCCACAGTCCCGATGTATGTCATGCTGGTATGCTGGTGTCTGATCCGCGTTACCTATATCGTAATTATTTTAAAATTCATCCCGTCCATTCAGATGATCTTCTGGGCTTACCCGATGACCTGGGCGCTCAGTTCCATTGCTTTTCTGATTTATTTCCTAAAGTCAGACTGGATACACGGACTGGAAAGATAAATTCCACAAATTTATACTTGACTCATCGTATACAAAAAACCATTACAGGATCTGATGAAATCACATCTCTCCTGCAATGGTTTTCTTTTATCCTAACCCACATACAGTTTCTCACTGCTGTATCCGTTTTATTTCCATTATTCATCCATTCATATTTCCGTTTCGTCAAGAATACGGAAATGTTTCCTGTCTACTTCGATCAGCCTATCTTTCTGCATCTTCCCAAGCTCATTTGACATCGCGGACCTGTCTACATTCAGATAATCTGCAAGCTGCTGCCGGTTGAACGGGATGTCAAATTCTTTCTTTCCGTTTTCCATAGCCTGATAAGATAGATACGACAGCAGTCTTCCCCGGATCGATTTTGATGAAATATGAAAAATCCGTTTCGACAGACGGAGATTCTTCTCTGCGGAAAGCTTCAGCAGATTTTCAATTAACGTATGATGAAACACACACGAATTGGAACAGACTTTCAGTATCCTTCCCACATCAAGAAACAAAATTCTTGCCTCTTCTGCCGCAACTACATTGACCATCAGCTTCTGCCTCGGAATCGCTGCATATGTTTCTGCAAAAATCTCGCCTCTTCCGGCCCGGTCCAGAATGCTGTGATTCCCCCAGATATCATCATTCTCAATGAACACGCTGCCGGAAAGAACCACGCCCATTGAAGTAACCTCATCCCCGGCATGGTAAATGATTTCATCTTTTTTATAAGTCTTTTCTACCGGATTCAGACAGTTCAGCATCTGTCTGGCGTCCTCCTTCGTGACGCCCCGGAAAATTGCTGCCTCCTCAAATATGCCCATTTTCTGCTACTCCTCAATTCTCAATGCATTTCTGTCCGCTTTTTAACCAAATCAAAAAGCAAAACAAATTACGAATATCCACCTGACTTTATTTCCCAAAGTTATTTTTTTCGTTTCTTTCTCTGATATATTCTGCGTAGTCCATCTTCTGTCTCCTTTTGCAATCTTGTTTTTATAACCTTTTCGTCTTAGTATGTGCCCAGATTTCTCCATTACTATACCATTCATGCTTTTGGCACTTACACCATCTTACTATATTTTTGCAGAATCGGCAAATCTGTTCTGTTTATCTCAGCCGGATAAAACAACATTCTCTATAGACATTCATTCAATAAGATTTTTAAACTCAATCGTTTCCAACCTATACAAAAAACGGAGAACAAGATTTTTCAAAGTTGTACATGACTTGAACAATCTCGTTCTCCGGTTAATATCTTATGATTTCCTGTTCCCTGACATAACCTCACATTTGTCAGATTCTGCGTCTATTCTATAAACATCGCATCCCCAAAGCTGAAGAATCGATATCTCTCTTTAACTGCTTCTTCATATGCCGAAAGCACATGCTCTCTTCCGGCAAGCGCACTTACCAGCATGATCAGCGTTGACTCCGGTAAATGGAAGTTCGTGATCAGGCAGTCCAGTACCTTGAATTTATAGCCCGGATAGATGAAAATCTCTGTCCATCCACTGCACTCTTTTAACTTTCCGTTTTCATCAGCCGCAGATTCTACGGTCCGGCAGCTTGTCGTTCCGACGCAGATCACCCGGTGTCCGCTCTCTTTTGCACGGTTGATCTTTTCTGCCTCAGATGCCTCGATCCGGTAGAATTCCGAATGCATATGGTGATCCAGAATATCATCCGCTTTTACCGGACGGAAAGTTCCAAGTCCGACATGAAGCGTTACATGCGCAATCTCCACACCTTCTGCTTTGATTTCTTCCAGAAGCTCCGGTGTAAAATGCAGTCCTGCCGTCGGAGCAGCCGCAGATCCGGAATGCTTTGCATACACGGTCTGGTAACGATTCTTGTCCTCCAGCTGGTGGGTGATGTAAGGCGGAAGCGGCATCTGTCCAAGCTGATCCAGAATCTCTTCAAAAATTCCTTCGTATTCAAAATGGATCAGACGGTTTCCTTCCTCTACAACCTCCAGAACTTCCCCTTTCAGAAGACCGTCCCCGAAGCTGACTCTTACTCCGGGTTTCATCTTCTTTCCTGGTTTTACAAGTGTTTCCCAGACATCATTTCCTTTTCGTTTTAAAAGAAGAACTTCGACTTTTCCGCCGGTTCCTTCTTTTTCACCGATCAGTCTTGCCGGGATAACCTTGGTATCATTGATCACAAGGCAGTCTCCCGGTTTGAGATAATCTTTGATCTCACGGAAAATGTGATGACTGGTTGCACCGGTTTTTTTATCAAGAACAAGCAGTCTGGAACTGGATCTGTCTTCAAGCGGATCCTGCGCGATCAGCTCTTCCGGTAAATCAAAATAAAAATCCTGTCGTTTCATTCTTTTGACCTCTTTTCGCCTACTTACGAAGCTCGATACCCATTTCCTCCAGTGCCTTTAAGATACGGTTCATAGCAGCTGAAATATCAGCTTCTTCCAGAGTCTTATCTTTTGCACGGAATGTGATAGAGTAAGCAACAGACTTGAAGCCTGCCTTGATCTGAGCGCCTTCATAAATATCGAACAGCTTATAGCTTTCCAGATAAGCGCCACCCTTGTTCTCGATCACTTCTTCAACCTGTCCTACCAGGATGGATTTTGGCATTACCATACTGATATCACGGCTGACTGCCGGGTATTTTGCAATTCCTTCGTATTTTCTTTCAAATGTTGCAAGCTCTGTGATCTGTGGCATATCGATGACAGCAACGTATGCTCTTTCACCGATTCCATAGATATCAGCAACTTCCGGATGAACCTCACCCATGTATCCGACAACCTTTCCATCGTAAACGATGTTTGCCTGACGTCCCGGATGAAGGAAGTTCTTTCCTGCATTTGGATCATAGGTTTCTTTCTTATGAAGTCCGACTTTTTCAAAGAACTCTTCTACAACACCTTTCATACTGAAGAAGTCTCCATCTCCGTACATTCCAAGTGTAAACTGCATTCTTTCGTCCGGCAGTTCTGTCAGTGGAAGTGCCTTTGGAAGATAAATATTTCCAAGCTCGTACAGACGGACATTTTTATTTCTTCTGTTGTAGTTTGTTGCAAGAGATGTCAGCATACCATTCAGAGATGTTGTACGCATGACACTGTAATCTTCTCCAAGCGGGTTCATGATCTGGATTGCCTGACGCATCGGATCATCCTTGTCGAGGAGGAGCTTGTCAAATACCTTCGGGCTTTCAAATGAATAAGTCATTCCCTGGCTGAATCCACAGAATTCTGCAATATTTCTTGCTACTTCTTCCACACGAAGCTTGAAAGAAAGCTTACCAGTTGTAGCTTCACCTGTAGGCAGTGTAGTCGGGATATTATCATATCCGTAGAATCTTGCTACTTCTTCCGCAAGATCGGCGATACGGAATAAGTCATGACGGAAGGTTGGTGCGATCACTTCTTTTGCTTCTGCATCATATTCCAGGTCGATCTTTTCAAAATATTTGATCATATCTTCTTCCGGGATGTCTGTTCCGAGAAGTGCATTGATCTTGTCGGCATCAAATGATACACGTACAGGTTCTTTTTTCTTGCTGTATACATCAACCATTCCTCCGACAACTTCACCGGCTCCCATTTCTTCGATCAGCTGGCAGGCACGGTTGATTGCATCCTCTGCATTATTCGGATCCAGTCCCTTTTCAAATTTACCGGATGCATCAGTACGAAGTCCGACTTTCTTGCTGGATTTACGGATGTTGGTTCCATCGAAGCATGCAGCTTCAAATAACATGGTCTGTACATTGTCAGTGATCATGGAATTTTCGCCACCCATGATTCCGGCAATACCTACCGCTTTTTCGCCATCACAGATCATCAGAACAGAATCATCCATTTCTCTTTCCTGACCATCCAGTGTTACGAATTTTTCTCCTTTTTGGGCATTGCGAACGATGATCTGATGACCTGCGATGGTATCCAGATCATAAGCATGCATTGGCTGTCCGTATTCTTCCATTACATAGTTTGTGATATCAACAAGGTTGTTGATCGGACGGATTCCTACGGAAGAAAGTCTTCTCTGCATCCATTTCGGTGAAGGTCCGATCTTGATATTTTTTACAACTCTTGCACAGTAACGTGGGCAAAGGTCTGTATTTTCTACTTCTACTTTGATGTAATTGTTGACATCTTCATCATTTCCGGTTGGTGTTACAATCGGCGGCTTGAATTCTTTGTGGAATGTAGCTGCCACTTCTCTTGCGATACCAACCACGCTGAAGCAGTCTACACGGTTGGATGTGATCTCGTATTCAAATACAACATCATCCAGTCCAAGTGCTTTTACTGCGCTTTCTCCGACAACTGCGTCATCATCAAAAATGTAGATTCCATATTCCGGTGCTTCCGGGTACATATTTCTGTCTGAACCAAGTTCTTCGATCGAACACATCATTCCGTAGCTATCGACTCCACGGAGTTTTCCTTTTTTGATCTTGATTCCGCCTTCTACTCTCTGCCCAGGCTCATGTCCGCCTGCGACACGTCCACCATCCAGAACAACCGGTACTTTGTCTCCTTCTTTTACATTCGGAGCACCTGTAACAATCTGCACCGTCTCTGTTCCTACATTTACCTGGCAGATGATCAGTTTATCTGCATCCGGATGTTTTTCAATTTTCTCAATCTGTCCTACTACGATCTTGTCCAGATCAGCATCCAGCTTTGTAAAACCTTCTACTTTTGTTCCGGAAAGAGTCATTGCATCTGTATATTCCTGCGCTGTTACGTCAAGATCCGGAACATACGCTTTAATCCATGATAATGAAGTATCCATTTTATATCTCCTTCTGATTTGTTTATATATTTCTCTTATTCAGTCTCCAAAATCCAACATCTTTCGATGCTGCCGCAGCTCTTCGCACTGCTCTCTGATTTTGTCGTGCTCACTAGAATTGCTTTAAGAATCTGATATCGTTCTCGTAGAGGAGGCGCATGTCGTCGATCTCGTATTTGAGAAGGGCGATCCTTTCAAGTCCTACTCCGAATGCAAATCCAGTGTATTCTTCCGGATCGATTCCGCACATTTCGAGTACGTGTGGGTGAACCATACCACAGCCGAGGATTTCAATCCATCCTGATCCTTTACAGAAACGGCAGCCTTTTCCGCCACACTTGAAGCATGATACGTCTACTTCTGCACTTGGCTCTGTGAATGGGAAATGATGCGGACGGAATTTTGTCTTGGTATCCGGTCCGAAAAGTTCTTTTGCAAATACTTCCAGAGTTCCCTTTAAGTCAGCAAAGGAAATATTTTTATCGATTACCAGTCCTTCGATCTGATGGAAGGATGGTGAATGGGTTGCATCCACTTCGTCAGAACGGAATACTCGTCCCGGTGCGATCATACGGATCGGGAGCTTGCCCTGTTCCATCACACGTGCCTGAACCGGTGATGTCTGGGTACGAAGCACGATGTCTTTGTTGATATAGAATGTATCCTGTTCATCTTTTGCCGGATGATCTGCAGGAATATTCAGTTTTTCAAAGTTGTAAAGGTCATATTCTACTTCCGGTCCTTCCACAACTTCGTATCCCATACCGATGAAGATACGCTCTACTTCTTCCAGAGCGATCGTATTCGGATGACGATGACCTACTGTATTTTTCTTGGAAGGAAGTGTTACGTCAATAACTTCCTGTTTTAATTTTTCTTCACGGATTGCAGCATCCATTTTCTTCTTTGTCTCATCAAGAAGTTCTTCGATAGCAGCTCTTGTCTCATTCACAAGCTGTCCTACCTTCGGACGTTCTTCCGGAGCTACATCTTTCATTCCTTTTAATACGGCTGTCAGTTCTCCTTTTTTACCAAGGAATTTGACACGTACATCATTTAATTTCTCCGGTACATCAGAAGCCTGGATCTGCTTAATGGCTTCCTGTTTGATGCTCTCAAGTCTTTCTTTCATGATATCCTCCTTAAAACTTGTTTTGGCTATTCATTTGCGACTATAACAGGAAATAAAATTTCCTGTGGAAGAAAAAAGAATGTGCCTTGGCACATTCTGGCACCTGCGGCGATCGCTTGTGACATCTTCCTTATACGCCGCAGTGCGCATCCTCGCGGAGCGTTTTTATATATTAGGAAAGAACACTTTCCTAATATATAAAAAAATCGCCCCTAAAAAGGGACGAGATAAATCGCGGTACCACCCTGTTTCCTGCTATTTGAATAACAGGCACTCGGACTGCGTAACGTGCAGGGACGTCGTTTTCTACTTTATTTTCAAAAACGCAGCTCACGTGGGAAATTCGTTTCCTGCCTGAACCGGGGAGAACTTACAGCCGGGGATTCTCCTTCTCTGTCGGAAAACAGTTCACTACTTACACGGTCATTGCTTTTATGATATGTCATATACTTAATTATTGTAACATATGATTTTTTTATGTCAAGCGGTTTTATCTGATAGATTCACCGTTTATCTACGCAAAATCATATTCCGGAACCTGGATGCTGCTTTTTGCAGAACTAATCCTTTTCCAGGATATCCCGCTTTGCATCTACCCAGATACAGTTAATAAGCCCTCCCAGCAGCATCACATACATACAAAAATACAGCCACAGCATCACAAGAATGATCGCCGTCATACTTCCGTACAGACCGGAAAATCCTTTGAAGATTGTCAGATACATTGAAAAAACAAACGAGATCACCAGCCATCCCAGAGAACAGAAAATAGATCCCAGAATCAAATCCCGGAACGGAAGCTTTCGGTTCGGCAAAAAGTGATATACCAGAAGCGAAATTCCAGTCATAACAACAAATGAAATCACTGTTCTCAAACGCATGATCATATCCGTCGTCTCCGCAAGAAACGGAATTTTGTGATATATAAAAATACTGATATTATTACCAAACACAGAAAGTACCAGAGCCATCACAATTGCTGCAATGAACAGGATCGTATAGATGGATGCCCGGATTCTTAAAAATACATAATTTCGTGTCTCACGAAGCTCATATGCACAGTTCAGTCCTGTACTAACCGCAAGTACTCCTTTACCTGCTGACCACAGTGCTACAATCGCAGTGATCGGAATGACCGTCTTCGACTGGTTATATACTTCATTTACAATGCCAACCATAAAATCCTGCATATTTGTCTCCGGAAACAAATTTACCACTGCAGTCATAACATCTGCTTTTGTCACCGGAGTATATTGTATGATAGCAAGAAGCAGCAAAATAATCGGGATCATACTCAGCACAAAAAAATAAGCAGACTGGGCCGCGTATGCTCCAACATGCTTTTGTGACACCTGCCCTGTAATTTCCCGAATCTTGTTTATCGTTTTCATCATATAATAACTCCATTTATCTTATCGGCAGTTTCATTTTTCAAAATAGTTTATCACATTTTCACTTCTTTGAAAACCCAAAAAAACAGTTGCTCTCGCAACTGTCCTTTATCTTTTGTAGTCCCCCGAAATGCCGTTTTCCGTTTTTTGACTCCTAGCACTCAGCTAGGTGGGCGACCGCATCTGCTTTTCTGCCTTCCCCTGCGCAATGAGGGCCTGACATATTACAGAGATATAAGAATCCCGTTTAAAGTATTGTAGGTTCAAAAATACGGAAGTCTCGAACATTCCAGGTTTTCTAAAGCCTATTATAGACCATCAGCCGTGTTTTTTCAACTGTTAATCGTTGAAGATATTTACTTTTTTTACCAGAAATTAAAATACGTTTAACGTACCCATTTCCCGCTTTTTCCACCGGACTTTTCAAGCAGATGGATTTCTCTGATCTCCATTCCCCGGTCAACCGCCTTGCACATATCATAGATTGTAAGAAGAGCGGTATTTACCCCAGTCAGTGCTTCCATTTCCACACCGGTCCTGCCGGTACATGCCGTGTGGCAGATTGCCCGGATCCCATGCTCTTCTTCCAGATATTCAAAATCAATCTCGACTTTGGTAAGGTTTAACAGATGGCACAGCGGAATCAGTTCTGCTGTCTTTTTTGCACCCATAATCCCGGCAATTCTTGCTACGCCAAGAACATCTCCTTTTTTCATGCTGCCTTCCTTTACTTTCTGAAAGCATTCTTCCGACATGCGGATCACCCCGGATGCAAGTGCTTCTCTTTTTGTCTCAGCCTTTTCCCCCACATCTACCATCACTGCATTACCATCTTCGTTAAAATGTGTAAATCCACTCATGATTTTTAACCTCTTTATTTTCTGGCACATTCGCCTTCTGTTCCCCGGAGGATTCCAAGCCCATGTCCAAGTTCAGGAAGCAAAAACTCCAGTGCTTCCTGTACTGCTTTGGGACTTCCCGGGAGATTGATGATCAGCGTTTTTTTTCGGATACCTGATACAGCTCTGCTGAACATAGCACGCTTTGTGATCGTCATCGAATAATTCCGGATTGCCTCTGCTATTCCGTTTGCCATCCGGTCACAGACATTTACCGTCGCCTCCGGTGTCCGGTCCCGCTCGGAGAATCCTGTTCCTCCGGTAGTGAAGATCACATTAAGCTGTCTCTGATCAGCCAGTCTGATCAGCTCTTTTTCCAGTTTTTTCTGCTCATCCGGTAACAAAATCGTTTCTTTAATATCATATCCGGCATCTTTCAACATTTCGACAATCATGGGTCCGCTTTTGTCTTCTCGTTCTCCGGCAGCCCCTTTATCACTTAAAGTAATAACTGCCGCTGAAAATGGACGGTCACTTTTCACCTGTTCCATGACAACTTCATCTCCTACCTTGATATGACCTCCGGTGACGACTTCTGCAAAAACGCCCTCTCTTGGCATAATGCAGTCACCCATTCTCTTATAAATCTGACAATGACTGTGGCATTCTTTTCCAATCTGTGTCATCTCAAGTACCACATCTCCGATATGAAATCTTGTTCCAACCGGAAGCGCGCGAAAATCAAATCCCTCCACGATCAGATTTTCACCAAATGCACCATACGCAACTTCTGCCCCTTTTGCACGAAATTCCTGAATCTTTTCATCGGAAAGCAGACTGATCTGACGATGCCATTTTCCACCGTGCGCATCTCCTTCAATCCCCCAGTCCATTTTGACCATGGCTTCACGAACCTCATGTTTTTCGGTTCCTCTCTTTTCACTGATGCAGATTCCCTTCAGTCTTCCCATTTTTATGTTTATCCTCCGATCTGTGACATATTTTTCTGTTCTGTAATAAAATTCTGCTCCTCAAAATGATGCATCTTCGGTTTTCCACGGATCGCCTGTTCGAGACATTTCCGGATTTCTTCTTCCGATCCGTGTCTTGCTGCCTCAAAAACGGAGATAGTATCTGCATAGCACAGACACGCTTTTAACTTTCCGGTTGATGTCATCCGGATCCGGTTACATCTGTCACAGAATTTTCCATGCAATGCACTGATCAGACCGATTTTCCCCTGAAAACCAGGCAGTTGATAATACACAGCAGGTCCGTTCCCAAACCGTCCCTCTAACGGATAAAACTCTCCTTCTATTCCATAAGCTTCTTTCAGTTTTCCAAGCACCCAGGCACCGGAAATGCCATTCTCTGCTCTTCCCTGTCCAATCGGCATCAATTCAATAAAACGGACATCCAGCTTGTTCTTTTTCGCCAACTCTGCCAGACTTTTCCATTCCTCATCATTGACTCCTTTTTGCAGGACCGTGTTGATCTTTACCCGGATCTCGCTTTTTTCTGCCATGAAAATGGATTTTCTGACTCTTTCCAGTTCATCTGCCCCGGTAATCTCCTGATATTTTTCCGGAATCAGTGTATCCAGACTGATATTCACCGCATCCAGCCCCGCTGCAAGAAGATCTTCCAGATTCTCACCCAGAAGAACCCCATTTGTCGTCATTGTTACTTCTTCTGTGCCCGGAATCTGCCGGATCATCCGGATCAGATCTGCGCATCCTTTTCTGACCAGAGGCTCCCCTCCGGTAATCTTAAACCTGGTAATTCCGATCCGGACAGCCTCCCTGCAGATTCGTTCAATCTCCTCATAAGTCAGGATTTCTGACATAGGAATCCACTTTGCGCCATCCGGCATGCAGTACCTGCATCGCAGATTACAGCGGTCTGTGATTGAAATTCTCATATATTCAATTGTTCGTCCATAAGAATCTCTCACAGCCTTTTCCATCCTTTCTTAATTCCAGAGTGGTTCCAGTAACACCTCGATCGTACCGCCGCAGACCATGCCTTCTTCCTCCGCATCATCTCCGGTCATATCCACATATTCTGTCTTTAGTCCTGTATTATTTTCATGCATCATGACTCTCGCTTTTCTTAAAACCTCTGCCTCCATACAGCCGCCTCCGATGGTTCCAACACAGCTGCCGTCTTCCAGGATCAGCATCTTGGATCCCACATTTCTTGGTGCAGAACCCTTTCTTGTAATGATCGTTGCAAGCATCTTCTTTCCCGGATGAACGATATCCAGGATTGCTTCCAGCAAGTCTTCCGGATAACCGCAGACTCTCTTGTTCTGATTCTTTATTTCGATGATTTCCGCCATGATCGCCACACCGATCTCCTCTGGTGTCTCAGCACCGATGTTCAGACCAATCGGACTTTTTATCTCGCCGATTACTTCCTGGCTGCATCCTTTTTCAATCAGATTCTGCTTTACCATCGCACTTCTTCGCCGGCTTCCGATCATTCCGATATAAGCATGTTCCTTCCCAACGATCTTCTCCAGACAAACCTGATCATATCTGTGACCTCTGGTCAGTACAACAAAATACGTATCCTTGTCTCCTTCGATCTGATCCAGGGCATCTTCAAACGGCTGGCAGATCACTTCCGTTGCACCCGCATTTCTGGCATGATCGGCAAACTGCGGACGATCTTCAAGAACCGTGACCTTCCATCCAAGCATAATCCCGATTTTGATCACCGGCACCGATACGTGACCACCGCCACAAATGACCAGATGCTCCTGCCCTCCAATTATATCACAAAACACCTGCTGCTCTCTGATTTCATAAAGTCCACATTTTTTCAAGTCACCTGCTTCTGAAAAATGTGCTGAAAAGAAACCGTTTTCTTTACTTTCCCAGATTATTTTTTTCTCTGCCAAAATTGCTTTTTCTCCGGCTGCGGATCCTTTTGCCACTGTCAAAAGAACGTAATCCCCCGGCTTTGGTAAATCTTTTAATATCTCAAATACATTTTCCATCAAATCTCATCTACCCTACTACATATTTATTCAGTCTGTCAAATGCTTCTTTTAATACGGTTCCATCCTGAAACGGATCGGAATCTTCCGGCATTTCATCTTTCGCATGACATTTTCTTTTATCCCCATCACATTTTCTCTGCCATGCAATACTTTTATTGTAACAAATTTTTCCGCCAAATGAAATAAGAAGGTGCAGCTCTTTTTGTCTGCACCTTCCCTTTTCCTTTATTTTGTGATCTGATTTTAAAAATACTTTGCATTCAGCTTTTTGACTGTCCATGCAAACCATACCAGTACTGCAAGTACCAGCACTAACATCACCCAGAATAATTTTCCTGTACTCTGCACGTAAGTATTATACAGATCTTCTGCGCCGTACAGGATCAGCACTACCGCAAGCACAAGAAGCTTCGGTCCCGCTGCTGCCCTGTATGCTTCCTTATCCTTACACTTCTTTATATTCGTATCTTTTGGTACAAGAATTGATGTATTGATGATTCCTTTGAATTTAAGCTGAAACCATGCATACAGGCTATACAATCCCGCTCCAATACCAATAATCCCGAAAATTCCTTCCATTCCGTTCATTCTTTTGCCTTCTCCTGTTTATTTTACGCCAAGAATATTCTTAACTGTCTGCTCCATCTGATCAACATCACATTCTGTATTGTGACGGATCTCGGCATTCATGATCTCTTTGATGGCATTCGGAATCTCTGTACCGGATACTTTCTGAAGCTCCTCGATCAGTTTGAAATCATCCTGTCCTTTATACTTCGGATCGATCGCTGACATAACGCTTCCTGCAAATTTGTATGGACTTGCTGTGGATGCTATTACTGTCTTTCTGTCATCTTTACTGTCTTCTCTGTAAGCTTTATACACCGTTGCAGCTACCGCCGTATGGGTATCCATTACATAACCGGTATCTTCGTATATATCATGGATTGTCTTTGCGACCTGCTCTTCTGTCGCATATCCTGCCGCAAAATCAGCCAGGTTTGCTTTCATCTCACCTGTAATCGCGTAACTTCCCTTTGTCTTCAGCTCAGTCATAAGATCCGTATCTTTTCTTGCATCTTCTCCTGAGATCTTGTAGATCAGACGCTCTAAGTTGCTGGAGATCAGAATATCCATGGACGGAGATGTTGTAAGAACAAATTCACGGTTACGGTCATAAGTTCCTGTCTGGAAAAAGTCATAGAGAACTTTGTTCTCATTGGATGCACAGATCAGCTTTGCAATCGGGATTCCCATATTCTTTGCGTAGTATGCAGCCAGAATATTTCCAAAGTTACCGGTCGGTACAACTACATTGATCTCTTCATCTTCCGCAATCTCTTCATTCTGAAGAAGCTTCGCATAAGCATATACATAATATACAACCTGCGGAACCAGACGTCCGATATTGATGGAGTTGGCAGATGAGAACTGGTAGCCTGCTTCATTTAACTCTTTTTCCAGCTCTTTGTTCTCGAACATTGCCTTCACACCGCTCTGTGCGTTGTCAAAGTTACCGTGGATCGCAACAACAGAAGTATTGTCTCCTTTCTGTGTTACCATCTGCAGCTCCTGTACTCGGCTGACTCCGTTCTTCGGATAGAATACGATGATCTTGGTTCCTTCTACATCTGCAAATCCTGCAAGTGCAGCTTTTCCTGTATCCCCGGATGTTGCAGTCAGAATGACGATCTCATTCTTCACCTGATTCTTCTTTGCAGAAGTAGTCAGAAGGTGCGGAAGAATGGAAAGTGCCATATCTTTGAATGCGATCGTTGCTCCGTGGAACAGTTCCAGATAATAAGCATCCTCCACCTTCGCAAGCGGTGCAATCTCTTCGGTATCAAACTTACTGTCGTAAGCCTTTGCGATACAGCTCTTCAGCTCTTCTTCTGTAAAGTCTGTCAGGAATTCCTTCATAACTGTATATGCGATTTCCTGATAGGTCATCTCTTTGAGCTCACCAAGCGACACCGGAAGCTTCGGAATCGAAACCGGTACAAATAATCCGCCGTCATCTGCCAGCCCTTTTAAGATTGCCTGGGAAGCTGTTACTGTCTTTTCTGCATCTCTTGTACTCTTATAAAGTAAATTCATGGTTCTCCACCCTTCTTATTCTTTCTGATTCACTTCAGCAATCTGCTAAAGTATTTTCCTATTTAGCGATTATAGCATAAGAACCTTTCAAGTGCAATGCCATCCTTATCTGCGTTTCCACTTTCGTCCACACATCCGGCTCAGAAGAAAACACAGGAGCAGTGCCCCGGTCAGAATAACACCGATCAGAAATATCAGAATCTTTACATAAGATCCATCTCCGGTTGCAACCGTCTTTGCTTTCTCAGTTTCCTTTGGCTTTTCCGGACTTTCCGGTTTTTCCTCTTCTGCCGGCTTTTCTTTTTTATAGGTTACACTCTGTCCTTCGTCCTCCAGATCTGCGTGCGCTGCAACCAGCTTTTCCTCCAGATACACTTCCTCAAATACAACAACCTGTTCTCCTTTAAGCTTCGTTGCATCAAACGTAAATTCCATCTGAATTTCTCCGAAATCTGTATCCGGGATCAGCTTTTTCTCTGCGGTCACTTCTTTTCCATCCTGAAGAACCGGCTTTTTGGTCTCCTTATCCATTAATGTGCCTTTAACTACATATTCTTTTCCAATCTCCAGATTTTTCCATTTTACCTGATCTATGACCGTTACCTGTTCTGTCCGTTTCCCGTTATGCGTTCCCGTTTCCCGGTCAGATGCTCTTGTCCCGATCTCCGGTACGGGATGTTCATCATTTGTCAGTGTGCCCAGATCAATTACTCGCATTTCCTTTGTTACTTCCACCTCAAACGCAGGAATCAGCATCCGGTCTTCATTATTTTTACAAGACAGTTCTTCCACCAGATACGTTCCGTAAGGAAGCGCTCCTCTTGTATTATCCGGAGTTCCTTCCCCAAACCAGATCCCATCTTCACTTGTCTTCCCCTCATTCGTGTTGACGGTATGTGGATTCCAGTACGCACCGGTCGAAGCCTCCCCGTTTTTGTCCGTCAGGATCACATGGCTCTCCCCAGTTGCCTGCGATGTGATCCGAAATGGGATATCCGCCAGTCTTTTCAAAGTTTTATCTGCCGCTTTCACCAGCTTTAAGTCCCCACGGATGAGCTTTTCCTTTATTTCCACTGGATTCCATATTTTCAGGGCTTTATAGCTTCCATTTTGCTCCGTTCCAGTCCTGATACAATGTGTAACGGTGTCCACCAGATACCCTTCCGGCGCATGCATCTCCCATACCGTAATCGTTCCAAGCGGAAGCTCGTTATTTTCAAAAAACGGATCCCCGCTGATCAGGTGCGCCTCATCCATCCGGACCACACCATCCGCATCCGACTTCAGCTTCCAACTCCTGAGCGGCACCTTCACACCGATCTCATTTTGATTGTCAAAAATGCTATCAAAAAATGCCACATGAAATTCTGCTCCCGCAAGAGAAAGTCCTGCCTGCGCCTGCCCTTTCCCTGTTTCCGCATCCTGCTTCCGGAGCAGGATTTCCACCTTTGTCTTTTCCGGTTCATCCTGACACTCATAGGTCACGGTCTGTCCGGCATTCACCGTGATCTGCCGCAGCTTTGTGTCCAGTACATAACCTTTCGGTGCTTTAGTCTCTTTGATGTCATAGGAACCCTCCGGCAGATTTTCTGCCTTCCCGTATCCTTTCTTGTCTGTCCGGATTACGCAGACTGCCTCGGATGTCCCACTTTTACAGACGGTATACTCTGCCCCTTCCAGTGAGTAGAGCTGATTATCAGCCGTAATCTCTGACCTTGCAGAGCTCTTCATGATCTCCAGGCTTCCGTTATGGGTTGTCTTAAAAAGATATATCGTTGATCTGGATTTTGCCACAAGCTGTGAAATCTGATTGCCACTCGACGGGATAGATGCCGAATGCCAGAACCGGTTATCGTTGCTATTATCTCCCCAGAAAAATCCGATATGGCAGTCTGCATCTTCTTCCTCCCAGGAAACCGGCTCAAAATAGATCACATCTCCTTTTTGCGCTTTTCCGCCCGCAAGCAGCTCCTCAATGGTGTTGTAATGATAGGATTCCACGGCATTGTCTGTCATCCAATGAAACCAGTTGCTCGCATTGACCTTGCCGCCACGGAGACTTCCTTTGTCAATTCCTGACAGATCCGCTCCACATTTTTCCAGAACATAAGCGACAAACCCGGTACAGTTCATTGCCCCATTTCCACCGTAGGCTCCGTTCGGACGCATGCAGTTCTCTGCTGTCAGAGGATATCCGCTGTAAGGCGTTCCCAGATAATAACCGTCCTTTTCGTGGTTTTTTAACTCCTCAAGCACTTTTCCCGGCTCTGCTCCTAATTTTTCATCAAGTTTTACAATCGTTTCTTTCTTTGCGATTCTCTCTGCTGAGTTTGCAGATACGACAGGCATACTGCTGCCCGACAATGATACTACCGCCAGAATCACACTTAGTATTCTGGCAAAATGATTCTTTATATATTTCATAAAAGTTTCTCCTTCTGCCTTTTCAGGTCAGAAAAGAGAATATAAAAGACGAGTACCCTTACTATAAAGGAAGAGTACCCGCTTGTCAATAGTATTTTATTGTTGATCTGCCTCCAGAACGATCACACTTCTCGGTCCCACAAGAATTCTTTCCTCCGAAATCCGTACCGGATTCTGATAAATTTCCTGCTTTTTATCTCCAGTATTTGCCGCCACATGCCAACTATATCCGCCCGGAAGTTGTGGAAGTTCTACCCAGACACCTTCCCAGTATGGATTCATCAGAAGATACACACAGTCTTCTTTTGCCATTTTGTTATCATATCCGGCAAACATGACTGCCGCCGTCCGGATCTCCGGTCTGGAAAAATCCAGTTTCCACGGTACTTCACCGTGAAAGCTGATCTCCGGAAATCCAAGACTGCTCGCCCCTGCATCTCCTGTGATCGACGGATGCCGTTTCCGAAATGCCGTCATATAAGCACAAAAATCAAATACATCCTGAAACTTTTCTTTTCTTGTCCAGTCCAGCCAGGAAATCTCGTTATCCTGACAGTAGGCATTATTATTCCCGAACTGAGTATTGCCAAACTCATCACCTGCAAGGAACATCGGTGTCCCTCTGCTGCAAAGCAGGACCGCAAAAGCATTTTTCATCATCCGGTGGCGCAGTTCAACAACCATCACCTGATCGGTGTCCCCCTCTGCCCCACAGTTCCAGCTCCGGTTATCGTCACTTCCATCAAGATTTCCCCACCCATTAGCCTCATTATGCTTCTGGTTATACGAATAAAGATCATACAGGGTAAATCCATCATGGCAGGTCAGGAAATTCACAGAAGCATGTTTTCCGCGGATTCTGGTATCATAAATGTCCGGAGAACCGGCAATTCTCTGAAGCGCTGCTCCTGCTGCCCAAAGTCCTCCTTTTAAATATTCCCGCACGTCATCCCGGTATCTTCCGTTCCATTCTGACCATCTGCGGAATGCCGGAAAACTTCCGACCTGATAAAGTCCGCCGGCATCCCACGCCTCCGCGATCAGCTTTGTGTCTGCAAGCAGCGAATCATAGGCAAGATTCTTTACGAGTGGTGGATTTTCCATCGGTGACCCATCCTCATTTCTTCCCAGGATCGAGGCAAGATCAAACCGGAAGCCGTCCACCCGGTACTCTGCCACCCAGTATCGCAGACAATCCTGGATCATTTTGATCACCACCGGATGATTACAATTCACAGTATTTCCACAGCCACTGAAATTATAATATTTTCCATCGGGTGTCAACATATAATAAATCTGATTGTCAAATCCTTTAAACGAAATAAACGGTCCGCATTCATTTCCTTCTGCCGTATGATTAAACACCACATCCAGGATTACTTCAATCTGGTTATCATGCAATTCCCGGATCAGTTCTTTTAATTCTACTCCTTCCCGGTTGTATTCCGTTGATGCTGCATAGCTCGTATTCGGCGCAAAAAAGCTGACTGTATTATACCCCCAGTAATCAATCAGTTTCTTTCCATCAACCTCACGGCTCCCCTGCAGTTCATCAAATTCAAAGATCGGCATTAGCTCCACCGCATTAATCCCCAGTGTTTTCAGATAAGGAATTTTTTCTTTGATTCCGGCAAAGGTTCCAGGATGACGGACACTTTTGTCCATCTTCGTGAATCCCCTGACATGCATCTCATAGATGATCAGTTTTTCCATCGGGATCTTATCCGGCTTTTCACTGCCCCAGAAGAAATTATTCCGGACTACTCTGGCACGATATCCCCCTGTATTTAGTGCTTTTCCCCATACACTCTGCCCGGTAACTGCCTTTGCATACGGATCCAGTAAAATATGCTTTTTATCAAACAGCAGACCTTCCTTTGGTTTCCACGGTCCGTCCAGCCTGTACGCATATTCAAATTCTTCAATATCCAGTCCGAATACCATCATGGAAAATACATCCCCGATCCGGCAGTTTTCCGGGAATGGGATCACCGCATAAGGTTTCGGTTCCTTTCTGTGAAACAGAAGAAGTTCACATGTCACAGCCCCTTTTGAATGCACTGTAAAATTAACTGCCGACTGAAATGCAGTCGCACCCTCATCACGATACAGTCCGGGACAGATTTCAAATCCATTTACATTTTCTGTCGGAACCCATCTTGGCATCATTTCTTCCAGCATTTTACCAGCTCCCTCCATATCATGTTTTCAGTATAGCACATTTTTCCGTTTACACATCTTTCCTTTCTGTATATAATATAAAGGATTACATATTTTTTTGCAGCAGACTCAAGGAGGTTTTTTATGACTGCACAGCATCTATATTATTTATTTCAGTGCTTCTTTATATATGCCTTTTTAGGCTGGTGTACAGAAGTTGCGTTTGCCGCTTTTAAAGAACATCGTTTCGTCAACCGTGGATTCTTAAATGGCCCGATCTGTCCGGTATACGGTTTCGGCGTGGTTGCAGTCATTCATTTTCTGACACCGCTTCGTTCCAACCTGCTCCTACTATATCTCGGAAGTGCTATTCTCGTTACTGCAATCGAATGGCTGACCGGGTTCATTCTCGAAAAGGTTTTCCATAACAAATGGTGGGATTATTCTAATATGCCGCTCAATCTGAATGGATATGTGTGCCTTTTGTTTTCTCTGATCTGGGGAGTGTTCTGTGTTTTCATCGTAGATGTATTCCATCCACTGATTGACACACTGCTCTCACACATTCCTTTCCTTGTCGGTATCATTCTTGTATGTATTCTGGTGATTGCCGGACTTGCCGATCTCTATGTAACAGCATCCGGTATCCTGAAGCTCAACAAACGTCTTGAAAAAATGCAGGCCATTGCAGACGAACTTCATCAGATTTCCGACAAGCTTGGTGAATCAATCTACAAGCGTACCATTACAGCTATGGAAAAACAGGAAGAGTTCAAAGATACTGTATCTGAGAAGCAGGAAGAATTTAAATCTGCTATTTCCGAAAAACAGGAAGCAATTTCAGACACCCTTGCCGATGTTTCTGACGAAGTAAAAGAACGGATTACTCTTCTTCGCAGAAGCTACCTGGAAAATATCAAAGCAACTTCTCATATGCAGAAGCGTATCATGAAAGCTTTCCCGAAAATGCAGAGCCGCAACTACAAAGAATCCTTTGAAGATCTTAGAAACAAACTGAAGGAAATGTCTCTCAAAAAATAACAGGCTGTAAAAAATCCATCTGGTTTTCTTTTAAAAAAAGAAATCAGATGGATTTTTTATCTTTAAAATTATGATGTGAGTGTCAAAAGTAAATTTTACCACTCACTAATGTTTCCTCTTGATCTTGTCCAGATACGGAATCTCGATTGGATCGATTGCATCAAGTGGCTGTTCTTTATTGATCTTCTTTTTGCGTGTGTGCTTTTTCAGAAGTGCACCACCCCGGTTATAAAACCAGAAAGAAAAGATCAGAAGTTTATTGAATTTTCCAATTTTGTCTTTTGTCGTCTTCGTGTAATACTCCCCACCGGACTGGATCTCTCCTTTTTCCCTGATCTGCCGGATCAGATCCAGCTCTGTCTCAATCCGTACCGGAAATTCCGTATACCCCATGCCGACGCAGTCCAGCTTATGCGCATCACTTCCTCCGGTTCCTGGTTTTCCATATTTTTCAGCAAGATACTTCGCCCCTTCATTGGACTGTGGTGGCTCACATGCATTGAAAGTCTCTATAAAATCAAATTTTTCAATCAACTCCGGAGATTTCTGCCATCTTTTCGTATTCGTAAAACTCAGATACTTTTCCCCACACGGATGTGCCGGTCCACAGATTCCTCCATTGTGATGCACAAAATCAATCAGCAGCGAAAGCGGAAGCCCTCTCAGCTCCAGAAGGCGCATCTTTACTCCCTGTGGCATAATGATCAGAATGTGCCCCGCATCCAGTGTATCATACTCTATTCCTTTCAATACGACAAAATCTTTGTATTTTCTCCCTTTGATCGTATTCTTCCAGTGCCGATATCCATTATAGGTGTCATGATCTGTAACCAGCATTCCGCCAATGCCTTTAGACTGCAGCTTTTTAATAAATTCTTCAATCGGCACTTTGCTGTCAATTGATCCTTCTCTTACATGACAATGCATATCTATCTTCATATTTTCATCTCCAGATCTTATATCGTTGATACTATTTTTATTATACCTCTTTTTTTATAACGCTGCAAGAAATACCGGTTTCTTCCAGCCATTCCTGATCAGATACAAAAGAGGATGTATCACATTCTGATACATCCTCTCATCCATCTTATCTATTCTTCATCCTCGTCATCATCATCATCCAGATCGATCAGCATGGTTCTTGCCATCTCTATTTCTTCTTCTTTTGATGTTTCTTTCTTGATCGCATTTGCTCTTCGAACCTGCTTCTTGTTGATCTCACTTGACTTCATGATAAACTGGATCACGATTCCGATAAATGTAATCCCAATCGAAATGATCCACATGAAAATCACATTTTTCAGACCTGCCAGATCATAGATCATCATTCCTGCTCCAAAACCGCCTGCTAATGCCGTCGCAATAATCACAAACGGTTCAAACCAGATCATCGCAAGGATTGCGAAAATCAGTCCGACTGCTCCACAGACTGCCAGCATGATCCAGTTTCCCGCATTTGTAATCGCAAGTACTGTGCCAGCCATTCCCAGAAAGCATACCCAGAAAGCTCCGAATTTCTTAAATACACTGTTCAGTATTGCAAAAACCAAACCCGCAACTCCGGCTGCGATCAGTACCGGAACAACTTCCAGTCCCATAAGATATGTCACGGCAAATCCAAGCAATGCCCCTGCAACGAATCCAATCACTGCATTCCAGACACGGATCAGCTTCAAACCTAAAATTCCAATGAAAACTGATATAACAATTGATACCGCCGAAACAATCACGGCTTCTTTTCCTGCTATAAATACCGCACTGTTTCCCATGATATCCTTCAATACTATACCTATTGATTCCATCCTAATCTCTCCTCCTGTCGTACTTTCCTGTTGTTAAGTCAGACGCTTATTTTGATGAAGAGTCTGAAGATGTATCTGTATCTTCGGTCGTGCTCTTAACCGTTACGCCCTGATCAGCAAAACTGATCGTATTCCATACTTTTTTATGTACTTTAATATCCGTTTTCTTTTTCCATTTCTTACAAATTGACTGATACTGGTCACTCTTTCTCTGTGATACAATGGACTCTTTCTTGGTATCCGTTGCATCACGGTCAAGAAGGCTGACTACTTTTGCAACATAATAGCCATTGTCTGCTTCGATCACGTCTGTTACTTCACCTTCTTTTAACTTATCAGCAGCTTTGATCAGATCTTCGTTTGGCGATGTCGTATCCGAGTCAAATGTCAGATCGGTGGCTGATGCACCTACTGCTGTTGCAAATACAGAAAAATCTTCTACCGAAGCCGCATCTTTCTGGAAATCTTCTGCTTTCTTTTTCACTTCTGCTTTTTCGTCATCTGACATATCTGTCGACTTTCCATCACTGCCCTTTGTCTTTGTAGAGAACAGCACATACTGCATTTTCTTCTGTGCTGCTTCCTCATCGGATACATTCGTATCTACATCCGCAGTCATGGCAGTTTCCATCTTCTTCTGAAGTGTCAGAAGTTCCAGTACTTTCTTTACCGTCTTTTCATCGCCCGATACTGCATCTTTTGCAGCACTGTCATTGCTGTCAGTAAATTTCTTCGCAGCATCCTCGATGCTTTTTTCCTCATCATCACTTAGCGAAACTTTATAATCATCCTTGTGCTCATCCAGAATATACATTTCTTCCAGAGAATCCATGATTGAATCCTTATAATTCTCTTCGTAAGTCTTTCCGTCTGTAACTTCTTTTCCCCAAAAATCATCTCCCAGATAACTGCTATATGTTGTTTCAAACTGCGCCTGCTGATATCTTGCAAAAAAGTTCGCCACATCTGCAGTCACTTTCTCATCTCCGACTTCTACCACTGTATCCTGTCCGTTAAACTTGCTTCCACATCCGTTTAAAGATGCAATGCAGGCAACTGCCAGTATACAGGCAACCACTCTTTTTTTCATTTATAAAATTTCCTCCTTGATCTTCTCTCCATTGTACACACTTCTTCACTATGCACTCGTATAGTATATCTTTTTTTTACCTTACTGGCAATCTTTTTCATAAAAAATACACATTATTCTTCGACAAGTCCCTGTATATCTTCGACAATTTTTCCTGCATTTTCAAGAATCTGCTCTGCTTTTTCTTTTTTATTTTTCCGAAGTTTACAATAAATAAAATATGGATTTTCTGCATCTGTCTTAAATGTCAGTTCTCCCTTATATTTTGCCAGCAGTTCCGGAATCTTTGCTACATTTACCCTTGCCTTCTCATACATGATAAATTTGTATTCATCGCCTTTTTGCTCTACCGAAATTACATAAGCCGCATGTGCTTTCGCCTTCAGCTGCGCGATCATCAGAAGCTGCTGCACCTTGCGTGGCGGATCGCCGAAACGGTCAATCAGTTCTTCTAGCATATCTTCCTGTTCTTCTTCTGTCTCAATTGCTGCGATCCGTTTATAGATATCCAGTTTCTGATACTCATTCGGAATATAAGATGCCGGAATATAAGCATCAATATTCAGATCCACGGTTGTCGCATAGGTTTCTTCCTGGATCTCTCCCTTCAGGTGACGGACTGCCTCACTTAACATCTTACAGTAAAGATCGTATCCCACTGCATCCATATGTCCATGCTGTTCCTCCCCAAGCAGGTTTCCTGCCCCACGGATTTCCAGATCCCGCATGGCGATTTTTACACCAGAGCCAAGATCTGTAAACTCACGAATTGCCGAAAGACGTTTTTCTGCAACCTCCCGGAGCATTTTGTCTCTTCTGTACAAAAGAAATGCATATGCCATACGGTTCGATCTTCCAACTCTTCCACGTAGCTGATAAAGCTGGGAGAGCCCCATCCGATCTGCATCATGGATGATCATGGTATTGGCATTGGAAATGTCAAGACCGGTCTCGATGATCGTCGTCGATACCAGAACATCAATTTCTCCATTGATGAAATCGTACATAATATCTTCTAACTTGTGTTCCCGCATCTGCCCGTGTGCATATGCCACATTTGCATCCGGCACAAGTTTCTGGATCTTCGCTGCCATTTCAGCTATATCCTGGACACGGTTATAGACATAGTACACCTGTCCCTGGCGGGAAATTTCTCTTTCGATTGCCTCCCGGACCATCTCATCATTCTCCTCCATCACATAGGTCTGGATCGGCATCCGGTCAACTGGTGCTTCTTCCAGCACACTCATGTCACGGATTCCGATCAGACTCATATGAAGCGTTCGGGGAATCGGTGTTGCCGTAAGTGTCAGAACATCAATATTTTCCTTCAGCTTTTTGATCTTTTCTTTATGCTGTACTCCAAAACGCTGTTCCTCATCAATGATCAGAAGTCCCAGATCTTTAAATGCCACATCCTTACTCAATACCCGGTGGGTTCCGATGATGATATCAACCTGTCCCTTTTTCAAATCTTCGATCGTTTTTTTCTGTTGTGCAGGTGTGCGGAAACGACATAACAGATCCACCCTTACCGGAAATTCTTTCATCCGTTGCACAAAAGTGTTGTAATGCTGCTGTGCAAGAATCGTAGTAGGGACCAGATAGACAACCTGCTTGTTCTCCTGCACTGCCTTGAATGCTGCCCGGATTGCAATCTCTGTCTTTCCAAATCCAACATCCCCACAGATCAGACGGTCCATGATCTTTGGACTTTCCATATCCCGTTTTGTTGCCTCGATTGCAAGCTGTTGATCCTCCGTTTCCTCAAACGGAAACATTTCTTCAAATTCTTTCTGCCAGACCGTGTCCTTTTCATAGACAAATCCTTCTTTGGACTGCCGTACTGCATAGAGTTCCACCAGATCTTTGGCGATCTGCCAGACTGCTGTCTTTACCTTGCTCTTCGTGCGATGCCATTCCTGTCCTCCAAGTTTGTTAAGTTTCGGTTTTTTAGCATCTGCACTGGCATACTTCTGGATCTGGTCAAGCTGTGTGGCAAGAATATAAAGATTTCCACCATCAGCATACGAAATCTTCATATAATCCTTTGTCACCTTATCAACTTCTATCTTTTCAATTCCCCGGTAGATTCCAAGTCCATGATTCTCATGCACTACATAGTCTCCCGGTTTCAGATCCGAAAAGCTGCTTATTTTCTGTCCATCATAACTTTTTCGTTTCTTTTTCTTCTTTGTCTTGCCAAAAATATCTGACTCAGATATGACAATAAATTTAATCATCGGGTACTCGTATCCGACTTCTATATGCCCGTAGCATACCATGATCTCCCCTGGATTCACTTCACGTTCCTGATCCTCACTGTAAAAACTGCTCAGATCATAATCACGTAGATCCTCTGCCAGACGTTTTGCCCTTGTTCTGGACCCAGAAATCAGAACCGCCCGGTATCCGTTCCTTTTCAGTCTTTTGAGATCCTGTGTCAGCATCTCAAAGCTGCTGTTATACGGGTTAACGCTTTTTGCCTGGATCCCAAACCGCTTTTTCACAAAAAATGGCTTACATTTCATTTCCAGAGCACACATCCCGATCATACAGAATTTGTTCAGAAATTTTATAATTTCATCAGTCGTAAAAAATTCCGGAGCTTCTTCCATTTCCCCGGTCCTTTCCATTTCTTCTGCACGGTTCTCTCTCGCTTTTTCCACTTCATTTTCTGCCAGACGCCCTTTTTCCAGAAGCCTTGCTGGTTCATCCAGGAACACCAGTGTGTCCTTCGGATCAAAGTAGTTGATAAAAGAAACTTTCCGGTCACTTCCCAGTCTGTCATCTGCCGGATAAATAACGATCTGTTCCAGATTCTCTACAGATCTCTGGCTGTCCACGTCAAAAGTCCGTATTGAATCCACTTCATCTCCCCAGAATTCAATACGGATCGGCAATTCCTCGGTAAGTGGGTAAATATCAATGATTCCACCACGAACTGCAAACTGCCCCGGACCATCCACCTGAGCTTCCCTGTCATATCCAAGTTTTATGATCTTCTCCTTCAGCGATTCAAATTCCAGCGCCTCCCCATTGGAAATGGTCAGAATGTCCCCTTTTATTTCTGCTTCCGATGGCAGTTCATCCATGAATCCGTCAATCGTTGTAATGACCGTAACCTGACTTTTTGCCTCCATCATCATCTGCAAGGTTTCCATCCGCTGTTTGACCAGCTGTTTTCCGTGGATATCTGCCTGATAAAAAAGGAGATCCTTTGCTGGATAATAGCTGGTATTTTCATTTAAAAAACGATATTCTTCGTATATTTTTTTTGCTTTATCTTCACTGGAAAGAACGATCAATGTATGCCCATAACCTTTTCCAAGCGCATACATCAAATGCGTTTTCTGTGATGTCACACACCCGGAAAGAAGCAGCATGCCCGGTTCCCGTCCACGCTCTTCACAGATTTCTTCAATCTCTGCCAGTTCAGATAAAGGAGCCGTAAGTGCATGCATCGCTTTTTGCCTCCTCTTATTCTTTCTTTTTCTGGTTATATTCGTTCATTGCCTGATCGATTGCTCCCTGCATGATCAGAGCAGAAGCTTCACAGGCAAGATCATATCCTTCTTCCATAAGTACACGGTCCTCTTTGGAAAATTTTCCAAGAACATAATCAGCAAGATCATATCCTTTCGGTTTTTCTCCCACACCTACCTTGATTCGTGGAAATACACTACTTCCTAAATTGGCAATGATATTTTTGATTCCGTTATGTCCACCGGCACTTCCTTTTCTGCGGATCCTGAGTTGTCCGACTTCCAGACTGATATCATCATAAATTACAAGAAGTTCTTCTTCCGGATCGATCTTGTAATATTCCACCAGACTACGGATACTCTCTCCACTCAGGTTCATATAAGTCTGCGGCTTCACAAGAAGCACTTTCTGTCCCTCGATCACACCTTTTCCGATGAGGGCACGGTGTTTTTTAGTATCGACTGCTATCTGGTATTTCTCCGCCAGGCGGTCCACCACATCAAATCCAACATTATGTCTTGTCCCCTGATACTTTTCATCCGGGTTTCCAAGTCCTGCAATTATAAACATTCTATTCACCTCTGCTTTTTCTCTTTCCTGATTCTACTAAATCCTTTCTCTTTTGTCACGCATTTCTCATGCATAAACTATTTTTTCTTTTCATATAGTTTATTAAGCGGCATAACCTGCCGAAATTCCATACTGCCTAAGGAGGTTCTTTATGAATTCCAAAACAAAAATCATCGTACTTCACATGAAAGAAATTATCTATACTGTTATTTTTGCCACTTTAGGTATTCTCATCCTCTGCCTTTTATTCTTTATGTTCTCCGGAGACCGGCATTCCTCTGTATCCGACAAAAAATATACTTCCGGCGTTTATACCTCTTCTTTTACACTCGGAAATGAAGATCTGGAATTGGAAGTTTCTGTCTCTGACACCTCTATCAATTCCATCCGCATTTCCAATCTAAGCGAGACGGTAACTGCCATGTATCCTCTTCTTCAGCCATCTCTTGAGAATCTGGCTGACCAGATCTGTAAATCCCAGTCCCTTGATCATCTTACACTTTCAAGTGACAGTCCCTATACTTCTCAGCTTCTTCTCAACACCATCCGTGATGCGCTCAAAAAAGCTGCGGCAACCAACTGATGCCGCAGCTCTTTTCCTTTTATTAACCTTCCACGATCAGATACTGTCCGTTCGGAAGTGCGAATACTTCTGAAGCCTCTTCCAGCTCTTCATCACTCATACCACTGATGTCCGCTCCGCTTTCATCCAGATAATCTCTCACATCCTTGATAGAATCTACAACAACCGCCATACAGTCTTCCAAAAACGCTTCTGCCTCTTCCAGTGTCTCTGCAACCGGCTCATCAAAAAGCTGTGACTGCATATTCAGGAATGTCTGCAGACATTCTTCATCATACTCATACATACAGGCAACCCTCCCTTATCTTTCTCACAGAAAAATTTTCTCATCTGAACTATAAATAGTTAAGCAATTCTTCAGCATGTGCAATTGTTGCATCTGCTCCTGTCTCCACAAGAAGTTCTTTGGTCCGGAATCCCCATTCTGCTCCGACTGTAAACATACCGGCAGCCTTCCCTGTCTTCATATCTACATCCGAGTCTCCTATGTATATTCCTTCTTCCGGCGATACCCCTAATTTATCAAGTATCCACAGAAGTCCTTCCGGATCCGGTTTCTTCGGAAATTCACCCGACTGCCCCTGAATATGGTCAAAATATCCTTTTCCAAATGTACTTTCCACTACATCGATCGCCTGCAAATGTGGTTTGTTGGAAAATACTGCAATCTTTATTTCCTTCTTCTTCAGTGAATCTAACATCTGAACAACGCCATCATAAGGACGTACATGGTACATACAATTTTCTCCAAAGATTCTGCTGTACACTTCCATACCTTCTTCAATCCTCTTAAGCTCTGTGTCTCCGGACGCACGAAGTGCACGTTCCATAAGGCATCTGGCTCCATCTCCAACGAAGCTTCGGCACTGTTCTTTGGTAATCGTCTCAAGTCCCATTTCTTCTAACGTCTTATTCGTTGAATAAGTCAGCGAATCCAGCGTATTTGTCAAAGTTCCATCCAAGTCAAAAATACACGCTTTATACATTGCTGTTCTCCTGTTCTTCTGTTCTATGATTATAATAGTATGAACCTTGACAAATTTCAACTGGAAATCTCTATTTTTCTATTCACTTCGCAGATATTGTCGCATAGCCCTGAGTGCATTCTTTTCCAGGCGGCTTACCTGTGCCTGTGAGATTCCGATTTCTTCTGCTACCTCCATCTGCGTTTTTCCTTCAAAAAAACGAAGTCTGATAATATACTTCTCCCTTTTTCCGAGTCGGTCCATTGCCGCCTGAAGAGACAGTTTCTCCACCCATCTGTCTTCTTTGTTCCTTTTGTCACTGATCTGGTCCATCACATACATAGCATCTCCATTGTCATTATATACCGGCTCATTTAAGCTGACCGGCATCTGGATCGCATCCAGCGCATAGACGATCTCTTCCTTTGCGATCCCGATTTCCTCTGCAATTTCCTGAACAGTAGGTTCTTTCTGGTTTACTTTGACATAATTTTCTTTCGCGTAAATGGCTTTATATGCCGTATCACGAAGTGACCTGCTAACACGGATCGAATTATTGTCCCGAATGAACCGCCGGATTTCTCCAATGATCATCGGTACCGCATAAGTTGAAAATTTTACTTCCAGCTCCGGATTGAAATTATTGATTGCCTTTATCAGTCCGATGCACCCGATCTGAAACAGATCATCCGGATTTTCACTGCTTCCCGAAAAGCGTTTGATCACACTGAGTACCAGACGCAGATTTCCCTTGATATACTGTTCTTTTGCCTCCTCATCCCCCGCTTTGATCTTCTCAAAAAGCACCTCTTTTTCCCCGTCGCTAAGCAGGGGAAGCTTTGCTGTATTTACACCACAGATTTCTACTTTATTAAGTACCATCTCAATAAACCTCCAAATCTTTACTGGTATAAATTTTTCTCAAAACTGTTTTTATTTATTCGATTCCCTCTAAAATATTAAAAATATCACTCCTTGACTTTTTTCGCACTCTTCTGAAAGGATATACATTTTAGTAATATTGTCTGATTTTCTATCATTTTTATTTAAATTATAGTATAATATACTAAAATAATTTTTACGCAAAGGGGTTGAGTATATGAAACTTACTTTTATCGGTGCCGCCCATGAAGTAACTGGAAGCTGCCATTATCTTGAAGCATGTGGAAAACATATTCTAATAGACTGTGGACTGGAACAGGGACCTGATCTGTATGAAAATCAGGAAATCCCGATCAATCCTTCCATGATCGACTATATCCTCTTAACGCATGCACACATTGACCATTCCGGCAAGATTCCTCTGCTTGTAAAAAATGGTTTTAAAGGAGAAATCATCTGTACATTCGCCACCTCTGATCTGTGCAGCATTATGCTCCGTGACAGTGCACATATCCAGGAATCCGAAGCAGAATGGCGGAACCGGAAGGCACTTCGTTCCGGTGCTCCGCTTTACGAACCACTTTATACTGTACAGGACGCCATGAATGCAGTTGCACTTCTTGCGCCGATCGATTATAACCAGACGATCCAGCTCTGTGAAGGAATCGAACTCCGCTTCACAGATGTCGGTCATCTGCTTGGTTCTTCCTGCATTGAAGTCTGGATTACAGAAGACGGTGTAAGCAAAAAGATCGTATTTTCCGGAGATGTCGGAAATATTGACCAGCCGATCATCAAAGATCCGCAGCATGTGGATGCAGCCGATTATCTTGTCATCGAATCCACCTACGGAAACCGGGTCCATTCTACTGTAAAACCGGATTATATTAAGGAGCTTACCAGAGTCCTGCGCGAAACCTTTGCCAAAGGTGGAAATGTAGTCATTCCATCTTTCGCAGTAGGAAGAACCCAGGAGCTTTTATACTTTATCCGTGAGATCAAAGAAAATAATCTTTTGCCGGAATATCAGAATTTTGAGGTTTATGTAGACAGTCCTCTGGCGATCGAAGCAACCAACGTTTTCCAGAAAAATGTACAGTCCTGCTTTGATGAGGATGCAATGGCTCTGATAAGTAAAGGAATCAACCCTCTTCTTTTCCAGGGACTGAAAACCACGATCACCAGTGAAGAATCTAAAATGATCAACTTCAATGACAAACCAAAAGTAATCATCTCTGCTTCCGGAATGTGTGAAGCCGGCCGTATCCGCCATCATCTGAAACACAACCTCTGGAGAAAAGAATGCACAATCCTCTTCGTAGGCTATCAGGCAGTTGGCACTCTTGGCCGCAAGCTTGTCGAAAGCAAACCGGAATCAGTCCGGCTCTTTGGTGAAAATGTAGAGGTTAATGCCCGTATTGAAGTCCTTGCAGGGATCAGCGGACATGCCGATATGAATGGTCTTCTGAACTGGATTGATGGATTCAAAGAGAAACCATCCCATATCTTTGTTGTACATGGAGAGGATTCGGTTACAGATTCTTTCGCTGCTACCATCACAGACCGTTTCGGTATTCCGGCATTTGCACCATACTCCGGAGGCTGTGTTGATCTCGCAACCGATACCATCCTTTCTGAAGGTATCAGGCTTCCGAAAAAAGCAGTTGAAAAGCCGGTCAAAGCACGTGCTCTTACTGCATTCAACCGCGTGGTTGCGGCAGCCAAACACCTCATGGATGTTGTGCTTAAAAATGAAGGTCTTGCAAACAAAGATCTTGCAAAATTCGAGTCACAGATCCAGAATCTTGCTGACAAATGGGATCGTGACGACAGATAAATACCGATCTTATCTTTCCAGAGACCGGCTTCCGACATGGAACGCCGGTCTTTTTCTGTCTTTTTCGACAATTCTTTAAAAAAATCCAGCATTTCAGCATGTCGAATAAAATTATTCTGTTTTTCCCATCTTCTGACAAAATCTGAAACACATCTTTTCTATAATAAAGCATGCTTAAGTACCAAATCTATTTAGCAGCTAAAGAGAAAGAAGGATAAGACTATGCAGTATGAAGTATATCTGGATGTATTGTTTCTGGAAAATATGATGATGGATTTTCTGATTCTTCTGGCAGTAAAAAAAGTATTTCCATGTTCTGCCACTTATGGAAGTCTTCTTGCCGGTTCCTTTACCGGTTCACTACTGACCTGTGCCATTTTATTTTTTCCATGCCCGGTATGGACCCGCTATATCCTGCTGTTTTTCCTGGTAAATTCCTGTATGACAGTGATCGGATTGAAAATCCGGACATTTCCCGTTTTTTTCAAAGCATGGATTCTGCTCTATCTTGCAAGCTTTCTTCTTGGAGGTATCATGAGTTGGCTCCGTCTTTATTTTGGAAAATTTTTCCGGATCATATCTTTTCTTTTCACCCTTGGCATCTGTGGTTTTTTTCTTTTATATCATGGACTTTTGTTTCTAAAGAAACTATGGAAATCACAAGATCACAGTTTTGATGTGATTTTAACTGTAAATGGAAAAGATTTTCACCTGAAAGCCTTTCTGGACAGTGGTAATCATCTTTCTGATCCACTGACCGGAAAGCCGGTTCATATTATCAGCAAAGACGCCTGTCAGAAGATTTCTTCCCAAATCTCACCTGGAAGACTCCGGTACATCCCGTACCGGACTATACAGAAGACGACCAGTATTCTTCCTGTTTTTTCTGTCAAGAAGATGAGAATAACAGGAGAATCTGAATTTTTGATCCAATCTCCACTGATCGGTATTTCCGAACAGAAGAATTTTGGAAACGGAAAATATGAAATGTTATTGCATCCTGAAGATTGTTAGGAGGATTATAATGATGATAAAAGTTGCTGTTTCAGATTGTTTTAAATTGAAAATGATTCCTTCTTTCCGCAGTGTTTTCTTCCCGGAAAAGCAGGAAATCCATTACATAGGAGGGACAGATATCCTGCCACTCCCACTTAGCAGTGAAGAAGAAGGTCATGCCATTTCCCTTCTCGGAGGCGGGCAGGATGAAGAAGGAAAAAAGCTTCTTATTGAACATAACCTGCGTCTGGTTGTATATATAGCGAAAAAATTTGACAATACCGGTGTAGGCGTAGAAGACCTGATCTCCATCGGTACAATTGGACTGATCAAAGCAATCAATACCTTCAATCCAGAGAAAAATATCAAACTTGCCACCTATGCCTCCCGTTGTATTGAAAATGAGATCCTCATGTATCTGCGCCGGAATAACAAGACCAAACTGGAGGTCTCCATCGATGAACCGCTCAATGTTGACTGGGATGGAAATGAGCTTCTTCTCTCCGATATTCTTGGAACTGAAGAAGATACCATTTATCGTGATATGGAAACCGAAGCAGAACACAAACTTCTTGGGAAAGCCATCGGACGGCTTTCAAACAGGGAACGGGTAATCGTGCAGATGCGATTCGGACTCGGAACCCCCGACGGGGAAGAAAAAACGCAGAAAGAAGTGGCCGATCTTCTTGGGATCTCCCAGTCTTACATATCAAGACTTGAAAAGAAAATTATGCAGAGACTGCGACGCGAAATGGTACGCTATGAACAGTAAATTATGAAAAACAGGGAAACAGTAATTTCTTACTGCTTCCCTGTTATTTCATTCTTATTTCTTAAAGAAATCCGGAATCTTGATAGACTGCTCTTTCACCTTGCTCTGTGGAGTTCTTGCACTCTGAAGCGGTGGTACCTGTGTAGTCTGCTGCTGTACCGGTCTGCCTCCGTATACCGGTCTTTCTACATTGCTGTATTCTCCCGGATTAAACTGTGGACGTGAAATATTGCTTGCTCCCATTCCAGATCCACCGTTCATCATAGCTGCTTTATGTTCCAGTCTTGACTGAAGCTTGCTCTGTGTTCCACCTACATTGTGAAGACCTGTTGCGATAACTGTGATAGTTGCTTCATCTGACTTGGAATCATCATACATTGCACCGAAGATGATGTTTGCATCTTCACCTGCAAGATCCTGTACATATTCTGCTGCATCACTCGCATCCATAAGTGTGATGTCACCTGAAATGTTGATGATAACGTGAGATGCACCTGCGATGGTTGTCTCAAGCAGAGGGCTGGCAACTGCCTGCTTAACTGCTTCAAGAGCCTTGTCATCACCTTTGCCCTGTCCGATACCGATATGAGCAATTCCTTTATCAGTCATAACTGTCTGTACATCGGCAAAGTCAAGGTTGATCAGTGAAGGTACATTGATCAGGTCTGTGATACCCTGGATACCCTGCTGAAGAACTTCATCAGCTTTCTTAAGTGCTTCCGGCATAGTTGTTCTTCTGTCTACAATTTCAAGAAGCTTATCATTCGGAATAACGATAAGTGTATCTACATTTTCTTTTAATTTTTCGATTCCGGCAAGAGCGTTGTTCATTCTTGTCTTGGATTCGAATTTGAAAGGCTTGGTTACAACGCCAACAGTAAGTGCTCCCTGCTCTTTGGCAATACGCGCAACAACAGGAGTTGCTCCTGTTCCTGTTCCGCCACCCATACCACAGGTAACAAATACCATATCAGCTCCCTTGAGTGCTGACTGGATCTCTTCGGCACTTTCCTCAGCTGCTTTTTCACCGATCTCCGGTTTAGCCCCTGCACCAAGACCCTTTGTAAGCTTGTCTCCGATCTGCATAAGAGTCGGAGCTTTACATAACTGAAGAGCCTGTTTATCTGTATTGATTGCGATAAATTCAACACCTGCAATCTGTTCATCGATCATGCGGTTGACTGCATTGTTTCCGCCGCCACCTACACCGACTACAATTATTTTAGCTGCTGCTTCTGATTCATTTGTTTTAATTTCTAACAAGAGTTTCTCCTCCTTCGTCACCTTATTATATTATACACCCTAAATGTCAATATGCGCTTAGTTATACATAAGACTATAATATATTTTTTTCCGAAAAATATCAATAGAATTTTGTATATTTTCCTATTTTTTTATTCACTTGACACAGATTATGTTCCAAGGTCCGGAATCACATCTTTTTCGAAGGTAATTGTAATATTATCTGTGTTAAAATTTTCCAGATACAGGGTTCCTCCCTGATCTCCCAGCTTCTCAAGGATCGGCGATATCTGCATGATCCGTTCTTCCAGATTCGTGTGCCCGACATTGACACATTTGTTTCCAAAAAAAAGATACAGATCTGAACCGGAACAAACAATCTTATCCGGCGCGAGATCACATTTTTTCAGTGTCATCGTCATATCCAAAAGGTTCCCAAATGCTTTTTTGTTCGCCTTGCTGACCGGAAGTTCTTTGTAAAGCTGTACTTTCTTTACTTCCAGCCCTTCAATGCACGGGATTCCATCCCACAGCTCCTTTGTCTTTGCAAGTACGATACCATCCTTGTCAAAATAAATACATTCATCACCTGACACGATATAACCGGCCACACGCTTCTCTTTGATCGTCACCTTCACAGTCCACGGATTCTTCATCGTCACATTTGCCTCTTCCATTGCCGGAAGCAGCTCGTGATTCATCAGGTGGTTCCTGATCATCACATACAGAGAATTGGAAGACCAATTATCATCCTGCACCCAGTCTGCAATCTCCTGTCTGCTAAGATACTGATTTCCTGATATTTCAATTTTCCGCACTTGAAAGAGTAAAAGAAACGTAATCATAGCTATGCAAACCAAAATAATGACCAGAATGGCTTTCATGGCAGCCTGCTTTATGATTCTCTTTTTCCTTTCTTTCTGTATCATCCCATCAGGCATCTTCCTCCTTCCGTCTTTTGTATATCTCCTGTTTAGTCTACCACTTGTGACACACTTAGCACAAGTCCCATTTCAATTAAAAGAAACATCACCGATGTTCCTCCATAACTGATAAAAGGAAGTGTAATCCCCGTATTCGGAATTGTGTTCGTCACAACTGCAATATTTAAAATAACCTGAATCATCATATGTGCCATCGCTCCGGTCGCGATCAGCGCACCAAAAAGATCCCTGCTTCCGGATGCGATCAGGAAAAAGCGCCAGATCAGAAGCAGAAACAGAAAAACGATAATCCCAGCACCTGCGAGTCCAAGCTCTTCACAAATAATCGAAAAGATCATATCATTCTGTGCCTCAGGTACAAATCCCAGCTTCTGTACACTGTTTCCGATCCCGACTCCGAATACTCCTCCGGATCCAATCGCGTAAAGCCCCTGCAGGGTCTGATAACCCTTTTCATATTTTTCCGGATTTCTCCAGATAGCAAGCCGTTCCAGCCGATAGCTTTCAAGGGCAAGAAAAATCCCCATAAAGCAGGCGCCTGCGATTCCCATCAAGGCAAATTGCGCATACTTCGGGCTTGCCACAAAGATCAGGATCACACCGATTCCCAGAATAATGATCGCCGTGCTTAAATTACTCGCTCCCACAAGTCCCACGATTGGAAGGATCCAGAACATGATCCTGCAAAGTGTCCGCATTTTTCCGATTGTTTTTACGTTCTTCGTCACAAGATCCGCCAGAAAAAGAATCAGTGCAACTTTCGCAAATTCTGATGGCTGAAAAGAAAACGGGCCCAAAGCTAACCATCTTTTGGACCCGTTAATTTCTCTGCCAAACAACATGACCGCAACCGAAAGTGCAACTGCTGCCAGATAACCAAATACTGCCAGTCTCTGCCAGATGTGGTAATCCATCCCTGCCACGAACAGCATCAGTACAATTCCAAGCACCGTCGCAAACGCCTGCTTTTTCAGATAGTAAAAGGAATCATGAAATTTCACCTGCCCGTTATATGCACTGGTACTGTATAAGATCACCAGTCCGATCACAACCAGGAGAACAACAATCAACAGAAGCGTGTAATCCATACGCCCCTTTTTCCCTTTTTCCTCCACTTTGTTTCACGCCCTTTGATACAGATTATATGAAATTATTTTATTTCTTTTATAATGCATTCACGTATTTTTTGAATTCTTCCCCACGCACTTCATAGTTCGGGAACATTCCCCAGCTTGCACATGCCGGTGACAGCAGAACTGCATCTCCGGGTCTTGCAAGCTCCACACAGGTATCGAGTGCTTCTTCGAAAGTATCTTTTAAAATACAGTCATGAAATCCGCACTCTGCTGCTTCTTTCTGAATCTGCTCTTTTGTAGCACCGATCAGTACCAGATAGCGGACTTTTCCATCAAAGCTCTGGATCCATTCATGGAAATCGGACTGTTTATCATATCCACCACCGATCAGGATCGTCGGGCGGTTCATTGCCTGGATTCCCTTGATCGCCGCATCCGGATTCGTTCCTTTAGAGTCATTGTAATAGACAATCCCGTTCTTCTCTGCCACATATTCAATACGATGCTCAACCCCCTTAAATGCAAGTACAGACTTACGGATCACATCCAGATCTACACCGTAAGCTGCTGCCATTGCAACCGCTGCCATAACATTCTCATAATTGTGGACGCCAAGGATCTGTAATTCGCCGGTCTTGCAGATGACCGTTCCTTCTTTCTCCTTTTCCGGTTTGTATACAATGTCTTCTCCGTCAAGATAAATGCCCTGTTCCAGTTTATGCTTACTGCTGAAAAATAGAACACTTGCCTGAAATTCATCTGCCATCTTTCTTGTCTCTTCATCTTCATAATTGAGAACACAGATATCTTCTGGTGTCTGATTCTTCGCAATATTCATCTTTGCACGAATATATGCTTCCATCGTATGATGGCGGTTCAGATGATCCGGTGTGATATTAAGAACTGCACTTACCTTTGGATGGAAGGTATGAATACTCTCCAGCTGGAAGCTTGAAAGCTCTGCCACGATCACAGAATCTTCTCTGGTATCTGCTGCGGCATTCGTATATGGTGTACCGATATTTCCCACAACAAAAACGCTGTCACGGGCATTTTTCATAATCTCGCCTAAAAGAGAGGTTGTTGTCGTTTTCCCATTGGTTCCGGTAATTCCAAGCACATCTCCTTTTCCACATACATAGGCAAGCTCAATCTCGCCCCAGACAGGAATTCCTTTTTCTTTCATAGCCAGAACAACCGGCAGATCAGTCGGCACCCCCGGACTCATTACAACCAGATCAAGACTTTCCATCTCCTCTTCCGGAAAAGCTCCGAGAACAACGCGGACTTTGCTTCCCTCACCAAGCTGTGCTTTCATTGCCTCGGCATCTTTTTTATCATTTCCATCATACAGAATTACCTCTGCCCCTTCTTTTTCCAGTAATCCGCAGGATCCAATCCCACTGATCCCCGCACCGAATACCAACACTTTCTTTCCTTGTAAATCCATTTTTGTAAGCCTCCTATAATGCCAGCAGTGCAACCAGGCACAGAATTGCAGTTACAATTGAAAAAACTGCAACCACCCGTGTCTCGCTCCATCCACACAGCTCAAAATGATGGTGGATCGGCGCCATTTTAAAGAAACGCTTTCCGCCTGTTTTCTTAAAATATGTTACCTGGATCATAACTGATAAAACTTCTACCAGATAGATCAATCCTACGATGATAATGAATAATGGCATCTGGAGCATGTATGCTGTCGAAGCAACAAATCCCCCAAGAGCCAGTGATCCGGTGTCGCCCATAAATACGCTTGCCGGATAAACGTTGAATAATAAGAATCCCAGCAGCGCACCTACCACTGCACAGGTAATCGGTTCGATCCCACTCTTTGTTCCGATCGCAACAACTGTAAAGAAGGTTGCCACAAGAACTGTTACACTGGATGCAAGCCCGTCCAGTCCATCTGTAAAATTCACACCATTGACGGTACCGATCACTGCAATAAAAAGTACCGGAATGGCAAACCAGCCGATGTTCAGATATTTCCCACCTGAAAACGGTATCAGCATGGTAAGCGGTATCTTTGCCACTTTCACGATGTAAAATGCAAAAATCGCTGTAATCACGATCTGGAGTGCCATCTTCTGCATCGGCATCAGTCCATCTGATCTGTGAAGAACAACTTTCAGATAATCATCCAGAAACCCGACCAGTCCGAATCCAATCGTTACAAAAAGTACCGGAATCACCTTCGGATACTCTCTTACATAGATCAGCGAAGTGACCGCAATCGCAAACAAGATCATCACGCCTCCCATCGTCGGCGTTCCGGCTTTTTTAAGATGCGACTTCACCCCGTCTTCTCTCTCTGTCTGATCCATCTTGAGTCTTCTTAAAACAGGAATTACCACCGGTCCTGCTGCCACACTGAGAACAAACGCGATCAGCACCGGTATGACCATTGTAAAATCCATAATACACCTCTGTCTTTCTTTTGTTTTCAAAATCAGCCCTTACCTTAAAGGCACAGATTCTACGCTTTAGTATAATGTATCTGCCCTGTTTTTTCAACTGCTTCACGGGTTTTCTTCCCGTTCGATTCCAAGATAGGGAAGAATATTGTCGAAAATATCGCGCACAACCGGAGCTGCTATCGTCCCGCCATAATAGATACCCTGTGGATTGTAAATAATTGCCATTGCTGCTACCTGCGGATCATCTGCAGGTGCAAATCCGATAAAAGATCCTATATAACGGTTCGCACTTCTTGGCAGCGTCTGGCTGGTCGCTGTCTTTCCTCCGATCCGGTATCCTTCGATCTGTGCTTTTTTTCCTCCTCCCTCGGACACAACCGTTTCCAGTATCTTTCTCATCTTTTCTGACGTTTCTTTAGAAAGAATCCGTTTTCTTTTTCCATAAGAAATCGTTTCTTCTTTCTCTCCACTTTCCGCATCATAAACGGCGATGCCAAAATGAGGAGTGATCCTTTTTCCCCCATTCACCAGAGAACATACTGTTGTTGCCATCTGCATCGGTGTCACCTGAAAAGACTGTCCAAACGACATCGTTGCCAGCTCTACCTGCCCTACGTTTTCCTTCTTGTGCATGATCGTTGCAGCCTCTCCCGGAAGATCTACACCTGTCTTCCCCATCAATCCGAATTTTTCAAAATATTTATAAAAATTCTCTGTTCCAAGCCGCATCCCTACTTCAATAAAAACCGGATTACAGGAATTCTGCACCCCCTGTACAAACGTCTCGGATCCATGTCCAGTCGTCCTCGCACACCGGATCCGGCGGTCTTCCACAAGCTTGTATCCAGGACAGTAAAAAGTATCTTCTTCTTTGACCACTCCCTCTTCCAACGCCGCCGAAGCAGTAAATACCTTAAAGATCGATCCTGGTTCATAAGTATCATTGATACTCCTGTTCCGCCACATCTGATTCAGCATTGCCTGTTTTTCTTCATCATTCAAAGCGGCATCTGTTCCCTCCGGTAATTTAAACGGGGCATTCAGATCAAACTCTGGAGCATTGATGCAGGCATAGATTTCCCCTGTTTTTGGATTCAGGATCAAAATCACAACTGCATCTGCCTGTTTTTCTTCCATTACTTTTTCCGCAGCCTGCTGTGCATATTCCTGGATATTATAGTCCAGGCTTACCTGCAGAGTGTCTCCGGAAACCGGTTCTACTCTGTCTTCCAGCGTATCCGCAAGCTCAATCCCTCTGGCATCAGTTGTTGTCAGAATCATTCCGTTCACACCTTTCAGATAATTTTCATACTTTACTTCCAATCCAATGATTCCCTGATTGTCTCCCCCGGTAAATCCAAGAACCTTTGAAGCCAGGTTGCCATACGGATAGTACCGTTTAAAATCCTCATCTACCTTCACCCCGTCCAGTTCATATGCACGGATCCGGTCCCCGGTCTCTTTCTCCACATTTGTCTTTATTTTTTCCCTGGAAGAAACTTTTTCGACTCTTTTACGAATCATTTCTTTCTCTATTCCCAACTCATCGGCAAGAACCCGGATCACTCTCTCCGGATCTGTTATCTGACTATGGATAACAGATATGGTGCACACCGCTTTATTGGTCGCAAGGACTTTTCCATTTCTGTCAATGATCTCTCCCCTTGCCGCCTTGATCTCCCTCTCCCTTTCGTGCAACGTTTTTGCTTTCTGCTGATAATACGCAGCATCAAATATCATCAGATACACCAGTCTTGCGATCAGAAAAAAAATCATCAGAAGCGCGCTTAAAAATACTACCAGCATTTTCTTTTTATTATAAGTCTTATTCCGCATAAAAACCCCGAAAAACAGATTCTTACTATTACTGTATGATCTGTCTTCCGGGGTTATACCCAAATTACTCAGCCGGAGCCTTTGTAATATTCAAATATGGAAATGCTTCTGCCATAATATCAGAAGCGAGCTGTGAAATCAGGCTGCTGGTCGCTGACTGATCTGGAGCATTCGGTTCATCGATGACTACATAAATCATAATTTCCGGATTCTCCTGCGGTGCATATCCGATAAAGGATACCACATTCTTATTCTCTCCACGGGGCAATTTTTCCGCTGTACCGGTCTTACCACCGATATCATAACCTTCTACCTGTGCATATCTACCACTACCGTTCTGAACAACACTGTACATATAACTTTTCAGTTTCTCAGAAGTTTCTTTAGAAATTGTCTTCTTCTCCAACACCGGATCAATAGTCTGGATCACATTTCCGTTCTCATCCTGAATGGCTTTTACAAGATGCGGTTCATAATAATCGCCACCATTGATCAGAGAACAGAATCCTGTTGCAAGTTGAAGCATAGTTACGTTAAAATTCTGTCCGAAAGAGTTGGTTGCAAGATCCGTTTTGATCATTCCATCCGGTGACTGCAAAATACCAACCGCCTCACCCGGAAGATCAATTCCCGTATACTGACCGAATCCAAAAATACTCTGGTACTTACAGAATTCTTCCGGTCCGATTGCCAGACCAATCTGCATCAGGGCAACGTTGCATGAATTTTCCATAACCTGTGTCAGATTCTGCTGCCCGTGTCCACCATTATCATAAGAGATACATTTAATCTCCCATTCATCGATCTGAAGGGAACCACCGCAGTAATAGGTCTCATCGCCTTTCAGTGCACCAATCTCCAGACCTGTTGCAACCGTAAATGGTTTGATCGTAGATCCCGGCTCAAAAGTATCGCTCACGCAGAAGTTTCTCCAGAGTTCATTCAGAGCATCGATCTTATCGTCACTGCTCATTCCGGTTATTTCTTCCTCTGTATAATACTTGGATAGATCTCTCGGATTATTCAGATCATAGGTAGGTGAGGAAGCCATTGCCAGAACTTCTCCGGTATTCGGGTTCATCATGATCACAGCTCCGTTTTTAAATCCCATCCCCTCCTGCGCTTCATCTGTGTGCGCCTGGTTAAACTCTTCCAGATGTTTTTCCACGATAGACTGCAGGTTCGCATCAATCGTTGTTACGATCGTATTTCCATTTATCGGCTCTTTCACCGTGTTTTCAATTGCCGAGTCTTCATTCTGATAACCATATCTGCGTCCATCCGTTCCATTCAACGTTGAATTATAGGATGCTTCCAGTCCGCTTGCTCCCACATTCCCCGATACGCTGAATCCCAGAACATCGCAGGCAAGTGTATTATATGGATATTTTCTGACATAATCCTCTTCCAGCCAGACTCCTTTGATCTTGGAATTTTTCTTCTCTGCCGCTTCAAATGCCTTCGCATCATCGTAGGAAATTCCTTTTTTCAGAATATTGTACCGACTGTCCGGACTGTCCGCGATAATTGCATCCACTGCCGATGCCTTGATCTGAAAATAACTTTTCAGCGCTTTTTTCGTAGCTGCTATGTTTTCAGCTTTTTTTGTCTCGTCTGAAAGTAAGACCTTTGCATCCAAAATCACATTGTATACACGCTCACTTGTCGCAAGCTTTGTGCCGTTTGTGTCTACAATATCTCCACGCTTGAACGGAATCGACCGACTCATATACTGCTGCTGATCTAGTACTGTCTTGGTATAATCTTCTCCTGACGAGGCATTGATATAGGTAATTCTTCCGACAAGAATAACAAAAGCCAGTAATATCGCTATAAAGAGCATTACCAGCTTTTTCTGCATTCCAACCGTGAATTTATGCCTCAGAACGGAAGGCTTTCTTTTTCTTCTTTTTGACATGTTATTCACCTTTGTTCATAAACCTATTTATCTGTTGTCTGTCCAAGCACTCCGCTTTTCGGAATACTTTCGTACTGTTTTACATAATCATTAACCGGGTTCTGATATTCAATGATCTGATCCGAAGTCGCATATCCCATACCCAGATCATTGATTGCACGGTCTCTTACTTCTTCCAGATTCACAGAATCCATTACTACGTTATATCTAGTTGTATTCTCTTCTTTTGCATCTGCCAGTTCCTGCTGCAGCTCGGTAATATGCTCTGTCCGGCTTGTAAGCTCTGCACGTACCTGCAGATACCATACACAGACTACAAGTGCTGCCACTGCCGCAATTGAAAGAAACATCACATATGCAGGATTCATCCGCATTGCTTTTCTTCGATTTTTCAAAATCTGTCTGTCCAGTTTTTTCTTTTTATGTTCTTTTCTTGGTTCCTCTTGTCGCTGTGGCATGACTTCTGCCTGGCGAACTGTATTTCCGTATATGTACATTCCTCGGCTTGTTACTGTACGTCTGTCTGCCTGTATTCTATGACTGTATTTTGCCATACAGCACCACCCTTTCAAATTCTATACGCGCTCAAAGATACGCAGCTTCGCACTCTTAGAACGACTGTTCACTTCCATCTCTTCTTCACTTGGAAGAATCGGTTTTTTCGTAATGACTTTTCCTTTGGAAACTTTTCCACACACACATACCGGGAAAGTACTCGGACACGTGCATGGATTCTCATTCTTTTTAAAAATTCCTTTGACAATTCTGTCCTCCAGGGAATGGAACGTGATGATGCATATCCTTCCTCCCGGATTTAAAATATCAATCATATCGTCAAGTGAATCCCTGAGCACCTCCAGTTCCCGGTTACATTCAATCCGGATTGCCTGAAAGGTTCTTTTTGCCGGATGCCCCGACATCTTCTGAAACTTCATCGGTATAGACTGTCTGATAATCTCTGCCAGCTGCCCGGTTGTTTCAATAGGACCTTTCTCTCTTGCCATAACAATATGTTTTGCTATATTCTTCGCAAATTTGTCCTCACCATAGTCGCGAATGATCCGAAAAAGGTCCATCTCACTGTAGCCATTGACAATCTCCTTTGCAGATAAAGTCTGGCGTGTGTCCATCCTCATATCCAAAGGCGCATCTACACGATAGGAAAAACCACGATCTGCCGTATCTAACTGATAAGATGATACGCCCAGATCGAGTACGATTCCATCGACCTTGTCAATCCCTTTTTCATGGAGCCTCGACTTCATATCACAATAATTGCTCCTGATTATTGTAACTCTCTCCCCGAAGTCGCTTAATCGGGTGCCTGCCGCTTCAATCGCCGCTGCATCCTGGTCTATTCCTATAAAACTCCCCTTGTTGTTTAAACGCCGACATACTTCGTATGCATGTCCGCCTCCTCCAAGTGTGCCATCAACATAAATACCGTCCGGCTTGATGTTCAGTCCTTCGATTGTCTCATCCAGTAATACTGATTTATGCTTAAATGCCATGGTGTCCTCCTAATTAAAAGATCTATTTAGATGCTAAGTCCCAAATCTTCCATGTCACTTGCAATGTCCTCGATATTTTCCTCAACATCAGCTGTACGCGCTTCCCACGCCTCTTTACTCCAGATCTCGACCTTGTCCAGCACACCTGCTAGAACAACCTCTTTTTCAAGATCTGCATAAGCGCGAAGAGAAGAAGATATCAAAACTCTCCCTTGTTTGTCAAGTTCTCCTTCCGTAGCACTTCCAAGAAAGAAACGCTTAAAGTCTCTGGCTTTTTTGTTTGTAAGCGGTAAGGTTCTAAGCTTCTCTTCAAAGGCTTTCCATTCGTTGTCCGGATACAGAAATAAGCAGCCGTCCATCCCTTTCGTAATTACGAAATGTTCTCCCAGACTCTCTCGTAATTTGGAAGGAATAATCAGCCTGCCTTTTGAATCAATACTATGATTAAATTCTCCAGTCAACATAGGATCACCTTCTTTCAAAGTGGTCTGCCACTTTCCACGCCACTTTGCTCCACTTCGCTCCACTTTCTACCACTTGTATCCATTGTACCCCACTTTTCCGCCCTTTTCAAGCACTTTTTCGAATTTATCCATTCTGAAAAAAGTCCGATAAATCATATTTTTTCCCATTTTTCATTCATTTTGTGGTGAAAAGTGGAGCGTTTTATACTCCATTCCCCACACAGTGCATAAAAAAAGTGGAGAAACCGTTCCACAATGGAACCATCTCTCCACTTTCTTCTTTTCATCTACTCAGCAGTGTTAAGTGACTGGACATAATCACTTACAGCAGAATAATCAACTTCTGCTACTGCTCTTGGCTGCTTTGATTCATACATATCATAAGCGGACCATCCAATCCAGACAACGATTGCAAGTGCAATCAGCCCAAGGATCGTATAATCAAAAGCTTTTCGCAAGTTTTTCTTTTTTTCTTCACGCTTTCTATTCGCTTTTGCCTGTTTATAATAATCTACTTTTTTCTGACTCATATCTGCAAGTCTCCTTTGCAATCAATCTAACCAGTATATTTTATCACACTTTTACGATTGATACAAGCTATACTGCAATAATTACCCCGCCATCATTCGCATACATGCTGCTGACACCTCTGGTATCCAGAATGATAATGTCTTTTAATTTCACACGTTCTTCCAGCATCTTCTTCACATCCTGTGCTCTCTGCGGGCAGTTACAATGCGAAATTGCAAGTACCTTGCTCTCCGGATCTTTCAGATCTGCGATCACACAATCCACCATATTCTTAAGTGCTTTTTTAATTCCGCGCGCCTGACCCAACTGACAAATCTCTCCCTTCGGAGTAGCCCCCATCACCGGCTTAATATTCAGTACTGTTGCCGCAATTGCTTTTAATCCTGTAAGTCTTCCATTCTTACGAAGAGTCTCAAGCGTCTCAAGAACAAAATATGTGTGCTGCTCTTCAATATATGCTTCTACAGCAGCTACCACTTCCTTGAATGTCATGCCCCGCTCTTCACACTGCGCAATCTTCATCCCGATGAGCGTCTGTCCTACTGATGCAGATTTTGAGTTGAACACATAAATATCTTTCTCACCATATTCTTCTTCATATAAATTCTTGCCCAGTACGGCACTGTTATAAGAACCGCTCAGTTCAGAAGACAACGTAACAGCATATACATGCTCCGCATCACAGTGATATCCTTCCATAAACGTCTCCGGAGACGGACAACTTGACTTTGGACATGTCGGGCATTCAGCTACGTTCTTCAAAAATTCAGCCTGATTGAAAGATTCATCATCAATTATATGACAATCTCCAACCTCCAGTCCCAGTGATGCTGTCTCAAACCGACCTGAAGCTTTCATCTCTGCTGTCAATTCTCCACAGCTGTCCACAATCACTTTATAACTCATAATCCAAACCTCCGAAACGTGTCATTTGCATCCATTATACGTGGTTTTCATTACCACTTATAACATCATATCACACTTTTCTTTGAAAAAAAAGCTTTTTTTACCCTTCCAGTTTAATTCTTCTGGAAATTCCAAGTGCCATTCCCATCTCTATCATCAGGAACAGGATGGATGTACCACCATAACTGATAAAAGGCAATGTAATTCCGGTATTTGGCATCATGTTCGTAACTACCATAACATTGAGAATTACCTGGATCGCGATATGTGACATAATCCCTGTCATGATCAGTGCTCCATACAGATCAGGTGCGTTCTGTGCAATAAAAAGCAGTCTGTAGATCAGAAGACCGAACAAAACCAGGATAATGATCGCTCCAAATACCCCAAGTTCTTCACAGATTGCTGACAGGATCATGTCGTTCTGCACTTCCGGTATTACCGTCTTTTGCACACCATTTCCCAGTCCTTTCCCGAAAAAGCCACCTGATCCGATCGCATATAGTCCCTGTACCGTCTGGAAAGAAATCGTTGACGCATATTTTTCCGGGTTCAGCCAGGCAATGATACGTCTGAGTCGGAAGCTGGTGCTGTTCTCAAGAAGTCTTCCGAGGATATATGATCCCGCCACAAAAACAGCCACCCCGCCTCCTGCAATCCACAGAAAAATCTTCTGCTTCTTATGTACGACAAAAAGGATACAGCAGGAAATTCCCATTACAATGATCGCAGAGCTTAGATTATCAGTCAGCACATAAACTCCCAGTGCTGCCAAACCTCCCCACTCCACAACTCCCAGCGATCCTTTCAAGGTGTGTACTTTATTCCCCATTCTGCAGATCAGGTATGGGATAAATACGATCACAGCGATCTTCATAATCTCTGCCGGCTGGAATGACTGGTTAGCCGGAAGCCGGAACCATCTTCGTGCACCATTTACCTCAATACCAAGTGGTGTAAGTTTAACAAGTGCAAGAAGAAGCATGGATCCCCAGTAGCTCATTGCTGCATATTTGGAAAACATATGATAATCCAGGCGAGAAACCCACATCATCACAACAATACTTCCAAGTCCGATGAGACCCTGTCTTTTCAGGAAGTACATCCCATCTCCGTATTCCGTTCGTGCTTCATAGGAACTGATACTGTACAGCATTACCAGTCCAAAACACATCAGAAATATAATAATCGCCAGAAGACTGTAATCAAAATAATGAACCGCCTGCTTTTTTACAGCCTTCCTTCGTCTGCTTTTAATTCTTTGTGCCATTTATTCACACTCCTACTTAAGCTATAACTACAAAGTCTATATCTTATAAAGTATACCATAATATCCCCCAGACGCACAAGCTTTCCGCACGAAAATAGAGCAGGCTAACTTCTATTCGATTTGTATACAAAAAAATGGTGCCGCTTCTTTGCGACACCATCTTTGTTTTACCAGCTATTCTTTATTTTTTAGCAGCAACTGCTTCTTTGATCTGTTTGGTAAGTTCTGGTACAATCTTATTCAGATCTCCAACGATACCATAGTCAGCTACATCAAAGATCGGAGCTGTCTCATCTTTGTTGATTGCAATGATCAGATCAGATTCTTCCATACCTGCTACATGCTGGATCGCTCCGGAAATACCGATTGCAAAATATACCTGAGGACGAACTGTCTTTCCTGTCTGTCCTACCTGAAGATCTTTTGGTTTCCAGCCATTATCTACAACTGCACGTGAGCAGCTTACTTCTCCGCCGAGTGCTTCTGCAAGATCTTCCAGGATCTTGAAGTTTTCTGCACTTCCGACTCCACGTCCACCGGATACAAGAATCTTGGCATCCATGATATCAACCGTCTCAGATACAGATTTGACAACTTCCATGATCTCAACGTATTTATTATCCGGTGTAAATCCAGGATTAAACTCTTCTACATTTGCCTTTGCACCTTCGATCTTAGCGATCTTCTGCATAACACCAGGACGAACGGTTGCCATCTGCGGACGATTATCCGGGCAGGCGATGGTAGCGATCGTGTTTCCACCAAATGCCGGACGAGTCATAAGAAGCTGATTGTGCTTCTGCTCTTTTCCTGCTACCGGGTTGATCGGGAAATCACCGATCTCAAGCTGTGTACAGTCTGCTGTAAGACCTGTCTGTACTCTTGCGGATACTCTAGGACCAAGATCACGTCCGATTGCAGTTGCGCCGACTAACATGATCTCCGGTTTATATTTTTCGATAACAGATGCCAGTGCATGTGCGTATGGCTCTGTTCTATATTCTTTCAGTTCCGGATCATCTACTACAATTACTTTATCTGCTCCGTATGCTGCAAGCTCATCTGCAAGTCCTTTTACGTCAGAACCGATCAGAACGGCTGCTACTTCTGCATTTAAGTCTGCTGCAAGGTCTTTTGCTTTTCCAAGAAGTTCAAATGCGATTCCGCTCAGTTTGTTGTCTACCTGTTCAGCAAAGACATATACTCCCTTATATTCTTCTAAGTTCATGATATTCACCACTTTTCCTTCTTATTAAATGATATGTTTCTCTGTTAATTTTCCCATCAGGTAAGATACTGCTTCTTCCGGATCAAGAGTAACTTTTTCTCCTGCCCCTTTTCTTACTTTGTCAGATGCTTTCGCAATCTTTGTAGGTGATCCTGCAAGACCGATATTTGCATCATCCAGGGTAGTAAGATCTGCTCTTCCCCATGTTGTGATCTCAGCATCACAAGCATCAAAGATTCCGCCTGGTGTCATATAACGTGGTTCATTTAATTCTGAAAGTGCAGTGATAAGGCAAGGCATTTTTGCTTTCAGTACATGATATCTGTCTTCGAACTGACGCTGTACGATCACGCTGTCGCCTTCTACTTTGATATCCTGTGCATAAGAGATTACCGGGATGTCCAGATGTTCGGAAATCTGCGGTCCAACCTGTGCTGTATCACCATCGATTGCCTGACGTCCTGTGATGATCAGGTCATAATCGAGTTTACGGAGTGCTGCTGCGATGGTGCTTGATGTAGCCCATGTATCAGCTCCTCCAAGTACTCTGTCTGTTACAAGAATTGCCTTATCAGCTCCCATTGCAAGTGCTTCACGAAGCACATCGGCTGCTTTTGGAAGTCCCATTGTAAGTACAGTTACTTCTGCTCCATACTGGTCTTTTAATCTAAGTGCGGCCTCAAGACCTGCTTTGTCATCCGGGTTCATAATTGCAAGCATTGCAGCTCTGTTAAGTGTACCGTCCGGATTAAACTGAACTCCGCCTTTTGTATCCGGTACCTGTTTTATACAAACAACTATCTTCACGATTCGTACCTCCTATTTCAATAAGTTTCCAGAAATAACCATACGCTGAACTTCTGAAGTTCCTTCGTAGATTTCTGTAATCTTTGCGTCACGCATCATACGTTCTACATCATATTCTCTGATGTATCCGTATCCACCATGTAACTGAACAGCCTTTGTGGTAACTTCCATCGCTACTTCTGCTGCATAAAGCTTAGCCTGTGCAGCTTCGACAGAGTAAACTTTCTGTGTAGCTTTTGCCATGGCAGCTTTGTATACCATCATCTTTGCAGCTTCTACCTTTGTAGCCATATCTGCAAGCTGGAACTGTGTATTCTGGAACTGGCCAATCGTGCGTCCGAACTGTTTTCTTTCTTTTACATATGCGATTGTTCTGTCAAGTGCACCTTCAGCGATTCCAAGTGCCTGAGCGGCAATACCGATACGTCCGCCATCCAGAGTATGCATGGCGATGCCGAAGCCCTTGCCCTGTGCTCCAAGGAGATTTTCTTTTGGAATACGGCAGTCTTCAAAAATAAGCTCGTATGTTGAAGATCCACGGATACCCATCTTCTTCTCTTTGGTTCCGAATGTGAATCCCGGAGTGTCTTTCTCTACGATGAATGCAGAAATCTCTTTCATCTTTCTGCCACGTTTTTCAACAATACCTGTTACGGCGATAATGATGTAAACATCTGCTTCTTTACCGTTTGTGATAAAGCATTTTGATCCGTTTAATACCCATTCATCTCCGTCAAGAACAGCCTTAGTCTGCTGTCCCTGTGCATCTGTACCTGCCCCAGGTTCTGTAAGGCCGAAAGCTCCAAGCTTTCTTCCTGATGCAAGATCCGGAACGTATTTTGCTTTCTGCTCCGGTGTTCCGTATGTCAGGATCGGGTCTATACAAAGAGAGGTATGCGCAGATACGATTACAGATGTTGTGGCACAAACCTTTGCAAGTTCTTCTACACACATTACGTATGTCAGTGGATCGCATCCCTGTCCCTCGTATTCCTTCGGTACCGGAATACCAAGAAATCCATATTTCGCCATTTTTTCAACTGTTGCTCTTGGGAAAACTTCTGTCTCGTCCACTTCCTGTGCAAGTGGTTTTACTTCGTTTTCTGCGAATTCTTTAAACAGAGTTCTCGCCATTTCGTGTTTCTTATCTAATCCGAAATCCATTTATTCTTCCTCCATGTCTTTATTTAGAACATCCATTACTGTGCATCAACCGGAGTTTTTGTGCGGTCTGCATTGTATACATAGAATCCTTTTCCGCTCTTAACTCCAAGGTTTCCACCACGGACCATCTTACGAAGCAGCGGGCATGCACGATATTTGCTGTCGCCTGTTTCTGCATAAAGTACATCCATGATAGCAAGGCAGATATCAAGTCCGATGAAATCACCAAGCTCCAGAGGTCCCATTGGATGGTTTGCACCAAGCTTCATTGCTGCATCGATTCCTGCGATATCAGATACACCTTCCATCTTGATGAAAGCTGCTTCATTGATCATCGGAACAAGGATACGGTTTACTACGAAACCTGCTGCTTCATTAACCTGTACAGGTGTCTTTCCGATTTCTTCTGCGATCTTCTTGATTGCATCTACAGTTTCAGCCGGTGTATTTACGCCTGCGATCACTTCTACTAATTTCATACGGTCTGCCGGGTTGAAGAAATGCATACCGATCATTGGACGGGTAAGTCCGTTGCCGATTTCTGTGATAGAAAGGCTGGAGGTATTTGATGCGAAAATGCATTCAGGTTTTGCGATCTTATCAAGTTCACCGAATGTAGTTTTCTTAACTTCCATGTTCTCAAATGCTGCTTCTACGATCAGATCACAATCTGCGCAGAGATCTTCTTTGAGTCCCGGAGTAATTTTTGCAAGAATTGCATCAACTGCTTCCTGAGTTAATTTTCCTTTCTGAACAAGTCTGTCATAGCCTTTAGCGATTTTAGCTTTTCCGCCTTCTGCCCATTCCTGTTTGATGTCACAGAGTGCTACTTCATATCCATCTACCTGAGCAAATGCCTTTGCAATGCCCTGTCCCATTGTTCCTGCACCAATAATTCCTACTTTCATTGAAATTACCTCCATTTTATAAATTTAAATTTCCAGGGGAGAGTTAATTCTCCCCTTTATTAAACGAACTTATTTATTAAGGAAAGCTTCTACTTTTCTCTTTTCAAGGAATGCTGCCATTCCTTCTTTCTGGTCGTAAGATTCAAAGCATCCGCCGAAGAGCTTTTCTTCTACTACGATTGCCTCATCCATTCCCTTTTCAAGACCTTCATTGATTGCCTGTTTGCAGTGTCTTACTGCGATCGGTGCATTCTTTGCAATGCCTGCTGCCATCTTCTTTGCTGCCGGCATCAGTTCTTCCTGCGGATATACGGCATTTACAAGACCGATTCTGTAAGCTTCGTCAGCTTTGATATTTCTTGCAGTATAGATCATCTGCTTTGCCATACCAGGTCCGACAAGTCTTGCAAGTCTCTGTGTTCCACCAAATCCAGGTGTAATTCCAAGACCAACCTCCGGCTGTCCGAATACTGCATTGTCTGAACAGATACGGATATCACAGCTCATGGAGATTTCACATCCACCACCAAGAGCGAATCCATTAACTGCTGCGATTACCGGGATCGGAAGGGTTTCGATCTTACGGAAAATATCATTTCCTTTCTTACCAAAAGCTTCTCCCTCTTCTTTTGTGAGAGTACTCATCTCAGCGATATCTGCACCGGCTACAAAAGATTTTTCTCCTGCTCCTGTAAGGATCAGGCATCTGACTGCATCAAGATCAACACCGTCGATCGTTGCATCAAGTTCATCAAGAACTGCACTGTTCAGTGCGTTCAGTGCCTTTGGACGGTTAATGGTAATAATTCCAACCTGTCCTTCTACTTCATATGTAATAAATTCCATCATCAACATCTCCTTTTGATCTGGTTTATTAATCACGTTCTACGATTGTAGCGCATCCCATTCCGCCACCGATACAAAGTGTTGCAAGACCTTTCTTTGCATCACGTTTCTGCATCTCATGAAGAAGTGTAACAAGGATACGGCATCCTGAAGCTCCTACCGGATGTCCGAGAGCAATTGCTCCACCGTTTACATTTACTTTATCCATGTCGAATTTCAGATCATGTGCTACTGCAAGTGACTGTGCTGCAAAAGCTTCGTTTGCTTCGATCAGATCCATATCATCTACGGAAAGCCCTGTCTTAGCCATTACTTTATTCGTAGCTGCAACCGGTCCGACACCCATGATAGATGGATCTACTCCGCCGAGTGCTCCTGCTACCCATGTTGCCATCGGTGTAACGCCGAGCTCTTTTGCTTTTTCTTCACTCATAACAACGATTGCTGCTGCTCCGTCATTGATGCTGGAAGCATTTGCTGCTGTTACAATACCATCTTTTTTGAATGCCGGACGAAGTCTTGCGATTCCTTCTGCTGTTGTTCCCGGACGCGGTCCTTCATCTGTATCAACTACGATGGTTTCTTTTTTCTTCTTCACTTCTACAGGAACAATCTCATCTTTGAATTTTCCTGCTTCGATTGCTGCGCAGGCTTTCTGCTGGCTTGCTGCTGCAAATTCATCAAGCTGTTCTCTTGTGAGTCCCCACTGTTCTGCTACATTCTCAGCAGTGATTCCCATGTGATAGTCATTGAATGCATCCCAAAGTGCGTCATTTACCATTGTATCGATCATCGGTGCATTACCCATTCTGTATCCATAACGTGCGTTTTTCAGTGCATATGGAGCCATAGACATATTTTCCATACCGCCTGCTACAACGATATCAGCATCTCCTGCCTGGATCATCTGTGCAGCCATGTTCACACAGTTAAGTCCGGATCCGCAAACAACGTTAACCGTAACTGCCGGTGTCTCGACCGGAAGACCTGCTTTTAAAGAAGCCTGACGTGCAACGTTCTGTCCAAGACCTGCCTGGATTACACAACCCATATATACATGATCAACCTGTTCTGGAGCAACACCTGCTCTATTTAAAGCTTCTTTGATAACGATAGATCCTAATTCCGGTGCCGGAGTTGTAGAAAGAGCTCCACCCATACTTCCGATTGCTGTACGACACGCACCTGCTAACACGATTTTCTTTGCCATCACTTTTTCCTCCTTTTACATCTTAATGGTAAGTATCACTTCTTATTAAATATATACTGTTTTACTTTCCGTTTTTAAGATTTTCGCAAGGGACTTTTTTGTCCTCTTTTTTTAATATACTACCCATTTCCTGTTCTGTCAAATATTTATCAATCATTTTTTATCATTTAATTTTCTTTTAACATTTTCACCAACATTTTTTTACAATACATCTGCATTATTCGTCATTTCCAACACACCACTTTTATATTGACCTTTCCCAGATATGGTGCTACACTTAAGATTGTTAAAAATTATTCAACCAGAATACTATAATTAAATTATGAATGAGAAGGTGTGAAAATGAGCAAAAGTTTTGAAGAATTAATCTCAAAAGCAAATCAAAAAACCTTAAAGAAAGTCTCTGTTTCCAACGCACAGGATGAGCCGGTACTGCAGGCTGTCAAAGCTGCAAAAGAGCAAAATATCGCAACAGCCATCCTTGTCGGTGATGAAGCCAAGATCCGCGAGATTGCCGCTTCTATTGATATGGATCTGACAGATTTCGAGATCATCAATGAGCCTGATACCGAAGCAGCTGCATTAAAGGCTGTTGAGCTTGTACACAACGGCAAAGCTGATATCCTTTTAAAAGGATTGCTTGAAACAAAGACATTCTTAAAGAGCGTATTGAATAAAGAAGTCGGACTTCGTACCGGAAAGATGCTTTCCCATGTATGTGTATTTGAGATTGAAGGCATTAACCGTCTTCTGTTCTTCACAGACGTAGCTTTCAATACATATCCAACCCTTGCAGATAAAGTCAATATCATCAACAATGCAGTAGAAGTCGCACATGCATGTGGCATCGAATGCCCGAAGGTTGCTCCTCTGTGTGCAGTTGAGACAGTGAATCCAAAGATGCAGCCAACAGTTGATGCCGATAATCTCACCAAGATGTACGAGGGTGGCGATTTCAAAGGATGCCAGATCTACGGACCACTTTCCATGGATCTTGCGATCGATCCGGAAGCAGCTGTTCACAAAGGTGTGACTAATCCAGTAGCCGGACATGCTGATATTCTCCTCTTCCCGAATATCGATGCAGGAAATATCACATATAAGATTCTTGTCCGCACTGCAAAGGTCAAGATCGGTAACGTACTTGTCGGAACAAGCGCTCCGGTGGTTCTTACTTCACGTTCGGACGATTTTGAAACCAAACTGAATTCTATTGCACTTGCGACCGTAATCGCAGGATCAATCACAGACTAAGGAGGATCTTTTTATGAGCTATAAAATTTTAGTAATCAACCCGGGATCTACTTCTACCAAGATCGGTGTGTACGAAGACGAAACTTTGTTATTCGAAGAAACACTCCGTCATTCCACCGAAGAGATTGCAAAATATGCAACCATCGTTGACCAGAAAGATTTCCGTAAAGAACTGATTGTAGATATTCTCGCAAAGAACAGCTTCGACATCAAATCTCTGAATGTTGTAGTAGGACGAGGCGGACTTTTAAAACCGATCCCAGGTGGAACCTATCCAGTATCTGACGCACTTCTTGCTGACTTAAAAGCAGGTGTGCAAGGACAGCATGCATCGAACCTTGGAGGCATCCTTGCCCGCGAAATCGGTGATGAGATTGGAGTTCCTTCTTACATTGTTGACCCGGTTGTTGTCGATGAGATGGAACCTGTTGCAAGATATTCCGGAATCCCGGAACTTCCGCGTATCAGTATCTTCCACGCACTGAACCAGAAAGCAGTTGCCAAACGCTACGCCAAAGAACAGAATGTATCTTATGATTCCCTGAATCTTGTAGTTGTACACATGGGCGGCGGTGTATCTGTCGGTGCTCATAAAAATGGCAAAGTTGTCGATGTCAACAACACGCTTGACGGAGACGGACCTTTCTCACCGGAACGTTCCGGCGGTGTACCGGCAGGCGCACTCGTAAAAATGTGTTTCTCCGGTCAGTACACACAGGCTGAAGTATATAAAAAGATCAACGGGAAAGGCGGTCTCAACGGATACCTTGGAACCAACAACATGCGCGACGTTGCAGAACGTGCCTTTGAAAAGGGTGACGAAGAAGCAGCCGGTGTATTCCACGCATTCACTTACCAGGTTGCCAAAGAAGTCGGCGCCATGGCAGCCGTACTTAACGGTAAAGTAGACCAGATCCTTCTCACCGGCGGTATCGCATACAGCGACTACGTTACATCTGAGATCAAAGAAAAGGTCGGCTTCATCGCCCCAATCACCGTCTACCCGGGTGAAGATGAACTCCTCGCCCTCGCTCAAGGCGCTCTCCGTGTATTAAACGGCGAAGAAAAACCTCTGGTATATTAATTTTTTTTCAAAACCCTAAAAGATGCAAAACGCATATATCTCATCGTAGAAAAAAGTCTGGCACACCTCGCCAGACTTTTTTAGTTACTACGCTTTTATTTAATAATGTCAATAGCTTTGAGGGACAAATTGGGCAAAAGATAATGCGTCTATTCGTCTTTTGTGCAATGGAGATGAAACCAAAAAATCGTGGAAGCCTCTGCTGAACACGATTTTCGCTTTAGGGGGTTCATCGGAATGGTTTGCACAACTAGAATAGACGCATTATCTTTTGCCCAATTTGTCAACACAACCTAAATTATTCAAAAAAAGAGCAGACACTAAAAAAATATCCACCCTTTTTTTCTATCCCTAATCTCTTTTAACTACAGCAGAGCATCCCATTCCGCCACCAACACAAAGTGTTGCAAGTCCTGTATGTACATCTTCTTTCTGCATCTCATACAACAAGCTTACAAGGATTCTTGCACCTGAGCAGCCAACCGGATGTCCGAGAGCAATTGCTCCACCATTGACATTCAGCTTACTAAGGTCAAATCCAAGATCTTTTCCAACTGCTACTGACTGTGCTGCAAATGCTTCGTTTGCTTCGATCAGATCAAAATCTCCGATCTCCATTCCCAGCTTCTTCATAACCTTACGTGTTGAATAAACCGGTCCGATTCCCATGATCGCCGGATCACATCCTGCGAGTTCTCCGCCGATCCATGTTGCCATAGGTGTTACGCCAAGCTCTTTTGCTTTTTCTTCGCTCATAACGATAAGTGCAGCTGCACCATCATTGATTCCGGATGCGTTACCTGCTGTAACCATACCGTCTTTCTTAAATGCAGGACGAAGTTTTGCAAGACCTTCTTTTGTGATTCCTTTACGAGGACCTTCATCTGTATCTACAAGAATCGTTTCTTTTTTCTTCTTCACTTCGACCGGAACAATCTCGTCTTTAAATTTACCTTCTGCCATTGCTTTTTCACATTTGTTCTGAGACCATGCTGCAAATTCATCCAGTTCTTCTCTTGTAAGTCCCCACTGTTCGCAGATATTTTCTGCTGTGATTCCCATGTGATAATTATGGAATGCGTCGGTCAGACCATCCTTGATCATAGCATCTTCGATTGTCGCATTTCCCATACGATATCCATAACGTCCGTTTCTCAACATGTACGGAGCCATTGTCATATTTTCCATACCACCTGCAACGATGATATCTGCATCTCCAGCTGCGATCAGCTTCGCTGCAAGGTTTACACAGTGAAGACCGGATCCACAAAGTACGTTGATAGTTGTTGCCGGTACTTCATTCGGGATTCCTGCATATACAGCTGCCTGACGTGCCGGGTTCTGTCCGTTGCCTGCCTGGATAACATTTCCCATATACACTTCGTCAACCTGATCCGGAGAAACGCCCGCTCTTTTGAGAGCTTCTTTGATTACGATCGTTCCAAGTTCTACAGCCGATGTATTTGCAAACTGTCCGCCCATTACACCGATTGCTGTACGACATGCTCCTGCTAAAACAACTTTTCTTGCCATGATAAAAATCCTCCTTTATTTTGTAAATCACCTGATGTTTTTATTATAATCCTCTAAAAAACAGAATTCAATAGATGCTTGATATTTTTTTAACATTTTTTATGTTCTATTCCAGGTACATGCCTCAATTCGATTGAGAGATTTCTTGATAAATGTTAAACTTTTCTCGGTATTTATACTTATTGACATTCACATCATTATTATGTTTTTTCAAAAAAACAAATTTGTCATTGACATTTATATAGCAATTTGTTAAATTAAAGTTGCTCATATGACTGACGGAAGTGGAATGAACCACAGGGAAATATGAGGATTTGATTATTTAGCCGACCGTCTGGGCGATTCAGCTCAGATGCCGGCTTTTTTTACGCATTTTTATAAGATTATCATAAATCAGGGCTATATAAAAGGCGTAAACATCCATCGGTTCTTCTAGCTGAACCTTTTCATATGTCTGGAATTTGCCAGAACTTTCCGGGCATAAACCGCAGCAACACAGTGTATAATAACCGGGTCATAGGTACTATGGCTCACCCACAAGAAGGAGGAATAACCAAATGATGCAGAAAGAACAATGGCAGGGATTTGAAGGAAGACTCTGGAAAGAAGAAATCAACGTTCGTGATTTTATCCAGAACAACTACACACCTTACGAGGGAGATGCTTCATTCCTTGCAGACCCGACCGAAGCAACAAACCAGCTCTGGGGCAAGCTTCAGGAACTCCAGAAAGAAGAACGTGCAAAAGGCGGCGTTCTGGATATGGAAACAGAAGTGGTATCTTCTCTTACCGCTTACGGTCCAGGTTATATCTGCGAAGAACTGAAAGATAAAGAACAAGTTGTGGGTCTTCAGACTGACAAACCTCTGAAACGTGCATTTATGCCGTTCGGTGGAATCAAAATGGCTGAGGAAGCATGCAAAACTTACGGATATGAACCAAACCCGAAATTTCATAAAATCTTTACAGATTATCATAAAACACATAACCAGGCAGTATTTGATGCCTATACTCCGGAAATGAAAAAAGCACGTCACAATAAGATCCTTACAGGGCTTCCGGATACTTACGGACGTGGACGTATCGTCGGTGACTACCGTCGTGTTGCTCTTTACGGCATCGATCTTCTGATCACTATGAAGCAGGATGATCTCGCAAACTGCGGATACGGATCCATGCGTGACAATGTCATCCGTCAGCGAGAAGAACTTGCAGAACAGATCCGTGCCCTCAAGGGTATGAAAGAAATGGCTGCTATCTACGGATTCGACATTTCCGAGCCAGCAAAAAATGCAAAAGAAGCATTCCAGTGGCTGTACTTCGGATACCTTGCAGCAATCAAGACTCAGAACGGAGCTGCCATGAGTGTCGGACGTGTATCTACCTTCCTTGATATCTACATCAAGAGAGATATGGAAGCAGGAATCCTTACCGAAGAAGAAGCTCAGGAATTAGTTGACCATATGACAATGAAATTCCGTATGGTTAAGTTCGCACGTATCCCATCTTACAACCAGCTCTTCTCTGGTGACCCGGTTTGGGCTACACTGGAAGTCGGCGGAATGGGACAGGACGGACGTTCTATGGTAACAAAGACAGACTACCGTTTCCTGCACACCCTGGAAAACATGGGACCTTCTCCGGAACCGAACCTGACTGTACTTTACACAGAACGTCTTCCGAAGAACTTCAAGGACTACGCTTCACATATTTCTATTGAAACAAGTTCTATCCAGTATGAAAATGATGATGCAATGCGTCCGGTATGGGGCGATGACTATTCTATCTGCTGCTGCGTATCTGCAACACAGACAGGTAAAGAAATGCAGTTTTTCGGAGCAAGAGCAAACCTTGCAAAATGCCTTCTTTACGCGATCAACGGTGGTGTCGACTGCAAGTCAAAAGATCAGGTAGGACCGGCTTACACACCGATCACTTCTGAATACCTTGATTATGATGAAGTAATGGCTAAATACGACAAGATGATGGACTGGCTCGCCGGACTGTATGTAAACGTACTGAACCTGATCCAGTACATGCATGACAAATACTACTATGAAGCATCTCAGATGGCACTGATCGATACCGATGTACGTCGTACATTTGCAACAGGTATCGCAGGATTCTCTCATGTAGTTGACTCCTTAAGTGCGATCAAATATGCAAAAGTGAAAACAATCCGTGACGAAAACGGACTCGTTGTAGATTTCGAGACAACCGGTGATTTCCCGAAATACGGAAATGATGATGACCGCGCAGATGATATCGCAGTATGGCTTCTTCAGACATTTATGAAGAAACTGAAAAAGCATCACACCTACCGTGAATCCGAACCGACAACTTCTATCCTTACCATTACCTCAAACGTTGTATATGGAAAAGCTACCGGTGCTCTTCCGGACGGAAGAAAAGCAGGCGCACCGCTTTCACCTGGAGCAAACCCAAGCTACGGTGCAGAACAGAACGGACTTCTTGCTTCCCTGAACTCCGTTGCCAAGCTGCCTTACGAATGGGCACTTGACGGAATCTCTAACACCCAGACCATCAACCCGAATGCAATCGGACATACTCCGGAGGAACGCATTAACAACCTGGTAAATGTTATGGACGGATACTTCTCTCAGGGTGCTCACCATCTGAACGTCAACGTATTCGGAACAGAAAAACTTCTTGACGCTATGGAACATCCGGAAAAAGAAGAATACGCAAACTTTACGATCCGTGTATCAGGATATGCGGTTAAATTCATCGACCTTACACGCGAACAGCAGCTCGATGTGATCGCAAGAACCTGCCACGATCGTATGTAATTACCGAACTTACACTCTTTTGCCAAACATATCGTTATGCTGGAAGTCATGCATTTTAAAGTGCATGACTTTCGGCACATACAGAGATGCTGCTGGCAACTTTTCCTGCATACTAAGGCATTTAAAAGACTCTGCCTGATCCGCAGTTTTCCAATCACACAATGAAAAAGGAGATTTTCATATGACTCAAATCAAAGGACTTATTCACTCTACAGAAAGCTTTGGTTCTGTTGACGGGCCTGGGGTACGTTTTATTATATTTGTTCAGGGATGTCCACTGAGATGTCAGTTCTGCCATAACCCTGACACCTGGAATATGACAGATAAAAACGGCGCCACCTGGCGCAGTGCCGATGAGCTTCTTGCGCAGGCTCTGCGTTACCGCACTTACTGGAAAAATGGCGGTGGAATCACCGTAAGCGGCGGAGAACCCCTCCTACAGATTGATTTTCTGCTGGATCTTTTCAAAAAAGCAAAGGCAAAAGGTATTCACACAACGATTGATACTGCAGGTGGTCCTTTTACCAGAGAAGAACCATTTTTCTCCAAATTTCAGGTGCTGATGCAGTATACCGATCTTCTTCTTGTTGATATCAAGCATATCGATGAAAAAGCTCACAAAGAACTGACCGGAAAAACGAATAAAAACATTCTGGATATGATCCGTTTTCTCTCCGATATCAAAAAACCTGTCTGGATCCGCCATGTGCTCGTACCGGAGCGCAGCGACTATGATGAATACTTAAACCGGTTAAATGATTTTATCCAGACACTTGATAATGTAGAAAGAGTAGAAATCCTGCCTTATCACACACTTGGTGCCTACAAATGGAAAGAGCTGGGACTTGATTATCCCCTCGAATGGATCAACCCACCTTCGCGAGAACGTGTGGAAAATGCAAAGAAGATCCTGCACTGTTCGTAAGACATATTTAAAAAAATAGATGGCAGCTTTCTCTTCATATTTTACCTGTAATGTGCTATGATTGGTGTAGTGTATTTAAGAGAGGAGAATTATAGCAATGAACGAAAGACTGGAACGCGTATTGCAAAAAATGGAAAAAAAAGGAATCAATCAGTTACTTGTATCTGATCCGCTCAGCATCCGCTTTTTAACGGGCATCATGGTACATCCGGGGGAAAGATTGTACGCTCTGTTGCTTCGTACAAACGGAAAGCACACCATGTTCTTGAACTATCTGTATTATGTATCTGATACAGGATTTGAAGAAGTATGGTTCAGTGATATGGATGATCAGATTGGGGTTCTGACAGAACATATCGATACCAAGGGCGTAATCGGTATCGACAAAACATTTCCTGCTCGTTTCCTGATCCCGCTTCAGGAACGCTGCCCGGAACTGAAAACGGTATGGGGATCTGACTGTGTAGACGGTGTTCGTGCTGTTAAGAATGAAGAAGAAATCAAGATCATGAGACAGGCATCTGTAATCAATGACATGGTTATGGAAAGAGCTGCTGCCTACATTAAAGAAGGCATGACAGAAAAACAGATTGCTGATTTCATTGAAGCAGAATACTACAAAGAAGGCGCAACAGGACTCAGCTTTGATACAATCGTATGCTTCGGTGCTAACGCTGCTGACCAACATCACTCACCAAGCGAGACAAGAACTCTGAAAGCCGGAGAATGCATTCTGATCGATATGGGATGCATCTGGAACGGTTATTGCTCAGATATGACAAGAACCTTCTACTGCAAGAGCGTAGACGAAGAACAGGCTAACATTCATGATATTGTCCGCACTGCTGTCGAAAAGGCAGAAGCTGCGATCAAGCCGGGAGCACGTTTCTGTGATATTGATGCACAGGCAAGAGACTACATCGATGAAAAAGGCTACAGCGAATACTGGAAGATCCGCCTTGGACACTTCATCGGACAGGAAGACCATGAATATGGCGATGTCAGCCCGATCAATAAAAATGTGGCTGAACCTGGTATGATCTTCTCCATCGAGCCTGGTATCTATATTGAAGGCAAGTACGGCGTCCGTGTAGAAGACCTCGTTCTGGTAACAGAAGATGGACATGAAGTTCTGAACAAAGTAGAAAAGAAATACCGCATTGTCGGCTAATTAAAAGATACCTGTTTTCTACATTTAATGCCCGGTTTTCAAACAGACTTTTTACATTCTGTTTGAAAACCGGGCATTGTTACTGTTTTTATGTTATGTTCCTGTAATCTCTTATCCGGTTATCTTACACTGTCATTCTCTTTTATACATGCAGATTCTTCTCTATCTCCTGTCGCATTTCTTTCCCTTTAAAAAGGACCAGTCCGATCAGCATCAGCACTCCCATCCCAATCGAAATTACAGACGGAAATACAATCTTTACCTTTCCTGTCACCAGAAAGAAAAACGGTAGGATCATTCCATAAAGTGCTGCCATCACAAAATATACCAGATAATCCTTCGCCTGGCGATAATACACCCTCGATATGATCAGCATCGAAATCATAATCAGACCACTTACTCCCGGAAGAACAAAATCAATCGACCAGCCATGCCACCTGGTCAGCCAGTCCCAGATGATACAGCCTACTGTTACAATGATCAGCTGCCACATGGCATTTTTCAGCAGATTATAACGTTTAAAAAATCCAACCGCAAGCGCAAGCCACATGCTGAATGCACCTCCACAAACGAATAGCGATAAATAAAATGTCTTATCAATACTATAATCCACGCCAAGTGCCGTTACGATAGCGATCATGCAAAGGAATGTAAATATTTTGAATATCTGCATCCCCTTCGCTTCTGTCATGACGCTTTCCGGATATTCCACCTTAAGAATCTCCGTTTTCACTTCCTGTTCTTTCAGAATCTGGAAAAAATTCTCTTTGATTGCATCACAGTCATATCTGGACGTAAATCCCAGATAAATCTTATCCCGGAAGGAACACATACAAAGCTCTACTTTCGGCGTACTTGTATAAACGCCAAAATACCTGATATACGTCTCATAGCTTTCCGGCATCCGGATGATTCCCATGTTGGAAAAAATAGCGGTCACATCACTTTCTGCCGTCCTCGCCCCGATATTGATACAGACATTTTTCAGTTCCAGCGGCGCAAATTTCAGGATTGGATGCACCTGCAAGGCGAAGTAATCGTTCATCCGCTTCTCCATCTTTTCCGCTGTCAGTTCTTCTTTAAAGCATGCATTTACTTTTTGCACAACATCTGCGAACTCTTCTTTTCCACCCTGAAAATGATATCCCGGTTCGATCCAGTTGAAAAAATTGAGCATTGTATTAGTCGGAAAGAAATTACGCAAATTTACCGGAACCATCAGTACAACCGGCTTGCTTTCCTGCCGTCTTGTCATTGTCCGGTGAATCGCACACAGATATACCGCAGTCAGAAATACCGTCATCGATACACCATAATTCTTTGCCTGGAGCTTCAGTTCTTCGACCGGAATTTCTGCCTCTGTCGTCTGCAGACTTCCAAGCTCACGACTATTTCCGCGAAGCTGATGCGCTGCCGGTTTTTTCTCCTTTTTGCGGTCTGCCTGGCGGGAATAATATCTTTCAAATCCATCCGCTTCCTGATCGGAAAGGCTCTCCGAATACTCTGACAGAACCACATCCTCCAGTCCATCCTCATGATGTGCCAGATACAGATAATTTTTCACCAGCTCCCGTACAAATTCACTGGCACCGGTTCCGTCTGTCAGCACATGAAAGACCTCAAAATTGATTCTCTTTTTGTAATAAGTCACTTCAAAAAGCAGGTCTCTCTTGTCACGGATATAAAGGCTGCTGCACGGCTCCTTATACTCTTCTCTTACAACCGGTCTTTTATTACTCTGTTCCAGATAATGCCAGAACAATCCCTTTCGCAGCACAGACAGAAAAATCGGATATTTTTCCAGTGTCCTGTCTACCGCCTTCTGCAGGATCTCCTGCTGTATATCCTCTTTCAATTCACAGTAAAACCGGAATACACGGGTATCCCTTTTACTGCTCGCCGCCGGAAAAAGCTTCGCTGCATTGTCCAGCCTTCTCCAGTGCTTTACATTTGTCTGCGGCATTTTCTATTCCCCCTCCAGAAAATGATTGATATATTCAAAACTTTCCTGTACATGCAGACTCCGGATTCCCAGTGCAAAATATCCGTGAAGTGCATCCTTGATCCGGTGTACTTCCACCCGGTTACCTGCCTCTGCAAGACGTCTTCCATACGCTTCTCCCTCATCCCGGAGCGGATCAAATTCTGACGTCAGGATCAGGGTATCCGGCTGCCCGGTCAGATCCTTTTCCAGAATCGGTGCGAAATATGGACTTAGCTTGTCCTCTTCCGAACCTGCATAAAGATTGATATAATCTTTTAATTTGCCTGCCGTCAGAAGATAATCCTGCCCGTTCTCCCTTACAGAAGAGAACAGACTCTTCTCTGAATAATCATTATTGACTGCCGGATAGATCAGAATTTGTCTCTTTGGCATAAATTCGCCACGGTCCCGTGCCATAACGGACAATGCAGCTGCCAGATTGCCACCTGCACTGTCTCCAATCAGAGTAATATCCTCCGGCTTTGTATCCGGATGCGTATACAATGCTCTTGCCACGGCATAACAGTCCATAAGCCCGGTCGGGAACTTGTGCTCCGGCGCCAGGCGGTATTCTACTGCTGCTACAGTCTGCCCCGTCGCCTGTGCCATCCGGGAACATACTCTCTCATAATTTTCCACATGCTCAGTCGCCCATCCTCCTCCGTGAAGGAAAAGCATGATCTTTCGTCCCTTGATCTGATCTTTTTCCAGACACGATGCTTCATCCGGGAAAAATACCCGGATCGGAACTTCATAATCTCCGTTATATACCTGCAGATCCATTTTTTTATAAAAAATTTTCATCGGATCCAGTCTTTTCAGATCCGCAAGCTGCCTTGATACTTCTACATCAATCCCTCCAAAAGACAGGATTTTCAGGATTGCTTTTGTTGCTATATTGATTGCCATATTTTTCTGTCCTCATTTATTTTTTCATACAGATTTATTCTACCATAGAATGATGTCCCCTACCACTCTTTCTCTTTCCATCTTTGCTACATTAACCCATTTTCAATTTTTCAGATTTCACAATCATCTCATTATTTATTTGACACAGACTGTCAAAACAGTTACCATACACTTATGCACAAGGAGGGTGTATTTGTTTTATGAATAATAAAAAAAATATAGACGACTATTTTGATGACAACTTTGAAGTAACTTATACAGGCGATCTCCCGTCGATCCCTGTGGGGCAGGATGATTATGACGACCGTTATGACGACACAGACTACCTTAACGATTATGAAACTGACGACTACTACGATGAAACAGACAGGCTTGCTCCTGATTATGACGATGATTATGAAGAAGAGGATTCTTATTATGACCGCCAAAGACCAGCCAGACGGACAGAACGGAGAAATTCCCGCAGACGTCCCGATTCCTCTTCCGAAGAACTGGCTGCTCCAATCCGGAATATTGCCCGCACCGGAAGTACTGCCGCTGAGAAATTGACCACTTTCATCCTTCGCCCGGCACCGGTTCTGATGTCCGCCATCATCCTGGTGATTACCTTTTTTTCATTCTGGAATCAGCTGTCTGATTATGGAGATATCAATACACTGACATCCAATCCAGATCTTACTCTGATTGCTTATCTGACTGTCGGAGCGGTTATGCTGATCTGGATGCTGTCTACGTTCTTTTTCACATTAAGTGGCATCCGACACGGAACCGGACGCGGACTTACTTATTTTGTCCTGGTATATGTTCTGTCCTACCTCTTCAGTCTAGCCGCAGCTGCAATTCCTTCTGATGTTCAGTTGCTGACCGGTATCAGAGGCGGTATCCTGGTATTTGGTTCTCTTTACCCGGCATATTTTCCATTTTGCGTGGTGGGAATTATTACTTGTATTTTGCGGAAAATTTTGAAGTAAAACATTCCTCATACTAAGACATATGCCTTAGGGCATCCTCATATGGTGTTTTTACTTTATAAGTGAACAACAACTAATTACATGCGAAAAAAAGAGTAAGTCAAATCACTCATCTATCTGATTTGACTTACTCTTTTCTTACTTTTGTTTCATTCCCGACGTGTTTTCCAACTTTTGTACTATTTTTTCTATATCATATTCCGGTGCATAGGTATTGGCAATATCATAGATTCTCTGTATCGTCAAGACATCCTCTTCCAGAAAATCTGCAATTTCCTCTGCTGACATCCCTTTTTGCAATTTTTTTATAACAATTGAAACTAATGCTTCCCTGTACCCTTCTTTACGCCCTTCTTTACGTCCTTCTTCACGACCTTCTCGCATCCCAATTATTTTTGCACTTTTCATAAACGAATTATGATCCCACAAAATTTTTTGTCTTTCTTCGTATTCTCTTCTTTTTCTTTCATCTGCACTCATCTTCTCCAGACATTCATAAGCTTCTTTAATATATTCATTTTGCTCTGCCATCTTTGCAAAATCCTTTCTGTTCTTTCCGCTCATAAATCGCATCCACTGGATGATCCCAGTTTCATTCTGACTTTCCGGTGGCAACTTTTTCAATTCCAGAATATGAATCTGCAGCAAGTCCGTCAGCACTTCTCCAGTCTCTTTATCACAGAACATTCCCGCATGATAACATCTGGTATCATTTTCAAAGAAATTAAAGTCCAAAATTCCAACATGAATGCACGGTTTAATTCTATCATAAGTATCCCCTGTTTTCATTTGATCCGTTACCATCTTTGACAGATAATAAAAGCTCCTCTGAAACCAGAATTCAAATGGCACCACCTGCATTTCCAAATCCATCTGCTCTCCATTTTTCAAGAGAACTCTTACATCCAGAATCCCGTATTTATCTTCCGGATATTCTTTCCTTAAAATTGTTGGCATCAACTTTGTTTTCTGAATTTCTTCTGGATCTTTCTTTAGGATTGCCGCAATCAATCCCTGTCTTACTTTTGCATTCTCCATTAATTCTTTGAAGCAGAAATCTACCGTTGGATGCATTATAAAGCTATCCTGATTTTCTGTTAATTGTTTCTTTTCTTCTGTCATATGATTCCCCTTTCTGCATTGTAAAAATATAGAAAGGAAAATCTGACTTTTCTACTATAAATATTTTAACATACTGTCATCCTTTGTAAAGGCAAACTCCCATACTTCTATATTTTCTTTTGCTTTGTTCATTGTCGGGAGTTTACTCGAAAATTGAGCACCGAAAATGAGATACCTTCTGATTATGGTTAATTAGATACTTTTTCGATTTTAGAACTAAATCGAAGTAAAATAACTCTATCACATTTTCCTGAAATCTTATACCCTGCATAACATTTTCGAGCACTTTCGTTGCATTTCAATCATCAGACCATTTTATATGCATATCCAAAAAAATCCCGTACTCCATGTACAAATCACATGAAATACAGGATCTTTTTATTTATCTAACTAGAATTTGATAACTCCAAGAATTATACCTGAGATCAGACAGATAATACTTACACCCCAGATCCAGAAGAAACTGTTCTTGATGTGATCTTTGATCTCCACACCGGCAAGTCCGGTTCCAAGGAAAGTAGCAGGAACAACCGGGCTGATGAAAGTTGCACAGTTACGGCAAACAACCATTGCAATGGCAATATGTGCCGGATTTACACCGAATTCGTTTCCGATTCCGATCAGTACCGGAAGCATTCCGAAGAAGAAGGAATCGGTATCAAACATCAGTGTAAGCGGTACAGATACCAGACCTACGATAAGCGGTAAAAATCTTCCCATAGACTGTGGAACTACGTTTGCAAGTACGTTAGCCATATGAGTCATGATCTCTGTTTGCTGCATCACTCCAAGGAATACACCTGCACAAAGAATCGTAGATGCCATGGTAAGTGCCGGACCTGCATGGGATTTAATGATCTTACCCTGCATTTTTGCACCCGGGTAGTTTACAAAAAGTGCTACTGCACATCCTACCATAAAGATATAGTAAGACGGTACCTTTGCAAGAACCAGGTTTACGATCACTACCAGTGTTACGATTACATTGAATACAAAGAGTTTCGGTCTTGCAAGCTCATTCTTTTCATCATCTGTTACGGCTTCATCTTCAATTCCGCCATACTCGATCTTTTCTGCTGAAGAAGTGCCTGCACCTCTCTTCTTTTCGATATTTCCCCAGATAAATGCTGTTCCAAGTGCAATAAAAATACCTACAACCTGCATTGGAATGATCTGTTTCCACAGTGCATTTGGTTCAATTCCAAGGACAGTAGCCGCACGCATTGTCGGTCCGCCCCATGGCAGAAGGTTCATTACACCCATTGCAGATACACAGATGAGCATCAGAGTTGTCGGTCTCATATTCAGACGTTTGTAAACCGGGAGCATTGCCGGAATTGTGATCAGGAATGTAGAGGCACCGCCTCCATCCAGATGTCCGATCATAGCAATGATACAGGTCATCATGGCAACACCGACTACATTACTTCCGACTTTCTTCATCAATGCATTGATGATCTTGTCGAACATTCCTACATCTGTCATAATTCCAAAGAAAAGTACAGAGAAGATAAACAGCGCTGCAGTACCATGTACTCCTGCTACACCGGCTGTTACAAATTCCCCCATTTCTTCAATCGTAAATGTTCCGGTTGCTACAAGGATTGCACCTGTTACAGTTGATACACTGACAAATGCAAGAGCCGGTACCGTTACATTTCTTAAGAGCAACGCAATCACAATAATGATGGTTGCAAATCCCAATAAGGCAAGCATTGCTTCACTCATGGCATTTTCTCCTTCCTTTTGTACGGGTACTTTTTCGTACCATTTATTTGATGATTCCATTATAAAAACCCAACCTTACACTCTTACAGATTCCTCCTTACATTTTGTTAAGGTAAATCTTTAAAAGTATTAAGGTTGGGTTTGTCTTATCTTACACCTTACAGATATCTGCGTCTTTTTTCTTATACCGGCTGGTTGGCACGATTCCGAATTGCCTCGAGAATTGCGGTATCCGATACCGGTTTTTCTACATATCCGTCAATGATTCCTTTCTGCCGGGCCTCTGCCACCTCACGGCTGACTCCATCAATAATAATAAGCTTCAGCATGTCCGGATATCTGCCTGCAAGCGACATACAGAAATCCACTCCACTGCAATCCTCCATCGTCTCGTCTACTACCAGTACATCTGCCTCCTGCTGTTCCAGACATTTTTGCAGTTCTTCTCTTTTCATACAGGTCTGAATCTGGATCCCGATCTTCTCAAAATTCTTTTTCAGCAGCTGCAATACCTTTGCATTGTCATCTGCCACCACGATCCGATAATCCTTTCTGGGAATATTCTGCACAATCTGTGGCATATGCTCTGTATCCAGTACCGGAAGGTAGATATGAAAGGTACTTCCTTCTCCTTTTTTGCTCTCTGCATAAATATATCCCTTATGTGAAGTAATAATCTGCTCCGCAAGTGCCAGTCCAAGTCCGGTACCCTCTCCCCCTTTTTTCGTTGTAAAAAATGGATCAAAAATCTGACGCAGCGTCTCTTTATCCATTCCACACCCATTATCTTTCACCTGGATATGGATATATTTTTTCCATACATCCGAAAGCTTTTCAATCACTCCCTGAGCCAGTTTTTCTTTTTCTTCTGAATGGCAGGATATTCTGATATTTCCTTGATTTTTTCCAATCGCATGCACCGCATTAACGCAGACATTTAAAAGCACCTGGTTCAGCTGTGTCGCATTTCCAAGGATCATTTCATCATCTACACAAAACTCACTTTCCATATGGATCAGAGGCGTACAGACAGATTCCATCATCCTTTCTGCACGCGTCATGAATTTCTTTATCGAAATATTTTTATAAACGGTCTCTACATTCTTTCGACTCAGGGACGAAATCTGGCGCACTACATCCTTTGCTTTTTCCGAAGCCTCATAAATTTCTTTTGCACTGTCCTGTTCTTCTGATCCTTCCGGAAGTTCCATCATCAAAAGCTCTGCATATCCCATGATCGGAGTCAGAAAATTATTGAATTCATGTGCGATACCACCTGTCATAGTTCCCATGATCTGAAGTCTTTGCTGATGTGCGATACTCTGCTCGCTCCGATGCATTTTTTCCAACTGCTCATTCAGTTCTTTCAGATCATTGATCTCCCGCACAGCTCTTCTCATATCACGCATCACTCTGCCAAATAAGACAACCGCAATACCGGCAGCCAACAAAATACCAACAAAAATACATACCATTTTCAAGAAACCTTCAGCTATCGGTTCGTACAGATCATCGTAGTCGATCACCGCACTGACTACCCAGAAGCTGTCTCCGATCTGAACCGGAGAATATGCACTGATTTTCTGTACTCTCGGACGTTTTTCATTTGTCCACCAATACGAATAATAATGAGAAATACCTTCTTTTCTCTTCTTCTGATCCTCAATCATCTTCTCCAGACTGGAGTAATCCAGATCCGGATACATTTTCTTCCTTCCTGCAATAACCGGAATTCCCCATTGTTCTTTCTTCGGATGCATGATGATCGTTCCTTCTGCATCTTTGACAACAATGTATCCATTCGTTCCGATGTGAATTCCCGAAATCAGTTTCTGATAATATTTTTCCGCATCGATCATCAGACAGATCTTTCTCCCATCCTTCAAAACACGCTTATATACATCATAGATTTTCCCACCTGTATCTTTTTCCATATAAATGCTATTCTTTGCCGAGCTTTGAGTGAGCAGCTGTGAACTTACAATCTGTACATCCTTGACACTCTCTGAAAGCTTTCCCTGTTCGTCTTCCAGGTACAGATTCGTGATAAAACTGGTCTGTGTGTCTATAAATTCCCGATATAGTTGTTTTGCCTCATCCTGCGGTCTGTTCTCTGCTGTTTTTGCAAGAAAGCTTAAACTTTCCTCATATTCCTCTGTGGACATCGCCATATTTTCACTCAGGATTCTGGTTGTCAGGAGCATCTGTTCCTCCTGGTTCTGCATCAAAGTATCTCTGTACTTTTTCCAGACACCAAATCCTGCAAATACAAGAATTACGATTAAAAAAAGTGGAATCGCAGCAATCAGTGTCTTTTTGTTTTTCTTCATATATTCTCGTCCCCGGTTTGTTATCAATTGACTTGTTCTCTTTCTAATATTATAATGTTTTTTATAAGTTGTATAGAATTTATTGAAATTTTTACTTTTGGGAGGTTGCCTCAATGGCTGACAAAATACTGATCGTAGATGATGATCCGGCAATCTGTAAGCTGCTAGAAAAAGTAATGCACAGCAATGAGCTGGAAACAACAACAGTAAACTGTGGCATGGATGCGCTGTCCATCCTGAAAAATCATACATTTGACCTGATCCTTATGGATATCATGCTGGGAGATATGGAAGGGTTTGAAGTTATCAAAAGGCTTCGCAATCAGGGGATCAGTACTCCGGTTATGATCGTCAGCGGACGTAATGAAGACTATGATTCTCTGTACGGGCTTTCACTTGGAGCGGATGATTATATCACCAAGCCGTTCCGACCGCTTGTACTTGGTGCTAAAGTAAAAGCACTGATCCGCCGCAACAAGAATCTGGTACTCGACAATTCCGATACTCTGGAATGCGGTCCATTCAGCTATGATACCACAACCATGCGTTTTTACAAAAATGGCGAAGAACTTATCCTTTCTTCCAAGGAGTCTGCACTTCTTCTGCTCTTTATGAAGCATCCGCAGCAGGTTTTCACCAAGGACATGATCTATGAGCATGTCTGGGGCAATACGGTTGCCGTTGATGACAATGCAATCATGGTCTACATCAACCGGCTTCGTGGTAAGATCGAGGACGACAGACAGAATCCGGCGTATATCCTGACGATCCGCGGACTGGGATACCGTTTTGTTCCGTAAACGACCTTTTCATCAAGAAGAGGCTCCATCCGGAACCTTCTCCTAATAAAAAAGAATGTGCCTCGGCACATTCTCGCGCCGAGCGCGGTCGCTTGCGACATTCTTCATCTTCGTGCGAGTGCGCATCTCCGGCACGCAGTGCCTTTTATTTCATAGGAAGTTCCTTCGGAATTTCCTATGAAATAAAAAGATGACTTTTCACCCACTCATTTGTGAAAAGTCATCTTTTTTATTCCTCACCAGTCTGGTGCAGTCCATATTCATGGCAGAAAATTTGATTCCCGTTCTCAGTTATTATACGCTCTATTTTACAACTGGAAAGAGGTTCAGGATTGCCCCGTTCTCGTTTGGAATTTTATTGCACAGCATCGCAAGAAACAGTGAGGTGGCAAGTAGATCGGCACACCCACCCGCGCTGATACCACGCTTTATATAATCCGCATCCATGCGGATCAGTTTGTCTAACGCATCTTCTGAGTAGGCTCCGCCTTCCTCCAGAAACTGCATTGCTTCCATCTGTACCTGATAGAGTACTGACGGATTCTTTCTCGATAAAATGTTGGAATCCTGCACCCGGCTCATCAGTGCAAAAAGGATCTGTAATTTGATCCGGTTCCACTCCATTCCCCGCAAAAGTCCATCCTCCAGTACCGGAAGCGCAATATGAAAAACAGATGGGTATCCGGCAAGCGCTTCCCCGCGAATCCCTGTAGTCCCGTATTGTACGAGATTTTTCTCACCGTTACTTTTCGCAGGTTCCTTTCCCAACATCTCAATTTCGGCTCTTAAGATCCTGGCAGTCATCTTCTGCTCCATCCGAAGGATGGATTGCAAAGTAACCGTTCCGTCTTCCTGGATACATCTTCCCGCTGCCGCACTGAATATTCCAAGGGTAAAAATCATCCCTTTATGTGTATTCACATGTCCGGTTGCCCGATACATGGCTTCCTCCGCAAGCATTCCGGTCTTACGGATTTCACGGAAAAGATCTTCCGGCGTACAGGTCAGCTGATATCCCTGGTATGCCATTCTAACAAACCACGGATACAACACCTCTGCACTTCTTTCAAAGGTCTGCACATCCATATCAGCGTGGGCACCACAGGAATACGGATCTACAAGCCCCGGTTTGGGAACCGTATAGACTTCCTCAAGCAGCGCCTGATACGCCATCCGGCCAATCGATTCTGCAAAGTATTCTGCTTTCTCTACTGCCTGATTCTTTCCCATACGGTTCTCCTTTTACATCCAATTGCCAATAACCTGTAAGTTTTCCGATCAGAATTTAATCATCAAATTCAAACGGCTTGATCTGCCGGACAACATCCATGATGGTACCGTCACGGCTTTCAATGATACCGACAACACGATCCCCAAACTGTACCTTCTGTGGTTCCCCTGCGATAGAGTAAGCGATATCACGTAATTCTTCGATGGTCTTAAACGGAAGGTCTACATCTTTCATTGCTTCGATCAGATCCTGTCTCTTCGGATTGATTGCAATACCATAATCTGTGATGACAACATCTACACTTTCTCCCGGTGTTGTGACAGTTGTTACGTCTGTACAGATTGCCGGTGTTCTTCCCTGAAGAAGCGGTGCGATAACGATGGCACATTTTGCTCCGGCTGCTGTATCCGGATGTCCACCCTGCGCTCCTGTGATCATACCATTAGAATCTACAACAACGTTACAGTTGAAGTGTACGTCAACTTCCAGAGCTGCAAGAATTACGAAGTCCAATTTATTGACAACTGCCCCCTTGTTGAACGGGTTCGCATACTCACCTGCACTGATCCGGAAATGATGCAGATCTTTTACAGATTCTACGGCTGCAAGGTCAAAGTCCTGTGTATCCAGAAGTGCATCTACCTGACCGTTGATCAGAAGGTCACACATCGGCTTTGTAAGACCACCCACACCAAAACGCATGCGGATATTTCTTTCTTTCATTACCTTTGCAAGTGAAATAGTAGATGCGATAGAAGCTCCGCCGACACCTGTCTGATAAGAGAATCCATCTTTGAAATACGGTGTATTTACAACGAACTGTGTACAGTAATCGGCCATCATCAGCTTTCTCATATCTGTGGTCGGTTTTGCTGCACCTGTTGCGATCTTCTTCGGATCACCGATCTGGTCTACTTCTACAACATAGTCTACCTTTGTCATTGAAATATGTGCCGGAAAGTTCGGAAACGGAACCATGCAGTCTGTGATTGCTACGACTTTGTTTGCATGGAAAGCATCTGACATTGCGTAGGAAAGTACACCACAGTCAGATTTTCCACCGATACCACGGCAGTTACCGTACTCATCACAGGTAGGAGTTCCGATAAATGCGATATCGATCTGTGTCTCACCTGTTACCAGGGCACGTACACGTCCGCCGTGGGAACGCATGATCGCAAGACCTTTTAATTTACCATTGGAAATAGCTTCTCCGATCTTTCCACGCACACCGGATGACTGGATATTTGTAATGGTTCCATCTTCAATATACTCTACCAGAGGATCATGTGCTTTTCCAAGAGAGCTTGCACAGATAGTAATGTCCTTGATCCCCATATCATGGATCTCTTTCATTACCATATTTACAACGTAATCCCCTTCACGGAAATGGTGATGGAAGCTGACTGTCATACCATCTTTAATGCCACATTTTACAAGAACATCATGGATACTGTCTACCATCTTGCTTCCGTTGGAATTGATCACACATTCTACTTCCGGTCCGTGTTTTTTATAGACATGTCCGTCAAAATGATGCACACCCTGAAATACTTCTTTGCCAGTTGCTTTTAAAATCTCTTCCGGGATATCTCTACCTACTGCGTTAATCATCTTATAAATCCCCCTTATACACACCTGAAGCTTTTGCAAGCTCGATTGTTCTCTTTGCTCCGTCATAGAAAGCGATATCGATCATCTTACCGTCTACTGTAAATACACCGATTCCCTGTGCTTTCTTTGTATCAATTTCACGGACAACTTTTTCTGCGAAAATGATATCTTTCTGTTTTGGTGTAAAGATTTCATGTACAATGTTGATCTGTCTTGGGTTGATGATGGATTTTCCATCAAACCCCATCAGGTGGATATTCTCAACATCCTGGCGGAAACCATCCATATCATCAAGGTCTGTGTATACAGTATCAAAGCACTGTACACCAGCTGCTCGTGCTGCGATCACCATGTTCTGTCTTGCTCCCATAAGCTCGATTCCGGTTCCGGTGATGTGTGTCTGAAGGTCTTTGGTGTAATCTCCGCCGGAAAGGGCAATACCAAAAAGTCTTTCAGAAGATTCGCAGATATCAAGTGCACGCATCACGCCTCGTGCTGATTCAATAGCTGCCATGATCAGAACGCTTCCTTCTTCGCGTCCAAAATCTTTTTCAACCTGAACAACTTCTGCTTCTACCACTTTTACATCCTGTGCGGATTCTGTCTTTGGAATACGAATCGCATCACAGCCACCTGCTACTGCGCAGCGGATATCTTCTTTCCAGTAAGGAGTGTCCAGTCCGTTAATTCTGACAACACGTTCACATCCTCTATAATTAATCGTCTTAAGTGCATGATAAAGAGAAAATCTGGCTGCATCTTTCTGGTTTTCTGCAACCGCATCTTCCAGGTCAAGCATGATGGAATCCGGTTTGTAAATATAAGGATCCTTGATCAGTCCCGGTTTCTGTGCATTTAAAAACATCATAGTTCTTCTAAGTCTTTTTTTATTCGGATTCATTATCTGATCGCACCTCCCCACGGTAAATCTTCAATCTGTCCTACCGAACGGTAAACAGCTGCTTCGATTCTTGCTTTGATCGTACAGTCAAGGGCTCCTTTATCTACGATTGTAAGCTTTACATTATCGATTCCCAGATTTTCCAGTGTTTCATAAGCTACTTTCTTAATCTGGTTTCCATACTGATTGATCACTGCGCTTTCCAGTGAAAAATCAACTTTTCCTTCTCCGGCTTCTACTGTTACCTGGCAGTCACTGGATTCTAATGTTCCTGCAATTGCAGGTTTCTTGATTTCCATTCGTGCTTCCTCCTTAACATCCATTTGCATTAGTATTTGCTTCGTTGTGTTTATCATAGGGCTCTTACCTTACAGGAACACCTATGGTTTTCTTAATAATTGTTAAGATTCGCATATTTTTGCTGTTACAACTGGTCTTTCCAGTGCCTGTGAATTCATATTCACCCAGCGTTTCATATATACCCTGTCTTCTTTCCATTCAAAAGACACATGATCAAAAAAAGCCATCTCCGGATAGCGCCATTCCATCATCAACACATTTTCTGATTTCCAGTAAGCGCATGCGGCAATTTTCATTTCATCCATTTCATACTGATGGTGCAGATATCCACCTGTCATAGAGGTTTTCCCATGAATCCAACAGTCAAGTCCTGCTTCTACAAAATGTGTCCCTCTGTTGTCTTTCATCCAGAATGTTACTTTATTTTCTGAAAATTCCAGACCTGCTTTTTCAATTTTATCTTCATTCTCAAAAGGGACCATTTCTATTTTCCGATTTCCTGAAATCAGTCTGTTAATGACAGATCTGTTTTTGTTTTCCAGAGACATTCTGAGCCCTTTATTTTTTAATACATTCCACATCTTTTCAGAAAGATTTCTTTCTTCTTTCATCGGATCCAGAATTTCTTTTTGAATCAGTTCTGTCTCCAGATAATTACTGTCTGCCGTAGTGATAGCGATTACCATATTCTGTTCCGGAACAATCGCACAGGTCTGTCCAAACATTCCATCTGCACACCAGATGTCTCCTGTATGAATCCAGTGAAAATTATATTCTTTTTCTCCTTCTTTTCTTGGCTGTGGATTTTTTTTGCCAAGTGCAAGCTCCACCCACTCAGGATTTAACAACTGTTTTTCATCCCATTTTCCATGATTCAGATACAGTAACCCAAGCCGGGCAATTCCTTCTACCGTAATGCTCACACCATTTCCACCTGAACAGATTCCTTCCGGACTTTCTCCCCAGCTAAACTTCTCCAGACCAATATACGGTGCCAGTTCTTCTTCGATCAACTGATGGCATGTTTTTTCTGTAATACGCTGTACAATCGCTGACGTAATATAGGAATTCCCACTTGAATACATAAATTCACTTCCCGGCTCCTTTACAAACGGTACTTTAAAATATGCATCCAGCCAGCTGGTCTTTAATGGTCTCCATTCATTTCCACCTATACTTCTTTCCTGACCACTGCGCATCGTAAGTAAATTCCGTATTGTAAGCTTCTGAAGATACTCATTTGCTCCCTCCCGGTATTCCGGAAAATAATCAAGCACCTTATCCTCCAGCTTTATAAGTCCTTTTGTATAAGCGATTCCTGCCGCTGTATTTGTAAAACATTTTGTAAAAGAATGTACAATATGCGGGATTTCTTTCCGGTACGGTTCGTTATATGCTTCAAATATAACTTTATTGTTTTTCAAGATCATGATCCCATGGATCTCTGCTTCTCTTTTTTCCATCTCATTCAGGAAATTAATAATATATTCTGATGATTCGCCTTCATGTTCCGGAGTTGAATAAGTTAATTCTGTGTTCATGCTGCCACCTCATCTATCTTTATTTTAAACTGGAAACGGGGGACAAAATTTTGCCCCCTTTGTTATACATAACTCTTTTCTGTCTTTTAAAAGAACGGGAATACCAATGGAAGAATTCCTACACAGCATATAAAGCTGATAATAACCAATGGCCATCCAAATTTTGCAAAGTCAGTAAATTTTAAGTTTGTAAAAATCATTAACGTCTGATTTGTTCCTGATGCGATTGGTGTCAGGAAAGAGCATCCTGCTCCGATTGCAATTGCAAGAACAATTGCCTGTGGGTTTGCTCCCATTGATTCTGCAATAGAGATCCCAATCGGGGCAAGTACTCCTGCTGTTGCCATATTGTTCATAAACTGTGTTGCAATTGCTGACCCAAGGAACAGTACAGCTGTAATCAGATACAGATTATGTGTATCTCCAAGAATGCTCAGCACGATGGATCCAAACACCTCTCCAAGTCCGCTGTTCTTCATAACTGCAATGATCAAATTGATACCTGCACAGAAAAGTACCATATCTACACCAAATGAAGTGATTACTTCTTTTGGTTTTACAACGGTTGTAAGTACAGAAACTGCAATCAGTGCATATCCGATAAAATTCGGGTTCACTGTAATATCTGTAAGCGAATCCAAAATCAGAGCAAGTACAAATAACAGGAAACTGATTCCTACAACCATCTGTTTCTTTTTCATCTCAGGTGTAATTTCTGTAGCTGCCTCTATCTCTGAATTGCTTGGCACTGTTTCCTCATAAGACGGGCACCAGCGGTTCATCACGATCATATAGATTCCACCCAGGATAAAAATCGGAATACCTACCCAGGCAAAATCAAACATGCCAAAAAGAGAAAGTCCAGCTTCTTCAAGTGCTGTATTTGCATAAATATTTGTCGGTGTTCCAATCAGTGTACAAGCTCCACCTAAAGTACTTGCATAGATTACGAATAAAATCATTTTTGAATGACTGATCTTATTTTTCTTGGCAATACTGAAAATCACCGGTAAAAATGCCATTGCAACATAACTGTTCTGCAGAACAAATGATACCAGTCCTGATGCAAGATAAAGAATTGCAAAAATTAACATTTCTTTTTTCTTTCCACTTACATTACCAGTTAATTTATCTAAAGCATTTCCCATTACAATATCAAGTCCTGTTGCAGCAATCATTCCTGAAAACATACAAATAATTGCCATCAGATGAAAGCTTGAACTGCTTAGCACGGCATATACACCATCTGCATCCATTGTTCCTGTAAATACAACGATCGGTGCCATGATCAAAAAACAAAACCAGTTTGGTAATTTTGGCGTTGCAAGAACTGCAACGAAAACTATTAATGTCAGGATCGCTCCTATTGTAGCCATACTCATCTTTCTTTTCCTCCGTATCCATATACAATAAGCTTTTTCGGAGTGCGCTTTTCCAAAAACTCTCATTCTTCTCTTATATGATGTTTACCGGCTCATCACGTTAATCTTATTATAATTGTCTGTTACTGTTTTCACCAATGCCAAAAGAAAATAGGGGTATAGCTTCATGCTATGCCCCTATTTCTCCATTTATTATTTTCTCTTTCAAAACAGATATACAGTACTTTTCCTGTCTGGAAAGGATTTTATTTTTCAAATATATAATACCTGTTTTTGTCTTTTTTACCTTGTTTTTTCCAATGCAAAAAAAATCAATATCTTTTGTATTTGTTATGTATGGAAGAAATACTTCTGATATAAAACAGAATCCCATTCCTCGCTCCAAGGTCTGCATTGCAAGCATCGAACTGTTTACGATCATCTTTGGCTTCAATTCTTTTCCATATTCTTCAAATATCTGATCGATCTCTTGTCTGACATAACAGGAATTGTCCTGGATAATAAACTCATTCGGCATCATCGAAATATCCATCCATGGATATTTTTCACCTTCTCTTTTTTCTGCTTTCTGAAGCATCATATACTTCTTTGGAACTGCAAGTAACATATAATCTTCTACAATAAAATCAAATACGATAGAAGAATCCTTTTCACTCAGATCCGGCCCTATTGCCAAGTCATAGGTCCTGTTTTTTAAGCCTGGCAGGATTTCCTTAGCCATGACATTTGAAAATGATGCTTTACACCCGATGTATTTTTTACTGATCTTCTCCTGAACTTCCATTACCAACAAAAGACTGGCGCTTAGAGACATGCATACATGTATTTCCTGTTCTTCAGATAATTGAAGTTCCTTTAATTCATGCTCCATTGTGCTGTTTAAACGTTTGATTTCTTTTCCATACTCAACATAAATTTCACCAGCCTCTGTCAGACTGATTCCATTCGATTTCCGCTCGAAAAGTAAAATTCCAAGTTCCTGTTCCAGACTGGATATAAATCTGCTGAGTGATGGTTGTGAAATATATAAAAGTTCAGCGGCTTTTGAAATACTTTTGCATTCTGCAACCGCTAAAACATAGGTAAACGATTTTAAATCATCCATTTTTATCCTCATCCTCCTGTGATCTCACTAAACAGATTATAGACTTTTTTATTTCAAAAGCGCAAGACTTACTTTTCCTCCATAAAACTCCTCACAGCACCACCTTGCTGTGAGGATCTCTCTTTTTCTTTATTTCTTTTCCTTACACTTCCGTAAGTTCTCCGGTCTCAGAATCCATAATGAATCCCTTGATCTCAATATCCTTCGGCATCAATGGATGTGTCTTCAGTGTATGCACAGTCTCTTCTACCGACTTCTCCACAGATTCAAATCCACCCAGCCATTTTTCCAGATCAATTCCGCTGTGTCTTACGATATCAATATGTTCTTTGTCGATTCCGCGCTCTACCAGTTCTCCTAACAGTTCATTTCCATCCATTCCCTGCACACCGCAATCCGTATGTCCAATGACCATAACCTGCTCCACACCAAGCTCCAGAATGGCAACCAGAAGGCTTCTGACCACACTTCCGTATGGATGTGTAATGACTCCACCTGCATTCTTGATGATCTTTGCATCTCCGTTTTTCAGTCCCAGCGCCGCCGGAAGAAGCTCTGTCAGACGGGTATCCATACAGGTCAGTACGGCAAGCTTTTTGTTCGGATACTTGCTGGTCAGGTACGGCTCATAGCCTTTATTTTCCACGAATTTCTTATTATACTCTACAATCTGTTCTATCATCCTGTGTAACCTCCCATTTGATTTTCACAACGATATTTCATAAAACAGATTATAGACTTTTTTCCTCTGTAAGTGCAAGGATTCTTAATGAATTTTAATGATGTTCTTTCTTCCAGTACTGAAAAAATGCCTCCTCCTGCTCTGAGCGGATTCCATACTTTCTTCTCGCAATGTAGAATTTGGAATTCCACCCTGAAGTCTTCACCGGAATCGTCACCACATTGTGCAGCCGCACGATATCCATATACGGCAATACGGAAATCCCGAACCCATTCTCCACAAGTCCTGTGATAACTTCAATCTCTTCCGCAGCACATACCGGCTTTACCTTAATTCCTTCTTCTGCAAAAATCTGCTCCTGCAGAGTACGGAAACCGCTGGTCTTGGAAAACATGATCTGTGGGTATCCAGCTGTCTCTTTCAGACTGATCCGTTCTCTATTTTCAAGCGGATGTCCCTTCGGAACCACTACTGCGATATATGAATCCCGAATCGGATAATATTCGATCTCATCCGATTTCAAAAGATCCGAGCAAAAGCCGATATCATATTTTCCATCCAAAAGTCCTTCTGCAATCTCCGGTGTCATCCGATTGTAGATGATAAATGGAAATGTCGCCCCAAACTCTTTCAGCATATGTGGAATCGTCCCCGGTGCCAGAGGATACACACTGCCGATCCGCACCGTTTTCTCTTCTGTCCGAAGTCCTACCGCCCGCTCTTCCAGACGAAGATACGCTCCCAGAATTTCATCCACATCCTTCATCAGCTCTTTGCCGTAATGACTCAGGCTCACATTTCGCCCTTCTTTTTGAAACAGCGGAACTCCGTACTCTTCTTCCAACGACTTGATCGCATGACTGAGTCCCGGCTGTGAAATATTCAGTGCCTTTGCCGCCTTTCCGTAATGCTGGATTTTTGCCAGCTCTGAAAAATATTTTAAATATTCGATATTCATATATTCCCTCTTTTATCTTCCGCAGTCATCTTATTTTTCAAAATCAACTCTTTACTCGCCGTTATCTTAGCATATTTCATTCTATTTTAGAATCAGTTCATTCAAAATAATCATTTGTTTTTATCAGTTTTCTTCATTATAATGAGAAACAGCTTAAATATAAAATTTTTGTAAATTATTATCTATCAGGAAAGAAGGATTTGTACCTATGAATAAGAAAAAATTTCATCTGGCCGGAGAAGTCTCTCTGCTCATCGTCCTGCTGATCAATTCACTCGGCGTGGATCTGATGTCAAAAAGCGGATTCGGGATCTCAACGATCTCCTCAGTGCCGCTTGTATTTAACATTGCCTTCCCGGTGTTCAGTTTCGGAACATGGAATTATATTTTCCAGACACTGCTTGTCATTACACTGATGATCCTCAAGCGTTCATTCTGCCCCGGCTACCTTTTCTCTTTCGTAGTCGGGATCGGATTTGGAAAAATGATCGACGTACACAACGCATGGATCCAGGCTCTGCCGAACTCCCTGCCTCTTCACACGATTTATTTCCTAGCAGGATTCTTACTGGTGTGCTTCGGTATCTGCCTTGCCAACAACTGTATGCTTCCAATCATCCCGACAGATATCTTCCCTCGCGATCTGTCCGGTATTGTAAAAAAGAACTATAAAATCGTTAAGACAACCTTCGATCTCACCTGTCTGACGACTACTGTGGTTCTTTCCCTTGCAATCCTCCACGGATTCTACGGCATCGGAATCGGCACTGTCTTCTGTGCATTCCTGACTGGAAAAACCGTTTCCGCCATCCAGAGTTTTCTTGGAAAACACGTGGAATTCTACCGTGCAACTGGGAAGAAGAGAGTTGCTCTTGAAAAGAATATGAGACATGCATAAAAGAAAAAAGATTTCAATTTTGATACATACCAGATCGGATACATCAAAACTGAAATCTCTTTTGGATTCTGTAGCCAATCTTATTTTCTCAACTTCTCCTGTCGCATTGACAAACCTTTTTCCCATCCCGTATACTAGAAGCAGACTAATATCCTGCAAGGAGGCTTAACTACTATGATTATCAAAAACGGACTTGTCATCAATCCTGCTTCCGGACTTTCCGAAAAAATGGATCTTCTGATTGAAGATGGCATCATCAAAGAAATGGCATCCCTGATTACAAAAGAAGGAGAGGAAGTCCTTGACGCAGCCGGGCTTGTGGTTGCACCGGGACTGATTGACACCCACGTTCATTTCCGTGATCCGGGATTTACTTATAAAGAAACCATCCACACCGGCGCACTTGCCTCTGCAAAAGGCGGTTTTACTTCCGTGATCTGCATGGCAAATACTTCCCCGACTGTGGACTCTGTTCCGGTTCTCAAAGACAACCTTTCGCGTGCTTCCAAAGAAAAGATCCGTATCTTCCAGGCTGCTTCGATTTCCTGCAACCTGAAAGGGCAGGAAGAAACCGATATGGACGCCTTAAAAGAAGCAGGCGCATGTGGATTTACCGATGACGGGATCCCACTTCTAAACGCAGAATTCTGCTTCCACGCAATGGAAAAGGCGGCAAATCTTAACGTACCGGTCAGCCTTCACGAAGAAGATCCTTCTTTCATCCGCAACAACGGAATCAGCCACGGAAAGGTATCCGATGCGCTTGGCATCTACGGTTCTCCTTCCATTGCAGAAGAATCTCTGGTTGCAAGAGACTGCATGCTGGCACTGAAATCCGGCGCCGATGTTGTGATCCAGCATATCAGCTCCGGTATCTCTGTCGATCTGGTTCGTACTTATAAGAAAATGGGTGCAAAACTTCACGCCGAAGCCACACCTCATCATTTTACACTGACGGAAGACGCAGTCCTTGAGCATGGAACACTTGCGAAAATGAATCCGCCGCTCCGTACCGAAAAGGACCGTCAGGCGATTATTCAAGGACTTGCAGATGGAACCATCGACTTGATTGCCACCGACCATGCACCGCACAGCAAAGAAGAAAAAGCAAAACCAATCACCGAAGCTCCAAGCGGAATCATCGGTCTGGAGACTTCCCTTGCCCTTGGCATCACAAGCCTTGTAAGACCGGGACATTTATCTCTTATTCAGCTTCTGGAAAAGATGACCATCAATCCGGCAAAGCTTTACCACCTTCCATACGGACAGCTCGCCGAAGGAAAGGCAGCTGACCTTGTGATCTTCGATGAAAACGAATGTTGGACTCCAACCGAGTATGCATCCCTTTCATCCAACTCACCATTTACCGGAACTCCTTTGTATGGCAAAGTGAAATATACAATCTGTGATGGAAAAATCGTTTATCATGATTAAAAAAATCCACGGACTTTGAATCTTCTAAAGTCCGTGGATTTTTCCATCTTTTTATTTTTCTTCCAGCATAAAGTATTTCATACTTGTTCCGCTTTCCGCCACATCCGCAAGATTGATACAACTGTTTCCCATACGGTCGATCAGATGCAGGATATTGGTAAACGGAGCAGTAAGGCTTGCCTTACATTTTCCTTTATTGACACGCTCAATATGCGCTTTCCGCATCTTGATATCCAGATCCAGAAGCTTATCCTTTCGCTTCATCATCTTGCCTGGTTCGATATCATCATCTCCCTGCAGTGCCTTCAGAGAATCACAGAACATCTTATTCAGTACCTTCAAACTCTTCTGCAGCTCATCCATCGCTTCCGGTGTATATTTATACTTCCGGTCTGATCTTTCCAACATACATTCTGCCATTTCCACACTTAAGGTTCCCATACGTTCCACATCGCTGAGTACACACATGAGACTCGCCGTCTGCGCTGCCTGCTGCTCGGTCAATGAACCCGAAGAAAACAAAGCTGCAAGATATTCGGTAATACACTTTCCAAGGCGTTCAACCTGTTTTCCGTTTTCTTTCAGACCGTCAATAGATTTCACTTCTTCATTTTTCACAAGCTCAATCGTTTTCTTCAGAATATCTCCTACCTGGTCACTCATACGGAAAATCTCTTTTGCCACAAGCTGCAGCGCTGCTGCCGGCTGACTGATGATATTTTCATCCAGATAAATCGGGCTGCCTGGATCTTCAACACCTTTTTTGCCATCCGGGATCAGTGTCATGACAATCTTCACCATCAGTTTAATCAGGCATACCCAGATCAGTGTCATTGTGATGTTAAATACAGTATGTGCATTTGCAATCTGTCTGGAAATTGCTTCAATCTCCGGACCTTTCGGCGAAATGTTCTGGATCAGTGCCGCAAATGGTTTTACGAACCAGATAAACAAAAAGCAGCCGGAAATATTAAAAATACAATGCGCCACAGCGGTTCTCTTCGCATCTTTTGACTGTCCGATACTGGCAAGGAGTGCTGTGATCGTTGTACCGATATTATCACCTAAAAGAATCGGGATTGCTCCTGCAAGCCCAAGTATACTCGTAACCCCGTCCGGTCCCGGCTGGGAAGCGAAGTTCTGCAAGACTGCGATCGTTGCACTACTGCTCTGTACAACCAGCGTCATAACTGTACCAACTGCCACACCAAGTACCGGAATATGTGCAACCCGTCCGATCAAGTCTGTGAATACCGGACTGGATGCCAATGGTTTCATGACATCTCCCATTGTTTCAATTCCAAGGAACAAAAGACCAAAAGCAAAAATCGTCTGGCCGATACTTTTTACTTTCTCTGATTTTGTTACAAATGAAATCAGAAATCCTATAAAAATAATCACATAAATATAGTCACTGATCTTAAACGCAATAATCTGTGCTGTCATGGTTGTACCAATATTTGCACCAAAAATGATGGAAATTGCCTGTGGCAGGTTCATCAGTCCCGCACTTACGAAACCGATCGCCATAACTGTCGTCGCACTGCTGCTCTGGAGTACCGCGGTTGTGAGCGCACCGGCAAGCACGCCCAGAAGCGGATTCTTCGTCAGAAGTGCAAGAATGCTTTTCATTTTATCGCCCGCCGCCTTTTGCAGACATTCACTCATCATATTCATTCCATAGATAAAAACTGCCAGACCGCCAAGCAGTCCGAAAATGATCTGAATTTTCTCGTTCATATTAATTCCTCTCTCAATTTACCCTGTGTTTGTTAATATCTTTTAAACTTACTTTTTACAATGATGTCTTCCCTTTCAGCTCATTTTCCATTTTATCTGTGGTCTATGCAATTCCAATCAAATCTATGTTAAGTTTAGGTTAAATTTTCTTTCTTCTATCATTTTTTCTTTCCCATGATCATAGTTATGTAAAATCGCATTAAAAAAGATTGTGCCTCGGCACATTCTCGCGCCGAGCGCGTTGCTGAGCGCCAGTGGCGCTCCTGTTCTATCTATAAATCTATCCAATCCCAAGCACACCATATCCAACTATTCCAAACACCGCCGCAAGAGTGATCACCTTCGGTACTGACCAGTTCTTCTTCAATATCAGATAAAACATCATCACTCCGATCCCGCACCCAAACCAGTCAATCCTCGCATCCGGAAAATAATTTTCCTGCATCAGATCCAGAATCACCGCAAGGATCATTGCGATGCAGATTGGCTTGATCACATTTAACATACAGCTCATAATATCATTGCCACGGAACTTTGCAAAGCACACCGCTACGCCAAGCGTCAGCGTATAAGCTGGCATCAGCACGCCCATAACCGCTGCAATCCCACCCAGAACACCTGCCGTCTGCATCCCGGCAAAAGTCGCACAGTTAATCCCAAGCGGTCCCGGTGTCATTTCTGCTATAGCGATCAAGTTAGTCAGATCCTCCGCCGTCATCCACTGATTGACCTTCATCTCCTGCATAATAACCGGAATCATCGACATTCCGCCAAAGCTGGTAAATCCGATTTTCATAAACGCTGTAAAAAGTCTGAGATAGATCATGCCGTCTGTCCTCCTCTTGTCTTTTTCACCGCTCTTATAGAAAGCGCCAGTATCACTCCCGCTACGATCATCACCACATTACTGATATCCGTAAATACACAGAGCGCCAGTGCTAACGCACAGATCGGGATTGCTGATTTTCTGCGGAACGCTTCTTTCCCCAGTGAAAGTGCCGCACTTCCCATAATCGGAACTACCGCACAGCGGATTCCGCGAAGTGCCGCATAGCACCAGACATTACTTTTCAGCACCTTATAAAATGCAGTAACAAACGACAGGATCAGAACCGCCGGACAGGTCATTCCGAGTACTGCGCAGACACCTCCGAACCAACCACCTACATAATAGCCAAACAGCATACTGATATTGGTGATCATAATTCCGGGAACTGACTTTCCAACTGCAACCATATCCAGCAGTTCCTCTTTTGTGATCAGCTTTCGTTTATCTACAAACTCCTGCTCCATCTGCGCCAGAATGCTCCATCCGCCTCCAAATGTAAAACATCCTATCTTAAAGAAAAATGCAAACAGCATCAGTCCATTTTTGATTCTCTCTTTACTCATCTCTTCTTCCTCCTGTTTCTTTACTTTATCATCTCTATTGACATTAGTAAAATGTATGTTTTATTATTAAAAATATAGTTTAAACCTATGGAGGATTTTTTATGAACTGGAATCAGCTGCAATAAGTCATCACCATTGCCGAAGAAATAAGTATCACCAAAGCGGCGCAGAAGCTTTATATTTCCCAGCCTGCCCGTTCCATAAGCAATCAGGCTCTGGAAAAAGAAACCGGAATCCCTCTTTTTGAGCGGAACCGTGGCGAGATGAAGCTTACCTATGCAGGCTCCCTTTTCTATGAATGGGCAATTTCTACCCTCCACTCTCATACCCAGTTGGAATGGAAGCTTGGTGATATCGTTTCCGGCTCCCGGACACTGATCCGGCTGGGTCTCAGTCCCCACCGAAGTGAACGGCTTCTGGCACCGGTTCTGGAACGCTTTTATTCCATGTATGAGAACTGTGATATCCAGATCATTGAGCAGCCGACCTATATCCTGCGGCAGATGCTGGAAGAGGACAAGCTGGATCTGATTCTCGATATTTCCAGCCCGGACACTATCAATTATGAGAGTGAGCTTCTGGTAAAGGAAAGCTTTGTCCTGGCAATCCCTGACTCTCTGTGTCCTTTTTACGATCCATCACCAAAAGAGGAGGGCATCTCTGCCACTCCTCAAATTCATTTGCCTGCGTTATCTGCAGTTCCTTTTATTCTGCTTTCAGAAGATCACGATCTCGGAAAGATCAGCCGGAAGATCTGCGATACTGCTGCTTTCCATCCAAATATCCGCTGCATCTGCACCAGCAGTAATACTGCCTTTTCTCTTGCAAGACGAGGGATGGGGATTGCCTTTCTTCCTGAAATTTATGCACGGACTACTTCCTTTCCGGACATTCATTTCTTTGCCCCGGATCACTTTCATGACACCAGGGACATCTGTGCTGTCTATCGGAAAAATATTTATCATCACGCACAGTTTCAGGCGCTTCTTGCTCTCCTCCGCGAGATTGTCCCGGCAATCTACAGGGCAGCTTAGTCTGCCCTGATCCGTACCTTAATTCTCTTCTTTTACTCCCTTACTCTACATTTTTCAGTGCCTCATCCATCGGCACATGTTTAATCCTTCGATATTCTAACATTGCCACAACTGCATAGGTTCCAATCCCGATCAGGAACATTTCCACATAGATCTTCGGATCGATCCAAAGCGCGATCCAGCCGGAAATACTAGTCAGCATCATTTCCCGGAACAGCACATTCATAACTGCTTTCTCAATCGGCAGGCTGAGAAGCAGACAGATGATCACCACGATCGTCGTCGACCAGATATAAAGCCTGCTGATCTCTCCATTGGTATATCCCAGGATCTTCGTCATGGAAATAGCCTGTGCATTTTTCTCAACAATGATCTTGGACAACAGATAGATCACAACCATATAAATACCGATTGCAAAAGCGTTGACCATCCCCATCATATTTCCCATAGATACATCCAGCTGTCTCGAAATCTTTGTCAGTGCTTCCAGATCAAGCACCGAACCGATGTATTTCCCGTCAATATCCTTGATCTTCGAATCGGAAAAATATCCACTGAAATAATCGTTTCCCAGATCAAAGATATCATTTAACTGCTCCTGTGGCATAAAGACACAGATTCCACCGTTGTATTTGTAGATTCCTTTAACCTTGAATGTATACTTTGTCTTTTCATATTTTTCTTTCAACGTGATTGAATCGCCCGGCTTCAACAGAAACTTCTCTGCATAGGCACTGGAAATATAGACACCCTCACTGTCCTCCAGATCTGCATCGATATATTTACTGTCCGGTTTGATTCCGTACAGGATCACTTCATCTGTCTTATATTTGCTCGGCAGTGTTTCCAGCGAATACGCACTGAATGCTTCCGCGTCTTCATTCTCCGTCTTTGTTCCATAAGAGAACTGTAAAAGCTCCAGCATACTGTCCAGTTTATTTCCGCTCATCGCACTTACCGGAACCTCCAGCATATACTGGTATTTTGCAAGCATATTGCTCTGGATATCCTGCTGATAGTGCGAAAGTACTGACGGCAGCAAAAGTCCAAAGAACAAAAGCAGATTCGCAAATATGATTCCAATAAAAAGTACGATGTAATTGCTCATATTCTGGAAGATCACACGCAGTCGGAACCGATGGAAGATTCCAAGCTTCGGACTTAGCCGAACTGCTCTTTTCCGCCTGCTTCCAGAAAGATCTCTTCTCAGGAATTTCAGCGGTGAAAGCCTCAGCTTGTAACGGAGGATTCCATAGTTGACTACCAGCATGATCAGCACCGGAACCACTGTTGTCATCCAAAAAGCATCTGCATTCCACACCGTCACATAGGTCGGCAGACTATAGCTTCCATAATACATCCCCGCACATACATTTTTCAGTGCTGTATAACCCAGAATATTTCCGATCACCGCACCGATCAACGTAACGATCACCGGAAGTGCCATGTAATGTCCGATCAGTTCTTTTCTTGTATACCCGGAAGCCCGCAGAGTTCCGATCACACCTGCTTCTTTCCGGATCGTATTGCTAATCGTGATTCCAAATACAAACGCAATGATCACAATGATCATATAAAGGAGCATTGTGATCATTGCACGGTCACTCCCCATATCATCACCGGTAAATGTAATTGCCTGGTTCAGATACTGTGGCACAAATGACTCCAGAGTGACTTCTTCTCCTAGTGCTTCCATCAGATCTTCCGACATCTTTTTTTCCTGTTTTTCATTTTTCGGTGCTTTGTCATACACCCAGGAATAGCTGTACTGAAGCTTCTCCTGATCCAGGGATTCAAACTCTTCCGGTGTTACAACCGATACCCCGAATTTGATTGCATCAAACATGCTGTCATTATTGTTCTGGAACAGGCAGCTATAGTCAGACAATGCCACAAATCCTGTGACTTTCCACTTTTGTGAACCACTTTTCAGTGTATCTCCGACAGAAATCTTATTATTGTCCGCATACATACGGTCAATTGCCATTTCTCCTGCTTTTTCAGGAAGCTTTCCTTCCATCAGGCACACCAGGTTGATCTCTTCCCTGTTTTTGAAAATACGCATGGTACTTCCATTATCCAGTGCCTCTTCCAGATAAAAGTTTTCATACAGTGTCACACCATTTTTCTCGATGTTTTCCTGTTGTGCTTTGGTAATTTTTTTCTTTACCCGGAAATTTCCATCTTCAATCTTGTATTTCTCAAAGCCTTCATTATATGCTTTTATCATGCTTCCGTCAGCAACCAGAAAGCCGGATACAAACCCAATCGTTGCAATCATAAGGATCAGAACCACCAGGTATTTTCCAATTTCTCCCTTCAGTTCTCTCGGAAGCCGTTTTCTCAACGGACTCTTCATAACACGCGTCCTCCTTACCATTCCAGCTCACTTGCAGAAAGTTTATGCTCATTACAGTAATTTTTGCGGATCATTCCATCACGAAGTTTTACCACCCGGTCTGCCATATCCTTGATTGCATCGTTATGGGTAACCATAATAATGGTATTCCCATATTTCTGATTGACTGTTTCGATCAGCTTCAGGATTTCCTTGGATGTCTTATAATCCAGCGCACCGGTTGGCTCATCACAGAGCAGGATGTCCGGATTTTTGACAATTGCACGTCCAATCGCGGTTCTCTGTTGCTGTCCTCCGGAAAGCTGGTTCGGCAGCTTGTTCTGATGTTCATAAATACCCAGCGTTTGCATCAGCTCATCCACATCCAGCGGACGATTACTTAAATAAGCACCGATTTCAATATTTTCTCTAAGTGTCAGGTTTGGAATCAAATTGTACATCTGGAATATATAACCCAGATGCTTTCTCCGGTACAGGGACAGCTTCTTCTCTGTCATATCCTCCAGCTGTTCTCCATCAATCGTAATACTTCCTTCATCTGCCCCGTCAATACCGCCTATAATATTCAGAAGAGTCGATTTTCCGGAACCAGATGGTCCCAGAAGCACACAAAACTCTCCTCTTTCAATTTCCAGATCAAATCCTTTCAGAACATTTACCCGGCTGTCGCCTGTTCCAAACGACTTTTTGATCCCCTTAATCTCTAAAAACATTCCTCTACTCCTTCCTTTAGTTACTCATATCGTAGTAATGTTATATTTCATACACTTATGTTAGTTTAGGCTTACTTTTTTGTCAATATTTTAATTGTTATTTTTTAAAAAAGATATTGACAAATGGAAGGAAAATTTTTAAAATAACTATCTGTGTAATTTTATACCAAAATCTTTGTGGATTTTTCTGGATATCAAAATAGATATCTACTTTTCGCCACATAACTTGTTGCATACAGCGACAGTTATGTGGCTTTTTATATATCGGGCTTCTGCCCTTTTTTACAGATTTTGTACCTTATGCTTTACATTTATCAGGAGGAATGTTTATGAACCAGACTTACATGAAAGAAAAACCGATTCTGCCACTTCTGATTTCCATGGCTCTGCCAATGGTGATTTCAATGATGGTCAACTCTCTTTATAATATTGTTGACAGCTATTTCGTTGCACGGATCAGTGAAGAAGCAATAACTGCTCTGTCTTTAGTCTACCCGATCCAAAATTTTATCACCTCAGTCGGTGTCGGCTTTGGAATCGGAATCAATGCCGCCATCTCCTTTTTCCTTGGCGCCCAGGATCAGAAAAAAGCGGATGCAGCTGCCACACAGGGACTTTTTCTCTCTGTCATCCACGGTATTGTTCTTACCGTAGTCACAATTGCCGTAATGCCGCTGTTTTTACAGATTTTTACAAAAGACGTGACCGTTATTCAGATGGGAAATGCCTACTCCCGGATCGCATTTGGATTTTCCATTGTAATCTCTCTTGAAATTACCTGGGAAAAAATTTTCCAGGCAGTCGGACGGATGCTCGTGTCCATGATCTGCATGATGAGCGGATGTATTTTCAATATCGTACTGGATCCACTTCTGATCTTCGGAATCGGACCGTTCCCGAAAATGGGAATTGAAGGAGCCGCACTTGCAACCGGTCTTGGTCAGGTTGTCACACTGGTACTGTACCTTGCCTTTTATTTTACCAGACCGCTTCCGGTGAAAATTCATAAAAGCTGCCACGTAGACCGTGCCATGGCCGGACGGCTTTACGCGGTTGGAATCCCTGCCACTTTGAATATGGCACTTCCATCCCTGCTTATCACCGCACTGAATGGGATTCTCTCCGCCTACTCCCAGGTTTACGTGGTGGTGCTCGGAATCTATTACAAGCTTCAGACCTTCCTGTATCTTCCGGCAAATGGAATCATCCAGGGAATGCGTCCGCTGATCGGATACAACTACGGTGCCGGTGAGACAAAGCGTGTCCACAGACTGTTTGCCGATACCCTTTATCTGAGTCTTGGGATCATGCTCTTTGGTACCGTTTTCTGCCAGCTCTTCCCGGATTCACTGATCGCACTGTTCAGTTCTAATCCTGAAACCATTCAGGCAGGAGGAATGGCACTTCGGATTATCAGCCTCGGATTTTTAGTTTCTTCCGTGTCCATCACCAGCTCTGGTGCACTCGAAGGACTTGGAAAGGGAACACCGTCCCTGCTCATCTCACTGTGCAGATATACGATCATCATTATTCCGGCCGCATTTATCTTAAGCCGGATCTTCGGGGCTTCCGGAATCTGGTACGCATTCGGAATTACCGAATTTGCAACTGCTGTGATCGCCTATATGACTTACCGGCAGGCAACCATAAAAAACTAGACATATCTGCATCAAAAAGTTCTACTACTTTTTCGATACAACAAAAAACCGTAAATCCGGATTTGCTCTTTACAATACTGCAAATCTCCGGATTTACGGTTTTTAATTTTCTCTTTATTTTACTTTTCCATCCCAGTCCGACTTTTTATTTGCAGACTATTCTTCTTCGCTGATAATATGTCTCGCAACATAAACACCACTTGCAGATGCATGGGACAGAGAATGTGTAACACCACTTCCGTCACCGATCACATACAGTCCCTTATGGCAGCTTTCCAGATTCTTATCGATCTCTACTTCCATATTGTAGAATTTTACTTCCACACCATAGAGAAGGGTATCGTCATTTGCTGTACCAGGTGCTACCTTATCCAGAGCATAGATCATCTCAATGATTCCATCCATGATTCGCTTTGGAAGAACCAGACTCAGATCACCAGGCGTTGCTGATAAGGTTGGTGTTACCAGACCTTCTTCAATACGCTTTTCTGTACTTCTTCTTCCACGTACCAGATCACCAAAACGCTGTACGATCACACCACCGCCTAGCATATTGGAAAGTCTTGCGATACTTTCACCATATCCGTTACTGTCCTTAAATGGCTCAGAGAAATGCTTTGCAACCAGAAGGGCAAAGTTGGTGTTGTCCGTCTTTTTTTCATTTCCTTCATAGCTGTGTCCGTTTACTGTGATGATACCGTTGGTATTTTCATTTACCACAATACCGTTCGGATTCATACAGAAAGTACGCACATTGTCCTCGAATTTTTCTGTGCGGTATACGATCTTGCTCTCGTAAAGCTCATCTGTCAGGTGTGCGAAGATCACTGCCGGAAGTTCTACACGGACACCAATATCCACACGGTTTGATTTGGTCGGGATTGCAAGATCCTTGCAGACTTTTTCCATCCATTTGCTTCCACTTCGTCCGACAGAAACCACACATTTCTTACATTCATAAGTGCCATTTTCACATATAATGCGGTATCCGCCATCAGTGATCTCGATTGTCTCAACCGGTGCATCAAAGAAGAAGTCCATTTTATCCTTCATCTGATCATAAAGATTCTGAAGAACGACGTAATTGATATCTGTTCCCAGATGACGTACAGATGCATCCAGAAGATTCAGCTTGTTCTGAAGACAAAGCTTTTTAAATTTTGTTCCGGCTGTGGAGTACAGTTTTGTCCCTTCTCCACCATTTTCCATATTGATCTCATCGACGTACTTCATCAGCTCAACAGCCTGTTTTTTACCGATATACTCAAATAAAGTTCCGCCGAAATCATTGGTGATATTGTATTTTCCATCTGAAAATGCTCCGGCTCCGCCAAATCCGCACATGATCGAGCAGCGTTTGCAGTTGATACAGCTCTTTACTTTTTCGCCATCAATCGGACATTTTCTCTTTTCCAGCGGATAACCTTCTTCAAATACTGCGATCTTGCAGTCTGGTTTCTTTTTCATCAACTCATAAGCAGCAAAAATTCCGCCTGGTCCGGCACCAATAATAATTACATCATACTTCATCCGTATATCTCTCCTTTATTTGCATGATAAAATATAATTTTCACTAAATTGCCTGTGTCATAAATATAGACTGTAATATATGTGCAATTCTATACTATGTCACATAATAAAACTGCCGCATATCTGTCTGTATCCAGATGATTCTGCACGGCAGTTGTTCTTCTTTTGCACAACCTTTCATATTTTAAGAGAAATCTTTCTTTTCGTCAAGGTGTTTCTTTCTTTTTTATATGAATTTTGCATGAATTTATTTTGTTTTTTATATAGATTTTGTAATATTTTTCATTATCCAGTTTTTATATTTGCACTGTCAAAAATCTTTCTGTTTCTATATTGCTGTTTCTGCTACCCTTTTCGTTTTCTGGCGGATTTACAGCTTCACGATGATCGGCTCATGTTCCATTGCCGGAATAATCTTCTCTACCAGATCTTTTGTCCTAAGTCTGAGACTCGATGTATTGATGCATGGATGACATCCGATATATTCTCCTGTAAGCACATCTTCATCGATCAGAAGCCGTACCATCCTGTCCTTATCATTCATCAGTCCAAGCACACTTAAAGATCCCGGCGTGATGTCCAGATATTGTTCCATATACTCCTCTTTTGCAAAAGAAAGTCTGGACGAACCGATCTGCGCTGACAGATCCTTTGTTTTAAACACCTTATCTCCCGGAAGCATCAGTAAATAAAACCGTGTCTCCTGCCGATTGCATAAAAGTAGATTCTTGCAGATCGTCGCCTCCAGCATCCGGTCAATTTCCTCGCATGCTTCCATTGTCATTGCGGCTTCGTGGTCGATTCTCTGGTATACGACTCCAAGCGAATCAAGGACGTCATATACGCGGATCTCCTTGTCCATTCTGCCCTGTGTATCTGTTGGTCTTCCGTTTACTAATTCCATTTCGTTTCCACTTCCCATCTCATCGTATATTCAAGCCACATTATAATATTTTAGGAGAAAAAATACTCACACTTACTCTGCCCACTAAAATACTCTAATTCTACAATTTCTGCAGGTCTTATTTTCTTTATATAAGTAAGTGTTCTAAAAGCCATATCATGTCCTACTAAAATCACCTTATTATAATTTGCATATTTATCGGCCACTCTCTGTATCCTATTTCTCATTTCATCCAAAGTTTCCCACCTTAATTGCTGATTCTTTGGATATGTTCCTTTATTATCATTAAATTCTTTTGTTAAAGCAATCACTTCTTCTGAAGTAGTAATTTGATTTGTTTTATCAACTTGCCATTCATGCAAATCAATTTCAACATTAATTTTCAAACCTGTTTCTCTTGAAATAATTGCTGCCGTTTGTAAAGCTCTAGTATAGGGCGATGATACAATTAATTCTGCTGTTTTTAAACGCTTGTCTTTTGCAGTTTTTTCAGCTTGCTTAAACCCTGTTTCTGAAAGCGGTGCAAAAGAACGTCCAAATCCATAAAATCCTTTTTCTAACATATTACCATAATCTGGTTCTCCATGTCTAATAAGATAAAAAAACGCCATAATCATTTCTCCTAGTTCTTCTTTATCCATCTACTTTCCACAAAATATCTTTAATCCAACATGTTAATTATATCATCCTCCTCAGCTTCATAACAAATATTTTTCTATCAGATTCTCTATTATCTTTGAATTTAATATATTTTGTTCTGTTTCGAAAGTTATGATCAACCGCTCCCCAGGATATATATGATTTATTTGATAGGATTCAATTTTACGCACTGCTGCTCTTGCATAATCCTGTTTATCCATCATTCCTTCATGTTCCCAATATATTTCCCGGTAAGTCTTTCTTGACAAAAATGTAAAATCCGGATACACGGTACCATACCCTTTCAGATAAAGTGGCTTTTCATATTTGTAAAGAATATTCTTTCTATAAAAATAATCTGCTAATATCTTCTCTGACTTTGATCTGACACGTTCTCCCTTCTCAGTAAGAATTAATGGTGTTCCCTCCTTAAACTCTTTCCCATGATATTCTTCTTCATACCATTTTGTAAGCAGCTGATCCCATGTTGGTTCTATCGGTGTTACCAGTAATTGTCTTGCTTTATTCATAGACGTATAAATTTTTTCAATCTCATCATCCGAATAATTTTTTGTTATTCTCTTTATTTGTTTAAGCCTTGCTTCTCCCTTTTTTACCACTGCCTTATTATAACCTTTTTGCGCCAGGCGCTTTGGCAATTCTTTATTATCTCTTGGAATGTAGACTCCTTTGTTATCATCTATACATTGATAATAGCGCGGCTTATTTTTATCTATTGAAATTCTGAGGTGTCCTTCTGGTACTGTTGTATTCAAATCAGCTTTAGCTTGCGTAACAACTTTCTCCAAATGTTCCTGCATCTGAAGAAGCATGTTTTCTAATTCATACATATATATAAACATTTCTCCTTTGCTTTTCTATTTTTCAAATCCTAATCAATTCATTTCGAGAATTTTCTTGATTTATTTCGAATTTTGAAAATTATAATCAACTTATTCCTATAATCTTCTTGATTTATTTCGAGTTTTGTCAATTACAATCAACTCATTTCTGTAATCTTCTTGATTTTCTTTGAGTTTTTGAGAATACAATCAATTTATTTCCATCATCTTCTTGATTTATTTTCATTTTTCCGGTATGCAATCAATCCATTTCTGGAAACTTCTTGATTTATTTTCGTTTTTTGGAATTATAATCAACCTATTTAATTAGACTGTCTTGATTTGTTTTAGCTTGTAATAATTTGCAATCAATTTACTCTTTGCAAAAATGATTTGATAAAAGATTTTTTGATTTGGTGGATTCAGTGTATCATATATATTCTGAAAAGAACAGTAAAATTTTCATTTTAATCATAATTTAATATTTCTAATCTATAACTAGATAAAATAAGAGAGCGTGTGAAAAAACGAAAGTTTTTTTCACACGCCCTCTTATTATTTATTTCTTGCTATACACAATATGCTTATTTTGCATTCTTCTGAGCGATTGCAGCCTGAGCAGCAGCCAGACGAGCGATCGGTACACGGAATGGTGAGCAAGATACATAATCAAGACCAATGCTGTTGCAGAATTCTACAGAGCTTGGATCTCCACCATGTTCTCCACAGATACCAACGTGAAGTTTCGGATTAACCGGTTTTCCGAGTTCGATAGCCATCTTCATAAGTTTACCAACACCTGTCTGGTCAAGTTTAGCAAATGGATCGTTCTCGAAAATCTTAGCGTCATAGTAAGCGTCAAGGAACTTACCAGCATCATCACGTGAGAATCCGTATGTCATCTGTGTAAGGTCGTTTGTACCGAAGCAGAAGAAGTCAGCTTCTTTTGCGATGTCATCAGCTGTAAGAGCAGCTCTAGGAATTTCGATCATTGTACCAACTTCGTACTCAAGGTCGCTTCCTGCAGCAGCGATTTCAGCGTCAGCTGTTTCTACTACAAACTTCTTAACATATTTAAGCTCTTTGATATCGCCAACCAGCGGAATCATGATTTCCGGTTTAACATTCCAATCCGGATGAGCTTTCTTAACATTGATAGCAGCACGGATAACTGCGCTTGTCTGCATCTTAGCGATTTCCGGATAAGTTACAGCAAGACGGCATCCACGATGTCCCATCATTGGGTTGAATTCGTGCAGAGAGCTGATGATTGCTTTGATCTGGTCAACAGATTTGCCCTGTGCATCAGCAAGTTTCTTGATATCTTCTTCTTCTGTTGGAACGAATTCATGAAGCGGTGGATCAAGGAAACGGATAGTAACCGGATTTCCTTCCAGTGCTTCATAAAGTTTTTCGAAGTCTCCCTGCTGTTCCGGAAGGATCTTAGCAAGTGCAGCTTCTCTTTCTTCTACTGTTTCAGAGCAGATCATTTCACGGAATGCATCAATTCTGTTGCCTTCGAAGAACATATGCTCTGTACGGCAAAGTCCGATACCTTCAGCACCAAGTTCGCGGGCTTTCTTAGCATCAGCTGGTGTATCAGCATTTGTACGAACTTTCATAGTTCTGTACTTGTCAGCCCATCCCATGATTCTTCCGAATTCACCTGCGATTGTAGCGTCTACAGTCGGGATGATTCCGTCATAAATGTTACCTGTAGATCCATCAAGAGAGATTGCATCTCCTTCATGGTATTCTTTTCCACCAAGTGTGAATTTCTTGTTTTCTTCATCCATGTTGATGTCACCACAACCAGATACACAGCATGTTCCCATACCACGTGCAACAACGGCTGCGTGTGATGTCATACCACCACGAACTGTCAGAATACCCTGAGCAGACTTCATACCTGTGATATCTTCCGGTGATGTTTCAAGACGTACAAGAACAACTTTTTCTCCTCTTGCAGCCCATTCTACAGCATCATCAGCTGTGAATACGATCTTACCACAAGCAGCTCCTGGAGATGCTCCAAGTGCTTTAGCCATCGGTACAGCAGCTTTCAGTGCAGCTGCATCGAACTGTGGATGAAGCAGTGTATCAAGGTTACGAGGATCGATCATAGCAACTGCTTCTTCTTCGGTTCTCATTCCTTCATCAACGAGATCGCAAGCAATCTTAAGAGCAGCCTGAGCTGTTCTCTTACCATTACGTGTCTGAAGCATGTACAGTTTACCATGTTCTACAGTAAACTCCATATCCTGCATATCTCTGTAATGTGTTTCCAGAGTCTTGCATACTTCTTTGAACTGTTTGAATGCTTCTGGGAATTTCTGTTCCATTTCTGAAATGTGCATTGGTGTACGAACACCTGCAACTACGTCTTCTCCCTGAGCATTTGTAAGGAATTCTCCGAACAGTCCGTTATTTCCTGTAGCTGGGTCACGTGTAAATGCAACACCTGTACCACAGTCATCACCCATGTTACCAAATGCCATCATCTGTACGTTAACAGCAGTTCCCCATGAATACGGGATATCGTTGTCACGACGGTATACATTTGCTCTCGGGTTGTCCCATGAACGGAATACGGCTTTGATAGCTCCCATTAACTGTTCCTTTGGATCTGTCGGGAATTCAGCACCGATTTTTTCTTTATATTCTGCCTTGAACTGGTTAGCTAATTCGTGAAGATCTTCTGCTGTAAGTTCAACGTCCTGTTTAACGCCTCTTTCAGCTTTCATCTTGTCGATCAATTCTTCGAAGTATTTTTTACCTACTTCCATAACTACGTCAGAGTACATCTGAATAAATCTTCTGTAGCAGTCCCAAGCCCAACGTGGGTTGCCTGATTTTTCAGCAAGTACATTGACAACGTCTTCGTTAAGACCAAGGTTCAGGATTGTATCCATCATACCAGGCATAGATGCTCTTGCACCAGAACGAACGGAAACAAGAAGTGGATTCTCTTTATCACCGAATTTCTTTCCTGTGATTCCTTCCATCTTTGTAATAGCTTCCATGATCTGAGCCATGATTTCTTCATTGATCTGTCTTCCGTCCTCATAATACTGAGTACAAGCTTCTGTTGTGATTGTGAAGCCCTGTGGCACTGGAAGACCTAAGTTTGTCATTTCAGCAAGGTTAGCGCCTTTTCCACCAAGCAGGTTTCTCATATCGGCATTACCTTCTGTAAACATGTAAACCCATTTTGTTGCCATTTTACAATTCCTCCTCGTTATTAGTAATTGATATATATAAAACTTGAAAATCACAGTCAGACTGGTAACTGTCTGCTCTTTTCATATCTTATATCGCCCTTAAAAAACGGATTTTACCGCACTAATATTGTAAATGTTTTAACTGTGATAGTCAACCCTTATGCACTTTTTTTCGTACAAAAAAAGTGAATTTATAGAAGAGTTCAATTTCTTCAAGTGATTTCTTCTATAAAAAAATCTCCGTAATTAAATTTCTTTTATATACTAAAAATTTTGTTATTATCAAAAAAGAACTCAGGCAAAAACGGACTGTATCCATTGTTTTGCCTGAGTTCTTTTCATCTCTTACATATTCAGAAGAAATGCTCTGTATCCCTTTACTGCTTCATACACATCAGCTTTGCTGCTGACTTCATAAGGTGCATGCATAGAAAGTACAGCAACACCGCTGTCAATCACTTCCATACCATAATTTGCCATAATATATGCGATGGTTCCGCCGCCGCCTACATCAACTTTACCAAGTTCTGCAAACTGGTAAGTAACGCCTGCATCGTCCATCACCTTGCGCAGTCTTGCAAGATATTCTGCATTTGCATCATTGGATCCGCTCTTTCCGCGGCTTCCCGTAAACTTGTTGAATGCAAGTCCCTTTGTAAAGAAAGCTGCACTTCTCTTTTCAAATGCTTCTGCAAACATCGGATCATAAGCAGCGCTTACGTCAGAAGAAAGCATTCTTGAATTAGCAAGTGCACGGCGTACCTTCAGTTCAGATTCACCTTCTGTAAGTGCAACAAGCTCTGCAACTGTATTTTCAAAGAAACGAGAATGCATTCCAGTTGCTCCGACGCTTCCGATCTCTTCTTTATCTACTAACAGACAGCATCCTGTACGCTTTGCATTTTCCACATCCAGCATAGCGAACAGAGAAGTAAATGCGCAGACTCTGTCATCCTGTCCATAAGAAAGGATCATGCTGCGGTCAAATCCACAGTCTCTTGCCTTTCCGGCCGGAACAATTTCCAGCTCAGCCGATGCAAAATCCTCTTCTTCGATTCCATAGTTCTCTTTTAAAATATGAAGTACGTTAGCCTTGATCGTTTCTTTTTCTTCTTCATCAAGTCCCTCCGCTTTATCAAGCGGACTGTTTCCGATCAGAAGATCCAGCTTTTCTCCTTCAATCACTTCACTTGCTTTCTTTGACATCTGGTTTGCTGCAAGATGAACAAGAAGGTCTGTAATAACAAATACCGGATCAGACTCTTTTTCCCCAATGCTGATCTCTTCTACGCTTCCATCTTTTTTCGCAACAACACCATGAAGTGCCATCGGTCCTGTTACCCACTGGTATTTTTTGATTCCACCATAGTAATGTGTATCCAGATAAGCCATTCCTTCACTTTCATATAATGGATTCTGTTTCACATCAATACGTGGTGAATCGATATGAGCTCCAAGGATATTCATACCGTTTGAAAGCGGTTCTTCGCCCATACGGAACATGGCAAGCATTTTTTCCATGCATACCGCATATACTTTATCTCCTGCTTTCAGGCTCTTTCCTTCTTTCAGAACATCTTTGATATCCTGATATCCTGCTTCTTTCGCCATCTCAACCGCAAGCTTTACGCATTCACGCTCTGTCTTTCCGGCATCCAGGCAAGCTTTGTACTTTTCATTGATTTCATGAAGTTCTTTTTTGGCAGCTTCATCATAAGAGCTCCAGAGATTCTTTTTTTCTTCCATTTCTATACCTCTCTTCAATTCAGTTGGGATTCCCCACAATATTTTTAGTATAATCCTCTCCCGATAAGAAGTCAATTATTACCCTTTAACTTTACAAGCATTTCCGTCATCGTTTCCTTCAAAACCGGATGCCGTTTATGCGGTGCGATCTCACACATTGGTCCAAGCACAAATTCCCTGTTCTGCATATCGATATGTGGTATACATAAATCATCCTCTTCAATGATCTGATCCCCATAGAAAATGATGTCCAGATCCAGTGTTCTCGGTCCCCATCTGCGGATCCGCTTTCTTCCGGCTTCCTGCTCAATTCGGTGTAACAGCTCCAGAAGCTCATGCGGGGTAAGCAGTGTTTCCATTTTCAGAGCCCCGTTCAGGAATTCATCCTGATCCGTCACGCCATATGGCTCGGTTCCGATCAGTTTCGATACCTTTAGGACTCTACAAAGTTTTTCATTTTTCAGCTCTTCTACCGCATTCTCAATGTATTTTTTCTTATCACCCATATTCGATCCGAGTGCGATAAACGCTTCATTCCAGCAACGTTCAATCTTCACGGAAACCGTCTCAAACGGCAGCCCTACCGGTGCCCATGGTTTCTTTACTTCCACCATGACTTTCCGGATCTTCTCATCAAATAATAAGATCTCTTCTGCAAGCTGCTCTGCTACTGCTTCGATCAGCCTGTAATTCTTCTCTTCCATCTTTTCTTTTATCAGATAGGAAATGGTTCCGTAATTCACAGACGCTTCCAAGTCATCCGTTTTTCCCGCCTTGCGTGTATCCACATATAAAATGCAGGAAACCAGAAACTTCTGTCCCAGTCTGTTTTCTTCCGGATACACCCCATGATTTGCAAATATTTCCAGGTTTTCAATTTTTATCTGATCCATCTTTTTCTCCTGCTTACTCTCTTGCCAGAATCACTTCTGTCATCTTGATCGCTCTGCGGTTTTTCTCAGCATCATGAACGCGCACAAATCCATAATGACTCTGTACTGCCATCACGGTTGTGACAAGAGTTCCTTCTTCTCTTTCTGTTACCGGCAGATCCAGTGTCAGACCGATCATGGATTTTCTGGAAGTTCCAAGAAGCATCGGATATCCAAGTCCGTTAAAAAGATCCAGATGCTTCATCACATCCAGGTTCATCTCGTAGGTCTTTCCAAATCCAACCCCCGGATCCAGCATGATCCGGTCATCTCCAATCCCAGCCGCTTTCGCTGTATCTACACACTTCTGCAATTCTGCATACATATCCTTCAGGAAATTCTTGTACACCGCCTCATTTTTATTATGCATCAGACAGCATGCCGCATCATATTTTTTCACAAGACCTGCCATCTTTTCATCGTACTGGAATCCCCAGATATCATTTACCAGATCTGCCCCTGCCTGAAGTGCTGCCTCTGCCACATCACTCTTATAAGTATCAATCGAAACCGGCACATCAAAATTCTTTTTGACAGCCTCGATAATCGGCGCAGTTCTTGTAATTTCTTCTTCTGACGTAATCTGCTGGTGTCCTGGTCTTGTGGACTCTCCTCCGATATCCAGGATATCGGTTCCGCCTTCTAAAAGCTCTTCTGCATGACGCATTGCCGCATCATAACCGTTCCACTTTCCCCCGTCCGAAAAAGAATCCGGTGTTACATTCAGGATTCCCATAATATAAGTATGTTTTGCTGTGTCAAATTCTTTATTCCCAATTTTCATTTTGTTTCCTCGTTTTCTACCAGATGATTTTCTGATTCTTCTTTTCTCCACTCCAGTTACAGTCCTTCTCAGCCGGACACGTATAACACGCACGGGAAATCTTATCTGCATCATAAAGGATTTCTGCAAGCTGCCACTTATCCTGCCCTGCATTTTCTGTCTCTTCTGCATTGCCCCGGTGACTTAAAATTGCAAAAAGAATCCTGTCCGACTCCTCCTTTGTAAATCCAGTCTCTTCCAGAATCCTTTTTGCAATTTCAGCACTCGCTATCTCATGGGGAACTCCCGCCTTATACTGCTGCCATTTCCCAATATCATGAAGTAATGCCGTCGCATAAATCTCTTCTTTTCCAAAGGCATATCCACGCTCCATCGAAAAAATATACATCAGACGTGCCACGTCCAGAAAATGGTTCATATCATGATGGCAGAATATTCTTTCCTTTTCTGCATCTTTATTCTTTACCAGTCCTTCTATAAAAAGAGGATGCTCATATATTTTCCAGATTCTCTGCATCCTCCTCTGCTCTTCCAGTTTTCGTTTTATTTTCATCGCATTAACCTATCATACGGAAAAACATGTTCTGCAGCTTTTCATTTTCTTCAAATGCACCTCTTGTAACAACACTGACCGTCTTGCTTCCCGGCTTCTTGATTCCACGCATGGTCATACACATATGCTCTGCCTCAGCAAGTACCATTACTCCCTTTGGATGAAGATTTTCCATCAGGGCATCCGCGATCTGTGCTGTCATCTGCTCCTGCAGCTGAAGTCTTCTAGCAAACACTTCCACAGTCCGTGCAAGCTTGCTAAGTCCCACTACCTTTCCATCCGGAATATAGGCAATATGAACCTTTCCGTAAAATGGCAGCATATGATGTTCACACATGGAATAAAACGTAATATCTTTTTCCACAACCATCTCATTGTTTTCTGCTGTAAATGTCTTTTTCAGGTGTTCCGCTGCATCCTCATTCATTCCGCCACAGATTTCTTCATACATTCTTGCAATCCGGTCCGGTGTCTCAGCCAGTCCTTCCCTATCCGGATCTTCACCGATTCCTTCCAGTAAAAGACGGATTGCCTGTTCTACTTTTTTATGATCTACCATAATGTTCTCTCTTCCTTCTTTCTTTCAAACACGTTTGTTTCCCGTTCAAGTCTTATCACTTCTCCCAGATAAGATAAGGAACCAAACACCAGAACAACATCTTCTTTCCCACATTCTGCTTTTGCTTTTTCAAGCGCATCTGCAATGTTCTCTGCCGGTTCTGACTGTACGTTCTTGGCCTTTAATACTTCACATAATCTCTCTTTTCCCAGATTTCTCTCCCCATTTGGAAGATCGATCGTATACACCTTTGAAAGATACGGAGCCATGATCTCTACGATTTGTTCATATTCTTTATCTTTAAAAACTCCCATCACACCGACAATCTTTCTGTCTGTCAGATAGGTTCTCACATTTTCCGCAAGTCTTCTTGCGGCATCTCTGTTATGCGCTCCGTCGGCGATCACGGTCGGTTCTTTTTCGAGTACCTGAAACCGTCCAGGCCATGTCACTCCCGCAAATCCCTTTCTTACAGCTTCTTCCGGAATCGGAACACCGCTCCTTCTTAACGCATCCACAGCTTCCAATACTGTCACTGCATTGTCAATCTGATATCTGCCAGCCAGGCGAAGACGGATGTCTTTATATTCTCCATAAGAAAAAATCTGTCCATCCATCGTTTCTTCAGAAATCACAGCCTTTTCCGGATGCGACACCACAAGCCGGCATCCACACTCTCCGACCTTTTTCTGAAGGATATCGGTCACAGACATCTGCTGTGGCGACGTGACAACTGCCAGACATGATGGTTTTATAATTCCGGCTTTATTTTCTGCTATCTCTTCTAATGTGTTTCCCACCACTCCGATATGATCCATACTGATCGATGCAAAAATACTCAAAACAGTTGTATCTATTACATTTGTCGCATCAAGAAGCCCACCCATTCCGGCTTCCAGAACGACATAATCACACTGTTTTTCTCTGAAATAGAGAAATGCGATCGCTGTTTCTATCTCGAAAACAGTTACGGTGAGATCCGTTTTTTCTTCTACTTTTTCTGCTGCCTCTTTCACCTGAGATACAAAAGGGGCGAGCTCGTCCTCCGCCATCCATTGGCCATCAACCTGAAATCGTTCCATATATCCCATCACGGTCGGAGAACAGTATCTTCCGGTCCGGTATCCAGCCTGCTGCAGGATACCGGAGAGTCCGGCGAGAATCGATCCTTTTCCATTAGTCCCGGCTATATGTATAAATTTCAAATCTTTCTGCGGATTTCCAAGCTCACCCAATAAGCTCTTTATACTATCTAAGCCAAGTACACTTCCGTATTTCGATACATGATCCAAATATACCCTTGCTTCTTCGTATAACATGATTTAATTTTCCTTTTTGTACTTTTCAGCATATGCTGATATCTGAATATTTTATCATATTCCCTTACTGCTGTACAGTTCTATTTCTTTTTCTTTGGTACAACGTGGATCGCTCCACCCTCTGCTTCTTCCAGGGCTTCTCCGATTCCTTCATTATACGTCGGATGTGCACGCATTCCCTTCAAAAGCTGTGCAACCGTCATTTTGTTTGCGATCGCAGTTACAAATTCACCGATCATGTCTGTGGCTCTTGCACACATCATCTGTGCTCCGAGAATCACATCTGTCTCTTCATCTGCCACGATCTTGATAAATCCTCTTTCTTCTTTTGTAATAAGCGATTTACCATTGGCACTCATGATAAATTTACCAGTCTTCACTTTGATTCCCTGTTCTTTGGCTGCATCTTCGGTAACACCTGCTGATGCGATTTCCGGATCTGTATAAACACACCCCGGAACCACATCCAGATTCACAGAAGGTTCTTTTCCCGCCAGCTGTTCTGCAACAACGATTCCCTGTGCACTTGCTGCATGGGCAAGCTGTGCGCCAAAGATCAGATCACCAATCGCATAGACTCCCGGAATACTGCTTTCGAATTTATCATTTACAAGAACACGTCCTCTTTCCATATCCGGAGCAGCACCTTCTGCAAATAATCCGTCGGTATTCGGGCATCTTCCGACTGCACACAGAACATATTCTGCTTCTACAGTCTGTTCTTTTTCTTTTTCAACGAAGGTACATACACAGGTATTCCCTTCCATATGCACACCCTGTACTGCTGCTGATGTATGGCTTTCTACGCCACGTTTCTTCAGGATCAGTTTCAGGTTCTGTGCAATCTCTTTATCCATATTTGGAACCAGACGCGGCATTGCTTCAAGAATGGTAACCTTAGATCCAAGTGCGGAATATACGGTAGCAAATTCTACACTGATCACACCGCCACCGATGATAACCAGACTCTTTGGAACTTCTCTCATCTTGAAGAGTTCATCACTTGTCAGAACTCTCGGAAGATCCATTCCCGGGATTGGAAGAATCAGTGGTTTGGAACCAGAAGCCAGAATGACATTCTCTGCTTCAATAGACTGTTCTTCATTCCCTGTAATCTTAACTTTTTTCCCCTCAAAAAGTGTGCCTTTTCCATGATATCTTGTTACGCCGTTTGCCTGCAGGAGCTGTTCTACTCCCTGAACAAGCTGTCCGGTTGTCTGCTCCTTATATTCCAGAATTTTTTCAAAATCATAAGTAACATCTGATGCTGAAATTCCGAAGCGGTCCGCTTCTTTGATTTCACGATATAATGTCGATGCATGAATCATTGCTTTTGCCGGAATACATCCTCTGTTCAGGCATGTTCCCCCGACTTCTCTCTCTTCGATCACTGCGGTCTTCATTCCAAGCTTCGCAGATTTGATTGCTGCCACATATCCTCCCGGACCGGCTCCAATTACTACTACATCAAACTTCTCGCTCATTTTATTTCATCCTCCTACAGTTCCTCGCCCTGAATCCATTCGATAATGTCTTTCATCATCTCTTCTTCCTGTGGATCATCTGACCAGAACAGCCCCAATTCCGTACAGATACTTTCCTTTCTGTACTTCAGTCCTTTCAGATACTTCGGAAGTGTATGTATGAAATCCGGATTCAGTGCATCCGACCATGCAATTGCATCCTTGATCTTTCCTGATTCTACTGCAAACTGAAGTGTAATTCCTCCCCATCCAAAACGGTGGGAAAGCTCATACTGAAAATCAATTTTTCTGCCATAGAGCCAGTTCCATGAAGAGAAAAATTTCTCTCTTTCTGCAATTACTCCGGTATCAAGGTCTTCTATTTTTTTATCACGTACCTTTAATCCGTATACCTTTTCAAATGACTGCTTAAGTGCCACCTTCAGTTCTTCCATTGTAAGCTCCGGAAGATAATCTCTTAAATTTGTCACTCTGGATTTTACCGAATCAACCCCCTTTGATTTCAGTTTATCCTTTGATACAGTCAGATATCTGGATAAGGTTTCCATGTTTACTCCTACCATGATCGTGCCATGGTGATAGCAATGTTTTTCCTGCTCATAAAACGCATTTCCCGAGAATTTCTTTCCATCGATCAGGATATCGTTACGCCCGGATTTTTCAGCCTTCAATCCAAGGATCTCCATCGCTCCTATGATTACCTGCAGTTGCCGGTCCAGATCATATTCTTCTTTACTGATCAGAAATGTGAAGTTCATATTTCCCAGATCATGGTACACAGCTCCACCACCTGACAGACGCCTGGCAAGATGACCACCTTCTTCTTCAAGCTTTGTTGTTCTACATTCTTTCCAAGCATTTTGATTCCGTCCGATAACAACTGTATTCTGATTCTGCCACAGATAAAGAATACATTCTTTATCCTCGCAGTGGAGGAGCAAATATTCCTCCACTGCAAGATTTCTATATGGACTGAACTGATCGCTTTCAATATAAGTAATCTTTTCAATCATAGTTTTTCCCTCGCTTTAAGCTATAACTTATTAGTCCTGCCATTCGTATCGCAGATATGGATGTCTTGCTGCTCCAACCTCATCCATTCTTGTAACCGGTGTTGTAACAGGAGCCTGATGAAGCTGTTCGGCATCTGTTTCTGCAATTTCATACAGTTTGCGTAATACTTCTACTGCTTCATCCAGAGTTTCTTTGGACTCTGTCTCTGTCGGCTCTACCATCAGTGCTTCCTCAACGATCAGCGGGAAGTACATTGTCGGTGGATGTATACCGTTATCAAGAAGTCCTTTTGCAATATCCATTGCAGAAATTCCTGTTTTCTTTTTCAGATCTGCAAGACTCATTACGAATTCATGCATACATACCTCGTCATACGCCATTGTATAAAGGTCTTTCAGCTTGTTCATCATGTAATTTGCATTCAGAACTGCATTCTGGCTCGCTTCCGGAATACCTTCGCGTCCCAGTGTCTTCACATAGGTAAGTGCTTTTACGATGACTGTAAAGTTTCCATAGAAGCTCTTCATCTCACCGATGCTCTGTGGTTCTTTTACAAATTTCAATTCTTCTTCTCCATCTACTACATAAGACGGAAGGAACGGAACCAGCATGCTCTTGCATCCAACAGGTCCGCTTCCAGGACCACCGCCACCGTGCGGAGTTGAGAAGGTTTTGTGAAGATTCAGATGGATCACATCAAATCCCATATCTCCAGGGCGAACAGTTCCCATAACTGCATTTAAGTTTGCTCCGTCATAGTAGCAAAGTCCGCCACAGTTATGAACGATCTCCGTGATCTTCAGAATATTCTTATCGAAAAGTCCTACCGTATTTGGATTGGTAAGCATAAGTCCTGCTGTATCCTCTCCGCATATTTCCTGTAATTTTTCAAGATCAACACCACCATCCGGTGCAGATTCAATGCTGACTACCTGGAATCCTGCCATTGCCGCACTTGCCGGGTTGGTTCCATGTGCAGAGTCCGGAACGATGATTTTCTTTCTCTTTTCGTCTCCACGGCTCTTATGATATGCTTTGATCAAAAGGAGCCCTGTAAACTCTCCGTGAGCACCGGCTGCCGGCTGGAATGTCATACGATCCATACCTGTGATCTCGCAAAGCAGATTTTCTGATTCCTTGATGACTTCCAGGCATCCCTGTACCGTATGTGCCGGCTGCAGCGGATGGATCTCTGTGAATCCCGGAAGTGCTGCCATATCTTCATTGATCTTCGGATTGTATTTCATTGTACAAGATCCGAGTGGATAGAAACCATCATTCACACCATGTGATTTCTTTGCAAGCTCTGTATAATGTCTGCTCAGTTCAATCTCAGAAAGCTCTGGCAGATGAAGTTTTTTCTCTCTTTTATCTTTTTCCTGTGGAAGTGTTACTTCTACATCGCATTCTGGCAGTAAATCGCAACCTCTTCCAGGTCTGCTTTTTTCAAATATTAACATTACTGCACCTCCTTCAGAATCTGAACAACTGCATCCATCTCTTCTTTGGTATTCACTTCTGTACAGCACCACAGAATTCTGTGTTCGTCAAGCGGAAATCCTCCAAGGATTCCTTTTTCCTCAAGTGCTGCAAGTGCTTTTGCGGCCGGAACATCTGATACAGTTACGAATTCATGGAAAAATTCTCCTTTGTTCTCGGTCTGGTATCCAACTTTTGCAAGTTCTGCTGAAAGATAATGTGCTTTTGAGGTTGAAAGTGTTGCTGCTTTCTTAATCCCTTCATTGCCCATTGTTGCCAGATAAACGCCTACTGCAAGTGCGCAGAGTGCCTGGTTTGAGCAGATATTGCTGGATGCTTTTTCACGACGGATATGCTGTTCTCTTGCCTGAAGAGTAAGTACATAACCTTTCTTTCCATTATGGTCTTCTGTCTGTCCGACGATACGTCCCGGAAGATTTCTCATCATCTTCTGTGTTGCAGCCATAAATCCAAGATATGGTCCGCCGAATGCAATAGAAAGTCCAAGTGGCTGTCCTTCGCCAACTGCCACATCAGCTCCATATTCTGCCGGTGTCTTTACTACACCGAGAGAAATCGGATTGACATTCATCACATATTTCGCACCGGCTCCATGTGTGATCTCACCAATCTCGGCTGCTTCTTCCAGATTACCGTAATAGTTCGGATGCTGGATCAGTACACATGCTGTCTGTGCATCTACATGTTCCTTCAGATATTCAATATCTGTAAGTCCATCTTTTTCCGGAATTACTTCTACTTCCATTTCATTTCCGAAGCAGTATGTTTTGATCGTCTCAAGAACATATGGATTCACGGTAGCTGAAACAAGTGCTTTGCTGCGTTTTCTGTCACGGCACATTGCCACACCTTCTGCGGATGCTTCTGCGCCATCGTATACGCAGGCATTGGAAATATCCATTCCTGTCAGATCACAGATCATGGTCTGATATTCAAAGATCGACTGCAGGATTCCCTGGCTGATCTCTGCCTGATAAGGAGTATATGCAGTTAACAAATTTTCTTTTGAAATCACGCTCTTTACTGTTGCCGGAATAAAATGCCGGTAAGCGCCTGCGCCGCGGAAAATCGTCTTAAAGACCTGATTCTTTGCAGCAATATTTTCCATATCACGACGTACTTCTAATTCTGTTTTTCCTTCCGGAATATTAAGACCGCCCTGGATCTTTACTTCTGCCGGAATATGTGCGAACAGATCATCAATTGTCTGAAAACCGATTTCTTTCAGCATTTCCTGACGCTGTTCTTTTGTATTCGGTACATAGCTTCCCATGAATGGTTCACCGCCTTTCCCTGATTATTCTTCGCTTGCTACAAATGCCTCATATTCTTCTGCTGAAAGAAGTTCCTCTGTTCCGGATACATCTTTTACTTTGATAAACCATGCATCATACGGAGCGCTATTGATCGTTTCTGGTGCGTCAAGAAGTTCTTCGTTGATTTCTTCAACTTCTCCAGTTACCGGTGAATATACATCTGATACCGCTTTTACAGATTCAACATCTCCAAATACTTCTCCTGCCTCTACACTGTCTCCGGCTTCCGGAAGATCTACAAATACGAGATCGCCGAGTGCTGACTGTGCATAATCCGTAAGACCAATTGTCCAGACTCCGCCTTCTTCTTTTACCCATTCGTGTGATTTTGTATATTTTAATTCTGCTCTAACTTCCATGATTTTAATCTCCTTTTCTTTTCAACTGCCGGTCGCCTTTTCCAAACACTCTCTATCGCTTTTTCTGCGACCGACCTGTTAATCTATTTTCGTTATTATTTTCTTTTATTTTGCTCTCTTATAGAACGGAAGCTGCACAACTTCTGCTTCCACTCTTCTTCCACGTACATCTGCTTCTACCTTGTCGCCAATTGCTACGCTTCCGGCATCAACAAGTGCCATAGCAATCGGATATCCAAGATAAGGACAATGTGTTCCGGATGTTGTATGTCCGATCTTCTGATCTCCAACATACAGATCCTGATGTTCACGGATGATTCCTCTTCCTGTTACTTTAAGACCAATTCTTTCGATCTTTGGTGTTCCTCTGTCTTCCATGGCTTTCTTTCCGATGAATTCGTCTTTCTTCATCTTAACACCGAAGTTCAGACCTGTTTCAAGAGGTGATACTTCATCATCCATCTCATGTCCGTAAAGAGGCATTGCTGCTTCCATACGAAGTGTATCACGTGCACCAAGTCCACAAGGGATCAGTCCCTCTTCTTTTCCAGCTTCAAGAAGTGTCTCCCACATCTTTTCTGCAAGATCACTTGCCAGGTAGATCTCTACTCCATCTTCGCCGGTATATCCTGTCTTGGATACGATGCAAGGCATTCCGGCAACTTCTGCACCAAATACTGCATGATAATATTTCTTTGGAATACTTTCTTCTGTTGTAAGTTTTCTTAAAATTTCCATCGCCTTCGGTCCCTGAAGAGCGATCTGTCCATACTGGTCGGATACGTCTGTAAATGTAACTTCTCCTGACTGATGTGCGAGCATCCACTGATAATCCTTATCCTTGTTTGCTGCATTTACTACGATAAAATAGTGATCATCTGCTCTTTTGTATACGATCAAGTCATCTACAGTTCCACCGTTCTCGTTACACATCGGACTGTATCTTGCCTGTCCGTCTACCATATTTGTAAAATCATTTGTAAGGATGTGCTGCAGATTGGCAAGAGCATCTTTTCCTTCACAAAGGATTTCACCCATATGAGATACATCAAAAAGTCCGGCCTGGGTACGTACTGCCATATGCTCTTTGATCACGCCTGTCTCATACTGAACCGGAAGAAGGTACCCGGCAAATGGCACGATCTTTCCACCTGCTTTTACATGAGCGTCATAAAGGGGTGTTTTTAATTCCATCATTTTTTCCTCCTGTTATTCATAAAGTGGATATTTATCGCAAATCTTTGTAACTTCGGCACGGATTTCATCTGCTTTGGTATCAAAGTCTGTAATCGTCATCTTGATCAGTTTTGCGATGGTCTTCATATCTTCTTCTTTCAGACCTCTTGTTGTAACAGCCGGTGTTCCGATACGAACTCCACTAGTTACAAACGGGCTTGCCGGATCATTCGGAACTGCATTCTTATTAACTGTGATATAAACTTCATCCAGTCTGTTCTGAAGTTCTTTTCCTGTGATGTTCATGTTCTGAAGATCTACCAGAATCAGATGGTTGTCTGTTCCACCGCTGACAAGGTTGAATCCTTCTTCAACCATGGCTTCTGCAAGTGCTTTTGCATTCTTGACAACCTGTTCCTGATAGGTTTTAAATTCCGGTTTTAATGCTTCTCCGAAGCACACAGCTTTTGCTGCGATAATGTGCATCAGAGGTCCGCCCTGTGTTCCCGGGAAGATTGCTTTGTTGATTGCTTTTGCATATTCTTCTTTGCACATGATCATTCCACCACGAGGTCCTCGGAGTGTTTTATGTGTTGTTGTTGTAACTACATCAGCATAAGGAACCGGGCTCTGGTGAAGTCCTGCTGCAACAAGACCTGCAATGTGTGCCATATCTACGAAAAGATAAGCTCCAACTTCTTTTGCGATATCTGCAAAAATATCAAAACGGATCTCTCTCGGATAAGCCGAAGCTCCTGCTACGATCATCTTCGGTTTGCATTCATGTGCAAGCTTTCTGATCTCATCGTAATCCAGAACACCGTCATCATTGACATTGTAAGGTACGAAATTGTAAAGGATACCGGAAAGGTTTACCGGTGAACCATGTGTAAGATGTCCGCCATGTGCCAGGTTCAGTCCCATAACTGTATCGCCTGGTTTGATCAGCGCCTGATATACAGCTGTATTCGCATTTGCTCCTGAATGTGGCTGTACACATACATGGTCACATCCAAATAATTTCTTTGCACGTTCGATTGCAAGATTTTCAAGAATATCTACATCCTCGCATCCGCCATAATAACGTTTTCCCGGATAACCTTCTGCATACTTGTTTGTCGGTACAGTTCCCATCGCAAGCATAACTGCCGGGCTTACGATATTCTCTGATGCGATCAGTTCAAGGTTTCTGCGCTGACGGCCAAGTTCTAACTGCAGCGCTTTCCCTACTTCTTCATCACATTCAGTAATGTAATTTGTTACATCTTCAATTCTGTTCATTCTCTTTTACCTCCTTAGAACCAACTACCTTGTCTTTTTTGCTCCCTTTTCGGTGTGCTAAATTCAGAATTTTATCGTTTATATCTGTATTTTTCCGAATATTCCACTTTTTAGGGTACAAAAAAAACAGGCAAAAAAGTTTTCGTCATTGAAATCTTTTTTGTCTGCCTCTGTCCGTTCACCTGAAAGATCACCCAGGCTTTTGCGCTATACAGTCCAGACTACTTCTTCGGTACAATACGTATATATTGTTCTCCAGAGTGTTGTCCGAATATGTTCCTTTTGCCTGAGAGTTTCTGCTTGCCCCTTCGGCTCATGCTATACATTAAATAACGGTGCGCGCCGTCTGTACAACAAGTATCTCACATATTCATCTTCCAACCTTAACGTTAATCCCATTATATAATTGTCGTTACAATTAGTCAAGCGTTAAATAATTTTCTTTATTGTTTATTATTTATCAGAATATTTAACAATTTTTCCCTATAGGCATTGTTTTTATTGACTATTTTTTAACTATATCATCGATTTTCTTTGTCTATTTTCACACTTTCCAGCATTTCCCCTGCCACAAAATAGTTTCCACTAGTAAAGTTGAATGACAAATGGGACAAATATAAGTGTTCAAATTCGATTGTTGTGCCATGGCGAGGAGACTCAAAAATTATGGAAGCCTCTGCTGACATAATTTTCGCTTTCAGAGGCTCCTCAGAATGGTTGGCACAACGGAATTTGAACACTTATATTTGTCCCATTTGTCTCACAACTTCCCCAACAAACTTTTTTGCACAAAAAGATCCGGACTTCCCAAACCTGGGAAATCCGGATCTTTTCAAATCTCTACCACTCAAATTTCTTCTCAAAGTACGCTTTGAGATCTTCAATTTTAATTCTTTCCTGCTGCATTGTATCACGGTCACGAACAGTAACTGCTCCGTCTTCTTCTGAATCGAAGTCATAAGTTACGCAGAACGGTGTTCCGATCTCATCCTGACGACGATATCTCTTACCGATATTTCCTCTGTCATCAAATTCGCAGTTGTAGTATTTGCTAAGCATAGCATAAACCTTCTCAGCACCCTCATTCAGCTTCTTGGAGAGCGGAAGCACACCGATCTTAATCGGTGCAAGTTCCGGATGGAAATGCATCACAGTACGTGTAGAACCGTCTTCCAGTTCTTCCTCATCATATGCTGCGCAAAGAAACGCAAGTACCACACGGTCAGCACCAAGTGATGGCTCGATAACGTATGGAATGTATTTTTCATTGGTCTCATCATCAAAGTAAGTCAGATCCTGTCCTGATACATTCTGATGCTGTGTCAGATCATAATCGGTTCTGTCTGCGATTCCCCACAGCTCGCCCCATCCAAACGGGAAGAGGAATTCTACGTCTGTTGTAGCCTTGCTGTAGAAAGAAAGCTCTTCTTTGTCATGATCTCTGTAACGGATTTCCTCATCCTTAAGGCCAAGAGAGAACAGCCAGTCGAGGCAGAATTTCTTCCAGTAAGCAAACCATTCAAGGTCTGTATCCGGTTTGCAGAAGAATTCAAGTTCCATCTGTTCGAACTCACGGGTACGGAATGTAAAGTTACCCGGTGTGATCTCGTTACGGAATGATTTACCGATCTGACCAATACCAAATGGAAGTTTCTTTCTTGAAGTTCTCTGTACATTCTTAAAGTTTACGAAGATTCCCTGTGCAGTCTCAGGACGAAGGTAAACAACGTTCTTTGCATCTTCTGTTACACCCTGGAAAGTTTTGAACATCAGGTTAAATTCACGGATCTCTGTGAAATTATGTTTTCCACAAGTCGGGCACGGAACTTCATGTTCTTTAATAAATCCTTCCATCTCTTCATGTGACCATCCGTCAATGCTGTCCGGAATATCAATTCCATGCTCATGTGCATAATCTTCAATGATCTTATCTGCACGGAAACGTTCGTGACATTCCTTACAGTCCATCAGCGGATCACTGAATCCTCCCAGATGTCCGGAAGCGATCCATGTCTGCGGATTCATCAGGATTGCACAGTCAACACCTACGTTGTACGGGTTCTCCTGTACAAATTTCTTCCACCATGCTCTCTTTACGTTGTTCTTAAGTTCAACACCCAGGTTACCATAATCCCATGTATTTGCAAGCCCACCGTAGATTTCAGACCCCGGATATACAAAGCCTCTTGATTTTGCCAAAGCTACAATTTTGTCCATTGTCTTTTCTACCATAACACTAATCCTCGCATTCTTTTTATTTTTCGTTAGAAGAACAAAGCTACTTATCGCGATAACATTTATTCCTCTCTGATTCACCTATTATACCTATTGCATATAGGTTTTGCAAGCTTATCCTGCTAATTTTCGCCAGATTTGTCTTTATTTTCTAATCTAATATACAATTTTCCGGTTATTTCAGCCCTGTGAGCTGCTCCAGAATCTCAAGCGACTTGAATCTGTGATCCACGTATACATCCAGATAACGCTCCATTACCTTTCCCAGTTCCTTTAAAACCTCATCGCTTAAGGTAAAGGTATAGAGCTTTTCCACCGGTGTCCCGACAATGAACTGCATGGCATAAAGGGTAGACGTATTCAGCCGCATTCCGTCATAGACATTCTGACCGCATTCACTGCAGACCAGACCGCCCTCCTTCACACTGAACACACAGGGACGTTCCCTGTTCCCGCATCTGACACACTGAAATACCTGCGGTCCTTCCCCGCTGACACTGAGTGCCTTCAGTTCAAATATGTAGCGTACCAGCTCAAATGGAATGATCTTTTTCGTCAGCACGCGCATCGTCTGATAAAGAAGCTTCAGCATTTCCCGCTCGTCATTGGCTTCCCTTGTATAAAAATCTGCAAATTCGAGAAAATAAAATGCATAATATGCCGCTTCCACATCCGTTCGGAGCTCTGCAAAATAATTCTCGATCTCTGCCGACTGGAGAGTGTTGGAATTTCTTCCCTCATACAGCATGAATTTTCCGAAATTACAAGGCGTACATGCCCCTGCAAGCGGACTGTTCGGTCGTCTTGCCCCTTTTGCAAACGCTGATATTTTTCCTTTTTCTTTTGTCAGGATCACGACTCTTTTATCATATTCACCGATCGGTGCTGCCGACAGAATCATCCCTGTCATTGTTGTTAACTGATTCACTGCATTTGTCCCCGTATTTCTCCGTTTTCGCTTTACAGACTTCCTTTTCCCGGTAGGAGAGATAATCCTCCACCCGTCCTGTCCTTGCAAACTGATCCCAGTATTCCTGATTCATCCTTCGGTCACCTCATCTTTTTCTTATGCCTTTTAAGATTAGGTTCTCCCATATTTTCAGATGCTATACTGCGTAATATCTGCCAGCTGTTTTTCAGAGAAACACCTTGACATTTTTTACTCGTCTTCTCGGTATCCGAAGTTCTTGATCAGGAAATCACTGTCTCTCCAGTCTTTCTTTACTTTTACCCAAAGTTGGAGATTTACCTTACATCCGAGCATCTGCTCGATCTCATATCTCGCCGTACTGCCGATCTTTTTCAGCATGGATCCCTGCTTGCCAATGATGATTCCTTTATGGGAATCACGTTCACAGATGATCGTTGCCTCAATATCCATCACTTTTTTGCGTGCTTTCATCTTCTCGATCGATACCGCAATTCCATGTGGAATCTCCTCATTCAGGCAGTGTAGTGCTTTCTCACGGATCAGCTCTGCCACGATCTGCCTTTCCGGCTGGTCGGTAATGGTATCTTCATCATAAAACTGCGGTCCATACGGAAGATATTTCATGATGACCTTTAAAAGCTCGTCTGTATTTTCACCGGTTCTTGCAGATACCGGAACGATATCTGCAAACTGGTATACTTCGTTGTATTTTGCAATACACGGAAGAATGTCTTCCTTCTTCACGGTATCTGCCTTGTTGATGACCAGCACGACCGGTGTCGTCACCTTCCCAAGCTGCTGCACAATGTGCTGCTCTCCGGCTCCTATAAAGGTACTTGGTTCAACCAGCCACAGTACCACATCCACTTCATTTAAGGTGCGCTCTGCCACATTTACCATGTAGGTCCCAAGCTTGTTTTTCGCCTTATGGATTCCCGGTGTATCAACAAATACAATCTGTCCTTCATCGGTCGTAAGTACCGTCTGGATCCGGTTTCTGGTGGTCTGTGGTTTATTCGATGTAATAGCGATCTTCTGACCGATCAGATAATTCATAAGTGTGGATTTCCCCACATTCGGCCTGCCGATCAACGTTACAAATCCTGATTTAAAATCTGCTCTCATGCATTCTCCTTCTAAAATAAATTCTCAACTGTCATAAACAGTTCTTTTTCTTCTTCTATCTTTGCTTCATTTCCGATCACACAGATCTGATCATTTGCAAGCACTGCACGTGCCACACCTGCAAGTGCGCGGATATCCTCCTGGTTTGCTGTAAGGATCTGTTCTCTTTCTTTTCTGATCATCTCTGCACTGACATGATTCATATAAAGGTTCATGGAACGGTCTCCCTTGGTTGCCGGAGTCATCGGCTGATCAATGTTGCTGATCGTTCCGATAATATATTTTGTCATATCGCGTTCGCTGACCGTGAAGTTCTCCAGATATTCCGGAACTCCGTCATAGATTTCCAGGGTTCTTCCAAGATTCGGGTCACGGTAAGATACAAAATAGCCCTCACCAATGCGGTTGAAGTTACTCATGCAGCCATACGCACCACCTTTTACGCGGATATTGATCCAGAGATACTCATAACTCATGATCACTTTCAGGATCTGCAGTGCCCCGTTATATTCTTCTCCTGCATCAATAAAGTTGCCTGCCTTTGCCGCAAACTGTACTTTTGAAGAAGTCTTAAAGCCTTCATTCTTCTTCTCACAGTGCAGGATGCACCGGCTCTGTGGCATCCTCTCCGGATAAAGGACTTCTTTTAAGCTTCCGATCTCCTCTTCCAAAACGGCAAGTCCCTCTCTTGAGGCTGTGTAACTGATCATCATATTGCCTTTTCTAAAAAGCAGTTCAGATAAAGCTTTTAATCCATTTGTAATCTCTTCCTTCTTCTCCTCGAAATGTTCTTCCATCTCACGGATGTTCTGATAATATCCGATTCCATTCGTCGTATCTTTGAATTTTGAAATCGGTGACTTATAAGACATTGCCCGGAGTGCTGCTGCAGAATGTCCTGCAGACAGGAAACGATCCTGCAATCTGGTCTTTGTCATAGAAAGGATTTCTTTCAGACGTTTTTCATCGTCCAGCTTCGAAGCTGTCAGGATCTCTTTCATCATACGGATGGCAAATGGAATCTGTCCGTAAAGCGCTTTTGCCTTGATTTCAAAAGTTGCCCTGAATTCTTTTTCTTTGACCTTCGTCACATCCGGATAAAGCTCCAGTGAAGTTCCGATTCCTCCGGTATGTCTGTTGATCTCGTTGAAAAGTTCTCCATATTCATAATGCTCGGTGTCAATGATTCCGAGAACTGCCTGCAGAAGTCCTACCATCGGGAGATCTTTCTCCGGCACATCGGAAAGGTCAAACATCAGATCCAGATAACCGATTCCGTTCGTTTCAATCTCATGGAAGACAGTCGGGATATCTGCAATCTTCATCTCTTCATTGTAAATCGGTGCGATCTCTCTGGAAATATCCTCCCTTGTCAGCATCGGAATCTTCTCCAAATCCTCCTGACTTGACGGTTCTTCCTGATACTCCTGTAAATGCTTCGTATCTGTAACCAGCTTTTCGATTTCTTCCCTGCTAAGGCTTTCTTTGTATGCCTGCAGTTTTTCTTTTAATTCTGCATCCAGTCTGGCTGTACGTCCCGGTTCCGGCACGATCGTAACCAGTGCTCCATGCTGATTATCCAGAAGGTATGTCTGAATCAGCTTTTCAAAATACCCGGTACTGATCTGCTCTTTTAAGAATGCAAAGGTGCCCAGCGCCTCCACATGGATAAACGGCTTTGTTTCATCATAAAGCCAGCTGTCAAATATCTGCAGACCGTACATCAGTCCCTTCGGATAGCCTCCGAAGTCTGCTTCACGGTAACGGAATTCATGGTAATTGATTCCCGCTTCCAGTGCTTTTTTGTCCATTCCGTTTTCTACAATACCTTTTAATGTATCTTCGATCACTTTTACAAATTCTGCCTTCTGCTCTTCATTCGCATTCTTTGCCACGATCGAGAAAATCGGCTGATAGGTGCTGCTGTCATAAGATCCGCTGATATCTTTTCCGATTCCTGCTTCCAGAAGTGCTTTTGTGATCGGTGCTCCCGGAGCAGAAAGCAGTGCATAATCCAGGATCTGGAATGCCAGATACAGCTTTTCATCCAGAGAAGTCCCAATGACCTTATTGTAGGAAAGATAGGTATTATCTTCTGTCGATTCATTACTTGCGATCGAATACGGCTTTGTGATATCATGCATTTTTTCAAACGGCTTCTGCAGATGGATCTCGGAATCTACTTCTTTTTTATCGTAAGCAGACAGATATTCCTGATCCAGCCAGTTTAATTTCTCTTCCATATCCATATTGCCATAGAGGTAAATATAACTGTTGGACGGATGATAATAGGTTTTGTGGAAATTCAGATATTCTTCATAAGTCAGTTCCGGAATCACATCCGGATCTCCGCCGGACTCATTTGCATAAGTCGTATCCGGAAACAGAGAATTCAGGATCATACGGTCCAGAACACCATCCGGTGAAGAAAAAGCTCCCTTCATCTCATTATAAACAACTCCGTTATAAGAAAGCTCCCCATCTGCTTCCTCCAGGTGATAGTTCCAGCCCTCCTGCCGGAAGATCTCTTCGTGTTTGTAAATATTCGGATGCAGGACTGCGTCCATATACACGTCCATCAGATTCTGAAAATCCTTTTCATTACAGCTTGCAACCGGATATACGGTCTTGTCCGGATAAGTCATCGCATTCAAAAAGGTGTTCAAAGATCCTTTTACCAGTTCCACAAATGGATCCTTGGTCGGAAACTTTTCCGAGCCACACAGAACAGTATGTTCCATGATATGTGGCACTCCGGTACTGTTCGTGGTCGGTGTGCGGAATCCGATATTAAATACTTTATTTTCATCATCATTGGAGATCAGAAGCACCCTCGCACCGCTCTTTTTATGTCTTAAAAGCGCTCCTTCCGATTTCAGATCCGGAAGAGGTCTGTGCTCAATGATCTCATATGCTGTAAGCTTTGTTAAATCCATATATGATTTCCTCCAAGTTCTGTAGTTAGTCTCATAAATAACATTGTACACATTTCTTTGATTTGATACAAGGTCTTGGTGGGAAATGTTTTCCATAATCCGATGTACCTTCCCAGTTCTTTATGATTTTTCCGTCAACTATTAGAAACACGCTCCGCGAGTTTCTCAAGTTATCGCATCAGTCGCCAAGGTCTCGTGCAAGCACGGACTTTGATTCGTTGCTCGCGTAAATAAAATAAGGAACAGCTACGAAAGCCATTCCTCATTTTCTCTGTTATGCTTCTTTCTTCTGTAAAAAAGCTGTTGTCTGCTTTTTCTGTGAAAATTTCATGAATGTCACAAAGACAAGCATCATGATGATTCCTGCCGGAAGTGCGATCCATGCACTCTGTACGAATCCGGCAATAATATAAGTGATAAACGAAATCGCCGCGCAGCTTGCCGCATATGGAAGCTGTGTATTGACATGATTAATATGATTGCACTGTGCACCAGCAGATGCCATGATCGTTGTATCCGAAATCGGTGAACAGTGGTCACCACAAACTGCTCCGGCCATACATGCGGAGATAGCAATGATCATCATCGTCTCATTCTTTCCTTCAAATGCATGTACCACGATCGGGATCAGGATTCCGAATGTTCCCCAGCTTGTACCGGTTGCAAATGCAAGAAAGCATCCCACAAGGAAGATGATTGCCGGAAGAAGATTTACCATACCTTCCGCACTTCCGGCTACAATGCCTGCTACATATTCTGCCGCTCCAAGACTGTCGGTCATAGATTTCAGCGTCCATGCAAAAACAAGAATCAGGATTGCCGGAACCATCGCCTTAAATCCGTCCGGGAGACATGCCATACACTCATCGAATTTCAGCACACGTCTTACCAGATACAGCACGATTGTGATCACAAAAGCAAAGAAGCTTCCATACACCAGTCCCTGGGAAGCATCACTTCCAGAAAATGCTTCTACAAAACCAACTCCGTCAAAGAACCCACCGGTGTAGATCATTCCGATCACACAGCAGATGATCAGTGAAATGATCGGGATCAGAAGATCCATTACTTTTCCTTTACAGTTATCCACTGCCTCTTCCTCCGTATTTGCATACGGTCTGTCCGGTGTGGTGTAAATATCACCTTTTTTCGCATTATCTTCATGAACCTTCATCGGACCATACTCAACCTTCATCACAACCATTGCGATCATCATCAGGATGGTAAGGATTGCATAGAAGTTATATGGAATTGCACGGATAAATATTGAAAATCCATCTTCACCTTCTACAAAACCCGTAACGGCTGCTGCCCAGGATGAAATCGGTGCAATGATACATACCGGAGCTGCTGTCGCATCGATCAGATACGCAAGCTTTGCTCTGGAAACATTCTGCGCATCCGTTACCGGACGCATCACGCTTCCGACTGTCAGACAGTTAAAATAGTCATCGATAAAGATCAGCACACCAAGAATGATTGTTGCCAGCTGTGCACCTACACGGCTCTTGATATGGGTACTTGCCCATTCACCGAATGCGGCAGATCCTCCTGCCTTATTCATCAGGCAGACCATGGTTCCTAAGATAACCAGGAAGATCAGGATTCCCACATTATAGCTGTCAGAAAGAACAGCTACGATCCCTTCCTGAAAAATATGGGTGATGGTTCCTTCAAAGGAAAATCCGGAATAGAATATTCCACCTACTAAAATTCCTACAAATAATGAGCTGTACACTTCTTTTGTGATCAGTGCCAGTGCGATCGCAACCACCGGTGGAACCAGTGACCAGATGCTGGCGTACATCTTCGGTACATACTCCTCCGCGTCTGCTGCAAAGGTGACAAGGGGACTTGCCATTACGCAGATCATTACAGCTGCGAGCAGACTGCTTAACTTTCTCATTTTTTCTCTCAATTAAAATACCTCCTGTTTTAAAACATAAAAATGCCATGAATAACGCTTGCACCGGCAAAACGCATTCATGGCATGTAAAGTCTTCCTTAAATGTTCTTCCGATAGCGCTCCACGTGTGTGACAGTACGCTGCATCTTCTGCATCGTCCCAGAAACCGGGGTTGGGGTTCCGGCTCCTTCGGCGGTATTTCCTTTCTCTTCTGTCGGCTTCCCTGCCGCATCTTTCAGAAGGTACTGATAAATCCCGCGCCTCTATCAAGCTGAATATTCATCATTTTCTTTATCAACCATACTACAAAATTTTCATTTTTGCAAGAGATAATTGCTATTTTACAATATCTACCGCTTCTTTTGTCATTTCTTTGATCTTTTCAAATTCTCCGCCATTTATCAGAGCATCCTTTACCATCCAGGTTCCGTCACATGCGAGTACCTTGTCAAATGCAAGATAGTCTTTGACATTCTGTGGACCTACAACACATTTGCAGGCAGTGTGCAGCGCAAGTTCTTTTGTGTACGCGTCCCCTTTTGAATCCCCCCAAACCAAAAAGGAGTCATAGACTTTCGTCCCTGACTCCTCATTAAAGTCAATCTTATTCTTCAGAACCGTACAGTGTAACGAGTTTCTGCAGATATGCATATCTAGCTTTTGCTTCTTCTTCGTTCTTAGCAAACAGAACTTTAGCCTTTTCAGGATTGAATCTGGCAAGAGCATTGTAACGAACTTCACCGTTAAGGAATTCTTCGTATCCGGCAAGGTCTGGTGCCTTGCTGTCAAGAGTGAACTTAGATCCTTCTGCTTCTGGATTGAAACGGAAGTTGTTCCAGTATCCACATTCAACTGCAAGCTGTTCTTCTGTCTGAGCTTTGCTCATACCTTTCTTGATACCATGGTTGATACATGGAGCGTAAGCGATGATCAGGGACGGTCCCGGATATGCTTCAGCTTCTGCGATAGCTTTTACAGTCTGGTTGAAGTCAGCACCCATAGCGATCTGTGCAACGTATACGTAACCGTAGCTCATTGCGATAGAAGCAAGGTCTTTCTTCTTAGTTTCTTTTCCGCCTGCTGCGAACTGAGCGATAGCACCAGTCTTAGTAGACTTAGAAGACTGTCCACCTGTATTAGAGTAAACTTCTGTATCGAATACCATTACGTTGATGTCTTTTCCACTTGCAAGTACGTGGTCAACACCACCGAATCCGATATCGTAAGCCCATCCGTCACCACCGAAGATCCACTGGGATTTCTTAGCAAGGAAGTCTTTCTTTTCTACGATATCTTTGCATGTCGGGCAGTCGCATCCTTCTAATGCAGCAACAAGTTTGTCTGTAGCTGTTCCGTTAGTAGCTCCGCATCCGTATGTTTCAAGCCATTCGTTGCAAGCAGCTTTTGCTTCTTCGCTGGCTTTATCTGATGCAGCAACTTCTTCTACTTTCGCTTTCAGACCTTCTCTGATTGCTTTCTGAGCAAGTAACATACCATAACCGAACTCAGCAGCATCTTCGAACAGTGAGTTAGACCAAGCCGGTCCCTGTCCCTTAGAGTTTACTGTGTAAGGTGTAGACGGTGATGAGTTACCCCAGATAGATGAGCAACCTGTTGCATTAGCGATGTACATTCTGTCACCGAATAACTGTGTGATAAGTTTAGCGTATGGAGTCTCTCCACATCCAGCACAAGCTCCTGAGAACTCAAGCAGTGGCTGTTTGAACTGAGATCCTTTTACTGTATTTTCTTTAAATTTAGCAACAACTTCTGGTTTTACTTCGATTTCTGTACCAAAGTCAAAGTATACCTGTTCTCCTGCGTTCTCTTCCATGTTACCCATAACAAGAGCTTTTTCACCCTTCTTACCTGGGCAGACATTTGCACAAGAACCACATCCTGTACAGTCATAAGCTGATACAGTCATTGTGAACTTCATTCCCGGCATACCGATCATGTCGATTGCTTTCAGTCCTTCTGGTGCTTTTGCAAGTTCTTCTTCTGTAAGAGCTACCGGACGGATTGCAGCGTGCGGACATACATATGCACAACGGTTACACTGGATACATGTCTCTGACTGCCAGATCGGGATATCTACAGCGATACCACGTTTTTCGTATGCAGCTGTTCCTGACGGTGTAGATCCATCTACATAATCTTTGAATGCAGATACAGGCAATGTATTACCTTCCTGAGCATTAACCTTAGCCTGAATATTCTTAACGAATGCTACTGCATCTTCTCTTCCACCCTTAACTTCTGGTGTGAACAGACCTTCGTCTTCGCAGTTCTTCCAGCTTTCCGGTACTTCAACAGCGTTAACCTGTTTAGCTCCGGCATCGATAGCATCGTAGTTCATCTGTACGATCTTATCACCCTTCTTGCCGTATGTAGCTTTTGCAGCTTTCTTCATAAGGTCGATAGCTTCTTCTTCCGGAATGATGTTAGCCAGTTTGAAGAATGCAGACTGAAGAACTGTATTGATACGTCCGCCAAGTCCGATTTCTTTACCGATCTTGATACCATCAATTGTGTAGAATTTGATGTCATGGTTAGCAATGAATGCTTTTACCTGTCCTGGAAGATGTTTGTCCAGTTCTTCTACTGTCCATGGGCAGTTAAGAAGGAATGTACCACCATCTACAAGTTCCTGAACCATGTTGTATTTGTTGATATATGACGGGTTATGGCATGCAACAAAGTTTGCTTTGTGAATCAGGTAAGTAGATTTAATTGGTTTCTTACCGAAACGGAGGTGAGACATTGTAACACCACCGGATTTCTTAGAGTCATAATCAAAGTAAGCCTGTGCATACATATCTGTATTATCACCGATGATCTTGATTGAGTTCTTGTTCGCACCTACTGTTCCGTCAGCTCCAAGTCCCCAGAATTTACAGTTGATCGTTCCTTCCGGTGTTGTGACCAGTGGCTCATTGGCTTCCAGTGACAGATGCGTTACATCATCATTGATACCGATCGTAAATTTAGCTTTTGCATCATTGTGATATACAGCAACGATCTGTGCCGGTGTTGTATCCTTGGAACCAAGTCCATAACGTCCTGTATAAACCGGAACTGCATCGAACTTAGATCCTTTCAATGCTGCAACAACATCCAAGTACAGTGGCTCGCCAAGTGATCCAGGCTCTTTTGTTCTGTCAAGTACAGAAATTCTCTTAACTGTATCCGGGATCGCATCAATCAGAGCCTCAGCACTGAATGGTCTGTAAAGACGAACCTTGACAACTCCGACTTTCTCGCCTGCTGCTGTCAGGTAATCGATTGTCTCCTCGATCGTATCACAGACAGATCCCATTGCTACGATCACATGCTCGGCATCTGCTGCTCCATAATAGTTAAATAACTTGTAATCTGTTCCGATCTTTGCATTTACTTTATCCATGTACTTCTGAACGATTGCCGGAAGTGCATCATAGTAAGGATTACAAGCTTCTCTTGCCTGGAAGAAGATATCCGGGTTCTGTGCAGAACCTCTCTGGCATGGGTGGTTCGGGTTCAGTGCATGTGCACGGAACTCATCGATTGCATCCATGCTTACCATATCTTTCAGATCTTCGTAATCCCATGTCTCGATCTTCTGAATCTCATGGGATGTTCTGAATCCATCGAAGAAATTGATGAATGGAAGCTTGCCCTCAAGTGCTGCACAATGAGCAACCGGTGTCAGATCCATAACTTCCTGGACACTGGACTCGCAGAGCATAGCTGCTCCAGTCTGACGACAGGCGTAAACATCTGAATGATCTCCGAAAATTGACAGTGCGTGACTTGCCAGTGCACGTGCAGATAC
>ENA-UOJV01000049-UOJV01000049.1-human-gut-metagenome-genome-assembly--contig:-C82-NODE-49-length-194304-cov-14.286267_pt1 | contig 194304 bp, 167 predicted proteins | sample MGYA00242356_ERZ723903 | MGnify/ENA metagenome assembly ERZ723903
TGCGCCAGATTAGGAAGCAAGGGAAAGGTAGGAGTTCAAAGAGGAAGGAAAACCGCAGGTTGTCCTTTCTTTTTGCCCCCGCGGCGGGTGCCGCGACGCTCCCGCCGTCCGCAGACGGCGAATCCCCCGCTGAGGTTCAGCGAAAAACTCCCCGCCCGTCAGGGGCGAACCCGCCTGCGGCAGTTCGTGTCCCCCGCTCAGCCGGTGCTGAAAAAAGGCTGCCGCCCGGAAAGGGCGAACACGCCTGCGGCAGTTCGGGTACCCCATCTGGTCGGTGCAGAAAACATATACAAAAAGAGCTGCTGCACCCATGCAGCAGCTCTTTTCCATGCAAAATCTTAATCGAACAGGGTCGAAACCGAAGTTTCCTCGTAGATACGCGCGATCGCCTCGGTGAACACCGGTGCAACCGGCAGGACGTTGATCTTATCCAGCTTCTTGTCGTTGGTCAGCGGGATGGTATCGAGGATGGTCAGCTCCTTGATCGGGCTGTTCTGGATGCGCTCGATCGCCGGACCGGACAGTACGCCGTGGCTTGCACAGGCGTAAACCTCGGTTGCGCCGCCGCGCTCTACCAGAGCGTCCGCTGCGTGTACGAGCGTGCCTGCGGTGTCGATCAGGTCGTCAACCAGAATGCACTTCTTGCCCTCTACGTTGCCGATGATGTTCATAACCTCGGATACGTTGGCCTTCGGACGGCGCTTATCAATGATGGCAAGCGGCATATCCAGCTTCTGGGTGAACTTGCGGGCACGGGTAACCGAACCCAGATCAGGAGAAACGATAACGGTATCATCGGTGCCGACGCCGAACTTGCCCGCAATGTACGGGATCAGAACGGAAGAACCGAGCATGTTATCCACCGGAATGTCAAAGAAGCCCTGGATCTGTGCAGCGTGCAGGTCCATAGTCAGCACGCGGTCAGCGCCTGCAGCGGTAATAAGGTTTGCGACCAGCTTTGCGGAGATCGGGTCACGCGCCTTGCTCTTGCGGTCCTGACGAGCGTAGCCGAAATACGGGATTACAGCCGTGATACGGCCTGCCGATGCACGCTTGCAGGAGTCGATCATGATGAGCAGCTCCATCAGGTTGTTGTTTACCGGACCGCAGGTGGACTGTACGAGGAACACGTCCGAGCCGCGAACGGATTCCGACATGGAAACCGAGATTTCGCCGTCAGCGAAGGTGGAGATGGCAGCCTTGCCGATCGGCAGTCCGAGCGCAGAAGCGATCTGCATCGCCAGTGCGGGATGGGAGTTGCCGGAGAAAATTTTGATGTTTTTTCCGTGAGAAATCATTGATTTGCCTCCGTCATATAAATATATTTTTTGTTCCGTGTGGATTTATATACGTTTTATGGATTTACTTCTTGTCCTTCTCGTGTGCGGCGCGGCGGCGGTCGTTCCAGCCCTCAAGATTGGTCTGGCGGGAACGCGCAACGCTCAGCGCACCGGCAGGAACGTCCTTGGTGACAGTCGTACCGGCAGCCGTAAACGCACGGTCACCCAGCTTGACAGGCGAAACGAGGTTGGTGTTACAGCCGATGAAGCAATCGTCACCGATCTCGGTGCGGTACTTGTGATAGCCGTCGTAGTTGACAACGACCGTGCCGCAACCGAAGTTGACGCGCTCACCGACGGTCGCGTCGCCGATATAGGTCAGGTGCGAAACCTTGGTGCCGTTGCCGATGGTGGACTTCTTCAGCTCTACGAAGTCGCCGATGCGGCAGCCGTCGCCGACCACGCTCTGCGGGCGGATATAGGCAAACGGACCGACCGTGGTATTGCTGCCGACGGTGGATTCATAAACCTGCGAATTGTTTACCGTAGTGCCTGCGCCGATCTCGGCCTTTTCGAGAATGGTGTTCGGGCCGATGACCGCGCCCGCGCCGACCTTGCAGCCGGGACGGATGTGACAGCCGGGCAGAATGGTCGCGCCCGGAGCAATATCAGCGTCCGGCGCAATGTAGGTGCTGGTCAGATCGAAGATCTGCACGCCCTTTTTAATCAGGCCGTAGTTGACACGCTGCATCATCTCGACCTGCGCCATAAAGGCAGCAGTGCCGTCGCAGATGACGTAAATCTTGTTGGTGATAGCAATGCCCTTCTGCGCACCGGCTGCAACAGCCGCCGCAACCAGGCCGTCGAGCGTATCAGCGCCGCTCGCGAGTGCCTTTTTCAGCATATCCCAGGTGAACATGGCGGCATAGCAGCGGCTGTCTCTCGGCAGAGGCTGACCTTCCGCATCAAAGCCCTGCTGCTCGGCAGACAGTACGCTGACGCCGTAACCGGTGTTCAGGTGCGTCTCCGCCAGATGGAACAGAGCGTCCTCCTCGGCCAGTGCAAACGGAGCCGCCAGCACCAGAACGTGCTCGCTCTCCGGCAGCGCAGCCAGCGAGGCAAAACGATTTGCGGCATCGAGCGCAATGTCCTGTGCACCGGCAACGGCAGACTCTCTGTCGTCGTGCGCAAAGAAGCACGTCTCCACCGCATCAGGCAGCGCATCCCGCATTGCATCGCCCGCAGTGCCGAACAGCACCGGACGCGCAAAAGCGGAAATGCCGTTTTCGTCAAACAGGCCGCCAACCATGACGGCATTTACTTTATTCATCGCAGAAATCCTTTCGTTTCTCAAGGGTCATACGACCAGATTTTCCGATATAGCTTTATTATACAACAGTATGCCGCAAATTGCATTATCATTTTTCGATAAATTTCTTCTCACCGCATAATATTTTTCGCCGTTTGCATACAAAGGCCGCAAAGCAAGCATTTTGGTGGGAATTGAAGTGATGGAGAATTGAGAATGGAAAATGAGTGTTAGATAAAGCCATTTGCAGAAAATAACATCGTTTCAGATAGCCTTACCGTAGGGTGCGCCGACCTCGGCGCACCGTGTAAACGATTTGCCCACGCATAACCGTAGGGGCGAACATTGTTCGCCCACAACAGGCGTTATCATCACGTTTTGTGTGGATAAATGATTGGTATGGTGCAAACGGTTTACAAACCGGACCCATTTACCATTGCGTGGGCGGTCAATGACCGCCCCTACGGGATACCATATTGCAGATGAATTTACATGCGGTGCGCCGAGGTCGTACCCCAGGGCACCTTCTCTTGCCCTTCGGGCAATTCACCTTGCCGCACCCTACGATTTGGCGTTACATGACGATTATTCCGGATAAAAATGCGATAACACGTTTCATTCCACGTTCATTTTCCATTCTCCATTCTCAATTCTCCATTACTGCACAAAAAAGACTCGAAACATACGTTTCGAGTCTTTTAGGGTTAGCTTTTAGCCCTGAACTGCGATAACCTCAACTTCAACCTTAGCGCCGAGCGGCAGGGCAGCTACTTCAACGCAGGAACGAGCCGGAGCACCTTCCGGGAAGTACTTCGCGTACACGCCGTTGAATGCAGCAAAGTCGTTGATGTCGGACAGGAAGCAGGTGGTCTTGACAACACGGTCAAAGGACACGCCGCCCTGTGCCAGAACGCACTGCAGGTTCTTCATAACCTGCTCGGTCTGCTCCTCGATGGTGGTTGCTACGATCTTGCCCGCCTTTGGGTCGATCGGAACCTGACCGGAGGTAAATACGAAACCGTTTGCAGCGATTGCCTGAGAGTACGGGCCTACTGCTGCCGGTGCGAGATTAGTGTGCAGAACTTCCTTGATAGCCATGGTGGGAATTCTCCTTTATATATCTTTATTTTTTGATAACAGGGTGAAATGAGTGCAAAAATGTTACTTCTTGCCGCCCTTGGTCTTTTTCAGACGCTCGGTGTTGGACAGAACGCGCTTGCGCATACGGATGCTCTCCGGGGTGATCTCGAGCAGCTCATCGTCGGAGATGAACTCGAGAGCCGCCTCGATGGACATCTGGCGCGGCGGAATCAGGCGCAGCGCATCATCCGAGCCGGATGCACGCATGTTGGTCAGCTGCTTCTTCTTGCAGACGTTTACAGCCATGTCCTCGCCACGCGGATTCTCGCCGACGATCATGCCTTCGTATACCATCGTGCCGGGGCCGATGAACAGCGGGCCGCGATCCTGTGCGTTGAACAGGCCGTAGCCGACAGCCTCGCCGGCCTCAAACGCGATCAGAGAACCGGTGGTGCGCTTCTGGATATCGCCCTTGTACGGCTGATAGCCATTGAATACGGAGGACATAACGCCCTCGCCCTTGGTATCGGTCAGGAACTCGGTGCGGTAGCCGAACAGGCCGCGTGCCGGAATAATGAACTCCAGGCGCATACGGTCGGTGCCCTTCGGGTTCATGGAAACCAGCTCGCCCTTACGAGCGCCCATCTTCTCCATGATCGCGCCGACTGCATCGGACGGAACGTCTGCGATCATGCGCTCCATCGGCTCACAGGTCTTGCCGTCGATCTCCTTGAGCAGCGCCTTCGGTGCGCCAACCTGGAACTCATAGCCCTCACGGCGCAGGTTCTCGATCAGAATGGACAGGTGCATCTCACCACGGCCGCAAACGCGGAATGCATCGGTGGTATCGGTCTCGTTTACGCGCAGGGATACGTCCTTGAGCAGCTCACGGAACAGACGCTCACGCAGGTGACGGGAGGTAACGAACTTGCCTTCCTTGCCGGCGAACGGAGAGTCGTTGACCATAAAGGTCATCTCAACGGTCGGCTCGGAAATCTTAACGAACGGCAGAGCCTCAACGTGCTCGGGGTCGCACAGGGTCTCACCGATGGTTACGCCCTCGATGCCGGAGAAGCAAACGATCTCGCCTGCCTGTGCCTCCTCGATCGGCTGACGGCCCAGCTCCTCGATGGAGTACAGGGTAACCAGCTTTGCGTTGTACGGCTTGGTGTTGCCGTGGTAGTCGCAGACGGTAACCTGCTGACCTACCTTCATCGAGCCGCGCTCGATACGGCCGATGCCGATACGGCCAACGTACTCGTTGTAGTCAATAGAAGAAACGAGCATCTGGGTCGGACCTTCGGTGTCAACATGCGGCGCCGGAATGTGCTCGAGGATCTGCTCGAACAGCGGGGTCAGGTCCTTGCCCTCCACGTTCGGGGACATGGAAGCGGTGCCTGCACGGCCGGAGCAGTAAACGATCGGGCTGTCCAGCTGCTCATCGGTCGCATCAAGGTTGAGCAGCAGCTCGAGAACCTCGTCGCCGATCTCGTTGAGACGAGCGTCCGGACGGTCGATCTTGTTGATTGCAATGATGATCTTGTGACCGAACTCCAGTGCCTTCTGCAGCACGAAGCGGGTCTGCGGCATCGGGCCTTCTGCTGCGTCAACCAGCAGAACAACGCCGTCTACCATCTTGAGGATACGCTCTACCTCGCCGGAGAAGTCGGCGTGGCCCGGGGTATCTACGATGTTGATCTTTACGCCCTTGTAATGTACAGAGGTGTTCTTTGCCAGAATGGTAATGCCGCGCTCACGCTCGATGTCGCCCGAGTCCATGACACGCTCCTCTACCACCTGATTTTCGCGGAAAGCGCCAGCCTGCTTGAGCATCTGATCGACCAGAGTAGTCTTGCCATGGTCAACGTGCGCAATGATGGCGATGTTGCGTAAATCGTTACGGATCATATATTCTATTCCTCCATCAACGGGATTATTTTCGTACGGAATATATTATACCCGTTTTTTTGTTGCTTTTCCACCTATTTTATCGTCAAAATTACGGCGATATATCCGCTCTAAATTGTAAAATATTTTGCTAACTGAGAAAAATTCCGCTCAGGATACAGTTGACGCAGACAGGCTCCTGCCGTACAATAAAGAAAAGACACAAGCGTCTGATAAAAGGAAGGAGAATCTCTATGAACAAAATCGGAAAGGCAATGCTCTGCACCGTACTGACCGGCGCGATGGCAGTCGGCGCCGCAGGCGCGGCTGACCTCGGTTCCCTGTCTCCGCAGGGTGCTAAGGCGTATCTGAATCAGATCACCACCCTGCAGAATAAGTATGGCAAGGCTGCCGCCCGCACGGACGATGGCTTCAAGGGACTGCTGACCGGCCTCTCGATGGCAAAGCTGGTGGATATGGACGGCGACGGCACGCCCGAGCTGTACTGCGGCGCAGGTCTGGACGGGCAGCATATGTATTCGTATGCGGATGGGAAAATCTACGCGCTGGATATTCCGGAGGGCGTGAGCAACTTCGGCACGGATGTTTCGCCGTGCGCGGATTTCTATGTGGACGACACGAAAGCCTATCTGGTGGACGGCCATGAGATCATGAACGGCTTCCCCGTCAAATATCTGACCAAGCAGGGCCGCAAGATCGTCACCGCGCTGACCTATACCGATGCCATCGACGACGATACTGGTAACCATATCTGTACGCTCAACGGCGAAAGCGTGACCTATCACGAGCTAAGTGCCGCACAGGTTGCCTTCACCAAGGGTATGACCTGGGAGCACTACTCCTTCTGGGAGAGCCCGTACAATGTGCCGGAGGTGCGCTCCGCCCGCGCATCGCTGACCGACACCATCACTTCCCTTCGCACGCTCACCAATCCGACTGCATATGTTTCCAAGCACAAGGTCGAGCTCAACGGTGCAAAGGCCAATCTTGCAGCCTATACCATCAACGGCAGCAACTATTTCAAGCTGCGCGACCTCGCCGCTGCCCTCAAGGGTCTGGACAGCGAGTTTGCGGTAACATGGAACGCCGCCCAGCAGCGCATCGACCTGACGAGCAAGACCGCATACACGCCGGTCGGCGGCGAACAGGCTGCCCTGCCCGCCGGCAATAAGGCCGCCTCGCTCACGAGCGCCGCTGTCTACCTCGACGGCAATCCGCTTTCCCTCACCGCCTACTCCATCGGCGGCAACAACTACTTCAAGCTGCGCGACCTCGTTTTCGCGCTCGGCTTTTCCGTGGATTGGGATAACGCCACCTCGACTGTTACCATTTCGGCTCAGTAACGGAAAACGAATGAAAAAAGCCACTGTTCAGTGAACAGTGGCTTTTTCGCGCCATGGCGCGATTCAATCGCGTTTGCCCGCAAACGCAAAAATTCCGAGGACATGTGCCTCGGAATTTTTACAAGAAAGCCTCTCAGTGTGCCCGCCTTCGGCGGACGCGCTGAGAGGCGCAAGGACGTATCCGAGTCAACGGCTCGGTACGTCCCCCCCCGATTGAAAGTCCAAAGGCCTTTCAATCGAGAAGCGAAGCGCCCTTACTGGTTTGCTTCGATGTAGGTTACGATGTCACCGATGGTGCTCATCTTAGCAGCTTCCTCGTCGGAAATCGTTACGCCGAAGTTCTCCTCGAGGTCCATCATCAGCTCTACAACGTCCAGAGAATCTGCGTTCAGATCCTCCTTGACCTTGGTGTCCATGGTCATGGTGGAAGCATCAGCGTCAAACTTGTCTGCCAGGATTTCACATACCTTTTCAAACATGGGATTTACACTCCTTCATTACTTTCTTGATTTATTGTTCTGAAAACTCCGACTCTGCGGAATTTTTCATACCGTTTCTGCAGCATCGTGTCGATGTCCGGCTCAGCATCCAGCTCGGCAAGCTGGTCGCGCAGCGTGCGCGCCACATTGCGGATAAGCTGTGCGGAGGATGTGCCCTCCTGAATGATGCCTTCGATCATACCGAAGCTGTACAGGTCCTGCGCGGTGATATGCAGCGTGTCCGCTGCCTCCGCCTCGCGCTTGGGGTCCTTCCAGAGAATGGACGCGCAGCCACGCGGCGAAATAACCGAATACAGGGCATTCTCGAGCATGAGCACACGGTCTGCCACCGCCAGCGCCAGTGCGCCGCCGGAGCCGCCCTCACCCGTCACGATAGAGATAACAGGCGTTTTCAGCTCGATAAACTCATACAAACAGCGGGCAATGGCCTCGCCCTGACCGCGTTCCTCCGCGCCAACGCCGCAGAACGCGCCGCCGGTGTCAACAAAGTTGATGACCGGGCGGTGGAATTTCTCCGCCTGATGTGCGAGACGCAGGGCCTTTCGATAGCCCTCCGGGTGCGCCATGCCGAAGTTGGCGTCCATATTCTGCTCAATGGTGCGGCCCTTGCGGTGGCCGATTACCGTCACCGGTGTGCCGTTGAAATAACCTACGCCGCCGAGGATGGCATGGTCGTCCGAAAAATAGCGGTCGCCGTGCAGCTCGGTGAAGTCGGTGAACAGTTCATTGATATAGTCCGTGATCATCGGACGCTTGGTATCGTGGATGATACGCATTTTTTCACTTGCGGGTTTGTTAGTCACGACGCCACACCTGCCATTTCTTGGACTTGGAGCCGCAATGCAGCTTCAAGAGTTTTTCCAGCGTTTCTCTGAGTTGATTACGCGGAACTATTTTATCACAGAAACCGTGCGATAGCAAGAACTCCGAGGACTGAAAATCGTCCGGGAGGGTCTGGCCGATGGTTCCCTCGATAACACGGCGGCCGGCAAAGCCGATGGTCGTGCGCGGCTCCGCGAGGATAATATCGCCCAGCATGGCGAACGACGCGGTAACACCGCCCGTGGTCGGGTCGGTCAGCACGGTGATATACAGCAGGCCCGCATCCGAGTGACGGCGCGCCGCCGCAGACACCTTTGCCATCTGCAGGAGCGAAAACATGCCCTCCTGCATGCGCGCACCGCCGGAGCAGGTGAACAGCACGACAGGCAGCCCCTTTTCGGTCGCGTACTCGAACAGGCGGGTCAGTTTTTCACCGACGACTGAACCCATGGACGCCATCATGAAATGGCTGTCCATGACGCCGATCGCGGTCTCCACGCCGCCGATCTTACACACGCCGGTCTTGACTGCGTCCGGCATGCCGACCTTTTCAGCCAGCTCTGCCGTTTTCTCTGCGTATCCCGGGAAGTGGATCGGGTCCGCCGGTGCCAGATTGGCGTACAGCTCCTCAAAGCTGTCCTTATCCGCGATCTGACGGATGCGTGTGCGCGCGAGCAGTCGTCCGTAGCGTCCGCAGTGCGGGCACACATACAGATTCTTGCCGTAGGCATACGCCTTCAGTTCTGCGCCGCAGCCCTTGCAGGTTACGACCTTGGCCGCTTCGTCCTCCTGCGGTTTCATTTCCATAGAGGTCTCGCGTGTTTTTTGAAACAGGTCGATCAGACCCATGCGTAACTCCCCTTTCACTGTTAAGATCAATACCGCGTGATTGTTTACAATCATGCGGTATCACCTCTTGAATCCTGCAGATTAACAGTCTGCGGATTGCAAAAATCTGCGGATTGCTCAAACTTCTTCGGATTCAACTATGCTTGTGCTAAATCTATTATACCATAATAATTGATTTAGTCAAAATCGCCGTTTGCGATGGAATTAACATTAAAGTTTGCTTCCACAAACGCCTTCGAGCACAGGATGTGCATCTGATAGTCGGTTGCGGTCACAACGCCCTCGAACAGCATCTCCGCGAGGGCGCGGCGCATGCGAACGATGGCCTGCTCACGGTCGGCGCCGTAGACGATCAGCTTGCCGATCATGGAATCGTAGAACGGCGGAATCTTATATCCCTGATAAGCCGCGGAATCCACGCGCACGCCGGGACCGCCCGGCAGATGCAAGGACACCAGTGTGCCCGGACAGGGCGCAAAGTTTCTCGACGGGTCCTCCGCGTTGATGCGGCACTCGATGGCGTGACCGCGGATGGTCAGATCCTCCTGCTGAAAGGACAGCGGCTCGCCTGCCGCCACGCGAAGCTGCTCGCAGACCAGATCTACGCCGGTGACCTCCTCGGTGACCGGGTGCTCGACCTGAATGCGGGTGTTCATCTCGCAGAAGTAGAAATTGCGGTCGTTATCGACCAGAAATTCGATCGTACCCGCGTTTCGGTAGCCGACGCGCTTTGCCAGCGCAACAGCCGCCGAGGTCATCTTCTCGCGCAGCTCGGGCGTGACGAAAGCTGACGGACTTTCCTCGATCAGCTTCTGGTGGCGGCGCTGCACCGAGCACTCACGCTCGAACAGGTGCACCACGTTACCGTAGTTATCGCCCAGAATCTGCACCTCGATATGGCGCGGATTGTGAATATATTTTTCCATGTACAGGCGACCGTCACCGAAGTTGGCGATAGCCTCTGCAGCGGCGCTGTCGTACGCGTCCTTGAGGTCCTTGACGCTCTCCGCCACGCGGATGCCCTTGCCGCCGCCGCCGGATGCCGCCTTGAGCATGACCGGATAGCCGATGCGCTCGGCCTCGGAGATGGCTTCGTCAAAATCGCGCAGCGGACCGTCCGTGCCGAGCGCGACCGGAACGCCTGCAGCGATCGCGTTGCGCTTTGCCTCGGATTTGTCGCCCATCAGACGGATGGTTGCCGCAGTCGGGCCGATAAACGCCAGACCGGCCTGCGTGATGCGCTCGGCAAAATCCGGATTCTCGGACAGGAAGCCGAAGCCCGGATGAATGGCCTGACAGCCGGAAGCCAGCGCCGCCGAAATGATATTATCCATATTCAGGTAGCTGTCCGCCGCACGGGCCGGACCGATGCAGACCGCTTCGTCCGCGATCTGCGCGTGCAGCGCTTCGCGGTCAGCCTCGGAGTAAACGGCCACCGAGATAATGCCTAAATCACGGCAGGCCTGAATAATGCGGACCGCAATCTCGCCGCGGTTCGCAATGAGTACCTTCTGAAACATTCGATTAGCTCTCTCCCGCCTCAGTCATTGATGACCATGCATTTGATCTCCGCTTCGGCGGCCTTCTCGTCCCCAACCCAGGCAACGCCCTCGGCTACTGCCATTGGGCCGCGGCGCTTGGTGAAGGTGACCTCCAGACGAAGGGTATCGCCCGGCTTTGCCATTGCGCGGAATTTCGCCTTGTCAATGCCGGTGTAGACCGCCGTTTTGCCCTTGAATTCGGGCAGGGACAGCAGCGCTACGCCGCCTGCCTGCGCGAGCGCCTCCAGACGGAACACCGCGGGCATGATCGGGTTGCCCGGAAAGTGGCCCTGGAAGAAGAACTCATCGCCGGTCAGGTGCAGCGCACCGACTACATGGTTCTCGTCCATTTCGAGGATCTCGTCCACCAGAAGCATCGGCGGACGGTGCGGAAGGATCTCCATGATCTGTTCTTTGTTCAGCATATTATAATCCCTCTCAATCTAAAAAGCAAGATAATTACCGCAAAACTACAGTTTTGCCGGTAATAGGAACGGATCGTGGACCGTTCCCAAGTCGTACGAAAGTTCCTCCCGTCGGTCGGAACTTTCTCCCTCTATCGGTATAAAAACGGTGATACTTGCTCCCCGTTTTTATGAATTTGCTATGCAAATTCTATTGAATCCGCGCTGATGCGCGGCAGATGCTTACGTCTTACTCAATAACACAAAGGACTTGGTTATACTCCACCATATCGCCCGGCTGTGCCATAATGCGGATGATCTTGCCGTCGCACGGTGCCTTGATCTCGTTCATGATCTTCATCGCCTCGATGATGCAGAGGGTATCGCCCTCCTTCACCTGCTGACCGACCAGCACGAACGGCGGTTCGTCCGGAGACGGAGAAGAATAAAACGTGCCGACCAGCGGGCTCTTCACCTGCGTGCCTGCCGGAAGCTGCTCCTCTGCCGGTGCCGCGTCTGCGCTCTCTGCTGCGGGTGCTGCCGCCGGCGCCGCTGCGGGTGCCGCCGCTGCTACAGGTGCTGCAGCAATCACAGGAGCCGGTTCAGCTGCCTTAATCTTGATTTTTACGTCATCCAGTTCGAGCTCGACCTCGCCCAGCTTTTTTGCAGCCAGCGCGTCCATCAGCTCAAGCGCGATGTCTTTCAATTCTTTGATGTCCATTTTTATACCTTCTTGATCAGGATGCAGGCGTTGTGGCCGCCAAAGCCGAGCGAGTTGGAGATGGCAACATTGATCGGCATCTCAACCGCCTTGTTCGGAGTGATATCCAGATCGCACTCCGGATCCGGCTCCTTGTAGCCGATAGTCGGCGGTACAATGCCCTCGCGGATGGCCATAACGCAGGCAATGGCCTCAACAGCCGCCGCGCCGCCCAGCAGGTGGCCGGTCATAGACTTGGTGGAGGATACCTTTACGTTGTAGGCCTCGTCGCCGAACGCCTTTTTGATGGCGATGGTTTCGTACTTCTCGTTGAGCGGCGTGGAGGTGCCGTGCGCGTTGATATAGTCAACGTCAGCCGGGGTCAGACCGGCATCCTCAATAGCACCGCGGATAGCGTGTGCAGCCGCATCGCCGTCCGGAGACGGGCTGGTGATGTGGTAAGCGTCGCCGGAGGCACCGTAGCCTGCCACCTCTGCCAGAATGGTCGCGCCGCGCTGCTGTGCGTGCGTCAGGCTCTCGAGTACGAGACAGCCTGCGCCTTCGCCCATGACAAAGCCGGAGCGGCGTGCATCAAACGGGATGGAAGCCGCCGTCGGGTCCTCGCCCATGTGAACGGCCTTCATGTTCTGGAAGCCTGCCATCGAGATCGGGATAATGCCGTTCTCGGTGCCGCCGCAGACAACAACGTCCTGATAGCCGTGGCGGATGGCGCGCATTGCCTCACCGATGGAGTGGTTGCCGGTCGCGCACGCGGAAACCGGGCAGAAATTCTCACCCTTGAAGCCGAAGTGCATGGAGATATACGCCGCCGCGATGTTGGCGATCATCTCCGGGATAGCGAACGGCGAAACGCGGCCGGGACCCTTTTCGAGCAGCTTCGGGACCTCCTGCTCGGCAACGTGCAGACCGCCTACGCCCGAGCCGAAGATAACGCCCGTGCGATAGGGATCGAAATTGCCTTCCTTGAGGCCTGCCTGCTCGACAGCCTGAACCGCTGCCGCCATTGCGTAATGCACATTTGCGTCTGCGCGGCGCGCCTCACGCTTCTCCATATACTGGGTCGGGTCGAAGTCCTTGACCTCTGCACCTAGCTTTACCTTAAAATCGGATACATCAAACTTGGTGATGGGACCGATGCCGCACTTGCCGGTCTTGAGCGACTCCCAAAACGACGGCACATCGTTGCCGACCGGAGTGATGGCACCCATGCCGGTGATTACTACACGTTCCATATATTTGCTCCTTCATTCCAATATCACGCATTTATCTAATCGCAATTTTTATTCCACGCAGCAAAAAGGTATCACCGGATAATTCGGCAAGAGCAATTTGCGCAGGAATTTTGCGTTCTGATTAGGCGCGGGTTTGCAGCAATACTTTGTGTATTGCAAAAAGCGCAGCAGTGCGGCCGGAGCCTGCACAAGAAACTGCGGCCGGCATCAGAGCGGAAAATTACCGCAAAGTGCCGCAGGCGAATTGTCCGGTGATGCCTTAATAAAGTCCGCCGTCAGCGATGATCGTCTGGCCGGAAATATAGCTTGCAGCGTCAGAGGCCAGAAAGGCAACCACGCCTGCAATTTCCTCCGGCTTGCCGAAACGGCCGAGCGCGATCTGCTTCTTGGCGTTCTCGCGGATGTCCTCGGGCACCTTGTCGCTCATCTCGGTGGCGATCCAGCCCGGAGCGACCGCGTTTACCGTAATGCCGCGCGCACCCAGCTCCTTGGCGGCGGTCTTGGTCATGCCGACCATACCCGCCTTGGCAGCGGTGTAGTTGATCTGGCCGTAGTTTCCGGTGAACGCCGAAACCGAGGTGATGTTGATAATGCGGCCCTGCTTTGCACGCATCATCATCGCACCGCACAGGCTGAGCATGTTGAATGCACCCTTGAGGTTGGTGCGGATAACATCGTCGAACTGGTCCTCCTTCATGCGAACCATCAGGCCGTCGCGGGTGATGCCCGCATTGTTGACGAGAACGAACGGTACGCCGATCTCTTCCTTAATTTCCTTGAGCGCGGTGCTGCAGGCGTCATAGTCCGCAACATCCCACTTCTTCACATAAGCGTTGACGCCGTGCGCGCGGCACTTCTCCGCCACAGCCTCAGCCTTTTCGACCGAGGACGCACAGTTGATGAGGACATCGAAGCCGTCCTGCGCCAGCTTTTCCGCGATTGCCGCGCCAATGCCGCGGGAACCGCCGGTTACGATTGCTAAGCTCATTGTTTACTCCATTCTATAGACAGGCAGGAGTGAGGAGTTTTCGTATCTCTTCACTCTCCGCTCTTATTCAAATCTCTTGTAAGCGTTCTTCAGAAGGTCCTCTGCCTGCGCGGTCATGCCCTTGAGGATCTCCTCGCACGGATGCAGCTCCTTGAGCATACCCGCAATCTGACCGGACATAAAGGTGCCCTCCTCATAGTTGCCGTCCTGCACGGCCTTGCGCAGCGAACCGGCGGTTGCCTTCTCAAGCTCCTCAAGGGAGGCATCGGTGTTCTGCTTCTCGAGCTCGAGGCACTTGCGCGCCATCGGGGTCTTGAGCGAACGCACCGGATGACCGGACGGACGACCGGTAACAACGGTCGAAATGTCGGTAGCCTTGAGGACGAGCTCCTTGTACTTATCCGAAATATAGCACTCGTTGGAGGCGAGGAACACGGTGCCGCACTGTACGCCTTCGGCGCCCAGCATCATGGCAGCTGCCATGCCGCGGCCGTCTGCAATGCCGCCTGCGGCGATGACCGGAATGCTCAGTGCGTCTACGACCTGCGGAACGAGCGGCATGGTGGTCAGCTCACCGATGTGGCCGCCGCCTTCCATACCCTCTGCGATAACGGCATCCGCACCTGCGCGCTCCATGCGCTTTGCCAGTGCAACCGAAGCAACGACCGGCATAACCTTAATGCCTGCGTTCTTCCAGTCCGCGATATACTTGCCCGGATTGCCTGCGCCGGTGGTCAGCACTTCGATCTTCTCATCGATAGCCAGCTGCGCCAGATCATCCGCATTCGGGGAGAGCAGCATGATGTTCATACCGAGCGGCTTGTCCGTGATGGCACGCGCCTTATGGATCTCCTCACGGATGTAATCCACCGGAGCCGCGCCGCCCGCGATGATGCCCAGACCGCCGGCCTTGGAAACCGCAGCTGCAAGATGATGCTCTGCGATCCACGCCATCGCGCCCTGCACGATCGGGTATTCGATACCGAGAAGTTCTGTGATCTTGGTTTTCATAGGTCATTCTCCCCTTTTATACAGGTAATTTCTTGTAATTCTAAATCTATCAAGTTATTATAGCATATTTTTCACGAAATGTAACCAAATGTTATTGCGCTGAATATCTGGTATCGTACATTTCTGTTGAATATTGTACTGTAATTACAATTTCAGCACAAAAGCGCCATAAGTAAGTCCTCCACCGAAGCCGGTGCAGACAATGGTCTGACCCTCGTGCAGCAGGCCGTTCTTACGCATTTCGTTCAGGCAGATCGGCACGCTTGCCGACGAGGTATTGCCGAAACGGTCCATATTGACGTAGATCTTCTCCTTCGGCAGATGGTATCTGCGTGCAATAACATCCAGAATACGCAGATTCGCCTGATGCGGCACCACCCAGTCGATTTCCTCTGCAGTGACGCCCGCCCGCTTGAGTGCGGTGTCGATCGCAAGCGGTACGGCTCTTGCGGTGAAGCGCACGACCGGTGCACCCTGCATTTTCAGGAAACGCGCCTTCGGGTCCACCGTGCGGTCACCGGAAAGCGGATCCTCGACCGGCAGGGCTTCCATGTGCAGGTACTCTGCGCCCGAACCGTCTGCCGCGGTGAAGGTGGACAGAATGCCGACCGTTTCGTCCTCAGTCGCCTGATAAACGGCTGCAGCGGCACCGTCGCCGAACAGAATGCAGGTCGAGCGGTCGGTGTAGTCCACGATGCGCGAAAGCGTTTCCGCCGAGACAACCAGTACGGTCTTTGCCTTGCCGGATTTAATGTAACTGTCCGCAATGTCGGTCGCGGAGACAAAGCCGGTGCAGGCGTTGTTGATATCGAACGCGCCGACCTGACGCGCACCCAGCTTGTCCTGCAGGATAGACGCCGTATTCGGCGTGTTGGTATCCGGCGAGCAGGTGCTGACGAGAATGAGGTCAAGCTCCTCTGCGGTGATGCCTGCGTCCGCGAGTGCGTCCTGTGCGGCACCGAGCGCCAGCTCCCATGTATGTGTATTCTTTGCGATGCGGCGCTCGCGCACACCGGTGCGCTGCACGATCCACTCATCGTTGGTATCGACCATTTTTTCTAGCATGGCGTTGGTCAGGACAAAATCCGGAATGCAGGCGCCCGTGCCGATCAGTTTACTGTTGATGATTTCCACGCTCCTAAAAAGTCCAAATCGCTCTCCCAAAAAGCGTGGAAAAGCGACAATAGTTAGATTGACAAAGTATTCTCCGACTATTATAATAAAAGCACAGTAAATTGTCAAGACAGACCGTTATTATTTAGCAACACTTTGTGTAAAGAATATCTATTAAAATACGGTGCTGTCAGCGTTTGATTATTATTTTGGAGGAACGAAACGTGAACTACGGTTTTGCATTTTTCCCGGGTCAGGGCGCACAGGCCCCCGGCATGGGCAAGGATCTTTATGAGAACTCGCAGGCTGCCAAGCTGGTTTTTGAGGAAGCAAGCGAAGGTGCCGGTCTGGATGTAGCCAAGCTGTGCTTTGAGAGCGACAAGGCAACGCTCTCCCGCACGGAGAACAGCCAGATCGCTATTTTCACCCATTCCATGGCAGCCTGGGCTGCACTGAAGGAAGCAGGCGTGGAATTCAAGGCAGCGGCAGGCTTCTCGCTCGGTGAATACACCGCACTGGCGGCTGCAGGCGTTGTTTCCCTCGCAGACGGCGTGAAGATCGTTTCCATGCGCGGCAAGCTGATGCAGCAGGCAGCGGACTCGATCGACGGCGGCATGGCGGCTATCCTCGGTCTGGAGGACAGCGTAATTGAAGAAGCCTGCGCGAAGGTGACCTCCGGCGTGGTCCGTCCGGTAAACTACAACTGCCCGGGTCAGCTGGTTATCGCAGGTGAAAAGGCGGCTCTCGCAGAGGCGATCGAAAACTGCAAGGCTGCCGGCGCACGCCGTGCGCTCCCGCTTGCGGTATCCGGTGCATTCCACACCCCGCTGATGGCAAAGGCTGCCGCAGAGCTGCGCGCTTACGTTGCGGACTTTACCTTCTCTGCACCGAAGATGGATATTTACTCCAACCTCGACGGCAAGGTTTACGACTGCTCCGACCTGCCGGCACATCTCGAGCAGCACATGATCTCTCCGGTTCGCTGGACGCAGCTGGTGAAGAACGGCATGGCTGCCGGTCTGACCTCGGCGTGCGAGATCGGTCCGGGCAAGACGCTGACCGGCTTTGCGGGCAAGATCAGCAAGGAACTGACCTGCAAGACCGTGCAGGATATGGCAGGCGTCGAAGCCGCCTGCCACTAAGGGGGACACGTGTCCCGAGGCAGTGGGATAAAAGTCAGGTACACGCCCTGACTTTTATAGAGAATTGAATGCGGCGCACTGCGGTGCGCCTGTCCTGCCTGTTTCGGCTTTGCCGAAATGCGGCAGGAGCTGCAAAAAAAATTGCACGCCCTGGGCGTGCTCTTTTTTTGCTGTGGAACGGTAAAATCAGCTTTATCCCAGAAAACCCAAATGCTCCAGCAGGATTTTGAGACCCATCAAAATCAGTACGATACCGCCGAACAGCTCTGCGCGGGACTTATACTTTGTGCCGAACACATGGCCGATCTTCACGCCGATGCACGACAGCACAAACGTGATTGCACCGATGAACGACACCGCCGGAACGATATCGACCTGCAGGAACGCAAACGTCACACCGACCGCAAGCGCGTCAATGCTCGTGGCAACCGCAAGCGGCAGCATGGTCATAAAGCGGAACGAATCGCTGACGCTTTCGTCATCGTGCTCGCGCGACTCGCGCACCATGTTTGCGCCAATAAGCCCCAGCAGCACAAAGGCGATCCAGTGATCAATGCTCGTGATGAGCGACTGAAAGCGCACGCCGAGTGCAAAGCCGATGAGCGGCATTAAAAGCTGAAAGCCGCCGAAATACAGTCCGCAGATGACCGCGTGCTTAGCCTTGAGCGTGCGCACGCTCAGTCCCTTGCAGACAGACACCGCGAACGCGTCCATCGACAGACCGACTGCGATCAAAAACAACTCCAGCAAACCCATTTTCTTGTCCTCCTCAGTCGTTTATCCGGCGGAAAACAGGCACAAAAAAAGACCCATCTGCCGCGTAGAACAGATAAGTCTCGTCATTTCATGCAAAACCAGAGGAGCGTCCTCCCCAGTATGTTGGCTCTGCCGCGCGGCGGAACGCTCCGCGCCGACTACTCCCTTATTGCGCTTTATGATAGCATATGCGCAGCCGAAAGTCAATATGCGGGCAAAATTGTTGCCCTATGCAAACCGAAAAGCCGATACGGAAACGGCGGCACAGGCTGTCCGGTGTGCCCGAACCGCGCAGGCGGTTCGCCCTGTCCGGGCGGGGAGCTTTGCCGTGAACCACAGCGGGGAATTGCCGCTACGCGCGGCAGGCGCACAAGAGGATAGACAACCTGCGGTTTTCCACCCTCTTGTGAATCTCCCCTTTTCCCTACTACCTTGGGTGCAGACGGTAGACTGCGTAAGCGTAGAAAAAAGAGAACGGCAGAGGATTTTTTCTTCCGCGTTGTATAACACCTATTCGCATTTCGGCTACCATACTGCTACACAGGCGATTTACTCCACGCAGGCGCGGCATAACAGTGCCGCGCAACATTTTTACCTGTGCCGATTATCCCAATCCTGCGGGTATAGCTGATTGGCACTCGCAACCGAGTTGCGCGGCACCGTCATGCCGCGCCTGCGGAAAGTAGCCGGTATGTGTAGCAGTAAAGTAGCCGAAATGCGAATATGCGGATACCACGCGGAAGAAAAATCCTCTGCCGTTCCCCTTTTTTCGCAGCGGTCACATGTCGGCAATCTGCGCCAGACCCTCCAAGGGAAAGGAGTGATTCATAAGAGGGTGGAAACCGCAGGTGTCTACCCTCTTATGCTCCCGCGGCGAGTGCCGCAATCCCCCGCTGTGCCACAGCGCACTCTTCGCCCAGAAACGGCGAACCGTTCACACGGTTCGGGCACACCGGAAAGTCTGTGCCGAGAAATCTTCGCTCGAAAAGCGCACGCCGATCAGCTCTCCTGACGTTTTCCCTTGTGCAATGCCGCAAAATGCGCTATACTTATTTTATATGACTTGAAAAAAGAGGTTACAACAATGAAACTCCAAACCAGACTGGCGGTGCTGGTGTGCAAGGCATCGGGCGCTGTCCTGCGCAGGCTGGGACGCGGCGGCACCAACCTGCCGGGCAAGCTGGCACTGAAAATTGATAAAAATATTCTGGGTGAGCTGTCGCGCGGCGTAAAGGTCACGGTCGTGACCGGCACGAACGGCAAGACCACCACCTCCCGCATGATCGAGCAGGCGTTCGCCGATGCGGGACTCAAATATTTCTCCAACAAGTCGGGTGCGAACCTGCTGACCGGCATCATCGCGGTATTTGCACAGCATTCCACGCTGTCCGGCAAATGCCCGTACACGCACGCGCTCATCGAGTGCGACGAGGCAGCCTTCCGCAAAACGAGCGAATACCTGCCGGTTGAATGTCTGGTCGTCAACAACATCTTCCGCGACCAGCTTGACCGCTACGGCGAAATTACGCACACGCTCAACGCCATCCGCGAGGGTATCACGCATGTGCCGAATGCAACGCTCTGCCTGAACGCGGACTGCTCGCTCACCGCTTCCCTTGCGGACAGCGTGCCGAACAAGATCGTCTGGTTCGGCGTGAATGTCCCGATTTACAAGGAGACCGCTCACGAGCTGTCCGACGCGCCGTACTGCATCCACTGCAAGACCGAATATGAGTACGATTACATCACCTACGGCCATCTCGGCGGCTTCCGCTGCCCGAAGTGCGGCTACCACCGCCAGACGCCGCAGGTCGCTGTCACCAAGGTGCTCGCCACCGGTGCGGACTCGTCCGACATCATACTGGACATCTTCGGTCACGAGCACGAGGTACACGTCAACCTGCCGGGCGGCTACAACATCTACAACGCCGCCGCAGAAGCCGCTGTCGCGCATGTTGTCGGCATTGACGAGCAGACCGCGGTCAGCGCGCTTTCTCAGTTCGAATGTGGCTTCGGCCGTGCCGAGCAGTTCAAGCTCGGTCAGGCGCAGGCGCGCATGATGCTGGTAAAGAATCCTGCCGGCTTCAATCAGGTCATCAACCTGATCGCGCACGATGAGGGCAATTACAAGCTGGCCTTCCTGCTCAACGACCGCTTCGCGGACGGCACGGACATCAGCTGGATCTGGGACGTTGACTTCGAGGCACTCGCCGACCAGCAGGTGCGCTTTACACGCGTACTGGTTTCCGGCGTGCGTGCGGATGATATGGCGCTGCGTCTCAAGTACGCAGGCTTTGCACCCGAGCGTATCGAGGTTATCCGCGAGTACGACAAGCTGCTGACCGAGATCGGCTCGGATGAGACACCGGCGTTCCTTATGCCGACGTACACCGCCATGTTCGACCTGCGCGGTGAGATCAGCAAACACACAGACGTCAAGGCGTTCTACGAATAAGGGGGGCAACTGCAATGGAACTGAATATCTGCCATCTTTACCCCGACATTCTCAATCTGTACGGTGACCGGGGCAACATTATCACGATGAAACGCCGTCTGGAGAGCCGCGGCATCAGCGTCACTGTGGACGAGTGCTCGATCGGTCAGCCGCTCGATGTGAATAAGTACGACATTTTCTTCATCGGCGGCGGACAGGACTTCGAGCAGGAGGTGCTGCTGCGCGACCTCGCCTCCGGCAAGGGCAAGGACATCTGCACCGCTGTTGAAGAGGAGAAGGTGTTCCTCGCCATCTGCGGCGGCTACCAGATGCTCGGTCAGTATTACAAAACGTGGGACGGCGTGCAGCTCGACTTTATCGGCGCGATCAACGTGCACACCATCGGCGCGAAAGAGCGCATGATCGGCAACTACATGTACCGCACAACGCCCGAGAGCAGCGGCTCCATCGTGGTCGGCTTTGAGAATCACTCGGGCAAAACCTATCTCGGTGAGGATGTCGCGCCGCTCGGCATGATGATAAAGGGCTACGGCAACAACGGCGAGGACCAGACCGAGGGCGCACGCTACAACAACGTGTTCGCCACCTACTCGCACGGCTCGCTGCTGCCGAAAAATCCCGTGCTGTGCGACTTCATCCTGCAGACCGCGCTCGACCGCCGCTACGGCAAGACCGAGCCGCTCGTACCGCTCAACGATACTCTTGAGCTGAACGCGCACAATTATATGGAGCAGCGTCTGAGCAAATAACCTGATAAAAGTTACAGAAAAAGGCATGATTCGGAGTCATGCCTTTTCTATTTGTCTCTCTGCGGAAAATATGTTAAAATATTATCAAGAGAAGAGCAGGAGCAGCTTCCGACAGAAAAGAGAACGAGGAGACACACCATGAACAGGAGAATGATTGCGGCAGCACTGGCATGCCTTGCCTGCACGGCTACCGCAGCGCCGTGGAGCAGGCGGGCGACACTGTGCTCGAGGTGCAGTACTACGACGCGCAGCCCGACCGTGCGGCAGCCGCGATGGAGGCTGTCATGCAGAAGTATCCGCAGGGTGTGGACGCGCTGCTCGTTACCAGCGATGATATGGCGCTTGCAGCCATCAAGTGCATCTGGGATAACAACAGCACCGCCTACTGGAAAACCGTTATCTGCGGCTTTGACGGCAATCATGCTGCGGTGGAAGCGCTTGACCGCGGCGAGCTGACTGTCGATATTGCCCAACAGGGCTATGAAATGGGCTACAAAGCTGTCGAGGCCGCTTTGGACGCACTCGAGGGCAAATCCGTCGAATCGGTGATCGACTCGGGTTCCGAGGTCACCACAGCGGACAATATCGACGCATACATTGCCGACTGCAGGGAAAAAGGTCTTTGGTCGTAGCAAAAAGAGAGAGTTTCGTTTGAAACTCTCTCTTTTTTATTCTTCCGAACAGTATATCTGCTAAAATTTTCAGCATATCGCGCGATAGCGCGCATTTAATAGAATCGCAACGCGATTCATAAAAACCGGGAGCATGTATCTGCGCAGCGCGGCCGAGAAGCCGCGCAAGGATAGCGCCGGTTTTTATACCCTAAGAGGGAGAAAGTTTCCGTATGGGAACTTTCGGACGACTTTGGAACGGCCTACGGTCCGTTCCTCTTGTCGGCCAAACCGTGGTTTGGCGACAGCAATTAAAAGCCTTCTCGATGTACCATCTGATAGAGCAGCGCATTGACAATGGACGCGGCTACATTCGAGCCGCCCTTGCGGCCTCGTGCGATGATATACGGCGTGTCCCCGCCGATGAACAGCTCCTTCGCCTCGACCACGTTGACAAATCCGACCGGCACACCGATGACGAGCGCAGGCGCGACAATGCCTTCCTCAATCAACTCATGCAGACGGATGAGCGCGGTCGGCGCATTGCCGATGGCGAAGAGGAGCGGGCCTTCAAATTTGGCGGCATGCTCCATCGAAACGATTGCCCGCGTGACACCGCGCGCCTTGGCCTCGCTTGCCACCTGCTCATCCGCCATCAGGCAGACCGCCTTTCCGCCGAGCTTTGCCAGCGTCGTCTTGCTCACCCCGGAGAGCGCCATATTGGTATCGGTAACCACCGTCGCCCCTGCCGCAAGCGCGGCTTTTGCCCTGCTTATCACGTCCGGCGAGAACGCGAGGCTGTCCGCGTAGTCAAAATCCGCCGTGGTGTGAATGACGCGCTTGACCACCTCGGCGATGCCTGCCGGAAACGTGCGCTCGCCCAGTTCGGCGGTGATGATCTCAAACGACCGCTTTTCGATGTCCTGCGGCTTCATGTATCCGTTCAAAATTCGATTCCCTCCCGCGCAGCGATGCCCTTCTCAAACGGGTGCCGCTGCATTTTCATTTCTGTAATGTAGTCCGCGTGTGCCTGCAGCGCTTCGGACGGACCCCGTCCGGTCAGTACGACCTCGAGCGTTTCCGGCTTGGTCTCAAGAAATTTTACGACCGTTTTCTCATCCAGAAAGCCGCACGAGATTGCCGCGCAGACCTCATCCAGCACGAGCAGCCGCGCGTGCTCCCGCACGGCAAAGCCGGTTGCCGCATCGAAGGTGCGGGTGAGCGCGTCCGCTGTCTCCCGCTTTTCCGCCTCCGTCATGCGGAACGAGAACTTGCCGACCGGATTTGCCGCCATAACGGTCACGTCGGGCAATTTCGCCAGCACACGGCACTCGCCCGAAGTCCCATCCTTGAGAAACTGCGCGAACACGACCTTGTTCCCGCGTCCGGCGCAGCGCACCGCCAGACCAACTGACGCCGTAGTCTTGCCCTTGCCGTCGCCGCAGTAAATATGAATGAGTCCTGTCATGCTTTTCCCTCCATAATGCGGTAAATTCGTTCCATATCGAGCGATTTTCGCACCGAATCCGCCAGTTTGTCGTACTGCTGCTCCTTGTAGGCGTGCGTATCGAGCGCTTCATCGGTCAGCGTCACGCCCTTCTTTTTCGCCAGTGCCTGCGCCGTCCGCAGCGCCGCCTCCGGCGCATCGAACACGCCGTGCAGATAAGTGCCGAAGGCGTTTTCCGTTTGACAGCCGTCCTCGATTTCGCCTTCCCTGCGAAGCAATCGAACGAGCGGCTTTGCACTCGCGTCGCGCACGGTTTCGCCCATGTGAATCTCGTAGCCCTCGACCGCCAGACCGCTCAAATCGGACAGCACGCCGTCAATCTCCAGCAGCGTGCCGCGCGTCTGCGTCGTGGTCTTGCTCGGGCGGAACACCGTGTCGATCGGCAGCAGACTCATGCCGCGCAGACTGCCGCCGCCCTCGGTATTGTCCGGGTCGGAGACCGTGCGTCCCATCATCTGGTAGCCGCCGCAGATGCCGAAAACCGGCGTGCCTGCCGCGTGCGCCTTGAGAATCTGCGCCTCCATGCCGCTCTCGCGCAGCCACCGCAGGTCTGCCAGCGTGGACTTGGTGCCCGGCAGGATAATCAGGTCGGCTCCGGCAAGCTGCGCCGGTTTGTCCGCGTACGCGACACTCACGCCGGATACGCGCGAAAGTGCGGAAAAATCGGTGAAATTGGACAGTCGCGGCAGCTTTACCACCGCAATGTTTACCAGTGCGGGAGCAGCCTTTGCGTCCAGACGCTCGGACAGGCTGTCCTCATCGTCGATGTCAAAATGCCCGTACGGCACCACGCCGATGACCGGCTTGCCGGTCAAATCCTCGAGCTGCGTCAGACCCGGCCGCAGAATCTCCACGTCGCCGCGGAATTTGTTGATGATGAGACCGCGAATCCGCGCCTGCTCGTCCTCCTCGAGCAGCTTGACCGTGCCGTACAGCGACGCGAACACGCCGCCGCGGTCGATGTCGCCGACCAACAGCACAGGCGCATCCACCAGCTTCGCCAGACCCATATTTACAATATCATCCTGCTTGAGATTAATCTCCGCCGGACTGCCCGCACCCTCGATCACGATAATGTCGTTCTCGGCGGCAAGGCTGTCAAATGCGTCCTTGATAATGGGCAAAAGCGCCTTTTTGCGGCCCCAATACTCCCGCGCGGTGCGGTTTCCCTGCGCCTCGCCCATGATGATGACCTGCGAGCCAACGTCGCTTGTCGGCTTGAGCAGGATCGGGTTCATGCGCACATCGGGCGCGATGCCCGCCGCCTCGGCCTGCACGACCTGTGCGCGGCCCATCTCCCTGCCGTCCGCCGTGATGAACGAGTTGAGCGCCATATTCTGTGACTTGAACGGCGCAACGCGGTAGCCGTCCTGCCGGAAAATCCGGCACAGGGCCGCGCAAAGCAGGCTTTTGCCGGCATTTGAGCAGGTGCCCTGTATCATGATAATTTTTGCCATTTGCAAACCTCCCGCATAATGGAAAATGTCACTGCCCTTGCGCCCGCGGCGCTGTCAAATCCGCGCAAAGCGCATACCTTCGTTCTCCATTATCCATTTTCCATTATCAATTTGATTGCGTTTAGCAAGCACTTGCTTGCTTCTCTCGTTTTTACCGCAACGCGATAGTATCCTGCCGAAAGTCCGCGATAATTATCGCAGTTTCGTATCATTATGCCGTGCTCCGCGAGTTTCTCGTGCAATCCGGTATCGTTTGAACGGAACAGCAGGAAGTTGGCCTCGCCCGGAAAGACGGTCAGTCCGTGGGCTGCAAGTCCGTCGGATAAGAACCTGCGTTCCTCGGCAATGCGTTTGGCGGTTTCCGTGGCCCAGTCCGGCTCGTTTGCCGCCGCGACGGCGCACGCCTGCGCGATGACCGACACGTTCCACGGCTGTCCGGCATGGTATAATTTCTCAATCAGCGCCGCGTCCGCCGTCATGCACCAGCCGAAGCGCACACCGGGCACGGCGTACATTTTCGTGTACGCGCGCAGGATGATCAGGCCGGGATTGGATTCCAGCAGGTCTTTCCGTGTGTGCCGCTCTGCGTCTGTCAGGAAGTCGTTGAAGCACTCATCCACGACCAGTTTTACGCCGTTTTCTGTGCATTTTCGGACGATTTCCCGCAGGAGCTCCGGTTGGGCGGTTCGCCCGGTCGGGTTGTTCGGATTACAGAGATACACCGCATCCAAATCCGGTGAAATCTCGTCCAAAATGCGCTCTGTGAGCGCAAAACCGTCCGTTTCCCGCAGATTATGCACCCGAATCTCCGCACCTGAGAGCGTGCGCTCGTACTCCGCAAAAGTCGGTGCGGTGAGAAGTACCTTGCGCGGTTTCAGCACCGCCGCCAATCGGTCGAGTACATCCGCCGCACCGTTGCCGCAGTACAGAAAATCCGGATTGACGCCTTCTCTCGCACCAATCGCCTGCCGCGCGGCGCGGCAAAACGGGTCGGGATACTGCGTGCAGTTATCCACAGCCCTGTGCATGGCCGCGCGTACCGCGTCCGGTATGCCGAACGGATTGATGTTCGCGGACAGGTCAAGCGGCGCGAAGCCGTGGCGGTCGATGTAGGTTTGGATGTCGCCGCCGTGGACATAATTAAGCATTTTTTCATCCTTTCAAATGCGAGTTTTCTCTCCCGCATAGCATCCTAACTTTTTACGATCAGGCGGATTACACAGCACAGCACCAGCGCAAACACGCTTGCCGCCGTCATCAGATCGACCGCTGCGAGAATATCCGTGCGGTCTACACGGCGCATCGGATCACCGAAGGCGGCTTTTTTAACGATTTTGCCGAAGTAGCTGGCATCGCCGCCGAGCTGGATGTGCAGCGCGCCCGCGCACACAGACTCGGTCTGACCGGCGTTCGGACTCTTGTGTTTGCTGCGGTCACGACGGTAAATCCGGAGCGCATTTCGGTTATCGAGATGCAGCATGCCGGCACCGGCGATCATGCACAGTGCGGACAGTCTGGCAGGGATAAAGTTGAATAAATCGTCCATTTTTGCCGAAAACTTGCCGAAATACTCGTATTTATCGTTATGATAGCCGACCATGGAATCCAGCGTGTTGACCGCCTTGTACAGCATGCCGAGCGGCGCTCCGCCGATGAGCATGAACACGAGCGGCGAGACCACACCGTCCGTCAGGTTTTCAGCCACGGTCTCGACAGCGGCCTTGATAACGCCCTCCTCGGACAGCTCTGCGGTGTCGCGGCCGACGTACCACGCGATAGCCTTGCGCCCCTCCTCGAGCGACTGCTTGACCGCGCCGTAGACATGATAACCGGCGTCCGCAAGGCTTTTTCGTGCGAAAATCATCCAGCAGAGCAGCGTTTCGGCGGCAAAACCGAGCCAGAAGTTCACATGATACAGCCAGCGCAAAAGGAAAAACGGCACGACAAAGCTCACGCCGCAGGTGATGAGCCAGAGTACAATTCCAGCGAATGTCAGTGACGCAGGCGTTGCGGGAAAGATGCGGCGCAGAACTTTTTCGATTCCTGAGATGAGTTTTCCGATCGCACATACCGGATGCGGCAATTTTTTCGGGTCTCCGAGCAGCCAGTCGAGCGCGAAGCCGAGCAGCACGGCAAAGGTTATCGTCATGGTTTTTCTCCTTTGATAAATTGCGGCACGCCTGCGATCACGCGCACGACTGCGTCTGCTTTCTGTGCCAAAGCACAGCACAGACGACCAACCGCTTCACGCCAGTTTTCGTCCGCACGGTCGATGGGAACGATGCCGCAGCCGATCTCATCGCAGGTGATAACGTGTCCACACAGCGTATCTGCGAGCGACAGCGGGTCTTTGTCTTCCTTTAGCATTTTCCGCACGATTTCGTGCAGATTTTCAATCCTCGGCAGGTCAGCATACAGGTTTTCGGCAACTTTCCGTTTCCCCTGATATGCCCCGCCAATGATGAGCACGGTCATAAAATCAGTCCTCCAATCGCTGCTGCCGCAAGCGTGATCAGTTCCGACAGCGAGATACAGAATCCCGCCAAGTCTCCGGTGACACCGCCGAACACACGGCGGCTTATGTGCTCATGCACAGCATACCACACAACGAGCACGATAACGAGCACTTTCGCCGCTGCAAGCGCGTGCGGCACGCGGCACGCCCACAGGCCAAGCAGTACCGCAAACAGAACAAATTCAGCAAGTAACATGCGCGATACTGCGCGTTTATCGCTGTTTTCTGCAAAAATATGTGCAAGTCCGCTGTCTTTTGCGCACGGTGCTGCAACCACCTTACGGCCGCCCATTGTCCGTGCAAAAGCAAATCCTGTGCATGCCAGTGGAAGAAGCACAGGCCGGTCGTAAATCTGGGCAAAACACCCGACCTCGGCCAGCAGGAATGCCATCAGCCAGAGCGGCCCAAACGCGCCAACGTGCGGGTCCTTGAGAATGTCCAGCCGCTTTTCCCGGTCACCGAACGAGCACAGCGCGTCGCAGGTGTCGCACAGGCCGTCCAGATGAATGCCGCCGGACACCGCCAGAGGAATCAGCGCTGCGATCACAGCGTAAAACACGCCTGCCGCGCCGAAATGCATGCAAAATGCGAACCAGAACCACTCTATCGCACCGATCAGCACACCGATCAGCGGCAGGAAGCCAAGTGCCCACCGCATGGTCTGTTTTTCCCAGTTCACCTGCGGAACAGGTATCGCAGAGTACATTGAAAACGCGACAAAAAGTCCGCTGATTACACTTTTCACGGCTGTTTTCCCTCCTTTACCGACAGTAAAATCCCGCACACCGATTCATATACCGCGTCTGCTTTCCCAGTTAATTTCTGGTGCAGTTCTCCTAAAATCCGGATATACTGCATGGTCTCCGGCGGGTACGGCACGCCGTCCGCAAAGATTTCGTTGGAAACGATAACCAGCGTTTCACAGTATTTTTGCAGATTATCCACGCCTGCAACAATGCTGTCGAACGCCGATCCTGCGCCTGCGCCTTCCGGCGCAAACAGCTCGTTTGCCAGCAGATTGCCCAAATCCTCGAGCAAAATTCCGTCGTATTGCCGAGCGAGCCTGAGATTCGCTAAATCAAGTGTTCTCTCTACCGTAGCGAACCCCTTTCCCGCACGAAGCGCCCGATGCCGCGCAATCCGCGCCTCTGCGGACTTGCCGAACGGCTGCATGGTCGCCAGATATAATCGGCTCTGTGCTTTTTCACACACCAGCCGTTCCGCGTGCGCCGACTTGCCCGAAGCCGCTCCGCCGGTCACTAAAATCAGCATTTTCGCTCCCCTTTCTGAATTAGACTTGCAATCCGCTCTGATTTTCGATACAATAATTTTATCCGAGTAAGTTGAGGTAAGAAAAAATGGAGCTGCATTACGATATCACCAAACAGGATTTCATTGATTTTAATTTGAATTATTACAACAATAATGCGATTGTTCAACGCAGTATTCGCACCATGAGAATTGCCACTGCGGCTATTGTCATTCTCGGCGGCAGTGCGCTCATGTACTGGCTGCACACGCTCACGCCGGTTTCCATCGCGGTTTACGTTGCGCTCGCTGCCGTCTGCTTCTGGGGTACACCGCGCTATATGCGTCATAAAATGATCAAAAATATCGAGAAAATTCTCAGAAACGCAAAGAACAAGCAGCTTTGCGGACCGAAAACGCTCACGCTGCGTGAAAGCGAATTCGAGCTGACTGGCGAGAACGAAGATACCGTTTACCAGTATTCGGCCGTTCAGCGCACCGCAACCGATGACAAGCATTATTATATTTTTGTTGATGAATTCTCCGCGGTCATCGTGCCGTTCTCAGCGTTTGAAAACGATGCGCAGAAGCAGGAGTTCTACAACAAAATCACCGCAAATATCGCGGATGAAGCGCTGAAATGCTAAGAATTTGAACCGTAAGCACCGAGTTAACGCTCGGTGCTTTTTGCTGCATGCAGTATTCCTGTAAAGAATGCAGGCAAATCGCATTTATCGGCGTTACACACAATATTTCTTTTAAATTTGTGCTATCTGTCAGACAAACAACTACTTTTGCGGCTGATATGCCTCTATTCCAATGTCCGCGAAGCTCACCATTTCCCGATATGGCGCCAGTGCCAGGTCCAAAAGTGCCACGCCTGCCGCCGCGCCTGTCCCCTCCCCGAGGTGCATGCCCGCCGTCAGAAACGGCCGCTTACCGAGTGCATTGAGCAGCAAAATGCTCGCCGGTTCATCCGATCTGTGCGCTGCGACCATAAAATGCACAGACTGCGGGCACAATCGCACCGCGAGAAGCGCCGCCGCGCACGAAATCACGCCGTCCAGCACGACTGGAATGCGCTGCGCCGCCGCACCCAGATACAGACCGCACAAGCCCGCGATATCCAAACCGCCGACCTTGTGCAGCACGTCGATCGAGTCATTCGGGTCGGGTTTGTGAAGCGCCAGCGCCGCCTCGATCACTGCGATTTTTCGCTCCAGACCGACCGTTGACAGACCCGCTCCGCGTCCTGTGACCGCCGCAGCCTCCACGCCGGTGAGCGCCGCCGTGACTGCCGCGCTCGTAGTCGTGTTGCCGATGCCCATTTCGCCGCCAATGAGCAGCGAATATCCCTTTTCGGCACACATTTCCGCCATTTTAATGCCGATTTCGACCGCTTCGAGCGCCTCTTTCCGCGTCATGGCAGGCTCATGCGCAAAGTTTGCAGTTCCGCGCCGAACGGAAAATTGCAGCACTTTTTCGCTCTTTATCGGCCGCACAACACCAATATCGACCGGAAATACGTCCATTCCGAGCTGTTTTGCCATCAGACAAACGGTGGACTCGCCGCGGCCCATATTTTCCGCGACCGTGGCTGTCACCTCCTGCCCGCACTGCGTCACGCCCTCAGCGACCACGCCGTTGTCCGCGCAGAAAACAACCGCCGCGCGTCTGGAAATATCCGGCACCGACTGACCGAGAATACCTGCAAGCTGCACGATCGCGTCCTGCAGAAGCCCCAGTCCGCCGAGCGGCATAGCAATATTTGCAAAGCGGTTTTGCGCCGCCGTCATACTTTTCTCATCCAGCGTCCGGATGGCAGAAATAGTCTGTTCGAGTGTCATTTTCCGCTCCTTTCTGCACATTTTCGGACAAAATTCGCTGCAATTTCAGTTTTCGCACGGAAATACAAATGCGGAAATCCTGCATAGAGCGTATCCGATGCAAAGCCGCAGTCCCACGCGCGCCCGTTTGGCTTGACCGCGCGAAAATCTGTGCCATTATCCACAGCCTGTGCATAATGGAACTCGTGCACAGGAAATTGTCCACCGGCTTCGCACAGCAGGTTATCACTGTTTGCCGTGAGCGTGACATAGCCGAACGGCTGCAGCCTGCGCGTCATGTGCGCCGAAGTTGGCAGCACACCTGCCATTGCCGCGCCGTCGAGCGACTGCAACAGATAGAGAAATCCGCCGCATTCTGCAACTGTCGGCAAACCGTTTTGAATCGCTGTTTTGATAGAATTTCGCATTATTTCATTCTCTGAAAGCTGTTTTTCGTACAATTCCGGATATCCGCCGCCAAGGTACAGACCGTCGATATTCTCCGGCAGCCGCTCGTCTGTGAGCGGCGAAAACGGCACAAGCTCTGCCCCCAGCTCGCGCAGCACATCGAAGTTATCCTCATAATAGAAGCAGAATGCGCGGTCCTTTGCTACCGCGATCCGCACCGGAAAATCGGTCACACGAGCGAGCGGCATGTGCGTATCGGTCAGCGGTTTCGCCGTCTGTGCTAATGCACACAATGCGTGGAGGTCAATGCCTTCCTCTGCCGCATCCGCGAGCCGATCAATTTTCTCACGCAGGTCGGACAGCTCGTCCGCCGTCACCAGACCAAGGTGGCGGTCAGGTATTTCGGCCTCCGGAACCGGCGGCAAAAAGCCGAGCACAGGCAGCCCCGCTTTCTCTGCGATTTGTTTGTAAAACGAGTACATTCCTGCGGAAACGTCGTTTAAAATCACTCCTGCAAGCGTATTTTCCGCAAATGTGCGGAACCCGTGAATCTGTGCCGCAAGCGACAGCGACTGACCCTTAGGCCGCACGATTAGCACCGCAGGCGTACCGGTTGCGCGGGCCAGATGCGCCGCCGAAGCTGTATCCGTTGTACCGGAAACGCCGTCGTAAAAGCCCATGACGCCCTCGATCACGCCGAGACCGTCCGGCTGGATATGCCGCGCAAGCTGACTGCGAATACCGGCCTCGTCCTCGAAAAAAAGGTCTAAATTGCGGCTCGGAACGCCCAAAACCGCCGTGTGGAACATCGGATCGATGTAGTCCGGACCGCACTTGAACGCGCTGAGTGTTACGCCGCGGCGCTGCAGCGCCCGCAGAATCGCGGTCGTGACCGTCGTCTTGCCGCAGCCGCTGCCGGTGCCCGCAAGCAGCAGTCTTGGTGCATTATTTTGTGTCATTTGCGGCCCTCCCGGACAGAATAAACACCGGATTGTTCGCAGTCAGCATGGTGTACGCGCCGACCGGCTTGCCGCGCGTGGCTGCCAGCTGTGTGACCTCGATGTCAGAAAACCCCAATTCTTTCAAGGCCGTCTGCGCCGCAAACAAGGTCTCGAGCGCAACCGCGTTCACGACCACGCGGACTTCCGGATTTTTCTCCCTGGCAAGTTCCAGAATCTCCCGCATTCTGCCGCCGCTCCCGCCGACGAACACGCAGTCCGGTGCCGGAAGGTTCTCCAGTGCCTCTGGCGCAGGTCCTTCAATGATTTTCACATTGTATCCGCCGAGTTTTATGCGGTTTTCGTGCAAGAGCGCGACCGCTTCCGGCTTTCGCTCGACGGCGTAAACCGTGCCGTCGCTGGCCTTGCGCGCCAGTTCGAGCGTGACCGCGCCGGTGCCCGCACCCACGTCCCAGACCGTGTCGGTCGGTCGGACAGTCAGGCGGTTCACCGACACCCACCGGACCTCTTCCTTGGTCATCGGCACCTTTCCGCGCGTGAGCATTTCATCTCGAATCGGTTCGTTTTTGTTCGCCGCACGCGGGTTTTCGATCAGCAGAACCGCTAAATCCGGGCACGAAAGCTGCGCGATCTCCGCGGCTGTGCCGTGCACAATCCGCTCATTTTCCGCGCCGAGATTTTCCCCGAGATGAACGGGCAGCGCGCCCAATCCCGCGTCCATAAGGCTGTTGCAAACCGCCTGCGCGTTGTTCTCGCCGCCAGTCAGCGCAAATGTTGCCGCATGGTAACTTACGGCACCGAGAATATTTCCTATGCGACCGTGCAGACTCTTAAAACACAGCTTTTCGTAGGAAATACCGCATTTCGCGCACATATACTGCATACTGGACAATCCCGGCACGAGTGTTACCCCGCCGTATGGCAGGAGCCGCTCGCGCAGCTTTCCGGCCGCGCTGAAGAATCCCACGTCGCCGGAAACAAGCAGCGCCGTGTGCCGGGCATTGCCGGAAATTGCCCGCTCAGCCAGCTCGGAGAACGCGCAGACCTCCGCCTTGGACGACAGTGCCGCAAGCCGTTTTGTCGCGAACACCGCCTCCGCCGTTTCCAACGCGCGAACCGCTTCGCCGGTCAGCGTGTCCGCCGTGCCCATGCCCGCCCCGATGATGGTGAATATGCGCTGCACTTTTTCCGGCTGTAAGCCGAGCAAATCCGTGAGAAATTCCTGCATTTCCACCTGATTTTTGCCGTTTTCCACACGCGGACGCGCAATGACCAGTACCTTTGCGCCGACCTCCTCGGCTGCCGCGACCTTCTCCGCAAAGCCGCCGGACACGCCGGTGTCCTTGGTCACGAGGATTTTTGCGCCGGTCTCGCGCAGCAGCGCCGCGTTCATCGCCTGCGAAAACGGGCCCTGCATGGCGATGATGTGCGCGCCCGGGAAGCCGAGTGCGGCGCACTTTTCGAGCACCGACGCGGTCGGCAGCACGCGCGGGAACAGGCGCGTTTGGAAATCCTGCACCGCCGTGTACGCTTCCAGTTCTTTACTGCCTGTGGTGAGCAAAACCTTGCCCGGATGCGCGTTCAGCCAGTCAACAGCAGCGGCTGTGTTCAGCACGATTTCGCAGTTCTGATAAGGCAGAGCAGGCCGCAGCAGCCGCTCGTAGCGTGCGCCCGATTTCGCGCAGGCCGCCCGCAGATTGTCGGTCACAGCCGCTGCATACGGATGCGTTGCGTCGATGAGCAGCGTATCCGAGGTCAATCGCTTTTCCATCTCCCGCTCATCCAAGCGGCCCTCGTGAACCGTGATTCCCGCCATCGGCTCCATCACCGCAGCGCCATACTCTGTTGCAACAAAAACCTCCGCCTGCACGTTATTTTTCGACAAAAACCGGCACAAATCATGTCCTTCTGTCGTACCGGAGAAAATCATCAGCTTCATACGCCGCGATACCCCCTCGGCGTGACCATGCGGCCATCCATCACGCGCGTGCGGCTGTTGCCGACAAACACAGTGGTCAGCATATCGACCGGCGTATCGCGCAGCGCGCCCAGCGTGGTGAGCGTGAACGATTCGCCCTCACGGCCGATGTTCCGCACCAGACCGCAGACGGTTTCCGGCGGCACGATCTCCAGCAGAATATCGCAGGCTCGGCGCAGATGGTCGTTGCGTTTTTTGCTCGACGGATTGTACAGCGCGATGCAGAAATCGCCGGCCGCCGCGCCGCGCAGACGCTGCTCGATCTTGTCCCACGGCGTGAGCAGGTCGGACAGGCTGATGCACGCAAAGTCACACGTCAGTGGCGAGCCGAGCACGGCGCCGCCCGAGCAGGCCGCCGTGATGCCCGGAATAACCTCGACCTCGAGGTTCGGCTCGTGCTCGCAAAGCTCGAGCAACAGGCCGGCCATGCCGTACACACCGGCGTCTCCCGAGGACACGACCGCGACCGTTTTACCCTGTTTTGCCGCCTCAACCGCCGCTTTGCAGCGCAAAACCTCGCGCGTCATGCCGGATTCGATGCGTTCCTTGCCCGAAATGAGGTTCTCGATCAAATCGAGGTACAGGCCGTAGCCTGCCACACAGTCACATTTTTCCAGAGCACGCACTGCGCGCAGCGTCATCTGCTCCTCGCCGCCCGGCCCGATGCCGATGCAATACAGCTTCATGCTTCGCCCTCCCGTTCTTCAAAGCACACGCGCCAGTCCGGCACAGCGACAGCCGTCGTCACGCCGTTCTGCGCGAATTTGTGCAGCATAAGTGTGCCGTTCTGTGCCGCGCACACAGCCGCGCGTTCGCACACATTATCGACGCCGACGGTCTGCTGCACGAACGCCGACCGGCTGAATTCGCCTTGTGCGTCCTGCAGCTGCTCGGCCGTAAAGGTACGGAACGGCAGTCCGTGTTTTTCGCAAAACAGCAGCAAACCCGGCTCATTCTGCTTGATATCAATGCTCGCCGCGCCGCAGATCGCCTGCCAAGGCAGTTTTGCCGAGGCAAGCGCCGCCTGAACTGTCTGCTCGATGGCATCCGCGCTCGTGCCCTTGCGGCAGCCAATGCCGAGATACGCAATCCGCGGCACGAGATGCAGCGTGTGTGCAAACGGCTGTGCGTCTGTGCGGAATCCAATCGTAAACCCGCTTTCCGCGTCTTTTTTGAGGTCAATATGGGCGGGCAGCAGCCCGTCTACCGGAAAATCCGAGCGAACGCCCACGGTTTCCCCCCTGAGCAGCGCACCGGATACATATTTAATATGTTCCGGCTCCAGGACTGCACAGCTGTGTGCTTTTGCCCAAGTGTCCACGGCGAACACCTGCCGTCCGTCTGTCGCGGTGGTGAGCACCGGCACAGCCTGCAGACCTTGCGCAAGTATTTCTGCAATCTTGTTGGCACCGCCCAGATGTCCGGACAGGAGCGGAATCACGAACTTTCCCTGCTCGTCAATGACGATTACCGCCGGATCATAGGCTTTTCCCATCAAATACGGCGCCACTGCGCGTACCGCGATTCCGGTCGCGCCCACGAACACGATCAGGTCGCAATCGACCATCGCCTGCTGCGCAAAGCGCTTAAGGCTTGTGCCCGAGAGCGACGCATCCACCGTCCGCGCGTACCGCTCACACCGGAAATCCGGCAGGAGTTTTACCGCCTTTTGCGCAGTCTGTGCGCCGCACAGGGTAAAGGATACAAATTTTGCGTGCTTCATCGGCTTGCCTCACGAAATTCAGTCGTAAAGGTCGGGTCGTACAGCTTGGAGCGCTCGTACTCGGTGCCGAGGAACCCGCCCACCGTGATGAGCGCGGTCTTGGTGATGCCCTCTCGCGCACCGGCTTCGGCGAGGTCTGCGACCGTTGTGCGCACGACCTTTTCGTCCGGCCAGGTGGCCTTGTACACGATGGCCGCAGGCGTGTCCGGCGCGTAGCCGCCCGCGATCAGCCGCTCGGACAGGCGCGCCAGCTGACCCGCCGACAGGAAGATGACCATGGTGGCTCCGTGTGCCGCGAACGACTCGATCTGCTCCTTTTCGGGCACGGGCGTGCGGCCCTCCATGCGCGTCAGGATGACCGACTGGCTCACGTTCGGCAGTGTGTACTCGGCTTTGAGTGCCGCTGCCGCGCCGCAGAACGAGGACACGCCCGGACAGACCTCATACGCCAGACCGAGCCTGTCCAGCTCGTCCATCTGCTCTCTATGCGCACCGTACACGCACGGATCGCCGGTGTGCAGACGCACGACCGTTTTGCCCGCTTTCGCGGCAGGCGCCATCACGGCGATGACCTCCTCGAGCGTCATCTTCGCGCTGTTGTATACCTCGCATCCGTCCTTTTTATACTCCAGAAGTGCCGGATTGACCAGCGAACCGGCGTAAACGATCACATCTGCCTCGCTCAGCAGACGTGCGCCGCGTACCGTGATCAGGTCGGGCGCACCCGAGCCTGCACCCACAAAATAGATCATTCGCTTTGCTCCTTTACCAATATAATAGAGAAATAGCCGCTCGGCTGTTCAAGCGCATCTAAATCTTCGATCAGCCGCTGACCGTCCATACCGACCCGCTCGATCAGTGCCGCGCTGCCGAGTTCGCCGCGCTGCCGGAGCAGTTCGCGCACCTCCAATACACTCTTTCCGGTCTTCATCAGCACCTTGCTGCCGGAGAGCGCAAGCCCTTCCTCCGCCCTGCCGTGCGTGGCCGGAATGATGTGCAGCATTTCGCCGTCCTCGCACAGGGCGCGGCCCATGGCGGCAGCCGCGGCACAGAAGGACGGCACGCCGGGCACCAGCTCGGCTGCATAGCCGCGGGCGGCAACACGCTTGTGTACATACCAGTATGTGGAATATACCGTCGGGTCGCCGAGCGTGAGAAACACCACGGTCTTGCCCTCGTCGAGCAGCGCACAGAGCGCGTCTGCCGCCGCGTTGTGGCTGGCATTTCGCGCCTGCCTGTCGTGCGTCATCGGCATATCGAACAGCAGGATCGACTTGTCCTGCCCGATGTACGGCGAAGCAATATCCAGTGCGGTCTGTCTGCCGTCGGCGGACTTCGGTGCGGCGACCGCATCGCACTCTCGCAGCAGCCGGATCGCCTTGGCGGTCAGCAGCTCCGGATCGCCCGGACCGACGCCGACTCCATATAAAATACCCTTCATTGCAGCTTCAACCTCTCACAGAGTGCGCGCGCGCCCGCCGACTCGGCCAGCACGCCGTATTTTCCCGTAAACATGATGAATTCCACGCGTGCCTGCCCCTTCATGCGCAGGGCGATACGGGTTTCCATTTCCCTGCCGATGCGCGACAGGACGGACCGGCGCAGATTCACTTCGTCCAGCAGCTCCACGCATGCGTCCACCGAGATGGCAGCCATCAGTCCTTCGAGTGTTTCGTGCGGTGCGCCGCACAGTGCCGCATGCGCGGTGAAAATCTCCTGCCGTGCGTCTGCGACCGATGAATGCGTGTTCATCACGCCTGCAGCCATCTTGACCAGCTTTCCGGCGTGTCCGACAAGCAGAATCTCCGGATAGCCGCGGTACGCTGCGTGGTCGAACGCCTCACCGATGAAGTTGGAGCACTTGACCGCGCGTTCGAGGTCAAGGCCGAGCGTGTCCCGCGCGAAATCCGCGCCGTAGTTGCCCGGACACAGGAACGCAATGCGCTGTCCCTGCGCGTACAGGCTGTCCAGCTCCAATCGGATGGTGTCCACGAGCGCTTTTTCGCTCATCGGCTCAACGATGCCGCTCGTGCCGAGAATCGAGATGCCGCCGACGATGCCGAGGTGGCCATTGTAGGTCTGGGCGGCAAGTGCCTCGCCGTCCTCCACCGAAATGGTGACAGAAAAGCCGCCGCCGTATCCGTTCTGTTCCGCGGCCCGGTGCACCGCGTCCGTGATCTGCTGCCGCGGACCGGGATTGATCGCCGCTTCTCCGACCGGCATCGCCAGTCCCGGGCGAGTAATTCGACCGACGCCGGCGCCGCCCTCTATGGTAACGCCCTTTTCGATTTGGCGCACGGAAGCCGTGATGCGGACCCCGTTTGTAATGTCCGGATCGTCGCCCGCGTCCTTGCGGACGGTGCAGACAGCCGCGCTCCCGCTCCTGTGCGCGTTCTCGACCGGCAGGCGGAAGGTGATGCCGCCCGGCGTGTGCAGATGAATCTCCGGCGGCGCGATTCCGGTCAGCAGCAGCACAGCCGCCGCCTGCGAGGCCGCCGCCGCGCACGAGCCGGTTGTCCAGCCGCGGCGAAGCGCTTTGCCGCCGCGGTAGGCGGTGAGTTTTTCGTCCGGCATGCGGTGCACCTCCCTGTGAAATGTAATCCAATTTATTATAGCATACGCAGGCTTTTATTTGAAGTGCAAACGCGGGATGTCTTTTCCCTGCCCCAGCTTTCCGGTGTCGGAATTTTTATCACTTTCCGCGGCAATGCCGCTCTCCCTGCGATTCTCCGTGAATTCTTCATCGCATTGTTTTTGTAGGATAACAAAAATTTTTTATAAATTCGCGCTTTAATTACCATGTTCTGTAAAATAATAAACTTTTCTAAGTGCGAGGTGAAAAAAGTAAATATTTTACGCAGTATTTTTGTACAAAAAGTCTGTTCAAAATTATCAATTTTCACAATAGTTGTTGATAATATTGATAAATACGCGAGATTTTTTTATTCATTCATCCAAATTGCACAAATACATCTTGACAAAGAATTTGAAAAGTGATAAATTTATCTCACGAAAGGACGAAAGGAGGCTGAGCAGGAAATGAAAAAGGTTATCTGTTCGGAACACGCACCCGCAGCCATCGGCCCGTATGCACAGGCAATTGCAGCAAACGGTATCGTATTTACTTCGGGTCAGCTTCCGATCGATCCCGCAACCGGTGCTTTTCCGGAAGGGATCGCAGCACAGACCAAGCAGTCGCTCACCAATGTAAAGGCAATCCTTGCTGAGGCAGGAACCGGTATGGATCAGGTGATCAAGACTACCGTCTTCCTGAGCGACATGAACAATTTCGGCGCGATGAACGAGGTTTACGCCACCTTCTTCGGTGAAGGCAGCTACCCGGCACGCTCCGCTGTGGAGGTTGCAAGACTTCCCAAGGACGCTCTCGTCGAGATTGAGGTAACCGCTCTCCTGCCGTAAGGCAAACCAAAAAGAAAAGAAAACAGCAAAAAAAGAAAGGTGCTGTCCGCTAAGCAAAGCCGGAACCGGAAAACCGACTTTGACAACCGGGGTACCTCCAAAACACACAACTGGAGGTAATTTATTATGAGCAAGCAGTATCCGCTGAACGTACCCGCACCGCATCATTTCACTTACGCAGTCCGTGATCTTCCGGAAGTAACCGTTGAGCAGCGTGAGCGCGCTCTTCAGGCTACTCATTACAACGAGTTCGCATTCCCGTCCGGCATGCTGACCGTCGATATGCTGTCCGACTCCGGTACCACTGCAATGACCAATCATCAGTGGGCAAGCCTGTTCCTCGGCGACGAGGCTTACGGCCGCAACACCGGTTATTACGTTCTGCTCGACACCTTCCGCGACATCTTCGAGCGCGGCGGCGAGAAGAACTGGAAGAAGATCATCGACCTCGTTCGCACCGATTGCCGCGACGTTGAGAAGATGATGGACGAAGTTTATCTGTGCGAGTACGAAGGCGGCCTGTTCAATGGCGGCGCAGCTCAGATGGAGCGCCCGAACGCATTTATCATCCAGCAGGGCCGTGCAGCTGAGTCCGTTCTGATGGAAATCGTTCGCAACATCCTTGCTAAGCGTCACCCGGGCAAGAAGTTCACCATTCCGTCGAATGGTCACTTCGACACCACCGAAGGCAACATCAAGCAGATGGGTTCCATTCCGCGTAACCTGTACAACAAGACCCTGCTGTGGGAAGTACCGGAAGGCGGCCGTTACGAGAAGAACCCGTTCAAGGGCAACATGGATATCGAGAAGCTGGAGCAGCTGATTCAGAGCGTAGGTCCGGAGAACGTTCCGCTGATCTTCACCTGCATCACCAACAACCCGGTTTGCGGCCAGGCCGTTTCCATGGGCAACCTGAAGGAAATCAACCGCGTTGCGCATAAGTACAACATCCCGCTGGTATTCGATACCGCTCGCTGGGCTGAGAACGCTTACTTCATCAAGATGAATGAGGAAGGCTACGCTGACAAGTCCATCGCTGAGATCGCTACCGAGATGTTCTCTTACTGCGATGCATTCACCATGTCCGCTAAGAAGGACGGCCACGCTAACATGGGCGGCATGCTGGCATTCCGCGATAAGGGCCTGTTCTGGAAGAACTTCTCCGACTTCAACGAAGACGGCACCGTTAAGACCGACGTTGGCGTTCTGCTGAAGGTTAAGCAGATCTCCTGCTACGGCAACGATTCCTACGGCGGCATGTCCGGCCGTGACATCATGGCTCTGGCAGTTGGCCTGTACGAGTCCTGCGACTTTAACTACATGAACGAGCGTGTTGCTCAGTGTAACTACCTGGCAGAAGGCTTCTACGACGCTGGCGTTAAGGGCGTTGTACTGCCGGCAGGCGGCCACGCTGTATACATCAACATGGATGAGTTCTTCGACGGCAAGCGCGGCCACGACACCTTCGCTGGTGAGGGCTTCAGCCTTGAGCTGATCCGCCGCTACGGCATCCGTGTATCCGAGCTGGGCGACTACTCCATGGAGTATGACCTGAAGACCCCGGAGCAGCAGGCTGAAGTATGTAACGTAGTTCGCTTCGCAATCGACCGCAGCCGCCTGACCAAGGAGCATCTGGACTATGTAATCGCAGCTGTTAAGGCTCTGTACGAGGATCGTGAGAACATTCCGAACATGCGTATTGTTTGGGGTCACAATCTGCCGATGCGTCACTTCCACGCATTCCTGGAGCCGTACCCGAACGAAGAGAAATAATCCCCTGTTCCATCCTTTCGTCAAAGGCGATACCGCATAATTGTATAAATTGTGCGGTATTCCCGCCAATGCTGCAGCAAAGGCGCTGCGGCATTGCATAACAGGAATTTCTCCTGACCTTTTTATAACTTTATAATCAGGGCGTAACCTGTGTCGCGTGGAAAGTGCACAGGAAAGCAAAGAACAAAGGCGTTCTTTTTCCCAGAAAACTAAACATTTTCTGCGGCAAAGAGAACGCCCTTTTTCTATCCATTTACACATTAAAGGGGTGTAAGATAATGAGTAAAGAGCCTAAAAACTTAGAACAGAGAGATGGTTTCCAGAGTAAGTGGGGTTTCATTCTGGCATGTATCGGTTCTGCGGTTGGTATGGGCAACATCTGGCGTTTCCCGATCATGGTGCAGAAGTACGGCGGCATGACCTTCCTGCTTCCCTATTTCATCTTTGTAATTTTGATCGGCAGTACCGGCGTTATTGAGGAGTTCGCTCTCGGCCGCCGTGCAGCTGCAGGTCCGGTTGGTGCGTTCGGCATGTGTACCAAGGAGCGCACCGGCAGCGAGAAATCCGGTAAGGCAATCGGTGCGATCCCGATCATCGGTGCATTGATGCTGGCAATCGGCTACACGGTCGTTCTCGGCTGGATCTTCAAGTACACCTTTATGTCCCTCTCCGGCAGCCTGTTCAGCCTCGGCACGGATATGGGCGCTATCGGCGGCACGTTCGGCATGACCGCACCGGAGGCTGAGACTCTTCCCGAAGCCCTCAAGGCAATGGCGTCGGCCGGCTTCTTCGGCATCGGCAACGGCGTATGGCAGATCGTTGCACTGGTCGTTTCCCTCGCCATCATGGTAATGGGCATTGCAGGCGGCATTGAGAAGGCAAACAAGGTCATGATGCCGGTTCTGTTCGGTCTGTTCCTCGTACTGGCAATCTACATCGGCACGCTGCCCGGCGCATCCGCAGGCTATAAGTACATTCTGACCCTGAATCCGGCTGGTCTGGCTAAGCCCGACCTGTGGGTATTTGCATTCGGTCAGGCATTCTTCTCCCTGTCCGTTGCAGGCAACGGCTCGGTAATCTACGGTTCCTACCTGTCCAAGAGCGAGGATATCCCGTCCTCCGCACGCAACGTTGCAGTATTTGATACCATCGCAGCTCTGCTGGCAGCATTCGTTATCATTCCGGCAATGGCAGTTGTTCTGGGCGAAGGCATCAACGACGTATCCGGCGGCCCCGGCCTGATGTTCGTTTACCTCGTAAACGTATTCAACGCAATGCCTGCCGGCCGTATCATCGGCGCGATCTTCTACATCTGCGTACTGTTCGCAGGCGTATCCTCCATCGTAAACCTGTACGAGGCACCGATCGCCTTCCTGCAGGAGCACTTCAAGTTCAAGCGTGCAGCAGCCGTTGGCATCATCGGTGTGATCGGTCTGGTCGTTTCCATCGCAATCCAGCCGTGGACCTCTCAGTGGATGGACGTTGTTTCCATTTACATCTGCCCGCTCGGCGCTGCTCTGGCCGGCGTTATGTTCTTCTGGGTACTCGGCAAGGAAAAGGCACTTGCTGCTGTTAACGAAGGCGCTAAGAAGCCGATCGGCAGCTGGTTCTTCCCGCTCGGCAAGTGGGTATACGTTATCTGTGCAGTTCTTGCACTGATCCTCGGCGTTATGTACGGTGGCATCGGCTAATCCCTCAAGCCGTCACCGATCTTTCAAAAGACGTTCATGGAGTTTATGAATCGTCTGTATCCCCCCTTTTGTCTCTGTCCCCCGTCACTGCTTTGTGACGGGGGACACACTTTTCTAATTAGAAATCAGTAATCAGCAGGCAGTAATCGCTGCATGCAAAGCAAAACCCCGGCTTTGCCGCACTTGACAAAACCGGGGCTGCTCGGGTATAATATACCCAAGGGACGCTGTTCAGGCAGTCAGACCCTAATTGATTAGCGATTTTTAGTCACTGACCGTTCGAGGCCTAATCGAGCGGTCAGTGCGCTTTTATACAGAAAAGAGACGAGCCAGGCAGGCTCGTCTCTTTTTATTTTGCATGGAGAAGATTCAATTAAAGTACACGATATCTTCCTTCGCCTTTTCGGCGGGTTCTACCGTGATGGCATGCAGCACCGGACCGGGACCGCGGTACTGCGGCAGCTCCTCGACGGTGATGGACGCCGTTACCTTAACCCAATCGCGGTTATGCAGCTGATCGCGGTCGGGATAGCGGCAGAGGAAGCCGAGGAAGGTGACGTCATCCGCGCAGCAGACCATGCCGAAGCGGCCGGGCACGAAGCTGCCGGCGGGCACATCCTTGCCGACGTAGGCCTGGGCAAGAAAGCGGACGGTCTTGCCGTCATACTTCATCGGGTCGCTGGTGGCGTCGATGTACCAGAGACCGTAGTCCTCCGGCTGGATGTCGATGATATCCGCATCCACGTCAAACGGCAGCGGCATATTGCGGGCGTAGTCCTCGGAATTGCCGTTCACGTCATCCAGATAGATTGCCGCACGCGGATTCATCGCCTTGATGTTCTTCTTGTACAGCATGTCCTTCAGCTCATCCGTGCAGCGGTTGAACACAACCAAATCCGCAGTGGTGATATGCTCGAACATCATCGGGCCGATGTTGTTGGAATACAGCTCAAACGTGGTCGCATCGACCGTGGTGACGATCTGGTACAGCTCCCAGCGGGCAGGAAACGCCTGCATCAGCTTTTCCAGCTTCCACATGCCGTTGTACTCAACAAGAATGCGGTCCGGCTGGTATTTCTGCTCCACGCGCTTGAGGATATTCGGCGTCAGACGGTCCTCGGACTCGATCGGCACAAGCGCGGTGCCGTAGTGCAGCAGCCACTTCTCGTCGTATTCCTCGATGCCTTCTTCGCACAGCAACAGCACCGTGCGCTCGTTCTCGGTAAAGTTCGGGTCCGCGAGAATGTCCTGAATGAACTTGGTCTTGCCGCTCTCCAGAAAGCCGGTAAAGACGTATACCGGAATGGGTTCGTTAGCCATATCTGGTTACCTCACTTTTCGTTTACGCCGAACAGAGCAGCGATGCGCTCCTCATCCAGTTCGGAGCCGATGACGCACAGACGGCCGGTGTAATCGGCAGCGCCGCGGCGAATTTCGGGTGCGCCCGGAACGTAGTCAAAGTGCAGCCACTCGCCGCCGTCTGCACACGGAACGATGCCCTTTGCACGCAGTACGGTGCCGAGCGTAACATCGCCGAGCGCGGTAAGAGCCGCGTTAAGCTCTGCCTCGGTGTACTTGTGAGTCGTTTCCTTACCCCAGGAGGTGAATACTTCGTCAGCATCGTGATCGTGGTCGTGACCGCAGCAGCAGTGACCGTCGTGGTCGTGATGATGGTGCTCGTGGTCATGGTCGTGGTGATGCTCATGCTCATGATCGTGATCGTGGCAGCCGCAGGTGCAGTGCTCGTCATGCTCGTGATGATGCTCGTGCTCCTCATGGTCATGCTCATGCTCATGTTCGTGCTCATCATGCTCGTGGTCATGGTGGTGATGATGATGCTCGTGGTGCGGCTCGTGCGCGATCTCCTCGAGAACCTCCGCAACGAGGTCGCGGCTGCCTTCCATGGTGGAGAGCAGCTGCTCGCCGGTCAAATCCTTCCACGGAGTGGTAACGATGCGGGCGTGCTCATTCAGGCCGCGCAGCATGGCAACGGTCTCGTCGAGGCGCTTCTCCGGGCACTCAGCCGTGCGGGACAGCAGGATGGCACCGGCATGCGCCACCTGATTCTCGAAAAACTCACCGAAGTTCTTGAGGTACATCTTGGCCTTGAGCGCGTCAACAACGGTTACAAAGCTGTTCAGCTGAACCTCGAGGTGCGCGTTCTGTACCGCAGCGATAACGTCCGACAGCTTGCCGACGCCAGACGGCTCGATCAGGATGCGGTCCGGATGGTACTGATCCACAACATCGTGCAGCGCCTTGCCGAAGTCGCCAACCAGCGAGCAGCAGATGCAGCCTGCGTTCATCTCGTTTACAACAATGCCGGCATCCTTGAGGAAGCCGCCGTCAATGCCGATCTCACCGAACTCGTTCTCGATCAGAACAACCTGCTCACCCTTGAGCGCATCGGCCAGCAGACGCTTGATGAGGGTCGTCTTGCCGGCACCCAGAAAACCGGAAATAATATCAATTTTAGTCATGCTTTGTCGCTCCATTTCTATGCACGGCACAGGGATTCCCGAACCGTACTCAAATTTTTCGAACGCTTATATTATACCACATTTATAGAAAAAAGAAAAGTTATTTAGTTAGCGGACGCTAATCTTTCTGACTGCGCGGCGCGTTTGAGAGCCGTGACGCAACAAAACCCCGGTCCTGTCGCTTGACAAGACCGAGGTTCTGCGGGTATAATATACCCAAGGGATGTTGCTAAGCAATCAGACCTTTCCGTATCATAGTTAAACTAAGATGACCGTTCGGGCCCTACTCCGAGCGGTCATCGTGCTTTTATACAGAAAATGTACAGCAAAATCACTGCACATACCAACAGCTGTACTGCCTTTTTCTGCATCCGCACCACCTCCTTTCCTCCCCGAACCGAGGAAAGAAAGAAGATCTGACCGCTAATGGAACAACATCCGCTTATAGTATAGCATATCCTGCAGAAATCTGTCAATCAACCGCCTTTACAGGCGTTTTTTTATTTTTTTGCACAAAAAAATGGAGAACGGAACACATTTCCCATTCTCCACTTTCCATTCTCAATTTGTATTATTCTCCCATCACCTGAAAGACAATATCCCGCACGCGGTTGCGGGTATCGCACTCCACAAGGGTCAGATTCTGCCACGGGCCGATGGTGATCTCGCCATTCACGAACGGGATAACGATAAACGGACTGAGCAGCGCCGCCTTGATGTGCGACGAGCCGTTATCATCGTGCCAGGTATCGTGGTGGTGGTAATGAATGACCGCACCGGTCTCATCGCGGTAGGGCGAAAAGACGTCCATCGCCGCCTTGAGGTCATGGTAGACCATGCCCGGCTCAAACTCGAGCGTGGTCAGACCGGCAACGCCGCCGGTGGTAAAGCCGGTAATCGTGCCGGACTTCATGCCGGTCTTGCGGCAGGCGTTCTGCACCGCTGCGCGGAAGTCATCGGTAACGTCGATCATGCCCATGTGGGCCTTGGTTTTGTAGGTTTTGGTTTCGGTATAAACAGGCATTTGCGATTCTCCTTTAGAGGCACTCTAAGTAGCGGCCGTACAGCGTTTTGCTGAGGTCGGCGGCGTGACGGAGCAGCGTCTGACGGCTGATATAGCCGCGCGCGTACGCAATCTCCTCCAGACAGGCAATGTAGCGGCCGCTCTCATCCTGCACGCGGCGGACAACCTGTGCGGATTCGAGCAGATTCTCGGCGGTGCCGGCATCCAGCCAGACGAAATCCCGCTCGAGCTTTTCAACGTGCAGCTGACCGCGCTTCATGTACTCGATATTGACATCCGTAATCTCCAGCTCGCCTCTTGCCGAGGGCTTGAGTCCGCGGGCAATCTCCATAACCGAGTTATCGTAAAAATACAGACCCGGAATGATATAGTTAGACTTCGGATAGCGCGGCTTCTCCTCGATGGAAATCGCACGGCCCTGACCATCAAACTCCACAACGCCGAACGCACGCGGGTCATCGACATAGTAGCCGAACACGCAGGCGCCGGATTGCATCTGCACAGCACGGTCCAGATAGTCCTGGAAATTGGGGGAATAGAAGATATTATCGCCCAGAACAAGGCAAACCGAGTCATCCCCGATGAACTGGGAGCCGATGAGCAGCGCGTCCGCGATGCCGCGTGCAACCTCCTGCACCTCGTAGGTGATGTTGACGCCGAAGCGGCCGCCGGAACCGAGCAGACGGTAGAACGGGCCTTCCTCTCCGGGCGGGATGATGATGAGAATATCGCGGATACCGGCCTGCAGGAGCGCAGCCAGCGGATAGTAGATCATCGGTTTATCGTATACCGGCAGCAGCGGTTTGCATACCGGACGTGTCATCGGGTACAGGCGCGAGCCCTTACCGGCGGCAAGAATGATTCCTTTCATTGGCTATTCCTCTATCTATATGGTTTTGTGAGATTAGTATAGCACACTTTGGGCAAATAAGAAAGCAATTTTCTAATAAAGCAGAGAGTGGAGAGCACCTCGCTCTCCACTCCTCACTCTTTCTCAATCGTCAGCACCGAATGATACGGCATCGGCTGATTGAGATACACGTTTACGGTATCTGTATTGCTGTATTCATATTCGTACCGGAAATCCAGTCCGTCGAGATGCGCCTCCTTGACGTTTTTCGTATCCGGTACATCGTATCCCCAGCCGTCGTCAATGATGTCATCCCTCATGTGGTCGGCATACAGCCAGCTCCATTTGGCATACGCGGCCGCAAAGGCGTAATACACCGTCATGCGCTCCTGATAGCCGCACGAGCCGTTCTGCGAATCCGAAACCACCGTCACAGACTGCACATAGCCGTCCGCATCGGTTTCGACCGTCACATCGGATACAGAATCGCCCAGCGAGAATCCGGTGTACGAGCCGCCCATTCCCACGTCGCTATTCCAGCTGCCGTCCGGCCGGACATACGGCACCAAGCCCTGATTATATTTCAGGCAGTCGTTGCAGTTCTCCACATACTCCGCAAGAGTCAGCTCGCCGCGATTGGGCGGCAGCTTGGCGTACAGGTCAATGCCGTAACCTGCGGCTGTTCGCAGCCCGATCACCAGCAGGTACAGCGCCACGCGATACCAGCGCACCTCCTGCTCGCGGACGATGATGCTGCATCCGTTCTCCAAATCCCACGGCAGCTCCTCTTCTTTGCACGCGCGGTAGCACTTGTACTTGTAGTACCAGTCGAAGACCGGCAGCGCATAGCAGTTGCCGTAGCCGAACACGCCCCACAAACGGGCATATGCGGTGCGGATGGACAGCTTTTCTCCGTCCTCATCGCGGACGGACAGCCCGAAGATCCACTTGCCGGGCGTTGTGCCCCAGTAATGCAGCAGCACCGGCTCGAACACGAACGTCAGCAGCCAGCTGACATACCCGCACGCGAGCATCCACGCCAGATTCGACATAACCTGGATAAAATTCTCCGGATTGATGCGGAACACCCACTGCGACAGCATTGACCACAGCAGCCCATACAGTCCGGCATCCACATTGCGGGCAAAGAAGCGCCGCCACGGACAGCCGGCCGGCGGGATGCGGTCTTTCTCGCGCGGGTCGTCTGCGGGCAGCACGATGGACTGGTACCGGTCTACATCCAGCCCGTTCCACTCCGCTCTGTCCTCGCAGATGGCGCGGCACATCGCATACGCCAGTTCGCTCTCGCGGATGTCCCCCTGCAATACGTCGAGCTGGCCTGCCGCCGCCTCGGGCAGCGCTTTCTCGCCGCTCTCGATCGCACGGATATCCGGCACGCTCAGCCGCAGCCGCCGCAGCAGCATGATCTTCCGCAGTGTCTGTACATTGTCCTCGGTGTAGTCGCGGTAGCCGTTCTCGCCGCGTGTCGGCTTGAGCAAGCCTTCCTTCTCGTAAAACCGGATGTTCGCCCGGGTCAGTCCCGTCCTGCGCTCTGCTTCCGCTATGTTCATACGATCACCTTCCCTTCTATTAATTACATTATAAGGGGTAAAGTGGGTTTACAGTCAAGTGTTTTGGGGAAAATATTAAGAAAAAAGAGTGGATAAAACTCCACTCTTTTTATATTTAATTCAGCTTAATGCAGCTTAATTCAGCGCTGCAATCGACTCCTCCAGCTTTGCGAGGTGCTCGCGCAGCTTTTCGGCCTTTTCGCGCTCAGCTGCAACAACCTTCTCGGGTGCCTTATCGACAAACTTCGGGTTGTTCAGCTTCTTCATAACAAAGTCGATATCCGCCTCGACCTTGCTCTTTTCCTTGCCGAGGCGTGCCCGCTCGGCCTCGAAGTCGATGAGGTCGCCCATCGGCATATAGATCTGTGCGTCGCCGGTGACAACGGATGCCATCTTGGCAGCGTCCGCCGGAACGGCGTCGATGAGTTCAATCTCGGAAGCGTATGCCAGCTTGGGGAAGAAGCCTGCGCCTGCGGAGAACGTATCCTTCTTCTCGGTCAGGATGAGCACCTTGGCCTTCTTGGAGGGCGGTACGTTCATCTCGGCACGGCGGTTGCGGATGGCGCGGACAGCGTCCATCAGGCTCTCCATCTGTGCCTCCTCAGCGGCAAAGTGCAGCTCGTCCTTGTACTCCGGCCATGCGGATACCATAACGGACGGACCCTCATGCGGCAGCGCCTGCCAGATGGTCTCGGTGATGAACGGCATGAACGGGTGCAGCAGCTGCATTGCGCCGCTCAGCACATAGCACAGCACCTTCTGTACGTTCTCGTCGCCGGTCTGCAGACGGGTCTTTGCAATTTCGATATACCAGTCGCAGAAGTTCTCCCAGATGAAGTCGTTCAGCTTGGCAGCTGCCAGACCCAGCTCGTACTGGTCGATGTTGCGGGTAACGTCGGCTACCAGCGTATTGAACTTGCTGATGATCCACTTATCCTCGATGGCAAGGTCGCTCGGCAGCTCGACTGCCTTGTCCTTGTCGATGGTCAGGTTCATCTGGATAAAGCGGGATGCGTTCCAGATCTTGTTGCAGAAGTTGCGGGACGCCTGTACGCGCTCATCCGAGAAACGCATGTCGTTTCCGGGGCTGTTGCCGGTTGCGAGGGTGAAGCGCAGCGCGTCCGCGCCGTACTGGTCGATGACCTCGAGCGGGTCGATGCCGTTGCCGAGCGACTTGGACATCTTGCGGCCCTGCGCGTCGCGCACCAGACCGTGGATATAAACCGTCTTGAACGGGGTCTCGCCCATGTGCTCCACACCGGAGAAGATCATGCGAGCAACCCAGAAGAAGATAATATCATAGCCGGTAACGAGCGTAGAGGTCGGGTAGAAATAGTCAAGCTCCTTGGTCTTGTCCGGCCAGCCGAGCGTGGAGAACGGCCACAGAGCGGACGAGAACCAGGTATCCAGTACGTCCTCCTCCTGATGGATATGCGTGCCGCCGCACTTCGGGCAGGTGCATACATCGGTCTTGGAGACGGTCATTTCGCCGCAGTCCTCACAGTAGAACGCCGGAATGCGGTGACCCCACCACAGCTGACGGGAGATACACCAGTCGTGTACATTTTCCATCCAGCGCAGGTAGGTCTTGGAGAAGCGGTCGGGCACGAACTTGGTCTTGCCCTCGTTTACTACGTCCATCGCGGGCTTGGCGAGCGGCGCCATCTTGACGAACCACTGCGCCGAGGTCATCGGCTCAACGGTGGTGCCGCAGCGGTAGCAGGTGCCTACGTTGTGCTCGTGGTCCTCAATCTTGACCAGCCAGCCGCCTTCCTCAAGGTCCTTTACAACCGCCTTGCGGCACTCGTAGCGGTCCATGCCCTCGTACTTGCCGCCGTTTGCGTTGACGGTCGCGTCCTCGTTGAACACGAGAATCTGCTCGAGGTCATGGCGCTGACCCATCTCGAAGTCGTTCGGGTCGTGGCACGGCGTAACCTTAACACAGCCGGTGCCGAACTCCATATCAACGTACTCGTCACCGAAAATCGGAATCTCGCGGTTCATGATCGGGAGGATGCAGGTCTTGCCGATGAGGTGCTTGTAGCGCTCGTCGTTCGGGTTGACAGCAACGCCGGTATCGCCCATGAAGGTCTCCGGACGGGTGGTCGCAACCACCAGCTCGCCCGAGCCGTCCGCCAGCGGATAGCGGATGTGCCACAGCTTGCCCGGCTGGGTTTCGTACTCAACCTCAGCGTCGGACAGCGCAGTCGCGCAGTGCGGGCACCAGTTGATGATGCGGTGGCCCTTGTAGATCAGGCCCTTGTTGTACAGGTTTACGAATACCTCGCGGACCGCCTTGGAGCAGCCCTCGTCCATGGTGAAGCGCTCGCGGTCCCAGTCGCAGGAGGTACCGAGCTTTTTAAGCTGGCTGATAATGCGGCTGCCGAACTTGTCCTTCCACGCCCATACGCGCTTAAGGAACTCCTCGCGGCCGAGGTCGTAACGGGTCAGGCCCTCCTCCTTGCGGAGGTTCTCCTCTACTTTGATCTGGGTTGCGATACCGGCGTGGTCGGTGCCCGGCATCCACAGTGCCTCGTAGCCCTGCATACGCTTGGTGCGGATCAGGATGTCCTGAAGCGTTTCATCGAATGCATGGCCCATGTGCAGCTGGCCGGTAACATTCGGAGGCGGAATAACGATGGTGTACGGTTTCTTGTCCGGATTGACCTCGGCGTGGAAGAAGCCGGAATCGACCCAGAACTTGTACAGCTTGTCCTCGACCGATTTCGGGTCGTAGGTCTTAGGCAGTTCGCTCATTGATCTATCTCCTTCAATTTGATTTACGATATAAATGCGGGATACTTCTGTGCAAACAAAAAAGAGCATACTCATCCCGACAACAGGACGAAGTATGCTCCGTGGTACCACCTGAATTCGCGTAAAGACGCGCACTCGTTGCCCCGTAACGCGGGTTAGACGGAACAGCTTAACGAAAATTCGGCTGTTCTGCTCCAAAGCGACCTTCTTCTTCCCCGCCGAGGTGCTTGCACCGACCGCACCCTCTCTAAACGCGCAAAGGAAAAATACTCCTCTTTTTCATGGCATTTGTGTATTAACTTTAATATTATAGCTGTTAAATCCGGGTTTGTCAAGGGATATGACGCAGTTGACAGCAACTTGCCTATACGATACATGCCAGCGAATATACTAACAGATAAATACAAGCTCACGCTATCCGGTAGGGTGCGCCGACTCGGCGCACCGTTTGTAAACCGCAGGGCAAATTTCACAGCAACGGAATACATTAACGACAGCGTATGCCACGGACTATAATCCGGTGATATTCGCTGGAATGCGGTGCGCCGAGGTCGGCGCACCCTACGGTCAGGCGATTTACAACTTATTACCTGTTGCTGTAATATTCGTCCTCTGCCCATCTGCGCGGATTATCGGCAATATAATTATACCGTATCACATAATCGTTTTCATCGCGCACAATATGGTCGTAAAACGACCGCTGCCACAAATTGCGTCCGGCATCCTGATTGGAAAACCGTTTCAATGCCGCAATTATGCGTGGCACCAATTCCGTAGGGCGCGACGACCTCGGCGCGCCATCATCACGCAAAACCGAAATCAACATATGAACATGGTTTGGCATGATAACATAGGAATCAATCGACACATATGGATATGCCCCAGGAATCGTTCGGATATAATGTTCAACAATTTTACCGATGACCGATAACCGCAGGGACGGCGCGCCGAGGTCGTACCCCAGGGCACCTTCTCTTGCCCTTCGGGCAATTCACCTTGTCGCGCCCTACGGTTGACAGCGTGCATTGCCGTTGATAGGTGCAGAGCGTCACAAAATAGACGCCCTGCTTTCCGTAATCATACTTTGGCAGCCGAGCCGATCTCCTCGTCTCCATCAGGAAAGTCTCCGCTTAAACTCCTCATACCCAAACATACGCACAACCTCATCCGTGCCGTCGGCGCGCCGGATGGCGATCAGCGGCAGCGGCATACCGTTAAACGTATTGGTCTTGACCATGGTGTAGAGCGCCATGTCCTCGAACACGACCTGCTCACCGGCGCCGAGCGCCACATCGAACGAATACTCGCCGATGACATCGCCTGCGAGGCAGGAGCGGCCGGTCAGCAGATAGGTGAACGCCTTTTTGCCCGGCTCGCCGCCGCGGTACACCGGCGGACGGTACGGCACCTCGAGCACGTCCGGCATGTGGCACGCCGCCGAGGTATCCAGGATCGCAATGTCCTTATGGTTGTGCATCACCTCGAGCACGGTGGCGACCAGATAGCCCGCATTCAGCACAACGGCCTCGCCCGGCTCCAGATAGACCTGCACCTTGTACTTTTTCTGCAGATAATCAATGCAGTGCACCAGCGTTTCCACATCGTAATCCGCACGGGTGATGTGGTGGCCGCCGCCGAGGTTGATCCATTTCAGGCCGTCCATATACTGGCCGAAATTCTGCTCAAATGCAGCGACAGTCCGCACCAGATCGTCCGAATTCTGCTCGCAGAGCGTGTGGAAATGGAAGCCCTCAATGCCGTCGAGCAGCTCCGGCTGAAAATTCTCTATCGTAATGCCGAGGCGCGAATCCGGACCGCACGGGTCGTACATCGCGTGGTCGCTCGGCTGCGTGGAGCACTCCGGATTGAGCCGCAGGCCGCAGCTCTTCCCTGCCGCGCGGGCAAGGCTGCCGTAGGCCTTCCACTGCGTGAACGAGTTGAACACAATGTGGTCGGCGTACTCCAGAAGCTCGCGGAACTCGCCCTCCGCGTAGGCCGGCGCGTAGACATGGGTCTCGCCGCCGAATTCCTCATGACCGAGCCGTGCCTCGTACAGACCGGAGGCCGTTGTGCCCGCCAGATACTCCCGAATCAGCGGGTACACGGAAAACATCGAGAACGCCTTCTGCGCCAGCAGGATCTTCGCGCCGGTGCGTCTGGCAACGTCCCGCAGGACGGCCAGATTCTGCACCAAACGGTTTTCATCGAGCAGGTAGCAGGGCGTAGGAAGCTCAGTAAATTTCATATCAGTCCACCAGTACCGGCTTGTCGTTAATCTGCCACGGCAGACCCCACTTGTTCAGCGCCTCCATGTACGGATCGGGATCAAACTCCTCGACCGTGTACACGCCCGGCTTGTTCCACTTGCCGGTCAGCAGCATCGCCGCGCCGATCATCGCCGGAACGCCGGTGGTGTAGCTGATGGCCTGCGAGCCGACCTCGCGGTAACACTCCTCGTGGTCGCAGACGTTGTAGATATAGGCGGTCTTTTCCTTGCCGTCCTTCTTGCCGGTGAAGATGCAGCCGATGTTGGTCTTGCCCTTGGTGCGCGGACCGAGCGTTGCCGGATCGGGCAGCAGCGCCTTGAGGAACTGGATCGGCACGATCTGGTGACCCTCAAACTCGATCGGGGTGGTGGACAGCATGCCGACGTTCTCCAGACACTTCATGTGGGTCAGATAGGACTGACCGAAGGTCATGAAGAAGCGGATGCGCTGCACGCCCGGAATATTCTTCGCCAGGGACTCGATCTCCTCGTGGTGGAGCAGGTACATGTCCTTGTGGCCGACCTGATCGAAGTCGTACTCGCGCTTGATGCTCATCGCCGGGATTTCAACCCAGTGACCGTTCTCCCAGTACGAACCCGGTGCGGATACCTCACGCAGATTGATCTCCGGGTTGAAGTTGGTCGCAAACGGATAGCCGTGGTCGCCGCCGTTGCAGTCCAGAATGTCGATGGTGTCGATTTCATCGAACAGGTGCTTCTGGGCATACGCGCAGTACGCCTGCGTTACGCCCGGGTCAAAGCCGGAGCCGAGCAGAGCGGTCAGACCGGCCTCCTCAAACTTTTTCTTGTACGCCCACTGCCAGGAGTAGTCGAAGTACGCGGTAAAGCCCTCGTCCTTGCAGCGCTTCTCGTAAATGGCGCGCCACTCCGGATCGTCAGTGTCCTCCGGCTCGTAGTTAGCAGTATCCATGTAGTTTACGCCGCACTTGAGGCACGCATCCATGATGGTCAGGTCCTGATACGGCAGCGCAATATTCATCACGATGTCCGGCTTGTACTCGTCGATGAGCGCGCACAGCTCGTCCACGTTGTCCGCATCCACCTTGGCGGTGCGGATCTTGGTTGCAGTCGTACCGTCCAGCTTCTCCTTGATGGCATCGCACTTGCTCTTGGTGCGGGATGCGATCATAATCTCCTCAAAAACGTCGCTGTTCTGGCAGCACTTGTGGATAACTACGCCGGCTACACCGCCGCAGCCGATGATCAATGCTCTTCCCATTGTTAATTCCTCCTCATTTTTAACTGTATATATAATTTAGATTTATTGAATGGTCTTTATTTGTTAAACTGCCGCTTGAGAAGCGAACGGAACGCGCCGCACCCGCGGCGGGGGCAAAAAGGGTAGACACCTACGGTTTCTACCCTCTTTGAACACCCGTTTCCCTTGTTGGGATAGCTTGGGTGCAGACGGTAGACTGCGTAAGCAGGAAAAGGGGAACGGCAGTCGGGTTACTCTTGCGTGATTTTCGCAAAATATTCGCAGTTCACAGACAGCGTACTGCTACACATACGGTTTACTCAACGCAGGGCGCGGCATAGCAGTGCCGCGCAAATCCTTGGCACGTTGTAACGCACGGCACCTGCGAGGATAAATTGCACCGAACGCCTAATCCGTAGGTGCTGTCCGCAAACTCCAGACTTACGAGTTGCGCGACACGGGTATGTCGCGCCTGCGGAGACAAAACCGCCTGTGTAGCAGTAATGTATCCGACACTGCGAATAGGTTGAGAAAGACACGGAAGAAAAAATCCTCTGTCGTTCCCCCATTTCGCAGCGGTCACATGTCGGCAATCTGCGCCAGACCCTCCAAGGGAAAGGGGTGATTCACAAGAGGGTGGAAACCGCAGGTGTCTACCCTCTTGTGCCCCCGCCGGGTAGGCGCACTCCCCGCTGAGGTTCAGCGAAAACCTCTCGCCCGTTAGGGGCGAACACGCTCACGCAGTTCGCGCGCCCCGCTCAGCCGGTGCAGAGAAACAGGCTGCCGCCCGTTAAGGGCGAACCCGCCTGCGGCAGTTCGTGTGCCCCAGTCAGCCGGTGCAGAGAAAGCGGTTGTCCAACGCTTACGTTACTCTACCTTTTCCAGCAGCTTCTGCACATAATTCGGCAGATAGAACGCGCCCTTATGCAGATTGGTATTGTAATATTTGGTTTCCAGTCCCAGACTGTTCCACCAGTCCGGATTCAGATCGCGCACCGGATGCACGCCGCGCGACGAAAAGCCGAACAGCCAGTGTCCGGACGGGTAGGTCGGGATATGCGCCTGAAACAGACGGCTCAGCTCAAACGAGTGCACGATATTGCGGTGCGCTCTCTGGCACGCCAGTGCATCGCCCTTGTAGAACGGGCTTTCGTGCTGATTGACGAGCACGCCGTGCTCCTTGAGCGCCTTGTAGCAGTTGCCGTAAAATTCCATCGTAAACAGGCCCTCGCCCGGTCCAAACGGGTCGGTCGAGTCGATGATGATAAGGTCGTACTCGTCCTCGATGCGGCGGATATATTTCAGGCCGTCCTGATAGAGAATGTGCACGCGCGGGTCGTCCAGTGAGCACGCCACACCGGGCAGGTACTCCTTGCAGACCGCAACAACGCGCTCGTCGATCTCCACAAGGTCGATATGCTCGATGTGCTGATAGCGGCACAGCTCGCGGACACAGCCGCCGTCACCGCCGCCGATGACGAGCACCTTTTTAATCTTCTCACCGAGCACGGCCAGCGGCACATGCACCATCATTTCGTGATAGATGAACTCGTCCCGCTCGGTCAGCATCATGTAGCCGTCAAGCGTGAGAAACCGACCGAATTCCTCGCATTCAAACACGTCGATGCGCTGAAAATCGCTCTGTTCGGTGTAAAGCTGACGGTCTACCTGTATCTGCAGCCCAACCGTCGGCGTGTGCATTTCAGTAAAGGTAAGTTGCATGGGTGAAACGCTCCTTTTATTCCGGGCTGACAACGCCGCGGATGACCTGCAGGTTGTTCACCTCGGGGTCCTCGGTGCCGAGCAGCATGCAGTTCTTTTCCTTGGCGTAGCGAATATAATCAAGAATATCGCGGGTGATACGCTCACCGGGCGCGAGGATCGGGATGCCGGGCGGATAGCACATGACAAACTCCGCGCAGATGCGTCCGACCGACTCCTCGAGCGGCATGGCCTTCTTGTCCGCGTAGAACGCCTCCTGCGGGCCGGCGACCACCTGCGGAGAGATATACTCCTGCCGCATGAGCGTCGCCTTGTCGCGCTTGTAGCGGCGGCGAATGTCCGCCAGAGCGGCTACCAGACGTTCCAGGTCGCGCTCACGGTCGCCCACCGAAACATAGGCGAGCAGGTTGCCGAGATCACCGAACTCGGTCTGAATATCGTAAAAATCGCGCAGAATGTCGTACACCTCGATGCCCGCCAGACCAACGTCCAGTGTGTTCACCGCCAGCTTGGTCGTGTCGAAATCGTACACGGTGTCGCCGTTGATGAGCTCGCTGCCGTAGGCGTAGTAGTCCCCGATGGCGTTAATCTCCTCACGCGCATAGGTCGTCAGGTCAACGACTTTTCGGAAAATCTCTTTTCCGTGCAGCGCAAGGTTTTTGCGCGAAATATCCAGACTGACCATCAGCAGGTACGAACCGGAGGTCGTCTGGGTCAGGTTTATAATCTGGCGAACGTGCTCCGCGTTCATGGACGGACCGCACAGCAGAAAGCTGGACTGCGTGAGCGAGCCGCCCGACTTGTGCATGGAAACGGATGCTAAATCCGCGCCCGCCGCCATCGCGGAGACCGGCATATTTTCACCGAAGTAGAAATGCGTGCCGTGCGCCTCATCAGCGAGCACCTTCATGCCTGCCGCGTGCGCGAGCCTTACGATTTCCCGAATGTTCGAGCAGATGCCGTAATAGGTCGGGTTGTTGACGAGCACCGCCTTTGCGGACGGGTGCTTTTCAATGGCGGCCTTCACGTCCGCGACCGACATGCCGAGCGAAATGCCAAGCCGGTCGTTCATCTGCGGGTTGACGTAAACCGGAATCGCGCCGGTCAGCACCAATGCGTTGATGACGCTGCGGTGTACGTTGCGCGGCAGGATGATCTCGTCTCCGCGCTTGACAACGGACAGGATCATCGCCTGTACGCTGCTCGTCGTGCCGCCCACCATCAGGAAGGCGTGCGCCGCACCGAACGCATCCGCCGCCAGCTCCTCGGCCTCGCGGATAACGCTGGTCGGGTGGCACAGATTGTCGAGCGGCTTCATCGAATTGACGTCCACCGTCATGCACTGCTGACCGAGGAATTTCGTTAATTCCGGCGAGCCGCGTCCGCGCTTGTGTCCGGGCACATCGAACGGCACAATACGCATGTCTTTGAAGTTTTCGAGCGCCTCCATGATCGGCGCGCGGGATTGATCCATAAAAATGCCTTCTTTCGGCAGAGAATGATATGCTGCGCTTTCGCGCGAAGCGCGCATGAAATACAATCTGCGCAGCAGATTGATAAAAACCGGGAGCATGTATCACGGTTTTTATACAAGGAATAAACTTTGTGTGCCGCGCAGCGACGCGCAAAGTTTATTGTGAGACAAAACCGAACATCGTTCGGTTTGTCTTTCTCGATTGAAAATGTATTTTCAATCGAAATCAGTAGATGTTCTTCCCCGAGAAAATCTCAATCATCTCTCGTCTGAGGTCGGAGTGAATCTTGAGTCTTGTTTTCGGCGGCAGCTCATAGATGTCGGTATTGAACAGGTAGTTCTGCAGATCGACCTCCTTGAGCAGCATTCTCGTGTGGAACAGATTGGACTGGTACACGTTAATGTCGTATGCGTCGTACCGCTCGAGCGTTTTCGGGTCGATAAAGTCCTGAATGGACGTCATATGGTGATCCATGAACAGCTTTTTGCCCTCGATATCGCGGGTAAAGCCGCGCACGCGGTAGTCCATGGTGATGATATCCGAATCGAACGAGCCGATCAGGTAATCGAGCGTAGACAGCGGCGTGATCTCGCCGCAGGTGGCAACATCAATATCCACGCGGAAGGTGGCAAGGCAGGTATCCGGATGGTATTCCGGATAGGTATGCACGGTAACATGGCTTTTGTCGAGGTGCGCGACAATGGTATCCGGCTCGAGCGCGGGCTTCATGTGCTCCTCCGCGATGAGAAAGGTTACGGAGGCGCCCTGCGGGTCGTAATCCTGCTTGGAAATGTGCAGCACATGCGCACCGATCATCTCGGTCACCCGCTCGAGAATGCCGGTCAGTCGTTCGGAGTTGTACTGCTGGTCGATATATTTGATGTAGTCACGCTGTTCGCGCTCGGTCTTTGCATAGCAGACATCATAAATGTTGAAGGACAGCGCCTTGGTCAGGTTGTTGAACCCGTAAAGTTTAAGCTTGTTCTGCATTTCATATCCTCACAATACCAAAAAATCCCCAGGCGAAAGGGGTACACACGGTACGCTTTCACTTGGGGATGATCATTCTCTTTTTGCAGATGCTTCTGCACATTCCGTAGGTTTTATGGAAGAGGAAAGAGTCTATATAGCAAGAATCGTTACTTTTAGGCAATACCGCATAATGAAGCAGGAGCGATTTGCGAGTAAATTTTGTGCCGCAAAGCGCCGCAGTCTTCATTGTAGGTGTTGCCTTTGTACTCTTATTGATCGTTTCACAAGTGTGATGCGCCCGCGGCACACGGCTTTTAGTCAGCCAACTTATAAAATTCAATAAGGCAACAAAGTTGCCAGTTTCGGCATTTGACCCGGCTGTCCGTATGGCCTTGGCACCGTTTTCGCGCAGAAACCGGGCGGTCAAAGAAATTCTGCTGAAAGGCTTCGCCTCTCCGAGTAACTTTTATTATAAGGGAATCCGCGTGCAAATGCAAGTTCATCTTGCAAATTTTACGAATTTGATACCGAATCCGCATATACGGTGTCGCCATCACAAAAAGTTTACAGTCTTTGTTTTGAAAAATCGCGTAAAACGTAGTACAATGGAACAGTAAGACGATATCATTCTGAAAAGATAAGGTGAATCATGGCACGCAAAAAGAGAAGCAAGGGACTTCGGGTCAGCCTGATGCTGACAGTCGGACTGATGATCGTGTCGTTTGCGGCGGGCATGCTGACACAGAGAATCGTGTTCCGCGAGCCGCAGACCGACGCCGGTCTGACCTACATTGAGGATATTCCGGTGATGACCGACTTTCTTCCCGAGGGCACACGCGCCCGTCCGGGACAGAAGCGCGAGATCAAGTATCTTGTCATCCACGAGACCGACAACACCGGCTCCGGCGCAAATGCGGCCGCGCACAACTCATTCATCCACCAGAACGCCAACGCCGAGGAGGGCATTGTTTCGTGGCACTACACGGTGGACGATCACGAGATCTACCACCATCTGCCGGATGATGAGACTGCCTATCACGCAGGCGACGGCATGGAGAAGAACGGCGGCAACATGAACGGCATCGGCATTGAAATGTGCGTCAACTCGGACGGCAACTACGAACAGACGCTCATCAACACCGAAAAGCTGTGCGCGCGGCTGCTGATCGAGTACGACCTGAACCCGTCCAAGGCACTGAAAAAGCATCAGGACTTTTCGGGCAAAATCTGCCCGTCCACCCTCATCAACAGCGGCCGCTGGGATGAATTCTGCAGCGCGGTAACCGCCAAATACAAGGAGCTGAAGGCCGATGAGGCGGCAAACGCATCGTAAGCATCCGGTTAGCAGCATGCAACCATGTGCAAAAAGCGTGGAAAATCAAAGGGCGATTTGTCGTAAATCGCTCTTTCTTTTTGCCCTCTGATATGGTATACTTCAAATCGTACGCTGTAAAAAAGCTGAAAAAATTTAAGCGTACCGTAAATCTTGCTTAAAATTTATCACATTGTGAAGGAGTGAACTGAAATGATCGTTGTACTCAAACAAAACAGCGACAAAGGACATGTCGAAAAACTGATGCAGCATTTCACGGATATGGGGCTGCGGATCAACTATTCCGAGGGCGCAGACACCACCATCCTGGGCCTGATGGGCGACACGACCCGGCTCGATGAAAGGGACATTATGGCGTATGACGTGGTCGAGCGTGTACAGCGCGTGACCGAGCCGTTTAAGGCCGTCAACCGCAAATTCCATCCCGAGGACACGATCATCGAGGTTGCGGGCCGCAAGATCGGCACCGGCTACTTCAATGTTATGGCAGGTCCGTGCTCGGTCGAGAACGAAGCACAGATCGTCGAGTGTGCCGAGCGCGTCAAGGCTGCCGGTGCATCCTTCCTGCGCGGCGGCGCATTCAAGCCGCGTACCTCCCCGTACTCGTTCCAGGGTCTGGAGGCCGAGGGTCTCAAGCTGCTGCTCGAGGCAAAGCGTCAGACCGGTCTGCCGATCGTCACCGAGATCATGAGCGAAAAGCACCTCGACCTGTTCGCGGATGTGGATATCATCCAGCTTGGCGCCCGCAACATGCAGAACTTCATGCTGCTCAAGGAGCTGGGCCGCTCGAAAAAGCCGATCCTCCTCAAGCGCGGTCTGTCCGCCACCATGGAGGAGTTCCTCATGGCTGCCGAGTACATCTTCGCAGGCGGCAATACCAATGTTATCCTGTGCGAGCGCGGCATCCGTACCTTTGAGAAGCTGATCCGCAATAATCTGGATATCTCCGCTGTTCCGCTGGTTAAAATGTTCAGCCACCTGCCCATCATCATCGACCCGTCCCACGCAGCAGGCCGCCGTGATATGGTGCAGCCGCTGTCCCGCGCAGCCATCGCTGCCGGTGCTGACGGCCTGATCATCGAGGCGCATAACGATCCCGCGCACGCCCTCTGCGACGGTGCGCAGTCGCTCGACCTCAACCAGTTCGATACCGTCATGAAGGACATCAAGCGCCGCGCCGAGTTTGAAGGCCGCACCATGATGCCGTAAACGCAAATAAAAAGACCTCTCCTTACTTGGAGAGGTCTTTTTATTTGCAATGGAGAATTGAGAATGGAAAATTGAAAATTAAGGAACGGCGCGGAGCGCCGTATTTTAATTGTCGCGCTGTGCGCGGACACATTCATTCTCCATCTTCCATTCTCCATTTTCAATTACTGCGCCAGCTCCGTCAGAGCACCAAACGTATATCCTGCCTCCTCCCACTTCGTCAGCAGTTCATCGAGAATCCTCGCATTGGTCTCACTGGTGGAATGCAGCAGCACGATGGCCCCGTTATGTATCCGCGGAAGCAGCTTGGAGAATGCCTGCTCATCGGTCGGCTGATTATCCGTATACCAGTCCACATACGCGAGCGACCAGAAAACCGTGGTATACCCCAGCTCCTGCGCCTGCCGGAGATTCTCCTCGCTGAACTTGCCCTGCGGCGGACGATAAAATTTCTGCATCGGCTGACCGGTCAGCGCGGTGTATTTCTCCTCAAGACCGTTCAGCTCCGCCGCAAACGCGCTCTTATCCGCAATGCCGGACATATCCGGATGGTGCAGCGTATGGTTGCCCACGATATGCCCCTCCGCTGCCATGCGCTTTACAAGTTCCGGTGCGGTATCAATAAAATTTCCCACCACGAAAAAGCAGGCAGGCGCGTTATGCTTTTTGAGCGCATCCAGAATAGCAGGCGTGCAGCCGTTCTCGTAGCCCGCGTCAAACGTCAGGTAGATGGTCTTTTTGCTCGTATCACCGACGTAAAACGCGTTGTACTGCCGCAGCTCCTCGGCGGAGACATTGCCGACCGGCGGCTGACCCTCGGTCTGGAACGACAATCCCCAGTCGCTGACAGACGCGGGAACCGCCTGTTCGGCGGCTGTCGGCTCAGCATTTTCGCGCGGAAACAGAATGAAAACCGCAGTCAGAACCGCAAAAACGCTAAGTCCCACACCGATTCGGCGCAGACCCGTGCGTGTGATCGTGATAAACATAGCAGTGCCCTCCCTTGCTCTACCCTATGCGGCTGCATGGGCAATATGCCGATTTTTCTCTGCCAATTTGCGGCAGGTTACAGGTAGACAAACCCTACCGATTTCCTGTACAATGGTAGTAACACCAACATGAGGGGGTTACGACATGAAAAAGATGAAACGATTTGCCTCTGCGGCACTGGCGGCACTGCTGCTGGCAGGCTCTGCACCGAGCGCGCTTGCGCTGGACACCACCCCGCCGATGTACGAGCAGTTCGGGTACGACAGCGCGGAGGATTTTACCCGCAGCTATCTCGGCAATTTTGTTCATTTCGATTACGATACTGCCAGCGATATGTTCCGCCGGTATGTACAGCAGCTGCACGCCGATCCATCGCTCGGATTTTCCTATTTCGGTCTGGAAGATATGGACATGCTGTACCGCTATATCGACTACGGCCAGTGGAAAGATATGGACGACTACTGCCGTCAGGCCGCAAGAGAAATGATACAGACCGCCGATTACCGGTCCGAGCAGCTTGCGGTGCAGCTGAACGGTCAGGCCGTCAAATTCCCGGATGCCCAGCCGGAGAAGGCCAACAACCGTACCATGGTTCCCTTCCGCGCGATTGCCGAGGCGCTCGGCGCTGAGATAGACTACAACGCAGGCGCAATCACCGCTAAGAAAAACGGACAGACGCTTGCTTTCTCGCTCGGCGGCAACCAGCTAACCATAACCGATGACAGCACCGGCAAGGTTATCAAGACCACCGCTGTTGATTCCGCACCGTACAAGAAGAAGGGCCGCACTTATGTCCCGGTACGCTTTTTCGCGAAAGGCTTCGGCCTTACCGTGCAGTGGGAAAACAGTGTGCAGACCGCTGTTTTGTATGACCGCGATGCACTGATTGCAGACATTGACAGTCACTTTACTGTGCTCAACCAGTGGCTCAAAGCACAGCCGTCCTACGGTCAGAATGCAAAGGCACTGAGCAGCACCATCAATGTTTCGACTGACTACACTCTGTATGATTCCATCGCAGGAGACAAGTCCTATCGCGCAAGTGCAAAAATCAACGCACTGACCGATGAAAATGCCGCAGAAGTCCATCTATCCGCTGATTTGAGCGATCTTCCCAGTGAATATTATCCGAATTATTCCTCTATCCCCTTTGTTACGGATGATTCGTTTGAGTGGTCCATCTTCCGCACACTGCGCAGTTCTGACAAGAGCACGCTCAAAAATCTGCAAGTTGATTTGTGCGGCAGTGACTCCGGTGCCGGCTGCTTTTACATGCGCAGTCCTGCCCTGTCGGAGATGTACCGCGGCACGGAAAAGGACCGTCCTGAAGAACGCACCGCCATGAAAAACGGTGCATGGGTCAATGTTGCAACGATGGACACCGTATTCGGCGCAACCGATTTTGCCGAACGCTGGTCCGAACTGGCACAGGGCAAGGTGAATACAGTCGGTGAATCCATCGTCATCAACAGCGAAAAAAACACCTATGGGTACGAATGGTCTAAACTCTTTGCCGATGCCTACGAGGAATGCCGCAACTGGGAAGCACTTGCAGGCGACAGTCTGTTCACACGCAGCGGTTCGCGTTATACCGCCAATATTGATCTGCAGGATATGCTCGGCAGCGATCCTGATACTTCAACCAGCACAATAAAGTATACGCTGGATACGTCGAACGGTTCGATCTCCGGTTCTACATCGAGCAGCTATACCAACTGGTATACGCAGTCTATTACGACAATTGAATTCTCCGGCAAGCTGCGCAGTCTCAGCTTTACGCGCACCGAACAGGTCAAAAACAAGAGCAAGCTGGTGCGCAGAAGCACACTTACCGCGTCTCCGACAGATACCGCACCAGCCGCTACTCCGCCCAAGGGCAGCAAAATCATTTTGTGGGATACGGAAAGCACCTATTATGATGAGGACGGTAACGAAATCACCGATATGTCTGATTTTCTTTCGACATTCCTATAAACATAAAAAGAGCAGATGCCAAGCATCTGCTCTTTTTCTATCCAATTCAGGAATTTAGCCGCGCAGCTGAGCGCCGAACTCGGTCTCGAGTGCCGAGATAGCGGCACGCATTGCCTTGTCGCACTCCTCATCGGTGAGGGTACGGTCGGGTGCGCGCAGGGACAGCGAATATGCAACAGACTTCTTGCCCTCCGGGATGCCCTTGCCCTTGTAAACGTCAAACAGCTTGACGGATTCAAGCAGCTTGCCTGCCGCCTTCTCAACAGCGGCCTGCATGGAAGCCGCCGGAACGGCATCATCAACCAGAACGGCGATATCGCGGGTGGATGCCGGGAACTTGGGCAGCGGATGATACAGCTTCTCCGGGTCGATGGCAGCCAGCAGCGCGTCCATCTGCAGCTCGGCAGCGAGCACCTCGCCGGACAGACCGTAGCGTGCGGCAACGGTCGGATGAATGGTGCCGAATACGCCGATCTCCTTGCCGTCAATGAGCACCTTGGCACAGCGGCCCGGGTGGTAGGACAGGTTGGCCTTCTCGGGAGCAAAGGACGCGCCCTTGATGTTCAGCTCACGCAGCAGCGCCTCGATTACGCCCTTGAACTGGAAGAAGGACAGGCGGCCGTAGCTGCCGAGGGTCAGGATCTTCTCCTCGTGCGGCAGTACGTCCGGGTCAGCCTTGCCGTCCTTGACGGTCGGGGTGTAGATGGTGCCCAGCTCGTACAGCGAAGCGGTCGGGTTGCGATGCGCGTGGTTGTGCGCCAGATTATCCAGCATGGACGGCAGCACGGTGGTACGCATCACGCTGAAATCCTCGCCGAGCGGGTTGAGGATGGTGGTGGAGATACGGCGCGGGTCGTTCTCGTCCCAGCCGATCATGTCGTAGAACTTCGGGGAGATGAACGAGTGGCTCATGGACTCGTCAAAGCCTGCCTCGCGGCAAACCAGAGCGGCAGCGCGCTCCGCCTGCTGAGACGGCGTGAACTCACCCTGTACCATCTCGCCTGCGTACAGCGTAGTCGGAATCTTGTCGTAGCCGTACATGCGGGCAACCTCCTCAGCCACGTCGCACATGCGGTTGATGTCGGTGCGGAAGAACGGCACAACGACCTCGTTATTCTCGATCTTGAAGTCCAGCTTCTCGAGCAGCTTTACCTGCTCCTCAGCGGGCAGCTCCAGACCGAGCAGGGCGTTCATCTTGTCCGGCTCGAACGGCAGACGCTTATGGTTCGGGTCGGAGTTGTCAACGTCGATAATGCCGTCGATGACCTCGCCTGCGCCCAGCTGCTCCACCAGCTCGCACGCACGGTTGACCGCATCGAGGGTCATGCGCGGGTCAAGGCCCTTCTCAAAGCGGCCGGATGCCTCGGTACGCATGCCGAGCGCCTTTGCGGTGATACGAACGGTAGCGCCGTGGAAGTTTGCGGACTCGAAAACGACGGTCTTGGTGTCGTCCATAATCTCGGAGTTTGCGCCGCCCATAACGCCTGCAACAGCAACCGGCTTGTCGTTGTCGCAGATGGCAAGCATCTTGTCGCTCAGGTCGTGATCTACGCCGTCCAGAGTCTGGATGGACTCACCGTTGCGGGCACGGCGGACAACAATGCGGCCGTCGGACAGGCACTTGTAGTCGAACGCATGCATCGGCTGGCCGTACTCGAGCATAACATAGTTGGTGATATCAACGATGTTGTTGATCGGACGAACGCCGCAGGCATGCAGACGCTCGCGCATCCACGCCGGAGACGGCTCGATCTTGATATTCTTGACAATGCGGGCGGTGTAGCGCGGGCACAGGTCGGTATCCTTAACCTCAACCGACATATACTCGTTGATGTCGCCGCCAACGCCCTTTACCTCCGGGGTCTTAACGCTGAACGGACGGTCGAAGGTAGCCGCAGTCTCGCGGGCCAGACCGATCACGCTCAGGCAGTCCGGGCGGTTGGACGTGATCTCAAAATCGGAAACCCAGTCGTCCAGACCGAGTACCTTCTTGATGTCCTCGCCAACCGGGGTGCCGGCCGGCAGGAACAGGATGCCGTTCTCGCACGCATACGGTACGCAGCCGTGGGACAGACCCAGCTCCTGGAACGAGCACATCATGCCGTTGGACGGCACGCCGCGCAGCTTGCCCTTGGTGATCTTCACGCCGCCCGGCAGGGTGGACTTGTGCAGGCAGACCGGGCAGATCTCGCCAACGGACGCAGGCGTTACATTGGGTGCGCCGGTGACGATCTGCACCGGCTCCTCCTTGCCGACATCGAGCTGGCAAATCTTCAGATGGTCGGAATCCGGGTGATCGACAACCTCGAGGATCTTGCCGGTAACAACATTTTCGATCTCTGCGCCGAGATAGTAAACCTCCTCGACCTTGGAGCCGGACATGGTCAGCTTGGCATCATACTCCTTCGGGGTGATGCCGGTCATATCGGTATAATCCGAAAGCCAGGATAATGGCAGTTTCATTGATAGGAACACTCCTTTTGGTGTTATTGTTGTCCGTAGGGCGCGACGACTCGGCGCGCCGTATTTGCCGCCTGCATATACTTACGAGCGGCGCGCCGGGGTCGTCGCGCCCTACGATAATACGTATCGCTTGTAACATGCGGGAGAGTGCGGCGGGATGAGGTCATCCCGCCCTACGGGTGCAGGTTTAGAACTGGTGCAGGAATCGAACGTCGTTCTCATAGAACAGACGGATATCGTCGATCTTGAAGCGGCCCATAACCATACGCTCCAGACCGATGCCGAAGGCGTAGCCGGAGTATTCATTCGGGTCGATGCCGCTCATCTCAAGCACCTTGGGGTGAACCATGCCGCAGCCGAGGATCTCGATCCAGCCCTCGCCCTTGCAGAGCGGGCAGCCTTCACCGTGGCAGCGGTAACACTGGATATCCATCTCCGCAGACGGCTCGGTGAACGGGAAGTGATGCGGACGGAAACGAACAACCGTGTCCTCGCCGTACAGCTTCTTTGCGAACAGCTCGAGAATGCCCTTCAGGTCGCTCATACGGATGCCCTTATCGACAACCAGACCCTCGATCTGATGGAACAGCGGAGAGTGGGTTGCGTCAACGGCGTCCGAACGGTAAACACGGCCCGGCGCAATAATGCGGATCGGCGGCTTGCGCTTTTCCATCGTGCGGACCTGCATCGGAGAGGTCTGGGTGCGGAGCACAACGTTATCCGAAATATAGAACGTATCCTGCGTGTCGCGTGCCGGATGGTCCTTCGGAATGTTCAGCGCCTCAAAGTTGTAGTGATCCAGCTCAACCTCCGGACCCTCAGCGATCGAGAAGCCCAGACCGAGGAAAATCTCCTTGAACTCGTCGAGCACGATGTTCAGCGGATGCTTCTTGCCGATGACAACGTCCTCACCCGGCAGGGTAACGTCGATGGTCTCCGCTTCCAGCTTCTTCTCGAGCGCAGCCTGCTCGATCAGCTTCTTCTGCTTGTCAATGATGGTTTCGATCTCCGCACGAACGTCGTTGATCAGCTGACCAACAACCGGACGCTCCTCTGCGGCAACGTCCTTCATGCCCTTGAGCAGCGCGGTCAGCTCACCCTTTTTGCCGAGGAACTTAACGCGGGCCTCGTCCAGCGCGCGCGAATCCTTCGCGGCAGCGAGCTGCTCCTTCGCGGTCTGCAAAATGCCTTGCAGCTTTTCTTTCATACCAATTCTCCTTTGGAATGTGATTTTGTGATAGAGTGAGGGCGGATAGTTCGTAGGGCGTGACGACCTCGGCACGCCGTCTGAAATCATCAGCTGCCGTTCGATGCGGCGCGCCGAGTCGTCGCGCCCTACGGGTATCATCCATTACAGTGGTAATAAAAAACGCCTTCCGTCCCCGTAAAATAGGGACGAAAGGCGTAAAACTTCCGTGGTACCACCCTGATTCCCGAAAAAATCGGGCACTCATTGAACGCCGGTAACGGAGCGTTACTTCGCCGGCGCCTACTGCATCTATTCAGCACCGGTGCTCACAGGGGAACTTCGCGCCATACCTCGATAAACGGCTTGCAGCCATGGGACCGTTCTCTCTGAGAAAGAGGAACACAGCGTTACTTTCCCTGCTCATCGCATTGAAATATTTATAACAGAATAATTAAAACACATTTTGCGGGAAAATGCAAGAGGCAACTACGAGATTTTCGTTTTAATAGTCAATATATTACGATTTTTTCATACTGAAACGACCGCCTCACCGTATATAAATAACAGCAGATCGTTAAAAACGGCGGGGTGAGGGCACCCCGCCCTATGATAACATTTACCCTCATGTATTACCCGCAGGAACTATCCGTAATAACGCACAAACGAATTGCGCGACACGGGCATGTCGCGCCTGCTTAGATGAAATCACATGTGTAGCAGTAATGTATCTGACCCTGCGAACAGGTTGCGAAAGACACGCAAGAGTAACCCGACTGCCGCGTCCTTTTCCTGCTTACGCAGTCTACCATCTGCACCCAAGCTATCCCAACAAGGGAAAGGTAGGAGTTCAAAGAGGAAGGAAAACCGCAGGTTGTCCTTCCTTTTTGCCCCTGCCGCGGGGCGCGGCACGTTCCCGCGGGGCGCGGCACGTTCCCGCCGTCCGCAGACGGCGAATCCCCCCGCTGCGGTGCAGCGAAAAACTCCCCGCCCGGAAAGGGCGAACACGCCTGCGGCAGTTCGCGTACCCCGCTCAGCCGGTGCTGAGAAAGGCTGCCGCCCGTTAGGGGCAAACCCGCTTACGCAGTTCGCGTGCCCCGATCAGTCGGTGCAGAAATGGTCTCTGCCCACCGTTAGAGCATAAAAAAAGGAACCCTTACGGGTTCCTTTTTGAAATCGCTCTTCCTTACCAGGATGCCTTGCGGACACCCGGGATCTGGCCCTTGTAAGCCAGCTCGCGGAAGCAGATACGGCAGATACCGAAATCACGCAGGTAAGCGTGCGGACGGCCGCAGATCTTGCAGCGGTTGTAAGCTCGGCTGGAGAACTTCGGCTTAGCCTGCTGCTTGAGAACCATCGACTTCTTAGCCATTTAACTTCTCCTCCTTACTTCTCAAACGGAGCGCCCATCAGAGTAAGCAGCTCCTTTGCTTCTTCATCGGTATTTGCAGTGGTGCAGATAACGATGTTCATGCCGCGGATCTTGTCGATCTGATCATAGGAAATTTCCGGGAAGATCAGCTGCTCGTTCAGACCCAGAGCGTAGTTGCCACGGCCGTCAAATGCGTTGCCGTTGATGCCGCGGAAGTCGCGTACACGCGGCAGAGCTACGTTGAACAGACGATCCAGGAACTCCCACATGCGGTCACGGCGCAGGGTTACCTTAACGCCTACCGGCATGCCGTCACGCAGCTTGAAGTTTGCGATGGACTTCTTAGCGTGGGTGATGATCGGCTTCTGGCCGGAGATCAGGGTGATATCACGGACAATAGCCTCGATAACCTTGGAGTTACCGTTTGCTTCCTTACCGCAGCCGACGTTGATTACGATCTTGTCGAGCTTCGGGATCTGCATTGCGCTCTCGTACTGAAACTTCTTCATCAGAGCAGGCGCAACTTCCGCAGTATACTTTGCTTTCATATTCGGAACCATTTATTGCAACCTCCTCTTCTTAAAGCGTTTCGCCGCAGTGCTTGCACACCGTCAGCTTAGTGCCGTTCTCGGTGAACTTGTGCGCTACACGAGTCGGCTTGTCGCACTTCGGGCATACGCGCATTACCTTGCAGGCACGCAGCGCACCCTCGCGCTCGATGATGCCGCCGGTTTCACCCTGACGGCGGGGCTTGGTGTGGCACTTGATCATGTTCACACCTTCGATTACTACCATACCCTTCTTCGGGTTTACGGACAGGACCTTGCCGCGCTTGCCCTTTTCCTTGCCGGAAAGAACGACTGCGGTGTCGCCCGTCTTAACGTGCAAATTGTTCATTTGTTGGCGACCTCCTTACAGTACTTCCGGAGCAAGCGACAGGATCTTCATGTAATCCTTGTCACGCAGCTCACGAGCGACAGGCCCAAAGATACGGGTGCCGCGGGGGTTTTTGTCATCACGAATGATAACGCCAGCGTTCTCGTCAAAGCGGATATAGCTGCCGTCAGCGCGGCGCAGGCCCTTAACGGTGCGGACGATAACTGCCTTAACGACATCGCCCTTCTTTACGCCGCCGCCCGGGGTGCACTTGCGCACCGAGCAAACAACTACGTCACCGATGTTGCCGTACTTGCGTGCGGAGCCGCCGAGAACACGGATTACCTTCAGTTCCTTTGCGCCGCTGTTGTCAGCTGCACGCAGAAAGCTTTCCTGCTGAACCATGTGCTCTCCTCCTTACTTTGCCTTCTCGATGATCTCGACCAGGCGCCAGCGCTTGTCCTTGGACAGCGGACGGGTCTCCATCACCTTAACCTTATCACCGATGCCACACTCGTTGTTCTCGTCGTGTGCCTTCAGCTTATAGGTGTGCGGAATAACCTTCTTGTACAGAGGATGTGCTACACGATCCTCAATTGCTACGACAATGGTCTTATCCATCTTATCGGAAACGACCTTGCCTACTCGCGTTTTGCGTAATGCTCTTTCGCTCATAATATTCGTTTCCCTCCCTTATGCCTTCTCCGCGATCTGCTTCTCGCGGATAACGGTATTGATACGAGCAATGTCGTGCTTGACTTCATTGATCTTGTTGGTGTTGTCGAGCTGATTGGTAGCGAGCTGCAGACGGAGGTTGAAGAGGTCCTTCTTCAGCTCACCGAGCTTTGCAGACAGCTCCTCAGCCGTCAGTTCTCTGATCTCAGATGCCTTCATCATGCTTCACCGCCATTCTTCTCACGGGCAACGAACTTGGTCTTGCAGGGCAGCTTGTGGCTTGCCAGACGCAGTGCCTCACGAGCAACTTCCTCGGAAACGCCTGCGATCTCAAACAGTACACGGCCCGGCTTAACTACTGCAACCCAGTACTCGGGTGCGCCCTTACCGGAACCCATTCGAGCACCAGCCGGATGCTTGGTAACCGGCTTGTCGGGGAAAATCTTGATCCATACCTGACCGCCACGCTTGGTGTAACGGGTCATAGCGATACGGGCTGCCTCGATCTGATTCGAGGTGATCCAGCACGGCTCGGTAGCCTGGATACCGAACTCACCGTTCGATACGAAGTTACCGCGGGTAGCCTTGCCGGTCATACGGCCGCGATGAACGCGACGATACTTAACTCTCTTAGGGAGCAGCATTAACGGTTGCCTCCTTCCTGACGGGGAGCACGACGCTCGCCACGGTTGAAGTCACGACGGCCGCGACGGTCACCGCGACGATCGCGGCGCTCGAATGCCGGCTTCGGAGCTTCAATGGAGCGACCCAGACGCGGACCGCCGTGGAGAACCTCACCCTTGTAGATCCATACCTTAACACCGATGCGGCCGTAGGTGGTCGCAGCTTCAGCAAAACCATAGTCGATGTCCGCACGCAGGGTCTGCAGCGGAATGGTGCCCTCGTGGTAATGCTCGGTGCGTGCGATTTCCGCGCCGCCCAGACGGCCGCCGCAGGAAACCTTGATGCCCTTGGCGCCCATGCGCATTGCACGGCCCATGGACTGCTTCATTGCACGGCGGAAACCGATGCGCTTCTCGAGCTGAGCAGCAATGTTCTCAGCAACCAGGGTAGCGTTGGTGTCCGGGTTCTTGATCTCGATGATGGAGCAGCGAACCTTCTTGCCGTACTTCTTGGTCAGCTCTTCTTCGAGCTTCTTGATGTCCTCACCGCCGCGGCCGACAACCATGCCGGGACGTGCGCACTGGATCATGATCTTGATTTCGTCGTTCTTGCGCTCGATCTCGATCGCCGGAACGCCTGCGTCGTACAGACGCTTCTTCAGATCCTTACGGATCTTGTAGTCTTCCACGAGGAGGTCGCCGAACACATTGTCCTTAGCGAACCAACGGGAATCCCAATTCTTGATAACGCCGACACGGAGACCGTTCGGATTTACTTTCTGGCCCATTGATTACCCTCCCTTATTCTTTCTCGCCAAGAACCAGCGTTACGTGCGAGGTTCTCTTGAGGATTCTGAATGCACGGCCCTGTGCACGCGGCATAACGCGCTTCATGATCGGACCGGGACCGACGTGAACTTCCTTAACGTAAAGCTTGTCGGTGTTCATGCCGTGATTGTTCTCGGCATTGGCAACTGCGCTCTTGAGGAGCTTCTCCATCGGCTCGCATGCTGCCTTGGGGGTATTCATGATGATGGCCATAGCTTCGCCCGCATCCTTGCCGCGGATCAGATCGCAGATCAGCTTGATCTTTCGCGGGGTCATGCGTACGTTGCGTACAATAGCTCTTGCTTCCATGTTACTTTAACTCCTCCTTACTTGCCGTTATTGGAGGTCTTGCTGCCCGCGTGACCCTTGTAGGTACGGGTGGGAGCAAACTCGCCCAGCTTGTGACCAACCATGTCCTCGGTAACGTATACCGGAACGTGCTTGCGGCCGTCGTGTACTGCGATAGTATGACCGACGAACTCAGGGAAGATCGTGGAAGCGCGGGACCAGGTCTTGAGGACCTTCTTCTCGCCCTTTTCGTTCATTTCAACGACTCTTTTGATAAGCTCAGGAGCCACAAAAGGGCCTTTCTTAACACTTCTGCCCATATTAAGATAACTCCTTTCTTACTTGCCGTTGCGACGACGAGCGATCTGCTTGTCGGTGCGGTGGTTCTTCTTGCGGGTCTTGTAACCCATAGCCGGCTTGCCCCACGGGGTAACCGGAGACGGACGACCGATCGGGCTCTTGCCTTCGCCGCCGCCGTGCGGGTGATCACACGGGTTCATTACAGAACCACGAACGGTCGGGCGGATACCCAGATGACGGGTACGGCCAGCCTTACCCAGCTGTACGTTAGAATGATCAGAGTTACCAACAACGCCGATGGTAGCCTTGCAGTCCAGACGGACGTAACGCAGCTCACCGGAGGGCAGACGAACCATTGCCTTGCCGCCTTCCTTAGCCATCAGCTGAGCGCCGACGCCTGCGGAACGAACCAGCTGTGCGCCCTTGCCCGGGTACAGCTCGATGTTGTGGATCATGGTACCAACCGGAATGTTCTCAACCGGCAGGCAGTTGCCGGGCTTGATGTCGGCATCCTTGGAAGAAACGACCTTGTCGCCGATCTTCAGGCCCTCGGGAGCGAGGATATATGCCTTCTCGCCGTCCTCGTACTGAACGAGAGCGATGTTAGCGGAACGGTTCGGATCATACTCCAGGGTCTTAACCTCGGCGTAAACGTCGAGCTTCTGACGCTTGAAGTCAATGATACGGTACTTCTTCTTGTTGCCGCCGCCGATGTGGCGAACGGTGATGCGGCCGTAGCTGTTGCGGCCAGCGGTCTTCTTGACCTTTTCGAGAAGGCTCTTCTCGGGCTTCACCTTAGACAGACCCTTGTAGGAAAGCACAGTCATATTTCTGCGCGAGGGCGTCGTCGGGTTGAAAGTCTTGATAGCCATTTGGAATTTCAACTCCTTGATACGTTATTATCGGGGTGGCTTCCCCATACAATTACTTCGTTTGAAAACACGTTTTCAAACGAGAGAGGTTCCACCGCGCACAGCGCGGATGAAACCAAGGCTGCGAAAAGTTCCGACCAGCGAAACTTTTCTTCGCTCTTGTATAAAAACCGTGATACATGCTCCCGGTTTTTATGAATCTGCAAGCAGATTCTATTGAAAACCCGCTTCGCGGGAACACTCAGGCTCGCCTTAGCAGCCGAAGTGGTTTTTACATCATGTTCTCGAAGATCTCGATCTTCTTGGAGTCAGCGGTCAGGGTTACGATCGCCTTCTTGATGTCGGAACGCTTGCCAACGTGAACGCCCATGCGCTTCCACTTGCCCGGCAGCTTGATGGTGTTAACCTTGGCAACCTTAACGCCGAAGATCTCCTCTACAGCCTTCTTGATCTCTACCTTGCCGGCATCGATCGCTACTTCGAAGGTGTACTTGTTGTCCTGTGCGCCCATCATGGAACGCTCGGTGATGATCGGCTTCTTGATAATGTCGTATGCGTACTTCATTATGCGTATACCTCCTGCAGCTTCTCAACTGCTGCCTTGTCGATGATGAACTTGTCAGCATTGAGGATGTCGTATACATTGAGGGTAGACGCGATCGTGGTGCGTACGCCCGGGATGTTTGCCGCAGACTTAACTACGTTGGTGCGAACTTCCGGAGTAACTACCAGGCTCTTGCCGGTTGCCTCAACTGCGTTCAGGAAACCAACGAAGGACTTGGTCTTGATCTCGCCCATATCCAGGCCATCGATTACGATGATCTCGCCTGCTGCTGCCTTTGCAGACAGAGCGGACAGCATAGCCAGACGCTTGGTCTTCTTGGTCAGGCTGTAGTTGTAGGAACGGGGCTTCGGGCCGAGGGCAATACCACCATGGGTCCACTGCGGAGAGCGGATAGAACCCTGACGAGCACGGCCGGTGCCCTTCTGACGCCACGGCTTGATGCCGCCGCCACGAACCTCGGCGCGGGTCAGCGTGGACTGAGTGCCCTGACGCTGGTTAGCCAGATAATTCTTTACTGCAGCGTGTACAACGGTCATGTTCGGCTCGATACCGAAAACAGCCGCGTTCAGCTCCATCTCGCCGGTCTTCTTACCGGTCATATCAAAAACTGCTACTGTAGGCATGATTTGCTCCTCCTTCCCTTACTTTCTTGCGGAAGCCTTCTGCGGGTTCTTGCTGATGCCAGCCTCGCCCTTGGCAACCTTGTTGTTCTTAACGGTGTTCTTCAGCACTACGATGCCGCCCTTCGGGCCCGGAACTGCGCCGCAAACGGCGATCAGGTTAAGCTCAGCGTCAACCTTTACAACGTCCAGGTTCTGAACAGTAACCTGCTCAGCGCCCATGTGACCCGGCATCATCTTGCCCTTCATGATCTTGGACGGATCAGAGCAAGCGCCCATAGAACCCGCATGGCGGTGTACAGGGCCGGTACCGTGGCTTTCCTTCAGGCGGGATGCGTTGAAGCGCTTGATTACGCCAGCGTAGCCCTTGCCCTTGGAAGTGCCGGTAACGTCAACATAATCGCCGGTAACGAACATGTCAGCCTTAACAACATCGCCGAGCTGGAACGGAGTGCAGTCCTCAAAACGGAACTCCTTCAGGTACTTCTTCAGGGAGTCGCCAGCCTTCTTCAGGTGACCCTTCTGGGGCTTGTTCAGGCGAGCTTCCTTAACATCCTCAAAACCGAACTGTACAGCATTGTAGCCGTCCTTCTCTTCGGTCTTGAGCTGAGTTACAACGCAAGGACCTGCTTCGATTACGGTGCAGGGGATAACCTTGCCGTCAGCATTGAAGATCTGGGTCATACCGACCTTCTTGCCGATGATTGCTTTGTTCAGCATTTGTTTTTCCTCCTTAAAGGTTATTGGTTGACGGCATTTGACCGCCAACATGACCTCGCCGCGCGTGTCGCGGCAGGGCTTCAAACCGCCGGTGGGTTAATCCGGTCAGCTTGTTAACTTAAATTAGAGCTTAACCTCGAACTCGACGCCAGCCGGCAGGTCGAGAGTGGTCAGAGCCTCGATGGTAGCCTGATTCGGGTTGATGATGTCGATCAGGCGCTTGTGGGTGCGGCGCTCGAACTGCTCACGAGAATCCTTGTACTTGTGAACAGCACGCAGGATGGTAACGATCTGCTTCTCGGTCGGCAGCGGGATCGGGCCGGAAACCTTAGCGCCGTTGCGCTTAGCGGTCTCGATGATCTTCTCTGCGGACTGGTCGATCAGCTCGTGATCATACGCCTTCAGGCGAATGCGAATCTTCTGTGCGTTTGCCATTGTGGAATTTCCTCCTCGTATGTGTGCCATACATTAAATAATGTTTTGACTCGCTACGGAGAGAAACTGCAACTCCGCCGTGCGTATCACGCAACGGGCATGAAAATAACCGGGCGCACTGACTCCGCAGCGCAACAATCCGGTCACGATAAGAAACGTAAGTGGTTCAAACCATCGGCTTGACGGCGCACGCGCCGCGAGTCCCGAATTTACGCATGAACATTGCGTTTTTGCTGAATATCTGAATTCAGCTGATAGCAGTTATCTCAACCGCCCGATTGTCGGACCTACTCCACCGAAGTTACCTGCTCACAGCAGCAATCTCCGGTATCATCGCGTTTTAACTTGCTCTCGCAAGTGCTTATACATAATACAATACTTTCAGAGGAAAGTCAAGTGTTTGCACAAAATTTTCAGCATTTTTTTGTGTAAATCGGAATTTTTCGCGTTATGCACAAAAACAGACCCAAAAACCATCGTTTCAGGTCTGTTTTGCCCAATCTCAATCGGTAACAACCGCTAAGATCCACGAATCTGCATGGCTGTCGATCGTCAGATCGACCTTATCATAGGCAGTCACCGTGCAGCCTGCCTGTTCTACTGTCTGCAGAGTCTTTTCGAGCGTTTCCATACTGTTGTCCAGCCGGAACCACGAAACGCCGTTCTCCTGCGCGAGCAGCTCACCATCAATATCCGGCAGGCTGCTGCCGCCGACGGCCACATAGCAGTACGCGGTGTGTGCGCCGTGCAGGCTTTGCGGCAGCGTGAGCACCGGACGAGTCTGCACCTGCGCCGGTACCGGCTCCTCCGTGACTGGCTCGGGAGCTGCGATCGACCGATCGCTGTCTGCATACTGCTCGGCATCGATGCCCGCATCGCTCTGCGTATTCGCCGCAGAGTCCTCGCCGGTGTCATTCTGTCCGCTGTATTCGCTACCGTTCGTACTCTGCGAAGCCGTGCCGCTCTGCTGCACGCTCGAATTCGATGCTCCGTCGCTCGATGCATCGGCGTTCTCCCGCACGGACTGCTCGATCTCATCCTGCATACCGCCGTCCGCCGTGCCGTCTCCTGCGTCCGCCGAAGCGGAATCCGCTGCCGCCGTGCTGCCGCTGCCCACCGTACTGAACGCGGGCATCAGTCCGCCGCCGAGCACAACCAGCACGACAACCGCCGCAGCTGCCACCATCGTAAACACCGGCAGACGGCGCATCGGCTTTTGCGGCGCGACCACCCGAACGGTTTCCTCCTGCCGCAGACGTTCCATAATGCTGTCATGCAGTCCGGCCGGCGGCTCGGTTTCGTCCACCGCCAGCATACTGTGCATCTGCTCCAGATCCTCTTTCAGCGCGGCGCACGATGGGCACTCTGCCAGATGCTCCTCCAGCTTTTGCTTTTCGGAATCGGTCAGGGTTCCGTCCACACTGTTCGAGCAAAGCTGTTCAAAATATTCCTCCTCATTCATGCTCCTCGCCTCCTTCCATATCTTTAGACGAAGGCAAATGAAAAAGGTTCCCTCGTTTGAGTAAAATTTTGCGTAAAGCAATGCGTGCGCGTGACAGCCGCGACTTTACCGTACCTTCGCTGACCTCGAGTATCTCAGCGATCTCGGTGTAGCTCATGCCGGAAACGTCCCGCAGCAGGACGATTCTGCGGTGCTCGTCGCTCACTTCATCGAGCGCGGCGGCAAGCTCGCGTCCCAGCTCGCTGTTCTCCAGGTGCTCCTCGGGAGATGGAGCCGTATCCGGAAGCGGCAGTTCGCGTTCCTCGTCATCCTCGCCCTGCACGAGCGGCTGCGTCGGCGGCTGGCTCTGCTTATGCCGCGCGTAATCGACGCACTGGTTCATCGTGATGCGGAACAGCCAGGTCGCAAAGCCGCTGTCCCCGCGGAAGTCCTTCATCGAGCGCCATGCCCGAAGGAAAACCTCCTGCGTGATATCTGCGGCATCCTCCGGCGAGCCGGACGAGCGCAGCGCGATCGCATACACGCGCTTTTCGTAGCGCGTTACCAGCTCCTCAAAGGCGGAAAGCTCGCCGCGCCGCGCCTGCGCCACAATATGCTTGTCGTCCACTGCGTCTCCCCTCTCTTTCTCTTACCTTATTTATTATATGTTCTCCTTCGCCGAAACGAAGGCTTTCAGTTCGTCTGCAATTTCATACAGATCACTCAGCTTGGTGAGTGCGCAAATGCGGTTCTTGAACGTCTTGACACCGCTTTCCCGCTTGAGATAGCAGTTAACGTGTCGGCGTGCCTCGAGCATGGCGATATGCTCTCCCTTCTGCTCAGCGGCAAGCTCGATCTGCCGCACAGCCGTGTCAATGCGCTCCGCGAACGGCGGCAGCGCCGGACAGATGCCGGTCTCGAGCAGTGCATTTGCCCGCTCGAACAGCCACGGATCACCGAGCGAACCTCGCCCGATCATCACGCCGTCCGCGCCGGTGTGCGCGAGAATGCGGACCGCGTCCTCGGGTTCGGCCACATCTCCGTTGGCGAACACCGGAATGCAAACCGCCTGCTTGACTTCACGAATCGCATCCCAGTCGGCGGTGCCGCTGTACTGCTGTGAGCGCGTGCGTCCGTGCAGCGTGATCGCTGCCGCGCCGGACTGCTCAGCCATTTTTGCAAATTCCACGCAGTTGACGTTTTTTTCATCCCAGCCCTTGCGAAACTTGACCGTTACCGGCACATCGACCGCGTTTACGACCGCTGCAATCACCTTGGATGCCAGCTCCGGGTCCTTCATCAGCGCGGAGCCGTCACCATTGTTTACAATCTTCGGCGCCGGACAGCCCATGTTGATGTCGATGATATCACAGCCGGATTTCTCCAGTGCCAGTTTTGCGCCTTCGGCCATCGTGTCCGGCTCGTGCCCGAAAATCTGGGCAGCCGCCGGATGCTCGTCCGCACCGAGTTCAAGCAGACGCGGCGTTTTCTTATCCTGATAGCACAGCGCCTTTGCGGAGACCATTTCGGTCACGGTCAGTGCCGCGCCGTGCTCCCGGCAGATATGGCGAAATGCAAGATCGGTCACGCCTGCCATCGGTGCAAGCGCCAGTTTTCCGTTGATTGTTACGTTGCCGATCTGCATATCGTTCCTCCGTCTTATACATATTATATAACGGTGTATATTTTATCATAACGCGACTGCAAATGCAACTTACAGAATGGATGCACCCATTTTTCGACCGAAAAACGCAAAAACAGGGCAAATCCGAGGATTTACCCTGTCGATATATTTGGTTACATTACCATGCTGAGAATCTTCTCGCTGAAGAAATACCCGAACGAAATGAGTGCGGTATTCCACACCGTGATGCCCGCCGCAGACCAGCCGACGAACCACTTGACCGGCATCCGGAGCAGTCCGGCCGGGATGGAAACAATGGTGCGGATACACGGGATCACACGGATGATCGCCAGTCCGCGCCCATGCTGTGCGTCGATAAATTCATGGCATTTACGCACGAGAGACTTGAATTTCTTGCTCCTGCCGAACAGTTTCTCCATCACCGGTTCGCCGCCCCAGTAGCACACGGCGTAGATGACCAGACTGCCGAGCACACCGGCGACCACGCTCAGAAAAACCGTCAGCGGCAGCGACAGCTCGCTCCGGGCGATCAGCACACCGACGCACGGCATGATAACGCCTGCCGGAAATCCGGGCAGGTTCATATATTCGCAGAAAACCACGGCACAGACCAGGATCAGTCCGTACTGGTTGAACATCTGAAAAAAGGTTTCGGCCGTCATAATAGCCGCCTCCGTTTGATCTATAGTAAGCGAAAACCGAAATTTTCGTCTGTGTACTATAGTATACCAACCAAAACCGGAGGGTACAAGGGAATGGCCGCTCATTTTATAATCTGTTTACAAAACGAGCGCCGTCAGCGCCCAAATGGTGCCGATGAGCAGTGCGCCAGCCCAAAATCCGGCCAGCAGAGAAAGACCGTCCGCCTTTCTTCTCGACCGCCGTCTGCGCGGCAGATAGCTGTTTGCGATGCGGCAGGCCTCCCGCACCATGTCGCCGCGCGGCGCATTGTAGTCCCGCACAAGGAAAATAGCCTGCTCGAACAGCGCCGGCTGCTCCGGCTTGACGACAATGACGCGGCGGCTGACACCTCGTACCATATAGATTCCTCCTTTTTCCTTTGTTCCATCATTCCCCTCTTTCGTGATTTTATACCAGTCTCATTCCAGCTTTTCAATTTTCATGACCATTACGGTCCTGTCATCATCGTGTCCGCGGCCTTTCGCCTCGTTCACAAGCTGTGCCGCGATCTCCTTCGGGCTGTCGCCTGCATGCGCGATGAGCAGCTGCCGCACCCATTTATCGTCCGTGCCGTCGGTCACGCCGTCCGAGAGCAGAACCACAATGTCGCCGTCGTTCATCTGCAGCGGCACGGCGTCGCCAAGCTCGTCCTCCTCCGCCAGACCGATGGGCAGCGCCGTGCCCGGCAGAATGGTCCATCGACCGTTCAACCGCATGTAGGTCGGTGCGGCGCCGCACTTGAGGTTTTCCGCGCGTCCGCTGAACAGGTCGAACGTGAATGCGTCCAGTGTGGTAAAGCGCATGCCGTCCGACCGCAGGCGCAGTGCCGGAGAGACCGCGTGCAGCGCGTCTCCGACCGAAATGCCTGCACGCAGGAACCGCTCGAGCGAGGTGATGAGCATGCGGCTGTCCCGCGACGCGGCGGCACCCGAGCCCATGCCGTCCGACAGGAGCAGGCACGCCGTTCCGGTGTCGGTGAGAAAGTAGCACGCGTTGTCGCCCGAGACCGACGCGCCCTCCTTCTGCTGACGGCCAATGCCGACCACCGCACGGTACGGCGCCCGTTCATGCATCTCAACATGGATGCCCTGGCTGCCCTTTTTCTTCTCCGGTGCGGTCAGCGTCACGCCCAGCAGCGCCGACAGACCGGCCGAAAAGCCGTCCCCCTGCTTTATGATGTCGTCGATGCCCTCGCCGTACAGTTCAACGGTCAGCCTGCCCTGCGAATCCCGCACCGCGCACACGCGGTCGATCCATCCGAACGCTGCCGCGTACCGGCGCACCTGCCGTTCCATCAGCGGCTGCGCCGTTTCATCCTGCGTGACCTCCGCGCCAAGCTGCCGAAGAATATCCGTAATGCCTGCGTATTGCCTGGCAAGCAGGCTCTGGTTTTCCTCCTGCTGCCGCCGAAGGCTTTCGCGCTCGCGCAGCGCAAACAGCGCACTGTTGATGGCGCGCATCAGCTCGGGCAGGCGCGCACACCGTGCCGCAAAATGATAGGGAAAATCGCTCATTTCCGCTCGTCCGCGCTGCAACATCGGCTGGGTCACATCATTGAGAGCTGCCAGCGTGCTCACATAGTCCCGCTGCCAGCACTGCGTACATAGCATGCAGTTCTTGCAGACATGATCGCTCGCGTAGTCGAATACCGCCCGAATGTTCCGGTCTCCGGCGGCTTTGCCCTCGCTGACGCCGTGCAGCATAGCAAGGTACAGCTCGTAGAACGCCTGCGCCGCCTCGGTCGCACAGGTGCCCGCGAGTCTGCGCACACGCTGACTGGCGGCTTCGCCCATCAGGGTATCCGGCAGCAGGCTGCGCCGGATGGCCTCCCACACGAAGGGCGGCAGCGCCGCGAACATGAGGACCGCGCAGAACAGCTCTACAATCAGCGGAATGAACAGCGGATGCTCCACGCCGAGCATAGCCGCGCACAGTCCGCCGCCGAGCGCACAGACCGAAAACCAGCCGCGGCCGCTGTCATGAAACAGTCCGGCAACGAGCGCACACAGGCCATAGCAGCAGGTGAACAAGGCTCCGTAGCCGATGTTGAGATCCATTGCCGCGCCGAACGCGACACCGGCTGCCGCACCCGCCGCCGGTCCGCCGAGATACGCCGCCGCCAGCACGAGCAGCAGCGCCCCCGCTCTCGCGGGAGCGAACACACCGAACAGATTGATACCCGAAAGTGATAAAAGCACGGTCGCGGTCAGCACCAAAAGCGTTACCGGTCTGCGCCAGTCGTTTTCGTCGCGCGGCGGTGCGAAGGCCGCGCCGTACATCCAGCACACGCCGAACGTGATGCCCTGCACGAGCAGGAATGTCAGCACCGCCGGTGCGGTCAGCTCTGCACCGAGCGGCAGGAACACGAATGTACACGCCGCGCTTGCAAACGTCGCCACACAGGGCGCAAACCACCGCTCGGACATCACCCGCAGACCGGCGCACACGCTCATCACGCACAGCACCAGCAGCGCTGCCGCGGCGTAAATACCGCCGTGGAATCCGTCGCCGCGCAGCATAACGCCGCACACCAGACCGCCGAGCGCGGACAAACCCGCTCCTCGAGCCATCAAGGCTGCCGTCATCGCCAGTCCGAACGGCATGTACCCGCCAAGGATGGTTCCCTGTGCCAGCACCGCACACAGCACGAATCGCTGTACGCCTGTGATGAGCGTCCGCAAATGCTCCTGTTTCCATAATCCGGCAGCCCATGCTGCTGCATGCCCGATCCGCACCGGTATCGACGCGGACCGTCTTGCCCTTTGTTTATCCATTTCGTTACGCCTCCCTTGCTGTTTTCCCAGTATATCCCAACGCAGGCGTGCCGCTTGGCGGGAAATAACAGCGGGAATTGCGTTTTGAAAAAAATTAAGCGCATATTCCAACTTTCGAGCGCGTAAAAGTGGCGGTTTCGCCACAGAAACAAAAGGATAGACACCACCTGCGGTGGTTTCTACCCTCTTGGGACTCCCGTTTCCACCCTTGGCATAACTCGGCGCAAATCGGAGACCGGCGACCGCTCCGAAAATAGGGTACGGCAGTCGGGTTACTCTACCGTGTCTTTCGTAAAATGTTCGCAGTTCACAGATACCGTACTGCTACACATGCGGTTTACTCTTCGCAGGCGCGACACAAGGTGAATTGCCCGGAGGGCAAGAGAGGGTCCCCTGGAGGATACCCGTGTCGCGCAACTCGTTTGCTCGTTATTACGGACGGCACCTCCGAGCTTTATCTGATGATAAATGTTATACCGTAGGGTGCGACGACCTCGGCGCACCGTAGTAAACGATTTGCACACATTTAATCGTAGGGGCGGCCATTGGCCGCCCACACAACGCTAAATCATTACCAAACTCCTACCTCCTCACTCCTACCTCCTACCTTGCATATGCTCTTCACTCTCAACTCTCCACTCTTCACTCTACTGCACACAAAAAGAACCCGAAACTCTCGTTTCGGGTTCTTTTATCTTACTCCAGCTCAAACGCTCCGGTATAGAGCTGATAATATTTGCCGTGTTCCGCGATCAGCTGCTCATGATTGCCGCGCTCGATGATATGACCGAGCTGCAGCACCATAATAACGTCTGCGTTTTGAATCGTGGACAGGCGGTGCGCGATAACGAACACCGTACGTCCGTACATGAGGCCGTCCATGCCGGCCTGCACGATGGACTCCGTGCGGGTATCAATCGAGCTGGTCGCCTCATCGAGGATCATAACCGGCGGATCGGCAACCGCCGCACGCGCGATGGAAAGCAGCTGGCACTGACCCTGCGACAGACTGCCGCCGTCGCCGTCGATGACGGTATCGTAGCCGTCCGGCAGTCGGCGGATGAAGTCGTCCGCATTGGCAAGCTGCGCCGCAGCCATGACTTCCTCGTCGGTCGCATCCAGACGACCGTAGCGGATATTATCGCGGATGGTGCCGGTAAACAGGTTGGTATCCTGCAGAACGATACCGAGCGAGCGGCGGAGGTCCGCCTTTTTGATCTTATTGATATTGATGCCGTCGTAGCGGATCTTGCCGTCCGCGAGGTCGTAGAAACGGTTGATCAGGTTGGTGATGGTCGTCTTGCCCGCGCCCGTTGCGCCGACGAACGCGACCTTCTGACCGGGCTCAGCATACAGCGTGATGTCGTGCAGAACGATCTTATCCGGGTTATAACCGAAATCCACATCGAAGAAGCGGACATCGCCGCGGACCTGCGTGTAGGTGGTGGTGCCGTCCTCGTGCGGGTGCTTCCACGCCCAGATGTTGGTCTTTTCCGGGGTTTCAGCGAGTTCGCCGTTCTTATCGTACTTGGCGTTAACGAGAGTAACGTAGCCGTTGTCTACCTCAGGCTCCTCGTCCATCAGCTCAAAGATACGCTCGGCACCGGCAAGCGCCATAACGATGGAGTTGAACTGCTGCGAGATCTGCGTTACCGGCTGGGTGAACGACTTGGTCAGCTGCAGGAAGGACGCGATAACGCCGATGGTGATGCTGTTTCCGACCACGCCGGACAGCGCCAGCGCGCCGCCGACGACCGCGACCAGAACGTACAGCAGGTTGCCGATGTTCATCATGATCGGCATGAGGATGTTTGCGAAGGTATTCGCGCTCGCAGCATTCTCGCGCAGCTCATCGTTGAGCGCATCGAACTGCTCCTTGCACTTTTCCTCGTGGCAGAACACCTTGATGACCTTCTGACCGTTGATCATCTCCTCGATATAGCCGTTGACCCTGCCGAGCGACTTCTGCTGCTCGAGGAAGTACTTCGCGGACTGACCGCCCAGCTTCTTTACCACCTTGAGCATGACGCACACGCCGAGCAGTACGAACAGCGTCAGCCATACATTCGTCACCAGCATGCCGATGAACACCGAGATAATGGTCATCGCCGAGGAAAACATCTGCGGCACGGACTGGCTGAGCATCTGCTGCAGCGTATCGGTATCGTTGGTGAAATGGCTCATCAGATCGCCGTGGGTATGCGTATCGAAGTAGCGAATCGGCAGCTTCTGCATGTGCGCGAACATCTCGTCACGCACCTTTTTGAGCACGCCCTGCGAAATGCCGACCATCAGCCAGTTGTAGATGAACGTAGTCGCAATGCCGATGAGATAGATCACCGCCATGCTCATCAGCGCATGCAGCAGACCGGTAAACACCGGAGATGCCTGCAGCAGCAGCGGAGAAATATAGTCGTCGATCAGGCTTTTGAGGAACATGGAGCCTGCCACGTTTGCCACAGCCGACAGAAGAATGCAGATCAGTACGACCACAAACTGTACGCCGTAGCCCTTCTGAATATATTTCATAAGACGTCCGAGCGTCTTTTTCGGATTTTTGCTGCGCTTGCCGCCCATCATGCCTCTGCGGCCGCCGGGTCCGCGCATCTGAGGTCTTGCCATTATTCCTCACCGCCCTTTCTGTTCTGCTGGTTGTAGATTTCCTGATAGATCGTGTTGGCGGCGAGCAGCTCATCATGCGTGCCGACAGCCTGCACGGTGCCGCCGTCGAGAATGACGATCTGATCCGCATCCTGCACAGAGGAAACACGCTGTGCAATGATAATCTTGGTCGTGTCCGGGATTTCCTCCGCGAATGCCTTGCGGATGAGCGCATCCGTCTTGGTATCTACCGCACTGGTCGAGTCATCAAGAATGAGGATCTTCGGCTTTTTCAGCAGCGCACGCGCAATGCACAGGCGCTGCTTCTGACCGCCGGAAACATTCGAGCCGCCCTGCTCAATGTGGGTGTCGTACTTATCCGGCATCTGCTGGATGAATTCATCCGCCTGTGCCAGACGGCATACGCGTTCGAGCTCCTCGTCCGAGGCATTTTCGTCACCCCAGCGAAGGTTTTCCTTGATCGTGCCGGAGAACAGCACGTTCTTCTGGAGCACCATGGCAACCTGATCGCGCAGCGCCTCGATATCGTAATCGCGGACATCCACGCCGCCGACCTTGACCGTGCCGTGCGTGGTATCGTACAGGCGCGGAATCAGCTGCACGAGCGTAGACTTCGCGGAACCGGTGCCGCCGAGAATGCCGACGGTCTGACCGGCCTTGATATGCAGGTTGACGTTTTTGAGCGCCAGCTTGCGCTCATCGCCCTTGTAGCTGAAGGAAACGTCATCGAACTCGATCGCGCCGTCCTTGACCTCGTGAATCGGGTTTGCGGGATTGTGCAGGTCGGGCTGCTCATCGAGGATTTCGGCAACACGCTCTGCGCTCGCCTTGGCCATGGTGATCATAACGAAAACCATCGCTACCATCATCAGGCTCATCAGGATCTGCATCGCGTAGGAGAACATGCTGGTCAGTTCGCCGGTGGTCATCGAGCCGCCGACGATCAGACGCGCGCCGAACCACGAAATGAGCAGCATGCACGCATACATGCAGAACTGCATCAGCGGCATAACGCCTGCCATGGTCTTCTGCGCCTTGGAGAACGTGCGGTACAGCATGCCGGAAACGCCCTCGAACTTTTCAGTCTCGTGGTCCTCACGAACGTAGGTCTTAACAACGCGGATGCCGCGCACATTTTCCTGTACGACCGTGTTCATGCGGTCATAGATCTTGAATGCGCGCTCAAAGACCGGACCGACAACCTTCATCAGGATGCCCATGCCGATTGCCAGAATCGGCAGCACCGCGAGGAATACGAGCGCCATCCTGCTGTTGATCTTCATCGCCATGAACAGCGCAAAGACCAGCATGACCGGGCAGCGCACCGCGATGCGCGTGCACATCTGAAAGGCGTTCTGTACGTTGGTAACATCGGTGGTCAGACGGGTGACGATCGAACCGGTGGAGAACTTATCAATGTTGGAAAACGAGAAATTCTGCACATTGTAGTACATATCGTGACGCAGATTGCGGGCAAAGCCGGTTGAGGCTCTCGCCGCAAAGGTGCCGGCCGCCGCGCCGAACACCAGCGCGAGCATGGCGCACAGCACAAGGATGATGCCGTATTTCCAAATGGCGGCCATATCCTGCCCGTCAATGCCCTTGTCGATCAGCAGCGCCATAACCAGCGGAATGATGACCTCCATCACTACCTCGAGCACAACGAAAAACGGCGTGAGCAGTGCGTCCTTTTTGAACTCACGCACACTTTTCAGCAGTCGTTTTATCATTATTTCTGTCCCTCCCTGCACATATTGCATTGGTACTGCTCCAGATTGGAGCGGATTTTTTCACAGACCGCAAACCAGCCCTTCAACTCGTCCTCGGTGATGCCCTGCCGCAGAAGCTGCTCCATCTGCTGCATGCGCTCAGTAATGTATTCATCCATTGCACGCGCCTGCTCGGTCAGCACCAGACGTTTCAGGCGGCCGTCATGCTCCACCGGCTCACGGCGGATAATGCCGTGCTGCTCCATCAGCTGCAGTATGCCCGTTGCGGTCGAGCGGCGCATCTGGAACGCGTTTTCCAAATCCTTCTGGAATATATCGCCCTGCTTTTCGTGTATGATCAGGTGATGGACGATCATCGCCTGCATGCCAGTCACATTCGCTGCATTCGCAGTCTTTTCGGTCATACACGCCATCTGCCGCCGAAGCAGATTATGCAGCATGCCGATTTCTGCACCGATGCGGTCGTTCGAGTGACCGCAGCATTCATTATGGTCACAGCAATTCATTGTTAGCCTCCTTACTGTTAGCTTGCTAACATATTATACACCGCCACTCGGCAATGTCAACGGGTTTCACGAAATGTTCACATTTCGGGGAGTGGTCGCTTACGAAGCGAGAGGAATCTCACCTGCCCGGCGAGGGGCAAGAGGGTAGACACCAATGGTTTCTACCCTCTTAACTCCCACTTCCTTTTGTTTCTTAACCTGACGCATACCAGAGACCGGCGACCGCTGCGAAAAAGGGAACGGCAGTCGGGTTACTCTTGCGTTTATTTCGTGAAATATTCGCAGTTCTCGGATAACGTACTGCTACACATGCGGGCTACTCTCCGCAGGCGCAACACAAGGTGAATTGCCCAAAGGGCAAGAGAGGGTCCCCTGGGGGATACCTGTGTCGCGCAACTCATTGGTCTGGTGGCTACAGACGGCACCTGCGAGTTTAATTTGATAATGAATGTTTACCGTAGGGTGCGCCGACCTCGGCGCACCGTGCTATCCGGCTGCACTCAATAAAAATGAAAAAATGGAGAATGCCCTACCTCGGGGTTCACTCTCCATTCCGACTTGCTAAGAGCCGCCCTATGGGCGGTTGCTCGCTGAACGCCCACTGCGGTTGGTGTCTCCATTTTCAATTTTCTATTATTTCGCCTGATATGCCGGTTTGAGAAACATTTCTTCAAGATACTGCTTGCCGGTTTCGGTTCGGAACACGTGGTCTTTCGCGGTTTTACACTGCTCTGCCGTCATACCGTCCTCGTAGGCGTTGACAAGGAAATCCGCTTCAAGCAGAATACGGAAATCTTTTTCCTCTCCTGCGGTATAGGTATGGTGATGCGCGATGAGCCACTGCACGCGCTCGCTCTCCCGCTCATCTGCGCCGCACTGCTGCAGCATGGGAGCCGCGACCGCCGGGCCTTCCATCTCCTGCCAGTGTCCGCCGCTTGAGCCGTGCTTCCGTTCGGCTTCGTGGATGCCGATATCGTGCAGGACTGCTGCGGCTTCCAGTACATTCTGCGTATGCTCATCCAGACCTTCCCTGCGCCCGAGCAGACGGCTGTATGCGTATACCTTTATAAAGTGCTGAATCCGTTTTGCGTCGCCTGCGTCATACGCGATGGCGAGCGCGGTCAGCTTTTCGATGTCGATCATGCGTGTCACTCCTTTGGCGCAAGCATAGCACCGCACGACCGGATTTGTCAAGTCAGGGTAATACCACATAATTGAACAAGAGCGATTTACGAGTAAATTTTGCGGTCTGACTAGGCGTGATTTTGCGGTAATACTTTGTGTATTACCGTGAAAGCACAACGACGTCAGAGCACAAAATTTCCGTAAAGCGCCGCAGTTTAATTGTGCGGTGTTACCCTAATCCTGTCCAGCCGTATTTCGCCATATCCACGCGGCCGTCCTTGGTGAACTCGATGCCGTCCGCTTCGAGCAGTGCGCGCTGGATATCCGCGCCGCCGAACGCAAACGCCGGTGACGTTCGTCCGTCTTTCGTTACCACGCGGTAGCATGGAATACCCTCCGGATCGGGATTGGCATGCAGTGCATAGCCGACGACGCGCGCCCATCTCGGGTTGCCCGCGAGCAGCGCGACCTGCCCGTAGCTGGCCACCGTTCCGCGCGGAATTTTCTTCACCACTGCATATATTCGCTCAAAGCTGTTTGCCATACGAATCACCTCTATCTTTTACTATCCAATACCACATAATTAAGCAAGAGTGATTTGCGAGTAAATTTTCTTTTTTTGACAAGGCATGGTTTTGCAGCAATACTTTCATATTGCAAGAAAACACACCGAAGTCAAGAAAGTAAATTTCTGCAAAGCACCGCCGCTTTAATTATGCGGTACTGGCTTTATTATATCAAGTCAGATTGCCAATATCCATAGGTTTTTCGGCCTAAAAAACTGTATAATTTTATCGTGCTAAAGTATTGCATATGCAAAAAAATTGCTATATAATAGAACCGTCACCAAATATAAAAGCATTCCACTCGGATTACTTACGAAAGTTAAGCGAGTGGTATAGAATGTAAGGAGGACAATAAAAATGGCACTTACCAATTCTTATCTGCAGGGCGTGTACGAAACCGTACAGAAGCGCAACCCGAATGAGCCGGAGTTCCAGCAGGCAGTTTACGAGGTTCTTGAGAGCCTTGAGCCGGTTGTTGAAGCTCGTCCGGAGCTCGAGAAGAACGGCATCATGGAGCGCATCGTAGAGCCGGAGCGCATGTTCATGTTCCGTGTACCGTGGGTTGACGATCAGGGCAAGGTTCAGGTTAACCGCGGCTTCCGTGTACAGTTCAACTCCGCAATCGGCCCCTACAAGGGCGGTCTGCGTCTGCACCCCTCTGTTAACGCATCCGTTATCAAGTTCCTCGGCTTTGAGCAGTGCTTCAAGAACAGCCTGACCACTCTGCCGATGGGCGGCGGCAAGGGCGGCTCCGACTTCGACCCGAAGGGCAAGTCCGATGCTGAAATCATGCGTTTCTGCCAGTCCTTCATGACCGAGCTGTGCAAGCACATCGGTCAGTTCACCGACGTACCGGCCGGCGATATCGGTGTTGGCGGCCGTGAGATCGGCTTTATGTTCGGTCAGTACAAGCGTCTGCGCAACGAGTACACCGGCGTTCTGACCGGCAAGGGCCTGTCCTACGGCGGCTCTCTGGCCCGCACCGAGGCTACCGGCTACGGTCTGTGCTACTACATGAAGGAAATGCTCGCATACAAGGGCACTTCGTTTGAGGGCAAGACTGTTGCAATCTCCGGTTCCGGCAACGTTGCAATCTACGCTTGCCAGAAGGCTACCCAGCTGGGCGCTAAGGTTGTTACCATGTCCGACTCCAACGGCTTCATCTACGATCCGAACGGCATCAACCTGGATGTTGTCAAGGACATCAAGGAAGTAAAGCGCGGCCGCATCAAGGAGTACGCTGAGCGCGTACCGGGCAGCGTTTACACCGAGGGTCAGCGTCCGTGGGGCACCAAGTGCGACATCGCTCTGCCGTGCGCAACCCAGAACGAGCTGAACGAGGAGAACGCAAAGGCTCTGATCGCCAACGGCTGCAAGTTTGTAGCTGAGGGCGCTAACATGCCGTCCACCCCGGAGGCTGTTGCAGCATTCCAGGCAGCCGGCGTATTCTTCGGCCCGGCAAAGGCTGCTAACGCAGGCGGCGTAGCTACCTCCGGTCTGGAAATGAGCCAGAACTCCCTGCGTCTGTCCTGGACCTTCGAGGAAGTTGACCAGCGTCTGCACGACATCATGGTTAACATCTTCCACACCTGCATCACTGCAGCTGAGAAGTACGGCCACAAGGACAACCTTGTTATGGGCGCTAACATCGGCGGCTTCGAGAAGATCGCTGACGCTATGCTGGCTCAGGGCGTATGCTGATTTTCGATTGAAAGGGCGCAGCCCTTTCAATCGAGGGACGCCCTTGACAGGCGCTGCCTGTAAGGGCTACCGCAATAAAAGAGCACCGGAATTTCGATTCCGGTGCTCTTTTATTGTTTGCTAAAAATGACCCGGCAAAGCTGGGCCATTTTTGTCGCGCTGAAAGCGCTCCATTTGATGCGCTCTGCGGCGTGATAGGTTATCTGGGTGCTGAAATCCCCGTCGGGGATTTTATGGGTTGGCGTGAACGCTGTCGCCCGCGAAGGACTCACCGCCAACAGGCGGCTGTCCTATAGGTGCGGTTTGCGGGGCATACCGCGTATTTTACCGCGAACTGCGTTCGCGGGTGCGGGACACGGCGGCACAGCCGCCTGTGTCCCGTATTTCGCGCGTCAGCGCGCTTCAAATAGAATTTGCTATGCAAATTCATAGCCCGTAGGCCTCTATCCTTAAAAAGATTTAATGAGAGCAAACCGGGAGCATGTATCTCGGTTTTTACACTTCTGGAGGGAGAAAGTTTCGACCATCGGGAGGAACTTTCGGACGACTTTGGAACGGCCCACGGTCCGTTCCCCCTTGTCGGCGAAACTGTAGTTTCGCGACAGGCATTTTACGCGTTTTCCGAGAAATCCGCGAGACGCAGGTTCTCGTTATGGTCGGTCGCGTAGGTGATATTCCACGGCGAGGTGAACAGCAGCAGGCTATTGCCCTTGAGATCCTCGACGATCTTGGTATCGCTCGTGAGCTGGAGCTTCTTGATGTCGAAGTCCTCCTCGTCATTCTCAACCCAGCGAACGTGCTCATACGGCAGGTTTTCGCGGATGATCTCAACGTTATACTCGTTCTTCAGACGGTACTCGAGCACCTCAAACTGAAGCACGCCGACAACGCCGACGATGACCGATTCCATACCGGCATTCGGCTCTCGGAAGATCTGGATAGCGCCCTCCTGTGCGATCTGCTCGACACCCTTGACGAACTGCTTGCGCTTGAGCGTGTCCTTCTGACGGACAACGGCAAACAACTCGGGTGCGAACGTCGGGATGCCGGAGAACACGCACTTATGCTTGGGATCGCACACGGTATCACCGATGGAGAACACGCCCGGATCAAAAATACCGATAATATCGCCCGCATACGCCTCATCGACGATAGAGCGGTCCTGTGCCATCAGCTGCTGCGGTGCGGCAAGCACCATTTTCTTGCCGGACTGAACGTGCAGCACGTCCTGACCGCGCTCAAACTTGCCGGAGCAAATACGCATGAACGCAACACGGTCGCGGTGCGCCTTGTTCATGTTCGCCTGAATCTTGAACACAAACGCGGAGAAATGCGGGTTGAACGGGTCGATCACACCGATGTCAGCGGTACGCGCGGTCGGCGGCGGCGTCATCTGCAGGAACTTTTTCAGGAACGGCTCAACACCGAAGTTAGTCAGCGCGGAACCGAAGAACACCGGCGACAGCTTGCCCTCGTGTACTGCCTTGAGATCAAACTCATCGCCTGCACCGGAGAGCAGCTCCACATCGTCGATCAGCGTCTGGTACTGATCCTCAGGCAGCAGTCCCTCGAGGATCGGATCGTCGATCGACAGGCGCTGCGCCTTGACCTCGTGGCGGAAATCCGCGCCCTCAAACGCGATAACCTCATCGTCCATGCGGTCGTACACGCCCTTGAAGCGCTTGCCCGAGCCGATCGGCCAGTTTACCGCATAGGTGCCGATGCCCAGCTCGTTCTCGATGTCCTCGAGCAGCTCGTACGGGTCGCGTGCCTCACGGTCCATCTTGTTGATAAAGGTGAAGATCGGCACGCCGCGCATCGCGCAGACCTTGAACAGCTTGCGGGTCTGTGCCTCGACGCCCTTGGAGGCGTCAATGACCATCACCGCCGAGTCAGCCGCCATCAGCGTGCGGTAGGTGTCCTCCGAGAAGTCCTGATGGCCCGGGGTATCCAGAATGTTGATGCACTTGCCCTCATAGCGGAACTGCAGCACCGAGGACGTTACCGAAATACCGCGCTGCTTCTCGATCTCCATCCAGTCGGAAACCGCATGACGGCTGTTTTTCTTGCCCTTGACCATGCCGGCCTCCTGAATGGCTCCGCCGTAGAGCAAAAACTTCTCCGTAATGGTGGTTTTACCGGCGTCAGGGTGCGAAATGATTGCAAATGTGCGCCGATTTTCAATTTCTTTTTTCAGGTCTGCCACAGACTTTTTCCTCCCGATCTATCAAAAATCTAATATTGTTGTAGAATGTACACAGAATGTTCACAATTCACCAGTATTATAAATGGCGTGGAAAGCGTAAGATCCCCCCACATGTTCTTGCTTTCTACTCTCTATCCTACCTTTTATTACGGGAGCAGCCGGACGAAAGTTCGGCTGTTCCTGTTTTTTTACCTTTTTCAAAGGTAGAACGAAAGCTGCGGCACCCGCCGCATCGGGGCAAGAGGGTAGACACCTACGGTTTCTACCCTCTTAACTCCCGTTTCCCTTAACTTGTTAGTCCAGCGCAGCTTTCCTATCTGTGACCGCTCCGAAAAAGGGGAACGACAGTCGGTCTACCGCAGCGTGTCTTTCTCCGCCTATTCGCAGTTCACAGACAACTTACTGCTACACATATCGGAAAGTCTACGCAGAGGGCGGCACAGCTATGCCGCCCAAAGGTTAAACTTAACCATTGCGTGCGGCACGCGCTGTCAGACGCAGAAGAGACCCTCGTCAACGTGTAAGGGTGACCCGACTGCCGTTCCCCTTTTCGAAGCGGTTGCCGATCTCTGATTTGCGTCAGGCTAACAACCAACAGGAAACTGGAGTCCCAAGAGGATAGTACTCGTTTAATCCGCGCACGGCGCGGGAACAAGGTTTAGTGGCCTACGGGCAAACCTTGGTGTCTATCCTTTTGGACCACCCAGCTGGACCAGCTGCACCGATTCGATTCAGCCGAACCGCCCATAAGGATGCAAAGGAGCCATCACAGCTCCTTTCGACCCTCCAGTGCACGGGTCAGCGTCACCTCATCAACAAACTCCAGATGCCCGCCAACCGGAATACCATACGCCAGCCGCGTAATCTTGATGCCGAACGGCTGCAGCAGCCGCGAAATGTACATCGCCGTGGCTTCGCCCTCGGTGTCCGGATTGGTGGCGAGGATAACCTCCTCGGTCTCCTCCTCCGCCACGCGCTTGACCAGCTCGCGGATACGGATGTCGTCCGGTCCGACGTGCCCCATCGGAGACAGCGTGCCGTGCAGCACATGATACAGACCCTTGTACTCCTTCGTGCGCTCGAACGCGATTACGTCGCGCGGCTCTGCCACCACGCAGATCACCTTCTGGTTGCGCGTCTTGTCCGAACAGATCGGACAGATCTCGCTGTCCGTCAGATTCTGACAACGCCTGCAGGTGAACGTCTTGGCTTTTGCTTCACGGATGGCATCCGCAAACCGCTCGGCGTCCTCTTTCGGCAGGTCGAGCACATGAAACGCCAGCCGCTGTGCGGTCTTCTGGCCGATGCCCGGGAGCTTTGCAAACTCCTCGATCAGCCGTTCGACCGGCGGTGCAAAAAGCTCCATTACAGCAGACCGCCCAGACCGCCGCCGATGCCGCCCGTAATCGCGGACATCTGGCTCTGCGACTTATCGGAAGCCGCCTTGAGTGCCTCATTGACCGCTGCAACGACCAGATCCTGCAGCATGTCGATGTCGTCCGGATCAACAACGTCCGGCTTGATTTCAATGCTCTTGAGCGTGGAAGTGCCGGTTACAGTCGCGGTAACCATACCGCCGCCTGCCGTGCCGGTGGATTCCATCTGCGCGATCTCCTCCTGCGCCTTGAGCATGCTCTCCTGCATCTTCTGTGCCTGCTTCATCATCGCCTGCATGTTCATGCCGCCGCCGAAGCCGCCGAAACCCTTACCCTTTGCCATAATAAATGCCCTCCTTAAAGCTGTTTCACTTGAATATCCATTGATTTAGCGCGGTCGATCAGTTCATCGACTGCGATCTTTTTTTTCACAACAAGCTCCTCGCCCGCTTCGCGCACCTTGACCTTGATGGGTGCACCGTTCAGCTTGGCCGCCTGCTCCCGGATGACCGAAATGGTCGGCTCCTTTGCCGCGAGAATGGCCGTCATTTTGTCCTCGCAGAGAATGACGAGCGCGTTGTCCTCGAGCACGCCTTTCGCGCTCAGCTTAATATTGGTGTGTGCGCCGATGTTGATCTTGCCGGTCAACGCTTCGAGCAGCGGCTGCCACTGGCTCCACAGCGTCACTTCCTGCTTAGGCGTGTCTGCGGTCCCGTCTTCCTCTCGCGCCCAGTCAGGCGCATCCTCGTCGCCCGGAAGCGGCGGTGCATCATCGTCACTCGGCGGAGGCGGCACATCGCCTGCCTGCTGCGCGGCTGCTGCGGGCACCATCTGCACCGGAACGCCGTTCTTCAGCTTTTCCTCGAGCGCTTCCACGCGCCCGCCGAGCGTGTCGTAATTGTCAGCGCCCAGGCTGCACAGCCGCACCGCGCACAGCTCCGCCTCCACGCGGCGGTTGGCTGCCGTGCGCATATGGTCGAGCGAATCGCTGATAATGCGGCTCCACGCGATGAGCGTGGACGACGCCAGACCGTCACACAGCGCCTGCAGCGTCTTTACGCTGTACGCCGGAGAAATAAGCGCGGAAACGTCGGTCTTGCTGGTCTTGACCAGCAGTGCATCGCGGATCAGGCCAAGCATCTGATCATACACGGACGCCAGATCACGGCCTGCATTGTAATATTCGTCCAGCAGGCCGACTGCCGCCGCCAGATCACCGGTTTTCAGGTGCTCGGCCAGGCGAATGCCATCGTCCTGACCCATCACGCCGAGCGCCGCCGTGACCGTTTTCTCGTCCACCGCACCGGCTGCCGCCGCACGGTCGAGCATGGAAAGCGCGTCTCGCATGGCGCCGTCCGCCAGCCGGGCGATCAGGCGTGCTGCACCTTCGGTCAGCGCAATGCCCTCACCTGCCGCAACATCCAGCAGTCGGCGGGCAATATCCTCCGCACCGATTCGGCGGAAATCGAACCGCTGGCAGCGCGACAGAATGGTCGCAGGTACCTTGTGCAGCTCGGTGGTAGCCAGAATGAACAGAACATGCTCCGGCGGCTCCTCGAGTGTTTTGAGCAGCGCATTGAACGCACCGATGGACAGCATGTGTACCTCATCGATGATGAACACGCGCTTGCGGACCTGTGCAGGCGTGTAGCGCGTCTCATCGCGCAGGTCGCGGATGTTGTCCACACCGTTGTTGGACGCCGCGTCAATCTCGGTCACGTCCAGCACCGAGCCGTCCAGAATGCCGCGGCACGCCGCACACTCGTTGCACGGATCGCCGTTCACCGGATGCTCGCAGTTGACCGCGCGCGCGAGGATCTTCGCACAGGTGGTCTTACCGGTGCCGCGCGTGCCTGTAAACAGATATGCATGGCTCAAACGTCCGGACTGCAGCTGCGCGCGCAGCGTGTCCGTGACATGCTGCTGCCCGATCACATCCGCAAACGTCTGCGGCCGCCATTTGCGGTATAAAGCCTGATACAAACGAAAATCCTCCCCTCAATAAAATAAAGAGGCGGGCGTAAGCCCGCCTCAAAGCGTCCTCTCGCGGACTTTGTCCGCCATTCAATACCGGTTTGCTTGCAAACCGTACCCGCATGGCAGGATTTTGTTTCAAAAATCCGAGCCATCGATCTCCGCCGCTTCACGGCGGCATTCAATCGAATCTTACGGCCACACCGTAAGATTCATAAAAACCCGCGACATGTGCGTGGGTTTTTATACAAGACGGAGCAAAAGTTTCGACCATCGGGAGGAACTTTTGTCCCGCCGGGATTTGTCCGAGCCGCAGGCTCGGCACATCCCCTTCGATCGAAAGCGTGGTTTCGATCGAGATTCGTTCAGCGCCCCACAAGACCGCACACAGGTAATTCGAATACACACACCCGGCTGCCTTTCCGCATTTCGGGCTCAGAATCGGCAGATCTGCGGCACACGATGGTTTCTGCTTAATGCTGCTCGGTTCCCCGCCTGACATGGTTCACAGTCCTCCGTTGCGCAGTACCGGTTCCTCATCGCCCTGTGAGTGGCTGCCTCGCCGCATGTGTGCTCCTTGTTACCCGCATAGTCCCCGCTGAAGCGGATTGCGAGTTCAAGGCACCGCTAACGCCCCGACTTGTGCGGCCTTGTGCGGCGCTGAACGATTTTCAGTTTTCAGTTTGTGCCGAACAATTCGGCTTTATGCTTCCGGATCCTCCGAGCTGTCGCCGCTGTCTCCGCTGTCGCCACCGGAATCGCCGCTGTCTCCCGAATCGTCTCCGCTGTCACCGCCGTCTCCGCTGTCGTCACCGGAATCGCCGCTGTCGCCGCTGTCATACGATCCGCCGTCACCGGAATCCTCATTGCCGGTGTCGGTATCCGAAGAGCTGCTGTCCGAATCGCTGTCATCTTCTTCATCGTCGTAGTAATAATTATCTACGCCCATGCTCTCGAAATCATACTTGTTTTCGATATTCTGATGACTGCAGGTCTCGGTCGGAACCTTGTCCTTCCAGAATCGGCCGGTTGCAGCACGTCCCGCAGCGCGGCACGCACCGGATGCCAGCAGACCGGTATCCATACAGTAGGTGACTTCCTCGAAATCCTGCGGATGCGAATCGAATACCAGACCGGAATCACCCGCATGCACCTTCTGCATAACGGCCAGCCAGATTTCCGCCGCATTGCGGCCGTACAGACCATCCAGACGGTAGTTATGCTCGTAGCCTACCCATACCGCACCGGAATACTTCGGCGTGATGCCGCAGAACCAGATATCGGTATTGGAGGTGGTGGTACCGGTCTTGCCGCCGGTTTCTACACCGTCAAGCTGAATGCCGTAGGCGGTACCGTGTGCGGTAACGTTCTGCAGACAATCAAGCATATAATAATCCGTGCGGACATTAGTAAAGCCCTTATCCGTGTTGGGTGTATTCTCCATTATGGTGTTGCCTTCGCTGTCCGTCACCTTGGTGTAGGTGCGGGTACCGCCGTAAACACCGTCATTGATGAAGGTCGAGAAACCGCCTGCCATCTCACGAACGGTAACGCCGTCCGTCAGTGCGCCGAGCGCCAACGGTGCAAGGTCGATATCCGACTGCACGGTACCGTCCTCGTTGGTGCGGCTGTCTACCAGCTTAAAGCCAAGCTGCTGCGTCATGAATTCGTAGGACTTCTGCGGAGTCAGCTGTTTGAGCAGCTGTGCCGAAATGGTATTGAGCGAACGCGTCATACCTTCCTTGACCGTCATTGCACGGCCGGTCGGATATTTGCCGTCGTTCATCGGCCACGGATTGCCGTCCGCATCCTGTATGAGCGCACGGTCGTAAACCGTGGTGTCCGGCGTAGCAATACCGGCATCCATCGCAGGACCATAGGTCGCCAGCGGCTTGATCGAGGAACCCGGCTGACGGCGTGCGTCAGACGCGTAAGAGAAGCCGCGGCTGCTGGTCTTTTCACCGCGACCGCCGGCAATACCAACGATATTGCCCTGCTTGTCCGTGATGACCATGGCGCTCTGCGGAATTTCGCCGTACTTTTCGGTGTTCGGGAAATTATCTGCGTTAGCCCATACCTCATCGAGTGCATTCTGCACCTTGGTGTCGATGGTCGCATAGATGTTCAGACCGCCGGAGTAAACCATGTTCTCCGCAACCAGACGGGAATATCCCTTTTCGGTCATCAGGTCGTTGATCACGTCCTTGATGACTTCATCGGTGAAGTAGCTGTAGGTGGACTTGATCTCCTGCTGATACTCCTCGTAGGGGCGGTAGTTAAGCTCCTCTGCTACGGCAGCCTCGTACTCCTCCTGCGAGATCATCTTCTGATCGAGCATCTGTGCAAGGATGGTCTCCTGACGCTCCTTTACCTTTTCGGGATGGTTATAAACGTCGTAAATCGACGGATTGTTGGTGAGACCTGCCAGCACGGCGGATTCTGCCAGATCCAGCTGCGATACATCCTTGTCAAAGTACTGCATCGCCGCAGTCTGTACACCGTAGCTGTTGTAGCCCAGAAAGATCGTGTTCAGGTACATGACCAGAATACGGTCCTTGTCATCAATCTCTTTTTCGAGTGCAAACGCGCGGAAAATCTCGTTTACCTTGCGCTTTACCGAGTAATCGTTGTCAGCTGTGATGTTTTTGATCAGCTGCTGCGTTATCGTGGAGCCGCCGTACTGCGTGCCGCCGAGCAGCCAGCCCTTGACCGCACCGATCGTACGCACCCAGTCTACACCGTGGTGCTTGTAAAAGCGCTCGTCCTCGATTGCAACGACTGCGTTCTTGAGGGTATCCGGAATCTTGTCGCTGTCCACCCATTCACGGTTTTCCTTGCCCTTAATGGTTTCGTACAGCGTGTATTCATCGGAATCCGATTCCTTTGCATAGATGAATGAATTCAGATTCAGACCCAGTCCCTTGCTGATCTCCGCCGCAGTTTCCTGCGCGGACGGATTGATATAGATGTGCACATACATCGCAAACGCAATGCCGCAGAAGCAGCCGCACAGCACGCCGATCAATACCAGTGTAATCAGTATGCGGGAGAGCAGATGTCCGATCCCCGTTCCTTTTCGATTGCCAGTTGCCAATTTGTTTTCCTCCTTGCCCCACGATATGCACCGCAGGGTCCTGTCGGGTAAGACGCGGAACACGTCCTATTTGTTCCCGCACACGGTCTTGTTTTTTTGAAGTACCGTGTATTGTTGGCAATACCGTAAAATTCATCGGTATTACCGTCTTATAAGGCTAAATGAATTGTACAATAGCTGCCTGTGCCAATTTTCTTCCGGCAGCTTACTGCCGATGTAATAGGCACTCTGATAGCATTATACCACAGTACTTTGCAAATTCCAAACATTTTTTACACTGCTTTTAGAATAGACCGTATTTTTGTGGGAATACTCAAAGCAAGTCCCACTGAGTGAAGGAGTTTTGACTATGATGCAGGGTTTTTATCTGCTTGCCATGCAGCAGGCGCGGCGGCGCACGCTGCTTGCCGCGCTGGCGTGTCTTGCGGCAATGATCAGTCTGGTGCTGGCCGGACGCGCACTGCTACCCACGCCTGCCGTTCCGGCGAGCGCAGCAATTAGCTACACGGTGCAGAGCGAAAATGACCGGCTTGTCATCCGGCAGAGCGATGGCTCGGTCCTGCGCACAGGCATCGACACACGCACGCTGCCATCCGCCGAGCAGCAGGCACTTGCGGACGGCATTACGCTCGATAACGCAGAGGAGCTGGCGCGGCTGCTGGAAAATTACAGCTCGTAAAACACCGTCTCCTTTTCCCTCACCATACAGTGTATGCCACAGGCGGAAAAAGTTTTCATGCGAGTTTTGCGCGGATAAGGCTTTACTTTTTCTGCTTTTTGTATTATGCTGTAAGTAACGATAAACACCGACAGGTAGGATCGGAAAGGAGAACCAAATATGCTTGACGGAACGAGAAAATTCAGTCTGGTAGACGAGTCCAACAAGGAGATGAAGCGCACGCTTACCACTGTGTATGATGCGCTCAAGGAGAAAGGCTACAACCCGATCAACCAGATCGTCGGCTATCTTCTCTCTGAGGACCCGACTTACATAACCAACCACAACAATGCCCGCAGCCTGATCTGCAAGATCGACCGCGACGAACTCATGCAGGAGCTGGTTCAGTTCTATCTGGATAACTGAGTTTTTGCAGAATAACCGTATACCTTATTTGTGAAAAAATAACCGTTATCTTTGGCGAGGACGGTTATTTTTCATTTTACAAAACATTTCCGTTCTCTGCGGCTTGACTTTTACCGCAGATTTGCTATACTTATAGATAGAAAAGGGCAATCCGGCAGAAGACGGTTGACCTGAAGTAAGATTATTCTTTGGAAAAATAACCGTTACCTTGGGCGAGGACGGTTATTTTTTTATGGTTTTAACGATTTCAAGCAGAATGATCAATGTAATAATCTGCAGAATCTGATCCACAATACCACCTCCCTTCAGGGAGTATGGTCAACCGTCTTCAACATCTTTTGCCGGATTACCCGTATTTTTATTGTAACCTATAATTTTCACCTTGTAAAGCCAAAGAGGTATATATGAACGGTTTTCTCCCTATTTCCAAACAAGATATGACCGACCGCGGATGGTATTACTGCGATTTTCTGATCGTCACCGGCGATGCGTACGTTGATCATCCGTCGTTCGGCACGGCGATCATTTCACGCGTGCTGGAGGATGCCGGCTACAAGGTCGCTATCCTCAGTCAGCCGGACTTCCGCGATGAGCACGACTTCCTCGAGATGGGCCGTCCGCGCTACGCGGTGCTCATCAACGGCGGCAACATCGACTCGATGGTCGCGCACTACACCTCGGCGAAAAAGCGCCGTTCGGACGATGCATACACGCCGGGCGGTGTGGGCGGCAAGCGCCCGGACCGCGCGGTAACCGTCTATTCCATGCTTGCGCGGCGCGCCTTCCCGGAAACGCCGGTCTATCTCGGCGGCATTGAGGCCAGCCTGCGCCGATTTGCGCACTACGATTACTGGGCTGACCGCGTTATGCCGTCCATTCTGGAATCCACCGGCGCGGACGGCGTGATGTTCGGCATGAGCGAGCACTCGGTCGTTGAGCTGGCGAACAACCTCAAGCACGGCAAAAAGGGCGCGGATGCGTGCAAGGGAGTCCGCGGCACGGCCTATATGGTGCATGATACGGACGATCTGGAGTATGATGCGGTCGAATGCCCCTCGTACGAGGATGTCTGTGCCAGCAAGCCGGACTACGCCCGTTCGGTCAAAATCCAGTACGACGAACAGGATGCCGTGCGCGGCAAGGCGATTCTCCAGCGGCACGGCAAGCGCATCCTTGTGCAGAACCCGCCCGCAAAGCCGCTGACCACAGAGGAGATGGACCATGTTTACGCGCTGCCGTACATGCGTAACTATCATCCGTCGTATGAGGCGCTCGGCGGCGTACCCGCCATTCAGGAGGTGCAGTTCTCCATCATCCACAACCGCGGCTGCTTCGGCGCGTGCAACTTCTGCGCGCTCGCGTTCCATCAGGGACGCTACATTCAGGTCCGCAGCCACGAGAGCGTGATCGAGGAAGCAAAAAAGATCACCAAAATGCCCGGATTCAAGGGCTATATCCACGATGTCGGCGGCCCGACCGCCAACTTCCGCTTTCCGGCCTGCAAAAAACAGGAAAAATTCGGCTGCTGCAAGGACAAGCGCTGTCTGTTCCCAACCACCTGTCAGAACATCGAAGCCGACCACACGGATTACCTCGAACTGCTGCGTGAGCTGCGCCGCATCGAGGGCGTGAAAAAGGTGTTCGTGCGCTCCGGTCTGCGCTACGACTACATGATGGCCGAGAAGAACGATGCGTTCTTCCGCGAACTGGTCGAGCATCATATTTCCGGTCAGCTGAAGGTCGCGCCGGAGCACATGAGCGACAACGCCCTGTACTACATGGGCAAGCCGTCCTTCAAGGTGTACGAGCAGTTCCGCGAGCGATATGCCCGCATCAACGAAAAGCTGGGCCGCAAGCAGTATCTTGTGCCCTATCTGATGAGCTCGCATCCGGGTGCAACGCTTGATGATGCCATCATGCTCGCGCAGTACCTCAACCGCGTCGGCTACATGCCCGAGCAGGTGCAGGATTTTTATCCCACGCCGGGTACGCTGTCCACCGCGATGTACTACACCGAGATTGATCCGCGCACCATGAAGCCTGTTTTCGTGGCAAAAACGCCCGAGGACAAGGCGATGCAGCGTGCGCTGCTGCAGTGGCGCCGACCGGACAAGCGCCCGATCGTCATTGCCGCGCTCAAAAAGGCGCACCGTGAGGATCTCATCGGCTTTGGCAGGGAATGCCTGATTCGTCCGGGCAGAGGCAGCGACCAGCGCATGCCGGGCAGCAAGCAGCACAGCGTCAGCCGCCACGGCGTGTCCAACGGCGGCAGACAGCAGAATAACGACCGCCGTCATTCTGCGCCTAATAACGGCAAGCACAGTGCACCGAACGGCAAACGACCGGCTTCACGTCCGGCACAGGGCAAGCCGAATCAGGGTAAAAAATCCGGCTGGGCAAAACCGAAAAAGAAAAAATAATTTTATACGGAACTTTTTACGCCGTCTTTCGTCTATACTATCAGAGTTACGAAAGGCGGTGTTTTTTATGACAAAACGTACTTTAGCAATGCTTCTTGCACTTCTGGCGCTGCTGCTGACCGGCTGCGGCAATGCCGAGCCGAAAAACACGGAAACCGAAATCGGCAGCCAGAGCACAGATGACGCAGCTGCCCTGCCGGATACCACCGAGCAGAAACCGGTCGCAGATGCACCCATGATGATGATGGTGGATAACACGCTGTATCAGTCTACCGGTGAGGTCAGCACGGTCGATGGCCGCTGCGGCAACATGGACGGCGAGATCACCTCGCAGACGGCGAACGGCACGGACGCGCCCACCGAGAACGGCCAGTCCAACTTCGGCACGGGCTACGGCTATCAGCGCATAGACGACCATATCGAGGTGCTGATTGATAACCAGTGGATCGTGTTCAAGCCTATCACCGACTCGGATGTATAAAAACTTTTGTTTGAAGCCTTATTTTATTTGACAACAACCCGGTCGTGCTTTATAATAAACAGTGAACAAAGGAGTTCGTCCCGCGAAGGCGGGTCGGACTCCTATTTTTATTTTTAGGATAAGGAGGGCTATTTGCCCCATGGACGAAATTGATCTGAAGCTCTTGCGGCTGCTGCAGAAGAATGCCCGCACCCCCATCAAGGCCCTTGCAGGTGAGGTTCGCCTTTCCTCCCCTGCGGTTTCCGCGCGTATTGAGCGGCTGGAAAAGCAGGGCATTATTCGTGCGTATACGCTCGATCTGGACCCGCTGCAGCTTGGCCATCACATTCTCGCGTACATCCATCTGGATATGCAGCCCACCCAGAAAGAGGAATTTTATCCGTTCATTGCCGCGTGCTCAAATGTGCTCGAGTGCAACTGCGTGACCGGAAACTACTCCATGCTGATCAAGGTGTCGTTCGCCTCGACGCAGGAGCTGGACGGCTTTATCGGACGTCTGCAAAAATTCGGCAAGACCGAAACACAGATCGTGTTTTCCTCGCCGGTGCCGCCGAGAGCCATTGTGGTATGAGAAAAAGCCTGCGTGTGCAGGCTTTTTTCTTTTATCCACAAGATGGGGGTAGTTTTGATTTATCTGCTTGCTAAAGCAGCAGGAATGGGCGCCAACCTTTGGCGGGGAGATTCGCCGCATCCGCGGCGGGGGCAAGAGGGTAGACACCTACGGTTTCTACCCTCTTAACTCCCGTTTCCCTTTATTTGTTCGTCTGGCGCAGACCAGAGACCGGCGACCGCTCCGAAAAGAAGAACGGCAGTCGAGTTACTATGGCGTATCTTTCTCTGCCTATCCGCAGTTCACAGACAGCGTACTGCTACACATGTGGGTTCATCTATGCAGGCGCGACATACCCGTGTCGCGCAATTCGTTTGCGCGTTGTTATGCACGGCACCTGCGAATATTTCTTTGCAAACACGCTTTATCTTACAAACTCTTCACTCTAATTCTGAATTCTCCATTTTCAATTCTCAATTACTGAGTTTTTCCGCCACGAGATCTGCCAGTTTCGCATACTCTGCAAGGCTCAGCCGCTCACCGCGGACGCGGGCATCCAGACCCGCCGCCTCGACCAGCGCGGTGATCTCCTCCTTGCTCATCGACGAGCCGAGCACCGGACCGAGCGCGTTCACGAGCGTCTTACGGCGCATATTGAACGCTGCGCGCACAAGGGCGAAAAACAGCTTCTCGTCCTTAGTCTCAACCGCCGGCTTGTCGAGCGGCACGAGCTTGAGCACCGCCGAATCCACCTTGGGCTTGGGCACAAAGCAGTCCGCCGGAACATCAAACAGGATTTCCGCCTTGGCGTGGTACTGCACATAAATCGAGAACGCCGAGTACGCCGCCGTGCCCGGCTCTGCGCAGATGCGCTGCGCGACCTCCTTCTGTACCATGACCGTCACCTGCTCGAACGCGCCGCTCTCAAGCAGCGCCGTAATCGCCGGTGTGGTGATGTAATACGGCAGATTGGCACACGCGATCGCCTTTCCGTCACCGAATTTCTCCTTGCAGAGCGCGGCAAGGTCGGTTTCGAGCACATCGCCGTGCACGACCTCGAAGTTATCGTAATCTGCGAGCGTCTCTGCCAGGACCGGCATGAGCGCACGGTCCAGCTCGACCGCTACGACCTTATCCGCGCGCCGGCACAGCTCCGCCGAAAGGCAGCCCATGCCCGGGCCGACCTCAATCGCGTTGCCGCACTCGGTCGCGCCGCTCATCTCCGCAATGCGGCGCGGCACGCTTTCGTCCGTCAGAAAGTTCTGTCCGAGCGACTTGGAAAAATGGAAGCCATGACGGCCCAGAACCGCTCGAATTGTCTCAATATCACATAAATTCATTCGTTTTCCCCTTTTAACCGAAAAGAACCGGCGGCAGAACGCCGCCGGTCCCTATGTAATGCAACTTTTTTACTGTTTGACGCGGATTTTACTCCTCGCCCTCGATCAGACCGTAACCGCCTGCCGCACGCTTGTAAACAACGGCGTGGATATTGTCGTTGTCGGCGTTGCGGAAGAAGTAGAACTGGTGGTCAAGCAGGTTCATCTGCAGGATAGCCTCGTCCACGCTCATCGGCTTTACGTCGAAGCGCTTGCGGCGTACTACATCGAAATCCTCCTCGGTCAGTGCAGCCTTCTGCTCTGCCATCTTGTCGAATGCACCCTCACGCAGGCGCTTCTCCAGACGGGTCTTATGCTTGCGGATCTGGCGCTCGATACTGCTGATGGCACCGTCTACGGAAGCATACATATCAGTCGTCGTTTCCTCGGCGCGGACAACCAGACCAACCTGACGCACCGTGATCTCGACCGTCTGCTTGCCGCGCAGCTCGCTGAATGTAAGCGTGGTATCCGAATCCTGCTGGAAGTAGCGATCCAGCTTTTCTACCTTACGCAGTGCGTACTGGCGCAGCTCGTCCTCGATCTTGATTTTTCTTTCGACGATAGTGAACTTCATAAAATCATCTCCTAACAGGCGTAAACCGCCTTTGATGGCTTTATCCGCGGCCGCCGTGGTGTGACGGAAACGGTATTGGGTTTTTGCTATCTTCAGTATAGCACAACCTATGCAACTTGTCCAACAATTTTTCAGAAGTTCACAATTTGTTCAGCATATTTCCCAAGATATTTTACAATCTCTTGTCAAGGTTGCTTACAGCTCGCCCTCTGCGTGACGGGTAACATGGCAGGAAATATTAACCACGCACGGCAGACCGGCGATATGTGTGCCGAACGGCTCAATGGCGCAGGCAAGAGCGGTAACCGTGCCGCCGAGTCCCTGCGGGCCGACACCGGATGCGTTGACCTTATCGAGAATCTGCTGCTCCATCTCGGCGTACAGCGGATCGGCGTTGTGCTGATCGACCGGACGCAGCAGCGCACGCTTGGCGAGATATGCCGCCTTATCGCTCGTGCCGCCCAGACCGACACCGATAACGATCGGCGGGCACGGGTTGGAGCCGGCATGGATGCACGCATCCGCGATGAAATCCACGATCTGCGCCTTGGTAGCGGCAGGCGTGAACATCTTCATCTGGGTCATATTCTCCGAGCCGAAGCCCTTCGGTGCAACCGTGATCTTCACCTTGTCACCCGGAACGACCGAGGTGTACAGGATACACGGCGTGTTGTCGCCCGTGTTTTCGCGGCGCAGCGGATCACCGACCACCGACAGGCGCAGATAGCCGTCAATGTAGCCGCGGCGGACACCCTCGGTGACTGCATCCTCGAACGAGCCGCCGGTCAGATGCACGTCCTGACCGATCTCCGCGAATACAATCGCCATGCCCGTATCCTGACAAACCGGCACATTATTCTCGCGTGCAAGGTCGCAGTTGGCGATCATTTCACCGAAGATGGTCTTGCCGAGCGGAGACTCCTCCGCGTTCTGACCATCCACGAACGCCTGCCGCAGATCTGCGGGCAGATAGTAGTTGGCGTCAATGCACAGCTGACGCACCAGCTTGGTTACTTCCGAAACCTCAATCGTCCTCATTTTGTCCTCCTATATTCCGGTGTGCCATTTACAAAAACAGCCTGCACCTGGGTTGCAATATCCAGCGGATCGCCGCTCCACAGCACACAGTCTGCATCCAAACCGGTTTTCAGGCTGCCGATTCTGTCCTGCATGCCCGCAATTTTCGCGGGTACCGATGTGACCGCGCGCAGCGCGTCCGTTTTATCCATACCCGCACGCACCGCCAGCATAAGCGCCATCGGCAGCAGCCGCAGCGGAATTTCCGGGTGATCGACCGTAATGGCGGTTTCGATTCCGGCCTTGCACAGCAGTCCGGGCGCGGCATCCGACAGGTTGCGGATCTCCGGCTTGGAACGGTCGGTCATGTACGGGCCGCTGACCACCGGAACATGCTCCTCGGCCAGCAGGTCGGCCACAAGGTGCGCCTCCGTGCCGTGAATGATAACCGCCCGCAGTCCGAACTCCTTCGCAATGCGCAGTGCGGTAAAGATATCGTCCGCACGGTGCGCGTGGAAGTGCGCCTCGGCCTTGCCCCAGAGAAGCGGCTGCAGCGCTTCCATCTTGATGTCGAAATCCGGCTCGTCCTGGTCCGGGTCGTTCTCCGCGCGCGCCTTGCGTGAGAAATACTCCTTCGCCTTGTACAGCTCCTCGCGGATGATGCCTGCGGTCGCCATGCGCGTGACCGGCGTTTCGTCCTTGTCGTGATAGACCGACTTCGGGTTCTCGCCCAGCGCGAACTTGATCGCCAGCGGCGCTTTGAGAATCATGTCGTCCACACGGCGGCCTGCCGTCTTGAGCAAGGCAATCTGTCCGCCGATCGGGTTTGCGCTGCCCGGGCTGACTGCGGCAGCCGTCACACCGGCCTCAAGTGCCTCGCGGAAGCTGCGGTCGAACGGGTTGACACCGTCCAGTGCACGCAGATGCGGCGTCGCCGGATCGGTATCCTCGTTGCCGTCCGCGCCCTCAAAGCCGAGGCCGTCCTCGTACAGACCGATGTGCGAGTGAATGTCGATCAGGCCGGGTGTCAGCACGCCGCCCTCGCCGTCGATTACATCTCCGTCAATCATAACGGACATTGTAGGCGGTTCACCTTCGCCCATGGACGCAATCCTGTTGTTTTCGAGCAGAATCCATCCGAAAAAGCGGGAATCACGCTCATCCATCGTCCAAATGTTGATATTTTTGATCAGTGTTTGATTCATGGAAAACCTCTTCCAAAAACTGTTGACAAGTATGGTAATTTATGGTATATTTATTATGGCGGTTGGGAAAGCCGCCATGCACCGTTCATATCTTTATCCCCACAATCCTACTTTTGGCGCTCTTTCGCAAGGAAGAGCGCGCTTTTTTTGCGCAAAAGCAGGATCTGCGCTTCTTTTTCAGCACAAACTATGCTGAGCACGCGAGTTGCGCAGCAATACGCCCTGTCCGGGCAGCACCTTTTCCTGCACCGATTGTCTGGTGCACACGAACCGCGCAGGCGGTTCGCCCCTAACGGACGGTGGGTTTTTCGCTGAACCTCAGCTGGAGTACGCCGCCTACGGCGGCGGGAACGTGCCGCGCCCCGCGGCGGGGCAAGAGGGTAGACACCAAGGTTTCTACCCTCTTAACTCCCACTTCCTTTTGGGAGAGTCTGGCGCAGATTGCCGACATGTGACCGCTTCGAAAAAAGAGTACGGCAGAGGATTTTTCCTACCGCAGGGGAGCACAGTGTGCTCCCCTGTCGAGACATATTCGCAGGGTCGGCTACCGTACTGCTACACATATGGTTTCATCTCCGCAGGGCGCGACATAACCGTGTCGCGCAAGTCGCGAGCGCATTATGATAGACAGAGCCACGAAGATAAATTGTACCAAACGCCTAATTCGCAGGTGCCTTCCGTTACAACGCGTTAAAGGGTTGCGCGACACTGTTATGTCGCGCCTGCTAGAAGTAGCCGACCTGTGTAGCAGAACACTATCTGACCCTGCGAATAGGCTGCGAAAGACACGGAAGAAAAAATCCTCTGCCGTTCCCCTATTTCGCAGCGGTCACATGTCGGCAATCTGCGCCAGACTATCCATGGGAAAGGTAGGAGTTCAAAGAGGAAGGAAAACCGCAGGTTGTCCCTCCTTTTTGCCCCCGCGGCGGGCGCCGCACTCTCCCGCGCTCCGCAGAGCGCAATTCCCCGCTGAATCTCAGCGAAAGACCCCCGCCCGTTAGGGGCGAACCCGCCTGCGGCAGTTCGCGCACCCCGCTGAGTCGGTGCAGAAAAGGAGCCGCCCCGTCAGGGCGAACACGCTAGCGCAGTTCGTGTACCCCGGACAGCCGGTGCCGAAAAGCCCTGCCGACGCTTCGTGCACCGGCATATAAAAGCAAAACCGAGGTTTCCCTCGGTTTTCTTCTTTATCTGCGGCGGCGCGAACCGTTCTTGCGATCGGTTGCGTGGCGCACATCGGCCTGACGGCTTTCGCTGTCCGACATAAACGCCTTCAGCTTATCCTCAAAGCTCATCGTGGACGGGTCCTTCGGTGCCTGCTGCACACGTCCGCGCGGTGCAGACGAACGCTGGAAACGCGGCTGACGCGGCGCAAAGCCGCCCTCACGGCGCTCCTGTCTCGGCTGACGCGGCTCCTGCGGCTGCGCCTTCTTGATCGACAGATTGATACGGCCTGCCTGATCAATATTGATGATCTTTACCTTGACCTGCTGGCCCTCCTGCAGGAAATCCTTGATGTCATTTACGAAAGTCGAAGCGACCTCCGAAATATGCACCATACCCGACTTGCCTTCGGGCAGCGCAACGAATGCACCAAACTTGGTGATGCCGGTTACCTTGCCCTCTACGATTGCTCCCACTGCCAAATCCATATAAGCTGTTTTGCCTCCGTTATTATTTCCCTTTTACCGGCTGGACGTATCTACAAAAATACGCTCGCCCGGTTCCGCATAGCCCAGTTCTGTCCGCGCCATCTCTCCGATATCCTCCTCGGAAATGCCGCTTTGCATTTCCTGCCGGAGCGTCTCGTTCGCCTTCTGATATTCCTCCACCCGCAACGTCAGAGACGCGAGTTCATCCCGCTTGCTCTTGATCTGCGTGCGCAGGTTTACCACATTGACGACCGCGTAAAGCAGAAACACCACTACCGCTGCCCTGATAAGGATCATCCGCGTGCGCCTTGTCATCTGCTCACCTCATATCGTTTGCTTGCGCGTCAGACTGATACAAGTTTTATTTTATACCTTTTCTGCGAAAAAGAAAAGAGTCTTTTTTAAATTTTTTCGTCAAAAACCGAATTTTTACCGAACTGCACCGCTGTTTTACCACCGTTTGACAGTGCATCCGCAGGCCGTATACGGCGCGTCTCAGCTTTGCAAGCACCTGCAGAAGCCGCATAATCGCCTCCAGCACGGTTTCGCTCAGCGCCGCAAAGTACAATCCCATGCCGCCTGCCGCTGTTAAGAGTACAAAGCCGCGCGGCTGACCGGCGGCCGCGATCAGCCCGAACTCGAATAAGGCCGCCAGCACGATCGCCCAGAACAGCGTATCTAGCAGCGCCGCCCCTGCCCATCCGCACCGGAAATGCAGACGCAGTGCCCGCAGCATGTCATACACCGCCCCGATCCCGACACCGAGCAGCAGGCTTTGCAGCACGAGCGTGACCTGCTGGCTGTTCGTAAACACCGGCATGGCCGCTCACCCGCCGAATATCCGCCGGAACAGGCTGTCGCGCGGCTGCACGCTGTCGTCGTACTCGAGCAGGCCGATCTCCCCCTGAATGATCAGCTCTCCGGCCTCGAGCTGCAGCCGCTCTACATGCAGTCCCTGACCGCGCACGACCAGCATGCCCCGCACGGTTTCGAGCAGCACCTGTTCCTCATCAAAGCTGTGCACGTCGGTCACACCGGAAATGGTCAGCTTCTCTCTCCCCTCCAGAATAACACTGTGCGGCATTTCACGGTTTCGTTCCTCCTGTGCCATATAACTCCCCTCCTGACTGCAAAAAAGTATCCCGCTCTGCAATATATGCGAGAGCGGGATACGTTATGTTCGGTTTACAGTTCCTTATACAGCGCGGACGCATCTGCCTTGAGCGTATGCTCCGCGATATTCAACACTTCCACCTTCATCGTGCGCTGACCGAATGCGATCTCGATCACGTCGCCGATCTTCACCTGATACGAAGCCTTGGCCGACTTGCCGTTGACCGTGATGCGCGCTGCATCGCATGCATCATTCGCCACCGTGCGGCGCTTGATCAGGCGGGATACCTTCAAATACTTGTCTAATCTCACTTGTTTCCGTCTACCTTATCCTTCAAAACTTTGCCCGGCTTGAACACCGGCATGGTCGCCGCTGCAATATTGATCTCCTCGCCGGTACGCGGATTGTGTCCCGTGCGTGCTGCGCGCTCCTTGGTCTCAAACGTACCGAAGCCGCTGATCTGCAGCTTGTCACCGGCCGCCATGATATTCGCAATGGCGGTAAACACAGTGTCGATCGTCTTTTCGGTGTCCTTCTTGGAAAAGCCGGTCTTTTCTGCGACCAGCGTCACAAGTTCGCTTTTCTTCATGGTTTTGCTCCTTATGCGTGTTCCTCGTGCTTTGCGCTGTCCCACAGTGCGTCCAGCTCGGAAAGGGACAGGTCAGCCAGCTTTTTGCCTGCGGCAGTCGCCTGACGCTCCATCTCCGCAAAGCGGCTGACAAACTTGTTGCAGGTCTTTTCGGCGGCAGCCTCCGGGTCGATCTTCAGGTGACGCGCCACGTTGACGGACGCGAACAGCAGGTCGCCAATCTCCTCCTCCGGATCGCCGTCGCCGTCGATGGCACGGCGGACCTCGTCAAGCTCCTCCTGCACCTTGTCAAGTGCATCCTTCACGTTATCCCAGTCAAAGCCGACCTTTGCCGCTTTCTTCTGCAGCTTTTCTGCACGGATCAAACTCGGCAGGCTCTTTGCTACGCTTTCGAGCGCCTGCGTATCGGTCTCCTGATGCTTCTCCTTGCGCTTGAGGTCATCCCAGTTCCTGAGGACCTCCTCGGACGAGGCGACCTCGACATTGCCGAAGATATGCGGGTGACGGAAGATCAGCTTTTTGCAGATGCCGTCCGCCACGTCGTCGATGTCGAATGTGCCCTTTTCCTTCTCCATCTGGGTGTGGAATACCACCTGCAGCAGAACATCGCCAAGCTCTTCCTTCATATGCTCGGTGTCCTCGTCGTCGATGGCTTCGCAGACCTCGTAGGTCTCCTCGATGAAGTTGCGGCGGATAGAATGATGATCCTGCTCACGGTCCCACATGCAGCCGTCCGGCGCGCGTAGGATTTCCATAATGCGGAGCAGATCATCGAACTTGTAATAATCCTTTATTTCAAAATCAACCATTTTTGCACTTCCTGATTACTTTAGATGTAAAATATCTGCGATTTTCTCGCCCTTGGGCAGCAGCAGAACATCATCCCGCTCGACTGCACCGAGCGCGAGCAGCAGAACGGCATACACGACAACCGCCACGCCGATGCACGCGAGCGTGATCAGCTTGTCAAGCATGGTCCCGGGCGCCGCGTTCAACGCACCGTTCAGCACGCGCTGCACAATGAAAATCGCCGCACTCATGCCGATGGTGGCCGCCAGCGGACGGCAGACCGTTTTTCCGATTGGCGGCAGCGAACCCGTCAGACGCCTGATGTGGAACAGGTTGATGACCGCGATCAGCCAGTAGCAGAGCGCTGTACTGATGGGCGCACCCATGATATTCAGCGCCGGATTGCCGATGAGAAAATAGTCGCCGAGCATTTTGACAACCGCGCCTGCAAACATCGAGACAAGCGGCAGGTCAATACGGCCGAACGCCTGCAGCGTCGAGTTGGTGACAGCCACAAGTGCCGCCGCCGGTACGGCAAAGCCGAGCAGACCCATCAGCACACCGCCAAGCTCCGTGCCCTGCGAGTACAGCATGCGCAGGATCGGTCCGGCGAGCATGATGAAGCCCGCGCCGGCCGGCAGGGTGATGATAACCGTCATGCGCAGCGTGGTACCCAGTGTTTTGGAGACCTTGGCATGGTTGCCCGCTGCGCGTGCGCTTGCGATGGTCGGCAGCACGCTGACCGCCAGTGCGGTGATGAGCGTCTGCGGCAGGTTGAAGAAGTTGATGGCCTGACCGGTGTAAATGCCGTAAGTGGACATTGCTTCTCTTGCCGTCATGCCGACCGCCGGACTTTGCAGACGCGTGGAGATCAGCGCCACGTCGATCAGGTCGGTCAGACTCATAACTGCTGAGCTGATCGTGATCGGGATGGACAGACTGAGCAGCGTTTTTGCCAGTTGGCCCGCCGGACGCGCGCTGTCGTCCAGCGCGTGCACCGCCGAGCTGCTGCGATGCGTGATCGCACCCTGAATGAGCATGTAAACGGCGGCAGCCACCTCGCCGATGGTAACGCCGAGAACGGTCATTGCCGCGACTGCCTGATCGGAAAAGTTATGCTGAACCGCATAATACGCCAGTCCAAGACCGATAAACAGCTTGCCGAGTGACTCGATCACCTGCGAAACCGCCGTCGGCACCATGTTCGAGCGGCCCTGATAGTAACCGCGGAACACCGCCAGAACAGCAACCATCAGCACGCTCGGTGCGATGGCCATAACCGCCAGCCGGGAATCCGCGCTCTTGATCCAGGATGCAAACGTGCCCGCGCCGAGGAACAGCACGACCGAGCAGACCGCGCCGAGCGGAATGAAAATGCTTCCCGCCACACGGACGGTACGCCGCACCTCATGCTCTCTGCCGCGGGCTGTGGCCTCCGCGACCATTTTCGCCAGCGCCGCCGGAACACCGACGGTCGAGATCATCAGCATCGCCGTGTACACGCGGTACGCCGCACTGAACATGCCGAACGCCGGCGAATCCTTGCCGCCGATCATGTTGAGCAGCGGTATCTGGAAGAATGCGCCAATCACCTTGACAAGCAGACTGGCCAGCATCAAAATGAACGCACCTTGAATGAAATTCTGTTTTTTACGCTGCAAACGCCGTACGCCCCTTCCTTTGATCAGAATGGGCATAGCTGCCCTTGCCCGATATTACAATATGATGCATCAAACCGTATTATGTTACAGCTCTGCGCCGCAGGACGAGCAGTATGCGTCATCCTTGCCGCACGGTTTGCCGCAGTGCGGGCACGCCGTTACCGAGCGCATTTCCGCCAGCTTGTCGCGCAGCGCAGCCAGCTTTTCCTGCTTGGCATCGACCTGCGCCATCTTTTCGTCCATTTCCTCGTTGGTGACCTCTGCGCCGCGGTGCAGATCGTACACCAGCTTGCCGATTTCCTTGTACAGTGCTTCGCACTCGGTGTTCAGATCGAAAATCTGCAGGTTGATGCGGGTCGCCAGTGCAAGGTCGTTCGCCTTTTTGCCGGCTACGCCTGCCGCATGACGGGAGACCTTGCCGGTCTTATCCGCCATGTCCTTTACCTTATCGAGAAACGCCTGCATTTTCATATCCATAGCTTGTCGCTCCTTCCGACGGAATGTCTCCGTTTCCGGTCTCATGGTAATATTGCGTAATGGAACAAGGGCGATTTGCAGGAAAATTTCCGCAAAACGCCGCAGTTTCAATTATGTGGTATTGCCATTATACTTCATACCCTGCCAAAAAGCAAGAATCCGGACATTTTTCAGCCGATAAACTCATGCAGAACCGAATCCTCCGGCATATACGGCTTGTAGTCGATCGGCGAAACCTTATCCAGAATCGCGCTGAGCGGTGCAAGGTCAGCCTGCTCGAGCATTTTCTCCTCGCCCTGCAGCTTTTCGCTCAGGTACTGCATGAGGATGTTGGTCTCGTACGGCAGATAGGTGTCCACCGTAAGGTCAGCCTGCCCGCGGTACGGCGAAATATACAGTCTCTCGCCTCTCCGCACCGAGTTCCACTGCTTTAAGGTGTACTCCACCGGCGAGCTGCGGAACAGGCTGTCACGCATGGCGCGGCGCAGAAAGCGCAGCATGTGCGGCTCAACGCGGACGTTGCGGTCGGTCAGCAGCACGCTCGCCACCGAAAGATAGACGCTTGTCGCATGCTTCTCCAGATCGCCCATGATGACCGGATTAAACGCGTGAATGCCCTCAATCATCACAATTTCGTCCTTGTGCAGCTGCACCGCACGCTCGTTGCGATGCGAGGTGCGCGTTTCAAAATCAAAGCGCGGCACCATGATCTCCTCGCCCGCCACCAGACGGGTCAGGTGGTCGCGGAGCAGATCCAGATCCATGCACTCCGGACTTTCGAGGTCATTGACGCCGTTTTCCTCGTCAAACGGAATGTCGTAGGTGCCCGAGGTACGGTAATAGTCGTCCATCGAGATCATGTGCGCGTGAATGCCCGCCAGCTCGAGAATGCGGCCCAGACGGTCGTTCGTGGTGGTCTTGCCCGATGAGGACGGACCGTTGATGAGCACGATGGGCTTGCGCTTGCAGTTCGCGGCGATCTGGTCAGCCACCAGATGCAGCTGACGATGATAATGCTCCTCGCAGTCGTTCACAAAGGCTTCCGCGTCGCATTCGGCACGGTGATTGATGTATTTCAGTGTGTATTCTGCCATAGCCAGTCCCTTCTTACGGAATTACTCACTCATTTCCCTATCCTGATCATTTCTTGGGGAACAGCAGCTTTTTCTTGCCGTTGGCCAGTCTGTCTGCCGCCTGAATGTACTCAAGCGGATATTTGGGATTGTTCGCGCGCTCGATCCAGCCGGTCTCGCGCACGACACGCTTGGAAACGCCGCCGGCACCGAGTGACAGAATGGTCTGCAGCTCCTCCATCATGCTCACGTTGTAGAAGCATTCGGTGCCCGGCTTGCACCAGCCGACGTTCTCAAAGCCGCCTGCCATAAATTTCTGCCGGTAGAGATAATACGGGCCGTAGCCTGCGTTCTGCAGTGCATGCGCGGCGCCGTCCAGCATTTGAGAAACCGTCTCGCGCTGTGCGGCGGCAGCCGCCTTATCGGTCAGATCAGCGCCGCGCTTGATGGCGAGCGTGTGCACCGTGATATTCTCCGGCGAAAGATGCAGCAAAGTATCCACAGTCTGTGCAAAAGTCTCGGCGGTGTCGCCGGTCAGACCCGCGATGAGATCCATGTTGATCTCGTCAAAACCGGCCTGCCGTGCCTGCTCGAACGCGCGGAGCACGTCTGCCGAGCCGTGTTTTCTGCCGATTGCGGCCAGAACGGCGTCATTCATGCTCTGCGGGTTGATGCTCACGCGGCCAACGCCCGCGCTTTTGAGCACGCGCAGCTTTTCCGGTGTGATGGTATCCGGACGGCCCGCTTCTACAGTATATTCGCGCAAATGCGAAAAATCAAAGTGATTTTCGAGCGTCGACAGCAGCCGTGCCAGCTGATGCTCGTCCAGCGTGGTCGGTGTGCCGCCGCCGATGTAGACGCTCTGCACCTGCTTGCCCGCTGCGCGGACAAGCGCGGCTGTCTCCTCGATCTCGCGGCAGAGCGTGTCCAGATACGGCTCGATGAGTTTACCGGACTGCGCCGTGGTTGCCGATACGAACGAGCAGTAATAGCACCTCGACGGACAGAACGGAATGCCGACATACAGCGAAATATCGTTTTCACCGATGGTCTTGTCCATCTCCATCGCGGTTGCGGCTGCGCGGATGGTCAGTGCTGTGCGCTCGGGCGAAACGTGAAAGTGCTCGCGCAGCTCGACCGCCGCCTCGCCGCGCGTCATGCCTCGCTCGATCATGCCGCGCGCCAGCTTGGCCGGACGCACGCCGGTCAGGCTGCCCCAGACCGGAGCCTGCGGCAGAAACGGCACGACCGCGTCGTACACGGTCGTTTTCACCAGTTCAGTGATGGTGCGCTTGTAGTCCAGCGTTGCCAGTCCGGCGACGGACGCGTGCTTTTCCGCCTCGTGCGTTACACCGTCCATGCAGACGATCGCACGCGCGGCGGCTTCGCCGTTCTCCTCGGTCAAAATGCTGCGGCAGTACGGCTCGGTGATCTGCTCGGCGGTGTCCGCCCTGCTCAGCGTTTCGGTCGGCAGCAGATGAAACAGCATTTCCTCTACCGCGTGTTTCAGTTCATGATTTTCCAGTGTATAGATCATTTTCCCATCGCCTGCAGCATATACGGATTGTATGCGCGTTCCTCGTTCAGCGTAGAAATGCCCTCGTGACCGGGGAATACCTTGTAATCGCCGTCAAGGTCATGCAGACGCTTCAAAGAGCGCAGCATGGCAGAGAAATCGCCGCCCTCAAGGTCGCAGCGGCCGCACTCGTGACGGAACAGCGTATCGCCGGTGAACAGGCAGTCGCCGATCCTGATGACGGACGAGCCGGGCGTGTGACCGGGCGTTGCCATATAGGTTGCCGTCATGCCGCCAAACGTTACCTCGGTGCCCTCATTCGCCAGAATATCCGGCGTATCCTGCACATAATTGCGTGCCAGTCCGCGGAACTGACCCATGTTGTCGCGGCTCAGCAGCCAGGTGTCCTTCTCCGGCACAACATACTGTGCGCCGGTGGCCTCGAGCACCTCGTGCGCCGCCAGAATGTGGTCAAAATGCGCGTGCGTCAGCAGCACATACTTGACATTCAGCTGTTCCTCATTTACCGCGTGCAAAATCGACTTGGCATTGTCGCCCGGATCGATAACCGCGGCTTCGCGGGTTGCTTCGTCATATACAATGTAACAATTCGTGCGGACCATGCCCACACAGAGTTGCATCAGTTTCATAATCTATCCCTTTCTTGGAGAAATAATTGAGAATGGAAAACGAATAATGGAGAATTATGGTACGCCGTATTGCGGCAAATTAAATTATCGCGCTGTGCGCGATACCACAATTTTCAATTTTCAATTCTCCATTATCTCCGCATGTCCTTGGTGTCCATCCACAGCGTTACCGGGCCGTCATTCAATAGATCGACCTTCATATCCGCGCCGAACTCGCCGGTCTCGACCGGCAGTCCGCTCTCGCGGCAGCGCGCAATGAATGCTTCATACAGCGGGATGGCGGTCTCCGGACGGGCAGCGTTCGTGAAGCTCGGGCGGTTGCCCTTGCGGCAGTCACCGTAGAGCGTGAACTGCGACACGATGAGCAGACCGCCGCCGACATCCGCAAGTGAGCGGTTCATTTTGTCGTTTTCGTCCGTGAATACACGCATTTTAACCGTTTTATCGGCCAGATAAACCGCATCGTCCACGGTATCACCGTCTGTGATGCCGAGCAGGACAAGGAAACCCTGTCCGATCTGTCCGTGAAGTCTGCCGTCGATCGTCACCGACGCGTGGGAGACTCGCTGTACCAGCGCCCGCATAGTTATTTCCTCATTTCGTAATGAATTTGATTTGTTAAATGGTTCTATTTCGTGAAATCCGCGCTTGAGAAGCGAAACGAACTCGCCTGCGCGGCGGTGCGCACAAGAGGGTAGACACCAAGGTTTCCACCCTCTTGTGAATCTCCCCTTTCCTAAGAAAGCACGGCTAAAATTAGAGAACTGAGACTATAAAGGAACGGCAGAGGAGTTTTTCTTCCGTAGGGGAGCACAGTGTGCTCCCATTACTCGACATATTCGCAGCATCAGATAGCGTACTGCTACACAGGCGTTTTCATCAACGCAGGCGCGACATACCCGTGTCGCGCAACTCGTTTGCGCATTATTATGGACGGCACCTGCGAATTTTACCTGTCGGGTAACTCCTACCTTCTCACTCCTCACTCCTGCCTATTCTCAGTTAGTATCGACCGTTCTGGTCACATCGACAACGCCCTTGATGGAACGCAGGCGGCTGATCATATTATCCAGCTGATGGACGCTCGTGACGTCAACCATGGCGTTGATAACGCCGTAGCCGTCGTTGAGGTCGCGTGCGGAAATCTCATGAACGTTGATCTTACTCGAGGCAAACGCCAGCGTAACGTCACTCAGCACGCCGATACGGTTGCGCGTGGAAATCTGCAGACCGGTGGAGAACTTATTGACATGACCGGCATTGGCCGCCATATCCTCATCCCACCAGGCACGGACCCAGCGGTCGGGTTCTTCCTCGATATGGACATTCACGCAGTCGCGGCGATGGATGGAAACACCATAGCCGCGGGTGACAAAGCCGACGATCTCATCGCCCGGAATCGGCGTACAGCAGCGGGCAAACTTGACCAGACAGTTATCAATGCCTTCGACAACAACGCCGTCGCTGGATTTATTCTGGCGGCGCTGCTGCTGCTCGTTCTGCGGATGCGCGGCACGCTCGGCCTGCTCGCGCTGGCGGCGCAGCTTGCCGACATCGTCCTTAACCTTATTGATGACCTTGGTCAGCATAATGCCGCCGTAGCCGATGGCCGCGTACAGCTCATCGACCGTGTTGAACGAGAACTTGTTGAGCGTGTTCTTCTGCACCTCTTCGTTCTCATAGAAGCCGTTATACAGCAGGTTGGCACGCAGCTCGCGGTCGAGATCCTCCTTGCCGTTGACGATATTTTCCTCGCGGCATTCCTTCTTGAACCACTGCTTGATCTTGTTGCGCGCCTCGGTGGTCTTGACGATCTTCACCCAGTCACGGCTCGGACCGTGTGCCTCCTTGGAGGTCAGGATCTCGACAATATCGCCGTTTTTCAGCTGGCTGTCGATCGGTGCGATACGGCCGTTCAGCTTGCAGCCGGTCATGCGGTTGCCGACTGCCGAGTGAATCGCATACGCAAGGTCGATCGGCGTTGCACCTGCCGGCATGTTGACCACATCGCCCTTGGGCGTAAAGACGAATACCTCGTCCGCGAACAGGTCAACCTTGATGTTTTTGATAAAGTCCTCGGCCTCGGTGTCCTGCTGGGCTTCAAGCAGCTGGCGAATCCACGCGAACGCTTCCTCGTTGCCCTTCTTGTCCAGACCCTGCTTGTACTTCCAGTGCGCCGCTACACCGTATTCCGCCATTTTATGCATCTCTACGGTACGAATCTGCACCTCAAACGGGATGCCTGCTCGGCCGATGACCGTCGTATGCAGCGACTGATAGCCATTCGGCTTCGGCGTGGAGATATAGTCCTTGAAGCGGCCCGGAATCGGCTTGTACAGGTCGTGAACGTAGCCGAGCACGTTGTAGCAGTCCGCCACGGTATCGACAATGACGCGCACGGCGCAGATATCATAAATCTCGTTGATGGTCTTGTGCTGGGCATACATTTTGCGGTAGATCGAGTAAATATGCTTGACGCGGGCCGAAATCGCGTTGTGGATGTTCGCTTCCTTCAGCTTGGTGCTGATGCGGTCCTGAATGCCCTGCAGGAATTCCTCGTGCTGCTCACTCTGGGCCTTTAAGCCTTCGACGATCTCGTTGTAGCCGATGGGGTCGAGAACCTTCAGCGACAGATCCTCAAGCTCCCACTTGATGCGGCTCATGCCGAGACGGTGCGCGATCGGCGCGTAAATCTCCATGGTTTCCAGCGCCTTGTCGCGCTGCTTGCGCTCGGGCAGGAACTGGAAGGTGCGGGCATTGTGCAGTCGGTCGGCCAGCTTGATGAGGATAACGCGGATATCCTTCGCCATGGCGAGGAACATCTTGCGCAGGTCCTCGAACTGCTCCTGCTCCTTGGAGTAGCGCAGCATGCCCAGTCGGGTTACGCCGTCCACCAGCTCCGCGACCGGCGTGCCGAATTTGTTTTCGATCTCCTTGTAGCCGAACTCGGTGTCCTCAATGCAGTCATGCAGCAGCGCTGCACAGATGGAATCCGTATCCAGACCCATCTCCACAACGATCTCAGCGACAGCGACCGGATGAATGATATACGGCTCACCGTTGCGGCGCTTCTGTCCCTCATGTGCCTTGGCCGCACATTCGTATGCCGCGCGAATCTTCTTGATATTCGCCTGCGGGTTTTGTTTTTGTACGCGTTCGATCAAAAAATCCAGTTTCGTTTGCATAGATCCTTCCCCCATTCGTGTCACCCCGCCATGCTTTGCAATGTGGCAAGGACAACCGATCCGGAAATATCGGCCTTGCCCTCGTAGGGTTTGAGCAAAATGTTGAGCATGCCTTCCTTGAAATGATAACTGATGAGTCCGGACTCCTGAAAAACGTCCAGACAGACAAACAGCTTGCCGATGTTAATGTCGCGTCGGCTTTCCCACGCAACCCGGCGGGAAAGCGCCCCGTCCGGTACGGAAAGCCGTCCGTCCTCCGCGCGGCAGGTCACATGCCGCCAGACAGCGACCAGATCCTTGCGGTCGGGCAGGAGCAGACGCGCTTCCCTTGCGGTGAGCGGGCCGTCCTGCATGAGTGTATTATACAGATTGAGAATTTTCTGATCCGCCAGATGCTCGCAGTCACTCAGCTGCACATCGCAGATGGTCAGCTGCACCGAGCGGCGACCTCGAAATTCGTTGATCTCCAGATGAAAGGCGGCATCCACGGTGTTGCCCTCGACAAAGCCGAGACCGCCCGCACCGATGCCGAACCAGATCGCAGAAAACCGCTTGCCGTCCTTGATGAGCGACAGACGAACATGCCGGTCGCTGGACAGCGGCGTAATCTCCTCAACGGTCATGTTCTTCATGCAGAACACAGGCTCCGCATTTTTCATGCCGTACGGCTCGAGTACGCTCAGGGATTCGATGTTCTCCTGCGTCAGCCACTCCGACTGCACCATGCAGTCGATGTGCAGCTGCGGAACGAGCTCCGCCATGGTGACATGCGTTTCCGCATACTTGCGCAGGCGCGTGCGGAGTTCTTCGATCCTGTCCGCCTGCACGGTCAGTCCTGCGGCAAGCGCATGACCGCCGTAGCGCTCGAACAAATCCTCGCACGAGGTGAGCGCCTCAAACAGATTGAAGCTGCCGATCGAGCGGCCGGAGCCCTTGCCTACGCCGTCCTCGTCCACCGAGATGAGCACGACCGGACAGCCGTAGCGGTCGCACAGCCGCGAGCACACGATGCCGATAACGCCCTGATGCCAGCCCTCTCCGGCCAGCACGATGATCTTATCCTCAAGTGGGTTGTATTCCCGGCGCAAACGCGTGAGCGTCTGCTCGAGTATCTTGTTCTCCTCGTTCTGGCGCAGCTTGTTTTGCTCGCAAAGCTCAGCGGCAAGCGCCTGTGCCCGTACCGGATCCTTGGTGAGGAACAGCTCGGCGGCAAGCTCGGCCTTTCCCATGCGGCCCGCCGCGTTGATGCGCGGCGCGAGCACATAGCTGATGGTCGAGGAGGTCAGCCGCCTGTTCTTCATCCCCGCCTCGCGCAGCAGCATTTCCAGACCGATATTCGCCGTCACGGACAGCTTTTTCAGTCCTTCCGCCACGATAATGCGGTTTTCACCGACAATCGGCATGACATCGGCCACCGTGCCGAGCGCTACAAGGTCGGCGTACCGGTCGAGCATGGAAAGCGTGTCGCCCTCAAGCGCGCAGATCAGCTTGAATGCCACACCGACACCCGCCAGGCTGGAAAACGGATAGGTATCGTCCGTCCGCTTGCAGTCCACAACGGCCTGTGCATCCGGCAGGTTTTCGTGGCACTCGTGGTGGTCGGTAATGACGACCTGCATGCCGAGCTCGCGTGCGACGGCAATCTCCTCGTTGGCTGTAATGCCCGAGTCCACCGTGATGAGCAGGCGCGTGCCCTGCTCATACAGCTGCTCCATCGCCGGACGGGTCAGACCGTAGCCGTCCGTCAGACGGTTGGGAATGTAATATTCACATTTTGCGCCCTTGCTGCGCAGATAATCCACCAGTGTGCACGTTGCCGTGATGCCGTCCACGTCGTAATCACCGTAGACCACCATTTTCTCTCCGCGATCTATTACCTCGCGGACGACCTCGACTGCCTTATCCATATCGGTCAGACCGAACGGATCATGCAGTCCGCGCACATCGCAGCTCAGGTAATCCGCCGCAGCCTGCGGTGTGTCGATGCCGCGCGCCGACAGCACCGCCGCCGTCAGCGGTGTATAGCCGGTCTCCCGCGACAGCACCCGCACCCGCTCGGTGTCCGGCGAGGCGATCACCCATCGCTTTGCTCTCATATTGAACGATCCCTTCCTGAGTCACGGCAGCAGCACACCTTCCGGCGCCTGCGTATGGTAACTCCGATTTTATATTATCACTATTATACCAAAACACGCCCAAAATCACAACATTTTTGAAGCTGTTCCCAAAACGATCGTTTTGGGAACAGCTTCTCGCTCGAAACCACGCTTTCGAGCGAATTTCGACGAAAAGCCGCGCCCTGACGGGCACATTTTTCTTCCCTTGTATAAAAAGGCAGGCGCTATCCTTGCGCGACTTCTCGGTCGCGCTGCGCGTACACGCCCCGCCTTTTTATGGATTTGCTACGCAAATCCGATTGAATGCGCGCTGTCGCGCGAGGCATAATTTTTTCGCTTTGTTCTCTATGGAAAGAGAACAAGCGGGCGCTCCTTGTCGGAGTGCCCGCTTTGATTTGCTGTTTTATTGTTCGCGTTTTCCGCCGTTTTTGCGTGCGAGGATCGGTCCGAGATACTGTCCGGTATACGAACCCTTGCACTGTGCAACCTCCTCCGGCGTGCCGGAAACGACCAGTCGGCCTCCGCCATCGCCGCCCTCGGGACCGAGGTCGAGGATATAGTCCGCCGTTTTGATCACGTCCAGATTATGCTCGATGACAACGACCGTGTTGCCTGCGTCCACCAGCTTTTGCAGCACATCCACAAGCCTGTGGACATCTGCGACATGCAAACCGGTGGTCGGCTCATCGAGAATATAGATGGTCTTGCCGGTCGAGCGTTTGGACAGCTCGGTAGCCAGCTTGGCGCGCTGTGCCTCACCGCCGGACAGCGTCGTGGAGGACTGACCCAGCTTAACATAGCCGAGACCGACCTCGCGCATAGTCTCCAATCGGCGTGCAATCTTGGGCACATTGGCGAAGAACTCACATGCTTCATCCACCGTCATATCCAGCACCTCATAGATGTTCTTGCCCTTGTAGCGCACCTCGAGCGTCTCCTTGTTGTAGCGGCGACCCTTGCACACATCGCACGGCACATAAACATCCGGCAGAAAGTGCATCTCGATTTTGAGCAGGCCGTCACCCGAGCAGGCCTCACAGCGGCCGCCCTTGACATTGAAGGAAAAACGGCTTGCGCTGTAGCCGCGCGCCTTGGCATCCGCCGTCTTGGCGAACAGGTCGCGGATATCGTTGAACACACCCGTATAGGTCGCCGGATTGGAACGCGGCGTACGTCCGATGGGCGACTGGTCAATGTCGATGACCTTGTCGAGATTCTCGATGCCGATGAATTCGTCATGCGCTCCTGCACGGGTCTTCGCGCCGTTCAGCTCCGCTGCCAGCTTTTTGTACAGGATTTCATTGACGAACGAGGACTTGCCCGAACCCGAAACGCCGGTCACACAGGTGAGCGTGCCAAGCGGAATGGTAAAGTCCGTATGCTTGAGGTTGTTCACCGCACAGCCTTTGACCGTGATGCTCTTGCCGTTGCCTTTGCGCCGAATTTCGGGCACCGGAATGAATTTTTTGCCCGAAAGGTACTGTCCGGTGACAGATTTCTCGCTTTTGAGCAGCTCGTCTATCGTGCCCTCGAACACGACCTCGCCGCCGTTGCGGCCCGCGCCCGGACCGATATCCACAATGTGGTCAGCTGCAAACATGGTGTCCTCGTCGTGCTCGACTACGATGAGCGTGTTGCCGAGGTCACGCAGCCGCCCCAGGGTCGCAAGCAGCTTGTCGTTGTCGCGCTGGTGCAGACCGATGGACGGCTCGTCGAGGATATACAGCACGCCCATCAGCGATGAGCCAATCTGCGTTGCCAGCCGGATGCGCTGGCTCTCGCCGCCGGACAGTGTGCCGGACGAGCGCGAAAGCGTCAGATATTCCAGGCCGACCGACTGCAGGAAGCCGAGGCGGTCCATAATCTCCTTGATTACTCTGTCACCGATTTTATGCTGCATTTCGGTCAGTTTGAGCGTGTGGAGGAACTCCATCGCCTTGACGACCGACTTTTCCGCGAACTCTGCGATGTTCAGTCCGCCGAGCGTGACCGCCAGCACCTCCGGGCGCAGACGGCGGCCGTGGCACGCCGGACACGGACTTTCGCTCATCACTTCTTCAATCTCGCCGCGCGACCACTCGCTGTTGGTCTCGCGGTAGCGGCGTTCGAGGTTCGGGATGATGCCCTCGAACGGCTGGCGCATCACGCCGCCCGAAATGCGGCTGACCGACAGCTCGAGCGGTTCATCTCCGGTGCCGTACAGAAGCTCGTCGAGCGCCTGCTCGGAGAACTCCTCGATGGGCGTTTCGAGCGTAAAGCCGTGTTTTTTGCCGAGTGCAGTGTAGTACATGCCCGCGATCGTACCCGGGTCGGCGTTCCCCCAGCCGGACGCACGGATAGCGCCCTGCTTGATGGAAAGGTGGCGGTTCGGAATGACGCGGTCCGGGTCAACGCGCTTCTGAATGCCCAGACCCGTGCATACCGGACACGCGCCGTATGGGTTGTTGAACGAGAACATGCGCGGCGTAAGCTCCTCGATAGAAATGCCGCAGTCGTCGCAGGCGTAGTTCTGCGAGAACGTGATGGGTTCGCCGCCAATGACATCCGCAATCACCAGACCACCGGACAGCGCAGACGCGGTCTCCACCGAATCAGTAATGCGTCCGCGGGCGTCCGGACGGATGACAACGCGGTCAACAACGATCTCAATGTTGTGCTTCTTGGTTTTCGCCAGCTTGAATTCTTCCGAAAGATCATGGATTTCGCCGTCTACGCGCACGCGGACATAGCCCTGCTTGCGGGCATCCTCAAACACCTTAACGTGCTCGCCCTTCTTGCCGCGGATGACCGGCGCAAGCAGCTGCACGCGCGTCTTTTCTTCAAGCGCCATCAGCCGGTCAATGATCTGGTCGATGGTCTGCTGGTGGATCTCCTTGCCGCATTTCGGACAGTGCGGCGTACCGATGCGCGCCCACAGCAGGCGCATGTAGTCGTAGATCTCGGTGACCGTGCCGACCGTCGAACGCGGGTTCTGCGAGGTGGTCTTCTGGTCGATGGAGATGGCGGGCGACAGACCGTCAATGTAGTCCACGTCCGGCTTGTCCATCTGGCCGAGGAACTGCCGCGCGTAGCTGGACAGCGATTCAACGTAGCGGCGCTGACCCTCGGCGTAGATCGTGTCAAACGCCAGGGACGATTTGCCCGAGCCGGACAGGCCGGTGAGCACCACCAGCTTGTCGCGCGGAATCTTGATGTCGATGTTTTTCAGGTTGTGCTCTCGCGCACCCTTTACATGGATATATTCCTGCATTGTATTTTTTCCTTATCACAAAATAATGGAGAATTGAAAATTGTGGTGATGTGCTTTGCACGTTTATTGATCGCCGCGCAGCGGCGTACCTCATTATCCATTCTCAATTTTCAATTTTCCAACGCCTTTATCTGATCACGGAGCTGTGCTGCGATCTCAAACTCGAGCATCTTCGCGGCTTCCTTCATCTGGCGGGTCAGGCGGGCGATTTCCTGCTGTTTTTCGCCCTTGCTGCGCAGCTTTTTCTTGCTGCTCGAGGGCACATTCGAGGTGATCTCGATAACATCCTGCACCTTTTTATGCACAGATCTGGGGATAATTCCGTGTGCCTTATTGAACGCATCCTGCAGCGCACGGCGTCGCTCGGTCTCGTCCATGGCGCGTTTCATTGAGGGCGTAATGCTGTCTGCGTACAGCACGACCATGCCGTGCTCATTTCGCGCAGCGCGGCCGATGGTCTGGATGAGCGAGGTCTCCGAGCGGAGAAAGCCCTCCTTGTCCGCATCGAGGATGGCAACCAGCGATACCTCGGGAATATCGAGTCCCTCACGCAGCAGGTTGATGCCGACAAGCACATCGTACACGCCGAGACGCAGATCACGCACCAGCTCCTGCCGCTCGATGGTCTTAACATCGTGGTGCATGTAGCGCACCTTGATGCCCGCGGTTTCGAGGTAATCAGTCAAATCCTCGGCCATTTTCTTGGTGAGCGTGGTGACCAGAACCCGTTCTCCCTTGGCTGTGCGGGCGTTGATTTCGCCAATGAGATCGTCGATCTGACCATCAACCGGACGGACAACAACCTCCGGATCAAGCAGACCGGTCGGACGGATGACCTGCTCGACTACCTGACCCGAGCGCGACAGCTCATACTCGGCAGGTGTTGCGGAAACATACACAATCTGGTTCAGACGGTCGTTAAACTCGTCAAAATTGAGCGGGCGGTTGTCATACGCGCTCGGCAGGCGGAAGCCGTTTTCGACCAGACTTTCCTTGCGGGCGCGGTCGCCGTGATACATGGCGCGCACCTGCGGGAGCGTGACGTGGCTCTCGTCCACGATGAGCAGGAAATCCTTCGGAAAATAGTCGATGAGCGTATACGGCGCACTTCCCGGCGCACGCCGCGACAGCACGCGCGAATAGTTCTCAACGCCCGAGCAGAAGCCGATCTCCTGCAGCATTTCAATGTCGTAGCGGGTGCGCTGCGCGATACGCTGTGCCTCGATCAGCTTGCCGTTTTCCTCGAAGTATTTTACGCGCTTGTCGAGTTCATCCTCCAAATCCTTGATGGCTTCCTCCAGTTTTTCCTTGGGCGTGACGTAATGGCTCGCCGGGAAAACAGCAATATGACCCAGTTCACCGAGCGAAACGCCGGTCAGCGGGTTAATACGGCTGATGCGATCCACCTCATCACCGAAAAACTCGATACGAACAACATCCTCATCCGAGTATACCGGCCAGATTTCCACCGTGTCGCCGCGCACGCGGAAGCGGTTGCGCTCGAACGCAATGTCGTTGCGCTCATACTGAATGTCTATCAGTCGGCGGATGAGCTCCTCGCGGCTCATCTCCATGCCCGGACGGATGGAAATCACCATGCTTTTGTAGTCGATCGGATCGCCGAGTGAGTAAATGCACGACACGGACGACACAATGATCACATCGCGTCTCTCGCTCAATGCCGAGGTCGCCGAGTGGCGCAGACGATCGATTTCGTCATTGATGGCGGAATCCTTCTCAATATAGGTGTCGGTCGAGGCGATATACGCCTCCGGCTGGTAATAATCGTAGTAGGATACGAAATATTCTACCGCATTCTCTGGAAAAAATTCGCGCAGCTCGGTGCAGAGCTGTGCGGCCAGCGTTTTATTGTGCGCGAGCACCAGCGTCGGGCGCTGGGTCTGCTCGATGATGTTCGCCATGGTGAACGTCTTGCCCGAGCCGGTAACGCCCATCAGCGTCTGCTCGGTCAGACCGTTGTTGATGCCCTCCACCAGTTTGGCCACCGCCTCCGGCTGATCGCCTGCCATTTGGTAGGGGCTGTGTATTTTAAATTCCGGCACAGAGCGTACCTCCTTTTTTGCCACTCAGTATCTTTTTCGCAAACTTCCGCTTCTTAATCGACCGATAGATGTGAAATTGCTGCGTGCCACAACACAGTGATCGACCAGCTCCAAACCCAGTTCGGAGAGCGTGCGCTGCAGGCGGTCGGTCATATCAAAATCCTCCTGAGAGGGTGTCGGCGTGCCGTTCGGATGATTATGCGCCAGCGCAACGCCTGCCGCACCGGCCATCAAGGCACCGCGGGCAATCTTGTAGCTGTCCACCTGCACCCGCGCATGTCCGCCGCGTGCGATCTCCTCGCACTTGAGCACACGTCCCGCGCCATCCACATAGGCGGCCAGCAGCACTTCCTCCCGCTCGGCGCACAGCTGCGGCACGAAATACGCGCCGATGCGGTCATAGGTGTTCAGTTTATCGGTAAACTGCTCCATTTTCGCCACATCCGCCTGATAACGGTGAAACAGGGCAAAGCACAGGTGCAGCAGCTCCGCCGAGCGCGGACCGACGCCTTCGACCGTCTGCAGCTCGTCCTCGGTTGCCTCGAGCACCGCATGCAGTGAACCAAACCGCTGCATCAGCCGGTGTGCTGTCGGGTTGGTATCGCCCTGCCGCACCGCAAAATACAGCAGCATCTCCAGCACCTCGTGGTCACTGAAGATCTCCAGTCCGAACCGGCGGAATTTGTCCAGCATGCGCTGTCGGTGACCCATATGGTGATTTTCCGGCATGGTGTACCACCTTTCTTTTTAATTAGTAGTTAGTAATTAAAGGTGTATCTTCTCCACCGCCTGATTGAGCGCTCTGGTTACCAGCGGACTGTCCTTAATCTCCGGGAACGGAACGGTCGGCTGCGGTGCGCCGTCATGCGGACGCAGGCTCTTGCCCATCCAGAGGACATCGCGCCACTGACCAAATTTATACATGCTTTCCTGATATGCGCCCGAGATGATAAAGCCCATGGCTTTATGGAACTTCATCGACCGCTCATTCGGTGAAGTGATGCCGACGTAGATATTATAGTATCCCTGCATCGCCAGCAGTTCAAACAGCGCGGCGTAAATCGCACCGGCGATACCGTGGCGGTGCTGCTCCTGTGCAACGTAGATGGACGTTTCGACCGACCACTGATAGGCAGCGCGGGTACGGTGCGGCGCAGCATAGCCATAGCCGACGACCTCGCCATCAATGCGGCAGACCAGCCACGGCAGCTTTTGGGTATAGGTGCGCCACCGGCGGGTAAACTCCTCTATCGAAGGAGCATCGTACTCGCTCGACACAGTGGTTTGAACAACATACGGCGCATACAGCGCAAGCATCTCGGCAATATCTTCTTCCTCTGCAGGACGCAGAACAACTTCCGGCATGATTTTTTCCTCGTTTCGACATAATCTCGATATAAGTATACCGCATTCATTTTTTATGTTCAATAGGAGATTATCAAAAAATCGCACATTTGTTCGCCTTGTATCTGCTGATTTTTTTACAGTATAATTCTTGCCGTTCTATATAATATTCTTTGTCATTTCAGCCGATTGCATTTTGCCCTGCCGAGTAGTATACTATGAAAAGCACTGACGAAAACGGCGTTTCGCCCTGCCGTGGAAGAGAAGGAGGCATCGCGCATATGGTTCGCTACGGTTTTATCCATACCAAAGAGGATATCAAATTTCTGGTCCTGTTCGCCATGGATCTGCTGCCATTTCCGGTCAGCTTCAGCACCATTGTGGACTTAACGACCTGGTGTGACGAAGGCTTTGGCTACTTCGAGCTGAGCGAGGCTTTCTACGAGATGGTCCCGACCGGGCACATCGAGGAGATACCCGACGAAGGAGAAACCCTGTACGCCATCACCGAAAAGGGACGCGAGGCTACCCGCATTTTCGAGAAGCAGCTTCCCTATCCGGTCCGCGAAGCCGCACAGCGCTCTGCGCTGCGTGTCGTCCGTCAGATCCGGCGCGACGCCGGCATCCACACCGCCGTCACCGAGCACGGCCCGAACGACCTGACCGTCCGCATGGAAATGGAGCAGGTGTTCGCAGTGGAAATGAACGTCGTCAGTCACGGACAGGCTGCCATGCTCGAGCGTACCTTTAAGGAAAACGCCGAGGCCGTCTATCAAACATTGCTCACCGCAATGACAAAAAACTACGCAAACGAGAAAGAAGCGCAAAAACCTTGAAACACATGAAGCAACTCGGTGTGCTGCTTGCCTGCTGTGTCGGCGGCTCACTGCTCTCCCTTTTACTCCGCGGTCTGCTGCCCGGCAACGTGCTCGGTCTGACCCTGCTGCTCGCCCTGCTCATCTTCGGTGCGGTTCGTCTGCACCATGTAGAGAGCGTAGCGGATTTTCTGCTGCAGAACATGGCATTTTTCTTTCTGCCCGCCATGCTGGGCGTGCTGGAAATCTGGAACGACATCAAAAGCGAAGCACTTGCCATCCTTGCCGTCTGCCTGCTGACCACGCTGTGTACTGCCGCTGCTACCGCACTGACCGTACATATCGTGTTCCGTCTGCAGCACCGTGAAACCGAGGAGGCGTTCGACCATGACTGATCTTCTCTCCTCCTCGCAGTTCTGGCTGCTGGTTTCCATCGGTTTTTATGCGCTTGGCGTAGAGATTCAAAAGAAAACCGGTTCTGCGGTCTGCAATCCGCTGCTGATTGCCTCGATTCTGGTCGGTGCGCTGCTGATCGCAACCGGCACCCCCTATCAGACCTATGAGGAATCCGGCAAGCTGATCTCGTTCTTCCTGACACCGGCAACGGTAGCGCTTGCGATCCCGATTTACCGCAAGCTGGATGTACTGCTGAAAAACCTGCTGCCCATCCTGCTCGGCGCGTTCGTCGGCTCGATGGTATCCATCGGCAGCGTGCTGCTCTTCAGCCATCTGTTCGGTCTGAGCGGAAGCACGACGCTTTCTCTCGTGCCGAAATCGGTAACAACTCCGATTGCGGTCGCGGTAGCCGAAATGCTCGGCGGCGTAACCTCCATCACCGCGATTGCGGTTGTCATCACCGGTATCATCGGCGCGATCATTCTGCCAACCTTCCTCAAGTGCATCGGCGTGCGCAATCCGGTGCAGATGGGCCTGTCCATCGGCACGGCCTCCCATGCGGTCGGTACCTCGCGTGCCATTGAGCTGGGTGAGACCGAAGGCGCGATTTCCGGTCTGGCGATCGGCGTTGCCGGTCTGCTGACGGCACTTATCGTGTCGATTGGCTCGGCAATTCTGTTATAATTGAAAATGGAGAATGGAAAATGTCGCTATCCTTGTGCGATACCCTAATTCTCCATTCTCCATTCACAGAACCACCTTTCCCCTGCATAAGATGCAGGAGAAAGGTGGTTTTTCTATGGTGATCCATGTTGTTCAGCCGGGCGATTCGCTGTACCGCATTGCGCAGCTGCACGGTGTTCCCCTGCCGTTCCTCATCCAGCAGAACGAGCTGCACGAGCCGTACCGGCTTACGCCCGGGCAGACCATCGTTGTTCCGCAGCCGGAAAAGACGTACATTGTCCGCCGCGGCGACACGCTCGGCAGCATTGCCGCGCAGAACGGCACAACCGTGATGCAGCTGTGGCAGAACAATCCGCAGCTTGGCGGCACCGACCGCATTCAGCCGGGGCAGATGCTTGTACTCAGCTATGGAAACAAGCTGGGATGCTTTGCGGTGAACGGCTACGCCTATCCGAGCATCGACCTGCGCGTTCTGCGCCGCACACTGCCCTATCTGACGTACTTATCCGTATTTTCCGTCGGTTTTGACAACGCAGGACGCATTTTACCGTTCTCTGCCGAGCTGCTCGTGCGCATGGCGCGGCAGTATCAGGTGAAGCCTTTGCTCGTGCTGACAACACTCGGCGAGGACGGGCAGTTCTCCGGCGAACGCGCCCACCGGCTGCTGAACACCCCGACGGCTCGCGCGGCGCTGATTGAAAATCTGGCACAGGTGCTTGCCATGCAGGGCTTCGCCGGTGTGGACATTGATTTCGAATATGTGCCGCCGGAGGACGCGGACGCGTATGCCGCGTTCGTCCGCTCGGTCCGCGAGCGGCTCTCGCCTGCCGGATACACGGTCTTCGCGGCACTCGCACCTAAAACCTCCGCCGCGCAGCAAGGTCTTCTGTATGAAGCGCACGACTATGCCGCGCTCGGCTCTGCGGCGGACCGTGCCCTGCTGATGACCTATGAATGGGGTTACGCGTTGTCCGCTCCGATGGCGGTCGCGCCGATTAACAAGGTAGAGCAGGTCGTGCGGTTTGCCGTGTCGCAGGTGCCGCCGGATAAGCTGTTCATGGGCATCCCGAACTACGGCTACGACTGGACACTGCCCTATGTGCAGGGACAGTCGCGCGCCCGCAGTCTGGGCAGCGTGCAGGCCGTCGAACAGGCGATTCAGGTCGGTGCGCCGATTCGCTATGATGCCACGGCGCAGTCTCCGCACTACAACTACTGGCGCGACCGTGCCGAGCACGAGGTCTGGTTCGAGGACGCGCGTTCTGTCCGCGCCAAGCTGGCGCTTGCCGGAGAATATCAGCTGGCAGGTGTCAGCATCTGGAATATTATGCGGTATTTTCCGCAGCTGTGGCTTGTGCTGAACAGCCTGTACGACATCGAAAAGCTGGGATAAAATTCACCAAACCGACCGAGTTTTCCCTGTTTCGGTCGGTTTTTGCCGTATTCCGGCAGTTTCTCCTCGGATTTCCATTGCAAAACGGTTACAAAACCCGCTATCATACGGCGCATGGGAATTTCCCGCAAAATCCAAGGAGGTACCTACCTATGAAGTTCAAGAGACTCGTGCCGCTGGCACTCGCGCTTGCCATCGCATCCACCACCGCTGCAGGAGCCGCACGCCTGCCGCAGAACCGCTTTTCGTTCGCCGTGCGTCCGAGTTACACGCAGACGGTCAGCCGTCCTTCTGCGAGCAAGCCCTTACAGAGCACCGCCGCGAACAGCAGCTACGCCGCGCAGATGGTCTCACTGGTGAACGCCGAGCGTGCCAGACAGGGACTGCCCGCGCTGACCATCAGCACCACGGTGCAGCAGGCGGCGCAGACCCGCGCCGGAGAACTGCAAACCAGCTTTTCGCACACGCGCCCGAACGGCGCATCCTGCTTTACCGCGCTGACCGAGGCCGGCGTTTCCTACGCGCGTGCCGGTGAAAACATCGCCTATGGTCAGAGCACGCCGGAGGCTGTTGTGCAGTCGTGGATGAACTCGTCCGGCCACCGCGCGAACATTCTCAGCAGCAGCTTCACCTCGATCGGCGTCGGCTGTACCGTTGTGAACGGAACCGCGTACTGGGCGCAGCTTTTCACTGCATAATGGACTTTTTCAACAAACAAAACAGACCGCATTTGCGGTCTGTTTTGCTCTATCCTGCCGTTTATCGCGAGAGCGGATATACCTCACCGTTGATGGTGACCGACTGCACATTATCCAGGTCAAATGCACGCGCGAGCACTGCAATCTCGGTGTCGATGCGGTCGGTGTCCTCAGTGGAATTGAAACCGTAAGTGTACAATGTCCGGTCGATATCGGCGTTTTCGTCCAGAATAACGTACTCCGAGCCGTCCCTCAGCTGCACGCTCAGCTTATCGACCTCGTCCACCGTGCAGTGCATATCCGCATTGCGGATGCGGATGCCGATCTGCGACAGCGTTACATCGCCGTTTTCGCTCGTCAGGTACGGCATCTGCTGAAATTCCGGCAGATCGACCGCCAGAACCGTCTTTGCGGTACCCGCTCCGTCCGCACGCACGGTCGTTTTACCCGGCTCGAGCGCCTCCAGACGGAGCGGCTCTCCCTGCCTGTAATCGCTCGAAATCGCAAATGCGCCCTCGAAATAGTAGTCGTTGTCGGTCGAACGCGCGGTATCGAGATAAAATTCACTGCCGCAGAAGCCGCTGTCGCCGTACATGACCTCGAAATCAAGCTGTCCCTCCTCGGCATAGCACGAGGACAGCGTGGACCATGTGATGTCGGGCTTGTTCCGATAGCTGTCGATCAGGTGCGCCAGCGTGAACGGCTTTACGCCGTCCTGCTTTTTGTTTGCAAGGTGCAGACTGATAACACCCGTACCCGCGCTTTCGTCAAACAGCACGGACTCCACCGACAGACGGTAATGCTCGTTCTCGTCGGTCAACTTGGCGTTGTCCGCCGTCTGCACATACCCTTCGAGATTCGCGTCTCCGCCATTCGGAAACAGCAGCGGGAACCAGCTCTGTGCGCTGGCGGCAAATGCAGTTCCGCCGATGCACAGCGCGGCAACCAGTCCGGCGCAGACGATTTTCTTTGCTGAGAAACGGCGTACCGGCTTGCTTTCTCGCTCGGGCAGGCTGTCCAGCGCCCTGCGGACACTGCGGTCAAATTCTTCGGTCATTTTGGGGAAATCATTATGGTTCATCATGCGAAGCACGCTCCTTTCAAGTCCTTGCGCAAATACTCTCTTGCCGCTCGGAGACGGGTCTTGACCGTGTTTTCCGATATGCCGAGCATTCCGGCAATCTCACGGGTCTTAAAGCCCTCTAAGTAGTACAGCTCCACCGGCAGGCGCAGCTTTTCCTCCAGTGCGGTGATGGCGGCATACAGGTCACTGTAATCATCAGCCGCAGGCGCCGGTATCGCCTCTGCAGCAGCCGCGTCATACGGCGCAAGCCGCTGCTGACGGCGCAATATCGTGCTGCACTCGTTGATGAGTATGCGGACCAGCCACGTTTTGAAATACCGCGTGCTGCGCAGCGAATCCAGCTGCTCCCACGCCCGCAGGATTGCCTGCTGCGCCGCGTCTGCACAGTCATGCTCGCTGCGGAGCATGGTTTTCGCTACGCGGTACAGCGTAGGCTCGGCTGCCAGCACCGCGGAGGTAAATTGCTCTCTATCCATCATAAGCGGGTTCTCCTTTCCGAAAGCGTCCGGACAGCGCAGACAGGTTTCGCGAAAAGCGCTTCCTGTCTGCTGCTTTCATCTATTAGACGGTTCGGTGCGGCAAATGGTTTTGTGAAAGGGAAAATTTTTCGTACTTGTATTTTGCATTACCTATTATACAGTACAAGCGCACAAAACGAAATCGGTACAGAGATTCAAAGCGCATTTCCCCATCGTATCGCACAATACAAATGAATAAATGAAGAATGCTGAATCTCCACGTTCATTTTCCATTCTCAATTCTCCATTCCTGAACCGATAGACAAAAGTCTCCCGCCATGGTATACTGTCCTTATCTGGTATAGTTAAGGCAACACCGCACAATGAAAGCTGCGGCTCCTTGCGCAGGCTCCGGTCGCGCTGCCGCGGCGCTTTGCGGAAATTTTGTGTCCTGACTTTGTTGCGATTTCACAGTAATACATTAAGTATTACTGCAAAACCGCGCCTCGTTAGTACACAAAATTTGCTCGCAAATCGCTCTTGTTCAATTATGCGGTATTGCCTTAATTCAAGTCGAAGATCGAGTTACTTATTGATAACTATTATCAAATAAAAAATATTATTTATTTCTACAAAAAACTATTGACATTTTGGCACAACACGGTTATACTAAAGTTGTTCCAAAGAGAGAAAGGAAGGAACGATTTGAGAATCACACATGAAGCGGATTATGCAATTCGTGTGGCCTATTGTCTGGCACTTGCAGGCGAAAAGCAGTGCGCGAAGGATATTTCCGAGGCAACCGGCGTAACACTCCGGTTTGCACTTAAAATTCTCCGCAAGCTGACGCAGTCCGGTATTACAAAATCCTACAAGGGCGTTGCCGGCGGCTATGAGCTGAACCACTCCCCATCGGAGATCAGTCTCGGCGCGATCATCGAATGCATTGATGGTCCGATCGCTATCAATCACTGCCTTGCAAATGAGTTCCAGTGCACACACATGGGCACCCAGAATGAATGTGATTTTCATCGCGTGTTCTCGGAGATCAACCGGTCTCTGCGCGATCAGCTTTGTTCGATAACAATGGATCGTTTCCTGCCCCCTCAAAAATAAATTTGTTCAACGATACAGGAGGAAAAAATCATGAAAAAGTTTGTTTGTTCCGTATGTGGTTATGTATATGAAGGCGAAGCAGCTCCGGCAGAGTGCCCGATCTGCCACGCACCGGCAGAGAAGTTCAAGGAGCAGGCTGGCGAAAAGACCTGGGCTGCTGAGCACGTTGTAGGCGTTGCACAGGGCGCTCCGGAGGACATCATGGCTGACCTGCGTGCTAACTTCGAGGGCGAGTGCTCCGAGGTTGGTATGTATCTGGCAATGGCCCGCGTTGCACACCGTGAGGGCTATCCGGAAATCGGCCTGTACTGGGAGAAGGCTGCATTTGAGGAAGCAGAGCACGCTGCTAAGTTTGCAGAGCTGCTCGGCGAGGTTGTAACCGACTCCACCGAGAAGAACCTGCAGATGCGTGTAGACGCTGAGAACGGCGCAACCGCCGGCAAGTTTGATCTGGCAAAGCGCGCTAAGGCTCTCAACCTCGATGCTATCCACGACACCGTACATGAGATGGCACGCGACGAGGCTCGTCACGGCAAGGCTTTCGAGGGCCTGCTGAAGCGTTACTTCAACAAGTAATTGAGACCATTCAGAGGGCAGGCAGAAATGCCTGCCCTCTTTTTTTAGAAACCGATAAACAGCAGCCTGTCCGCTCTTGGAGCGGACAGGCTGCTGTTTTATCTGTGTTTTTCACTTTTGCACTGCACGGGACAGCCGGAGCAGTGTCCGGAACAGCCGGACGGATGCTTTTTCATCGAACGGAGCGCGGCAAACAGCGCGATGCCGATCAATGCCAGAATCAAAATGGTGGGAAGATTCATATACCGTGCCTCCTTATGCCAGGCCAAATGCCAGACCGACACAGCGGACGGCAAAGGCAATGAGCCATGCGATCACGCATTGGGTCAGCGCAGTCGTGATGGCAGCCCGCGTGCTGCCCATCTCGCGCTTTACGGTGGCAATTGCCGCAACACAGGGGGTGTAGAGCAGCACGAATACCAGAAATACGACCGCGGTAAACGGCGTAAACAGGGTGCCGATGCTGGATACCTCACCGCCAAGCAGCAGGGTCAGCGTGGATACAACGCTTTCCTTTGCGGTAAAGCCGGTAATCAGGGCGGTGGACACACGCCAGTCCGCAAAGCCGAGCGGTGCGAACAGCGGTGCAAAAATGCTGCCCAGCGCAGCCAGCAGGCTGCTTTCCGGCATAGACACCACATTAAAGCGTGCATCGAAGGTCTGCAGGAACCAGATTACGATAGAAGCAGCAAAGATGATGGTAAATGCCTTCTGGATAAAGCCCTTTGCCTTTTCCCAGATAAGGTGCACAACACTTTTGGCACTGGGCAGACGGTAATTCGGCAGCTCCATAACGAACGGAACCGGTTCGCCCTTGAAGCGGGAGACCTTCAAAATGACCGCATACAGGATGCCGCAGAGAATGCCGAACAGATACAGGCCAATCATGGCAAGCGCACGATACCGCCTGGGGAAAAAGGCGCTGATCATCATGGTGTAGATAGGCAGCTTGGCCGAGCAGCTCATAAACGGGGTAAGTAAAATCGTCATGCGGCGGTCACGCTCACTGGACAGTGTGCGGGTAGCCATGATGGCCGGAACCGAGCAGCCGAAGCCGACCAGCATCGGCACAAAGCTGCGGCCGGACAGTCCCAGCTTGCGGAGCGGCCGATCCATGATAAAGGCCACACGCGCCATATAGCCGGTGTCCTCCAGAATCGAGAGGAAGAAGAACAGCGTTACAATGGTCGGCAGGAAGCTGAGTACGCTGCCAACGCCGTTTGCGATACCGTCTACAACAAGCGAGTGAACAACGGGGTTGATCTGCAGGGCGGATAACCCGGCATCCAGCCACGAAATGCAGGCATCGACCAGAACGGTCATGCCGTCGGACAGCCATGCGCCGATCCAGCTGAAGGTCATGATGAAGATCAAACCCATGATACCGGCAAAGCAAGGGATAGCGGTGTATTTGCCGGTCAAAAAGCGGTCGATCGCCATACTGCGTTTATGCTCTTTGCTCTCGTGCGGGCGGACGACTGTTGTGCTGCACAGGTTTTCCAGAAAGCTGAACCGCATGTTTGCCAGCGCCGCTTCGCGGTCCAGACCGGAATCCTTCTCCATGACGGATACGATCTGGTCAAAAGCGGAACGATTGTCATCGGACAGCGCGAGCGCCTTTTCGATGAGCGGGTCCTTTTCGATCAGCTTGGTGGCGGCAAATCGCACCGGCAGACCGGCTCGTTTGGCATTCGGCTCGATCATCAGAGCGGTTGCATGGATGCACCGGTGAACAGCGGCTACCGGATCGTTCTTATCACTGCTGTCCTGACAGAAGTCGATACCTCCGGGTGTTTCCTGATAGCGGGCGATGTGGATCGCGTGGTCGATCAGCTCATCAATGCCTTCGTTCTTTGCGGCTGAGATCGGCACTACCGGAATGCCGAGCGCCTGCTCAAGCTCATTTACATGGACGGTGCCGCCGTTCGCACGAACCTCGTCCATCATATTCAGCGCCAGCACCATCGGAATGCCCAGCTCCATCATCTGCATGGTCAGGTAGAGGTTTCGCTCAATGTTGGTCGCGTCTACAATATTGATGATGCCGTCCGGCTTGTTGTCCAGCAAAAAGCTGCGGGTTACGATCTCCTCGCTGGAATACGGCGACAGCGAATAGATGCCGGGCAGGTCGGTAACGGTTGCCTCCGGATGGCTGCGGATCGTGCCGTCCTTGCGGTCCACCGTAACACCGGGAAAATTGCCGACATGCTGGTTGGCACCGGTCAGCTGATTGAACAGCGTCGTTTTGCCGCAGTTCTGATTGCCGGCAAGCGCAAATGTCAGTTTTTTATCGGCAGCCGCGGCTTTGGCGTGCTCATAAATGTGGTAGTCCTTGGATTTCCTGAGCTCGCCCATGCCGGGGTGCGCCGCAGGACGGTGGCGTACCTGTCCGGCGGAAGGCTTTTTTGTTCGCTGATACGGCGTGCCGACTTCGATCTTCCGCGCTTCATCCAGGCGCAGGGTCAATTCATAGCCGCGCAGCTCAAACTGCACCGGATCACCCATCGGAGCGACCTTCTGCAGCGTAACCTCGGTCTGCGGCGTCAGTCCCATATCGAGCAGGTGATGGCGTAAGGCTCCGCTTCCGCCTACTGCGGTGATCTTCGCACTTTCATGCGGTTTCAGTTTATCCAATGTCATATCTATATCTCCTCGCGGCTTCATGCCGTCGACAGTTTTGCTCTTATACTCGTGTACTATTATTCTCCTATGAGCGGGAGTTGTCAATGCTTATTATACAGCAATCCTGCCGATTGTGCACGCGCAGCGCATGGATGACATTGAGAATTACAAGGAACATAACGCCGCCATCGGAAAACAGGACAAATCATGTGTCCGCAATACCGGCAGCGCCAGACGAGCGAGCTTAACGAACAGGGCAAAAACGATATTCTGGTACGCTACCAAGGCGCTTGCTCGAAATCCCGACGTTTCTTAGAAATCTTACAGAATATATTAATATCAAAACTTTCTTTATTTTATATGCATTTTTCTGTCAGAACCCAGGTACATATTCTCTAAAAAAGCCCGTTAACCCGCGTAAACTCAAGGTTTCTTCGACAGCAGGCAGACCGTCTCCACATGAAAAGTTCTCGGGAACAGATCGAACGCCTGTGCCTTCTCGAGCGTATAGCCTGCGCCGCATAGCTCCGCCACATCGCGCGCAAGCGTTGCCGGGTCGCACGAAACGTACACGACCTTAGGCGGCTGCATTTTAAGAATCGCGTCGCGTGCAGTCGCATCCAGACCCTTGCGCGGCGGATCGACTACCAGCACATCAATACCGCGCTTGGCCAGCCGCTGCGCTGCCTGACCCGCATCCGCACAGAAGAACTCTGTGTTTTCCATGCCGTTGCGGAGCGCGTTGCGCTTGGCGTTTTCGATGGCCTCCGGTACGATTTCCACGCCAATGGCAGTCTTTGCGTGCTCGGCCAGTGCCAGCGTGATCGTACCCGCACCGCAGTAGAGGTCAAGCACGGTCTCCTCGCCGGTCAGACCGGCGTAGTCCACCGCACACGCATACAGGCGCTCGGCCTGCGCGTGATTGACCTGATAAAACGCCTCGGGCGAGAGCAAAAACGTGTGCCCGCACAGGCGGTCCTCCAGCATCGGCTCACCCCAGAGAACATCCGTCCGGTTACCCAGAATCACGTTGTCGTCGCGCTGGTTGTGGTTGAGCAGAATACCCGTCAGCGACGGCGCTGCCGCGCGCAGGCGCTCGACCAGCACATCCAGTTTGGGCATTTTCTTGGTTGCGGAAATGAGCGTCAGCTGGCTCTCCCCGCTTTTTTCGCCCACGCGAACGTAAATATGCCGAATCGTACCGCGTTTTTTCTCATAATCGTACGGCATGACCGAAAATTCTGTCATCCATTCACGCACCACGGCGGCAATCCTGTCCGCCGTTTCCGACTGGATGAGGCAGTTCTCCACCGGCACAATGTCGTGGCTGCGCGGACGGTAAAAGCCGGTAACGATGCTGCCTTCTTTGTCCCGTCCGACCGGATACTGCGCCTTGTTACGGTAATGCTCAGTGGTCGGCGCACCCGTGATGCCGAGCAGCTTTGCGCCGTCCTGACCGCCAATGCGCGTCAGCGCATCACGCACCTTTTTCTCCTTTGCACGCAGTTCTTCCCCGTAGGTGATGTGCTGATAACAGCAGCCGCCGCACTTGTCCGCCACCGGACATGCAGGCGCAATGCGCTGTCCCGACGGCACGATAATCTTCTCTACCCTGCCGAACGCCACATTTTTCGTCACCTTGACAATGCGGACATCACACTGATCGCCAACTGCTGTGCGCGGCACAAATACCGCCCGGCCTTCGATCTTCGCAAACCCCGTGCCGTCCGCCGTATAATCCGTAATCTGACAACGATAAACCTTGTTCTTCTGTAAATCCATTTCTTACCCCTTGATATGAGAGTGAAGAGTGGAGATTGCAGAGTGAAGAGATAAGGTGCTCTCCACTCTCAACTCTTCACTCTCCACTCTATAATTACTAATTCTTAATTACTCATTACTAATTTTATAATGGTATTATAGCACGATTCCCGGAGATACTGCAATCGAAAGGAGCGTGCAATTATGGAACAGGACAGGAAAAAACAGGTCTCCGGCGAGATTCCCTTTGATTTTATGCAGGAAATGGGCCACAGTCCGCGGGCAATGGAGCAGTTCTTTGATCTGCCGTATCAGGCGCGGCAGGTGCTGACCGATGCGGTATGTATCTCGGACGAGCCTGAGGAACGTCGCGAAACTGCCCTCAAGTCGCTTGCAAACGGCGGCGAAGGCTACTGCGAACGGTTCTGACCGCTTTTCCCACTCGAACGGCTGTACTTTGCGGTGCAGCCGTTTTGCTGTATTCGCCAAAATACACTGTCTTGACATCTTTTATTTCTAATCGCTTTTCATTGCGTTAGTGCATATTTGGTGGTAGAATAGATACTGAATTATTGTGTAAACAACTACTTATATATAATGTAATGGAGAATATTTATGTGGATCGCAGATCATTGGAAGGACTACGCCGTGCTCGACTGCGGCGGCGGTGAAAAAATTGAACGATGGGGCAATCAGATTCTGCAGCGCCCCGACCCGCAGGCTATCTGGCCGCGCGACAAGGATTGTAAGGTTTGGAACAAGCCGAACGCTATCTACCATCGCTCGAACGCAGGCGGCGGCAAGTGGGAAATCCGCAAGCTGCCCGAGCAGTGGGCCATCCACTACGGCGATTTGACGTTCCAGCTCAAGCCGATGAGCTTCAAGCATACCGGTCTGTTCCCCGAGCAGGCTGCCAACTGGGATTTTATCGACAAGATGATCCGTCACGCAGGCCGCCCGATCAACGTACTCAATCTGTTCGCCTACACCGGCGGTGCAACGCTCGCGGCGGCAAACGCCGGCGCGTCCGTCTGCCATGTTGACGCGTCCAAGGGCATGGTGCAGTGGGCCAAGGAGAACGCCGCGTCCTCCGGTCTGAGTGACCGTCCGATCCGCTGGATCGTGGACGACTGCAAAAAGTTCGTGCAGCGCGAGATCCGCCGCGGACGCAAGTACGACGCGATTATTATGGACCCGCCGAGCTACGGCCGCGGTCCGTCCGGCGAGACGTGGAAGATTGAGGAGGACGTTGCCGACTTCATTGACCTGACCATGGGCGTGCTGAGCGACAAGCCGCTGTTCGTGCTCATTTCCAGCTATTCCACCGGCCTTGCGCCGTCTGTGATGAGCTATCTGCTCGGCATCACCGCAGGCAAACGCGCCGCCGGCAAGATTGAGGCGCAGGAGCTTGGCCTGCCGGTCGAATCGACCGGTCTGGTGCTGCCGTGCGGCTCGTCGGCGCGGTTTATCGCCGAGGAATAAGCAAAATTGAAAATGGAGAATTGAGAATGGAAAATGTAATCCTGACGCAAAGTTTCTCCTTCGCAGTACGAATTGTTAAATTATGTACATCCCTTGCAAATGATAAGAAAGAATTTGTTCTTTCCCGTCAGCTAATGAAGTGCGGTACCAGTATCGGAGCCAATGTTCGCGAAGCACAGCAGGCGCAAAGCAAAAAGGACTTTCTTTCCAAAATCAGTATTGCACTGAAAGAAGCAGACGAAACGCTGTACTGGCTGGATTTACTGAATGCTACTGATTTTCTAACAAAAGAACAGTATGTTTCTTTTTATCGCGAAGCGGCATCTCTCAAACGTCTGCTGGTGGCTATTGTTAAAACCACCCGGACAAATCTGACCGAATAATTATCCATTCTCCATTTTCAATTCTCAATTCGTCACCAACTTTACCTTAACGAAAGGTACGAAACCATGAGTGAAATCATCAAAACCGAAAACCTGCAGTACGCCTATCCCACCGAGGACGGACAGCTTTCCGTGCCGGTGCTCAAAGGCGTAAACCTGTCCATCAAGCGCGGCGAGTTCGTCGCGGTGCTCGGTCACAACGGCTCGGGCAAGAGTACGCTTGCCGGCTGCTTCAACGCCATCCGTCTGCCGACCGGCGGCGTATGCTACGTTGACATGATGGACACCCGCGACGAAAACAACACCTATGAGGTGCGCAAGACCGTCTCGATGGTATTCCAGAATCCGGACAACCAGCTTGTCGCCACCGTTGTTGAAGAAGATGTTGCATTTGCGCTGGAGAACATGGGCGTGCCGCCCGAGGAAATCCGCAAGCGCGTTGACGATGCACTGCGTGCCGTCGGCATGTACGAATACCGTGCACAGGCGCCGCACCGTCTGTCCGGCGGACAGAAGCAGCGAATCGCAATCGCAGGCGTTATCGCCATGATGCCGCGCTGCGTTGTACTCGATGAGCCGACCGCCATGCTCGACCCGCAGGGCCGCCGTGAGGTCATGAATGTTGTCCGTGAGCTGAACCGCAAATTCGGCATCACCGTTATCCTTATCACCCACCACATGGACGAGGCCGTACAGGCGCAGCGTGTGGTTGTCATGCACAAGGGCAACGTGCTGATGGACGGCACTCCGCGCGAGATCTTCACGCAGGTGGACAAGCTGCGCGCGGCTTCCCTGACCGTGCCGCAGACCATCGAAGTCCTGTACGACCTCGATCAGCAGGACGGCGAAAAGCTGCCGATCGACGCACTTTCGATCGAGGAATGTGCAGATATTCTCGAACAAGAATATTTGAATTGATTATCCGAAGGAGAATCTTATGTCAACCATACTTGAAACGAGGGGCTTGACGCACGTTTACGGCGCAGGCACCCCCTTTGAGCGTGTTGCGCTTGACCATGTTGACCTGAAAATCGAAAAAGGCGAAATTCTCGGTGTGATCGGTCACACCGGTTCGGGCAAGTCTACGCTCATTCAGCACCTGAACGGTCTGCTGCAGCCGTCCGAAGGCGAGGTCCTGCTCGACGGCAAGTCCATCTGGGATGCCAAGGGCAAGTGCAGCCGCGAAACGCGCTTCCGCGTCGGTCTGGTGTTCCAGTATCCGGAATACCAGCTGTTTGAGGAGACCATCGCGAAGGACATTGCCTACGGCCCGACCAACATGAAGCTGCCGCAGACCGAGATTGACGAGCGCGTGCGCGAATCCATGGCGGCAGTCGGCCTTGCACCCGAGCTTGCCGACCAGTCTCCGTTTGCGCTGTCCGGCGGTCAGAAGCGCCGCGTAGCCATCGCAGGCGTCATCGCCATGCGGCCGGACGTACTCGTGCTCGATGAGCCGACCGCGGGCCTCGATCCGGCGGGCCGTGACGAGATTTTTGAGCTGGTCCGCAGCTACCACAAGCAGTCCGGCGCGACCATCCTCATCGTGTCCCACTCGATGGAGGATATCGCACAGATTGCCGACCGTCTGCTTGTGATGAACCACGCCAAGGTGCTGTTCTGCAACACGCCGCGCGAGGTTTTCTCGCACGCGGACGAGATTATTGCCGCAGGACTGGACATCCCGATGATCACCAAGGTCATGCTTGAGCTGAAAAAGCGCGGTCACGATGTTGATACCTCGGTCTACACCGTAGCGCAGGCAATGGATGCCCTGCGTGCCTGCAAGCGGAAGGAGGCTGCTCACGAATGCTGAAGGATATTACCCTCGGTCAGTTTTTTCCGGGCAACAGCGCGGTGCACCGTCTTGACCCGCGCGTAAAGATCGTGCTGACGGTGGCATTCATCGTGCTTCTGTTCCTCGCGCAAGGCCCGGTTTCCTATGCGCTGATCATCGCATTTCTTGCCGTTGTCATCGGTATTTCGCGTATTTCGCCCAAAATGGTGCTGCGCGGCCTCAAGCCGATCCTATTCATCGTCATTTTCACGGCGGTGCTCAACCTGTTCTATACACCAGGTACCTATATTTTCCAGTGGCACTTCCTGCACATCAGTATGGAAGGCATTAAGCTGGCCATCTTCATGGTGCTGCGCCTGATGCTGCTCATCATCGCAACGTCCATGCTCACCTACACCACCTCACCGATTCAGCTGACCGACGGACTCGAGCGTCTGCTTTCTCCGCTCAAAAAGCTGCACGCGCCGGTGCATGAGCTGTCCATGATGATGTCGATCGCACTGCGCTTTATCCCGACCCTCATCGAAGAAACCGAGAAGATCATCTCGGCACAGAAAGCGCGCGGCGCGGATTTCGACTCCGGCAACCTGATTCAGCGTGCCAAGGCTATGATCCCGATTCTCGTGCCGCTGTTCATCTCGGCGTTCCGCCGCGCGGATGAGCTCGCTACCGCCATGGAGTGCCGACTGTACCGCGGCGATGTTGGCCGTACCCGCATGCGCCAGCTCAAGATCGCCCGGGTGGATATTTGTGCTCTACTTTGGGTAGCAGCCTTGTTTGTGGTTATTATTGCACTGAAACATTTTGGACTGTAAACAGAGTGAAGAGTGGAGAGTGAAGAGTTACTTTCTCTCCACTCTTCACTCCACACTCTCCACTCTTTTCAATAGGTTGACGTTATGAAAAATATTGCTCTTGTGCTGTCCTACGACGGCACAAATTTTAACGGCTGGCAGATTCAGAAAAACGGTCCTTCCATCCAAGAAAGCATGGAGGACGCGATTTTTCATCTGCTGAAGCAAAAAGTTCATGTTTCCGGTGTCGGACGCACGGATTCCGGCGTTCATGCCCGCCGGTATGTGGCAAACTTCCACGCAGACTGCACGATCCCGATGGACCGTCTGCCGTATGCGCTCAACAGCTTTCTGCCCGAGGACATTGCGGTTTCCGGCGCAGTCGAGGTTTCCGAGGACTTCGATGCGCGCTTCAACTGCACCAAAAAGGAATACGCCTATTATCTGTTCCCTTCCACCCTGCGGGACCCGTTCCACGCGCGGTACGCATATCGGTACAATTATCCGCTGGATATTACAAAAATGCAGGAAGGCGCACAGTATTTTGTCGGCAAGCAGGACTTTGCATCCGTGAGAAGTCAGGGCACACCGGTCAAGAGCACGGTTCGTACCATTTTCTGGTGCGAGGTGGAGCCGGTGGATGACCTCATCCGCATCCGCGTCTGCGGCGACGGCTTCCTGTACAACATGGTCCGCGCAATTGCGGGCACGCTGACGTATGTCGGCGGCGGCAAGCTGGCGCCCGAGCAGGTGCGCGACGTATTGCTCGCCTGCGACCGAGAGCAGGCCGGACCGACCCTGCCTGCCTGCGGTCTGTTTATGAACCGCCTGTGGTACGACGATACGCCCGAACTGGACAGATTCCACTTATCTGACTAAGATATTTCAAGTTTTATTCACATTTTCACCCACAAAACACGCTACAATAAGGAGGCGGGATTTCATGAGCGAACAAAACCCAAAGCAGAATATCATCCGCTTTCCGCTCTCCAGGCGGGAGCGCCGTCAGCGCCTGCTCGACAGCAAGGACGCGCGTATCCGCACGACCGCTCTGCTCCGCATGCTCTGCGGCTGGGCTCTGGTGCTGGGAACAGCCCTGTTCCTGATCGCCAACTACCGTATTTTTACGCCGACCTCGCTGCGCACGCTCGGCAGCTATATTGCGGCCGGTATTCGCTCGCATGACGGCGATATCACCACCATCAACTACGAAAACGAGACCTTCAGCGACGGTGCGCTGTTTGAATCCGGTCTGGCGTACGCGGACAGTGACGCGCTGTTCCTGTCCCGTGCGGGCAGCATGACCACGCTGCGCTATTCGCTCGGCTACTCCGATCCCGCGGTGGAAAGCAGCACGAATTATGTGCTCGTGTACGACCGCGGCGGCGTCAAAGCCGCACTGGTCGGCTCGGCAGGTGCTGTCGCGGAGCTGAAGCTGGAATCCACCATCCTGAACGGTTCGATCGGCCGCAGCGGCCGTTTCGTGCTCACCACCAACGAGCACGGCTACCGTACCGCCGCTGCCGTTTACGACACCGCAGGAAAAGAGGTTTTCAAATACCGCGCTTCGGAATACTATATTGTATCCGCCGTACTCTCGCCGGACTGCAATACGCTCGGCATTCTCGCCTTCCGGCAGAACGGCGTAACGCTCGAGTCCCATGTGCTGTTCTTTGATGTGTCCTCCGGCAAGCAGGTTTCGGACACCGCACTGACTGACGCGCTCGGTGTAACGCTCACTTATTCCGAGAACAACGCCGCCATCGCGCTGTGCGACACCGGCCTGTATCATGTCACCCGCAGAGGCACGGTCGATGTGCTGCTCGAGCTCAGCTCGCAGGATCTGATCGCCACTGCCTCTCAGGGCAGTACGATGGCTGTCGCTGTGCGCTCCTACCTGAACGATGCACGTAGCGACCTCTATACCGTCCGCAACGGCAGTCTGCACGGTCCGTTCGCACTGACCGAGGAGCCGACGGCGCTTGCCGTCTCCAACGCCGGTACGGCGGTGCTGTCTGCGTCCGGCGTTACGGTCTACAACACCTCCGCCGAGCCGCAGTGGCACAATGATGACGCTGTCGGCGCACGCCGTGTTCTCATGACCGATGACGGTACGGTTTTCCTGCTCTACAACCGCAACGCGCGTATCTTTACCGCGCATTCCGAACGATCCGAGGAAGTGCATGCAGATAACTGATATCAACGATATGATTTCCACAGCGGCGCAGCTGCTCAACGCGCCCGACCTGATCCTCATCGCCGTGCTGCTGGCCAACGTGTGGCTCGGTGCCCGACGCGGACTGGTCGGTGCGCTGTACGGCGTGATTGGCCGTATCGGCATGATCGCCGCGTCTGTTGCCGCCGCCAAGTACACCGCGCCGTATATCGCGCAGTGGGTGGTCGTGCCGGCAGTCGGTCAGCTGTTTGAAAAACAGGCCGCGCTCAAGACCGCCGAAGGCGTGCTGGACGGTCTGCGGCAGACCGTTACCGAAGCGGCTGTCGGCATGTCGGAGAGCATCGCGTTCTCCATGCTGGTAGTGCTGTTCAGCGTGCTGTTCGGACGGCTCATCTGGATTTTCGGCCGCAGCCTCAAGCTCATTGTTCGGCGTACTCCGCTCAGCGCACTCGATTCCGCAGGCGGCGCACTCATCGGCTTTGTAACCGGCGTCGCATTCGTCTGCATCCTGCTGATCGTGCTGCAGTGGCTGTTCCCGATCACCTACACATCGCTCGGCTATCTCTCGCCGGAGCGCGTCAAGCATACGCTGCTGCTCAAACAGCTTGTGGACGTTTTACCTATCGCCATTTAATGGAGAACACCTTAATTTTCAATTTTCCATTCCCTGAAGGAGTTTAACCTATGAATATGCCAATGTGCTCGCGGTGCAAGAAAAACATCGCGGTGGTGTTCATCACCAAAATCGAGGGACCGGATAAGACCACCCAGGAGGGTCTGTGCCTCAAGTGTGCACGCGAACTGGGTGTCAAGCCGCTCGACAACATCATGGAGCAAATGGGTATCACCGAGGACGACCTCGAAGCGCTCTCCGGTGAGATCGGCTCCCTGTCCGACCTGAACGACCTGGTTCCCGCCGGTTCGGACGGTACGGACGACGACGCACCCCACGAGACCGACCCGGTCGCTGCCGGCACTCTGCCGGGGCAGCCCGCAGGCGGCTCTCAGGAGGAGACCCGCACCCGTTCTTCCCGCAAGGAGGACAAAAAGCGCAAATATCTGAACAATTACTGCGAGAACCTGACCCAAAAGGCCGCAGAAGGCCGCATTGACCACATCGTGGGCCGCGACCGCGAGACCGACCGCGTCATTCAGATTTTGAACCGCCGCCAGAAGAACAACCCGTGCCTGATCGGCGAACCCGGTGTCGGCAAGACGGCCGTTGCCGAGGGTCTGGCAGTCCGCATCAACGAGGGCCGCATTCCGTTCAAGATGCGCAACAAGGAGGTCCATCTGCTCGATCTGACCGCTCTCGTAGCGGGCACGCAGTTCCGCGGCCAGTTTGAGAGCCGCATGAAGGGCCTGATCGACGAAGTAAAGCGTATCGGCAACATCATCCTTGTCATCGACGAGGTGCACAACATTGTCGGCACCGGCGATTCCGAAGGCTCGATGAATGCCGCAAACATTCTCAAGCCTGCCCTTGCCCGCGGAGACATTCAGGTCATCGGCGCGACCACGCTCAAGGAGTACCGCAAGTATATCGAGAAGGACGCTGCGCTCGAGCGCCGTTTCCAGCCGGTCTACATCGGTGAGCCGTCTGTTGCCGAGACCACCGAGATTTTGAAGGGCATCCGCTCGTACTACGAGACCTTCCACGGCGTTACTGTTTCCGATGAGATGTGCCGCCGTGCCGCTGAGATGAGCGAACGCTATATCACCGACCGTTTTCTGCCGGATAAGGCCATCGACCTGATCGACGAAGCCTGCTCGCGCCTCAATCTGGATTCTCCGCAGCTGTCCGAGATTCCCGAGCTTCAGAACGAGCTTGAGCGCCTGCAGGCACAGCTTGACGAGCTGACCCAGTCCTCTGCCCGCGCCGAGGAGGAGGAGACCTACGCCAAGATCGCCACCTGCCGCAGCCGCATTCTGCAGGTGGAAGCACAGCTGCACGAGCTGCTGACCAAGCCTGCACCGCAGGTTGACGAACAGCTTCTGGCTGAGGTGATCGAAATCTGGACCGGCATTCCGGCATCCAAGGTAGCGGCGCAGGAGTCCGCACGCCTGCGCGATATGGAATCCCGCCTGAAATCGCATGTTATCGGTCAGGACGAAGCCGTAGACGCGGTCTGCGCGTCCATCCGCCGCAACCGCGCGGGCATCAGTCCCAAGCTCAAGCCGGCATCCTTCCTGTTCGTCGGCCCGACCGGCGTCGGCAAGACCGAGCTGGTCAAGCAGCTTGCTCTCGACCTGTTCGACTCACCGGATGCGCTTGTGCGTCTTGATATGTCCGAATATATGGAAAAGCACACGGTTTCCCGCCTGATTGGTTCCCCTCCGGGATACGTCGGCTACGATGAAGCCGGTCAGCTGACCGAGAAGATTCGCCGCCGTCCGTACTCTGTCGTTCTGTTCGACGAGATTGAGAAGGCGCATCCGGATGTGCTCAATTCTCTGCTGCAGATTCTGGATGACGGCCGTCTGACCGATGCGCAGGGCCGCGTTGTCAGCTTCGAGAACACGGTTATCGTCATGACCTCGAACGCCGGTTCGCAGTCCAATAACACGCCTGCAGGCTTCGGCCGCACCGTGTCTCAGATGAGCAAGGACCGCGTGATGAAGGCTCTTGAAGAAATCATGCGTCCGGAGTTTCTCAACCGCATTGACGAGATTATCGCGTTCAACCAGCTGTCCGAGGATAACTTCCGCCATATCGCTGAGATCATGCTCGGTGAGCTGCGCACCACGCTGGCCGACAAGGATATCCGCCTGACGTGGGATGACAGCCTGCTCGGCCTGCTCACCGAGAAGTCCTACTCGGTCAAGTACGGCGCCCGCAATCTGCGCCGCCTGATTGAAAAAGAGATCGAAAATCCGCTGGCCACCGCCATCGTCACCGGTGATAAGCCGCTGATGGGCGCTCACCTGTCCGCTGTGGACGGCAAGGTAAAACTGGATACCATCTAACACGCGAAAACCGCCTGAACAGGCGGTTTTCTTTTGCACGCAGATTGACAATCTCTGTCGAATACGATATAATCGTGTAAATTACTGGAGGTGTTATTTATGGATTTCAGCGATTCCTCGACTTTCTCCACCGCATCCGGCAAGGACTATCATTACGTTGTCCTGCAAGTTACTTTGAAGGAAAAATTTCTCGGCACCGGTTCCGGCAACCTGACCGAACTGGAAGAAGCGATTAACCATCAAGCGCAAAAGGGTTATCGCCTGCACACGATTACTACATCGAACGGCGGCAGCAAGGGTCTGATGGGCGGCGACCGCATTCAGGCAACCATGGTATTCGAAAAGGTTATTTAACAAAGCAAAAACCGCTCTTTCGAGCGGTTTTTTGTTATTTATCGGCAAATCGGAACCAGAACTTCGGTCCAATTTCGGTATTCTCCGCTCCGCAGGTGAAGCCATGCAGATCGAACACGGTTTTCGCGATGGACAGTCCCAGTCCGTCGCCTTTTGCGCTACGCGACGGATCGGCCTGATAATACGCTTCCCACAGCCGCGGCAGCGCGTCCGCCGGAATGGCTTCGCCGGTGTTTGTCACCGAGAGCACACCGTCTGCGAGGTACACCATGATGCAGCCGCCCTCCGGCGTGTGCTGCACGGCGTTCTCGAGCAGTGCGTCCAGTGCCCGCGCAAGCAGTGCCCTGTCTGCATTGACCTCAAATTTGTCCTGTGCTGCAAATTCGGTGCGGATGGTGGAATCGGCCGGCAGAGCCGCCTGCAGGCGCTCCTGCGCCAATTCTGCCAGAGAGAACGCAGTTCGCCGCAAAGCCTTTGCGCCGGTCTCCAGTCTTGACAGTTCGAGCATCTGCCGCACACTGCCGTCCATCCGCTGCGCCTGCTGCTGAATGACACCCAGATAGTGTGCCTGCTTTTCCGGTGCAAGGTTATCACCGAGCAGCTCTGCGGTGGCGCTGAGCACGGAGAGCGGCGTTTTCAGCTCGTGTGCGAGTGCGGCAGTCGTTTCACGGCGTACCCGCTCTACACGCTCCTGTTTGCGCCAGACGCGCAGCTGCGCACCGGACAGCACTGCCGCGCAGAATAGCGCCAGCACCAGACTGAACGCCCATACGGGAATCAGTACCGGCAGCAAGGCTTTGAGCGGATATCCTTCCGCCGCATAGGACACCAGCACAGCGCCGCTTTCCGCAAACGGACAATATCTGATCGTCCGCCGGTACGTTCGCACGAGCCACAGCTTCTCGACCGTTTGGCTGCTGTTTGTGCGGCTCGGGTATTCTGCCCATTCCCGCAGCGCCTGCCGCGCGGGCGAGGACAGGGATTCCGCAATCTGTTCGGTCGTGGCGCCGTTCGGTCCGGGGCACACCAAGCGACTACAACTCATGGTTTTCAGCGTCAGACCTTTCACCTGCTCCGCGTCATATGCGCATTCAATCGTGCGCACCTCTCCGGTCGGCTCCCAAGTGCCGCTCTTGGTCGGCTCGATCGTGATGGATTTCAGATAGGCGTCATCGCGGTATCCGGGCACGCTGTCCGCCCACGCCTCAAAGGTCATCTTCGGCAGCGATTCTATTTTCGACTCGCCTGTGCCCGCACCCGCAAGAACCGCCTCGCACACCTCGCGCGGCTGACCGCTCATATCCACGCGGTACAGGTTGTCTCCCTCGATCAACTCAAGCCACCAGCGGTTGCTTTGCAGAACTTTGCCGGATTTCAGGTCGGTGATAGCGGTCTCGATGATCTGCAGATTGGGCGGGTCTGCGCTGTCCGCTATGAATACCGGCTTGCTCAATCGTCTGCGCAGTTCCGTCTCGTCCGTCGTGTCATAGCTCGAGGGATCAAGCAAAAAATCGGTATCCTCTCCCATCAGCTTGTCCGATTTGCTTTCCATTTCCGCCAGCATGAGCTTTGCACGCTGCTGCGACAGCAGGACGGTGAACACCGCCATCACTGCCAGCCAGAATGCAAGGAAGCCCGCGCCGATTCGTGTGAAAAAGCTCCAAAAGGTTCTACGTTTGGTTTTCATCTCCGTCCACCTCCAGCTTGTAGCCGCGCTTTACCACGGTTTTGATACAGTCCGCATGCGGACCGAGTGCTCGGCGCAGCTTTTTGATGTGCCCGTCGATCACGCGGTCCGTGCCGTCAAAATCCCAGCCCCACGCAAGATTAAGCAGCTCGTCCCGGGTCAGCACGCGGTTTTTGCGCTCCATCAGCGCCCGCAGCAAAGCAAATTCCTTGGGCGGCAGGTCGATGCGCCTGCCGTCCGCTGTGACAATCCCCCGTTCCGGGTCAAGTGACAGGAAACCCGCTGTCAGCGTATTCCCGGCATTGAGACCCCGCGCCCGCCGCAGGAGCGCCAGTGCCTTGGCGTACAACACCGCCAGCGAAAACGGCTTGACCACATAATCGTCCGCACCGAGGCCGTAGCCGTGCAGCTTGTCCTGCTCGTCCTCGCGCGCCGTGACGAACAGAATGGGCGCGTCTCCCTGCTGCCGTGCTGCGCGGCACAGCGCGAAGCCATCCGTGCCCGGCAGCATGATGTCGAGCAGCAGCAGGTCGAACCGCCGGGTTTCGATTAAGTGCAGCGCCGTGTCGCCGTCCGGCGCAGGCACGACCTTGAAATCGCCGCCGCTCTTTGCGGTGAAGTAGTCGGTCAGCACCTCCCGCATGGCCTGCTCATCCTCAGCCAGTAAGATCGTTGCTTTCATGCTCTCTCCCTCCTTTGATTACAGTATAGCATGACCGTCTGCCCTTTTGATGTTCTTTGTAAATTTGGCCGAAAAAAGTTTTTCAAAAAAATTTGAAAAAAGATGTTGACATTATGGGATTTTATTGATATACTAAATGAGCGTCAGAAAGACCCGCGGGTGTAGTTCAATGGTAGAATGTCAGCCTTCCAAGCTGAACACGTGGGTTCGATTCCCATCACCCGCTCCATTTTCTTCGAATGGGTTTGTCGGAATTGATATGCGCCAGTAGCTCAGCCGGATAGAGCAACTGCCTTCTAAGCAGTAGGCCGGGGGTTCGAATCCCTCCTGGCGTGCCATTTCCGTCGGCTGCAAACTTTATATGGTGGGTATAGCTCAGTTGGTTAGAGCATCGGATTGTGGTTCCGAGGGTCGAGGGTTCGAGTCCCTTTACCCACCCCATATAACCCTGTGACGCGCTGCGAACGCAGCGCGTTATCTTTAGGGTAACGCTGTTTCGAGCAAACGAATACGGGGGCGTCGCCAAGCGGTAAGGCATCGGCCTTTGACGCCGACATTCGCTGGTTCGAATCCAGCCGTCCCTGCCATTATGGCAGATTTTGAATCCTTGGATTCGAAAGGCGGCTCTTGAGAATAATCCGGTGGATTATTCGAACCGCCGTGGCTTTCCCGTTGGAAAGCGAATCCAGCCGTCCCTGCCATTACGGCATACGACTTAATTTCATACTCAGCGCAAAACTTTTTTGACCTGACCCAGTAGCTCAGTCGGCAGAGCACCTGCCTTTTAAGCAGGGTGTCCGGGGTTCGAATCCCCGCTGGGTCACCAAAATGGAAGTTTAGCTCAGCTGGGAGAGCATCTGCCTTACAAGCAGAGGGTCACAGGTTCGAGCCCTGTAACTTCCACCATCAAGCACTTACGAAAGTAAGTGCTTTTTCTTTTTCTCTATTGCAGCCGGGTTCGTCATCTGCCAACCGGCAGAGGGTCACAGGTTCGAGCCCTGTAACTTCCACCATCAAGCACTTACAAAAGTAAGTGCTTTTTCTTTTTCTCTATTGCAGAGGGACTTTGCTAGGCGCACGAGGCGCGTATGCGCTACGCCCTATCCGGGCGGTGAGTTTTTCGCTGAACCTCATCGAGGAGTTGCGCTCTGCGGAGCGCGGAAACTGCCGCTTCCGCGGCGGGGACAAAAAGGAAGGGACACCTGCGTTTTCCCTTCCTCTTTGAACTCCTACCTTTCCCCTGTTTGTTAGTCTGGCGCAGACCAGAGACCGGCGACCGCTCCGAAAAAGGGGAACGGCAGTCGGGTTACTCTTGCGTGTCTTTCTCGACATATTCGCAGTTCACAGACAGCGTACTGCTACACATGCGGTTTAATCTCCGCAGGGGCAGCCATTGACCGCCACTCCCCATCCCAAACAAAAAATGCAGAGGCAGGAAAAGCAATTTTTTCCTGCCTCTGCTGTGCCCGGTAAAACGATACTTGCTATATCATCTGTGGTTCGCGGTTTACCGAAACGAATAATTTACTTTTCAAGCTCGGTCCAGTCACGAGCGTCGCGGATGGTGGTCCACTTCTCGTACTTATCGTCCTTGCTCTTATCCGAGTATGCGTGGCTGTTGGTAGCCTCCTGCACAGCGAGATAGTACCATGCGGAAGCATCGGAATTATCCGGCCACTTGATCATGCTGTCGAGCAGATCGCTGCTGTTCTCGGGCAGACGATTGAGTACGCGGTTGACAAGCGTCATAGCCTCTGCGCGGGTGATATACTGGTTCGGACGGAACGTACCATCCGGATAGCCGTTGATCCAGCCCTTGTTTGCGGCGATACCGATCTCATTCTTTGCCCAGTGAGACGCGATATCCGTGAACTTCGAGGACGTATCCGTGTTCTTATCGTCGAAGCGAGCGGCGATTGCGGCAAATTCCGCACGGGTGATCGGCGCATTCGGCGCGAACGTGCCATCGTTATGACCCTTTACAATGCCCATCGAGGACAGCGTGGAGACAGCATGGTTAAACCACTGACCGCGCGTCACATCGGACAGGCTGTTGGACTGGGTAGAATTTGCGGTGCGGACTTCCTCGGTCAGCAGACGGAAGAAGATGGTTGCTACTTCTGCGCGGGTGATGTTGCCATTCGGCTCAACGTTGCCGTTCGGGTAGCCAACAATGTACGCAAAGTGGTCGTCACCGTTCAGACCGGTCGGTACATCATCCGGAATGTCAACGGTCGGTTTGCTGCTGCCGCCGCCACCGCCGGACGATCTGCGGGTCCATACGCCGATCAGCTTGACATCCTGCTGAATGTCCTTGATCTCGGTTACAACATCGCCACTACCGTTGATCCGCCAGCCGCTGAACGTGTAGCGGCTCTGCGAGGTGGTCTGTACCGGTGCTACGGTGTAGCTGCCGCCCTTCTTAACCTTGGCTGCTGTCGGAACTGCGCCTGCGTCAGACGGAATGTCACCGGTTACTTCGTAGGTTACGCTGCAGAGCTGACCGTGTGCAGCCTTGAGCGCCAGTGCATCGGAAACAGCTTCTTTACCAACCGTATATTCGTCAGCGTAGTAGGCATCGCCTTCACCATCGCCGTTCCAACGCTTGTAAGTATCGTCCTCCCGCTTTTCCTTGCCGTCGTGATACCAGCCTACGATCGGGTCGCTGCAGTCGTCCAGAATCCAGCCGTCACCGACAGGTGCAAAGGTAAGAACAGGCGGATTGTAGCTTGCACCATCTTCAACATACGTGGTGCTATAAAGATCATCACCTGCTGTTTGCGCATGATTGTTATACAGCTTTGCTCCATCAGAAACGGTAATCTTTCCATAATTCTGAATACCGCCGCCATACGATGCTTTACTACCATTATCCATGATAACAGTGCCTGCGCCAACATAAACTTCGCCACCGTTTCTGATTGCAGAAACAGCATTGTCAATCAATTTTACAGTTGCATTGTCTGCAAAATTCACCTTTGCTCTATAAGGATTACGCATATTAATGGCAAGAGCGCCAATATAATAGTCATTCAGGACTTCTTCCTTCGCGTTATTGCCAGTACCGGTAATGGTCAGTGTCGTACCATCCTGCACATCGACATTGCCACCCCACAGAAAGATGCCAGCGGAACGATTATCCTCCATCGTCAATGTAGAGCTATTCTTCATTGTCAGAACGTCGGTACCATTCTTACCAGTCATACCCATATCGTTATGACTAATCTCTGCTTGCGAGTCGTCCAGTGTCAATCGGCAACTTACAAGACCCTGATTTTCACAATTGGTGACTGTCAGCGCAGAATTTTCAACATTGATTTCGCAGTTGATAATACCGTTTGCAACACCATTATCTTTGGGATTATCGACTACGACCTCAGAACCATTCTTAATATTTATAATCGAATACTGAACATTGGGTTTCTCTTCATCTGCACCATGTATTGCTGTCCAACCAGCATCTAACACCTTGAGTTTCGAACCATTCAGTACATTGATAGTTGCGTAATTTCGAGCATCAATAATCTGATGCTTGATAATGCAGGTACTTCCATTATCCAGCGTCAGCTCGCCCTCTTGGTTCATGGTAAAAGCCCACGAATATGCAGAAGTCTCTGCATCCGGAAATTCAACCTTTGTATTGTTAAACGTCAGCGAAGCATTGATATTGAGCGCATGGTTTTCGGTATTCTGCTCCGGAACACTAATGGTATGACCATTGCCGTTGATAACAACAGCTTTTTCAATCGTACCAACGGTCAGCGTGCAATCCGCGCCAACCTCAATAACTTCGTCACCCTGTACAGCTTCGATAGCTTTATCCAGAGTTTCATACGTCTGAGTCCCAATCTTCGCAACAAACGGCTGCTCCGCCGCCGGAGTCGTATCTGCCGTATTACCGTTGCCCGAGCCGCCTGCTTCACCCTCCTGCTGATTAGCTGCGGCTGTATCGGCGCTGCCGCCGCTGCTGTCGTCAGTAGATTCCTGTACATTATCGGTGCCGCCGTTTCCCTCAACATTCACATTGTTATTCTCAGCCTGCTGAACGTTTTTACCGTCGCTTACCACGTTTACAATATTATTCGAGGTGTCGGATGCAGCATCGCCGTCCGCGCCTTCCTGCGCCGCAAGCGCGGTAACAGGCAGCATGGTCAGCATCATCAATCCGGCGAGGGTACCGGCAAGAAAACGGTTATTTCTCTTTTTCATGCAAAAAACCTCCTCTGCGTGCATACAGACGCAAAGGAGGCGTGAATTCTGCTATTCGGCAACCGGCTGTCCTACGGAGTAATTACTCCGGGTAGACCCATGGCTTTGCGACACCGGCTTTCACCGGCTGTGCCTTTTTCTGTACAGACACGCCCTTGGCGCATGATGCACAGATCAAGTTGTCTAAGCTGAATGAACCGGTTGTTCCGGGCACATGGAATCTGATTGGTTCATCCGCGCAGCAGGTAATTTCTGCTACACATAAATTATAGCATAGTTCAGCAGAAATGTTTCCTTTTATTTTCCATATTTTCGCACAAAATTCATTTGTGATTTTTGTACGAACTGTATGAATCTACACAAATCTTCAATTTTCAGGCAAAAGAAGGACGTGCCTTTGGGCACGTCCTTCCGCTTACGCTTTATCCAGCAGCTTGATGATTTCTGCAATCTTCTGCTCGCGTTCGTTCTGATCTCCGGTCTCAAACGCATCCTGCACGCAGCCGGAAAGGTGTCCGCGAAGAACCTCTCTCTGCGCCTTATGCACCAGCGATTCCACCGCCTGCAGCTGCATCATAATATCCATGCAGTAGCGGTTGTCCTCGATCATTTTGAGCACGCCGTCGATCTGCCCGCGCGCAGTTTTGAGCAGCGGCTCGACCTTTTTTCTGTCTGCCTTCATTCGATGCCGACCACCTTATAGCCCGCCTCGGTGACGGCTGCGGTCAGAACAGCATCCTCCGGCAGCGTTTTGCCCGAAACGACTGCCTTGCCTGCATCCAGATCGACCGCAACATCACAGCCGGCTGCTGCACCCTCGAGTGCCTTTTTGACGTGTGCCACGCAGTGCTGACACATCATGCCCTCAACCTTGATTGTCTTTTCCATAACATTTTCCTCCTTTTTATGTGCCGTGAGCGGCTTTTCGCCGCTTATGGGCAAAACAGCAGGCGTCCCCGCCGTTTTTCTCGGTGTTGCGCTGAAAAAGCGCAGGCGCAGCGCGTTTGAGACCACGCAGACGGACGAAAGGCTCATTGCCGCCGCGCCAATCATCGGACTGAGCTTGATGCCGAACGGCACCCACAGCAGACCCGCCGCAATCGGAATGCCGATGCAGTTGTAGAAGAACGCCCAGAACAGGTTCTGGCGAATGTTGCGCATGGTCCGGCGCGACAGCCGGATGGCGTCCACCGCGTCCATCAGGTCGCTCTTCATCAGCACAACGTCCGCAGACGAGATAGCCACGTCCGTGCCTGCACCAATCGCAATGCCGACATCGGCACGCGCAAGCGCCGGTGCATCGTTGATGCCGTCGCCAATCATGGCAACCTTGCGGCCCTTACCCTGCTTCTCGCGCACGATACGCTCCTTGTCCTGCGGGAGCACCTCAGCGATCACATCGGTCACGCCCAGCTCGGACGCGATGGACTGCGCGGTTTTCTGGTTGTCACCGGTGAGCAGCGTTACGTCAATGTGCATACTGCGCAGTGCTTCGACTGCCGCCTTACTGGTCGGCTTGAGCACATCAGCGACCGCAAAAATACCGACAATCTGGCGATTTGCCGCAAAGAACAGCGGCGTTTTGCCTGCTGCGGCGAACTCGTCACCCAGCTTCTGCATCGAGCCGGACAGCGCCAGTCCGTTGGCAAGCAGCATCCGGCGGTTGCCCGCAAAGCACGGCACGCCGTCCACAGTTGCGCGGATACCCTGTCCCTCTATCATCTCAAAGTCAGTGACCGAACGCTCCTGCGCATTCTTCTCGCGGGCATAGCGCACGATGGCGTCCGCCAGCGGATGGTCACTGCGGCTCTCGAGTGACAGCGCCAGCGAGAGCAGGTCAGCCGACTCCACGCCGAAGGATTTTACGTCGGTTACGACCGGACGTCCTTCGGTTACGGTGCCGGTCTTATCCATAATAACTGCGTTTACGTTGTGCAGATTCTCGAGCGCCTCCGCCGACTGGAACAGCACGCCGTTTTTCGCACCGACACCTGTGCCGACCATGATAGCGACCGGCGTTGCCAGTCCCAGTGCGCACGGGCACGAGATAACCAGCACCGAAATCGCGCGTGTGAGCGCAAAGCTCGGCGTTTCACCGGCCAGCAGCCAGATGATTGCAGTCACGAGCGCAATACCCATAACGACCGGCACAAACACGCCTGCCACCTTATCCGCCAGCTTGGCGATTGGCGCCTTGGACGCGCCTGCCTCCTCTACCAGACGGATAATCTGGCTCAGAGTCGTATCGTCGCCGACACGCAATGCCTTCATAACAACATAGCCGCTCTTGGATACGGTTGCGCCGATTACGGTATCGCCGACATGCTTTTCGACCGGCATGCTCTCGCCGGTGATGGCGCTTTCGTCCAGATAGGCGCTGCCCTCGGTGATCTCGCCGTCAACCGGCACGGACTGACCGCCACGCACGATAACGAGGTCGCCAACCTGTACCTGCTCAATCGGCAGCTGCATGGTCTGACCGCCACGGATGACCTCGGCGGTCTGCGGACGCAGGTCCATCAGTGCCGCAATGGCTTCGCCGGTCTTGCGCTTGGCACGCGCTTCAAAGAACTTGCCGAGCGTTACCAGCGTCAAAATCATGCCTGCGGACTCAAAATACAGGTCGTGCATAAAGCTGTGGGCTGCCTCAGGCGTGGGCGCGAGCGCGATTTGAATCAGCGCGTAAATGCCGTACACGAGCGCCGCACCCGAGCCAACGGCGATGAGCGCGTCCATCGTCGGGGCACGGTGCAGCAGCGTTTTGAAGCCGTTGATATAATATTTGCGGTTGATAATGACGATCGGCAGCGTGAGGAGCAGCTCCGTGAGCGCCAGATTGAACATGCCGTCCATGCCTGCCGCATAGGACGGCAGCGGCAGCCCGACCATCTCGCCCATCGAGAAGTACATCAGGACAAGCATGAAAATCGCCGAAACGATAATACGGGTCTTCATTTCCTTCAGCGCCTCGTCCGCCTGCGGGCTTTGCGCCGGAGCTGATGTCTGCCTGCCGTCATCCACCGCAGCCGTGTAGCCGCCGGACTCGACCGCCTTTATGATCGTCTGTGCGTCACACGCGTTTTCGTCGTACTCGACCGCCATGCTGCCGGCGAGAAGATTTACCTGCACGCCGCTGACACCCGGCACCGCCGAAACGCTTTTCTCCACATGGGCGGAGCAGGCCGCGCAGCTCATGCCGCCCACCCGAAACCGTTGTTTCATATCGCATCTCCTATCTGCACCCCTCCCCTACGGGAGGGGGTTCTATTTACAGACAAAGTATACACCCCGAGAACAGTATTGTCAAGAACGAAGTTAGCCTTGACGAACACCCACAAAATATGGTATGATAATTATAATTAATGGTAGTTGAAGTAGTCCATAGGACGAAGTAGACGAAAGTTTACTTCGTCCTATTTTTTTGCGTTCAGCTGCATTTCTATTCGTTATCAAAAAATATTTCACATACACAAAAAGGAGAAAACAAAATGCCAAAAAACAAATTTCAGGACGTTATTTACACCATTATTATGGCTTCTGTCATGGTATACGGCATGGTAGCGTACAACATCGTGCTGAACACCGGTTCCATGCAGAACTGGGTATTCCTCGCGGTATTCCACGAGTGGCCGATCATGACTGTTATCGCAATTCTGCTCGAGCTGGTATTCGTCGGCAAACTGGCGATGAAGGTTGCATTCCGCCTTGTCAACCCGCGCGAAGCCAGCCAGACCAGCATTATGCTTGCCATCTCGGCTGCATCCGTATGGCTGATGTGCCCGTGCATGAGCTTCTTTGCCACCCTGCTGTTCAAGGACAGCCATAACGCACAGTTCTTTGCAATCTGGGTACAGACCACCGTTATGAACTTCCCGATGGCACTGCTGTGGCAGTTCTTTGCAGCCGGTCCGCTGGTACGCCGTATTTTCGGTCTGCTGTTCCGGGAGAACGCAGACAAGTCCTCTGCGGCGGAGATGGAGTCGGTTCAGGGTTAATCTGCTTACTTACGCATAAGGAATGGGTGCTAACCCTTAGCTAGGGTTCCAAAAGGATAGACACCAAGGTTTGCCCGTAGGCCACTAAACCTTGTTCCCACGCCGTGCGTGGATTAGATGAGTACTATCCTCTTGGGACTCCAGTTTCCTTTTATTTAATAGTCTGGCGCAGACCAGAGACCGGCGACCGCTTCGAAAAGAGAAACGGCAAAGGATTTTTTCTTCCGTAGGGGCGCACAGTGTGCGCCCCTTTCTCTACCTCTACGCAGTTCTCGCCTACCCTGCTGCTACATATACGGTTTACTCTCCGCAGGCGCGACGCAACAGTGTCGCTGTGATAGACGGCACCTGCGAATATTTTCTTGTGCCTGCGTTTCACCTTACCTCTCTTCACTCTAATCCTCAGCTCTGCACCAATGAAAAAGGAGAACCCACCCGGGTTCTCCTTTTTCATTACGCCATATCCTTGAGCAAACCATGCTTCTCATAGGTGGTGGTGCGGACGATCTTATTTTCCTCATCCACAAACACGACCTGCGGAGCATAGCCGTTCTTGACCTCCTCCGGCGTCAGCTGCGCGTACGCCATCAGAATGACCTTATCACCAACGCTGACGCAGCGTGCTGCGGCGCCATTCAGGCAGATCATGCCGCTGCCGCGCTCACCGGCGATCGTATAGGTCTCAAAGCGGTTGCCGTTCTCAATATCCACGATGGCAACCTTCTCATATTCATAAATGCCGGCCGCATCCAGCAGATCGGCATCAACCGTGATCGAGCCGACGTAGTTCAGCTCAGCCTGCTTGACCGTTGCACGGTGGATTTTACCCTTGAGCATCTGTACTGTCATGACTTATCCCTCCACCGAAAAGTTGTCGATCAGGCGCGTTTTGCCGATATAGACCGCCATAGCGATCAGTTCGCTGCCGTTGATCTCATGCACCGGCAGCATGGTCAGGCCGTCCACTGCGGAGACGTAATCAATACGCGCGAGCGGCTCCTGCTCGATAAGCGCACGCATGGCATTGACGATTGCATCCGCGTTTTTCTCGCCGTTCCGGACCAGCTCCCGGCCGAGCTTTACAGCGCGCGACAGCACGAGTGCCGCCTTGCGCTCCTCTGCGCTCAGATAGGTATTGCGCGAGGACTTCGCCAGACCGTCTGCCTCACGGATGATCGGGCAGCCGACGATCTCAATGCCCATGGACAGGTCGAGCACCATGCGGCGGATGATCGCCAGCTGCTGTGCGTCCTTCTGACCGAAGAACGCCTTATCCGGCGTTACGATGTTGAACAGCTTGGAAACGACCGTGCATACACCGCGGAAATGAATCGGACGGGTCTTGCCGCACAGCTGACGCGGCATTTCGGATTGCACCTCAACAAAGGTGGCAAAGCCGTCCGGATACATCTCGGACACCTCGGGATGGAACACCATGTCACAGCCGCACTCGGTCAGCAGCGCACAGTCATGCTCGAAATCACGCGGATAGGTCTCCAGATCCTCACCCGGACCGAACTGGGTCGGATTGAGGAACACGGACGCTACCGTGCGGTCGCACTGCTGCACGGACGTTTTGACCAGACTGGCGTGTCCTTCATGCAGATAGCCCATGGTCGGCACCAGACCGACGGTCAGACCCTGCTGTTTCCACTCGCGCACCTGTGCGCGTACTTCTGCGATGGTTGTTGCGATTTTCATTGTATATGCTCCTGTTTCTCTCAAAATTCAGCGTCGAGTTTGGCGAGATATTCATCGCTGCAGTCAGACTTGACAAAGCTCTGCTTTTCGGTCGGGAACGTGCCGTTCTGCACCTCGTTCATGTAAGCGCGGAACGCGTCCACCATGCGCTCACCGATATTGTCGAACTGCTTGGCGAACTTGGGCGTGAAGTCCATGTTCATGCCGAGCATGTCCTGATAGACCAGCACCTGTCCGTCACAGCCTGCGCCCGCGCCGATGCCGATGGTCGGGATGGTCAGCTTTTTCGAGATGAGCGCCGCCAGCTTGGGCGGTACGCACTCGAGCACGACCGAAAATGCACCGGCCTCCTGTACGGTGAAGGCATCCTCGAGCAGCCGCTTTGCCGCATCCTCGCCCTTGCCCTGTACCTTAAAGCCGCCGAACACGTTGACGCTCTGCGGCGTCATGCCGATATGCGCCTGCACCGGAATACCGGCGTCTGTAATCGCGCGAATCTGCTCGGCAACGGCTGCGCCGCCCTCCAGCTTGACCGCATGACCGCGCGCCTCCTTCATCAGCCGGCCTGCGTTGCGCACGGCTTCGGAAACCGACGCCTGATAGCTCATAAACGGCATATCCATGATGACCATGGTGTTCTCACACGCGCGCACGACGCATGCACTGTGGTGGATCATGTCCTCCATCGTAACCGGCAGGGTCGTGTCATAACCCATCATGGTCATGCCGAGCGAATCGCCCACCAGAATGGCGTTGATGCCCGCTTTTTCCACCAGCTTGGCGGTCGTGTAATCGTAGCTGGTAATCTCGGTGAGGCGTTCGCCGTTTTGCTTCATCGAGAGAAATGTACTCACTGTGTTCTTCATTCTTTCTGCTCCTTTTCCCTGTTCAGCAGGGCGGCAAGCGTGCCGTAATCCTGCTCAGGATGTTTTTCCTGTGCCATTTTGACCTGTTCGAGTCCCAGCAGCGCGTAAAGCTGCCGGTCGTCTCGTTCCGTCAGGCACGACAGATGCTTTTGCACGGTCTGCGTGTCGCCGCGCTCAATGGGTCCGGTCAGCGCTGAGACGGCACCGTGCTCGATTACATGCGCCAGATTGCTCCGCATGAGCGGCGCAAGCGCGTGCAGTGCGTCCGTTTCGGAGAATCCGCAGCCGCTCAGCAGCTCTGCGCTGCGCTGCACGAGTGCACAGACAAAGTTGCTCGCCAGCGCACAGCTGAGGTGGTACTGCGCCTTGCTCTCCGGTGAAATGGTCTGCACCTGCAGCCCCAGTCCGCGCAGCAGCGGCACAAAGACCTCGACCGCCTGCGTGTCTCCCTCGACGCAAAAAAAAGCACCTGCCAGCTCCCGCCAGCAGTTATACTTGCTGCTGATCGGAAATAGCAGATGAATGGATATTGCATAGGCTCCCTGCGCGTGAATACCGGGAAAGGCTTCCTCGGCTGTGCAGGCGCCGCTGCAATGACATATATACTTGTCCTGAATTTCAAATTCTGCGACCTGCCGATACACCTCGGTGATCGCATTATCCGGAACGGTGATGAAAATCGCGTCACTAACTTCGATGAGTTTGCCTAGGTCGGTATAGTGTCCGGAATTTGTAAATTCTGCAGCTTCTCTTGCGCTGTCGGAATTGCGGCTGTAATAGCCGGATATCCGCACGCCTTTTTCGGCAAGCAGTCTGCCGAAGGAAAAGCCGACTTTTCCTGCTCCAACAATGCCAATGTTCATGCTGTCACCCGCTTTCTGTGGTGTGACGCAACGTAAAATCACTGTCGGAAAAATTTGAAAAACATGTTGTGACAAGGTATAGCTTCCGCTCTGCGGAATGCCATCCATCAATGGGTATTATACCCGCTTGAGATAAGAATGTAAAGGAAAAGTTTTCGACTCCGGGGAGTCAATCAATAGTGAACATACGTTCATTTATGCAGATTTCGTTCTGTAATTCTGCTTATAATCGTTAAAACCGCTCTGTATCAAAAGATACAGAGCGGTTTCCGGTTATGCGTAATACGCGATCCTGAGCAGCTCCTCCGGTGTAGTAACACCCTGTTTTACCAGTTCCAGACCCTTTTCCTTCAGGCTGCGCATGCCCTGCTGTTCCCGCGCATAGGCCTCGATCTCCTCGATTTCGGCGCCGCGGCTGATCATGCGGCGGATATTGCGGTCGATCGTGACGATCTCATGCACGGCAATACGGCCACGGTAGCCGGTGCCGTTGCAGTGCGTACAGCCTGTGCCGCGCTTGATGGTCGTGATATCCTTGCCGAGCAGCGCCTGCTCCTGCGGCGTAACTGCGACCTCTCTGCCGCAGTGCAGACACACCTTGCGCATCAGTCGCTGCGCGACCAGACCGACCAGCGAATTTGCGATCAGATAGTGGTCGATGCCCATATCGGCCAGACGGACGATGCTCGAGACCGCATCGTTGGTATGCAGCGTACTCAGCACCAGATGACCGGTGATGGCCGCACGAACCGAAATACCGGCAGTTTCGCCGTCACGGGTCTCACCGACCATGATGATATCCGGGTCCTGACGCAGCAGCGCGCGCAGACCGGACTCAAACGTCAGTCCGGCAACCGGATTGACCTGCGTCTGGTTAATACTCGGCACGTTCTTCTCCACCGGATCCTCAACCGTGGAGATATTCACCTGCCGGTGCGACAGGTACTCAAGCACCATGTACAGTGTGGTGGACTTACCCGAACCGGTAGGACCGGTGATATAAATAATGCCGTTCGGTGAGTTCAGCATAGGCAGGAACCTTGCATAGCTTTCGTCATCCATGCCGAAGTGGCTGGCGTGATCGACCTGACCCGCCGTTGCCAGAATTCGCAGCACGGCTTTTTCTCCGAACACGGTCGGCAGCAGCGATACACGGATGTTGACGTACTCGCTCTGTCCCACACGGATACGGAAATGACCGTCCTGCGGCAGACGGCGCTCGGCAATATCGAGGTTCGCCATGATCTTGATTCGCGCGATCAGCGGCTGGTGCACACTGCGCTGCAGCGTTACATAATCGACGATCGTGCCGTCGATACGCATGCGCACGCGCGTACTGCCCTCAAACGGCTCGATATGCACATCGCTCGCGCCGGTGCTGATGGCACGGTCAAGCAGGCTGTTGAGCAGCTTGACGATCGGCGCTTCCGGATCGCCGCTTTCGCTCTCTTCGACCTGCAGCATCTCCACATTGCGCTCTGCAAAGTCCTCGTTGGCGGTCTGTGCCGCCTGCTGCGCGCCGACCTCGGCGTAATAGTAGCGAATCGCGCTCTGCAGCGGACCCATTTCACTCAGGCGGATGACCACCTGACAGCCGGTCAGCTGGCGCACTTCCTCAAAGGCAAAGTAGTTGAGCGGATCGTTCGTCACGACCTCGAGGCTCTTGTCCGCAAAGCCGACCGCAAGCAGGTTCTGCTTTTCCGCCAGCTCGCGCGGAATCATGCGGACAGCGGTCAGATCGACCTGCATCTGTCCGATGCTCACAATTTCCAGTCCCAGACGGGCAGCCAGCGCCTCGATCACCTGCGTCTCGGTGACAAAGCCCAGCTCGATCAGGATTTGACCGACTCGCTTTTCACGGTGCTCCTTCTGGTAGGCGAGCGCCTGCTCCATCTGCTCCTGCGTGATATAATTGCGCTCCATCAGCACTTCGCCGATACGCAAATTGGTTTTCATGCGTCTGCCTCCTTGTCGCTGACACACATATAGATCTCCAGCGTGCCGGTGATCAGATTGGTGCTGACCGCCTGCGTGTTGTTCTCCACATAATCATAGTCTGCAATACTGAAATTGGTCACGCGCAGACCCTTGTACCTGTGCTCTACCTCATCGAGGAAGTTCAGCCACTGGGTTACGGCGCCCTGCGCCGAGATAGTCGCAGTGCCGATGTAAACGCAGTTGACCGGCTGCACCGGCGCTGCCGATGTATCGTCGGTCGAATCGGCGGATTCCGTATCGGATGAGGTGTCCGCACTGCTGTCCGTCTGTGCAGCTTCCTGCTCGGTGAGATACGCGCTGACCGCACCCGGAGCGGCTTCCGTCAGCGTCAGCGACTGCGGAAACAGCCCGTTCTCGAGCGCGATACCCGTGATGATATCGTCCATCTGACGGGTTTCCAGATCGCTCTTATAGTATTTTTCGCTTGCCGTGTCCAGCGCGGCTTCATTCTGCGCGATAATGTCGTCAATCGTCGCGAGTGCGGCAATCTGCGTCTGATATTCCTGCTGCTTCTGTTCGGCGGCGTCATACTCGTTCTGCAGCGTTTCGTGATTTTCCATCGCAGGACGGATGAGATACATGCCGAAAATGACGATTATCGCCAGACAGACCACCAGCCGGAGCAGCTTTTTATCACGTTCGGTTACAACGATGTTCATTCGGCTGCCTCCTCTCCCAGCAGGATACAGTTCAGGCTGAGGACGTACACGCCGTCCTCATAGGTATAGCCGGTGTAGTCCACCTTGCGGAACAGGCCGGTTTTCTGCAGCTTGAGCACATAGCTCGGAATGTCGATAACGCTGCCGCTCTGTGCATCGAACTGCAGCGCGCCGGTAGCCGCATCATAGCCGGTCAGCACCATGCTGACCTGAGCACCGCCTGCCGCGCCGATCTTGCTCATCAGGGCGCTGTCCACCTGCGGATAGGTGGCAAGCGCGTCCGTCAGATTGCGCACCTGCTGCAGTCCCTGCACCAGATTGTCATTGCGCTGCTGCTTTTCGGCAGCCTCGTTGTACTGCTCGATCACGGTCGGATCGTTCAGCCAGTCGTTGATGTCGTCAGTCCTGTGGCTCAGGCTGCTGTTCATCCGCAGGAACACACACCAGACCGCAGCGCACACCACCAGACACACCGCAATCGGTGTGTAGAAGCTGTGCAGCAGGCCGGTCTGCCCTTTGCTGCCGCGGGACAAACGCCGATAACTGCGGAGCAGATCCAGCTCCTTGTTTGCACGAAGCACGGTTCGAATCAAAGTTTCGGCACAGCCGAGCCAGTCGCTCAGCCGCTCGCTGTTCGGCAGGGCGCGGAACACACGGCATTCGGGCAGACGGCTCACTTCCAGCCCCAGACCGCGGATACCCGCCAGACACACCTCGAAATCATCATCCGAGCAGCCGGCGTAATACACATCGGTCAGCGTGCCGCCCGAGCGGCTTGCCGTGTGGAACTGCATCGTACCGGAGACATCCCGTGTCATCTCAGTGCCGAAATCCACCGTGCCCGGCTCACTGAAAATACGGCTGCGGCTGGAATAACGGTACTCGCCGTTCTCGACCAGCAGCGAAAGCACGCTGCTGCCCTCAAAGCACAGCCAGATACAGGTCTTGCCCTGCATGGACTGCATGGCATGCAGGAGCTTGAGCCGTCCTGCCATAGTAACGGTAACGCTCTGCAGGCGCAGGCCGAGCCGATCGGTCATTGCAAGGTATTCCTCCATCGTTTCCTTGCGGCAGGCAGCGCAGAACAGCTGCTGACGGCCTTCGGCATCTGTGCCGAGCGGCACATAGTCCGCCGCCGCAAGCTGATCCTCCCGCGGACGCATTTCGTGCCGCACAAGCTCCTCCAGCTTGTTTTCCGGCATGCTCGGTGCGGTGATAGTCTTGGTGGCAACCGCCTCATCCGGCAGGACGAGCGTGATGCCGCGGGTCGGCAGCCTGTGCTGCTGCCAGAGTGCGCCTATCGCCTTCTCCCAGTTTTCCATGCCGCCGCCGTGTGCGGGGGCACTGTAAAGCGCCTGCACGGAAGGCTGCGCGCCGGACTTGCCGACCGCGACAAGCACCTGCTCCTCCTGCAGTGCCAAAACGGTTGTGTTCATTCTCATTTCTCCCCTTTTGTGAGGTTTACACGTTTCCGAGATTATACGTTCCCCGAACTCTCAATCGCACTGTACGAGCCGATGATCGGCGACATGACTGCGATAATGATAAAGCCGACCACGAACGCCATCAGCACGATCAGCATCGGCTCCAGAATGGTCATCATGCGCTTGCTCGCCTGCTGTGCATCGTACTCCATCGAATCCGCGATGGAATCCAGCATGGAGTCCAGTCGTCCGGTCTCTTCGCCAACTGCAATGCTGCTGCACAGCTTGCGCTGAAAGCCGTCTACGGTTTCGAGGGCGGCGGACAGGCCGACGCCCGAACGCACCTGCACGAGCACGTCATCGAACTGCGAAACGATGTAGGCGTTGCCGATGGTATCACGGGCGGTCTGCAGCGCAGTGACGATCGGCAGACCGCTCGAGTACAGGCTGCTGATGGTTCGCGCGAACCGCGCCGTGCAGATAACCTGATTGAGCGGACCGAAAACCGGCATTTTGAGCTTGCGTCGGTCCATTTCCAGCCGGACGGCCGGAATGCGCAGCAGCGTGCGGATAACCATGACCACTGCCGCAACACCCAGTATCATCAGATACCATTTGGTAACCATAAAATTTGAAAACGCCATCAGCGCCAGCGTAACGCCCGGCAGCGAATCCATTGTGGAGAACAGATCGCTGAACTGCGGCAGCACGAAGGTTACGATAACGATAACGACCGCGACCGCCAGAATCGCAAGAATCATCGGGTACATGAGCGCCGACTTGACCTGCTGGTTCATCTGGTGCGCCTTCTCGTAGTGGATGGCGAGCCGCTCCGCGACCTGATCCAGCTTGCCGCTGCCCTCGCCTGCGCGGATCATGCCGAGCATGAGCGTCGGGAACACCTGCTGTGCCTCGAGTGCGGCGGACAGACTGGAGCCCTTCCGTACCTCACCCAGAACATTCTCGTAAATGCGGCGCAGACCTGCGCTGATGCCCTCATCCTGCGAGATGATCGTCAACGCGCGCACCAGACTGACGCCCGAAGCCAGCAGCGTGGACAGCTGACGGCACAGGTCGCTCAGCTCCTGCGGACGCAGCGTGCGCGGCTTGCGGCCCGCACCGCGGCGGGTCGCACTCTGCAGATACAGCCCCTGAGCGAGTAATTGGGTATACAACGTGTCATAGTCCGCAGCCTCCATTGCGCCGCGGACTACCTTTCCGTCTATGTCCTTTGCCGTGTAGCGGAACAGCGTGTGACCGCTGTTCGGTTTGACCGTGACGGTCAGCCTGTGGTTGTTGGATGCAGCCATGCTGACCCTCCTCTCCATTCATTACAATAATCCCATATACCAGTCCGCGATCGTTTCTCCGAAAAACATGGCGATCGCAATGCCGATGCACAAAAACGGACCGAATGCGAACTGGCTTTTCCGGTTTGCCTTCTTTTGGGCGAGCAGCAGCGCGCCGAAGCCGCCGCCGAGCAGAATGCCGATAAACGCGGCAACGACCGTCAGCTTTGCGCCGAGGAAAAAGCCCGCGCCGAACATCAGCTTGATATCACCGCCGCCGAAGCCGCCGGGCACGATGAGCGCCAGAAGCAGCATCGGCACGCTGACGATCACGCAGCCGATCAGCCGCGATTTTATCCCCAGGCTGGGGATAAGTATGTGCGCAGCGATGCCGCAGACAAACAGCAGCACCGGAAACCGATCGTAGATCTCAAGCGTGTCCATGTCCATGAGCGCCACGACCGTCAGAATACCGAGCACGACGAACGCCAGCGCCGCCTGTGCGGTCTCGCCGCCGAAGGCATATGCGCAGGCACAGGAGCACAAGCCGCCGAGCACCTCGATCCAGAAATCCCTTGCGGGGATTTTTGCACCGCAGCCGCGGCATTTGCCGCCCTGCAGGAGATAACTCAGGCACGGGAGCAGCTCCGCCGCCGACAGCGTGCGCCCGCACACCGGACAGTGACTGCGTCCCTTCACCACGCTCTCTCTGCGCGGCAGGCGCCATACCACCACACCGAGAAAGCTGAATACGCATGCGCCCAATGCGAACCGTAACAGCCATAATACAGCATAGGCGATGTAAAGCATTGGTTTCCTCCTCGTTGGGTTGGTTTGGAATGATTTTTTACAAATAGAATCTGCCATACAAAAACCGCATGACAGGTCACAGCCACTTAAACATTAAGGGGCTGTGACCCGCCATACCGTCCGCAAGCCGAACGCAGGCACCGTTACTGCGTTCCGCGTCGTTACAGCGGTATGAATCAAGTCACCACCGACGGGCACCGTACCGCACCGTGGTTAGACGGTGCGGTGCGGGCGGGGTGGTGGTGGGGTTAGGCATACTTACTTACCAGACTTCGGATTTACTTCATAAGTGCTACCATCATAAACACACTTATCAGAACCAGAAGTATAGGTCAATGCAGAAACCTTGTGAGAGGTACCATCAATAGCCAGACCAGAAATATCGCCCTTTACTTCTGCCAGTTTTTTCAGCTCATCCGTCTTAACATTCTCCTCCGTTGCAGAAGAATTCTTGCCATATGCTTCATCATAAAGTGTCTGCGCTGCCATTACACACTGACGAGTCTCAGCAACAATTCTCTTCTGCTTCGCCTTATCAATATAACCAGTCAGAGCCGGAATCAGCAGTGCTGCCAGAATCGCCAGAATAACCAGAACCACGATCAGCTCTACCAGCGTAAAGCCGCCCTTCTTGCTGCGGCGCTTCTGCTGCAGCGCGATCATTTTTTCCATCATGATCTTATTCCTCCAATTTCATTTTTGTTTTTCTATTTCTGTAAACCGCGGCGGTGCTCCGCAGAGTTACACATATTGTATTGCCGTTATGCCGGCTTTTTCGTTGCCGTTACCCCGGTTTTCACCGAAATATCGTACCGCAGGTCGATAATGAGCGAATCCGAATAGATTTTATCGGTCAAATCCTTATCGCGGTAAATTGTCACGGTGGCGGTAACGGTGTGCTTTGCTTCGTCGATTTTGAAATGCAGTCCGGCGCGCAGCCCCATATAAAAGCCCTCTGCGTAGGTTTTCGTCATGGCTCGGGCAATGGGATTGCCGTCCGCATCCTGACTGTAGCCATCTTTATAATAGCGCTCGACAAGATACCCCTTTTCCACCTGAGGCTGCTCGCCGGAATCCTTATCGGCAATCACGATTTTGGTTGGTCCGCAGCCGTCTGCCGTCAGCAGTTCCGCCGCGTTATATCCCTGTTCGGTCTCATAGCCAAACTCGATCGCCGAGCCTTCGGACGAACCGGTTTTATTCGTTACGTCCGTGCCGTTATCGTAGCATTTGATGTAATCCGTGGCGGTCTCCACCTTGCTGCGCACAGTTTCGAGCAGGTCGTCCGCGATCAGCTCGGCGCTGTTCAGCTCCTGCGTGCGGTGCGATACCTCGGCCGCCGGCCGCAGCGACGCACTGAATACGCCGATGACCAGACACAGCAGTCCGGCGCCGACCACCAGCTCCACCAGTGTCATGCCTTCCCGGCCGCGCAGGATTGAGCGAATGCGTTTCATGCCGTCACTCTCCCTTCGCAAACCGGTAGAAGGGCACGGTTTTGCCGTCCTCGGTTTTGGCGTTTACGGTCTGCTTTTTTACCTTTACGTGGAAGGCGTCAATATCGGTATCTTCGCCGTTCGACGTCGTTACCTTAAAATCGTATGCGGCAGCTTCGCCGTCCGCGACTTCTGCATTCCCGCGCACGCTTTCCTGCAGTTCGGTCGCATCCCTGCGGAGCTGCTCCGACTTGTGCTGCGCATTTGAGGCAAAGCCGACTGCGCCGTTCAGCGCTCCCAGCAGCAGCATGAACACCATCGTGGAAACCAGAATTTCCACCATGGATTCGCCCCGGCGGTCGCGCAGCACGCGAATCAGTCTATTCATCGGCTGCACCTCCGGTTGTCCGGGCTGCCGGCTTGTGGATGGGTTCGTATCGGCTGTACGTCGGATTGTTGATATCATAGGTATAGCTGATCTCCACATACTCTGTACGGGCATCCTTGCCTTCGCCAATGACCTTGGGTTCTACCGGCTCCTCGCCGTTGGCACTTCGGCAAAAGCGGCCGTTTACCCAGTAGACCGGGAACTGTCCGCTGACGCCGTCTTCCCCTTTCCATGTGTAGATTGGCTGAAAACTGTCCTTTCGGCGGTATTCTGTGGTGTACATGTAGCTGTCCGCTCCCTTTTCCGCCTTGACGCCCACCCAAACCTGATGTCTGTTAAAGGTTGTCTGCTCTGCCTTTTCGGTGCCTTCGTCCCGAGCACCGTATGCAAAGGTATCGCCTGTGATCGGGTCCTGCGCATCGGTAACATCACGGAGCAGAATCGTAATCCTGCCGTAGTTATCCTCGGTCGAACCCGCATTATAGCAGGCAGTGGTTTCATCCGAACGGTCCGGATCGTAAATACCCAATCCCGTATCTTCCGCTAAAATGTTGTTCACTTCACGGTAGAAACAGCCTTCCGGCGCAAAATTGGTATCCAATTCCGGCTTTATTGTTTTGTATTCCTGCAGTTCGCTGTCCAGCACCTGCGCAAAGGACTGCGCCAGCTGATAACAGCGTTCCCTGCCGATCTTGCGGTTGGCCCGCGAGAGCAGCATGGATGAGGAATACACGATACTGAGCGAAAGCCCGATCAGGACGGCGACAGCACAAAGTGCTACGATCAGCGAAACACCGCTTCGCCTGCTGCGCCGCAGGGTGTTCCATCCCTGACGTATCCGCTTCATGTCTGCCGCCTCCCTTCGTAACTAAAATCTGCGCTCAGCAGGATCGGATTCCGTATAACGGTCGCTCTTGCTGTCCGCAATGACAGTTACCCTGCTGATCTGTATACCATTCGTCAGCTGCAGGGTCTGATTCTCGTGCGTTACCACGGAGAAAATGTTAGGCAGCTTCAAGGTAAATGTGCCGTCCTTCACCTGCAGCATGGTATCCGGCTGATAGCTGTAATAACGAATGCTGCCATTGGTAAGGCTGTATCTGCCGTTGACCGCACTGCCCTGTTTTACAGTATACCAGTCATCCCCTGCAACTGCAAACGTATTTTGACCATTTATGATAATCTCCGGCAGGTTCCCGCTCATATCGACGGTAACAGTCGTGGATTTATCGTCCTTATCGGTCAATTCAATCCGATACAGGTCAGCCTCTGCCACCTCGTCCCACGAGAGCGCGGTAAGCTGTGCATCCCACTCTGCCGTGTTGATAAGACGATTCATCGGGCCATAGCTGACCACAAGCGCCTCATTCACGTTTGCCAGCGACGCGCTCGGTGCTTCCAGCTTCACACGCGGGAATACCACATCGCCGCTCGATACCCATGCCGAGCTTACCTGTCCGGCGGATTGCGAAATACGGGCCTCAAACCGTACAGAACAGCCTGCGTATTTCGTATCCAGATCGGTCAGGCTGCAGACGTAGCTGCCGCCGCTTTCGCTCATTGCGGAAACGGGGTAAGTCACCGTTGTGCCGTCCGTCCCGGTGATTTTTGCCCGCAGCAGATAGGTGCTGCCGCCGGGCGGTACACTGGCCTCATTCTCCGGCGTAACGGTGACCTGCAGGCCGCCGCTTCGGAAGTCGGCCGCCGGAATCGGGTTGTTTGCTGTCGCATTCCAGTTGTACGACCACTTGACGCTCGGCGTATTCAGACGCATCGGCACGGTCATCGTATACACGATACCGTTCGGGCTGTCCGCGTAGCCGGAATCATCAGCAGCCACCGCCACCAGATAGAGGTCGATGGTCTTGCCGGCGTAATCCTCCAGACTGCGGCTTACCGAGCAGGTGCCGCCCCTGACGGGCACAAGCTCACCCAGGGCAGCGGCCGTTTCGCCCTCCGGCTGCACATAAATCTGATAGCCTGCACAGCCGTTTTCGCTGCCGATGGCACTCCAGCCGATGGTGTATTCCAGCTCGTTGGTATCCGGGTTGATTACCGACGGCTGTCCCGGACGCTCAAGGCGCTGCTTGACAGCGTACTTCTTCGTCGTACTCAGGCCAACCTCGCCGTATGCCTGTCCCAGACGGGTAACGGTCAGCTCAACCTCGGTGTACTGCCAGTCGTCCGCGCTGATGGTGAACGATTGGGAAGTATTCGGATTCTCCTGCGTACCGTAAACCTCGTTGACCGGAATGCCGATTCTTGCGCCTGCCGCGGTAATACCGGTCAGCTTGACGCTGTAGTGCGGCACTGCAGACCCCTGCCCGGGCTGCGTCCACGAGAACCGGTAGCTGATACTGCCATTATCTTCCTGCATCAGTTCCGGGTCGTTCAGCTCCGGCGCCGTCAGCGGCTTGATGTTCAGCGCCGCGGTTCTAATGTAGTTTGCAAAGTCATTCGCGTGGCCAAGGACATGACTGTAAATGATCTTGTCCTGCTGCTGAACGCCCTCTGCGCTGTAAGTCCGCAGCGTAACGGACGCATCGCCGGTCTGCCGGGTATCACCATAGGTGTAAACCGGTCCCAGACCGGAGGCGGCGTACCATGCACGCACCCGACGATTTGTGACATTCTCCGCGAAATACTCCTTCGGCAGGTCGCGGAAGTTTGCCGTAACCGTGTTGCCCGCCGAGGTCAGCACATCCTCATATGCAAACACATACTCATTTGTGCCAACCGTGCCGAGCACCTCGATACGGTAAATCGGCGGTGTTTCCATCTGCGACTCGTTGACCGTCAGTGCAGCCGTGACCGTGCAATCATCCACCGTACTGCCCGAGTACGATACCGACAGCTTGTTAATGCTGCCGTCCGGCTTGTACTTCGGCGTGTCGGTCGGGATGGTATCCGTCACGGAGGCCGGCTGAATGCCGTTCGTAATGCCCGCCGCTGCCGTGACGATCAGCTCCTTCAAATCATCGCCGTTGATCTCGGCGGTATGGTTGTTCTGATCAATGGTCACGGTCTGCGAGCCAAGCCTGAAGGTGACTTTCCAGTTGCTGAAGACCGCATAATCCGCAAGGTTTTTCAGCGAAATCTGGTATTTAGCGCCATTGTTCCAATGGCTCACCAGTCGGATATTGACATCCGGTGTCGGCAGCACCGACACATTCTGCGTCGCCGCAGTTTTCCATGCAGAAGGCGCGGTATCCTCAAACAGACTGACAGCACGAACAGACAATGTAATAGTCTTGCCTGCTGTGTCTGCCGCAAGGCTTGCCGGCAGCTGGAACGTACCGCTAGTCATACCGGAGCCGTACGCCTGTGTGCCGTTCAGCTTCGGGTCCCACTGTCCCTGTCCCTTTTGGTTCGGGATAAAGCGCAGATTGGACAGCACCTCCTCGCCGTTAACGAACACCCTGCCCTCGTAGTACAGCGGGCGGTCGTCGTCCGTGATGGAGACGTTGAAGGCACCGTCATCGTTCTGCCGGAGCGAAATGTCAAAGGAGTCGTCCAGTGCACCGGATGCCGTCTTGCTGTGCTCCATGCCGCGGTAATTGGTGCGGACGTACTCGTCCATCGTGTTGAACTGACGTCCCGGGATCTTGATATCGTTCTGCAAATTGCCGCCGCCGTAGTTGCTGACAACCTTAGTCCATCTGTCCGGCATGTAATAGATCACACGGCCGATAATCTTCTGCACACCGTTTACGGTACCGGTCATAATACCGTGATCGTCAATCACAGTATTATTGTCATTAAGATTATAATACAACGCTGCTCTGGTGCTTTTATTATCCGTATCCTTATTGATATTCAGATCGTCCAGACGCGGACCGACCACAGCGGCGTAAATATTATGATCTGCTGTGCCGTTATACCGCTGACCGTATGCCAGCATGCGCGAATAGCCAACACGCGATTCACCCTGCCCATTGCGGGCATAACTGTTATAGGTGATTTTTTTATCAGAGCCTCTGCCGCTCGTCAGCAGCCAGTTGTCATCAATATAGTAGTTGTTGCCTGCATTATCTGCACTGATCGCCGTAGAATAGCTGCCGTTTGCAAGCGAAACGATTGCCTTATCCGTCCATGTTGCCACGGACAGACAGTTCTGTACATAGGTATTCTTCATCGAGCTCTGCGACGTGCCGTTTTTGTAGCGGTCGCCGAAAATACCGGCAACATAGTTATTGCCGTCCAATATCTGCGCATAGTTGCGGCAGCGATCGATGTTCAGAATAATATTCTCGGTTGCCTTGCCGATCTTCGGACCGGCGGTACCGTTGCTCTCATTGCTGCCGATACCGTCGGTCGAGAAAAAGCCGACAATGCCGGAGGCCATGGAGTTGGAATAAATCTTTACGCCCGGACCGTTTACGCAATCCACCACGTTGATGGTATACGACTGACCGCCGCCATTATCGGCGCGGTACGCCGTGATATTGCCGAGAATACCCGCACTGTCGTTTGCGCTGTTGCTCTTGTTTTCGCCGTAGCGGCCGTACAGACTGCCGTGGTTCTGACAACTGATGATATTGAAATCCTGACCGGAGGCCGCATGGTACATTTGCGCTACAATACCGCCGGACGCGCCGACCCAGCCGATTACCAGCGTGGTCTGCAGATTGCCGTAGTTGTAGCAGTTCTCAATCGTACCGCCGTTATTGGTCCACTGGCCGACGATACCGCCCGAATAGTGCGATTGATAGCCGTACACCGTGCCATAGTTGACACAGTTTTCGATCGTCCAGTCGGTTGTGGTCTGGTTGGTCTGTGTGCCGATGATACCGCCTGCAAATCGGCTGGTCGCGCCGTTTGCCAGCTGGCGGCCGACAAACGCCTGATTGAGCAGATAGGACAGGTCCTTTTCGCTCTCGTTCATGCCGACAATACCGCCGGTGCCGACACCGATGCCGTCCGACTTGTTGACCAGCAGCCAGCTGCCGCTGACGCAGCGATTCAGCTCACCGGTCGGCGCGTTGTAGCCCGCCACGCCGCCGAGGTTGCCGTTGCTCGATACGATGATCTGCATGGTGCGGTCTGCCGCTACGCTCTTGCTGCCGCCGTTGTAGGACAGCTTTTCCACATCCGTCCAGTCTGCCCACTTTACCCAGGTGGAATCCGCAGACAGCTTCTGTGCCTTGGCATTCGCCAGCAGCTCGCTCACCTTGCTGACATTTTCCATCAAGGTTTCGGTGCTCTTATCGCCGGACATGGTGATCGTGCCCTTGTTATAGCCGGTCACACCGCCGACCATGCCGTTTTTGACCGTGATCGTGCCGGTTCCGGTATTGTCTATGTAGCACTGCTCGATGATGCCGGTCGTATCATTCTTGCCTGCAATGCCGCCGATATGCGAGGACAGGCGTTCCTTCTCTGCCGCCGAGCTGGTGGAGGTTGCGGTGTACACACCGTCCGCCGTCAGTGTCAGCCTGGAAACGGTGCTGCCCTGCAGCAGACCGCCGTTCAGTCCGGCAATGCCGCCGTAGCAGTTGCCGACCGCGCTCTTTCCTTCGTCGATCGTGCCGGAGTAAGTGCATTCGGTTACCTTGCCGCTTGCATTATTCTGGCCGACTACACCGCCGAGATAGGTATACTTCGTGAATTTCTCGAAATCCGAGGTGACCTTCACCTTGCTGACCGTACCGCCCGCTCGATTGATGCCGACTGCACCGCCGACCTGCAGCGTGCTTGCGGAAACGCTGTATGTCGGCTGCTGCGAAACCTCGGTTGCAGTGACCGTACCGCTGTTGTCTCCGACAACAGCACCCAGAATGAATGCACTGCCGGAAATCGTGATATGATCGCCGAGTGTCGCTCCCTGAACCGCACCGCCCTTATGGTTTACCGCACAGATCGCGCCTGCCGCAGTCTTGTTGCGGGTGATGAGCGTTACCCTGTTATCCGTGCCGACGCTGCAGCTCCTGATCGTACCGTAGTTTTCGCTCGCAACGCCGCCTGCATAGCCGTCGTTACTGGTGACGCTGCCGTTGCCGATACAGTTCTCGACCGTGCTGCTCGCGCTGTTCATGCCGACAATGCCGCCTGCCGCACCGACATTCGCGGTCACCTGACCGAGATTCTTCGCGTACCGCAGAACAGCCTTTGCGCCCTCCTGCGCGCCGACAACGCCGCCTGCACTGCCCGCCGCTGCGCGGACCTCTGCCGCCTGATTGGTCAGGCAGTTGATGCTCGTGCCGCCGAGTGTGCCGCGGTTGATGCCGGCAATACCGCCGACCATACTGCTGCCGCGCACGGTCAGCCTGTTATCCGCAGCAATGACATCGCCCTGCACGCTGCCGCTTGCCGGACTGAGCGTGCCGGTTGCGGTATTCACGCCGATCACGCCGCCGACACCGCTGCCGCTGCCGTTGACACGGCGCTTTCCTGCCGGTGTGCTCGAAAGCGTGATCACACCGCCGTTTTCGCCCGCAATACCGCCGACACGGCCTGCACCGCTGACATTGGCGCTGCTGGTATTGTTCTGTATCCTGCCGCCGCTGAGATTATAGCCGACGATGCCGCCGACCGTGTTCCGTCCGGTGACAGTGCAGTTTTTCTCGGTCGTGCAGTTTTCAATCGTGCCCGCCGTCCTGCCGCCGACATTCAGACCCGCGATACCGCCGATATAATCCTGCGTTGCGCTGCCCATGCTGCCGGAGAGCGTGCAGTCGCGGATGATGCCCTCGTTCAGACCGACCACGCCGCCCATGGCATTCAGACCGTTCATCGTGCCCTTGCTGGCACAGTGATCTATCACCTGATTCTCACCGTTGACGCCGATCACACCGCCGATAACGGAAACACGCAGTTCGCTGCTGCCCAGCTCATCGGAGAGTGCCTTCGCGGCATCCGTGTACTTCTGCGCCTGCAGATAGGATACCATATCCACACCGGTTTTCAGCTTACTGTCCGGGAAGGTGTCATCTGCCGGACGGTCAAAGCCGCCTGCGTTCAGGCAGTGCTCCACCTTCATTTGGGTCTGCGGCTCACAGCTGCCGATAATGCCGCCTGCATACGCATACGCGCGGATGGTCATGTTGTTGGAAACCGCAGACAGTCTGTCTGCACTGTTGCCGTCCGCTGTGATGGTGATGGTATGCGTATTGGTAGATGCCTTGACCGTTCCCGGCACATTGCTGTTGTTTGCCGCGATGCCCGGCAGAAGTGCATACAGCGTTCCGCCTGCCCGGTCTTTCTCCGTGTAGGTGCGCTGATAGCCGATCAGACCGCCGCAGAATGCCTCTGCAGTAACCGTGCCAAGGCTGTTATCGACCTTGAGACCGCTGACCGTGACATTCTCTCCCGGGTTGACCACATTTGCACCGATCGCACCGCCGACATAGTACCGTCCCTGCACACTGCTCGGCTTGATGGTCAGCTTCTTCTCGAGCAGCTTTGTCGAAGCATTCAGACCGATCAGACCGCCGACGCAGTCTCCGGTTGCGGCAACACGGCCGCCGATGAGCGTATAATTGATATCAATCGTGCCGTCCGTGTCGTTATAGCCGACCAGACCGCCGACATAGTGTCTGCCGACAACGATACCCGCCACACTCCGGTTGGAGACTGCGTTATCCTTGTCGCTGAAGGTGATCGTGCCGCTGTTGTAGCCGGTCAGACCGCCCGCATAGCTGCCGACGGCTCCCCAGTCCGTGACACGCCTGTAGATCGCATTATTGGTGTCCGAAACATAGCTTGCACAGTTTATGATGACCGCATTGTTCTCATTTGCACCGCAAATACCGCCGATAAATACATTGTATCCTGCAACGACACCTGTGTTGACGCAGTTTTTGATCGTCGAACCGCCTTTATTCTCACCGATGATGCCGCCGACATACGAATTGCCGATGACATAGCTTGCGTTAACGGTTGTTCTGGTGCCGTTTTCACTGAGCAGTGCCGTCTGCGTATCAGACTGATTCAGCGCACCGATGATGCCGCCGACATACTCGCTGCCAAGAACATAGCCGTTTGCCTCGGTCTCGCAGTCATACAGCACACTTTGTTCGCCGTAGCCGACAATGCCGCCGACATATCTGCCGCGCAGCTTGTCTCTATCCTCCTGCTTATAGGTGTAGCCGTCCGCATATCCGGCACGGCTCCTGCATTCCGAAAGAGACGCATTATGCGCGTAGCCGACAATACCGCCGATATAATGTCCTGCCAGCGAATGATCATCTGCGGCTGTGCTGCTGAGAATCAGACCCTCATTTTTGCAGTCAGCCATATCTTTTCCCGTGGCCTGATCCTTGCCGGAAAAATAGCCTGCAATGCCGCCAACCGAGCGATTGCCCGTTACAGCGGCGCTGTTGGTCAGGGTCTTGACCGCGGCACCGTTTGTTGTCAGGCGGCCCGCAATACCGCCGATACCTCGTGCAGTACCGCCGGCCGGCAGCGTACCGGTTACGGTACCCGATGCAGACAGCTTGATTACTGACTTAGAATCGCTGACCTCAATCACACCGGCCACACCGCCGATGCCCTGCGCCTGTGCCGAAGTCAGCGTAGCTTCCACCTCGGCTTCGGTGCCGTCCACGGTATCGCCCTTCAAAGAGCCATTGCTGTAACCGCAGACTGCGCCGACACCCTTGAGCTTACCCGAGTCAATCTCCACCTGCGGATTGAGCAGGCGCAGATCATGGATCGTGCCTGCGTTTTTCCGAAACAGACCAAGATACTCTGCGTCATCGGCAATCGAGTTCTCATCCAGCTTGAGATTACTGATGACATTCCCGCCGGTAAACACGCCGGCAATGCGGTTCAGCAGACCGCTTGTGCCGTCCAGTGTCTGATTGCTGTGCAGCTCAGGGATACTCGGGAAGCCGATATCCTTGCCGGCGGAGACCGAAAGCGCGCCGCGGGCTGCCGTACCGTAAACCTTTACACTGTCGCTCGTCCAGTCCAGTGAACGCGCGGTAACGGCAAATGCCGCTGCCGTATCCATATAACGGATATTGGACAGATGACGGAAGGTTTCGATCTCGCACCGGCTGTTATCCGACCGGGTGCCGTCACCGAAAAGCGTGTTCGCCTTATTGGATTCGATAGCATCACTCTTTTGATACTCCTCACCGCGGGTGTTTTCTGCGTTCAGGTCCGGAAACACCTGCACGGCTGCGTAAACATTCAGCGGGGTTTTCAGCTTGCCGCCGAAGCGCGTGATGCTGGTATCGCTGCTCTGCCGGAAGGCTGCTTCGTTATCAGTGGACAGCTTATCCAACCGGTCGTACAGCTTCGCATTCATCATACCGTCCAGCACGAGTGTTGCCCGCTTACTGGTCCGGTCGTATTCCATGGGGAAGGTATAATTCTTCGTCGCATTATCCTCGGTCGTAACCGCAACCGACTGCGAACCCGTTTTCAAATCCCTGCCCGGAATATTGATCGACAGAAGCTGTGCTTTATCCTCACTGCTGTACAGTTTGACCTCGTAATAAACCTTATCCAGATCCTGATCCTTCACATTGCTCGACCAGTTCAGCGACAGAGTTTCACCGTTTACCAGATTGATTGAGGTGATCTTCAGCTTGGTCGCATCCAGACTGACAGCATTGACCGCATCCTGAACCGAGTAATAGCCCAGCCGTTCTTCCCGACGCGTATCGCGGCCGCGCTTGCTGTAATCAATATCCAGCCAGCTGCCGGACATATCCGCCGGTTTGCTGTCCTCATTCGATCCGTAGTACAGTCCCTTGCAGTTTGTGCCGTAGAAAACCGAATAAACCTGACCGCTTTCCACGTCGATTTCGATGCAGATTGCAGCATTCAGCACACTTTTATCATAGGTATCCTGCGAAAGAAGCGCACCAACGAGCGCACCGTCACCCGACAGCTCGCCTTCTGCGTATTCGCCTGCATCCAGACGAATGCCGTAAATACGGCCGACCAGCTTTTTCCGGTCCTCGTCCGACTCATCAAACGACTGATTCAGCGCGCCTTCCTTCTTCACCTTGCTGCAGAATGACTCCCATTCACCGCCGGTCCGAAGGTAGGTCAGCTCAGATTCTGCCGACAGATACATGGTCTTAGCGTACGATTCATTCTTTCGGAACTGCGACAGATGGATATACCCCAGAAGGCTCGGTACAGCGATGGCAAACAGAATGCCCAGAATGACCAGCGTAACCACCAGCTCTACAAGAGTAAAGCCGCCTTTTCCGCACTTTTTGCGCTGCTGTGCCATATTCGCTGCCTCCTTCCCTTTGGATACAAGATAAACGGGTATACTGCCCCAATTTAGGTATTTTATATTTTACCAACTCCTACGTTTTCTGTCAAGTATCGACACCGTTCAACTGCAATCCCCGCTGTTTTCGCTTATTTTCTCCGATATTCACCATGGTTTTCATGCCATACAAAAAGGCTGCCGAAGCGAGCTTCGGCAGCCTTCTGCAATCTTTACGATTTCCGAATTAGAGGAAGATGTACTTGAGTACGAACAGTACTGCCAGAACGTACATCAGCGGAGCAACCTTCTTGCCCTTGCCGGCTGCAACATTCAGCAGAACGTAGGAGATAACGCCCATAGAGATACCCTCGGAGATGCTGTAGAACAGCGGCATAGCGATGATGGCGAGATAAGCCGGGATGGACTCGGTCAGGTTGTCCAGATCGAAGTTGATCTCGGTTACGGTGCCTACCATCAGGAAGCCGACCATGATCAGCGCCGGAGCGGTTGCGAAGGACGGGATGGCAGTGAAGATCGGTGCGAACAGCGTGGAAACGAGGAACAGGATGCCGGTTACCAGTGCGGTCAGGCCGGTACGGCCGCCGACTGCAACGCCGGATGCGGACTCAACGAAGGTGGTGGTGGTGGAAGTACCCAGAATTGCACCTGCGGAGGTTGCAATCGAGTCTGCCAGCAGAGCGGGCTTGATGCCCGGCAGCTTGCCGTCCTTATCGAGCATCTTCGCCTTGGTGGCAACACCGATCAGCGTGCCCAGAGTATCGAAAATATCAACGAACAGGAACGAGAAGATGACAACGATGAAGTTTACGATGCCGACTGCGCTGAAATCCACGTTGAAGCACTGGCCGAAGGTCAGACCCAGCTTGGAGAAGTCGGTCATGCCCCAGCTCGGGAACAGAGAATAGAAGCCTGCGTCCGGCGTCGGAACGTAAAGGCCGGTCACCTGGCAGAGCATGCCAAGGATCCAGGTCAGCAGGATGCCGTACAGGATGGCGCCCTTCATCTTGCGGGTATAGAATACTGCGGTGAAGAACAGGCCGATCAGAGTCAGCAGCGCGCAGATACCAGCGGTGTGGAAATTCTCCGGGAAGCTGATGATGCCGACCAGCGTTGCGGAGTCCACGCACAGGCCGGAGTTCTGCAGGCCGATGAAGGCGATGAACAGACCGATACCAACCGAAACACCCTTTTTGAGCGTCAGCGGAATGGCATTGAAGATGGCCTCACGGATGTTGGTCAGCGACAGGACGATGAAAATCAGGCCCTCAATGAATACGGCCAGCAGAGCGACCTGCCAGCTGTAGCCGTAGCCTGCAACAACGGTGTACGCCATGAAGGCGTTCAGACCCATGCCGGCAGAGAGCGCGAACGGCAGGTTTGCCATAAACGCCATGCACAGCGTGCCCAAGCAGGATGCCAGAGCGGTTGCCAGCAATACCGCGGTGGTATCCATACCGGTGGAGCCGAGTACACTCGGGTTTACGGCAAGGATGTACGCCATGGTCATAAAGGTAGTGATACCTGCCATGACCTCGGTCTTGACTGTGGTTTTGTGTTCCGATAGCTTGAAAACACGTTCAAACATCGAATAACCCCCTTTTTAATTTTCAGGCTTTCGCCTTGATTACTGTGAAATGATAATTTTACTTACTTCCCCTCGTAAGCGACAACCGTCTCCGCCGGACAGGTGGTGATACGGTCGCGTCCGTGCAGACCCTTGAGCTCCAGCAGGCAGACAACCTTGACGACCTTCGCGCCAAGCTGCTCCAACAGATGGACAGCCGCCTCAAGCGTGCCGCCGGTAGCGATGAGGTCGTCCACAACGACGATCTTCATCCCCGGCTTGATGTCATCGCGGTGTACCTCGATGGTCTCCATGCCGTACTCCAGCTCGTAGGACATGCGGGACGTTGCACGCGGCAGCTTGCCCTGCTTGCGGATCGGAATGAATGCCTTATGCAGATTATACGCCATCGGTGCACCGAACAGGAATCCGCGGGATTCCAGACCGGCGATCGCGTCAAACTCTACGCCGTCCAGCAGCGCAGTCATCTCATCCACCGCCAGATGGAAGCCGTCCGCGTCACCGAGCACGGTGGTAATATCGCGGAAGATAATGCCTTCCTTCGGAAAATCCGGAATGCTGGTGATATACTGCTCAACCTTACTCATGAAACCTCAATTTCCTCCTTATCCCTGCCGCCCGGCAGAGAATCAATTATGCTGTTTTGTCATTTGGCAAGCAAAACAGCAATACACTTTATATATTATCAAATCGTGTCGTTTGTGACAAGAGATTGATTGTACGAAATGCAGATTTTTATCATGAAGATTATTGCAGCTATACAAATCCTCATCAAATTGTTCACTATCGGATATGGAGCGGGCGCCGTCCGGACGACTGGGCGGTTCGCCGCACCCGCGGCGGCGGGCAAGAGGGTAGACACCTGCGGTTTCTACCCTCTTAACTCCCGTTTCCCTTTGTTTCCGAATCCGGCGCAGACCAGAGACCGGCGACCGCTTCGAAAAGGAGAACGGCAGAGGATTCTTTCTACCGTAGGAGCGCACAATGTGCGCCCATTTCTCTATCTCTACGCAGTGTCAGATTTCGTTCTGCTACACAGGCGGGTTCATCTACGCAGGCGCGACATAACAGTGTCGCGCAACTCGTTGGTAGGTGGTTGCGGACGGCACCTGCAGGCTACAATTATCAATAAACTTTACCGTAGGGTGCGACGACCTCGGCGCACCGTATCTAACGATTGATACACGTTACCCCGTAGGGGAGCACATTGTGCTCCCGCGCAACGTCAAATCAAACGGTTCTTGGACGTTTCTTGCGCAGACTCCAGTCGCGCTGCGGGCGCACACTGTGCGCCCCTACGATTAAGCATGTGCAGATGGTTTACAAATGGTGCGCCGAGTCGTCGCACCCTACGGTTTACATTTATGATGAAATATAATGACATGAAGAAGGGTAAAACATTACGTTCTCTTCACGCTAATTTTCCATTCTCCATTCTCAATTTTCCATTTCTCTCCTCATCCAGCTCATCAGCATTCCAACGATATAGACCTGCTGCTCCGCCGAAAGCGGCACGCCCTGCGGAATGCCGTGCCACTTCTCCAGACAGCCCCGGCAGCAGCAGGCGGTCGCGTGCTGCGCGATGAACACCGGATGTCCCCGCATGGGGGTCTGCTTGCCGTCGTTTTTCGGCACAGCCGGTGCAAGCCGTTTGGAGACGAAGTCTGCCGCGTGGTCAGCAATCGTATTCCATCCCTTATCGCGGATATACTGCTTATCCTGCGCCTTCAAATGAAAACGGCTGCGGAAATTCGAGCGCGAAAGCCGCACGAGCATTTGTGCATAGGTTTCCTGCCGCTGTTTGTCTGTCATTGTGCTCACCTCTTTTTATAGTATACTCCGATCGACTTTTTTACGCAATCCGGATAGAACATTTGTTTTCCTTTCCCGAATATGATATACTATCTCTGCATTTGATTTTCTGTATCTTCAAACGAAACGAGGAAACCTATGGAACCGACCAAATTTGATATGAAATATGCCGCTGTCCGGCGTGCGATCATCGAACAGCGCTTTTCCAAATTAAACGACAAGCAGCGCGAGGCTGTCTATCAGACCGAGGGCCCGCTGCTCATCCTGGCGGGTGCGGGCAGCGGCAAGACGACCGTGCTCATCAACCGCATCATCAACATTCTCAAGTTCGGTGACGGACTGGAAAGTGAACTTGCGCCCGACTGGGCGACCGAGGACGATCTGCTGTTTCTGACCGAATACCTGACCGATCCTAAGCCGGAGAACCGCGCCCGCGCGGAGCACCTGTGCGCGATGAATCCCGCCCGCCCATGGCAGGTGATTGCGATCACGTTCACGAATAAGGCCGCGCGTGAGCTGCGCGAGCGTCTGGAATTTGCCCTCGGTGACGAGGAAGCCGCGTCCGCTGTCTGGGCGTACACCTTCCACACAGCCTGCCTGCGCATTCTGCGCAAGCATGTTGATCTGCTCGGCTTTGAGAGCGCGTTCACCATCTACGATGAGGACGACAAGAAGCGCGTCATTCTCAACGTAATGAGAAAGCTCGATCTCGATCCCAAGAATTTTGATCCGCGAACCGTGATGGGCATGATCTCCCGCGCGAAGGACAAGCTGATGACCCCGCGTCAGTTCAGCGCGGATGCCGCCGGTGACTACTTCCGTGAAAAGGTCGCAGACGTCTACCGCGATTACGAAAAGGCCATGAAAAAGGCCTGTGCGCTGGATTTCGACGACATTATCATGAAAACCGTGCTGCTGCTGCAGAACAATCCCGAGGTGCTGGAATACTACCAGCGCCAGTTCCGCTATGTGCTCGTGGATGAGTATCAGGATACCAACTACGCGCAGTATGTGCTCACCAGCCTGCTGGCAGGTTATTATGAGAACATCTGCGTGGTCGGCGATGACGACCAGAGTATCTACAAGTTCCGCGGTGCAACTATCACGAACATTCTGGAGTTTGAAAAGCAGTTCAAGGACGCGAAAACCATCCGTCTGGAACAGAATTACCGCTCGACCGGCAACATTCTGAATGCCGCAAACGAGGTTATCCGCAACAACGTCGGCCGCAAGGGCAAGGAGCTGTGGACCGACCACGGTGACGGTGCGAAAATCCGTCTGCATCGCTCGGACAGCCAGGAGGGCGAGGCTGCCTACATCGCGGACACCATCCGCGAGGGCGTGGAGCAGGGCCGAAAATGGGGAGATTTCGCCGTTCTGTACCGCAATAACGTCCTGTCGGATAACATTGCCGCAGCATTCATCCGCGCGGGCATTCCGTACCGCGTGTACAAGGGCCGCGACTTCTTCTCGCGCGCCGAGGTCAAGGACATGTTCGCCTACCTGTGGGTGATCGAAAATCCTGCGGACGAGCTGCGTCTGCGCCGTATCATCAACACGCCTGCCCGCAAGATTGGTGATAAGTCGGTCGAAACCGCCATGCAGCTTGCCGTCGAGTATGGCACAACGCTGTATGATGTGGTATGCCATGCTTCTCAGTACCCTGCCCTGTCCCGCGGCGCCGCGGCAATGGAGAAGTTCGGCGAGATGATTGAAAATCTGCGCAAGCTGCGGGAATTTGTTTCGCTTTCCGAGCTGTATGACGAGCTGATGGACAAAAGCGGCTACATCCGTGCGCTGCAGCTCAAGGGCGGTGTAGAAGAGGAAAACCGCATTGAGCATATCGAAGAGTTAAAATCTTATATTGTCGATTACGAGGACAAGACCGAAACACCGTCGCTCGGTGATTTTCTCGAGAACATGGCGCTGTACACGGATGCCGACCAGTCCGGCGAGGACGATGACGCGGTTATCATGATGACCATGCATGCCGCCAAGGGTCTGGAATTCCCTGTCGTATTCCTCGCGGGCATGGAAGACGGGCTGTTCCCCGGCTTCCGTGCAATGGAGAAGGACGAGGACATGGAGGAGGAACGCCGCCTGTGCTACGTTGCTGTCACCCGCGCGAAGGAGCAGCTGTATCTCACCTGCGCGGAGCGCCGCCTGCTGTACGGCCGCACGCAGTATTCGCATCCGTCGCGCTTTATTGATGAGATGCCGGAAGAGCTGCTTGAGAGCAATATCACCGAGAGCCGCCGGTTCTCGAACGCGACTGCACCCGATCCGACGCTTTCGCGTCCGCAGGTGGCGCGCGCGCGGTATGTTTCCGCTGCAAATGCAGCGCCGAGCGCGTCGCTGGCCTCGGCAGCCAAGAGCAAGCCGCTGCCGAATTTTGCCGCAGGCGACCGCGTGTTCCATAAGGCCTTCGGCGATGGACTGATCGTGTCGGTAAAGCCGATGGGCGGCGATGCCCTGCTCGAAATCGCCTTCGACCAGAAGGGCACCAAGCGGCTGATGGCCAAGTCGGCCGGGCAGTTTATGCATAAATTATGAGCAAACGACAGGAGTTCTGCCTGGCACTGCACCATCTCGCGCTCACGTTTTTCGTGATATGTGCGCTCCCGCTGTGGTATCTCACGGGTATTTTATCCGATGTTCCACCGGATGTCAGTGCAGACGCGCTGCATGCAGGCCGCCGCCAGCTCGCGATTCTGTTTGCGGTATTTACCGTTATTTTTCTTATCGGTATGATTGTATTCCGATTGGGGCGGCTGCCGCGCAGTAAATTTCAGATTGCGGCGCTGATCGTGCTTATGATACTCGTCAGCTTTCCGTTTCTGCTGTACTTCTCGATTGCATCTGAATTGCGGCTTGGCAAAGTGATACTTGCGCTTTATACTGCGTATCTGGTTGAAATTTGTGTGATGATGGGGCAGATCCTTCTGTCGCCGCACAAATAAAAAGGAGTTCTCTCACGAGAACTCCTTTTTAGGCTGTCAATTAAGTTCGTTTTCGCGATGCTGATGCTGTCGCGCGGCAGCGCGTATGAAATAGCATTTGCAGCCCAAATGCATGAAAACCGAGGGCGTGTACCTCGGTTTTCATACTTTCAGAGGGAGAAAGTTTCCGCACGGGAACTTTCGGACGTCCGTGTTTTGCGAAGTCAAAACACAGATTGTCGGAAAAACGAAGTTTTTCGACAGTCTCAACTCCTTTTTTCACTCTCTCAGCATTTCCCTCAGCTTCTCTATGGCGCGTTTTTCGATGCGCGAGACCTGCACCTGCGACACACCGACGATGCGGCTGACCTGCTGCTGCGTCAAATCACGCGAATAGCGCAGACTGAGCACCTGCCTGTCGCGGTCGGGCAAGTCCTGCAGTGCCTCGTGCAGCGACAGATGCAGGCAGGTTCTCTCCTCCATTCCCTCGTCACCGACCAGATCACCTACGCGTCCGCCGCCGGACAGCTCCCGCTCGAACGAGTCCACCGACACGTCCGCCTGCTCGCAGGCCGCTACTTCCTCGACCGTCAATCCGGCGGCCTGTGCCAATTCTGATACGGTCGGTGACCGTCCGTTCCGGCTCTCCCAGTCGCTTTGCAGGCGGCGCACACGAACCGCGCGTTCCTTGACCGCCCGGCTGACCTTGACCGCACCGTCGTCCCGCAGAAACCGCCGAATCTCACCCGCGATTTTGGGCACCGCATAGGTAGAAAACTCGTTGCCGAGCGACACATCGAAACCGCGCACGGCCTTGATGAAGCCGACACACGCCAGCTGATACAGATCGTCCGGCTCGGTGCCGCGCCCGTAATACCGCCGCACGATCGACCAGATTAAACCGTTGTTGTCCTCGATCAGCCGCGCTTCCGCATCCCTGTCGCCCGAAGCCGCCTGCTCGAGCAGCGTGCGCATTTCTCCGGTCACGCCTGCCGCTCCTTCAGCACCTTGACCATCGCAACCAGCGTTCCCTTTCCCGGCGTGGAGCGCACGCGCATTTTGTCCGTGAATGTCTCCATGATAGTGAATCCCATGCCGCTGCGCGTGTCGTCGCCCGTGGTGAACATGGGCTGGCGCGCCTGCTCGACATTCTCAATGCCGCATCCGGCGTCTTTTACTTTCAGTTCCAGAGCGCGTCCCTCGAACAGCCGCACCGTGACCGTGATAAACCCGCATTTGTCCGCATAGCCGTGCACAATGGCGTTTGTCACCGCCTCGGAGACCACGGTTTTGATGTCGCCAAGCTCCTCCATCGTTGGGTCCAGCTGCGCGACAAATGCGCCGACCGCCTGCCGCGCAAACGCCTCGTTGACCGAATGGCTCTCGAATTTCAGGCTCATTTTGTTGATGACCGCCCGCATTATTCCTTCCCCCTTTCAAAAACCATCACCTGCGGCAGACCGGCCGCTTCAAACACCCGCATCGGCTGCGGCGGTGTGCCGCGCACCGCAAATTCGCGTCCGCTGCGGGCACAGGTGCGGTACAGGTGCAGGACGACCGCCAGACCGGAGCTGTCCATAAACGTCAGCTCGGACAGGTCGAGCACCAGCTTTTCACACGGAAACAGCACCAGCAGATCCTCGGTCTGCTCGATCGCCGCCCGTGCTGCATGATGGTCCAGCTCACCGGTGTACACCGCGATCAACGTGCCCTCCTGCCTTCTCTGCGTGATTTGCAGCATATATGTCACCTCGAAATCAGCAAAATATTACCTCTTATTTCGCATGGTACCCCGCCCTGCGATATACCAAACAATATACCTATTGAAAACAACTGACACAAAAATAAAAGGCTTGTACTTTCAAAGTACAAGCCTTATTTTACCTGTTTATTCCATTTTAATCTGTCGCTTTCGGTCGCCCGCGCAAAATCTTCTCGCACTCACCGATGAGGTACAGCGAACCGCAGATAAGTATACAGTCGTTCATCTTCGCATGCTCCAGTGCAAGCTCAATGGCGTGCTCGGCGGATTCGCACTCGTACACGCTCTTGCACGACTGCCGCGCCAGCTCTGCAATCGTGTGTGCATCCAGCGAACGCTCACCCGCATCCGGCACACAGGCGTAAAAGTCGTCCGCGCGGCCGGCTACCTCGTGAACACAGGTTTCGTAGTCCTTGTCGCGCACCATGCCCATCACAACGTGCAGCCGCTTCATCTTGAGCAGCTCATCCACCGCGTGACACAACGCGTCCGCGCCTGCGGCATTGTGTGCGCCGTCAAGCAGGATGAGCGGCTGATCGACCACGCGTTCCAGCCGGCCTGCGATACGCGCCCGCGCCAGACCGCGCACGGCGGCTTCGGTCGGAATGTTCCAGCCGCGCTCACGCAGTGCGTTCAGCGCCCGCAGAGCCGTCCGCGCATTCTGCAGCTGATGGCGCCCGGGCATGGCAATGGTGTAGCCCTGTCCCTCATATACGAACGCCGAACCGCTGATGTCGCACCGCAGCACGCGGCAGTCCTCCGCTCCGCCGAACCAGACAGCGCCCGCCGCATCGCAGGCACGGCGCAGCACCCGCTGTACGTCGTTCGGCTGACCGTCCGCGCAGACAACCGCCGTACCCGGCTTGAAAATACCTGCCTTCTCGGCCGCAATGACCGCCGTTGTGTTGCCGAGCACCGCCATATGGTCGAGCGAAATCGGCGTAATAACGCAGACCTCCGCACTTTTGATGACATTTGTCGCGTCACAGCGGCCGCCCAGACCGGTTTCGAGAACCACAATATCGCATTCCTGCTCAACAAAGAAGAGGAACGCCAGTGCGGTCGTAAACTCAAACTCGCCGATGGTCTCACCCTCGGGCAGTGTGAGCGATTCACACGCCACCGTTACCCGTTCGCACAGGCGCGTCAGATCGTCGTCCGAGATCATCACACCGTCCACGCGGATGCGCTCGTAAAACTGCACCAGATACGGCGAGGTATACAGTCCGGTGCGCAGTCCGGCCGCCTGCAGTGCCGAGGCGATCATGCACGCGGTCGAGCCCTTGCCGTTCGTGCCCGCAAGATGAACAAACTTCAGCCTGTCCTGCGGGTTTCCCAGCGCCTCGCACAGCGCCTTGATGCGGTGCAGACCCGGCTTGCCGGAAAATCTGCCGAGAGAGTGTATGTATTCGATTGCCGTTTTCGGATTTTCGGTATCCATAATAGCTTCTTTCCTTGTATTATAATGATACATTTGATTATAACACAGTTTCATCAAATTGAGAATGGAGAATTACCTTTCCGCAAAAGGAGCGGCACTTACTTCATCTGAACATTCATTCTCCATCTTCATCTCTCCATTGGAAACATAAAAACCACCGAAAAGAAGTTTCTCCTTCGGTTTTTGTAATCAGCCGGAATGATTGAATGTAGGTAAATCAATCACATAGGAGGATTACACGATGGACAAGTACATCTATGATGAAAAGAATGGACTTTGGTACGAATTGCAGGGTGACTATTATCTTCCCTGTCTGAAGCTGCCGGAGGAAGTCGAGGTGCACATTGGCGTATGGGGACAGCATCACCGCCGGTATCTGAAAGAGCATCGCAAAATTGCCTATACTCGTCTGCTGACAAGCGGCAAGCTGAACAGATACCTTGCCGATATAGATCAGCAAGCGGAAGAACTGTTCTCTTGGTTGGTAAGTACGATGGCCACAGTTGAGGGTATTACCGAAACACTCAAGGCAAATGACCAGATGGAATGGATACGCCGCACGAACAGCATCCGGAACCGCGCCGGAGAACTCGTTGAATCCGAACTGATTTATAACTAAACAAAACCCAGAGTGCAGGTCAAAACGGCCGTCTGTACTCTGGGTTCTCTTTAGGGCAAAATTGTGCGGTATCGGTCTAACAAGCAACGGATTTGATTGTTCAAATCCAGCTTGACAGGGAAAAATCCCTATGACCCTTGATTTAACAGTGACAAGGAACTAATTCAAACTTATTACTGTTGGCTGACGGATTCGGTGTGCAGAGGTAACAAACGCTAAGATGGCCTCTCGTTTCCTAAAGAAACGAGAGGTTGATCTTTTTTGCTGTTTATTGGAGAGGAACTTGAGAAATATGTAGAATCAGATTATGTTCGTCAAAGAAAGAAATCTGCAACAAATCCATCCTCCGCCAATGTCAGGTCAATTTTGTTTTTTCCGACAAAGGTCCGCCTTTTTTCATAGCCAATCAACAAATCCTGAAGCTGACAGTTTCCACTGGCTGTATTCTTATTTTTCACTCTCTGTCGGTGGTTGTGGAGAACGGCACGAATACGAGCCGGTAATTTTTCTGTACTGAATGGTTTCGTACCAGAAAATGCGCGAAATGAGTTGCTGATAGGTGCTGCGAACAACCGCTCAAATTTTGTTCCCAGAGGTTTTGCGGCAGCAAAATCGGCTCTGAGCTTACAGAGAAAAGCAGCTTGCAAGCCCGAAAACTTGCGAGCTACATTCTAAAAAGTCTGCACTTTACTGCACCCGAGATCCATCCAGAATCAGCCGGACGATCATCTACCGAAATAATATAGATACAGATCCTCCATATTGGGTGCTG